>Ga0172380_10000010_pt1 | contig 446495 bp, 335 predicted proteins | sample Leawe162metaG_FD_119747 | JGI IMG/M metagenome (GOLD analysis project Ga0172380, IMG submission 119747) | Leachate microbial communities from a municipal landfill in Southern Ontario, Canada - Leachate well 162 metaG | ecosystem: Engineered > Solid waste > Landfill > Unclassified | place... | reverse complement strand
TCTCCACCTGGCGCAGGTAGGTGATGATCTGCTCCGGGCTGAATCGCTTCTTCGCCATCACGTCCCCCCATTTCCGGCCGAATCCTAACACTCGGCCTGGATCAGTTCTAGGGGGTCAGGTCATCAGCGCCTTGGTGGCCGTCACCGAGTCACTCAGCATGCCGCCGAAGAACCATGCCCAACTCGGGTCGCTCGTGATGGCCTGGAGTTCGAACACGTGCTTCAGCTGGCGGTCGTAGGCATCCAGGTCCGTCTGTGGCGGGCGCGGCGCCTTCACCCCTTCCTGGGCAGGCGTGGTCGCGTCCTGGGTGTGTTGCTTGGCTCTCGTCATGCGCGGGCTCCTATGAAGTGGGGTTGGTGACGAGGGTGGGGAGGCCCTTGCAGGCGCTTTCCGTCGCGTCAAGCAGCGTGATGGCGTCACCCTGCAGGCCAGTGTCGCGGCGGGTCTCGGGGAGCATGACGCGGATGAGCTCGCGCGCGCCGACGACGCCTTGCAGGACGGTCGCCAAGCGCATGAGGAGGTCCTGGCGAGAGCGTCTGTCGTCAGCCTGGGCGCCGGCCTTGACGCGCTCCATGAGCACCCTGGACTCCAGCAGGCCCATCTCGCCCGTGCATTGGATGGCCTCGGCGATCGTGGTGATGGCCTCGCTGGCGGCATCCGATGCCGCGGCCGTGGCGACAGCTGCCTCCGAAAGGCCGCGGGCGATCTCCAGGCGCCAAGCGGCGCGGTCCGTGGCCACCTGGCGACGGACGTCGTGGCGGTGCCACAGCCATGCGAGGGGCAGACAAACGGCGACAATGCCCAGTGCGACAAGCTGGGTGGTCATGCTTTCTCTCCAGTGGATTTGGTCAGCAGGAATTGGGCGACGTCGTCAGCCAGGTAGAGGACAACGGCGCCGACTTTTCGCCAGGGGAGGGGCTGGCTGCCGGCGTAGCGCCAGTTGCGGATGTTGGAGCGCTTCTGGTGAAGGACGGTGGCGGTTTCGACCTCCGTCAGATAGGCCGGCGGGCGCGCGGGGTCGTGTCCAAGCTCTGTGCGGATGGCCGCCAGGATTCGGCTGGAGTCCTCGGACGCGATCTTCACTTCGCGCCACATCCGTTGGCGCACGTGGGCGCGATGGTGACGCGCTTGGAGGTTTGGATGGGAATGGGCATGTCGCCTCCGCCGTTGGTGTTTCCCACCAAAGGGGCGGCGAAAGGGCCGAAATCGGACAGGGGGTCCGAAAAAGGTGAGAAAAGTGCGGAGGGCACAAGACTAAGCGGGCATGGAGGAGACCTTCCAGTTCGTTTGCACGATGACCGTCGTGAGTGCTGCCGGCCACCAAAACGCCGCGCGGGGCTTCAGCGTGCCGCCCACGCCCAGGTCGTCCATGAGGTCGGGCAGCAGGACCATGCCTGCCCGGCGGAGGAAGTCGCAGGCGGCGGCCCGGCCCATGGTGCTGTGCCCGGCCCGGTCATGCACCTGGTGCGCACGCCGCACCAGGTCCTCCAGCCATTGATCCTCGTCGCTCTTGATGCAGCAGTGCTGCTTGATGGCGTCCAGGTAGGTATGGCCGGTATCATCCACGCCAAAGGCGGCCAGGAACTCCCAATTGAGCCAGCGGGGATCCGTGTTGATATCCTCGCGCGGTGGTGCGCCAGGCCGCCGCTTCTTCTTGGGTGTGGCCATGGACGACCCTCCGTGCCTACGCTTTCCTTTCGGCCAGAAGCCCGATCGCCAGCTCCAGGGCGCGGATGGTCATGTGGCGCTCGTGGGGCGTTGGCCAGCGTGCGTGAATGAACTGGCCAGGAGTCAGCGCTTGCAAGCGCGCGATGCCCGCCGCCAGGTCCTCCACGCGCACCTCCATGAGCAATTGCAGCCGCACCGGAAGCGGCTGCAGGGAACTCGCCAAGGCCAGGACCTGGCGGGCGGATTTGATTCGGTAGCCACACCCGGCCGGCGGGGAGGCCCGCACCTCTTCCAGGATGGACTCGGTCTCTCGCTCAAGTTGCGCGGCCTCTTCCATCGCCTGAGCTTGGCAGAACGCCCGGCGCAGGGCATGCCTGGCGTTGATGCGATCCGCGCGGCCTTTGTCCTCTCCGGACACCAAGGTCTCGCGCCGCTGCAGCGCGCCACGTTCCCGGGTCAGGAAGTAAGCTCCGCGGATGTCACGCATTGAATAGGGCGCCAAGAGACGAAGCTTCTCGTTCATGGACAGGCCGCGGCGATCCAGGAGATGCAGGATCTCCCAGGCTGCCGGGGTGGCGAAAAACAGGGGCTGTGCGCCCCCCGGCCAGCGATCGATGGCGTCAATCCTCATCGTCGTCCGCAGGGTCGGATTCGGGCGCCAGGCCTGCGGTCTTGCCGGGATCGCTGCTCGCTCCGGCAACTCCGCCGTCCACGATGTGGATCCCGATTTCCTGGCTGGTGGCCAGCTCAAAGAGCACCATGAGGTCCTGCTCGGTCGCCCAGGCCTTCACCCGCTCGCGCGTCCGCTCCGTCATCATCGAGGCCTCGCGCAGGGCCAGGAACTTGAGCTTGGGATGCATGGCCGCGCCCATGGACAGCGAGACCTCCAGGCGCTCAGCGTCACTGGCCTGGGCAAAGGGCTTGCCGCGGTAGAGGATGGTGCCGTCCTCGGTGATGGCCAGTCCATCGATGGGCAGTTTGGCGCCCAGCAGCACCTGGGAGATCTCGTCGTTGACGGCGTCGATGCGGGTGGTCAGCGTCTCGCTCTCGCCCTGCAGGCGCGTGACCTCGGCCTCCGTCCTTCGGTAAGTCTTGGCAGACCGGGCCAGCTCGTTGTCCGCCTCGGCCGTGGCCAGCCTGGTCCGCAGGGCCTCCAGGCCGGACGGCTGCAGGGCGTCCACCAGCAGCTTCTTCTCCTTGCCCTGCGCCACCAGGCGGGTCACCTTTTCGCGCGCGGCCGTGAGGGAAATCTCCAGGCGGGTGACCTCGGCCTTGGCTTCGGCATGCTCCTGGTAGAGATCCTGAAGCGCCTGGCGCGTGTCGGCGCCCGCGTCTTCGACTTCACGCGCGGCGTCCATCTGACGGGTCAGCTCCGTCAGGCTGACTTCCGTGGGGACACTCGCGGCTGGCATGGCCAGGGCCTCCAGGCGCCCCTGGGCGGCCTTCAAGTCGCGGTTGATGTCCGTCCGCTGATCGTAGACCACCTGGCGCCGGGCCTTCAGGGCGTCGATGGGCTCCTTCACGCCAGCCAGGTCGATCATGACCTTGCTCTGGAGCTCGGCCTTCATGCGCACGAATTCGCTGGGGTCGAAGCACAGCGTGTGGAAGAAGGCGTCCAGGATGGCCTGGGGACTGGGGAAGCTGCCCTTGTCCGGGGTCCAGATCTTCAGGCCCCAGCCGCCCTCGGCCGTGACCGTCCGTGTCACGCGGATGCGCCGCGGGCTGTTCGAGCGGGCGTCGTCCGCGGGCGCCAGGTCCAGCACGATGGTGGCCTTCTCGGCGCCCTCGTGCACGGGCTCGCCCGGTGTGACCTTGGCGCCGCCCAGGGCCGTCCAGATGGCCTGGATGACACTGGTCTTGCCCTGACCGTTTTCGCCGGATAGATCCACCGCGTGTGCGGCAGGGTCGAAGGCAATGCGCACGGCCTTCAGGCGCATGAAATCCTCGGCCTCAAGCCCGACGATGCGGTAGCTGTCCGCCAGCTGGTGGGCCGGCTTGGTGGTCTTCGCCATGGTGGTTCAGTCCTTTCCGTCAGAAGGGGAGTTGTTCGTCGTCGTGAGTGGTGGTCTGGGCGGGCAGCCCGGGCGGCACAGACGGCTGCGTGGAGGCTACTGCCGCTGGCTTGGCATCCTGGCCCACGTCCTCCTCTTCCTGACCCTGGAGGCGCCGCAACGCCTCGTTCAGGGTTGCTTCGAGCAGGCGGAACGCCCGCACACGCTTCCCACCATCCGTGGGGCGGCTGATGTCGCTCTCCGTGATGACGTGGTGGGTCTTCAGCGTGTTGGTCAGGCGGTTGGTGGTCAGCTTCTTCTCGAAGGGCCACGCGCCATCGTCGACGAGCTCGGCGTGAATGGCCTCGGCCAGCTTGTGTGAGAAGTAGACGTGGGGGGCCATCAGGATCTCGTAGATCTTCCGGTCGTCACCCGTGATCAAGTTCAGTAGCGTCTGCAGGATGAGGATGTCCAGGTTCTCGCGGCGGGCCCGCTCGTCCCGCTCTTTCTCCTTTTCCTTCTGGGTCTTGAGAAGGATGTCGACCAGTGACTGCGTTTCGTCCAGGTTGGACTCGCGGTCGACCTGGTGGGCGATGGTGATCAGAGGGAGCCAGATTTCCCGCTCCCGGCTAATGAGGTCCGGCAGCGCACCCATGAGGTCCACGGTGTAGATCTGGTGCAGCGCGAGGAACTTGGTCAGGGCCCAGCAGTGAAGGCGGTTCCTGAGCGCCATCGTGCGCGCCTCGATCTCCGCCGCGTTCTGGGCGTAGTCCTTGAGCCGCACATCCTTTTGCTTCTTCAGGCTGTGGATGACGACGCAGCGGTTGCCGAAGACGTGGTCGATCTCGTTGATGCTTCCCAGGCACTTGGGTCCGAAGGTCTCGAACATCTCCACCATGCCCGTGTCCATGTTCGTGCGACTGGCGCTCGCCCCCTTCTTGTAAGCGTCGTTCAACAGCAGGCGGATGGTGGCCTCCATGGTCCCGGGCTTGGGGTGGCTCAGCTTCTCTGCTTCGTCCAGGATGACGGTGGAGCGGTTGGCGTGCACCAAGCGGAAGAGGGCCGGCTCGGTGATGCTGGTGGTCTTGCGGGCGTTGAAGGCCAGGGCGGCGATGAAGTCCAGCGAGAGTGATTTGCCCGATCCCGTGATGCCGTTGAAGTGCAGGTAGCCCAGCGTGCCGAAGAGCGGGTAGACGTAGGTCATCATGATCCAAAGGGCGATGATGTCGAACTCGTGGTCTGCCGGGTACCAAATGAACTCCTTCAAGAGGGCCCGGATGTCTTGGAAGAGCTCGGCGGTGTTGGGCGTGTTGGCGGCCGGGTCCTTCAGGAAGCGCTCGACGCTGAAAGGGATGGTGGATGGGTGGCTCCACCGTGGCAAGTCCGGATCGGGGAAACGCGTGAGTTTGGGGTCATTCACTTGACGATTTTTGTACGGGACCAGCACCACATGGATGCCGTCATCCGTGATCGACGATTCGATCACGTAGCGCTCTTTGATGCGCAATCCGTTGTCGTCGACGTCCATCCATAGACCGATGTTGGCGGTGGGAAAATTGCTCATGCTACTTAAGTCCTTTCCGTTGTGAAGGAGAGAGAGGCGATGTAGGGGAGTGTGTCTTCGAAGATGAGCTTGCTTGCGGCGCTCGTTTCCATTTGCACAACGGCTTCCTGTGCCCGCACCCGCTCTGCCTGAGTCGACTTGATCTCTTTCAGCGACGCGCGAAGGCTGCCCATCTGGAGTCCGCAACGCTTCTTCAGCAGATCCAGATAGACGGCCTGGCGCAGCTCAGACAGGGCTGTCATGGACTCCAGGACATCCTGCACCGCAGCCTGATCCTCGCGCCGCAGTTTCCCGCCGGCCTTCACATCGGGCAACTGCTCGATCTGGTAAGTGATCAGGTCCGGCGCGTCGTCCAGCAGGTCCTTGAACTCTTCCTTCGTGCCGCCGGCGCGGGCCCAGTCGTTGATGTCCTTCTCGCCTGGCATGTGCAGGATGCGCACCTCGCCGTCCCGCAGGGCGGCCTGGATGGCGCGCGCGGAGGTCACCACGCGCCCACGGCCGGCGGGGTCGTTGTCCCATACGAGGGTGACGTCCTTCAGGTGGGCGAAATGGTGGGCGTTCTTGGCGACTTCCAGGCCCAGGTTGCCCACGGCGGGGATGCCCCAGGTATCCACCTGCAGGGCGTCCGGGATGCCTTCCGCCAGCACCAGCTTGCGCTCGGGGTTGTGCAGGGCGTCCACGTTCCACAGGCCCGCGGCCTGGCCGGCCAGGTGGACGAACTTGCGCTTGTCCTCGGACTCGGGTAGTGCGCGGAAGGACATGCCCGTGACGCGGTGACGTTTGAGCAAGGGGAAGGAGATGCGGGTGTCGCGGAAGAGGAGTCCACCCCGCTCCGTGCGGAGCCCCGCCTCTTCAAAGTCGGCCTGATTGAACTCGCCCAGGATGGGGTGCGTGGCCCTGACCTGATAGACCTTGGCCAGGTTGGCAAGCCCGACCACGTGCTCCTTCAGGAGCTCCAGAGAGTAGCCACGGCCTTCCAGATAGGCGCGCGCCAGTCGGGCGGGTTCCGTGTCGGCCATGAGCTGGCCGTGCGCGTAGCGCGCCAGGACGCTCAGGGTTTCCTCACGCTTGTGCTTGGCCTCCTCGGCCGCCCGCTCTTCCTCCGTGGGCGGCGTCAGGTCCAGGTGCATGAGCTCGGCCGCGTAGCGCACGGCCCCCTTGAAGTCGAGGCCCTTGTCCGCCATGATGAAGTCAATGGGGCTGCCACCACACGGGGTCGTCTGGTGGCTGGGGCACCACCAGGAGTTGGTCTCGCTGTAAACGATGAACGATCCGTTTTTATCCGCGTGGCCAGGAAGCGGGCAGCGGATGGGCTTTCGTCCCGTGTGGTGCGGAACGAGCTTGTCCATGGTCAGCTCGCGCTTGATGCGCTCAGCGAGATCTACGTAGTGCCCCACGTGGGCTCCTTATCGCATGGCCGCCATGAAGAGGTCGTCGCTGCGCGCGGCAATGATGGCCGCGGCGGCGTCGTACTGGTGCTCGCTCTTGTCCTTGGTCACGTCCCAGCCGGCTCCTGCCCACGCCTGGCCGTCCCGGGCCAGCACCGCCCGGACCACGTCCGCCACGCGCGTCTTGGTGGCCGTCAGTCCTCCGCCCACGCGCTCCTTGATTTCGCCCGGCAGAAGCCAGATGGTGGGCACGTTGTGGTAGACGCGCGCCGCCACCAGCAGGGCCTTGGCATAGGCCAGGCCTTTCAAGGCCGCGGCGCTCTGCGCGCCGCTGGATGGCGTCTCGCAGCAGAGGATGGCCGGCGGGTGGGCCAGCAGGAAGTCACGGATCCCGGTGGCCAGGATCTCCAGCCGGCGGCCGTCGTCGTCGGCCTTGCGCAGGCCCAGCTTCTTGTCGCTGGGCTGGGTCGTAAGGGTGGTCATGGCCACGGGCCACCAGGTGGCCAGGTCGACGGCCACCAGGGCGAAGTGCGTGAAGGAGGGGTCCATGCCGACGGCGGTGCGGGCGGGCCCGCCGGGACGAACGAGGATGGTGGGCGCGGCCAGGATGGGCGCCGGCGCCGCTTCGAGTTGCTGCGCCTGGCTGGCCGGCTGGGCCTTCACGATCGTCGCCATGAGCTTCTTGTAGGCGGCCTTCCTGCCGGCGTACTGGCGCAGCAGGGGCTTCGAATCATTGTCCACGTTGGTGACGGCGCTGTCGATGAAGTCAAAGACCTCGCCCCGTGTCTTGCCCGGCGCCGCGCGCATGACGCGCCCGACGCGCTGCTCCACGCGCCCTTCCGCCTTGGCAGGAAAGGTCAGCAGCAGCGTGTTGAGCTCGGGAATGTTGAGGCCCTCATCGGCCACGGTCGAGGCAAAGAGGACGCGCACATGTCCGGACCGAACCGCGTGCCGGATCATGCGCCGCGTGTCCTTCTTGACCTTCCCGGCGAGCAGCTCGCCCACGATACCCCGTGCCTTGGCCGCCTGGAACAGGGGTTCCAGATGGTCCTCCACGCGGCCGGACAGGACCAGGATCACCCGCTCCTCGTCCTGGTGGAGGGCTTCCAGCGTGTCCAGCACCAGTTGACGACGGGTTTCATCCTTGGCCAGGGCGCCCGACAGGGCTTGCCAATCGCCGGCGCCGCGGTAGGGGAAGGTGAAGGCCGTGTGCACCTCGTGGATGACCGCCGGCACCAGCCAGCCGCCCTGCAGCAGGTCCGCTTGGCGGGTCTCATGCAGGATCGGGCCAAACGTGTGGAAGAGCTTCTGGGTCAACCCATCCTCGCGCTCGGGCGTGGCCGTCAGGGCCAGGCGCCACTTGGCAGGGCAGGCATTCACGACGCGGTCGAAGGTGCTGGCCGGGCAGTGGTGACCCTCGTCCAAAATGAGGCAGCCGTACTGGGCCAGCTCGCGCGCGAGGGCGCCGGTCTCCAGTCGGGTCAGGGTTTGCACCGTGGCCAAAGTGATGGGCGGGCTGGTCCGCAGGTCCACCGCGCCGGGCAGGAATCCGAAAAGCTCCTCGATCTCGTCCCGCCACTGTTCAAGCAGATCCAGCGTGTGGACAAGAATCAGCGTGCGCTGCTGGATCTCGGCCAGAGCCGCCAGGGCCGTGAAGGTCTTCCCGCCGCCGGCGGGGATCACCACCACGCCCTGCTGGCGCTGGACCATGGCCACCTTGGCCGCCTCCTGGTAGGGCCGCAGTGGGGGATGGAAAGGAGGGATGGACGTCGGCCATAACGCCCTGTGGTCCTGGGCGCCCGGCCAGGGGGCCAGCGCCTCCTTCAGGAGGGCGATCGCTCCACGTGGAGCGCACCAGCAGCCCTGCGTGTCAACGTGGAAGCCCTCCAGCCGCTTGGGAATCTCCCGCCAGCGTCCGTCCACCTTCTCCTTCGGGACCTGGATGCCGCGCTTCTTGGCCGCCACGTAGGCGGGGTTCGCATAGGAGAGAGCACGCTCCAGGCGCTCGCGGGCGCCGGCCGGCAGCTCGGCCAGGGGGATGCGAATCAGACTCGCGACGTCGATGCTCATTCGAAGGGGTCCTCGCTGGTGGAGAGGAAGCTCCGGATGGACGCCACCTCGTGGCTCATGCGCCCACCGGGGATGGCCTTCAGGAACTGACGCCCGTACTTCTTGGAGGTGACCCGGCCGTCCAGCAGCAGGACCACGCCGCGGTCATCGTGCCGGCGGATGAGGCGTCCGAAGATTTGCTTCCACGCGATCACGGCGATGGGCAGGCTGTGACCACCGAACCAGCCCTTCGGGTCGTGCTCGGCGATGTAGTCCATGACGGGATCCGCCGGCGAGGGGAAGGGCAGGCGATCCAGGGCGACCAGGGACAGGCTCTCCCCAGGCACGTCGATGCCCTGGAAGAAGGTGCGGGTGGCGAAGAGCACGCTGTGCACGTCCTCCTGGAATTGCTTGATGAGCAGGGTGGAGGGGGCGTTGCCCTGGCGCAGGCAGCGGTAGCCCGCCCGCTCGAACTCCGGCGCCAGCAGGTCATGCGCAGCCCGCATCCCCTGGCTGGAGGTGAAGAGAAGCAGGGCCCGGCCCTGAGAGAGCAGCACAGCCTCGTGCAGGAGGTCGTGCACGCGGTCCCGGAACTCCGGCGCATTTGGCTCGGGCAAGCCGGCCGGCACCACCAGCAGAGCCGCGCGGTCGAAGTCGAAGGGGCTGGGCAGGATCACCTGCCGCGTGTCCACGGACAGGCCGATGCGCTCGCGGATGAAGGAGAAGTCGCCACGCGTGGTGGTCAGCGTGGCGCTGGTGCCGATGAAGCTTGACACCCAGGGCAGCAAGGCCTGCCGCACGAAGGCCGCGATCGAGACCGGCTTGCCGCAGAGTTTCCACGTCTCGCCCGACGCCGATTCCATGCGCTCAGTCCAGTAGACCCACTCCGCGTGCTCCTGCCAGATGAGGGCGCGCGCGCGCTTGGCCATCTGGGTGCACTGCTCTTCCTGGCGCTCCAGCTGCTTGAATTCCTTCGAGTCCTCCAGGTGCTGGCGCTTGGTGGCCTTCAACTCGCGCAAGGCGTCGCGCAGGGCGTCCAGGATGGGGCCCTCGTCGATCAGGCCCGCTTCCTTGATGCGGCCGCTGCCCTGGGCGCCATGCGTAAAGCTCAGTTGCTTGATGGCGCGCGCGAGGTTCTCCGCCGCGCGATCCAGGGTCTGGAATCCGCTCTGGGACAGGTGCCGCTTGAATCCCCGAAAACTCCAGCGGCCGATCTGCTCGCCGGCGAAGTCGCTGCCGATGTCCGGGATCTCGTGGGCCTCGTCGCAGATGAGGACATCGAAGGGCGGGACGACGCCGGCATTGCCGGCCGTGGCCTGCTGGACCATCAGGTGGGCGAAGAGCAGGTGATAGTTGCAGACGACGACCTGCGCGTCTTCCGCTTCTGTCACGGCCGCCCGGTGGAAGCAGAGGAGCTTGCAGCCGGCGCACTCGCTGGTGTCGGCCACGGAGAAGTGGCGCCAGACGCGCGGGGTGACCTTGAAGGGGATCTCGCTGGCGTCGCCCGTGGACGTCGTCCCGGCCCAGGCCAGCACCTGGTAGAACTCGTCTTGGTCCTCGTCCGACACGGCGCCGGCGAAGAGCTGGCTCTTGTGCTCGTCGTGGCGGTCCTTGCACAAGAAGTTCGACCGACCCTTCAGCAGGGTGAACTGGAACGGCTCGGGCAGAATGCCCGCTAGAAAGGGCAGGTCCTTCTGCACCAACTGCTCCTGCAGGGCGATGTTGGCCGTGGCGATGAGCACGCGCTGACCCGTGGCCAGGGCGTGCTGGATGGCGGGCGCACAGTACGCCATGCCTTTCCCAGTCCCTGTCGGGGCCTCCACCAGCAGGGTGCTGCCTGTCGCCAGGGCGGCGGCCACCTCGCGCGCCATGATGAGCTGGCTCTCGCGCGGTTGGTAGCCGGGCAGCTGCTGGGCCATCCGTCCACCAGGGCCGAAGACCTCGTCCATCGTGAGGGTCGGCTTCGGTTGGGTAGGCGGTGCTGCCACTTCCAGCAAGGCCGGGAAGTCCGTCGCGTCTTGGTGCATGATCTCTCACAGGCTTGTGCGGCGTGAAGTGGGCCCGGCCGGCAAGAGGTGCGCACGTGCCGACCGGGCCCGGATGTGGGGGCTGCAGAGATCAGGCGAAGGGATCGCCGGGGACGTCGCCGTCGTTGGCCGCGTGCCGCGCGTTCTCCTCTTCCTGCGTGACCCAAGTCTGGGCTACGGAGAGGGACCCCGCCGGCAGGTCGCGGATCTTGGCGATGGAGAACGTGGCCAGGAAGTCGTTCATCATCTGGCCGCCCTGGGCGTCGCCCAGCGTGGCCTTCAGTGCCTTGAGGCGGGCGATGAGCGCATCGCCATCGGTCTGGGTGAGGATGGCCGCGGGCTCGGGCTTCTTGGGCCCGCCGCCCTTCTTGTCGTCGGCATCCTCACCGCCGTCCGACGTCAAATCGTAGAGGTCCAGGGCGTCGAGCTGGGCGCGCAGGGCGGGGGTGATGGTGGCCTCGGGCAGCACCGTGTAGCTCGTGTCCTTGGCCTTCGTGCCGGTGCGCTCGATCTCGAAGACCTGGTTGTCGACGCCGTACTTGGTGTCCATCTTGGACACCTGCTTGTAGAAGGTCTTCGAGTTCTCCAGGACCTTCACGGCCTTGATCTGATAGACGCCGTTCCTGTTCTCCAGCACGGCCACGTTCATGCTGGTCTTGAGTGTCTTCTCCTTCCCGCAGCCGTCGGTCCAGGGGTGGTAGGTCGCGCCATCCCAATAGACCGCCCGGATGTGGGGCTCGCCCAGGAAGGCGACCAGGTGCTTGTCTCCGTCTTCGAACTTGAGGTAGCGCCCGCTCTGCAGGTCGTGCTCCTCGTAGGTCTTGTTCATGCCATCGAACCGGCCCATGGTGGGTCCTCCTTGTGGTGTGGGTTAGTGCTGGATCTCGTGTCTGGACTTCGTCTCGATGACGGAGAGGAGGTGCAGGATGGCCGGGTGCCTGCGCAGATTGATCATGGGTGCCTGGGGCTCGCCAACACCGCTCTCGCGCAAGTCGGCCAGGGGCGCCATGCAGGAGCGGTAGGCCCTTTCCACGGAGCGGCTGAGGGCAAACACGACCGGGTCACGGGTCGGGTGTTCGGCGACGATGCCGCCGACCGTCAGGGCCAGTTCCAGGAAGGCGCCGCGCACGCGGGCTTCGATCTGGTCCACCTTGGTGGCGTCGGTGGGATTGGGCTCGGACATCCTGTCTCTCCTTCGTCCTTTCCCACCAAAGGGGCGGCGAAAAGGCCGAAATCGGACAGGGGTCAGGAGATTCTCTCTCTTTTTTGACGCAACCGTTTTAGCAGCCTGTTGTGGCGTTTCTGCGTGGTGTCGTAGGCTTCGCCCAACATGGATGCCATCTCTTGCAGCGAGTACCCGTAGACGTAGAGACCGACCAGCAGGCCCCGTTCGGCATCGGTGAGGGGCATGTCTTGGATCAGATCCTGAAGGGATTGGTAGGCGTCGACGCGCTCATCCGGGACATGGTCTTGCATGACGACTTCGTCGGGCGCGATGGTCACCTTCGCCACACGCTGGTAGTCCCTCAATCCCTGGGCAACGCGAAGCCTGAGCTTGGTGTCACGCAGGAGCTCATGCGCCAAACACGGGTTCGTCAGGCGCCCTTCCCCCAGTCCCATCAGGGTTTCCAGGAACGCCATGATCACCGAACTCTCGGTCTCTTCCAGGCTGCTGCCCGTCATCCGATAGCGACCAGCCAAGGCCTGCAGCGCCGGGGCGTAGGAGACGAGTAGCCAGAGCTGGATGCTTGCGGCTTCGGGCACGCCCGCCTGCAGATGGTGGATGGAGGCGCTGAGAGCCGCTTGGCGGGCCGCTTGCTGGGTTTTGGCCGCCGGTCCCAGCAGAGCCAGGAAGTCTGTCAACGTGGGCGGCAAAGCCGGCTCGCGAGCCGCGAGTGCGAGGTAATCGGTGGTGGACGCGGGCGTGAAGGCGTCTTGTTTGGAGGGCAGCACGATGGCTCCAGCGCTGGGTCAGCGCCGGCGCGAAGCCGCCAAGAGGCATGATTAAACCCGGGCGCTGATGCGCGCCGGGCCAACAGATGAAGGGAGTGGACAGAGTCCGCCCAGGAGACCCACAGGCATGGATCACCCGGCCCGTGCTTTTCACGGGAATGGAATGGGCATGAGGAAGCCCGGGCAGACAAGTCCCTGCTTAAGCCTGGTAATCAGCCAGGCCTTGACTGTCGGTCCGGGTTAGAAGAGGATCAGCAGAACGGATCGGGAGAGGGCGCAATGATGAACACGCCGACGATCGGCGGGGGGCTGGAATCTATTCAGGCAAGACATGATTGGCTCCAAGGGAGGCGGTGAGCGTGAGGCTACGGGAGCCAAGATAGGTGGGGGTGCAACATACCCTGGAAGCCCCGTTGTCAATCCATGGCTTCCGCGCAAAGTCTTCAGCCAACTGAGTTTTGTATGGGATTTTGCCTGCTCCAGCAGCTGACCTGTTGTACTCAAGACTTCGAATTTCTTTGCGATCAAGCACTTGCGCGAAAGGCCTCTGCGGAGGCGACCCTTACCACCCGCCGCCATACGAACGACAGCATGTTGCCTTCAGCCTGTCGGAGCTCATCGATGCTGAGCCACCTTTGGAGAGATTTCTCCAGGTCGTTGGAGACATGTCGACAAAGGAGCGGACAACTGGCTCGACCTGACATTAAGTCTTTGCTTATCAATAGAATTTTGGTCGCTCGAATTGGCATAAGGCTTGCCACACACTGTGAAAAGGGAGGCCAACATGTCGATTCGAGGATCTCGTCTCATCGCAACCAAGGCTAATACCAAGCCTCACTGGATTCTAGCCCTTTTCTGCTGCCTGTTGTTCATCATGGGTTCTGCATCTGCCCATTCGCATGAGGACCATCTCGAGGCGGCAGGAACTGTCGCAGCATCGTCAGACACCGCCTCGATTGAACCTGTCGCTGAAGCCGTCAAGACAGGCACAGTTCACGCAGGCATGCAAATGGGCAATGGATCTTCAGAAGATAGCCCTACTCTTGTTGGTGCGATCCTGGATCGAGCGGCTGATCTGCATACGGCCATCGTCCACTTCCCCATCGCCTGGGTTCTTCTTCTGGTCCTATTGGAGGGCTGGTCCATGTTCCGCGGGCGTCCGATTCCCGAGATGGGCCTGCCCCTGGCCATCCTGGCGGCTTTGAGCTTTCTCCCCACGGCCGTCACGGGTCTGCTGCACGCCCACGAGATGGCGTCCGCCGCGCCGGCGCTGCAGGAGGTGATTCGCTTCCACCGCAATCTGGCGTTGTCCGGATGTGTGTTGATGGGGCTGGCCGCAGGTCTTCGACTGTTGCTGCGACGCCGCCCGTCGACCGGATTGCGAGTCGCTTACTGGGTCGTGTTGGTCGCTGTCCTGGCGCTGAGCCTGAGTGCTGGCCATCAGGGTGGAATCATCGCACACAGTGAGATGTAATGGATTCGGTGAGGTGCCCCGTGCGTCCAGTCCTCCTCTTCCTGGTTTCCCTCGTGCTGCTGGGCACAATGCCAGCCAGCGGGCAAGTGTCTCTGGACTCCCTGGTCCAGCGAGCCCTGCGGCAGGCACCTGAGCTACCAGAGATGGAGGCCGCCGTGAAGGCCGCCCAGGCGCGTGTCACACCCGCAGCGGCACTGCCTGATCCCGCGTTGGAACTGGGTGGGCAGGCCATGGGCCTGCCTCCAGGCGACAACTCAACCCTCACCCTTGAACTCAGCCAGGAACTGCCCTTCCCCGGCAAGCGGGGCGCGCGCCGGGCCGTGGCTGAGGCGGAGGTGACCGCCCGCGAGGCGGCACGGCTGCAGCGTATGGCTGAAGTCGTGATCGCCGTGCGCACACACTACGCAGATCTCTATGCCATCGACCGGCGTGGGCACGTGTTGGCCGTCGCCAGCCAGTTGATCGAGGCAGCGATCCGCACCATGTCCGCGCGACTGAGCGCCGGCCAGGTGGATCAGGAGAGCGTTCTGCGGCTGGAGATCCAGGCGGCACGCATCCGCCAGCAGGCGGCCGGGCTGAAGGCCGAACGCACCGGCGCTGTGGCAGAGCTCAATCGCCTGCTGGGCGAGGCGCCGGATCATCCCTTTGGCGAAATCACTGCGCTTCCGAGTGTGGTGCCGCCGCCGCCCGACAGCCTGCGCGCCGGAATTGAGGCCTCGCCCGAGCTGCTCATGAGGCAGGCCGAGGTGCTCGCGGCCCGGCGTCGCTTCGAGGAGGCTCGTCTGGAAGGCCGTCCCGACTTCATGGTCGGTGCCGGAGGCGGCATGACCGCGATGCCAGAGCCGGTGGTCATGCTGCGACTGGGCATGAGCCTGCCCATCTGGAAGCGCAGCAAGCAGGACCGACTCCGCGAGGCCGCGGGTCACGATCTCCAGGCGGCGGAGGCTGCCCTGGAGGCCGAACGCGCCCGCCTATCCACGGATCTGGCCGGCCTAGTGGCGGAGTGGGGCGGCACACAGGAGACGCTTCGCGAATTCCAAACCACCATCCTGCCGCAGAGCCAGTCCGCCCTGGATGCCGCGCTGGCGGCCTACGCCGCCGGCAGGGGGGAATTCGCCCTTGTCGTGGAAGACTTGAATCTGCTGCTTGAGGCGGGCGCGGAGTCGGCACAGGCCGAGGCCGACCGCCTGAGCATCTGGGCCCGCATCGAGGCCCTGGGACCGCGCGCCACGAGCGCGCAAGGAAGAGGAGACACGCCATGAAACGCGGCACACGCACGCTGCTGTGGGTCCTGCTGGTGATCGGCCTGGCCGGCATCGGCGCCGCCACGGTCGTCAGCCTGCGAAGCAATCACACGACGGTAGAAGCCGTCCAGTATCACTGCCCCATGCACCCGACCTATGTCAGCGAGAAGCCGGGCGACTGCCCGATCTGCGGCATGCGGCTTGTGCCCGTCGAGTCCACGCGGGGCGGAACTCCCGCTGTGGCCGACACGAGCGACAGCGCGGTGGGCAAGACGTCTGCGTCGGCTTCCGCCGCCCCGGACAGCCTGGCCTACACCTGCCCCATGCACCCCGAAGTTCACTCCGCCAGTCCGGGCAGTTGCCCCACCTGCGGCATGGACCTGGTGCCGTCCAAGCCAAAGGCGGCCGCTCCAGCGGCGGCGCAGTATGTCTGCCCCATGCACCCGGAGGTCGTGTCGGACAAGGCGGAGCGCTGTCCCAAGTGCGGCATGGCGCTTGAGAAGAAAGTCGTGAAGGCTGCGCCGGCCACCACCAGCCAGGGGCGGCTCCTCTACTACCGCAATCCTATGAACCCTGCCGTCCACTCGCCGACTCCCGCCAAGGACGAGATGGGCATGGATTACGTACCGGTCTACGAGGATGTCGGCCAGGCCAGGAGCACGGTTCCCGGCCTGGCCGTGGTCCGGACGAATGCCGAGGGGATGCGGCAGGCGGGAGTGCAGGTGACAGCCGCCCGCCGCGGCGAGCTGGGTCGGCGCATCCGCACCGTGGGGACGATCACCGCCGACGATGCCCGCGTGCGCCAGGTCTCTCTGAAGAGCGCCGGTTGGGTGGAGACCCTGCACGTTGCCACCTCCGGCCAGTTTGTGCGCCAGGGCGATCCCCTGCTCTCCCTGTACTCGCCTGATCTCCTGGCTGGACAGGAGGAGTTCTTGCAGGCCGTGAAGGCGGCCCGGAGCGCCGGCACCGGCGACGCGCAACTGGGCACAGCCGCGCTAGTGCAGGCAGCCCGCCGGCGCTTGCAACTGTTGGACGTACCAGCCTCCCTGATCCAAGAGCTGGACCAGGGGGGCGCGGCGCAGCGGACCGTCACCCTGCGCTCGCCGGTCAGCGGCTACGTGATGGCCAAGCAGGTGGTCCAGGGGCAGCGCATCGAGGCCGGCGAGGCCCTCTTCACGGTAACCGACCTCTCGCGTGTGTGGGTTGAGGCGGCCTTCTCCGAAAGCGAGGCGGCCCTGGTGCGCGTGGGACAAAGCCTGGCCTTCGAGCAGCCCGACCAGCCCGGCCTGCGCCTGTCGGGCCGCGTGACCCAGATCCTGCCCGCCCTTGATCCCGACTCCCGCACCCTGCGGGTCCGCGCCAGCCTGGACAATCCGGCCCAGGCCCTCAAACCCGGCATGTACGTGGACGTGGAGACAGAGGTCGCGCCGCGCGCGGGCCTGCTCATCCCCGACTCCGCCGTGCTGGACACGGGCCTGCGCCAGGTGGTCTACGTGGAGACGGAGCCCGGCACTTTCGCCCCGCGGGAGATTCGCACGGGGCAGCGCGGCGGCGGCCAGGCCCTGGTCCTGACCGGGCTCCGGGAGGGCGAGCGCGTCGCCATCGCGGGCAATTTCCTGCTGGATTCCGAGGCGCGCATCCGCGGCTCCCTGGAAGCGCAGGCAAATTGATACAGACCAAAGCTGGAGTGACGCCATGATCCGGCACATTATCACCTGGTCGGCCCACCACCGCATACTGGTCCTCCTGTCGGTGGTCGCGCTGTGCGCCGTCTCCATCAACCTGCTGGGCAAGACACGCCTGGACGCGCTGCCGGACTTGTCGGACACCCAGGTCATCATCTACTCGAAATGGGACCGCTCGCCGGACCTGATCGAGGATCAGGTGACATACCCCATCGTCAGCGCGCTCTTGGGTGCGCCACAAGTCAAGGCCATCCGTGGCTACTCGGACTTCGGCTTCTCCTACGTCTACGTGATTTTCCAGGACGGCACCGACCTCTACTGGGCCCGCTCCCGCGTGCTGGAATACCTCTCGAAGATCCAATCCGGCTTGCCCCAGGGCGTGAAGACGGAACTGGGCCCCGACGCCACGGGCGTGGGCTGGGTGTTCCAGTATGCGCTAGTGGACCGCTCAGGCACGCACTCGCTCGACGAGCTGCGCGCCTTCCAGGATTGGAACCTGCGCTACGCCGTGCAGGCCGTGCCCGGCGTCTCGGAAGTCGCCTCCATCGGCGGCTACGTGCGGCAGGTGCAGATCAGCGTCGATCCCAACCGGCTGGCGGCCTACGGATTGCCGCTGGACGAAGTGGCTAGGGCCATCCGCGAGTCCAATGGCGAGACGGGCGGCCGGCTGGTGGAGTGGAGCGGCGTGGAGTACATGGTCCGCGTGCGGGGCTACGCCCGCGCGCTGGCCGACTTCCAGGGCATCGTCCTGAAGAGCGGACCCGGCGGCGTGCCGGTCCTCTTGAAGGACGTGGCGCGCGTGAGCTACGGACCGGAGCTCAGGCGCGGCATCTCCGACCTGGACGGGCTGGGCGACGCCGTGGGCGGCATCGTGGTCATGCGCCACGGCGAGAACGCGCTAAACGTCATCACAGCGGTCAAGGCGCGACTGGAGGGTCTCAAGGCCTCGCTGCCCGAAGGCGTCGAGATCGTGACGACCTACGACCGCTCCGACCTGATCCACCGGGCACTGGAGACCTTGAAGCATGAGCTGACGGTGGAGATGATCATCGTCTCTCTGGTGATTCTCTTCTTCCTCTGGCACATCCCCTCGGCCATCGTGCCCATCCTGACCATTCCCATTGCCGTGCTCCTCTCCTTCATCCCGCTCTACTTCCTGGGCATCAGCGTCAACATCATGTCGCTGGCGGGGCTGGCGATCTCCATCGGTGTGCTGGTGGACGGAGCCATCGTCGAGGTAGAGAACGCCTACAACCGCATCCACCGCTGGCAGGCGGCGGGAGGCAAGGGCGACTTCCATCAGGTGCGCCTGGATGCGCTGACCGAGGTCGGGCCCTCCGTCTTCTTCTCACTCTTGGTGATCGCCGTGGCCTTCCTGCCCATCTTCGCCCTGGTGGACCAGGAGGGCCGGCTCTTCAAGCCCCTGGCCTTCTCCAAGAACCTGGTGATGGCGATGGCCGCGCTCCTGGCCGTCACCCTGGACCCGGCCCTGCGCATGCTGTTCGCCCGCATCGAGCCCTTCCACTTCCGCCCGCGCTGGATCGCGCGCCTGGCCAGCGGCGTGGCCGTCGGCACCTATCACGCCGAGGAGCGCCACCCCGTCAGCCGGGCGATCTTCCGCGTCTACGATCCGGTCTGCCGGCTAGTCCTTCGGCATCCCTGGAAAACCGTGGGAGCTGCCCTGGCGATCGTCGCAATCAGCTTGCCCGTCTACTTTCGTTTGGGCACGGAATTCATGCCGCCCCTGAACGAGGGGACGATCCTCTACATGCCCACCACGCTGCCGGGCATCTCCGTCAGCCAAGCGCAGACGCTGCTGCAGACCCAGGACCAGATCATCAAGGGATTCCCCGAGGTGGAACGCGTCTTCGGCAAGGCGGGTCGGGCCGACACGGCCACCGATCCGGCTCCGCTCTCGATGATGGAGACGACGGTGGTGCTGAAGCCGCACGACCAATGGCGCGGCAAGGAACGCTGGTACTCGTCCTGGGTCCCGGGCTTCCTGCAGCCGCTGCTGCGGCCGATCTGGCCCGACCGCCTCTCGTGGGACGAATTGGTGGACGAGATGGACCGCGCGCTCAAGACGCCGGGCGTGACCAACGCCTGGACCATGCCCATCAAGGCCCGCACCGACATGCTGACCACGGGCGTGCGCACGCCGGTGGGCATCAAAGTCATGGGCGGGGATTTGAAGGAGATCGAGCGCGTGGGCTCCGAGATCGAGCGCGCCATCCGGGATGTGCCCGGCACGCGCAGTGTCTATGCCGAGCGGGTGGCCGGCGGCTACTTCCTCGACATCGAGCCGCGCCGCGCGCAACTGGCCCGCCACGGCCTAACGGTGAATACCCTGCAGATGGTCATCGCCAGCGCCATTGGTGGCGAGGAGGTGACCACCACCATCGAGGGCCGCCAGCGCTTCCCGGTCAACCTGCGCTACCCGCGCGAGCTGCGCAGCGACGTGGACCAACTGGCCCGCGTGCTGGTGCCCACGCCGGGTGGCGCCCAGATCCCGCTGGGGCAGCTGGCCGACATCCGCATCGCCAGCGGGCCCTCCATGCTGCGCGACGAGAACGGTTTCCTCTCCGGCTACGTCTATGTGGACATCGCCGGCCGGGACGTGGGCAGCTACGTGGAGGAGGCCAAGACCAAGGTCGCCGCCGCCGTCAAGCTGCCGGCGGGCACCAATCTGCTCTGGAGTGGCCAGTACGAGAACATGCAGCGCGTGCGCGAGCACTTGAAGCTGATCATTCCCGTCACCATTGGCCTGATCTTCCTCCTGCTCTACCTCAACACGCGCTCGGGCTTCAAGGCCATGCTCGTGATGCTGGCCGTGCCCTTCTCGGCCGTGGGAGCCATCTGGCTCTTCTGGCTGCTGGACTACAACGTCTCCATCGCCGCCTGGGTGGGCATGATCGCCCTGCTGGGCCTGGACGCCGAGACGGGTGTGTTCATGCTGCTGTTTCTTGACCTCTCCTGCGACGAGGCGCGGCAGGCGGGCCGGTTGTCCACCAGCGCCGAGCTGGACGAGGCCCTGATCCACGGCGCCGTCAAGCGTGCGCGGCCCAAGATGATGACCGTGACCGCCGCCTTCATGGGCCTTTTGCCGATCATGTGGTCCACCTCGGCGGGGTCGGACGTGATGAAGCGCATTGCCGCGCCCATGATCGGCGGGCTCATCACGTCCTTCGCGCTGGAGCTGCTGGTCTATCCCGCTGTTTACAAGCTGTGGATGCTGCGCACGGAGTTGAGAAAAGTCGGACGGGCCACCACGGCGCCGGAAGCCGCCTGATGGAATGCGCGATCTTGGGGCTGAGAAGGCGGGCGTCAGTGACCCGACACATGAGTTGAGACGGGACCCATCCGATGAGTGAACGCATCCTCTTTGTCGACGACGACACGAACTATCTCGAAGTCATGTGCTTCCTGCTCGAGGAGGACGGCTATCCCGTGCAGAAGGCCGCGAGTGGCGCGCAAGCGCTGGAGTGTCTGGCGTTGGACAGCTTTCCGCTCATGATCACCGATCTGCGCATGCCCGGCATGGACGGCTTGACCTTGCTGGCAAAGGCTCGCGGCCTCGATCCCGACCTCCTGGTCATCGTCGTGACGGCCTTCGGCGACGTGCCGCACGCGGTGGCCGCCATGCGGGCCGGCGCCTTCGATTTCCTACCCAAGCCCTGCGACCGCGACCAGTTCCGGCTCACGGTCCGTCGCGCCATGGAGCATGCGCGCCTGCGGCGCCAAGTGCGCGAACTTCGAGGGCAGGCGGACAGCGGGAGCAAGCCCCTCATCCACATCTCGGAGCGGATGGAATCCCTGCTGGCCACGGCGGACCGCATTGCCGCCTCCGACGCCACCGTGTTGATCGAAGGCGAAAGCGGCACAGGCAAGGAACTGCTGGCTCGTCGCATCCACGCCGCCAGCCCGCGCCAGGGAGGACCCTTCGTGGCGGTCAACTGTGGCGCCCTGCCGCACGACCTCTTGGAGTCGGAACTCTTCGGGCATGTGCGCGGAGCCTTCACCGGAGCCGTGCAGGATCGGGCCGGGCGCTTCCGTCAGGCCGCGGGCGGCACGCTCTTCCTCGATGAGATTGCGGAAATGCATCTGGATCTGCAGTCCCGGCTCCTGCGCGTCCTGCAGGAGCGGGTCCTGGATCCGGTGGGAGCGGACGGACCCGTCGCCGTGGATGTGCGCGTGCTGGCAGCCAGCAATCGTCCGCTGGAGGCCGAGGTAACGGCGGGGCGCTTCCGCCAGGACCTTTTCTACCGCTTGAATGTCGTGCCGCTGCGCATGCCTGCGCTACGTGAGCGGCCGGAGGACGTCGTCTGTCTGGCCCGCGCCTTTCTGGCCCGCTACAGCGGGGGAAGGGAGTGGCGCATCCCCGACGACGTGGCCGGTCGGCTGCGCGCCATGCCCTGGCCCGGTAATGTCCGCGAACTGGAGAACCTCTGCCAGCGCGCGGCGCTGCTCTCCGACGACACCCTGCTCTCGGGCGAATTCCTGGCTCCGTCAGGGACTCAACCAGGCGCGCCCATCATCTCGGCCGCCGGCGTCGACTTGCCCCCTGAGGGCGTGTCCCTGCTGGAGCTTGAGCGGGCCATCCTGGTCCGAGCCCTGGAGATGAACCACGACAACCAGAGCGCGGCGGCCCGCTTCTTGCGCATCCCACGCCATCTCCTGCTGCACCGCATGGAGAAATTCGGCATTCCTGCCCGAGGGCAAGCCTGATGCCCATCCCAATCCCCATCGACCCGTGGGCCTGGCCCGTCACGCGCAAGGCGCTGCTCTGGCTGTGGCTTCCCATCCTGGTCATCACCGCGGCGCATTTTCTCACGCCGGACACGGAGGACTGGCTGCACGACATCCTCAGGCGCTTGTACTACATGCCCATCATCCTGGCGGCCTTCCTGTTCGGGCTGCGGGGCTCGCTGGCCGTGGCCGTGGTGTCCTCCGTTCTCTATCTGCCGCACGCCTTCATGATGATGGACCACCAAGGGTCCATGCTGCACCACGATCCCACCGGCACGGCCAACAAAGTCCTGGAGATCCTGCTCTACAACGTCGTGGCCCTGGTCACGGGCCTTCTGGTCGAACGCGAGCATCGCGCACGCGCCGAGCTGGAGCAGCAGATGGAGCACATGCGGGAGATCGAGGCACAGGTGATCAGGACTGGGCGCCTGCAGGCCCTGGGACAGCTGAGCGCGGGCCTGGCCCACGAGATCCGCAATCCGCTGGCCACGCTGAAAGCCGCCGCCGCGCTGGTGGGTGAAGAGGTTCCCGAGACATCGCCCCGTCGACGCTTCGTGGGCATCTTGGAGCAGGAACTCGTGCGTCTTGAGCGACTGTTGGAGCGCTTCCTGGCCTTCGCCCGCCCGGCGGCCTTGCAGGTGCGGCAGGTCGAGGTCTCCGAGGTCATCGAACGTGCCACGGCCATGGCTCGCCCACAGGCTAATTTGCGGGGAATCCTCATCGAGGCCTCCTCGTCGGCCTCCGTCAGCCTCTCCTGCGATCCGGACCGGTTGGCCCAGGTCCTGCTCAACGTGCTGCTCAATGCCGTGCAGTTCAGTCCGGACCAAGGCCTTATTGAAATCGTCTACGAGCGGCTCGCCCGACCCCAGGGGAGCGTGCACGTGATCAGCGTGCGCGACGAAGGACCGGGAGTGGATCCCGCCCACCGGGAACAATTGTTTGACCCTTTCTTCACCACAAGGCCGGAAGGCACGGGGTTGGGCTTGTCCATCGCCAGCCGTTTGATGGATGAGCATGGGGGCTGGATCGAGGAAGAGAATCGTCCGGAGGGCGGAGCGGAGTTCCGCGTGGTCTTGCCTGCCTGACCCCGTCAGGGATCACGCTGAAGGAGCGTGGCCTGGCATCGTGCCATGTGTTAGTGAAGCTTTGAATTCGATTGGTCTTGAAGTTTGGCGAAATACACAAAAGTAGTTCGCCCTAATATTGAAAGGAAGAGACATGTTCAGCTCCCTTCGCCTCAGGAAGGCCGCGCTGTGGGCCGCACCCATCGCGCTGGCGACGCTATTGATGGGCTGCGAATCGGGGGATGATGGGACCGACGGCCCCGCCAGCACGCCGATCGCCTCCATCACCTACGACGCTGTGTTCGTCCTCAATGGAGCCGAAAGCTCGATCTCGGTCATCAACACGACCACACAGGCGGTCACCGGCACCATCGAGCTAAGCGGCGTCAATTACATCCATCATGGCTACCTAAGTCCTGATCGCTCCAAGCTGGTCGTTTCCGCACCTGGCTACGACTTGAGCATGGGGCATGGGGATGATGGCATGCAACACGGAGTTCATGGAACCGTGATGGTGATGGACGCGCACACAGGGGCCATGCTGGCCTCCTGCCAATTGCCGGCGCCCAATCACAACGTGACACCATCACCCGATGGAACCGAGCTCTGGACTTCCCAGATGACCATGCCTGGGAGCGTCCTGGTCCTTGACGCCGAGTCCTTGGACATCCTGGCGGAGATCCCGGTGGGGAACATGCCGGCAGAGGTGACCTTCAGCCCGGACGGCATGCGCGCTTTTGTGGCCAACACAGGCTCCAACACCGTCACGATCATTGACGTGGCAAGCCGCGCGGTTCTCGAGACCCTGCCCGTGGGTGAGGACCCAGTGGGTGCTTGGCCGGGCGCTAATGGCATGATGTACGTCGACTGCGAACACTCGATGACGATCATGGTCATGGACGCCATGAGCATGACAATGCATCACACCTACAACCTGGGCTTCACTCCCGGCATGGCGGCGCTGGCCCCCAATGGCGAGCTCTGGGTGACGGACGCGGACCATGGCCAAGTCGTGTTCTTCAATGCAGATGCGGACGATCGCCTGGGGGAAACGCCAACTGGGATGGGCGCGCACGCGATTGCGTTTGACGGCGCTGGCAAGGCCTACATCAGCAATCAGGGCGCGGGTACGGTGTGCGTGGTGGATGTGAATTCGCACGCGGTGCTGCATACCATCAACGTGGGTAACACACCGAATGGAGTCGTCTTCCGGGCACAGAACTGAGCCAACTGGGTGCGGCCGGCCAGTATATTGTGCTGGCCGGCCCCCCTGCTGCCTTGTGGTGGAGGATCAAGCAGTGAGGTCGGTTTCTTTGGGTGCTTTCGCTTGCCGCAGCATCTCTTCTGCCGCCCTCTCGACACTCGCCCGAACGGGATCCAACGCAGTCTGACGCAGATCTCAGTGGTCACTTGGTCTTTTGTAACACTTACAGCGGCGTGCCGGCGTTGATCAGAAGGATGCCAAGTCGCGCTGGTGGTGTGCCGGTGGAATGATTCATCCCTTCTTCGCCCGCAGAATGTCCTCGGCCGCACGCTCCACACTGGCCCGCACCGTTTCCAAGGCCATCCTCGCGTAGATCTCTGTCGTGGTCTTGGATTCGTGCCCCAGGGTCTTTTGGATCACTTCCAGCGGCGTTCCGGCGTCGATCTGGAAGGAGGCCAGGCTGCGGCGCAGGTCGTGCATGTGCAGATCGGTCATCCCTGCCCGCTCGCAGATCCGGTACCAGCCCATCTTGGGATCCATCATGTGCTGGTTCGTGCGCCCGACGCGTCCCGGGAAGACGAATTCGCCACGCACATGCTGCAGGCGCGTCTGGAGGATGTCCAACACGGGCTTCGAAAGGAGGACGTCCAGCTCTTTGCTGTTCTTCGAGTCGCTGGCTGGCACGATCCAGACGCCGCGGTCCAGGGAGATATCACACCAACGCATCGAGAGCACGTTGGACTTGCGTGCGCCGGTGAACAAGGACACCAGGATAAAGTCCCTGATGTCCACATTGGGCTCATCATCCACGGAGCGAAAGAAGGCAGGAACTTCCTCGCGCATCAGCCTGCGAGAACGCTGGTTTTCACGGTAAAACATGATGGCGTTTGCCGGGTTGGCAAGGGCCAGCTCGTGCTCGCGGATGGCCCGGTTGATGATGGCGCGCAGGAAGGCGATCACGCGGTTGGCTTGGTGGTGGCCGTTCTGCTCGCCGATCTGCTGGTGCAGGTTAACCACCTCGTGACGGCGAATTGACCTCATGGGTCTGTCCCCCGCCCATGGCTTTAGGAACTTTTCCCACTGGCGGTTGAACTGGTAGATCGTGTTGGGCTTGCGATGCTGCTCCAAATACCGTCGGTACTCCAGGTAGGCGACCTCCAGTGTGAATGCGCCAGCGCGTGCGGCACGCGCCTTTGGGGCTCCGACCTCCTCCCCCGTGGCGACCTTCAGCAGGATTTCCGCCGCTAGGGTTCTCGCCCTCGGAATTGGCACTTCCGCTACGGAGCCAATGCGGACGAATTTCTTCTTTCCTTCCCGCGTCTTGAGCACGTAGAATGACTTAGAACCGGCCCGCGTGACCATCACGGCCAGCAGGCGTATCTGCTCGTCATACACGTACTCGCGCGGCAGGTCAGTCCGCAGATCTTCAAGGGTCTTTTGCGTAAATCGAAATCGGCGCATGCTGCCTCCAGGAAACACCGGGCATTGCCACCCGTCTACTTTCCGTCTACTCAACTAGCCTGCAAGAGCATGGAGTTTTCAGGGCTCTGTCACAAGCGCAGATAGGCGAAGTCTTTGATATGTTTGATCTTTATGGACAAGGCTGGACGAGTCTCGACGGGGCTTGTGTGGAGGAGTTGTAACTACGGATCAGAAGGTTAGGGGTTCGACTCCTCTTGGGTGCACTTGAGGATAAAGGGGTTCCGGGAAACCGGGACCCCTTTTTCGTTGTCCGCCCACGCCCCGCCTCCTGTGCTCGTCATGGTTCTCCCTGCCCCCGGCGATGGATCCACTTGCCACGATTGGCCGCAGTCTGAGGGGCGGTCATTGCATGCCACGGCGCCCAGGCTGAAGGTCCCGGCGGGCATCGGCCTGATAGTGGAGAGCCCGGTGGCGAGCCGCATGCGACTAAACCGCAACATCGGGCCGTCCCCGGTGGGCAACGGTAGGCCCGGGAGGGTCGCACGTGGCCGGATGCGTGCTCCCAGCGCCGTGGCAGGCGTCACTGAGCCAGTTCGGCATCGACGGAACGTCTCAGTTGCTTGCGATTTATGATCATATGCCCATTATTAGCGCTCCAGGAGGAACGATGTCACGACCCCCTTGCCGTCGACGCATCGCTGGCCAACCCGCCGCGGCGCTCTTCAAGCCCCAGGGCCTGCCGCTCTGCGAGCTGGAGCAGGTGGCGATGACCCTGGACGAGTTCGAGGCCCTGCGCCTGGCAGACCTTGACGGCCTGTACCAGGAGGACGCGGCCCTGCGGATGGGAGTCTCGCGCGCCACCTTCGGTCGCATCCTCGAGGCGGCCCACCGCAAGGTGGCCGACGCCCTGGTGCATGGCAAGGCGCTGCGCATCGAAGGCGGCCCCGTGACCATGACGGAGCGCCGCTGCTGCCGCTTGCACGACACACCGGGCGGCTGAGCGGGGAGCCGGAACTCTCCTCCCCGTTCCCGCCCACTTCTATAACAAGGAACCCTGCGATGATCCTCTGCATCCCCATCGACGCGGACCAGGCGCTGGACAGCCCGGTTTGCTCCCATTTCGGTTCGGCCCCGGCCTTTCTCTTCGTAACCGTTGAGAACGGAGCCTGCCGCGCCGTTGTCAACGGCAACCAACATCACGCCCATGGCATGTGCATGCCCCTGCAGGCGTTGCAGGGTGAGACCTTCGACGCGCTGGTCGTGGGTGGCATCGGCATGGGCGCGCTGGGCAAGCTGGACGCGGCGGGAATCCGCGTCTATATGTCCGCGCACGCCACCGCCGGTGAAGTGTTGAGCGCCTTCCAAGCGGGCACATTGGCCCCCATGCTCCCGGGCCAGGCCTGCAGCGGTCACTATGCCCACGGCCACAGCCACTCCTAAGGTCCACAACCCTGGGTGTGCGAAATCCGGCGAAATGCAGCGCGGAATTGAACAGATGGGTGGATCCGCCGCGTCGAGCCGGGCATCAAGTTCTTCACTGTCAATTGTTTAGGCTGAGCCCTGGGGGTGGGCACGGACTTTGCACCGAAGGGCTGGCCTGCCGGGAGTCGGTCTGCCGGCAGGGAATTGGCAATCTCACACACGATTCAACCAGCATTCGATGCACTTCAGCCGCTTGTCCGGTCCATGTCTCTTGTCTTGTCGGGAGCGGGACGTCGGCGGGCTGGAGTCCTCCGCCACGACCACACCCACGGGCCGTGCTTGTCCTGTGCGAAGCAGCGGACGGCCCCAGAAAAGGAGCGACCATGAGCATGAAGCAGGTTCTTTCCCTGATGGCGATCGCCGGCCTGTGCAGCAGCGCATCCGCCTATCTGTTCACCTTTGAGATGGGGCTGGGCCAGGACGGGCAGCAAATCCTGTCCTACAACGGCGTGTCCTTCGAAAACGACCTGGGAGATCCCTGGGTGTACCTGGACGGGCAGCTCTACAACTGCTCCAGCTACCCCAGCGGCGCCTGGGGCGGCGAGTACTGGATCAACGACAGCGTGGGCGCCTGGGCCACGCAGAACTCCAGCTACGGCAAGATCACCGTGGACAACGCCGACGCCACCTACTTCGAGATCGGCTACAGCGCCTACAGCAACTTCTACCTGGAAGCCTATGACGTCAATGACGTGATGATCGACATGGACGCCGGCGGCCCCAATCTGCGCTTCCTGAACAGCAACGAGAACGGTCCCGGTCGCCTGCACGTGGACGCCCCCAGCGGCAGCTACATCGCCTACGTGATCGTCCACGATTCGGGCAACTACTGGGTGATCGACAACGTCGAGACCGACGCCACGGGCATCTTCGTCGGCGCCGAGGAGCAGCCCCAGCTGTTCAGCCTGGAGCAGAACGCCCCCAACCCCTTCAACCCGAGCACGGAAATCCGCTTCAGCCTGAGCGAGGTCGCGCCGGTCCGCTTGACCGTGTACGACCTGCGGGGCGCGGAAGTGGCCGAGCTCTGGAACGGTCTGGCCGCCCGCGGCGAGACCAGCGTGCGCTTCGAGGCCAACGGCCTGCCGTCCGGCGTCTACTACTACACGCTGGAGGCCCAGGGCCAGGTGGAGACGCGCAAAATGGTCCTGGTGAAGTAATCCCCGCCTGGGCATTGCGCTGAACTCTGCGGGCAGGAGGCTTGACGGCTTCCTGCCCGTTTTCTTGCGCCCAGGGTGGACAGATGCTCCTGGATGGAAAGCTGATCACCACATAGTCACGGGCGCACAGTGTTCCATTCGGGCTGAAGGATTGGGCCAGCTTCCGGCATGTTAGAATGTTGACACCTACCTTGGGGCCGGCGGGTCCAGAGCGCCCCGCGACAGAGTTGGCAAGCTGGGAGAGACGCGATGGATGGCTTGTTCGCGGGGCTGACCGCCCTGCGCTGGGACCAATTGGTGATGATGCTGGTGGGCGGGGTGCTGATCTACCTGGCCATCAAAAAGGAATATGAACCCGGGTTGCTGCTGCCCATCGGGTTCGGGGCCATTCTGGCCAACATCCCCTTCTCGGCGGCGCTGGATCAGGTGGTGGACGGACAGCACATCGAAGGCGCCTTAAGCCTGCTGTTCCGCTTTGGCATCCTGACGGAGATCTTCCCCCTGCTGATCTTCGTGGCCATCGGGGCGATGATCGACTTCTCGCCGCTCTTTCGCATGCCCCAGCTGATGCTGTTCGGCGCGGCGGCCCAGTTCGGGATCTTCTTCACCATGATGGTGGCCACGCTGTTCGGCTTCGATTTGAAAGAGGCGGCCTCCATCGGGATCATCGGGTCCGCCGACGGCCCCACCTCGATCTACGTGGCCACGCGCTTCGCCAAACATCTGCTGGGGCCGATCTCCGTGGCGGCCTACAGCTACATGGCGCTGGTGCCCATCATCCAGCCGCCGGTGATCCGCCTGCTCACCACGCCGGCCGAACGGCGGATCCGGATGGACGCGCCCGCCCGCCAGGTCTCGCGGACGGTGCTGATCCTCTTCCCCATCGTCGTCACCGTGCTGGCCGGCCTGATCGCGCCCACCAGCGTGGCGCTGATCGGCTTCCTGATGTTCGGCAACCTGGTGCGCGAATGCGGCGTGCTGAACAAGCTCTCCCTGGCCGCGCAAAACGAGCTGGCCAGCCTGGTAACCCTGCTCTTGGGCATCACCATCGCGGCCACCATGAGCGCCGAGCAGTTCCTGACCCCCGCCACCTTGTTCATCATCGCCATGGGGCTGGTGGCCTTCGTCTTCGACACGGCGGGCGGCGTGCTGTTCGCCAAGCTGCTCAACCTCTTCCTCAAGCGGAAAATCAACCCGATGATCGGGGCCACGGGCATTTCGGCCTTCCCCATGTCGGCCCGGGTGATCCACACCATGGGCCTGAAGGAAGATCCCACGAATTATCTGCTGATGTACGCGGTGAGCGCCAATGTGTCGGGCCAGATCGGCAGCGTCATCGCCGGCGGGCTGATCCTGGCCCTGGTGAGTTAGGAGACTCTCATGCTGGATGCACATGCGATCTGGGTGCTGAAGTGCGCCGTCTGGGTGACCCTGAACGGCATGCTGGGGCTGTTCGTCTTCATGGGCGTGTTCTACGCGATCATCGAAGGCCTGATCAAGCTCTTCCCCGCCAAACCGGCCGCGGGCGAATAAGGCCCGCGCCGCGCGGACGCGCCGCGCAGCACACGACAAAGGCCGCCTCAAGGGCGGCCTTTTTGTAAGCGAGCGACGAGGCTCGAACTCGCGACAACCAGCTTGGGAAGCTGGCACTCTACCAACTGAGTTACGCTCGCAGGGCCCCCAAGATAGGGCTGGAGCAGGCCCGGCGCAAGCCGGGTGCGCCTGCCGCAAGCCGGGTGCTTGGCGCGGCCGCCGGGCGACGGGTCAGCGCGGGCGGCGCAGCAGGAGCAGCAGGAAGACCGGGCCGCCCACGCAGGCGGTGATCACACCCACGGGCAGTTCGGCCGGCGCCACCAACCGGCGCGCCAGGGCGTCGCAGAGCACCAGAAACGCGCCGCCCAGCAGCACGGCCGCGGGCAGCAGGCGGCGATGGCCGGGTCCCACCAGCAGGCGCGCGGCGTGGGGCGCCATCATGCCCACGAAGCCGATGGGTCCGGTGACCGCCACCAGCGCGGCCACCACCAGCGAGGAGAGCCAGAAGATCCCGGCTGTCAGCCACGGCAAGTGCAGGCCCCGGGTGTGGGCCGTCTGGGCGCCCAGGCTCAGCAGGTCCAGCTCCCGCGAGCCCAGCCAGGCCAGCCCCAGGGCCAGGCCGCAGACCAGCGCGGGCACGGGCAGGGCGGACCAGGCAGCGGCGTCCAGGCCGCCCATCAGCCAGCGCAGCAGGCGCAGGCTCTGGCTGGGATCCGCCAGCACCTGGAGCAGCAGCAGCAGGCTGGCGAAGGTGAAGTTCAGGGCCACGCCCGCCAGCAGCAGGCCTCCGCCCGCCAGGCGGTCCGCCCGTCGGCCCAGGCTCCAGACCAGCCCTCCCGTGATGGCCGCGCCCAGCCAGGCGCCGCCCTGGACGCTCCAGCCGGGCAGCAGCTGGCCCAGGCTGCCGCCCAGTCCGCCGCCCACGCCCAGCACGAGGCCGGCCCCCAGCGCCGCGCCGCTGGAGATGCCCAGGGTGTAGGGGCTGGCCAGCGGGTTGCGGAACAGCGCCTGCAGCAGCGCGCCCGCCAGCGCCAGCCCGGCCCCGGCCAGCCAGCCCAGCAGAACGCGCGGCAGGCGGATCTCCCAGAGAATGAGCGCGCTGGTGGAGTGGGGATCGTGCAGGGCCTGGGCCAGGTCCAGCGGCAGGGCGCCGCTGTACAGGGCCAAGGGCAGGCTGAGCAGGCTGAGCAGGCACAGCAGCAGCCAGGCCGGCCAGCGCGTCCCGCGCCGGGGCATGCCGGCCCGCCTCATGCGGATCCGCTCCCGGCGGCGGGGGCGGCGTCGCGCTCCAGCAGCCAGGGGCGCGCCTGGCCGGGCAGCCGGTGCGCCTGGAGGGGCAGGCCGTAGAGATCGCCCAGCCAGTCGCCCTCGGCCAGTTCGGCCACGGGTCCTGAGCGCAGCCCGGCGCCACCCTGCAGGGCCAGGTAGCGGTCCGCCCGGCGCAGCACCTCGTTCACGTCGTGGCTGACGAACACCAGCGAGAGGCCCTCGCCGGCCAGCACGTGCTCCAGGCGCTCCCAGAGCCGGCGGCGCTGCCCGGGGTCCAGAAAGGCCGCTGGTTCGTCCAGCAGCAGGATGCGCGACTCCTGGGCCAGCGCGGCCGCCAGCCGCACCAGTTGCCGCTCACCACCGGAGAGTTCGCCCAGCCGCCGGGCGCGCCAGGCGCGGCAGCCCGCCTGCTCCAGGGCCCAGTCCACGCGCTCCTGATCCAGTGCGCTGAAACTCCCCAGCCAACCCAGGTGCGGATAGCGACCCAGCCGCACGTAGTCCTCCACGCTGAAGGCCGCGCCGCCCTCCTCCTGCTGGGGCAGCAGGCAGAGGGCCCGGGCCCGGGCGCGGGCGGAGAGCGCGGCCAGCGGACGGCCGTCCAGCAGGACGCGGCCCCGGCCGGGCAGGGCCAGGATCAGGGCCTTGAGCAGCGTGGACTTCCCCGAGCCGTTGGGTCCGATGAGCGCCAGGCGCGAACCCGCGGGCAGGTGGAAGTCCACGTCGTGCAGGACGAAGTCCGGACTGACCGGAACCTCCAACTGCTCCACGCTCAGGACCATTGTCTCTCGTCTCCAGGCGGTTTAGCGGCCGGAATGCAGAAGCTCGTCCAGGCGCCGGGCGCCCTCCACCAGCCGCGGGCCGGGCACGATCAGGCGGTCGTCCAGCAGCACGCGCACCTGCCCGCGCGCCACGGCGTTTAGCTCGGGCCAGGCCAGCCAATCGCGCTCCAGGGCGGCGGCAGAGCGCGGTGGCGGCGAGCCCGAGGGCCAGAGTTCGATGATCCAGTCGGCCTGCAGGGCCAGCAGGCCCTCCCGCGAGAGGGCCGGCAGACTGGGCCGCAGGTCCGCCACGGCGTTGCGCGCCCCCAGGGCCTCCAACAAGTCGTTCAGCCAGCTGCCGCGCCCGATCACCCAGAGGTCGCGCGGCGGACCGGCCTCGGGGCTGCGCCCCGCCACCAGCAGCACGCGTGGAGGCACGCGTGGAGGCACGCCCGGTGCGGGTCCGGCCGGCCGCCGGCCCAGCGCGCGCAGCTCGGCCCGCAGGGAATCCGCCAGCCGCGCACCGCGGCCCGGGTGGCCCAGCGCGGCCGCCAGGGTCTCCATCCCCGCCCAGATCTCGGGCAGGCGGTCCTGGGAAATCTCCAGCACGGGCACGCGCAGCTGGCGCAGGCGCCGGCTGGTCTCGCGGCTCTGGGGGGTCAGCAGCACCAGGTCGGGCCGCAGGCCCAGCAGCGCCTCCCAGGCCGGATCCAGGTAGCCGCCCACGTCGGGCAGGCGGCGCAGGGCGGCCGGATGCAGACAGTAGCGGCTGCGACCCACCAGTTGCGCAGAAGCGCCCAGGGCCGCGGCCGTCTCCGTCAGGCTGGGCACCAGGCTGACCACCCGGCGCGGCGCCGCGGCCCGGACAACAGGTGCCAGCCCGAGCAAGAGACCTATCAACAGCAGGAGTCCGCGCCCGGCGCGGCGCAGGGCATCACCACCGCACCGATGCTTCATCACAGGTTCCAGTCCAGACCCAGCCGCCAGGCGCGCGGCTGACCGTTGTAGCCCCAGATCTCCTGGCTGTCCGCGGCCAGCACGTTTTGCACGCTCAGCCAGGCCTGCCAGCGCGGGACTGGCTCCCAGGCGGCGCGCAGGTCCACGCAGGAAAAAGCCGCCAATTCCACGGGCTGGGCGGGCCAGGCGCTGAAGTCCAGATCCCTCCGCGCGCCCTCGTGGCGCCAGGCCGCCCCAAGCCGGGCCGCGCCCCAGCTCCCGCTCAGGCCCAGCCGGCCCAGCTGGCGCGGTCGGCGCAGCAGGTCCCGCCCCGTGCGCGCGTCCACGGAGTGCTGCCAGGTCCAGCGCGCGCTCCACTCCAGCCCGCCGGGCAGCGGGCCGCGGCCGTCGGCCTCCAGCCCCGCAGCGGTGGTGCGGCCCAGGTTGACGTAGCGCCAGCTGGCCGCGTCGTAGTCGATCTGATCCTGCAGCTGGGTGCGAAACCAGCTGAAGGAGGCCTGCAGGGCCGCGGCGTGCCAATCCAGGCCCAGATCCCAGCCGTGGGCGTGCTCAGGAGCCAGCTCCAGATTGCCGCTGGGGCTGTGACGCTGATAGAGGCTGGGGGCCTTGAAGCCGCTGCCGTAGCTGCCGCGCAGCCACCAGCCCGGCTGCGGCGCAACCCCCGCCGTCATGCGTCCGGTGAGCCGGGCGGATTCCTGGGCGGGCTGGTCCCGGCGCAGGGAGCCGGTGAGCAGCAGCGGGCCGCGTGTCCACTGGTCTTGTAACACGAACGAGAGCTGGTGCTGGCTCCGCTCGCTCAGTTGCTCCAGCCAGGGACCGAAAGAGCTGGCGGAGGCGTAGCGATAGTCGCCCGCCTCGCGCTCCCACTCCGCGGCGACCAGCAACTGGTGTCCGCCGGGCAGGCCGCGCACGTGCTGCAGTCCCGCGTGGGTGATCCGGCCGCGGTACTCGGAATCCTCGCTCTCGCCGGGATGGGCCGCGTCCGGACGATTGCGGTACTCGCGCCGGGTGGCCTGCTCCCAGACGGTGGCGACGCTCTGTCCGCCCGCCTGCGTCAGCTCCGCCCCCAGACGGCCGCCCGCACGTTCCGTCCGGGCGTGATAGTCGGGGTCGTCGCCGCCGGGGCCACCGAAGTTGTCCAGCTCGGCGCGGGAGCGCTCGCCGCTTAGGTCGGCATTCAGGCGCAGACCGGGCCGCGCCTGCCAGGCCAGACCCAGTCTACCGTGGCTGGAGCGCAGCCCGTCGGCGTCGCCCGCCTCCGGGGCCGGCCGCGCGGCGGAGAACCCCGTCAGACTCTCGCGCCCCAGATCCAGGTTGAGTTCCAGGGGGCCCAGCAACCGGCTGAAGCCGGCAGAACTGCCGGTCCGGCCGTGGCTGCCGCCGGAAAGCGAGGCCCAAGCGCCGGGCCGCCCGCGACGGGTGAAGATCTGCACCACGCCGCCCACCGCGTCCGCGCCGTAAAGCGCGCTCTGGGGGCCGCGCAGGACCTCCACGCGCTCGATGGACTCCAGCGGCAGCGTGCCCAGGTCCACGCTCCGTCCCGGGCTGATGGGATCGTTGAGTTCCACGCCGTCCACCAGCAGCAGGGTGTGCGAGTCGTTCAGCCCGCGCAGGCGCAGCGTGGCCGTCCCGCCGGGACCGCCCGCCCGGCTGATGTCCAGGAAGGGCAGCTGCTCGAGCAGCGCGGCCAGGTCCGCCGCCCCGCTCTGCTCGATCTCCGAGCGCCCCAGCACGGTCACGGCGCTGGCCACTTGCTCCAGGCGCAGGGGCGTGCGCGTGGCGGTGACCACCAGCTCCTCGAGCTCCACCGGGCGGTCGAAGCCGACGTCCTGCGACCAGCCCGGCAGCGTCCCCAGCAGCAGCAGGGACAGCCCGCCCACCCGATTCTTCCACCCACCCATCAGGCCTCCCTGACCCGCGCCGGGGTCCGGTTGAGAGTGCCGTCGGGAACCCGCCTTCCGCCACGCAAAAAGCCCGGACCTCGCACAAGGTCCGGGCTCCGTTTTTGCCTGGACGAAGGCATCCCGTTCCACGAGGACGGCCTTCAGCTTGACAGCCGCCGCGGCAGAGGCCGCGCGGCCGGTGGGCAGGTCTCCTGGCTTCCGGGTCATCCTTCGCCGCGCCTTCCCACCTGTTCAGGCAGTGGCACCTGCGGCGTCGTCTCCGGTCACAGTGGCGGGCCCGCGACGGACTTGCACCGTCTTCCCTCTTCGCCCTCCCGCGGCACCGGCCGCGCTCAGGCACCCACAGGCCCCAACATGGCAATCGCCCGCGGCCCCGAAAAGCCCACACTCGGACACGAAGAGCACGAAGCTCGGAGAAGAACGCGAAGACGATGTTTGGATGGAAGGCGGAAGCGGACGGGCCTATGTCGGACATGCGCTTCAGCTATTCCTCATGGCCAAGTTTGCCACGAACAGGAGCCAGGCTTCGATCTACTCCTTCAAACTCTCCGTGCTCTTCTCCGAGCTTCGTGCTCTTCGTGTCCCTGTGGAGAGGGAGGCTCAGGGAGCCGCGAGGCGCCCCAGCAGCGCGCCCAGCTGTCCGATCTCCTGGCGGAAGAGCAGCAGCATGGAGGGCAGGGTGACGGCCAGCATGAAGAAGCCCAGGCCGATCTTCAAGGGGAAGCCCACGATGAAGATGTTCATCTGGGGCACCGTGCGGGCCACCAGACCCAGCCCCACCTCCACCAGCAAGAGGGCCGCCAGGGCGGGGGCGCCCAGCCGCAGGCCCAATTCCAGCAGGTGACCCGTCAGCCGGATCCCCTCGTCCAGCAGGTCGGGGGAGAGGCTCAAGGAGCCGGGTGGCAGGGTGCGGAAACTGTCCGCCAGCGCTTGGAGCACCAGGTGGTGGCCGCCGAAGAGCAGGAAGAGCAGCAGCGCGCCGTTGCGCAGCAGCGAGGCCACCAGGTTCTCCTGGGCTCCGGAGTCGGGGTCGAACACCGCGGCCACGCCGAAGCCCATCTGCAGGCCGATCATGTCGCCGGCGGCCTGCATGGCCAGGATGGGCATCTGGGCCGCGAAACCCAGCAGCAGGCCCAGCACCACCTCCTGGACGATCAGACCGCTCAAGACCCAGATGCCCTTGGGCTCCAGCGGCCAGGCCGCCAGCGGGATTGCGGGCAGCAGGGCCACGGTGAGTACCAGCGCCAGGGCCAGGCGCATGCGCACGGGCACGGCGCGCGAGCTGAGCACGGGCATGGAGCCCACGATGCCGGCCACGCGGAACAGCACGAGGAGGAAGACCTCGCCCCAGGCGACGGGCCAGTCGAAAAACATGCGGGGGGCCTACAGCTGCGCGCTCAGGGCGAAGAGGTCGCGCGTGAAGGTGAGGATGACCTGCATCATCCAGGGCAGGGTGAGCACGAAGACCGCGGCCACGGCCAGGATCTTGGGGATGAAGGTCAGGGTCATCTCGTGAATCTGGGTCACGCTCTGCAGGATGCCCACGCCCAGGCCCACCACCAGGCCCACCAGCAGGATGGGCAGGCTGAGCTCCAGGGTCACCCACAAGGTCTGCTGCATCAGGTGCATGACCTGTTGTTCGCTCATCTCTCCCCTCCTTCCGCGGCCGGCTGCGCTCGTTGTATCACCGGAAGCCCTCCACCAGTGAGCGCACCAGCAGATTCCAGCCGTCCACCAGCACGAAGAGCAGGATCTTGAAGGGCAGGCTGATCATGATGGGCGAGAGCATCAGCATGCCCATGCTCATCAGCACGCTGGCCACCACCAGATCGATGACCAGGAAGGGCAGATAAATCAGGAAGCCGATCTGGAAGCCCATCCGCAGCTCGCTGATCAGGAAGCCGGGCATCACCACCGTGATGGGCAGGTCTGCGGGTTTGGTGGGCCGCTCCAGCTTGGCCAGCCGCACGAACAGGGCTAGGTCCTCCGTGCGGGCCTGGGTCAGCATGAATTCCTTGAAGGGGACCTGGGCCTTGGCGATGGCCTCCTTCTGGGTGATCTGCCGGGCCAGATAGGGCTGGAGGGCGTCCTGGTTCATGCGGTCGAAGGAGGGCCGCATGATGAAGAAGGTCAAGAAGAGGCTGAGCCCGATGAGCACCTGATTGGGCGGCAACTGCTGGGTGCCCAGGGCCTGGCGCAGGAAGTGCAGGACGATGAGGATGCGCGTGAACGAGGTGCCCAGGATCAGGATGGCCGGGGCCAGGGCCAGCAGGGTCATCAGGAAGAGGATTTCGATGGCCACCACGAAGTCTGGCTTGGGGCTGGACGCGCCGCCCACCGTCAGGGAGAGCGAGGGTCCCGCGGGCCCCGGCGCCTGGGCCAGCCCGGGCAGGGCCAGCAGCAGGATCAGGGTCAGTCCGATGGCCACGACAAAAGAGAGCCGGCGCAGCGACCAGCGGCCGGGCCGAAGCGGGTGCGCGGCAGGGATCATGCGGCCGGGCCTCCCGGGGGCGGGCCGGCGGCCTGGCGCTGGCTGGCCTCGAAAAAACGCAGGTGGAAGGGATTGGGGCCGCGGCCCGCGCGGGCGATGAGCTCGTCGGCCTCCGGCCCGTTGAAGCGCCCCAGCAGGTGGATGCCGCCCTCGCCCAGGCCCAGCAGCAGCACGCGGCCCGAGACGCGCAGCAGCACGGCCTGGCGGCGCGTGCCCAGGCTCAGGGCCGAGAGGACCTCCATCGGGCGCTCGTCGGCCGCGCCCGCGGGCCGGCGGGCCTTGAGCCAGCGCAGGGTCCAGAGACCGCCCGCCAGCAGGGCCAGACTGAGGAAGAGCCGGAAGATCAGACCCAACCAGCCGGGACCGTCGGACGCCACCAGAGCCAGGCTGTCCGCGGCCATCACGCCTCCCCGGCCTGGCGCAGGCGCTGCTCCAGCGGCACCAGTTCCGTCACCCGCACGCCGAAGTTCTCGTCGATGACCACCACCTCGCCCTGGGCGAAGCGCTTGCCGTTGACGAAGAGATCCACGGGCTCGCCCACCAGCTTGTTGAGCTCGATCACCGATCCCGGGCTGAGCTCCACGATATCCTTGATGAGCATGTGCGTGCGCCCGAGCTCGATCACCACGGGCAGACGCAGGTCCAACACGCGGCCCAGGCCGCGGTCGTTGAACTTCTCCTCCAGCGGGCCGCGGGAAGCCGGCCCCTGGGGACCGAACTCGGTGAACTGGGCCTGGCGCACGTCCCGGGGCGGCGCGGGCGCGGCGGGCGGCGGACTCCCGTGCGGCGCAGCGGCGGCGGCCGGCGGGGCCGGGGCGGGGGCGGCGGCGGGACGATCCACCGAGTGGTCGGGCGGCAGGCCGAACCCGTCGTCGCCGTCGTCCGTGGCGTCCAGGTTGCCCAGCATGTCGGCCAGCTTGGCGGACAGGTCCGGCGAGAGGAGCTTCCAGAGGCGGACGGGTTCGCGGCCGTCGATCAGGACTTCCAACTCCACCAGCAGATGGCCGGCGTAGGTGGCGGCCAACTCGGCGGGCGTGACCAGCCGGGCCGGCCGCACCTCGTTGCGCAGGCTGAGACCGATCTTGCCGGAGAGTTCCGTCAGCTCGTTGCCCATGAGCTGGTTGACGGCCTCGACGATGCCGTCCAGGTGCTCCTCGGGCATGAACTCCACTTCGCCGTCGCCCATGATCATGTAGTCCACGACCCGGGCGGTGAAGGACTTCTCCAGCAGGAAGACCACGCTGCCGGGCAGGCCCTTGACGAAGGGGGCCTCCACGCAGACCAGCTCCTCATTGAAGCGGGCCTGCAGCAGGGCCTGGTCGGCGCTCTCCACGCTCAGCAGGGTGAAGCGGGTCTCGAGGTTGATGACCGTGCGGAAGATCTCGCCCGCGCGGCCGGCGAACTCCTCCTCGTTCAGCCTCAAGAGCTCGAGCAGCGCGGGGGTCAGGGAATCAGCCATGGTGTGTCCGGCTCCAGAATTCCGGCCCGGCGGGCCAGGTCACTTCTCGTTGTAGATCGGGTCTTCCATCAAGTCCACGGGCCGCGTGATGCGGAAGCCCTTGCGCTGCCCCATGCGTCCGGGCCGACCCAGGAACTTCACCTTCTCGCCCACCTCCAGCTCCAGCTCCTCGCGCTCGCGGTTGGGCAGCGTCAGCACGTCGCCCTCGCGCAGGCTGAGGAAATCCTCCAGGCTCAGGTCGACGCGCCCCAGCAGGGCCTTCAGTTCGAGCTGGCCGCAGAGGATCTTGTGGGCGATGGTGGCCTGCAGCTCGCGGTCGCCCCGGCGCTCCATCGAGAGGCGCCGGCCCTGGGTGAGGTAGGGCAGGACGGGTTCGAGCACGAAATAGGGGATGCAAATGTTCATGGGGAAGGTGTAGGCCTTCACCCGGATCTCGAAGAAGACCACGGCCACGGTCTCGCTGGCCGGGGCGATCTGGACGAACTGGGGATTGGACTCGAAGCTCTCGCGCACGAACTCCATCGGGAAGATCATCGACCAGGCTTCGTTGAGGGTCAGCACCAGCTGGTTGACCATGCGCGAGATCACGTTCTGCTCGATGACGGTGATCTCGCGGGGCTCCGTCAGCACGTCGCCCGTGCCGCCCAGCAGGCGGTCCACCATGTAGAGCACGAACTGCGGGGCCAGTTCGACGATCACCGAGCCGCCGCCCTTCTCCGTCGAGAGCACGAAGAGGCAGCTCATCTCCGGCAGGCTCATGGTGTACTCGGCGTAGGTCACCTGATCCATGGAGAGCAGGTTGATCTCCACCATCTGGCGCATGGTGCTGGAGAGGTGCGTGCCCATGGCCCGGGCCAGGCCCTCGTGGATGGTGCGCATGGAGCGCATCATGTCCTTGGAGATGCGCTCGGGGTGCTTGAAGTCGTAGGGCTGGATCTCGCGCAAATCCTCGCCCGTGGAATCCGTGGTCCGCTGGCTCTTGTAGGAGTTCAGGAGCTGATTGATCTCGTCCTGGGAGAGAATCTTGTTCATGCGAACTCCACTTGGATCAGGCCACGCAAGGGCTCTCAGGGCAAAGGCCGTGCCCAAACGGCGGAAGTTCCGAAGCGGGCGGAAAGCGCTTGGCGGTCATGGGGGCGGGGCGGATGCCAGGGGCGGGCGGGCGGCGGGCGGCGGTAATTGCTTCAGGGGCGTGGGCAAGCGCTGCCGCTTGGCGCGGTGCCTCCGCTGGCGCGGCGCCTCCGCTGGCACGGGGCCTCCACTGGCGTGGTGCCTCTGCTGGCGCGGCGCCTCTGCTGCGCGTATGCGTTTCCGCGCCGGTGCGCCGTGTTCTGTCACCTTTCTGCTGGCGCCAGAATGGTGGCATGAGCGGTTGCCCGACGGCGGTCAGGCGGCCGAGCCCGGGGACTGCCGGGAGCCCTTGTTTGCCACCTTTCTGCTGGCGCCAGAAAGGTGGCGCCAAAGAGGCGCTTTTTCTCACCCGCCAGAGTCAGCCCGCCTCCCGGCGGGCTTCCGCTGGCGGCAGCACTTCCTTCCTGCCACCGCGTAGTTGGTTCGCGCTTCGCGCTTCACCTATTTTCTGGTTCAGGCCTGCGGCCTTCACCGGGGGAATCGTAAAACGGAAGTGAGAGGCTGGGACGATTTGCCCGCATGGTGTCAGGCGCTTCGCCTTCGGCGCGACACGCACAGGCAAGCGAGGTGAAGCCCGCAGGGCTGAACCAGAAAATGGGTGAAGCCGTCAGGCGAACCACCTACACGGCACCAGGAAGGTCTTTGGCCGGCCGTCTGTTCGACGGCGGCCGTGAGGCCGCCTAGTTACGGCCGCTGAAAAGAGGCTCTTTCTTTGGGCGTCTTTCTTTGAGCCAGCAAAGAAAGACGCAAGAACCTGGCGCTGTCGGCGCTACTTCTGGCGCAAGAGGTAGATCTCCACCCGGCGGTTGCGCGCCATGTTCTGCGGGCTGTCGTTGGGCACCATGGGGCGGAACTCGGCGAAGCCCTTGGCCACCAGCTTGCGGGCAGGCACCAGGTTGAGGCGCTCGAGATAGTGCAGCACGGCCACGCTGCGCGCGGTGGAGAGTTCCCAGTTGGACGGGAAGCGCGCGGTGCGGATGGGCGTGACGTCCGTGTGGCCCTCCACCTGCAGCTCGGCCACCTGGATGGTGCGGATCACGCCGGCGATGGCGTCCAGCACGCCCAGATAGCGCGGGTTGAGCGCGGCGTCCCCCGGCGGAAAGAGCACCTCGTCCTGGAGGATGAAGCGCACGCCCTGGCTGTCCCAGAAGACGCGCACCTGCTCCTGCAGCTTCTCCTTGGCCAGCTCGTCCCCCAGCTCGGCCACGGCGCGGTCGAAGTCCGTCGCCCGCAGGGCCTCGGGCACCTCCACGGCGTTCTCGCCCGTGCCCGGTTTGAAGATCCCCTCGCCACCCTTCAGGCTGCCCACGGCTTTGTGGAACTGGGACATCTCCAGGGTGGAAAAGCTGACCAGCAGGATGAAGAAAACCAGCAGCAGGCTCATCAGGTCGCCGTAGGTGGTGGTCCAGCCCGGCGCCGCGGGGGACTCGGGGGGCTTGGAGACCTTGCGGGCCATCAGTCCCGGCCTGGGATGCTGCGACCGCCCGGCGGCAGGAAGGTGCGCAGCTTCTCGGCCACCAGCCGCGGATTGTCTCCGTTCTGGATCGAGAGGATCCCCTCGACGATCAGGGTCTTGCGGTTCAGTTCTTCCTTGGAGCGCAGCGCCAGTTTGCCCGCGATGGGCAGGGCGATGAGGTTGGCGATGATCGAGCCGTAGAAGGTGGTGACCAGGGCCGTGGCCATGCCGATGCCGATCTTGGAGGGGTCGTCCAGGGCCTGGAGCATCTGGATCAGGCCGATGAGCGTGCCGATCATCCCGAAGGCCGGGGCGTAGGTGCCCACCTGCAGCCAGAGGTACTGGCCCGCCTGGTGGCGCTCCTCCAGCGTGCTCATCTCGATTTCCAGGATGCTCTTGATGATCTCGGGCTCGGTGCCGTCCACGGCCAGGCGCAGGCCGTCGCGCAGGAACTCATCCTCCACCGAATTCAGGGACTCCTCGATGGCCAGGATGCCCTCCCGGCGGGCGCGCTCGGCGATCAGCACCAGGGTCTGGATGGTGTCGTTCAGGCCGGGCTCGCGGTGGAAGATCACCTTGAGGAAGGTGCTGTTCATGCTGCGCACGCTGGACAGCGGGAAGTTCATGAAGATCGAGCCGGCGGTGCCGCCCAGCACGATGAGCAGGGAGGCGAAGTCCACGAAAAAGCCGGCGCCCGGCTGGGAGGCGATGGCCCAGACCACCAGGCCCCAGCCGACAACCAAGCCGATGAGCGTGGAGAAATCCATGCCCCCTCACATTCCCTGACCTGCCGCTTGCCACCCGAGCGGAACCCGTTGCCTCGGCCTTATCGGCTCGCGCGCGACTTTCCTGCAACCGAACCAAGCCCGGGAGCGCACCCGGGCGGGAAAAATGCGCGCGGCCGGCGGTGCGGGTCCCCCCTGTGGGCCCGTTCCGCCGGCCGGCGTCCCCCGTCGAGGCGTCGGGAGGGGGATCAGCGCTTGAGCTGGATCACCTCTCCCAGGATGGTGTCGCTGGTGCTGATGACCCGGGCCGCGGCCTGGAAGCCGCGCTGGGCCAGGATCATCTCGGTCAATTCCTTGCTCAGGTCGGTGTTGGACATCTCCAGGTAGCCGCTCTTGATCACGCTGGCGAGTTCGCTGCCGGCCAGGCCCAGCCGGGGCGTGCCGCTGGCGCCGGTCTCCACGAAGTTGGAACCCCCCGCCGCGCTCAGGCCCGCCGTGTTGGTGAACTCGGCCACCAGCACCTGGGCCAGCGTGCGCGTGTCGCCGTTGGAGTAGACGCCCTGGATCCGCCCGTCGTCCAGGAAGTCGACGGACTCCAGCTCGCCCATGGCCCGGCCGTTCTGGCTCATGGCCAGGCTGGTGGTGGTGTAGGCGGTCTGGGTCAGCCCGTCCAGAGCGCCCACCGTGCCCGCGTCCAGGCCGATCTGCACCAGGGCACCGTTGCCCGGATCAAAACTGAGTGCGGCGGCGCCGTTGTCGTAGGTGAAGGAACCCAGGCTGCCGTCCTGCTCGGAGAAGCGCACCACGCCCGTATTGCCTGAGATGGTGCCGGCGGGCGGGGGGACTGTCGCCTCCCAGTACCACATGTTGGCTTCCTCGCCGCGCGTGAAGGACACGCTCATGGTGTGGCTGGCGCCCAGGCTGTCGTAGACCACGATGCTGGTCTCGTGCACGGTGTCCTCGGTGGCCACCTGGAAGGTGCCGGCCTGCAGGCCGCCCGCCGCCAGCACGGTGACCCCGCCGCCGCCCAGGTCCAGCACGTCCGTCACCTGGCCGTCCAGCGGGTTGACTTCGCCCAGGGCGATGGGCACCTGCTCCAGCACCACGCCGCGGGTGGTGGTGAACACGCCCGAGGCCGCCAGGGTGGAGTCCGTCCCGTTGTCGGCGGTGATGGAGGCCGCGCCGAACAACTGGGCCAGTGCGTTGCCGTTCGTCTCGCTCAGGGCCACGTTGTTGCCGGTGCCCACGCCGAAGCGCGTGCGCGAGAGCACGAGTTCGCCGTTCTCGAGGCTCAGGTCCACGCCGCCCACTCGCGACTCCACCAGGGCCATGAACTCCGACAAGGTGGTCTCGGCGTCGAAGCCCGTCACCTCCACAGGCGTGCCGCCGTCCACCGTGAGACTCAGCGAGCCGAAGGTGTCCACGCCCAGCGAACCCAGGGTCATGCTGCCCGTCAGCGCGCCGGGCTGGCTGGCGTTGGTCCCCGTGAAGCGGCTCTGGGTGGCCGCGGCGCCGGTCACGGTGACGTTCCAGGTGCCGCCCAGGCCGTTGACCGCGCGGCCGGAGACGCCGGTCACGCCCGCCGAATTGCCCAGGCTGACCAGGCTGGCGTCGCTCTCGGTCATCTCGGCGTTGAGGTTCTGGGAGAAGACCACCTCGCTGGTGGCCTGGGCCGGCGAGGCCTCGGTCAGGGGCAGCACCACGGCGCCCATGTCCGTCACGGCGGGCAGGTTGCCGCCGGCGTCGGCGTTCAGGCCCAGCACCGACTGGCCGTCCGCCGTGACCAGCGCGCCCAGCGGGTTGATCTGGAAGGCGCCGTTGCGCGTGTAGTAGGTGCCCGAGGCGTCCTGGACGGCGAAGAAGCCGTCGCCGTAGATGGCCAGGTCGGTGGTGTTGCCCGTCAGCTCCAGGTTGCCCTGCTCGTAGATGCGGTCGATGCTGGCCACCTTGGTGCCCAGCCCCACCTGCATGGGAACCTTGCCCGCGGCCGTGCCGGTGGGCTCGGAGGCGTAGCGCAGGGTCTGGCTGAAGGCGTCTTGGAAGTTCACGCGGCTGCGCTTGAAGCCCACCGTGCTGGCGTTGGCGATGTTGTTGCCCACCACGTCCAGCTTCTGCTGGTGGCCGAGCAGGCCCGAAATTCCGGTGTACAAACTGCGATTCATCCGTGCCTCCTTGGCCGCTTCACCAATTCCAGTCGTTTCTCGCGTCCTGCGCCGGGGAGCCGTCCTCCTCGTCCGCGCTCACCTCACTCACCTGGCCCAGGGTGAACTCCTCCCCCCGGCTCACCAGGTAGGGCACGCCCTCGCGGAAGCGCACAGAGTCCACCCGGCCGCTCCAGAGCGGCCGCACGGTCAGGTCCTCGCCCGCGCTGTCCGTGGCGCTCAGGCGGATCGTGTAGGTCCCGTCCGCCAACTCCTCGCCCGCGCCGTCGCTGCCGTCCCAGTTCCAGGACGACTCCTCCGGCGCACTCAGGGTCTGGCGCCGGACCACGGCGCCCGTGGAATCGAGGATCTCGATCTCCAGGCTGGCGGGAGTGGACTCCGTCTCCCAGCGCAGGGTGGCCGCGCCGTCCGCCAGCACCACGCGGTCGTCCAGGGCCGTCACCGTGCTGCCCACCAGATCCGCCGCCATCCCGCCCTGGAGGGCCGTGGCCACGGACTGGCTGGCCGTCAGGTTGTCTTCCAGCGTGCCCTGCATGTTGGTCATCAACTCTAGGCTGCTGAACTGGGCCAGTTGCGCGGCGAACTGCTGGTTGTCCATGGGATTGAGCGGATCCTGGTTGGAGAGCTGGGTGACCAGCAGATTGAGGAACTCGCTCTTGCCCATGCTCGAGGCGGAGGCCACCTGGCTGCCCAGATAGCTGCTCGACCCCACTCCCGTGACCGTGCTCATCTCGCTCCTCCCGCGCCGCCGCGCCGCAACAGGCTCTCCAGGCGGCTGGCAAATTCTTCCCCGGGCGGACCCGATGGGGATTTTCGTTCCCCGGCCGCCTCGCCCTCCGCCTCGTCGGGCGCGCGCCGCTTGCCGGACGAGTCCGGATCCGTGGCCGTGGCCGGAACGTCCTCGGACAAAGCCGGGAGCGGGCCGGGCGGCTCCGTGCCAACGCCGGCGCCCGGCGACTGCAGGCGCAGCTCGTCCAGCCGCACGCCCGCCGCCAGGAGCCGGTCGTGCAACTCCTGCGCCTGATTCTGCAATTGTCGGGCCGTGTCGGCGCTGCCGGCGCGGATCTCCAGTCGCCAGCCCCCCTCCGCGCGCTCCAGCAGGAGGTCCAGATGCCCCAGTTCGGCGGGTTCAAGGCTCAGGCGGGCCTGGCCGCCATCGCTCAGCCGGAGCTGGTCCACCCGGCCCTGGAGCTGCTCCAACAGGGCATTCCAGCCCGCGCGGGCCTCCGTGAGGACGGTGCTGTTCCGGGCGGCGGCCAGGCGGCCGGCCACGGTTGCGGTCGCGGTCGCGGCGGGTCGGGATTCGATGGCCGGCGGCGGAACCGGCGGCAGCGCCACGGGTGCTGGAGACGGGCCCGCGCTCGCGTCGGCCGGCGGAGTCGCGTGTGACACGGGCGCTGCGGACGGTTCGGGCGTCGGCCGGGTGGCGCTCTCCTGGGCCGCTGAGCGCTCCGCGGTGGCAAGGGGCGCAGCGTGGCCCGGGTTCGACGGCGCCGGGGCGGGATCCGGCGTGGTGCCCGCCTCCGGCCGGTGCTCGGCCTGGCTGGCAGAGCGATCGGCTGTCTCACGCGCCGGCTGGGCTGCCGGGGTGGCCCGCTCGCCGGCCTGTTCGCGCAAGCGGGCCTCGCGCCACGCGGCCCGGGCGCGGACCTGGTCCGCCAGGACGGCGGGCGGAGCCTGCGCGCGGAACTGGATCACCGCCTGCCGGCTGTCCGGCGCGTCGGCCGCGGGCAGTTGGTGACCGGGGACGGGTGCTGGCAGGGCTTGCGTCGATTTGGCAGTGGATGCAGGATGGTCAGCCGGCGACGCGGAAGGCGCCGGCTTCGGCTCCGTTGGGCCGGCCGGGTCGCGGGGGACCGCCTGCGCCCCGGCAGCGACACGGGTTGAGCAGGAGACACGGGACGCCTGGGAGCCGCCCACGCCCGCGCCCGGCGGCTTGGCGGTGTTGGCGCGGCGCAACGGGGAGGCGGAGTCCGCCGCCGCGGAAGCCGGGCTGCGCGGGTCCCGGGGCCGGATCAGCAGCTGGGCCAGGGCCTCGCCCTCCGCCCCGCCGGGTTCCAAGCGGCGCCGGCGCCGGGCGCCGGAATTCGGCGTCCGCGATTCAGGTGCCGGCGCGGCCGGGCCGGCGGCCGGCAGCGGGCCGGGGGAGGCCGTGCCCACGGCCCTCAGCCCTTCGCCTTGACGCGCCGGGCCTTCTCCTTGGCCTGCTCGCGGATCAGCGTGCTGATGCCCGCAGCGCGGTCCGGCGGCATGGCGGCCAGGATCTTGGCCGCGGTGCGCTCCTCGATGGAGAGCAGGATCGCGGCCACGGAGGCGTTGTCCATCTTCTGCAGGACGGGGGCGGCCTTGCGCGGCTGCATGCTGCCGAAGACCCGGGCCAGCCGGGCCGCCTCCGCGCTGCTCAGCATGACGTCGCGCTGGCGCAGCGTGTCCAGCTCCTGCTGCAGACGCTCCATCTGGGTCTGCAGGCGGCGCGTGGTGTCCACGGTCTTGTGGAGCGAGTCCTCGCGCTGGCTGACCACCTGCTTGAGCTCCTGGATGTGGGTCTTCAGGCTGTCCACGGGTCGCCGCTTCAGGCTGTCCGCGTGGGCCGCGCTGTCGGCGGGGACCTGCAGGCTGTCCACGGCGGCGTGGGGCACCGCGGCCGCCGGTGCCTGGGCCCGGCGCTTCTGCACGATGACCAGGGCCACGCCCACCATGATGGTGGTGCTGAGGATGAAGTAGCCGGCCCAGATCAGCAGGCCTCCCAGCTTCTTCTTGGGGGGCGGGGGCGGCGGAGCCTCGACCTCTTCCTCGATGTCCTTGCCCCTGGTCTTGCTCGGGTCCTTGGCCATCAGTCCTCTCCGTGTTCAGGATCGTTGCGGCGCCGATTCTCGCGCAGGCCGATCTCATCCAGCGCCCGCCGCTCGGCGCGGCTCTCCTCCAGCCGCAGGCGGATCCGCAGCCGCTCGCGCCAGTGCTCCAGGGCCTGGCGCTCCCGGGCCGCGCTGCCCAGCTCCACGCGCAGGACGCCCAGCCGCGGCTGCCAGTCCCGCACCAGCCGCTCGCGCTGGGTGAGGCCCCGCTGGCGCTGATCCAGGTAGCTGCGCAGCAGAGTCAGGCGCGCGGCGGCCAGTCCGCCGCCTAGTTCGTCCTGCCAGATCCGGCGCGCCTCCTCCAGCTGCCCCTCGGATTCGAGCAGGGCGCGGCGGCGCTCCTCGTCCTCGCGCAGGCCCAGGGCCAGCTGCAGGCTGGCCTGACGCTCCCGGCGCAGGCGCAGCTTGAGCAGGCGGTCCAACCGTTTCACGCGATCCATGCGACCCTCACGCCACCAGCTCGCGCAGGCGCCGCACCGTCTCGAAGTAGTCCGTGTGCTCGGTCTGGCGCTGGCAGAGCCAGTCCCGGGTCCTGGGCATGCGCGCCACGGCCTGGTCCACGTCGGGATCCGTGCCCTTGACGTAGGCGCCCACCTGGATCAGGTCCTCCGCCTCCTGGTGCGCGGCCAGCCAGCGCAGCAAGCGGCGCACGGCCTGGTCGTGGGCCTCGTCCACCAGGTCCGGCCGCACGCGGCTGATGGAGCCCAGCACGTCCACGGCCGGCCAGTGCCCGCGCTCGGCCAGCCGGCGCGAGAGCAGCAGGTGCCCGTCCAGAATGCTGCGCGCGGCGTCGGCCACCGGGTCCGTCAGATCGTCGCCGTCCACCAGCACGGTGTAGAAGCCCGTGATGCTGCCCTCCGGCGTGCGGCCGGCCCGCTCCAGCAGGCCGGGCAACAGGGCGAACACCGAGGGCGTGTAGCCCTTGCTGGCGGGGGGCTCGCCCGCGGCCAGGCCGATCTCGCGCTGGGCCATGGCCACGCGGGTCAGGCTGTCCACCAGCAGCAGCACGTCCAGCCCGCGCGCGCGGAAACTCTCGGCCACGGCCGTGGCCAGCTGCACGCCGCGCCGCTTGAGCAGGGGCGCCTGGTCGCTGGTGACCACCACCACCACGCTCTTGTTCAGCCCCTCTTCGCCCAGGTCGCGTTCGATGAACTCGCGCACTTCGCGCCCGCGCTCGCCGATCAGACCGATCACGTTGACCTGGGCATCGGACTGGCGCGCGATCATCCCCAGCAGAACGGACTTGCCCACGCCCGCGCCGGCGAAGATCCCCAGCCGCTGGCCGCGGCCGCAGGTCAGCAGGCCGTCGATGCTGCGCACGCCCGTGGCGAAGACCTGGTCGATTCGCGGCCGCTCCAGGGCGGGCGGGGCCGCCCGGTGCAGGGGCGCGCGCCCGCTCACCGCCAGCGGGCCCTTGCCGTCGATGGGCTCGCCCATGGCGTCCAGCACGCGGCCCACCAGCAGCTCGCCCGTGGGCACCTGGGGCGGGTCCGGCCGCAGGCGGATCAGCTGGCCGGGCCGCACGCCCGTCAGCTGACCCAGCGGCATCAGCAGCGTGCGCGAGCCGCGGAAGCCGATGATCTCGGCCTCCAGCTCGCCGTCGCGCTCGCCGATCCAGCAGGACTGCCCCAGCCCGCCGTGGGGGCCGCGGCCCTCCACCACCAGGCCCGTGACCCGCTCCACCAGCCCGTGGCGCGGCCAGTGGGCGAGCCGCGCGCCTGCCTCGCGCCAGTCCTGCAGCGCCCTCATGGCTGCCGGGCCTCCAGGGCCCGCACGAGGGATTGCTCCAGGTGATCCAGCATGCCCGCGGGCGCGGCGTCCAGCAGGCCGTCGTGCAGTTCCACGCGGCAGGCCCCGGGCGGGACATCCGCGGCCTCCACCCACTCCAGCCGGCCCTGCAGGGTCTGCAGCAGGGTGCGCAGGCGCGGCAGGCGCTCCAGCAGCTCCTCGCCCAGCAGACGGCGCCGATCCCCCGGATGGAGGTGCAGGCGCAGAACCTGCTGGTCCAGGCAGGCCTCCAGCAGGGCGGCCACCTGGCGGGCCAGCCGCTCCTCGTCCAGCGGCAGCTCGCGCCGCAGGACCTGCTCGGCCAGCCAGCGGGCCAGGGCCACCAGTTCGCGATCGGCCCCTTCGTGGTAGCGCGCCGCCTCCGCGCGGAAGGCCTCCGACTGGATCTCCAGCAGGTGGAAGGCCTCCAGCAGCTCGTCCTCCACGCGCAGGCGGCCCTCTTCCAGGCCCAGCAGGTGCCCCTCGGCCCGGGACTGTTCCTGGCGCTCCGCCACGGATTCGCGCAGCGCGGCCATCTCCGCGCGCAGCTGGGTGTTCTCCGCACGCAGGGCCTCGATGCGCCGGCGGAACAACGCCAGCGCCGTGCTGGAGCGCTGGAACTCGCCCTGGTCGCCGCGGGATTCGGCGTGCGTGCCCGTGTCCACCCAGGCCACGCCCTCCAGCCGCACGCTGCCGGCCTTGAGGAGCTGCCCGCTCATCGGGCGCGGGTTCCGGAGCCACGGCTTCGGCCCCGGCGGGGTCGGGCCGGCAGGGCAACGGGCAGAGACACGAACAGGCTCACGGCTTCCTCACGTCAGTTCCGGCCGCGCGGCGCCGGGCGGGGGACCCCCGACCGGGCAAGCCGGGCTAGACCATCATGTCGCCCTCGTCGGCGGTCTTGGTGATGTAGATCTGGCCTTCGTCCTCCAGGCGGCGGATGATGTCGATGATCTTCTGCTGGACCTCCTCCACCTCGCGCAGGCGCACGGGCGGCATGTACTCCAGCTCTTCGCGGATCATCTCCGCGGCGCGGCTGGAGATGTTGGCCAGCAGGCGCTCCGCCAGGTCCGGCGTGCAGGCCTTGAGCGCCAGCGTGAGGTCCTTGTTGTCCACCTCGCGCAGCACCTTTTGGATGCTGCGGTCGTCCATGTGGATCACGTCCTCGAAGACGAACATCAGGTTCTTGATCTCGGCCGAGAGCTCCGGCGCATCGACGGAGAGCGCGGTCAGCACGGACTTCTCCACCGATTGGCCGGTCAGGTTGAGGATGTCCGCCGCGGCCTTGACGCCGCCCAGTTTGGAGCCCATCTGGCTGAAGTCGATGCGGCTCTCCAGCACCTGCTCCACGGCGGCGATGTTCTCCGGCGAGACGCGCTCCATGCGCGCGAAGCGCAGCATGGCCTCCTTGGCGATGTCGGCGGGCAGGTTGGCGATGATGATCGCCGCCTGGCTGGGGGAGAGCTGGGTGAGCACGAGGGCGATGGTCTGGGGATGCTCGCGCTGCAGGAAGCTGAGCAGCTCGTTGGAGTCCACGTTCTTGAGGACGTTGAAGCCGCGGATCTGCAGGCTGGACTTGATGCGCTTGATGATGTCCAGCGCCTTGACCTCGCCCAGCGCCGACTGGAGCAGGCTCTGCGCGTAGGACAGCCCGCCCTCCTTGATGTAGTCGGCCGCGATGGCCATTTCGTAGAAGTCGTCCTCGGCGGCCTGCAGCACGGGGGTGGGCAGGTTGCCCAGCTTGATGATCTCGCGGGCGATCTCCTCGACCTCGGTGGGCTCGAGGAACTTGACGATCTCGGAGGCCGCCTCGGGACCGATGGAGACGAAGAAGGTGGCGGCCCGCTGGACGCCCCCCATCTCGCGGAATTTTTCGGTGCCTTCCATCAGTTCCCTTCGTAGAACCAGGCCCGCACCAGCCGGGCGGCGTCATCCGGGTGTTCCTTGCAGTAGTCCACCACCTTCTTGTGGACGCGGGCGATCTGGCGCTGTTCGGGGGAGCGGGCCGCCTCCAGCTCCAGCAGCAGCGGCACCTCCTCCTCCACCTCCTCCTCGTAGGTCTCGCCGCGGGCGGAGGCCAGCATCAGGGCGCGCTTGTCGTCGAAGGCCTGGCTGATGCGCGAGTTGACCAGGGCCAGCGTGGAGCGCAGCAGGAACAGGAAGGCGATGATCCCGCCGATGAACAGGGCCTTGCGCAGGATGTCCAGGCCCAGGTCCTTGAGCTTCTCACGCCGCAGGGCGCCCAGGTCGTTCTCCTGGGTCGAGCTGTCGAAGGCCAGGTTGTGGGCCTGGATCTGGTCCCCGCGCGGCTCGCTGAAGCCCACCGCCGTGCGCACGATCTGCTCGAGCTTGGTCATCTCCTCCGGGCTGCGGGCCACGTAGTTCATCACTTCGTCGCCGTCGGCGTTCTTGCCCGCCGTGTAGGTGCCGTCCACCACCACCGAGATGCTGAGCCGCTTGAGCGCGCCCTGCTGGCCGCGCATGTGCTCCAGCACCTCGTCCACCTCGTAGTTGGTGATCTGCTTCTCCTCCTGGGTGGCCGTGGTGTCCTCGCCGGTGGAGCTCTCCTCGTTGAGTTCCTGGCTGCGGACGATCTTCTTCTCCGGGTCGAAGATCCGGCTGGTGCGCTCCAGATAGCCGAAGTCCAGGTCCGCCGTCACCCGCACCACGCTGCGGCCGGCGCCCAGCACCTTGTCCAGCACGTCCTGGGCCAGCTGGGTGTAGTACGAGTTCATCTTGCGCGTGAGTTCGATCTGCTTGGACGAGCGGCCCAGGCCCTCGTCGTCCTCGACGGGCTCGGTGAGCAGCTTGCCCTGGCTGTCCACCACCGTGACCCGCGAGGGGTGCAGGCCCTCCACGGCGGAGCTGACCAGGGCCACCACGCCTTGCACCTCGCTCTTGGGCACGGCGTAGGACTTGTCGGTGACCACGGTGACGCTGGCCGTGGTGGGCAGCTGCTCGTCGGAGAAGAGCGAGGGCTTGGGCTGGACGATGTGCACCGTGGCGCCCTGCACCCACTCCAGGGCGTCCAGAGTCTTGGCCAGCTCGCCCTCCAGCGCCCGCTTCTGCATCACGTCCATCTCGCGGTCGCTCATGCCCAGTTTCTGCTGGTCCAGCAGCTCGTAGCCGGGGATGACGGGTTTGGGTCCGCCCTCGGCGGCCAGCTTGACGCGCAGCCGGTAGAGGTCGGCCCGGGGCACCTCGATGGTCCCGCCGCCCTGGCTGAGCCGGAAGGGGGCCTTCTGCTCCTCGAGCTTGGAGACGATCTTGGCCGCCTCCACCTCGCTCAGGCCGGAGTAGAGCGGCGCCCAGTCGGGCTGGGAGGCCCACCAGAAGGTGACGCCCAGCACCACCAGCAGGGTGGCCGCCGCGCCGCCCATGAAGATCAGGCGCCCGCGCTGGGGGCTGTTCCAGGTGCGTTTCAGGTTGAGCCAAAAGGCGTTCAGCCACTCAGGCATTCACGGGCTCCGCGATTGGGGTCGACGTCGTCAACAGGCGCGTGCTACACCTGCATGCGCATGATTTCCTGGTAGCCGTCCAGCAGCTTGTTGCGCACTTCCACCATGAACTTGAAGGAGAGCGAGGCCTTCTCCAGCGAGATCATGGCGTCGTGCACGTCCTCCACCTGGCCGGCGGCGAAGCGCGCCGCCGTGTCGTCGGACTGCACCTGCTGCAGGTTGACGGATTCCACAGCGTCCTTCAGGGTCTGCACGAAACTGCGGCCGGCCTCGCCCGCCCCGTCCGCACCGCCGGGCTGGGCCAGTCCCGGTGCCTCGAGGGAGCTGGCCCCCAGGCTGCCGGCCTGGTGGCCTTTGCGCAGGAGGTCCGTCTGCCGGGCGGATTCCAGCATGGAGGCCGAGATCGGGCGCTGCTCGCCGGCCAGCTGGTAGAGGCGCATGGAAGGAGTCACAAGGGCCATGTCAGATCTCCAGGGCCTTGCCGGCCATGTCCTTGGCCGCCGCGATGGCGGTCAGGTTGGCCTCGTAGGCCCGGCTGGCGGCGATGAGGTGGGTCATCTCCTCCACCACGTTGATGTCCGGATAGGCCACGTAGCCGTTCTCGTCGGCGTCGGGATGCTCGGGATCGTATTCCAGCCGCGGGCGGCGGTTCTGGATCAGCACCTCGGCCTTCACGCCGCGCAGCCCGTCCTCGTCCTGTCCCTGGTCCGTGGCCCGCAGGTGTTCGGGGTGCGTGGTCCAGAGGCGCGCCGGCCGCGGGCCGTCCACCGTGCTGAAGGCGGCCTGCTCCTCGCCCTCGCTCATCACCACCACGCGGGGTTGGAAGGGGCCGCCGTCCTTGCCGCGCGTGGTCTGCAGGTTGGCCAGGTTCTCGCTGATGGCGTCCATCCGGCGCCGCTGGGCGCTCAGCCCCGAGTGGCTGATGTTCAAGTGATGGAAGGCCGTGGGATCCTCGATTTTCACCGTCCGCCTCCTCCTCTGGCCTGACTTGGGGACGAGCAGGACACGAAGTTCACGAAGGGAAGAGAAGAGCGGGAAGAATCGGAAGAGGCCGGTCTCACGCTTTCTGTCCGCTGCCAGACAACGCGTGTTGTGAATCCACTCATCCGCCCACTCCGTGTTCTTCTTATCTCTTCGTGTTCTTCGTGTCCTGTTCGAGTCCGGAGTCGGGATCAACCGCCGCGGCCGCCGCGGATGGCGCGGTCCAGGGTCTCCACCACGTGCCGCACCTGGCGGGTGGCGAAGCGGTAGCTCAAGGTGGCGCGCGCCAGTTCGGTCATCTCCTGGTCCACGTCCACGTTGTTGTGGCCGTTGAAGTAGCTGCCCTCTTCATCCGCCACCAGCTCGGGCGCCGCCGTGCCGGCCTCGGAGGGGTGCGGCAGGTGGTCCGGATGGGTGCGGCTCAGCCCCTCGCCGGAACTCTCCAGCGCCTGGTCCAGCGCATCCTCGAAGCGCACGGCCTGGCGCACGTAGCCGTCGGTCTCGCTGTTGGCCAGATTGTTGGCGATGGCCTTCTGGCGCAGGGCGTAGGCATCCAGGCCGCTGTGCATCAGGGGCAGCATGGTGCGCTTGAACAGCAGGTCTTCCGAAATCGAAGCCATGGAACTCCCGAACTTTCAAAGGCGGACTGGCAAGTTCCGTGCCACGAGCAGGGAGAGGGGGACGCGGGGCGGGAGACCCTTGCCGCCAGCGGGCTTGGTGGCGGAGGCTGGACGGGGACCGGGCCGGGGCGGGTAGAAAGTGCCGAGTGGACCGCCGGGCTCAGGCAGAGCCCGCCGCCCAGCCGCTGGCCGCTCCCGAGCGCTCCGGAACGCCCGCTGGGCGGTGGGCGGGAGCGGGGGCGGGGTCGGGCAGGGCCGGCAGCCAGACTTCGAAGGTGCTGCCCTGTTCCAGGACGCTGGCGACCTCGATGCGCCCGCCCGCGGCTTCCACCAGGTCCTTGGTGATGGCCAGGCCCAGTCCCGTGCCCTGGGTGGTGTGACGGCGGCTCTGGGGCGTGCGGTAGAATTCCTGGAAGAGCCGGGGCAGCTGGTCCGGCGCGATGCCGATGCCTTCGTCGCGCACGGCGACCCGCACCCAGCGGGCCTCGCCGCCGGACGGGGCGCCCGGCTCCAGGCCCACGTGCACGACGCCGCCCGGGCGGCTGTACTTGACCGCGTTGGAGATCAGGTTCTCGAAGACCCGGCGCAGGCGCTCCGGATCCCCGCCCACCCAGGCCTCGCGGCCGGCGGTCCACTCGGCCCGCAGCTCCAGCCCCTGCTCGCGGGCCCGCTCGGCGTGGTCCTCCAACAGGCCCTGAAGCAACTGGGCCAGCTCGATGCGGCGCTGGGCCTGGAGGGGCGCGCCGCGGCGCTGTTCGGCCAGCTCCAGCAGCTCGCCGATCAGCCCGGTCAGGCCCTTCAGCCGCTCGCGGATCCGCTGGTGGATGGTGCGCACGGCCGGGGGCAGGTCCTGGCCCTGGCTGAGGTCCAGGGCGCTCAGCATGGACTGGGCCGCGGCCAGGGGCGAGCGCAGTTCGTGCCCCATGGTGTGCATCAGCCGGATGCGCTCCACGCCGCTGCGGGTCAGTTCCTGGTTCACCTCCTCCAGGCGCCGGCGGATTCGCAGCGCCTCCTGTTCGCGGCGCCGCAGGCCGCGCATCACGGCCCCCAGCAGCAGGGTCATCACGGCCAGGGTGGAGAAATACCAGAAGCAGAAGTGCAGGATGTAGAGCGCCGAGTGCTGCTTCTCCGGACTGGTCAGGCCGGGCAGCACGACGGGGGTCAGCAGGCCGTGGGTCTCCGCGGCGAAGAGCAGGCTGGTGGCCGTGGCGATGAACAGCAGGGCGAAGACCGTGAAGCCCGGGCTGAGGAAGACCGCGCTCAGGGCCAGGTGGAAAATGAAGAAGTGCAGCAGCGGGCTCTCCACGCCGCCCGTGTAGTGGATCAACACCAGCAGGACGAGCCAGTCGGCCAGGATCTGGAGCTGGATCAGGCTGGTGACGATGGGTTGCTTGCGCGGGCCGTTGAGCCCGGCGATGCGCACGTAGAGGACGTGCAGCAGGGCGTTGAAGCCGGCCGTGCAGGCGGCCAGCAGGAGCATGGGCCAGACGTGGAAGCCCGGCAACAGGCGCGCGCCCAGCGCGGCGCCCAGCACGATGCCCAACACAAAGATCCAGCGCATGGCGATCAACCAGGCCAGACGGGCCAGGGTGGCGCTCTCCATGGGGGTGCGGAACGCGGCCGGAACAGTGGGCGGCATGCGGGCTCCCAGTAACCGCAGGGAAGGTACCGCCCGCCCGCGCCTTCTCCAAGGAGCGTTGCCCCGGCTTTCCGGCAGTGCCACATTGCGGCCATGAGACTCTCCACGACCCTCGCGGGTGTTTTGCTCGGTGTGGCCGCCCTGTTCCAGGGCGGCTGCGTGGACAATCCCCAACTGCGCCAGGCCCTGCGCGAGCTCGCCCGGGAGGCCCATGCCCAGGCCGGCGGCGGCGCGGAGCAGGACGACAAGGCGGAAGACTCGCAGCTGCAGATCCAGTTGGCGGGCGAGGCGGCGGAGGCGGCCGGGCTGGATTCCTTGCTGCGCCTGGCCGCCCAGGACGTGGGCATCGATCCCGACGAGGGCAGCGTGCAGCGGGCGATCTGGCGCGTGCGCGTGATCAAGCTCAACTTGGGAGCCGCCCGGCGCAGCCTGGACAACACGCGCCAGGAGATCTTCGGGCTGGCGGCCACGGGGGAGGAGCTCAAGGCCCTGAAGGAGCTGGACGGCCGGCTGGCCGCGACCCCGGATTCCAGCGCGGGCGACCTGATCCTCGAGCGGCGGCGCCTGCAGGACGAGGCCATCGAGCGGGCCAAGGCGGACGGCACGCTGCAGAAGAAGAAACTCAGCGGCGACCAGGCCAAGCGCGTGGGCCTGCTGCTCTACAATCTGGGCGTGGGCGTGGTCTGCGACAACCTGGCCATCCGCCACTCCACGTCCATCTCGCGCGACTTCCAGCGGGTCAAGCAGGATTTGTTCGACAACGGCGGCTGGAACGGCGCGCTGGCCTGGGTCAGCCTGGCGGCCTACCACCAGGAATTCCTGGCCATTCCCGCCGACCTGAAGGAGATCCTGCAGGAGGCGCCGGCCCAGGTCCAGGCCCTGGGAGCGATGATCGGCACCGTGCGCGTGCTCAAGGAGAACAACGCCATCGAAGAGCGCGAGGTCCAGCCCGGCTCCAGCTTCGAGAGCCTGGAGGATTTCTAGCCCGAAATGAGACGGGGCGTGCCCCCCCGGACCGCCCCGCCAGACGGACGCAGGCTGCGGCCGCAGCCCGGTCCATCCATCCTTCCCCCGCTACCTGCCGCCAAGATGCAAGGCCAGATGGTCAGGACACGTCCTGCTGACGGGCTTTGTTCACTAATTTTTTCGGAATAACACGCCAGGCCGGCGGAAGCGGGCCCGGGTGGGCCGGGGCGGCTCAGTCGGTGGCGCGGGGCTCGGGCAGGTAGCGCGCGGCGGCCAGCACCAGCTGCAGGCGCACGTCCTCGCGCAGGGCCGGGGGCTCCAGCACCTCCACGTGGGCGCCCCAGCGCAGGACCCAAGCCCGCAACTCGGGGGAGAGCCCCACCTGCATGTCCAGCCGCAGGTCGCCGTTCTCCTCTTCGCTCCACTGCTGGCTGGGATGCCACTGCCGTTCGAGCAGGAAGGCGCGCAGCCGGGCGTCGAAGCGCAGGCGGACCCGGCAGGGCTCGGCGTGCCAGATCCCGAAACTGCCGTTGATGAAGTCGGCCAGGCGGAAGTCCGGCTGGCGCTCGAAGCGCTCGGACAGCGCCTCCAGGCCCGCCAGGCGCTGCAGGGCCAGGTGCAGCCAGGACTGGTGGTCGGGTTGCCAGACCAGGGCGTAGATGGCGCCGGAGTGGAAGATCAGGCTGTAGGGATGGACCGTGAAGCGGCGGGTCTCCGGGCCGTCCAGCCGGTGGTAGTCCACGCGGCAGCAGCGCCGTTCGAGGATCGCCGCCAGCAGGCGCAAGAGCAGGCCCTCCCCCGGGCCGCCGGTCACCTGGCCGGGTTGCTTGACGCCCACGGCGTCCCGGGCCTGCTCCAGCCCGGCATGGGCGATCAGCCCCGCGCCGGGCAGCAGCTGCTCGACCTTGTCCAGCAGGCCGTCCAGCACCTCGCCCACCCGGCTGCCCACGAAGTGCTCGCCGAACTGGGCCAGCACCAGGGCCGCCAGGGCCTCGTCGGGATTGAGCAGGTCGGGGGGCACGCTCAGGCTGAAGGGCAGGCGCAGCTCGTGCTCGCCGTGGGCCACCACGCGCCGCTCCAGGTGCAGGCCCGCGGCCTCGATGGCCTCCAGGGTGCGGGCCACGGTGCGAGCGGTCTCGCGGCCGCCCAGCCGCTGGCGCAGCTCGCGCACGGTGGTCCAGCCCGACCCTCCCAGCAGGCGGAGCAGGCGCAGGGCGCGCACCAGTTGGGGTTGATCGGCCACGGCGTCCCGCCAGGAAAGGGAAAGCCGGAGGACCCGCGGGCCCTCCGGCTTTCGTCAGGTCAGAATCACGCCGCCTGCCGCTTGAGCAGCGAGTCCAGCGTCAGCTTGCGCACGAAGGTCAGACCGAAGAAGCAGATCAGCAGGGCCGAGATGGGATCGAAACCCAGGCCGAAGCCGGGCTGCATGTAGACGCCGATGGCCTCCTCGAGCTGCTGGATCGGGCCCAGATCGGCGAACCAGTTCCAGCTGAAGAAGAGGAAGAGGAAGCTGCCCAGCGCCAGGGTGCTCTTGTCCACCAGCCCCTTGGTCATGGCGGGCAGGCGCAGCCAGCGCTCCGGGCCGTCCTGCTGCTCTTCCTCATCCACGCCCTGCAGGGTCTGGCGCTTGTCGGGCAGCATGCGGGTGGCGACGAAACTCAGCAGATAGGCCAGCGAGCCGATGAGGATCAGCATGCTGATGGACAACTCGTCCCCGGGCCGGCCGGGTATGCCGAACACCGAGTCCTGGATGCTGCGCAGGACGCCGAAGTTCATCCCGTTGGTGTAGAGCCAGGCGCCGGAGGCGTAGCAGAAAGAATAGGCCAGGTTGGCCACGCTCATGAAGCCGGCGAACAGGCTGCCCGCCGCGGCCACGGGGATCACGGCGCCCACCAGGCTGAACGTGCTCATGCGGATGATGCTGGCGGCGATGGAGAGCAGGAAGTTGTAGGTGGCCAGCCAGCCCAGCCGCACGTTCTCCAGCGGCACGCCCGGCATCAGGGCGTGCAGGCCGCCGGTGACTCGGCTGAACCAGGGATCCACCAGCAGGTACTGGGTCAGGTTGACGGCCACGCTGAGCAGGATGTAGATCTTGAACAGCTTGCGCAGGCCCATCTTGTCCTGCCACTTGATGCCCACCACGGCGAAGAGGATCACTCCCAGGAAGTAGCCGAAGTTGCTGGCGCCGTCGGCCAGCCCGATTTGGGTCTGGGAGAAGTGCAGGTTCTCGATCAGGTGGTTGGTCCAGAGGGCGCCCAGGGCCGGCTGGAAGTGGAAGATGAAGTAGAAGAGCATGATCCAGAGGATCGGCCCGCTGTTCAACCCGTCCCAGAAGTTGCGCACGGAGCGCCGCACGGGGATGGGCTTGGCCTTGTCCTTGGGCATCAGCAGCACGAAGCCCAGGGTGATCAGGGGCATGATGCACAGGAAGCGGATGAACAAGTTGAACTCGAGGTTCTCGGCGATCCAGCCGCCCAGCACGGCGGCCAGGATGCCCGTGCCGTAAATGGCCGTCCAGCAGATGGCCTGGTTCAGGCCCACCGTGGAGGCCTTGCTCTTGCCCGTGGCCTTGGCCTCTTCGTCGCCCTCGATCACCGTGGCGCGGTCCACGGAGACGTCCGTGGCGGCCATGACGATGGACAGGCCGAACATGAAGGCGAAGAAGACCAGGTAGCTGCGGTCCACATAGGGCACCAGGAAGTAGCCCAGGGTCACGGCGCTGAGCAGCATGATCAGCAGCGTGCGCGTCTTGCCGTAGGCGTCGATCAGGAAGCCGATCAGGGGCTTGAAACTCCAGGCCAGGTAGGACTTGGAGAACAGGCTCTGGGTGGCCGCCTCGCTCAGACCGTAGTCGAAGCGGAAGTGCCGGAAGAAGGGCTGGTAGGTGATGCCCTGGAAGGGGTTGGCCAGGCCCTGCAAGACGTATTCCATCGCGAACACGGTCTTGATGGCGGAGAACTTGAAGCGGCGGCGGGGTTTGGTTTCCTGCGGGTCCGGGGCGGGCGCGCGCGAAGCTGGATCGGACATCTGGACCTCCTGTTTGCCCCAATCTACCTAACCAAAGCTCGCCTGTTCAACGGGCAACAGCTGGAAGCCGGGCCGGCTTGCGGGCCCGCTTCCGCCCCCAGCCGGCGTTCCATACCTTGAAGCCGCACCACCATCCGTCCGCGCGCCGCCCGCCCGGACCCCAGAGGAGAGCCCCATGGCCGAGAAACTGGACGACATCACCATCGCGTATTCCGATCCCGCCAGCGGCGATGAGTTGGTTCGCGAGCTGGACAAGGCCTTCCTGACGCGCGGCGCCTGGACGACCATCGTCTTCCGCTACCGGGACCGTAGCTCGGGCACGGCCGAGTGGAGCGCCGTGAAGTACCGCATCGCCCGCTACAAGAAGCAGAACGACGTGTTCCGCCAGCAGTCCAAATTCAACATCAGCAGCCCGGAACAGGCCAAGCAGCTGATCGAGATTCTGGGCGGCTGGCTGGAAGTTCTGCCCGAATAGGCGCGCCTCCCGTGCCCGATGCGCCGGACCTGCCTGCCGGGGCGCCCCGCCTGCCCATCCTGCACCAGGCGGCGGACTGGCTGGCCGTGCACAAACCCTCGGGCCTGCACACCCATCCCAGCGCCCTCTCCCCCGCTGAGGATAGCGCCGCCCGCTGGCTGGGCCAGCAGCTGGGCCGGCGGGTCTGGTCCGTGCACCGGCTGGACCGCGGCGCCTCGGGCCTGCTGCTCTTCGCCCTGGAGGCCGGCGCGGCCGGACGCCTGATCCAGGCCTTCCGCGAGCGCCGGGTGGGCAAGCGCTACCTCTGCCTCTGCCGGGGCTGGCCGGCCCGGGACGGCGAGTGGCTGGACGAGGGCCTGATCGAGCGCCCCCTCAAGGACATGGATCCGGCCAGCCAGGAACCCGCCCTGCAGGAGGCCCGCACCGCCTGGCGCTGCCTGGCCCGGGTGGAGGCGCCCTTCCCTTCCGGCCGCGGCGCGCACACCCATCCGGCCACGCGCGTTTCCCTGTTGGAGTGCCGGCCGTCCACCGGGCGCATGCACCAGATCCGCCGCCACTTGGCGGGGATCGGCCATCCCCTGCTGGGAGACGGCGAGCACGGCGACCGCCATCTCAACCGCAGCCTGGCCCGGGAGGTCGGTCTGAGCCGGCTGGCCCTCTGCTGCGTGGAACTGGAGCTGACGGGTGTGACGGCGGGGGAGGACGCCCTGCGCCTGCGCACGCGGCTGGATCCGGACCTGGAGCGCGTGCTGGCGGCCCTGGGTCTGCCCAATCCCATGGCCGAGACCGCCGCGCCGCCGCTCTTCGACGGCGTGCTGCTGAAGCCCGGCAAGGCCTGGCGCCAGCGCGCGGCGCGGCGGGCGGAGCTGGCCCTGGGCACGGCGCAGCCGGCGGCGCTTCGTCCCCTTGAGCCGGCGGCGGAGCAACAGGAAGGGCCCTGCGTCTTGTGCGGCGCGGCGGCCCAACCGTTCCACGCCGAGCAGGGCCGCCGCTGGCGCAGCTGTCCGGACTGCGGGCTGATCCAGCTGGAGCCGGGCCAGCACTTGGACGCCGCCGCGGCGGAGGCGCGCCTGCGCCTGCACCGGAACTCGGGCATGGACGCGGGGTACCGCGACTGGCTGCGGCCGCTGGCCGAGGAGCTGGCGCGGCGCCTGCCGCCGGGCGCCGCCGGCGTGGACCTGGGCTGCGGCCCGGAGCCCGTGCTGGTGGAACTGCTGCGCGCGGCGGGCCTGACGGCCCGGGGCTGGGATCCGCTCTTCCAGCCTGCCGAACCGCCGACGCCCGGTCAGGCCTGGCTCAGCGCCTGCGAGGTCTTCGAACACCTGTCCCGGCCCCTCGAGGAGCTGACGCGCTGGAACGACTGGCTGGCGCCCGGCGGCTGGCTGGCGCTCTCCACGGGTCTGCTGGAGACGGACGCGGCCTTCCCGGGCTGGAGCTACGCGCGCGACCCGGCCCACGTCTGCGTGGCCCGGCCGCGCACGCTGGAGTGGCTGGCGCAGCGCTTCGGCTGGGTTCTGGAGCGCGAGGGGCGGGTGATCCTTTTCCACAAACCGTAGCTGGGGAACTGTTCTCAACACAGAGACACAGAGGCACAGCAACATGATTGGAGAGTACGGGGCGGACATCCACAATCTGCCTGGCTGTGTCTCTGTGTCTCTGTGGTGAATTCCCGACCCCCGCGCCGAAATCAAAGGGGCAGCTCCAGCAGGTGGCCGGCGGGATTGTGGAAATCCGGCGCGGCGGCCGGATGGTCCAGGGCCCAGAACTCGCGCACGCCGTCCCGGCGCATGAGGATGGCGGAGAGGCCCAGGCGCAGGGCGGGTCCGCCGAGCTCGAGCTCGGCGGTCCGCAGGGTGAAGCGGATGGCGAAGTGCCCGGGCACCCGGTGGGTCTTCCAGTCCAGAGCCGCGAGCGCAGGCTCCAGCTGCAGGCCCTCCCGGGGCGCCGAGAAGCGGTAGCAGGCCCAGTGCCCGGCGGGCGCCAGATTGAGTTCGCGGTAGCCGGCGGCGGGCGGCGAGGACAGAAAGGCCTCGAAGCAGGTGGCCTGCCAGAGCCCGTCCAGGCGCCGGGGCGGGTCCACCGGCCGGGGCAGCTCCAGATCCTCCAGCGCGCCCTCCAGCACGTAGCGCACGGTCAGGCGCCCGTTGGCCAGCCGGACGCGGCTGCGCAGCGTGCGCGGCTGGGGCGGCGCGGCGAAAGGCACGAGCCAGCACTCCCGGGTCAGGGTGTCCGGCGCGGCCGGGGTCGCGCGAACCCGCACCTGGCCCATCAGGCGAACTCCAGCAGCAGCGTGCCCTTCTCCACCCCCTGGCCCTCGCGCACGTGCACGGCGGAGATCCGCGCCGCCCGCGGGGCCTTGAGCTCGTTTTCCATTTTCATGGCTTCCACGATCACCAGGCCCTGTCCGCGCAGCACCTCGTCCCCGGGCTGGACCAGCACGCGCACCACGCGGCCGGGCATGGGGACCTCCAGGCGGTGGGCCTGGTCGTCGTCGTCCCCGGCGCCGAACCCGGCGAATCGATGCTCCAGCTCGCTCAGCACGCGGCTCTCCACCTCCCGGCCGTTGACGCGCCAGCGGTGGCCGCCCAGCGCTTCGACGCGGAACAGGCGATCGCCCAGGCGCAGCGAGAGCAGGCCCTCGCCCGGGCAGGCGTCCACACTGCGGATCTCGCCCCCCTCGTGCAGCTGACCGGACTGCGTGTCCCCCACCCAGCCCAGGGCGCGTGCCGCCGGACCCTGCAACCCGACAAAGCGCTTCATGTGAGCCTCCGGTGCTGCAGGCGCCAGGCGCTTTCGCGCTGGCCGCACTCGTGACAATCCAGACCCGTGGAGCGCCGGCGGCGGGTGTGCGAGCAACTCTCCTCCCCGGCCAGACGCTCCAGCAGCCCTGCGGTCTCCACGGCTAGCAGGGCCTCCGGCGGCAGATCGTCCGCCAGCCGCTCGGGCTGGAAGTGGGTGGCGATGAAGCCCGTGTCGTAGCGCCCGGCGCGGAAGACCTCGTGCTCCAGCACCCAGCGGCAGAAGTCCAAGTTGGTGCGCAGTCCGTGCAGGCGGTACTCGCCCAGTGCCCGCAGCATGCGCTCAATGGCCGCTGGCCGGTCCTGGGCCCAGACGCTGAGCTTGGCCAGCAGCGGATCGTAGTGCACGCCCACCTCGCTGCCCTTCTCCACGCCGGAGTCCAGCCGCACGCCCGGCCCTCCCGGCGGCACGTGGCGCGTCACCCGGCCCGTGTCGGGCAGGAAGCCGGCCAGCGGATCCTCGGCGCAGATCCGGCACTCGATGGCGTGCCCGCGCAGCCGCAGGTCGGCCTGGCCCAGCTCCAGCGGCAGGCCCGCGGCGATGCGCAGCTGTTCGCGCACCAGGTCCAGGCCCGAGACCCACTCGGTGACCGGGTGCTCCACCTGCAGGCGCGTGTTCATCTCCAGGAAGTAGAAGTTCTGCCGGCCGTCCACCAGGAACTCGATGGTGCCCGCGTTGACGTAGCCCACCGCCCGGGCCGCGCGCACGGCGGTCTCGCAGAGCGCCTGACGCAGCTCGGCGCTGATGAAGGGGCTAGGGCTCTCCTCCACCACCTTCTGGTGCCGGCGCTGGATGCTGCACTCGCGCTCGCCCACGTGCAACACGTTCCCCCGGCCGTCGGCCAGGATCTGCACCTCCACGTGGTGCGGCTCCTCCAGGTACTTCTCCAGGTAGACGGCGCCGTCGGCGAAGGCCCCCAGCGCCTCGCGGCGCGCGGCCTCCAGGGCGGCGGGAAAGTCCGCCGCGCCCTCCACCCGGCGCATGCCCTTGCCGCCGCCGCCGGCCGCGGCCTTGAGCATCACGGGAAAGCCGATGCCCTCCGCCACGCGGATCGCCTCGGCGGGATCGACGATGGCCGCCTCCGTCCCCGGCACCACGGGCACGCCGGCCCGCAGCATGGCCTGGCGCGCGGCGGTCTTGGAGCCCATCCCCTCGATGACCTCCGCGGGCGGGCCCACGAAGACGATCCCGGCCTGCCCGCAGGCCCGGGCGAAGTCGGCGTTCTCCGAGAGGAAGCCGTAGCCCGGATGGATGGCGTCCACGCCCAGCCGTCGGGCCTCCTCGAGGATCCGCTCGCCGCGCAGGTAGCTCTCGCGGCTGGGGGCCGGTCCCAGGCAGACGGCCTCGTCGGCCTGCTGCACGTGCGGCGCGCCCCGGTCCGCCTCCGAGTGCACGGCCACCGTGGCGATGCCCAGTTCCCGGGCGCTGCGGATCACGCGCAGGGCGATCTCGCCCCGGTTGGCGATCAGGAGTTTGCGGAACATCAGGTCTCCTCGCTTGGGCTCAGTCGGCGACGGGCGCCGGGTCGGCGGGCGTCGGGGCCTCCGCCTGCGGGCGGGCCAGCGGGCGGCTCCAGGCGCGGCGGATCCGGCCCTCCAGCCGCTGCCAGTCCGCGGCGGGAGGCTCGGGCAGTTCCGCGGGATCCCCCGGCCATTCCAGCCGCAGTTCCAGGGCGCCCTGGGCCGCCAGGGCGGCCAATCCGGCGGCCAGTTCGGCGGCCGGGGGCAGGCTCTCCAGCCGCCAAACGCCGCCGTCGTCGCCGTCCAGTTCGGCCCCGGCCGGCAGAGTGCCCGCCAGCTCCGCCGACGCCGTCCGTGTGCGGCGCAGCCGGACCACGGCGCGCGACGGGGTAGGCTGGAAGCCCTGGCCCAGCAGCTCGCGCCCCAGTTCCTCCAGGGGGACCCGCTGACCGGCCAGCGCCTCCTCGCCGATCTCCAGGCGCGTGTGACCCTGGCGCTCGAGGATGTAGGTCACGCGTTCCAGCACGCGGCGCAGCAGGCCGCGCCAGGCGCCGCTCCAGGGCAGCTCCAGCAGCCCGGCACAGACGCCGCCGGGTTCGCGCACGAGCAGCAGGCGGGCCAGCACATTCTCGTCCTCCCGGGCCCACCAGAGCAGGCCCACCGAGCTGGCGCCGGATTGGAACAATGCCTTGAGTTCGTTCAGGCAGGCCTTGCGCCGGGTGGGATTGGGCTCGCAGCGGCTCCAGGCCGGCAGGTCCTCGTGGCGCAGGGAGTGGATTCGCAACTGGGTCATGCGGGCAGGATCTCCTCTTGTTCCACCGCCAGGCCGTCCAGCCGGGCGGGTTCCAGCAGGGCGGGCGAACAGACCACGGCCCGCGTGCGGCCGTCCTCCCGGGACAGCCAGCGTCCGGCCGCGGCGGCCAGCTCCGCCGGCGTGGCGTCCAGCAGCTGGGCGCGGAAGGCGTCGCGCAGCTCGGGACCTGAACCATGCAGCCGGTGCTGGAAACAACGATTGGCGCGTTCGTGGGGCAGCAGGGGCGTGTCCAGCCGGCGCAGGGCCTCGATCTTGGCGCGCCGCAGGTCCTCGGCGCCGATCCGTCCGGCCAGCACCAGACCGCGCACCTCGTCGAAGTCCGCGTAGGTGCCCGCGATGCGCGGATCGCGCCAGGAGAGGAAACTGAAGCAGCGCTGGCTCCAATCGTAGGAGGCCTGGGCGCCGTAGGCCCCGCCCCGGGCGCGGATGCGCTCGTAGAGCGGCAGCTGCATCCAGGTGCCGATCAGGGTCAAGCGCGCCGCGTCGGCCTCGCCCAGCGCGGGGGCCGGCCAGCTCTCGGCCACGAAGGCGCCGTCCACCTCGGTGGTGCAGGCCTGCAGCGTCGCCCGCGGCCCACCCACGGGTCCGGGCTCGCTATCCGGCCCGGCCGGCCGGGCGGGCAGGCTCCCCAAGAAGGAGCGCAGCCCGTCCAGCGCGGGCGGGAAGTTCTCCGCCTCGGCGCAGAGGGAGAGCAGGCGCCCCTCGCCGGCCAGGGCGCGTTCCAGCAGGCCGCGCAGCCGCGCGCCCAGCTCGTCGCGCTCGGCGTCCAGGCCGTGCAGGCGGCGCAGGAAGCCCAGCCCCTCCACCTCGGACTGGATGCGTCCGATGGGCGAGATGCGGTCCTGGGCGACCTGCAGGGCGATGTGCGAGGCCCCGCTGATCACCTGGCTGCGCAGGCTGGACTGGCGCATGCGCAGCAGTTCCTGCAGCCGGCGCACGTCCTGGAGATCCGGGCGCAGCAGCAGGTCCTCGAGCAGGCCCAGCCACTCCGTCGTCCGTCGACTCAGCCCGTGGAAGGCCACGGAGAGCCGGTGCAGGGCGCGGTCGCCCTGGGCGGGCAGGCTGTGGTGCGAACCCAGCGCGATGCCCCCGGTGAGCGAGCGCAGCCGGCGCTCGCTGGCCTCCACGCCCAGGCCCGCGTGGCTCAGGCGGGCCAGCCAGCCCAGCAAGTCCACCAGGGGCAGGTCGGGATCCGTCGCTGAGAGCGGCAGCGAGAGGCGCAGATGGGCCAGGCCGTTGACGGGCTGGTCCTGGAGTAGCAGGCGGCCGCCGGGCAGCGCGATTTCCTCGTGGCGGCAGGTCAGGCCCGTGCGCGGCTGGCGGGCGGGATCCAGCTCAGGCATGCAGGACAGGTCGCCCTCGTCGGCGCGCCAGGCGGCCACGCGTTCGGCCTGGGCCAGCAGGGCCTGGCGTTCCTCTTCCCCCAGTGCGGCCCGGCGGGCCTCCAGGCTGCGGTTCAGACGCATCTCCCGGGCCTCCACGGCGCCGGGTTCGGGCTCCAGTTCGACCAGCAGGCGCTCCGGGTTGTCCAGCAGCCAGCGGCGGATCAGGCCGGGCAGGAAGTCCGGCGCGGCGGCCTCGCGGCGCAAGTCCTCCAGCAGCAGGTCGTTGCGCAGGGTGGCGCTGAGCGAACCGCCGGCCATCCAGTGCGGCAGGCCGAAATAGGAGAGCCCGAGGCCCCAGGGCATGCCCCAGGCCCGGCTCTGCTCGCGGGTCTCCAGTTCGAAGCGGTCCAGGGCGGCGGTCAGGGCGGAGGGTTCCAGGCCCTCCGCGGCCAGCCCGCCCAGGATCTCCAGCACCTTGGCCTCCAGTTCCGGGCCGGCCCCGGGCGCCACGTCCTTCAGGCCGATGCCGAAGGTCAACTGGGAGAAGGAGCTGTCGAAGCCCACCGGGGCCAGGGCCGGGCCCAGGCCGGATTGCAGCAGCGCGTGGTTGAGCGGCGCGGCCAATCCGCCGCAGAGCACGTCGAACAGGAAGCTCAGACGCAGGGACTCGGCCAGGTCCAGCTGGGGGCTCAAGCGCCAGCCCACGGCCGCGTAGCGCGGCGCCTTTCCTCCGGCCAGGGTGGGATAGCCCGCCCGCAGCTGGCGCGGCGCGCCCAGCGGGGGCTGCGGGCCCAGCTCCAGCGCGGGTCCGCCCTCCAGGCCGGCGAAGCACTCGTCCAACCGCTGCAGGGTGGGTGCAAGCGGCAGGCTGCCGAAAGTGACAGTCCAGCTGTTGCCCGGCTGGTAGTGGCGTCGGTGGAAGGCCTTCCACTCCGCGTAGCTCAGCTCGGGGATGGCCTGCGGATCGCCGCCGGACTCGTGCCGGTAGCAGAGGCCGGGCAGCAGCTCGCGCCGGAAGCGCCGGCTGAACTGCGCGTCCGGGCTGGAGAGGGCCGCCTTCATCTCGTTGTAGACCACGCCGCGGATCTCCAGCGGACTGTCCGGATCCTCCGGGCGGCTGAACTCCAGCCGCCAGCCCTCCTGCAAAAAGGCCTCCTCCTCCAGCAACGGGTGGAAGACGGCGTCCAGGTAGCGGGTCAGCAGGTTGTCCCAGTCCTCGGCGTTGGGGGTGGCGAAGGGATAGGCCGTGCGGTCCGGGCTCGTGAAGGCGTTGAGGAAGCTGTTCAGGCTGCGGCCGGTGAGCTGGTTGAACATCTTCACCGGGTAGCGGCGCGAGCCCTCCAGCACCCCGTGCTCGAGGATGTGCGCCACGCCCGTGGAGTCCACGGGCAGGGTGCGCAGGCAGGTGATGAAGGTGTTCTCTTCCAGCTCGTGGCTGATGTGGACGTGCCGGGCGCCGGTGCGCGCGTGGCGCAGCTCCCAGGTGTGGGCCCGGATGTTGGGGGCCTCGGCGTGACACAGGACCGTGTACCCGTGCAGCTCCTGGCCGACCGCCAGCTGGGGATTGCGGGGATCTGACATGCGGGGGATTCCCTAAAAATCGGTGCCCATGGTGAGCACGAATTGCGGGCCGTCGGGGTTGCCGTTCCAGGTGGTGACCCAGGCCCAGTCCATTTTCAGCAGCACCACGCCCAGGTTGACGCGGAAGCCCCAGCCGTAGCTCTGGAGCAGGTCCTCCAGGTGGCCGCGGGAGTCGGTGGCGTTCCAGGAGCCGCCGTGGTCCCAGGCGCCGCCCACGTCGGTGAAGACCACGCCGCGCAGGTTCTGGAAGGCCAGCGTGACGGGCCAGCCCGTCACGAGGTAGCGCAGGATGGGGAAGCGCAGCTCGGCGTTGCCCAGCAGGTAGCGGTCGCCCTCGCGCTGGTAGAGCGCCGCGCCGCGCAGGGGCAGCACGAGTTCGGCGTAGTAGAGCTCCTCGATGTTCGAGCGCAGGTTGTTGTTGCGCTGGTCGTCACTGGAGTGGAAGTAGCGCGTGTTGATCCAATTGCGCGCCCCGCCCAGGAAGAAGCGCTGGGGCGTCTCCCCCGCCGAGAGGCCGCCCGTGGCGCGCAGGGCCAGTTGGACGTCGTTGCTGATCCGCTGGTAGCGGCGCAGGTCCAGGGTCAGGGTGTGGAAGTCGTTGCCCGCGTCCGCCGAGCCCTTGACCGGGAAGCCCCGCGTGTAGTCGGCCGTGCCGCGCCAGCCGTTCACCGGGCTGATCTCCCCCCAGAGCGTGTTGTCGAAGACCCACGAGAGGCCGCTGGTGAGGAAGCGCCCGCGCTGATAGGCCTTGTAGACCGGCTGGTCGTACTGGTCGCTCTGGTAGTTGTTGGCATTGACGCTGTCGCGCTGGACGTAGCTGAAGCGGTTGTCCAGCTGCAGGCGCGTGAAGCGCGAGAGCGGGTAGGAGAGGCTGAGTTCGGCGCCGGAGAGCCCGTCGCGGTAGTAGCGGTCCGGCACCTCGCCGGCCAGGTAGTGTACGTAGCGGAAGGCGCCGCCCAGCACCTGCAGGCGCTGCGCGCTGTACTGGTAGTAGCTGTAGATGTTCGAGAACTCGATGCGGTTGTAGAAGTTGAGATAGCAGTAGATGTGGTGGTTGCCCAGCAGGTCGCTGAACACCAGCTGGCTGACGGCCTGCAGGCCGAACAGGTCGTCGTACTGGGCCGAGGCCTGGGACATGTCCGGGCTGAAGTGGAGCTTGTAGGGCTTGGGCACGTAGCGGCCCTGGGCGTCCACGCGCGGCGCCTCCACCCGGGCCTCAAGCTGGGTGGACTCCTCGGACTTGCGCTGGCCGCGGTTCATCCAGCGCTCATAGGTCTCGCTGCCAAAGGTGGAGAGGTCGCTGAAATCCACCTGCCGCCAGCGCTCGTCCTCCGCCGGGCCGGGCAGCAGTTCCGCCGGGCGGGGCGGCTGCCGGCGCACGTGCAGGCGGTTGAAGGGCAGCTGGTCGTGATCGTCGGCGGGCATGGGCCCCAGCCGCTCCAGGCGGTCGATGTCCTTGTGCAGGAAGATGTCGTAGCCGCCGTTCTCGAAGGAACTGAAGAGCAGCTTGCCCTGGCGGGAGACGGAGGGCTGGAAGACGCCCGTCAGCATGCGCGTGCGCCGTTCGGGAACGGGCGGAGCGCCCGCGTCCGGCCGCGCCTGGGCGTCCAGCGAGTAGAGGTTCCAGGCGCCGCCGGCGTCGCTGACGAAGAAGATCTCTTCGCGGGGCCCCGCAGCCTCCGCCGCGTGCCGCACCCAGACCGGCGTGCGCTTGGCGTAGTGCGAGCGCGTCAGCCGTTCCAGCGGCACGGCCGCGCTGCTGTCCGCCAGCAGGCCGGCCAGCCCGGCGCGGTAGACTTCCAGCGTGCGGTAGCTCTTGCCGGCCATGCCGTCCCGGCCGCTGCGGCTCAGGTCGTCGCCGCGGTCGCTGGTGAACAGCAGCTGGGCGCCGTCCGGGCTGAAGCTGGGGTCGAAATCGCTGTAGCGGTCGGAAGTGAGCCGCCGCAGCTGGCCGCTCACCACCTCGAGCAGCCAGATGTCGCTCTGGCCCTCCTGCTGGGCCACGAAGGCCACCCAGCGCCCGTCGGGACTGAAGGCCGGGCTGAACAGGCCCTGCAGGCCGAAGGACCAACTCCGCTCGATGGAGCCGTCCCGCGCGTCCAGCAGGAAGAGCTCGTCCTCGTCGCCGGCCTTGCTGGCGAAGGCGATGCGCTCGCCGTCCGGAGACCAGGCGATGCCCGGCCGCAGCCAGTGCAGCTCCTCGAACTTGCCGGACTGCTGGCCGCGCAGCAGGCGCCGGGCTTTCTGGGGCTCGGTGATGTGCGCCAGGTAAAGATCGAAGTAGCCCGTGCGGTCGCTCAGGAAGACCATCCGGTCCCCGTCGGGACTGATGGCCGGGCTGTTGTTGATGAAGTTCTCCAGCTCCAGGTGGTCGGTCACCCGGTCGGCGAACTCGCCTGCCCGGACGCGGTCCTGGATCTCGGGCCAGTAGAGCCGGCGCAGGTAGTCCTTCCACTGGCGCGAGAGCTCCTCCACGCCGAAGCCCAGCGTGCTCTCCATCCCGCGCTCCACGCTGCGCGAGCTGCGCACCTTGTGCATCAGCTCGGCGAAGCGCTCACGGCCGAACTCGTCCTCCAGGTAGCAGAAGACGCTCTGGCCGCCCTTGTAGGCCAGGAAGCCGCCCAGGTAGGGGATGTCCGGCAGGTAGCCCGAGACCACGGCGTCGGCCATGAACATATTGGCCTCGCGGTCCCAGCCGCCGCGGCTGGTGTACTCGGCGCAGCCCTCGGCGAACCAGAGGGGGAGGGGAAAGCGGATCGCCCCCTGCAGCACGTTCTCCCCGTAGAACATGGCCAGCTGGAAGGCGTGGTTCAGCTCGTGGTGGATCACGTGCCGGTAGTCCTCCCAAGAGCCCTGGAAGGGCACCACCACGCGGTTCTTGTAGAACTCCGTGAATCCGCCCACGCTCTCGGGGACCACGGAGCCCGTCAGGTTGGTGTTGGAGAAATCGTTGTGGCTCTGGTAGGTGATGATGACGATGCGCTCGCCTTCGGGCAGCTCCCAGTTGTAGTCGAGCTTGAGCAGGTTGTAGGCGCTGTCCGCCGTCTGGGCCGTGAACACCGCCTGCTCGTAGCCGCCCTCGTAGTAGTAGACGTCGAAGTGCCCGGTCTGGATGAAGGACCAGTCCTTGCCGCCGTACTGGACCTTGTTCTGGCCGAAGCCCCAGAGCGGGCCGGCCAGCAACAGGCCGAGCAGGCTCAGCCGGGACAGCCAACCGAGGAGAAGGGGAAAGGCGCGCATGCCCGGTCTTTCGCTGGGCCCGGTCACGCTCCGACCGGGCGGGTGTGGGGCGGCAAGCCAGCCAACGCGAGGCGCCGCAGCTGTTCGTCGGCCTGCTCCCACAGTTGGAGCGGCGCGGCGCTGTTGTCCAGCACGCAGCTGGCCCGGCGGATCTTCTCTGCCTGGGGCCACTGGCGCTCCAGGCGGGCCAACAGCTCCTCCGGCGGCCGGCCCAGCCGGCGGGCGGCCCGTTCCAGGCGCAGGGCGGCCGGAGCCGTCACCACCCAGATCTCGGCGAAGCGCCCGGCCACGCCCCACTCGAAGATCAGCGCAGCGTCCACGAAACAGGCCGGGGCCCGGCAGGCGCCAAGCCCGCTCTCCAGCGCGTCCCAAAGGTAAGGAAAGACCAGCGCGTTCAGCCGCTCCAGCCGGGCCGCCGAAGCAAAGGCCCGCCGTCCCAGCTCGGCCCGGTCCAGGCCCGCCGGACCCTGGATTTCGGCGCCGAACTCGGCCGCCAGGGCGGCCTGGAGGGCGGGATTCTCGTCCACCACCCGGCGCCCGATTTCGTCCGCGTCCAGCACGGGGTGGCCGGCGGCGCGCAGCCAGTCCGCCAGCAGGCTCTTGCCCGAACCGATTCCTCCGGTGATGGCGATGGGCAGGGTCATGTGGGTTTCCGCTGCTGGACAGGGCTTGCTACGACCAGGACTCGCGGGCGGCGGCCGGCCTGCTCCACGTTCCGCGTTCTTGTGAGCACAAAGAGCTAAAGACTCAAAGAAGAGTTGGCAGCTGAAGTGGGCTTTGCGCTCGGGGAGTCAACACAGAGGCACAGAGGCACAGAAACAGAATGGAATGATAGGGGAACCAAGTGCAGTCGGTCTGCTGGTACTACGCGAAGAGGCCCGCCAGCGATTCTCTAAGAGCCTCTGTGTCTCTGTGTCTCTGTGGTGAGAGCTTTCCCCGGGGCTAGATCTCCCGCCGGAGGCGTTTGACGGGGATCCGCAGCTGCTCGCGGTACTTCTGCACCGTGCGCCGGGCCACGTGGTAGCCTTCCTTCTTCAGCAGGTTGGCGATGGTCTGGTCGGAGAGGGGCTTCTTCTTGTCCTCGCCGTCGATGATCGCCTTCAGGCGGTCGCGGATGATCTTGGTGGAGACGTCCTCGCCCGAGTCCGTGGCCAGGCGCTCGCTGAAGAAGTACTTCAGCTCGAAGACGCCCCACTCCGTCTGGACGTACTTGCGGTTGGTCACGCGACTGACGGTGGAGATGTCCATCTCGATGTCCTCCGCCACGTCGCGCAGGATCATCGGGCGGATGGCTTCCTTGCCGTAGCGGAAGAACTCGATCTGCAGCTTGACGATGGAGCGTGTCACACGCAGCATGGTCTCGCGGCGCTGCTGGATGGCGGAGAGGAACCAGCGGGCGCTCTCCACCTTGCGCACCACGAACTCGCGCACGCTCTTCTCCATCTTTTTGCGCGAGCGGATCAGCTCCTCGTAGGCCCGGCTGATGCGCACCGTGGGCATGCTGCCGTCCACCAGGCTGACCACGAAATCCTCCTCCCGGGTGCCGTCCTCCAGCTCGTGCTCCACGCGCTCCACCACCAGGTCGGGGATGATGTAGTTCTCCTTCTCCTTCAGCTCGCCCTGGCCGGGCTTGGGGTTCAGGCGGGCGATGAAGGCGAAGGCGGCGCGGATCTCCTCCAGGCTGCCGCCCAGCAGGCGGGCCAGGTTCTCGTAGCGCTTGCCGCTGAACTCCTCGTAGTGGTCGCGCACGATGCGCAGGGCGATGGGGTTGGCGTGGCCGTTCTCCGCCAGAACCTCCAGCTGCACCAGCAGGCACTCGCGCAGGTTGCGCGCGCAGATGCCGACGGGGTCGTAGCGCTGGATGCGGGCCAGCACGCGCTCCACGCGCTCCACGGGCGCCTCCAGCAGCAGGGCCAGGTAGTCCGTGCCGCACTCCAGGTAGCCCGAGTCGCCCATGTTGCCGATGATCTCCAGCCCCAGCCGCTGGTCCTCGTAGTCCAGGGCCGGGTCCATCTGCATCTGGTCGGCCAGCCGCTCCTGCAGGGTCTGGATCTGGGGCCGGGGGATGTCGAGCAGTTCCTGGGTGGACTGGGAGGCCGGTTCGCGGCCGTAGGGCGTCAGGTTGTCCTCGTTGATGAACTCGTCCCAATTGTCCTCGTCGCTCAGGGCCTCGTCCATCTCGACGTTTTCCTTGGTCTGGTCGTCGTCGGGCTCGTCGTCCTCCTTGCCCGGCTCGCGCAGATCCTCCACCCCCAGCTCGGCCTCGGCGAACTCCAACGCCGGATTCTCCTCCACCTCCAGCTTCAACCGCGCCTCGAGCAGCATCACGGGCAACTGCAGGAGTTCGCTGCGCAGGATCTGCTGGGGAGTCTGCACCATGTCCTGGCGCATGCTCACTTCCTGGCGGAGGTACATCATGGGCGACAGACCCTTTCTACCCTTTGAATCAGGCGGAACCCCGGTCCACGGCCGCGTGCGGGCCTGGAGCAAGGTCCAATGTTGCTGGGTGAATCCCGACACCGGCCGCGCGGGGGGCCGCAGAACCTATCGATTGAGCCGGAAATTGTCACCCAGGTAGACCCGGCGCACCTGCTCATCCTCGGCCAGCTCCTCGGCCGTGCCCGACTTGAGGATCCGGCCCTCGAAGAGCAGATAGGCCCGATCCGTGATGCTCAAGGTCTCGTGGACATTATGATCGGTGATCAGCACCCCGATCTTTCGTCGCTTGAGGTCATGGACGATGGATTGAATGTCACCCACCGCGATGGGATCCACCCCCGCGAAGGGCTCGTCCAGCAGCATGAAGGCCGGGTCGGAGGCCAGCGCCCGGGCGATCTCCACCCGCCGGCGCTCGCCGCCGGACAGGGTGTAGGCCTTGTGGGTCCGCAGGTGCGAGACTCGCAGCTCCTCCAGCAGGCTGTCCAGGCGCTCGTGGCGCTGGCTGCGCTTCAGGGGCATGGTCTCCAGGATGGCCAGCACGTTGTCCTCCACGGAGAGCTTGCGGAAGATGCTCGCCTCCTGGGCCAGGTAGCCCACCCCGGCCCGGGCCCGGCGGAACATGGGCATGCCCGTCACGTCCTTCTCGTCCAGCCAGATCCGGCCCTGGGTCGGCCGGATCATCCCGGTCATCATGTAGAAGGTGGTGGTCTTGCCGGCGCCGTTGGGGCCCAACAGGCCCACGATCTCCCCGGTGCGCACCTCGATGGAGACCCCGCCCACCACCGTGCGGCGGCCGTAGGTCTTCACCAGGTCCGCGCTGCGGAACACGCGCTCGCCCGTCGTCGCAGACTCGCTCATCCACTTCTCCCGCGGGCCACGCCGGCCCGGCCGTTCTAGGGTTGCGTCGCTCCGGCGGGCCGCGGCTCCGGTTGCGGATCCGCGGCCGGCGCCACTGGCGGGGCGCTGATCACGGCGGCTCCCTGGGGCCGCGGAACCTCCGGCGGCGGACCCGCCGGGCTGTCCGTGGCCGCCGCCGCGGCCGGCACCACCGCGGGCAGTGGAGGCGGGGCCGGCGGCTCGGCCAGGGGCACCCAGCGCGCCTCCATGCCGCCGCCCATCTGCACGCTGCGCAGTTTCTGGTCGTCCAGCACCAGCCAGATCCGGGCGGCGTCCGCCACGTTCATGCCGGGCCGGCCGTCCTCGTCCTTCAGGAAGATCACGCTGCGGGCCTGGCCGTCCACGTAGACCGACTCCAGTTTGCCGTCGGTGAAGTCCAGCTCCATCCGCCGGCCCTGCAGCACGTCGCGCAGGCGCGTGGACACGCTGTCCGAGGGGCTGTCCATCAGGGCCGCGCCCTCCACCCAGAGGGAGTCCAGCTCCTTGCGGTCGCGCAGCAGGGCGGTCATGCGCTCGCCTTGGACCCGGCGCTCGCCGCGCGTGAGCACGGGGTTCAGCAGGAAGTCCATGCGCTCGCTCTGTTCCCTCCACAACAAACTGTCGCAGGTGGCCTGGAAGTCGTCCCGGGTCAGGCGCACGTCGCGCCGGGCCATGGCCAGGCTGTCCGAGCTGCGCCACTGGATCTGGCGGGCGTTCAGAACCGTGGGCGGCGTCTCCAGCAGCGTCAGCTCCGGCTGGCGCGTGGCCGTGTAGACGCCGGCCTCGTGGTCCGCGTCCACCTGGCCGGCCTTGAGCTCCACCTTGTGGCGGTGATCGCGGATGCGGGCCTGGACCTGCAGCTCGCCCTGCTTGAGCCCGTTGTGCCAGTTGCCCTTGTCCGCCCAGGCCTCCAGACTGTCGCCCCAGCTGTGGACGTGGCCGCGCGCGCTGACCGTCTCCCGGCGCTCGTCGTAACTGACCTCATCGGCCGTGACCACGCGCTCGCCCTCGACGACCTTCACCTGCTCCGTGCAGACCAGGGTGCCGGCCGCCTGGTCGTAGCGGCCCAGGCCGAAGGTGAAGACGCGGCCGTTGTGCAGCACGCGCACGTGGCCCTCCAGCTCGCGCACCGTGCGGCCGTCCAGCTCGACGGTGCGCATGATGTCCGCCCGGTCCAGCACGATGGCCGAACCCGTTGGCGGCGGCGTCTCGCGCTCCGGGGCGGGCGGGCCCACGGGCGGGGCGGGCCGTTTGGCGCCGGGCGCCCCGACCACCGCGCCGCGGGTCTTGGGCGAGGGTTTGTCGTCGCGCTTGCGCAGGCCGAACAGGCCCTGGGCTCCCAGCAGGCCGGGCACGAGCAGAATGGCCAGCAGCACGTGGAAGCGCCCGGAGCCAAGCCGGCGACTGGGCGTCCGGGGCCTCACGAGGCCTTCCGGGCCGGAGCGGCCGGACGCGGGGCGGGGGCGCGGTGGGTCACGCCCTCGGGGGAGTCGATCTCCCAGTTGCGCAGGTTGCGATCGCTGCGGAAGCCGACGCCGCGCAAGGTGTCGAAGGGCGTGTAGAAGGTGATCCGTTCCTCGGTCTGGATCTTGTGCAGGCGCTGGACCCAATCCAGGCGGCTGGTGATCAGCTTGAAGGGCGGCTTGCGGCGCAGCGCGCCCAGATCGGCGCCCAGCGCGGCGTCCCCCAGCCGGCGTCCCTTGGGATCGGAGGCGGCCAGCACACGCACGTTGCCCTCCGCCGTCAGGTCCTGGCGGTCGCGCCGATAGAGCAGCGAGTCGCAGAGGGTCAGGCTCTCCACCCGGCCCAGGCTGTCCCAACTCACCACCTCGACGGAGTCCCGCATGCGGATCAGCGAGCGGCGGCGCTGCTGCTCCATCCGCCGGGCCGTGATGGCGCCGCGCACCTGTCCGCCTTCCTGCAGCTCCACCCGGGCCTCCAGGAAGACCTGCTCCGGGCGGTTGGCCTGCGCGGCGGGAATGGACTCCGGCACGGGCGCGCCCCCGCAGCCCAGGGCCAGCAGCAGGGCCAGGGCGGTGAGCGAGCGGACTCGCCGCGACTGAGAGCTCAGGGTCACCGGATCCCCAACGCCAGCAGATCGTGCAGGTGCAGGATGCCCACCGGCGCGTCCGCCCCGTCCACCACCACCAGCTGCTGGATTTTGTGCTGGTTCAGCCGGCTCAGGGCCTCCACGGCCAGGCGCCCGCTCTCGATGGTCTTGGGCCGCAGGCTCATCAAGTCGCGAGCCTTGAGCTGGGAGAGATCGACGGAGGTCAACATGTGGCGGCGCAGGTCGCCGTCGGTGATCAGGCCGGTCAGCCGCCCCTCCTCCAGCACCAGGGTGGCGCCGCAGCGGCTGCCCGTGATGCTGACGATCACCTGGGGCAGCGTGGCCTCCAGCCCCACCACGGGCAGTCCGCGGCCCTCGGGCAGCGCGTCGGCCACCGTCAGCAGCAGCTGGCGGCCCAGCGCGCCGGCCGGGTGGAAGAAAGCGAAGTCCTCCTTGGTGAAGCCGCGCCGGGTCATCAGCGAGACGGCCAGCGCGTCGCCGATCACCAGGGCCAGCGTGCTGCTGGTGGTGGGGGCCACGCCGTTGGGGCAGGCCTCCTGCTCGATGGAGGCGTCCAGCAGCACTTCGGCGTGGCGGGCCAGCGGGCTCTGCAGGTCGTGGGTCACGGCGATGACCGGCACGCCGCGCCGCTTGAGGAAAGGCAGCAGCGTGTTGAGTTCGTCTCCGGCGCCGGACTTGGAGATCACCAGCGCGCAGTCGCCGGGCTGGATTAGCCCGAAGTCCCCGTGGGCGCCCTCGATGGGGTGGATGAAGAAGGCGGGCGTCCCGGTGGAGGTCATGGTGGCGGCGATCTTGCGGGCGATGAAGCCCGACTTGCCCAGTCCGCAGACGATCAGGCGCCCGGTGCGCGCCCCGCCCGCCGGCCCCGAGGTGCTGAGGATCAGCTCCACGGCCCGCAGGAAGGAGTCGTCCAGGCGCGTCTCCAGACGCTCCAGGGCCTCGCGTTCGATGCGCACCACCTGACGCAGGATGTCCAACTCGGCCTGTTCGTTCATTGAGTTCCCTCCTGGCCCGCGTCCGGGGCGCTGGCGGCGGGTCCGGCTCCCGCCAGGTAGCGCTGCAGCAGTTCCCCGTGCTGGCCGCGGGCCTTGAGCAATTCGTCCACGAAGTCGCGCACCGCGCCCCGTCCGCCCGGCAGGGCGGACTGGAAGTGGCAGTGGGCGGGCAGCTCCGGCCGGGCGTCCGCCGGACAGGCCGCCAGACCCACCCGGACCAGGAGTGGCAGGTCGATCCAGTCGTCGCCCATGGCCGCGCAGTCCGCGGGCGTCACCCGCGCCGCGGCGCACAACTCCTCCAGGGCCCGCCCCTTGTCCGGCCGCCCCTGCAGCAGGTGTTCGACGCCCAGCTCGCGGGCCCGGCGCTCCACGGCCGCCGAGCGCCGTCCCGTCAGAATGGCCACGCGCAGGCCCGCCGCCCGGGCCAGGGTGATGCCCAGTCCGTCCTGGGCGTGGAAGGCCTTCACGTCGGAGTCGCCGCCGTCCAGGGTGATCCGGCCGTCCGTCAGCACGCCGTCCACGTCCAGGATCAGCAGCTGCAGGGCCCGGGCGCGCCGGCCAAACTCCGCGGGGTCCAGGCGGATCATCCGCAGCTCGCGAAGGGTCCGCTGGCCGCGTCGCGCTCGTCGGCCTCCCGGGCAATCTCGTGCAGGCGCACGCAGTCCCGCAACAGGTCGCCCAGCCGCGAGAGCGGCAGCATGGAGGCCGCGTCGCAGAGGGCGCTGGCCGGGTCGGGGTGGGTCTCCAGGAACAGCACGTCCACGCCCGCGGCCACGCCGGCCCGGGTCAGGTGCGGGATGTACTGGGGTTCGCCGCCCGCCGGATCGGAGCTCGAGACGCCGTACTTGCGCACGGTGTGGGTGGGGTCGAAGACCACGGGATAGCCCAGGCTGCGCATCATGGGCAGGCTGCGCATGTCGGCCACCAGGTTGTGGTAGCCCAGGCAGGTGCCGCGCTCCGTCAGCATGATGTTGCGGTTGCCGCAGGCCTCGAGCTTGCCCACCACGTTCTTCATGTCCAGCGGATGGAGGAACTGGCCCTTCTTGACGTTGACGGCCTTGCCCGTGCGGGCGGCGGCGATCACCAGCTGGCTCTGCATGCAGAGGTAGGCCGGGATCTGCAGCACGTCCAGCACCTCGGCGGCGGGCGCGCACTCCTCGGGCGTGTGCACGTCGGAGAGCACGGGCACGTCGAAGGCCGCGCGCACCTCCTCCAGGACTCTCAGGCCCTCCTCCAGGCCCGGTCCCTGGTAGCTCGTGATGGTGCTGCGGTTGTCCTTGGTGTAGCTGCTCTTGAAGATCAGCGGCAGGCCGAGTTCGTCCGCCAGCCGGCGGGCGTGCTCGGCCACGCGCAGGCAGACCTCGCGGCTCTCGATGACGCAGGGCCCGGCAATCAGGGCCAGGGGGCCGCCGCGGCCGATGGTCAGCTTGCCAACCTGGATGTTGTTCGACATCGCTCATCCCTTCTCCGCGCCTCGCGCGGCCCTTCCGCGCTCGGCGCGGCACGCTCTCGCTCGTCCCGGCGTCTGCCGGGAAACCGTGATTTCCACCTTTCTGCTGGCGCCAGAAAGGTGGAGCCAAAGAGGCGCTTTTTCTCAGCGGCCAGAGTCAGGCCACCTCGCGGTGGCCTTCCGCTGGCCGGCGTTTGGGCTTCCTGAAACCGTGTAGCTGGTTCCGCCTGACGGCGTCACCACCTGGTTCTGGTTCAGCCCTGCGGGCTTCACCTCACGCGACCCAGAACTTCTCTCTTTCTCTCTCTGTGTCTCTGTGTCTCTGTGTCTCTGTGTCTCTGTGGTGAAAAAAGTGGATCGGGCCTACTCCTGGCCGGCCTCGGTCTGCCGCATGCAGGCCTTGACGAATTCCCGGAAGAGCGGGTGCGGACGCATCACGCGGCTCTTCAGCTCCGGGTGGAACTGGCAGCCCAGGTACCAGGGATGCTCCGGCACTTCCACCATCTCCACCAGGTGCTCGTCCGGCGAGAGGCCCGAGAGCAGCAGGCCGCCCTCGCGCAGCAGGTCGCGGTAGCGGTTGTTGACTTCGTAGCGGTGGCGGTGGCGCTCCTGGATGACCTCGCGGCGGTAGGCCTTGAAGGCCTTGCTGCCCGGCTTGAGCACGCAGGGCCAGGCTCCCAGCCGCATGCTGGCGCCCTTGACCTTCACGCCGCGCTGGTCCTGCATCAGGTCCACCACGGGGTAGCGCAGGCGCGGGGCGAACTCGGTGGAGTTGGCGCTCTTCAGCCCGCAGATGTGGCGGGCGAACTCGATCACCAGGACCTGCATGCCCAGGCAGATGCCGAAGTAGGGGATGCCGTTTTCCCGGGCGTGGCGGGCGGCCTGGATCTTGCCCTCGATCCCGCGCTCGCCGAAGCCGCCGGGGATCAGGATCCCGCCCACGCCGGCGAACAGCTCCGCCGCGTTCTCCGCCGTGACCTTCTCCGAGTCCACCCAGCGGATGCGCACTCTGCGCTCCAGCTCGAAGCCCGCGTGATACAAGGCCTCGCTGATGGACTTGTAGGCGTCGGTGAGCCGCACGTACTTGCCGCAAACCGCCACCTCCACCTCGCGGGTCAGCCCGCGGATGGTGCCCACCAGGCGCTCCAGCGGCTCCAGGTCCGCCGGCTGGGCCTTGATCCCCAGCTTGTCCAGCACGTTGTCCGCCAGGCCCTGGCGCTCGTATTCCAGCGGCACCTCGTAGACCGAACCCATGTCCCGGGCGTCGATGACGTCGTCGGCCTGCACGTTGCAGAACAGGCCGATCTTGGCCCGAGCGTCCCGCGGGATGCCCTGGTCGTTGCGGCAGACCAGGATGTCCGGCTGGATGCCGATCTCGCGCAGGCGCATGACGCTGTGCTGGGTGGGCTTGGTCTTCAGTTCACCGGCCATGGGGATGTAAGGCAGCAGGGTCAGGTGGATGAACACGCTGTTGCGCCGCCCGACCTCCAGGGCGAACTGGCGGATGGCCTCCAGGAAGGGCAGGCTCTCGATGTCGCCCACCGTGCCGCCCACCTCCACCAGCACGATGTCCGTGTTCTTCTCGGCCCGCGCCAGCTCAAGGATCCGGCGCTTGATCTCGTCTGTGATGTGCGGGATGACCTGCACGGTGGCGCCCAGGTAGTCGCCGGCGCGCTCGCGGCGGATCACGGCGTCGTAGATCTGCCCCGTGGTGGCGTTGGAGAGCCGGCTGGTGCTGATGTCCAGGAAGCGCTCGTAGTGCCCCAGGTCCAGGTCGGTCTCGGCCCCGTCGTCGGTGACATAGACCTCGCCGTGCTGGTAGGGGCTCATGGTGCCCGGATCCACGTTGATGTAGGGATCCAGCTTGATCACGTTGACCTTGAGGCCCCGCAGCTTGAGCAGGATGCCCAGCGAGGCGATGGTCACGCCCTTGCCCAGCGAGGAGACCACGCCGCCCGTGATGAAGACGAATTTGCAGCCAAGACGCGGAGTGCGGCTCATGGGGGTCCTCAGCGCTGGGCCGCGGGGCCGGCCGTGCCGGCGCGCCGCAGCATGTCCTCCGCCCGCTCCAGGTCCGCGGGTCGGTCCACGCCCAGGGGTTGGTACTCCACGGGCACGGTCTGGATGGGGATGCCGTTCTCCAGCAGGCGCAGCTGTTCCAGCATCTCCAGCTGTTCCAGGTGGCTGCTGAGCGACGAGAAGCGCGCCAGCAGCCCGGCGCGGTAGACGTAGAGTCCCACGTGCTTGCGCCAGAGCTCCAGGGCCGCGCCGCCCTCCCGGTCGAAGGGCACGACGCTGCGGCTGAAGTAGAGCGCCCGGCCCCGGGCGTCCACCACCACCTTGGCCGTGTCCGGGCTGCGCAGCTCGTCCAGGTCCCGGAAGGTGGTCACGGGCGTGGCGCAATCCAGCTGGGGGTCGTCCAGCAACGGGCGGATGGTCGCGTCGATGATCCCGGGCTGCAGCAGTGGCTCGTCGCCCTGGATGTTCACCACGATGGCCGCCGGCACGCGCTGGGCCACCTCGGCCAGCCGATCCGTGCCGCTGGCGTGATCGGCACGGGTGAGCAGAACCTCGGCCCCGAACGTTTCTGCGGCCTGGCGGATGCGCTCGTCGTCGGTGGCCACCAGCAGGCGGTCCAGCAGGCGGGCCTGGCGGGCGGCCTCCCAGACCCACTGCAGCATGGGTTTGCCCTGCAGCAGGGCCAGCGGTTTGCCCGGGAACCGGCTGGAGGCCCAGCGGGCCGGGATCACTCCCAAGACTCCGATCACGCCCACTCCCTGAGACTGCCCAGGCCTACACACGAAGCGCCGCGGGTGGCCGCGGCGCTTGCCGATCCAATGTCATGAACGCAGGCTAGAAAATCTCGGTGGGATGCAGCTCGGACAGGCTGGGCGCCAGTCCCCGGCGGATGGCCAGGCCGCTGGCCGCGCAGTCCACCAGCTGCAGGCCCTGGGGGCTCTTGCAGGCCACCACGGGGGCGTGGGGATTCCGGCGCGAACTGACCCGGCCCCGCAGCCCGTTCTCCAGCTCCACGGGCGATCCCAGCGGCCAGGGACCCAGCGCGCGGGTGAAATCCATCACCAGTTCCGGGTGGAATTCGCGGCCGGCCCAGCCCTGCATCAGGTTCAGGGCCGCCACCGGGGAAAGCGCCCGCCGGTAGCTGATGCCGTGGGTCAGGCGATCGTAGGTGTCGCAGATGGCCACCAGCTCCGCCAGGGGATGGACGTCCGTGCCGTTCAGACCCTGGGGGAAACCGTTGCCGTTGATGCGCTCGTGGTGCTCGCCCACCGCGCGGCGCACCTCGCCGGGCACGCCGGGCAGGCCGCTCAGGATCTCCACGCCGAAATCGGGATGGTCGCGGTACTGGTCGGCGGTCTCGTCCAGCTCGTGCTGGGTCAGCTGGTCGGTGGACAGGCAATGCATGAGGCCCACGTCGTGCAAGAGGGCTCCCAGAGCCACGCGCCGTAGTTCCTCGTCCCCGGAGTCCGGCCGGCGGAACAGGGAGACGCGCAGGGCCAGGCTGGCCACGTTGCGGCTGTGGCGGAACACGGCGGGCAGCGCCTCGCGCAGCAGGGCCAGCACGTCCAGCAGCTCCGGATCCTCGCGCCCCATCCGGGCCAGCTCTTCACCCTGGGATTCCAGCGGGGCCAGGTCGGGCTTGCCCGAGGCCTGGACGGAGCGGAACACCTCCAGCAGGTCCTGTTCGGCCGCGGCCTCCCGGGGCCGGGCCTCGTCCACGGCCAGGCGCAGCTCCAGGGTGCGCCGGCGTAGTTCGGGCGCGCACTCCGCGACTAGGCCCTCGCGGACGGAATCCGGCGTGACGGCCACGGCGGCCATGCCCGTCTCCCGCAGGCGGTTCAACTGCCAATCGCTGGAGATCACCTGATCCCGGGCGTAGAGCAGCAGCGAGTGCCCGTCGGTGGTGGTTTCGTAGACATCCGCAGCCAGGCGGCTGCCCAGCTTCAGCTGATCCACTCGAATGTGTTGGGCCATGACGTACACACTCACCATGCTTCCGGTTCTGGGGGGGCCGGGAGTCGGACGGCCTCGAGGGGACGGGTCAGCGCCCCGCCGGGGCCGGCACCACCTACAAGCGAACTTCGCGGTTGGTCCGGCCGAAATTGACGCCCATGCGCTCGGCGTAGCGGACCGTCTGCCCCTCAGGATCCACGTTCTTTTCGCGCCCTACCACCTCGCTGAAGGGGCGGGCGATGATCTCGCCTCCTTCCAGCACGGCCAGGTGGTTGAAGCGACCCTTGGCGATCATCCCGGCGGCCTTCACACCGAACTTCGTGGCCAGGATGCGATCGAAGGCGATGGGCGAGCCCCCGCGCTGGATGTGGCCCAGCGTCGTGGAGCGGCACTCCAGTCCGGTCTGCTCATGGATCTTATCGGCAAGCCAATCGCCAATTCCACCCAATCGCTCATTTGCGTAAGTGCCTTCGCTGGCGCAGCGCATCACGTGCAGGTCACCGGCCTTCTCCCGGGCGCCCTCGGCCACCACGATGATCGAGAAGCTGGCGCCGCGCCGGTTGCGCTTGAGCACGGCGTCCACCACTTCGCTCATCTCGAAGGGGATCTCGGGGATCAGGATGATGTCCGCGTCGCCGGCGATCCCGGCCATCAGGGCGATCCAGCCCGCGTAGCGGCCCATCAACTCCAGGATCATCACGCGGTGATGGCTGGCCGCCGTGGTCTGCAGGCGATCCAGGGCCTCCATGGCCGTCTGGACGGCGGTGTGGAAGCCGAAGGTCAGCTCGGTGCCCGCCAGGTCGTTGTCGATGGTCTTGGGCACGCCCACCACGGGGATGCCGCGCTCGCCCAGGTCCGCGGCGATTTTCATGGTGCCCTCGCCGCCGATGCAGACCAGGGCGTCCAGTCCCAGGTAGCGGAAATTCTTGACCATCTGGGGGCGCAGGTCCTCCTCCACGGCCTGGCCGTCCTTCACCACGCTGCGCTGGAAGGGATTGCCGTGGGAGGCCGCGCCCAGGATGGTGCCGCCGCGGGGCAGCAGGCCGCGCACGGCCTCCAGGGTCAGCGGGATGGTCTTGGCCGTGTCCACCAGGCCTTCCAGCCCGTTCAACAGACCCACCACCTCCCAGCGGTACTTGAGGATGGCGGCCTTGGTGAAGCCGCGGATGACGGCGTTCAGCCCCGGGGCGTCGCCGCCGCTGGTGGAAATGGCGATGCGATGGATGTCGGGCAGGCTCTGGGCAGGCACAATGGGCTCCTTTGCTTGATGCGGCTCGAAGGTAAGGAACTGTTCTCTCCCATTCCTTTTTCGCGGGAGGGTCCGCCGCCCGCCGCCGGCCCGGAGCGCCCGCGGGGGCGCCTCGTTTGCCAAAGCCCACGGTCGGCGATAGATTGCCAGCGTTTGCCACGGAAAGGCCCCGCATGTACCTGCCCAACCGGCTGCGCCCACGCCGCCTGATCACCCGGGAAGTCCGGGTGGGCGAGCTGGGAATCGGAGCGCAGCATCCCATTCGCGTCCAGTCCATGACCACCACACCTACCCAGGATGTGGCCGCCACGGTGGCCCAGACCCTGCGGCTGGCCCAGGCGGGCTGCGAACTGGTGCGCATCACGGCGCCCACGGTGGCCGACGCCCAGGCCCTGGGCGAGATCCGGCGCGAGCTGAAGCGCCAGAACTGCCGCGTGCCGCTCTGCGCGGACATCCACTTCAGTCCGCGCGCAGCCCTGGAAGCGGCCCGGCACGTGGAAAAGATCCGGATCAACCCGGGCAATTTCTCCGGCCGGCCCGGCCGCGAGGAACGCACGGGCACGGAGGCGGCCTTCGAGGAGCGCGAATTCGAGCAGGGCCGCCAGGAGGCCCGCAAGGCCTTTCTGCCGCTGCTCCGGCTGCTCAAGCAGGAAGGCCGCGCCCTGCGGATCGGCGTCAACCACGGCAGCCTGTCCCAGCGGATGGTCTACCGCCACGGCGACACCACCGCGGGCATGGTGGAGAGCGCGCTGGAGTACCTGGACTTCTGCCGCGAGGAGAACTTCCACGACGTCATCCTCTCCATGAAGGCCTCCAACGTCCGCGTGATGATCTACGCCTACCGTGAACTGGTGGAGCAGCTGCGCGAGCGCGAGCTGAGCTATCCCCTGCACCTGGGCGTCACCGAGGCCGGCGGCGGGATCGAGGGCATCCTCAAGAGCGCCCAGGGCATCGGCGCGCTGCTGGAGGACGGCCTGGGCGACACCATCCGCGTCTCGCTGACGGATCCGCCGGAGATGGAGATCGCCCCGGCCCGGGCCCTGGCGGAGCGCTACTCGCGCCCGCTGCCCGACAGCCGGCTGGACTTCCCCGAGTGCGGCCACGACTGGCTGAGCTGGAGTCCGCGGCCCACGCACCTGACGGGCGACCGCGGCAGCCGCTTCCGCACCGGAGGCGGGGCTGTCTTCCCGGTCACCCTCTCCGAGGCCGCCCAGGACGTGCCCGGGCTCTCCCCGCTGCTCGCGCAACTGCCCGACGCCGACAGCTACCTGCCGCGCACGCCCGGCGAGGCCGCCCCGGCCTGCCGGCGGGCGGGCGGACGCCCGGTGACCCTCTACCGCTCCGACGTGGTGGAGAGCAACGTGGTGCGGCGGATCATCCCGGTGGAGGTCATCCAGGACGACGTCTCCAGCTGGGCGCCCGTGGTCCAGGACGTGGACGAGATCCTGCAGTTCCACATCACCACGCGCCAGCTGCCGCAGATCCACAGCCTGGTGCGCTACATCCACGAGCACTTCCCGGCCGGACGCACGGTGCTCTCCATCGAGAGCGAGTTCCCCGTCACGGCCTACCGCCTGCTGGACCTGGCCCTGCGCAAACTGGGCAGCCGGTTGCCGCTGGACTTCTTCGCCGGTCGCGAGCAGTGCAAGGACCCGCTGGCCCTGGCGGCCATCCTGGGCTCGCTGTTGGCCGACGGCCTGATCCACAGCCTGACCCTGGAAGGCGACGTGGCCATGACGGGCAGCCGGCTGTTCGCCTTCACCGTGCTGCAGGGCGCCGGCGCGCGCCTGTTCGCCACGGAGTACGTCTCCTGCCCGGGCTGCGGGCGCACGCTCTTCGAGCTGGACGGGACCACGGCCCGCATCCAGGCGGCCACCAGCCACCTCAAGGGGCTGAAGATCGCCGTGATGGGTTGCATCGTGAATGGTCCGGGGGAGATGGCGGACGCCGACTTCGGCTACGTGGGCAGCGCGCCGGGCAAGATCGACCTCTATGTGGGCCGGGACGTGGTGCAGAAGAACGTGCCCCAGGCGGAGGCCGTGGACCAGTTGGTGGCCCTCATCCGCGAGCAGGGCCGCTGGGTCGAACCCTGAGCCGCTTCGGGGAATCACCACAGAGACACAGAGTCACAGAGAAAGAGTTGGATGTAGAAGAGCGGCACGAGGACTGCCTCGCTGTATTCTCTACTCCAATTCTTCCTGTCTCTGTGCCTCTGTGTCTCTGTGTTACAAGTTCCCACCCCTAGTAGCCCAGCGCGGAACCCAGCTGGAAGACGAGGAAGGTCAGGATCCAGGCCAGGGCCGTCAGACCCAGCAACTGGAACCAGGCCCAGCGCTGGCCGCCGGCCTCCCGGGCCGTGACGGCGAAGGTGCTCATGCAGGGCGTGGAGATCAGCGCGAACAGCATGATGCAGAAGCCTACAAGAGGCGTGTAGCGGCTGCGCAGCTCGTGGCGCAGGCTCTCGGAGCCCTCGGCCGTCTCCCCCAGCGCATAGACCACGCCCAACTGGGCCACGAACAACTCCTTGGCGGCGAAGGCGCCCAGCAGGCTGCTGGAGATGCGCCAGTCGAAGCCCAGCGGCGCCATCACGGGCTCCAGGGCCTGCCCCACCCGCCCCAGCAGCGACGCGCGCAGATCCTCCTCCGCCCGCTGGTTGTCCAGCACCTGCACGCGGGCCGCGTCCCCGGCGGCGCGGGCGGCGGCCAGCTCGGCCTGGCGGGCCGCGTCGTGGCGGGCGGGCGGCCAGGAGGCCATGGCCCAGAGCAGGACCGAGACGCCCAGGATCAACGTGCCGGCCTTGCGCAGGTAGAGCCAGGCCCGCAGGCGGACCTGCGCCCCCAGGCTCTTCCAGGTGGGCAGCTTGTAGGGCGGCAACTCCATCACGAAGGGGCTCTCCTCGCCCTTGAGCACGGAGATGCGCAGCAGCTTGGCCATGCCCACCGCCAGCAGCACGCCGATGGCGTAGATCAGGAAGAGCATGCGGGCGTGCAGGTGCGCCGGGAAGAAGGCCGGGATGATCAGCAGGTAGATGGGCAGCCGCGCGCCGCAACTCATCAGCGGCAGGACCAGCATGGTCAGCAGGCGGTCGCGCTGGTTCTCCAGCACGCGCGTGCCCATGATGCCCGGGATGCTGCAGCCGAAGCCCGTCAAGAGCGGGATGAAGCTCTTGCCGTGGAGGCCGATGCGCTGCATCAGACGGTCCATCAGGAAGGCCGCCCGGGCCATGTAGCCCGTGTCCTCCATCAGGGTCAGGCCCAGGAAGAGCAGCACGATGTTGGGCAGGAAGATCAACACGCCGCCCACCCCGCCCAGGACGCCGTCCAGCACCAGGCTCTTGAGCAGCGGCGCCTGCCAGGGCCAGTGGCCGTCCACCCAGGCCGCCAGCGCGCCGAAGCCCGTCTCCATCCAGCCCATGGGCAGTTCGCCCAGACTGAAGGTCAGCTGGAAGATCAGGTACATGAAAAAGAGGAAGATGGGCAGGCCCAGCCAGCGGTGCAGCAGCAGCTGGTCGGTGAGGTCGCTGCGATGACGGCGGGCCGGGTCGGGACCCACGGGCCGGCAGGCCTCGATCAGGCTCTGGATGAACTCGTGGCGGCGGGCCGCCAAGGTCAGCTCCACGCGCTGGCCGCTCTCGCGCTCGATGCGGGCCTGCCAGGCGGCGATCCGCTCCAGCAGATCGGCGGAGTCCGGCAGCCGGCGGGCCACCTCCTCCCGCGCGCGCGCCTCGCCCTCCAGCAGGCGCAGGGACAGCCAGCGCCGGGGCAGACCGTCCAGGCGGGCCAGTCCGGCGCCAATCTCCGCCAGGGCCTCCTCCACCAGGGGACCGAAGTCCACCTGCGCGGCGCCCGCCAGCGCCGCCGGGCCGGCTTCCAGGGCCGCGGCCACCGCCGCCTTCAGCCGCTCCAGGCCCCGCGCCTGGTGGCCGGCCACGGCCACCACGGGCAGGCCCAGCCGGCGACCCAGTTCCTCCAGGTCCAGCCGCTGGCCGCGCCGCCAGGCCACGTCCAGCATGTTGGCGGCCAGCACCAGGGGCAGGCCCAGCTCCAGCAGCTGGGTGGCCAGGTAGAGATTGCGCTGCAGGTTGGAGGCGTCCAGCACGTCCACCACCAGATCCGGCCGCTCCTCCACAAGCACGTCCCGGGCGACGATCTCCTCAATGGAGTAGGCGGAGAGGCTGTAGGTGCCGGGCAGGTCCAGCACGGCCCAACTCCAAGAACCGAAGCGGCAGCGGCCTTCCTTGCGCTCCACGGTCACGCCGGGAAAGTTGGCCACATGCTGGGTGGAACCGGTCAGGCCATTGAAGACGGAGGTTTTGCCGGAATTGGGATTGCCCGCCAGGGCCACAACAGCGCTGCGGGCGGGACCGCGGGGCGGGACGGAGAGCGGAGCGGTCTCCGGCGCTTCCTGCAGATAGTGACAGGGCTCCGTGGCGCTCCGGGTCAGGGCGCCCAGCCACTCCGGCCAGTTCACCGTGGGGTCCGCTCACAGCGGGCGGCGAGGTCGCAGCCCGCGCAGCCTCCGCAGTCACGCTTGCCGTCCGCGCGCACCGCCACGGGCGAGGGTTCCGTCAGGCCGCGCCGTACCAGCCAGAGGGCCCCCAGCAGGGCCGCGGCGATCAGCAGGCTCTCGGGTTCAAACATGATGCTCCAGCGGGCGCACCTGCACGCGCAGCGCCTCGGCCTTGCGCAGGGACAGGTGGTAGCCCATGACTTGCAGTTCCAGGGGATCCCCCAACGGCGCCACGCGCAGCATCCGCACGTGCTGGCCCGGCACGACGCCCATGTCCGCCATCCGACGCGCGATGGCGCCCTCGCCGGACACCGTCAGGATCAGAGCTTCTTCGCCGGGCTTCAACGCCGCCAGAGTCATGTCGTCCCCGCTTCTTTGGTGCGCCAAACATAGTGTCTATCGACCTGATCTTCTATGGTCTTTAGAAAAAACTGGCAAGAATTTAACGCAAGAACCCGCCCGGACCAGGGCCCGGCGCGGGTTCTGCTCATCCTTTGTTCCGAAAATCCACCAAGCAACAAGCTCCAGCTCGGCTCCTCCGGCGCTGGTGGTGACCAAGGGGCTGTTAAGGTCGAACCGCCGACACCAGCGAAATCTCCTCCAGGCGGCGCTGCCAGGTGACGGCCTCGCCCCAGCCGGGCCAACAGGCCAGGGCCCGCTGGCAGGCGGCGCGCGCCAACTCGGGTTGGCCCAATCCGGCGTAGGCCTGGGAGAGCAGGAGGTGGCTGCGGGCGGCGTCCCGACTCTGGCTGGCCAGCCAGTCCGGCACCCAGGCGGCGAAGGGCGCCAGATCCGCCGGGGTCAGGGGCCGTCGGCTCAAGCGGACCAGCGGAGCTTCGCCGCCCAGACTGTCCGCGGGCAAGCGGCGCTTCAGCATGCCCTCAAAGAGTCCGTCCAGCGACGACTCCAGCGCCAGGGAGCGCTCCAGCAGGGGCAGGGCCTCGGCGGGCCGCCCATCCTTCAGCAGCAGACGGCCTGCCTGACGCAGAACCGCCGCGGGGTAGGCCGCGTCGTCCGCGCTGCGCAGGAACCAGTCCGCCGCCGCGGCGCGCCGTCCGCGCAGTTCATTCAGGGTGCCCAGATGCAGGGCGGTGATCTCCCGGTTGGCGGGATTGTCCCGCAGGCACTGCAACAACAGAGTCTCGGCCTCGTCGAGCCGTCCCAGCTTCAGCAGCGCGATGCCCAGGTTGCCCCGGGTGTCGGTCTGCTCGGGATGGAGCGTCAGCGCCCGCTGATAGATCCGGGCGGCCAACTCCCACTGCTGCCGTCGCAGGGCCTGGTCTCCCAGGCTCTTGTAGTCCCGGGCCTCGGTCAGGCGGCCGGGCTCCACCCAGTCCATGAACCAGCCGGGCTCCAACCAGGAGAGCAGGCCCAGCGAGCCCGCCGCCAGCCAGCAGGCCAGGATGAAGCGTCCGATGAGTCGGTCCAGCGCGCCCATGCGGGCCGCCGGGCGGGCAGGGGGTTCGTGTTTCAGCATGAGACGTGCACCACGAAGGTCACCCGCCGGCCCTCGTCCTTCAACCGGTTGAAGACGGCGCAGGCCTGGGGCGTGGGCAGCACGATCAATTGCACGGCCCGCTCCAGCTCCAGGCCGGGCAGGAACTGCACGGGCAAGCCCTCGGGAAAGCCCAGTCCGCCCTGGCCCGTGAACCCGCTGCCGATGAGCAGGATGTCCGCGGGCAGTCGCAAGAGGGTCTGTTGGTCGCGGGTGCCGAAGGCGTGCTTCTTGTCCACCAGCCGAAAGCCGCCGTCCGGCCGGATCAGCACGTCGAAGGCCGGCAGGGGCAGCCCGCTGTACACGATCCAGTGGCGTCCGCAGGCTTGGATGCGATCCCGGGGCTGCAGGAGGTGGCTGGCCCCCAGTCCCAACGCGCCCAGCGATAGCAATCCACCCAACAGGACCCGCCAGCCGGGCCGACCCAGGCCGTGTACCAGCAGGACGGCGCCGCCGGTCAGTCCCAGCCAGCCCAGCAGGGCCCAGGGCAGGTAGCGCAGGTCGGTCAGCAGCGAGCCCACGCCCAACAGCAGCCAGGCCGCGCCCAGGTTGAGCGCCAGTTGGGGCACGGCGGCCTGGCGGTAGTCACGCCAGCGGGGGCGCCAGGGCCGCCAACCTTCCCGCGCCAGCGCGGGCCAGGCCTGGTGGACGGTCACGGCCCCCAGCCCGATGGCCGCGCCCCAGGCGTCCTTGCCGATGTCCCCCACGTCGAAGATCCGGCTGCTGATGAAGACCTGGATCGTCTCGTCGCAGGCCGAGAGGAGCAGGGCCGCCCCCAGTCCGGGCAGCGCGGCCAGATGCGCGGGACGGCCCCGGCGCACGTGCCAGCGCCAGAACAGGCCGGCGAAGATCAGGTAGGCCAGGGTGTGCCAGTTCTGCTGCAGGTCGGTGGGCAGATGGCCGAAGTAGTAGTCGGCCACCTGGTGTCCCGCCGCCCAGAGCGCCAGCACTCCCGCCAGCACGGCCAGGCTGCGCGGCCTGAGCTGCCGGCGCAGCAACCAGGCGCTTGCGCCCGCGGCCAGCAAGGCCAGCCACGGCATGAGCAGGAACTCCCCGTCCCCGCCGGGCAGGGGAGTGCGGGAGAGCTCGCCGATGGCCTGCTGCAGGTAGGCCCGCAACAGCAGGAAGGGAGTCACGATCAACAACAGCGCGTATGCCGCAAGCTGCGGACCCGGACGGGTCCACAAGGGCAGGGGTGTCTGCATGATGTCTCGCTGGTAGGGGTGTGTGACGGCGGTAAGTGAAGGAAGTCCTGTCAGGAATTCAACAGGAAAGTGGCCGGGGTCAAGAGAGAGCCGACGGGCGGGGGCGCGTCAGTGGCCTGAGGCGCGTCAGCGGCCGGGTACGTAGTCCGTCATCGTGGCGCTGATGGCCCCGATGAAGATCTTGGATTTCATTTTCACCGGAATGCGGCGCTCGTCCGCGGTCACCCAGATGAAAACCTCGCCCTTGGCCTTGAAGAGGCCCTCGCCCAGCAGGATGGGTTGGATCTTGAAGCAGTCCCGCGTGCCGCCCTTGAGCTTGACCTTTTCCTTGGCCAGCACCTTGATGGCCAGGCGGTAGGCCTTCAGGTCGTCCACGGCTTCGACTTCGAGGACCTTGCCCACGGACAGCGGCTGGGCGCGCACCCAGTAAAAGGCGGAGAGCACGTCCTGAACGTGCCCGCGGATGAACAGGGTGTCCACCGCCGCGCCGTCCTTCTGCTTGATGATCATGTTCCGTTCCGGCAGGATGGCGTAGTCCCGCACCTTGCGGTAGGTCCCCTCGCGCAGGTTCTTGTGCAGCCCGCGGCTGAACAGGCCCTGGCAGTCCATCCAGGTCAGGACCTTGTCCTTGACCGGGTAGAGCTTGCCCAGCACCTCGTTGGACTGGGCCTGGCTCTGGATCCGCCAGCAGAGGTGGCCGTTGACGCGCACCGTGTCCTGCACCGTGAGCGAGCTGGTGCCGGCGTTGACCAGGCCCCAGTCCACGCTGAAGGTGATCCGCTCGCCCACGGAAAAGGGCACGGGCGCCAGCTTGGGGGCCCGGCACGCCGCCGCCGGCCCGCCGGGCAGGCCGGGCAGGCTGAGCAGAATCAGCAGACCCAGGCCGAGGATCAGGTGGAGGGGCGGGCTCAGTCGCTTCATCGGGCCTCCAGCAGGGCGGCCAATCGCGGGCCGGTCAGCGCGCCTTCCCGCAGCAGCCGGGGCGGATCCGTGCGCAGGTCCAGCACCGTGCTCTCCTGGCCCAGCGGGCACTCCCCCGGCCAGACGCCGGCCGTTTGGCAGCGCAACGCGGGATCCACCTCGTCCAGGCGGCGCGGAGTGGGCTGACCCGAGCGGTTGGCGGAACTCAGGGCCACGGGCCAGGGCAGCCGCGCGAACAAGGCGGAACAGGGGCAGGGGCCGGGCAGGCGCAGGCCGACGGAGACGCCCCAAGCCGGCCAGTGGCGGCCCAGTCGCTCCGACCCCGCCAGCACCACGGTCAGCGGACCGGGCAGCAGGCGGCCCAGCCGCTCCCACTGAGGCGCTGGGGGATCCAGCCACTCGCGGACCTGCTCCAGGTCCCGGAAGGCCAACGACAGGGTCTTGTCCAGCGGACGCCCTTTCAGTTCATAAAGAGCTTGCAAGGCCGCCGGCTCGTCGGCCCGCACCGCCAGCCCGGGAACCGTGTCCACGGGCAAGAGCAGCACCCCGCCGCACTCCAGGGCGGCCAGGGCAGATGAAAGCTCGAGGGCGGGAGCGTGACTCATCGGGCGGCGGGTGGTCCGTCAGGACTTCTTTTCGGGCGGTTCCGCCGGCGGGTCGATGTCCTTCTTCAAGGTGTCCAGTTCGCCCCGCATGCCCTTCTTGAACTCGCCAATGGCCGAACCCATGCTCCGCGCCACTTCGGGAATCCGCTTGGCCCCGAAGAGCAGGGTGATCACCAGCACGATGAGGATCCCCTCACCCCAACCAATTCCCATCATCATGACCTCCTAGGCCTTGCGACCCTCTTCCAGAATCGCGCGCAGCTCGCCCTCGTCGCGCGCCTCCAGCAGGCGCTGGCGGAATTCGGCGGACTTGAGCAGGGTGGACAACTTGGCCACCAGCTTCAGGTACTGGGTGATGCAATGCTCCGGAACCCCGAAGAGGAAGAACAGGCGGGCCGGGCCGTCGGCGGCACCGAAATCGATCGGCTCCCGGCTGCGGCCCACCACCAGCACAATCTCCTCCACGGCCGCGCTGCGCGCGTGGGGCAGGGCGCAGCCGTACTCAAGGCCCGTTGGCGTTTCCAGTTCACGGCGGATCAGTTGGCGCGTGAAGGATTCCAGATCCACCACGTCCGGACAGTCGGCCAGACTGGCCGCCATGGTCCGGATCAGGCTGGTGCGATCCGGGCACTCCATGTCCAGGATCACGGCATGTGCCTGGGGAAACGTATAGGACATAAGCTCAATCCATCCTCGGCCACTCGGGGCGACGGTTTGGACCCACTTCCGACAAGGCGCCGCCGCCGACCGGCGGCGAGGCCGAAAAGTAGGATACGCGCCCCGGCGGCCCAAGACAAGTCGGTGCGCTGCGGCGGGACTTCTTCGCATTTTTCCTGCCCAAGGCATTGACTTTGCCTGCTGGCTGGGCTAGATTTGTCGCTTCGCGCCGGGGTGGCGGAATTGGTAGACGCGCACGTTTCAGGTGCGTGTGTCCTTTTGGACATGCGGGTTCAAGTCCCGCCCCCGGTATTTTGGTTGAAGCAACGGGAAGAAGTCATGGCGCATCACAAGTCCTGCATCAAGCGGATCCGTACCAGTGGCGAAGCCAACGAGCGCAATCGGCAGTATCGCTCCCGCATGCGCACGGAGATCAAGAAGCTTCGGGCACTGACGGGGCGTGAGGAAGCCGAGAGTCAGTTGCGTCAGGTCACCAGCCTGCTCGATCGTCTGGTGATCAAGGGCGTGATCAAGACCAACTCGGCCTCCAATCGCAAGTCGGCCTTGACGCGCTTGGTGAACGCGCTCTGATCCCGGCTTCACCGGTTCTGAAAGGGCCGTCCCTCGGGACGGCCCTTTTCGTATGGTCCGAAGGAGTCCGTTTGGCGCGCGCCGGCCTTTGTCCGGCCCGCCGCCCGGCTCAGCGCCGGTGGAACACCGGGCCCTGGGGCGTGTCCTTCACCACCCAGCCCAGGGACTCGATCTCCAGCCGCAGGCGGTCCGCCGCCGGGAAGTCCCGGGACTGCTTGGCCGCCGCGCGCTGGGCCACCAGCTCCGCCACCCGCCCCTCCGCGGACTCGTCCTGCTCCTCGCGCAACACATCCAGCAGGCCGTCCACCCGGCCCAGCCAGGCCTGCAGCAGCTGCAATTCGCCCGCGTCCGGGCTGCCGGAATCCAGCAGGGCGTTGACCTCGCGCACCCAGGTGAAGAGGTGACCCAGCGCGCCGGCCAGATTCAGGTCGTCGTCCAGGGCCTCGGTGAACTCGCTCTCGCAGGTCGCGGTCAGGTGGCGGGCCTTGTCGCCGCTGCCCGGGCCGGCGGGCGTCCGCCCCAGCCGGGCATTCAGGTCGCGCAGGCGGCGCACGGCCTGGGCGCTGGCCTCGATCCCCTCGAAGGAGAAGTTCAGCTGGGCCCGGTAGTGCACGGAGAGCAGCGTGTAGCGGATGGCCACCGGATCCAGGCCCTTCTCCAGCAGGTCGCGCAGGGTGTAGAAGTTGCCCAGGCTCTTGGACATCTTCTTGCCCTCCACCAGCAGGAACTCGCTGTGCAGCCAGGTGGAGGCGAAGGGCCCGCCCGTGGCGCAGCAGCTCTGGGCGATCTCGTTCTCGTGGTGCGGGAAGCGGTTGTCCACGCCGCCGGTGTGGATGTCGAACTGCTCGCCCAGGTACTTCATGCTCATGGCCGAGCACTCGATGTGCCAGCCCGGCCGCCCCTTGCCCAGCTCGGTCTCCCAGAAAACCGGCCCGTCCTCCGGGGTCCAGGCCTTCCAGAGGGCGAAGTCCCGCACATCCTCCTTCTCGTACTCGTCGTTGTCCACCCGCCCGCTGGTGCGCATCTGGTCCGGGTTGAGATTGGCCAGCCGCCCGTAGCCGGGGAAGGTGGAGAGCCGGAAATAGACGGAGCCCGCGTCCTCGTAGGTGTGGCCGCGCTCGCGCAGACGGCGGATCAGCTCCACCATCTCCTCCACGTGCTCGGTGGCAGCCGGGTAGACCTCCGCGTGCTGCACGCGCAGGGTGTCCAGGTCCTCGAAAAAAGCCTGCTTGTAGCGGGCCGTGAACACCTCCAGCGACTCGCCCGCGGCCTGGGAGCCGCGGATGGTCTTGTCGTCCACGTCGGTGAAGTTCATCACCTGGGTGACCCGGTAGCCGCGGAAGGCCAGCACGCGGCGCAGCAGGTCCTCGAACACGAAGGTCCGGAAATTGCCGATGTGCGCATAATTGTAGACCGTCGGACCGCAGGTGTAGAGCCCGGCCTGGCCCGGCACCAGCGGCTGGAACAGCTCCTTGGAGCGGGTCAGGCTGTTGTAGAAACGCAGGGCCATGGACTCACTTCCTTTCCCACCCCAGGCTGGGGTAACTCATTTGAAAACGGCGGCGGTAATAGAAGCGCGACAGCCAGCCGAGCAGCAGCAGGGCCAGACAGAGCCGCGGCCAGGACGGCGCCAGGGCCAGGCCCTGAATGGCCACGGACCAGCGCAGCACGGCCACGGCCCGGCCGGATTCCCCTTCCCCGCGCCCCCAGGCCATCAGCAGCGCCGAGAACAGCGCGGGCAACCCCACCTGGCCGTCCCGGCCCGCCAGGGCCAGCAGGGCCGCCGCGCCCATCAGGAGCAGGGCGGCGCGCCAGGCCGAATCCGCGCCGTAGCTCACGGCCCAGGTGCGCTTGCCGGCCCGCCGGTCTCCGGCCAGATCGGGCACGGTGGCCAGCAGGCTGAGGGACAACCCGGCCAGCACCACGGGCAGCGCGCCGAAAGGCGCCAGCGCCAACGCCAGCCGGCCCTCCAAGGCCGCTCCCTGCAGCACCAACAGCAGGTAGGCCGGCGCCGCCAGGGCCAGGGCCCGGACGGGGTGGTCCTTGGCCACCAGGGGCGGCAGGTTGTAGCCCACGGCCGCAAGCAGGAAGAAAACCAGGGCCGCGCCCAGGTGCCAGGGTCCCAGCCAGGCGGCCGCCGCCAGGCCCCCGGCCAGCAGGCCGGCCAGCAGGATTCGCGCCCCGCGCGGGCTGACCAGTCCCCGGGCCAGGGATTCACACTTGCGGTTGACCCGGTCCCCCTCCTGGTCGTGCAGCTGGTTCAGCACGAAGGCGCTGCCCGCCAGGCCCGCGCACTGGGCCAGCAGCAGGGCCAGCTCCAGCCCGTGCCCGTCCAGGCCGCGGGCGCCCACCAGGGGGAAGATCCAGACCACGGCCACCAGGACCGGCCGCGTCAGGAAGAAATAGTCCAGCACTCGAAACAGGCCCGCCTCCCCCCGGCCCGCCGTGACACACGGCGCGCCGGCTCCAAGGTAGAAAAAGCCCCGCGCGGTGGATGCCGCGCGGGGCTGGAGCCTTCCGGGATGCCGTCGCTTACTTGAGCAGGGTCAGGCGCTGGACGCGGCGCTCGCCGCCCGTCTCCAGCACGGCTAGGTAGACGCCGCTGGCCAGGCGTCCCGCCTCCCAGCGCACTTCGTGCCGACCCGCGGCCCGCCAGCCCTCCGCCAGCACGGCCACTTGGGCGCCGCGCAGGTCGTAGACCGCCAGCCGCACCGGTCCCGCCGCCGCCAGCACGAAGGGCAGGCGCGTGGACGGGTTGAAGGGATTGGGCCAGGCCGGCTCGAGGGCCAGCACAAGCGGCGTGGTGCCGCTCAGGCCGCTGAAGTCCAGTTCCCAGGCGCAGGTCGCGCCGCCCGGGTTGAGGGAAACCGTGCCGTCGCTCAGCTCGGCGTGCAGCACGATGTTGCCGGCCAGCAGGTCCGCCGGCGGGGCGGGCAGGCTCCAGCAGGACAGGGTGTCCGCCCCCGCGCTGACGGCGTGCCGGGCCACTTCGGCGCCGTCCACGAACCAGACCAGTTCCAGTCCGTCGCCGTCCACGTCGGCCAGGTCCACGGTCAGGCCGCCCGCCAGCAGCTGCTCGCGGAAGCCCGCTGCGTCCTCCACCACGCCGCAGGTCCACTCCACGCAGGGCCGGACGTAGGGCGCGTCGTTCACGGGGCTGACGGTCACGCTGAAGCTGCGCTCCACCACCGTGCGCTCCGTCTGGTCATCCAGGCTCAAGGTCACCGTACAGGCGCCGTGCCAGTCAGCCACGGGCGCCAGACTCAGCTGGCCCGCCTGGGCGTCCCAGGTCAACTCCAGGACGGCGGGCTCCACGCTCCAGCCCAGGACGAGTTCCTGGCTGTCCACGTCGGACAGCTCGAGCGCGAGCTGCAGGCTGCTGTCCTCGGACAGAGTCTGGTCCGCCACCTCGCCGATCCAGGGCGCGTCATTCTGCGCGCTCACCGTCACCGCGACCAGGAGCTCGGCGCAGGCCGGCGTGTCGGGATGCTCGTCGCAGGCCCGCAGCGTCAGCTGCGCCTGTCCCGTCCAGTTGGCCGCGGGCACCAGCTCCAGCTGGCCGCTCTCGGGCAGCCAGGTCGCCTGCAGCTCGGGCGTGTCACACAGCACGCTGATCGCCAGGGTGGGGCCGTCCACGTCGCTGGCGTCGAGGGTCACCAGGCTCGGCGTGTCCTCCACCACCAGCAGGGCGCCCGGGTCGGCCAGCACGGGGGCGTCGTTCACGGGCAGCACGGTCAGCTGGAAGCTCGTGGCGGCCAGCAGGCGCGCCGCCTCGTCGCTCACGGTGATCGTCACCTGAGCCTGACCGGACCAGTCGGCCTGGGGCGTCACCTGCAGCAGGCGCTCTTCGGGCAGCCAGAGCAGGTTCACCTCCGCGCGGTCGATGGCGGTGGTCACGAAGAGCTCGCCCGAATCGATGTCATGCAGGACCACGGGCAGGCTGAGCGTGCTGTCCTCGGGCAGGGTCTGGTCCGCCAGGGCGTCGATGAGCGGCGCGTCGTTGACGGCGTGCACGGTCAGGGCCAGGCTGAGCTGGTCGCAGAGCGGGGTGACGGGATCGCCGTCGCAAACCGCCAGACTCACAAGGGCCTGGCCGTTCCAGTCCGCCTCGGGATGGATCTGCAGGCGCCCGCTCTCGGGCAGCCAGGCAACGCTCACCTGCGGCTGGTCGCAGCTCACCGTCCACTCGCTGGCCGGGCCGTCCACGTCCAGGACGGGCACGTCCACCAACAGGGCGGCGTCCTCGTTCATCTCCAGGGCCGCCAACTCGGGCAGCACGGGGGCGTCGTTCAAGGGCAGGACCGTCAGGTTCAGCACGCGCCCGGCGCAGAGCTCGGCCTGGGCGTCGCCGTCGCAGACCGTCACCTGGATCTGGGCCTCACCGGACCAGTCCGCCGCCGGCACGATGCGCAGGCGTCCGCTCTCGGGCAGCCAGGTCAGGCTCACGGCCGCGCTGTCGCAGGTCAGGGTCACGTTGGACTGGGGGCCGTCCACGTCCTGGGGCGCGAATTCCACCTCCAGGCTGCCGTCCTCCGCCATCTCCAGCGGCAGGGCCGCGGGCAGCACGGGCGCGTCGTTCACCGGCAGCACGGTGGCCGTGAAGACCGCCTGGGCCAGCGTGCGCGCCGCGCCGTCGTTCACCGTCAGGGTCAACTGGGCCTGGCCGTTCCAGTCGGCGGCCGGCGTCAGGCGCAGCGCGCCCTCGTCCAGCCAGAGCACGGCCAGTTCCGGCGCGCTGCTGGCGACCTCCACGCTCAGCTCGGCGGAGTCGATGTCCTCCAGGCTGACGGGCAGCTCCAGCAGGCCGTCCTCGGGCAGGCTGACGGGACCCAGCTCGCTGATGGTGGGGCCGTCGTTCACAGGTTGCACGTTCACCGCCAGGGTCTGCTGCACGCAGGCCGGCAGCTCGGGAGCGCCGTCGCAGGCGGTCAGGGTCAGCTCAGCCGCGCCGTTCCAGTCGTCGACGGCCAGCAACCGCAACTCACCCGACTCCAGCCACTGGGCGCTCAGGCCCGCCGTGTTCGAGACCACCTCGACGTCCAGCTGCGGGCCGTCCACGTCCAGGATGGGCCAGGCCAGCTGCAGGCTGCCGTCCTCGTCCAGCGCCAGGGCCTGGGCGGCGGGCAGCACGGGCGCATCGTTCACGGCGCTCACCAGGACCTGGAACTCGGCCTGGGCCTCAGCGCCCTGCTCGTCTTCCACATTCACGGTCACCTGGGTCGAGCCGAACCAGTCGGCAGCGGGACTCAAGCTCAATTCGCCGCTCGCCTCCAGCCACTGCACGGCCAACTCGGCGGCTCCGCTGGTGGCGTGGACGGTGAGGCTGGGGGAATCCACGTCCGTGAAGTCCGGCCGCAGGGTCAGCAGGCCGTCCTCGGCCAGCAGCGTGTCCGCCAGGGCCGCCAGCACAGGCGCATCGTTGACGGGATTCACCGTGACCGGCAGCAGCACCTGGCTGCAGGCGCCGCCGTCATCGGGGGCGTCGCAGGCCCGCACGGTCAGCGTGGCCGCGCCGTTCCAGTCGGCCAGCGGCTGGACGTGCAGGCCCGAGACGGCGTTCCAGGAGGCCGTCAGTTCCGGCGCGCTGGAGCTCACGGTCACGAAGACATCCGGGCTGTCCACGTCGCTGACCGGGAAAGAGCGGATCAGGCTGCCGTCCTCGTCCAGCGTCAGATTGACCGCGGCGGGCAGGGCCGGCGGATCGTTCACGGGCGCCAGGGTGACCACCAGCTCGTCGCCCAGCTGGCAGGTGCCGTCCGTGACACAGATGTAGATCGACCAAGTGCCGCTCATCTCCGCGGGCGGATGCAGGGTCAGGGTGCCCGAGCGGTTCCAGTCGGTGCTGAAGCCGTTCATGCCGTCGTCGATGATGCAGAAGTTCAGGTTGTCGTTGTCCACGTCGCTGAAGGCGTCCAGCAGGTCCGTCAGCACGAGGTCCGTGTCCTCGAAGCCGTTGACCGGCTCCCACTCGGCCACCTGGACGGGGCAGTCGTTGACCGCCACCACCCGGGCCGTGATGCTGGAATTGATGGCGCACTCGCCGTCAGTGGCCCGCAGGCTAAGCGACGCGTTGCCGTTCCAGTTGGCCGCGGGACAGAGGCGCCAGCCGCCCGCCGTGGCCTCCACGGTTCCGGCGGAGAACACCAGGTTCTCGAAGTCCAGCGTGTCGCCCTCGAAGTTCCAGTCGGAGTCGCGGAAGAAGGCCCGGAGCGTGGCGGGGCTGAGCTCCAGGCACTGGTCCTCCACCAGGTTGAGGATGATGTCGGGCACGCTCGTGTAGCGCCGCGGGCAGTCGTTCACCGGAGTCACCAGGATCTCGAACTCCTCGGTGGTCAGGGTGCGGGCCTCCTCCCGGTCGTCCACGCCCACGGTGACCACGGCCCGGCCGCTCCAGTTGGCGGCCGGTTGGCAGTGGACCTGCAGGTTTTCCTCGTCGAAGTTGACGGTCATGCTGGGCGTGTCGGTCTCCACCCAGAAGAGGAAGGTGTCCGAATCGGGATCCTGGACCTCGATGGACACCGTCAGCATGGCGTCCTCTTCGATGACCCAGTCGGGGATGGGCTGAATCTGGGGCGGCTCCGCGGCGGCCAGCGCGGCCGTCAGCAGAACCCCCGCCAGCCCGGAACTGAAGATCTTCATGAGTCCGTCCTCCACTTCAACAGGCCGGCGCGGATTCCGGGAACTCGTCCCGGACCGTCCAGCCCGGAGCCATGTGTGGGTGTGAAGGCACACACAGTTCAGTTGAGGCCGCGCAGAGTTGACCGCGATCCTGTGCAACCCACTCCGGATGGACCCTGGGCTGCACACCCGACCGCCCCGCCCCGGGGCGTCCCAACCGCCCTCATCACCAAGCCTTGAACGAGCTCAACCGCCCAAGGGCCGACGGGCGGGTCCGCCAAACGGATCCGCCGGACTTCGGCTTCCGTCTTGTCGGCATCGCCAAAGCTGAAATTCAGTTGGACAAGGGTTTTTTTTGGATCGGGTTTGTTTTTTCGGGAGTTCCGCCGCATCCGGCGGCGGGCGCGGGGAGACGGGCGCTCAGCGGGATTCCCAGCGCGCCACCCGTCCATCCAGCAGGTGGACGATCTGGCCGGCCCGGGCCGCCACCTCGTCCTCGTGGGTGACCACCACCAGGGTCTGGCCCTCGGCGTGCAGCAGGTCGAAGAGATCGAGGATCTCGCGCGTGGTGCGGCTGTCCAGGTTGCCCGTGGGCTCGTCGGCCAGCAGCAGGCCGGGTTCCACCACCAGGGCCCGGGCGATGGCCACCCGCTGGCGCTGGCCGCCGGACAGTTCGGCGGGGCGGTGCCGGGCGCGGTCGGCCAGCCCCACGCGCAGGAGGGCCTGCTCGGCCCGCTGGCGGCGCACGGGGGCGGGTACGCCCTGGTAGATCAACGGCAGCTCCACGTTCTCGGCGGCGCTCAGGCGGGGCAGGAGGTTGAAGGTCTGGAAGATGAAGCCGATCATCCGGCCGCGCAGGCGGCTGAGCACGCGGTCGTCGCTCTCGGCGTGGACGGCGTGGCCGTCCAGCCAGTAGGCGCCGGAATCCGGCCGGTCCAGGCAGCCCAGCAGGTTCATCAGCGTGCTCTTGCCGCTGCCCGAGGGACCCATCACGGCCGTGTAGGAGCCGCGCGCCAGCTCCAGGTCCACGCCGTCCAGCGCGCGGACCGTCTCGCCGCCCACCAGATAGTGGCGGACCAGGGCCTCCAGCCGGATGAGGGGCGGATTCAGTTCAGCAGCCATCGGCACTCCAGGCCCAGTTGCCCGCCCCGGGACTGGGCGCCCAGGCCGGCGAAGCCCGTCCCGCCCAGGACCAGGCTCCAGTGCCGGCTGGTGAAGCCCGCCTCGGCGCCCAGGGCCGGCCCGCGTCCGGCGCCGCCCGCCAGTTCCAGCCGGCCGAACCACGGCCCAATCGCCAGGCGGCTGGCCGCCGAGAGCCGGCGCAGGCCCGCCCCCCGGGCGTCCTCGGGCAGTTGTTCGCCCAGCAGGCTGTGCCGCCAGCGGCCGGCCGTCCAGTCCAGGCCCAGCAGCCAGCCCGGCCGCCGGCTGAGGTGCAGGTCGTGGGCGGAGCGCGTCCACGTGCTGTCCAGCAGCTCCACGCTGAAGGCCTCGTAGTCGAAGGTCGCGTCCACGGGCGTGGCGGGCAGTTCGTAGCTCCGGGTGGTGCGCTGCACCTGGCGCCAGACCTGCAGGTGGGGCAGGCCGCGCAGGGCGGCGTGCAGGAACAGCGGTCGGCCAGCCAGGGGCAGGCTGCCCCGGGCGCCCAGATCCAGACCCCAGCCCAGGCCCGGTCCCGCGCTCTCCTGCTCGTGTTCGAAGCGGGCGGACACCTGGCCCTGGAGCGCTTCCGCCCGGGCCTGGAAAGCGCGGGTGCGGGACAGCCAGCTGCCCTGCTCGACGAACAGGCCCAGCCCGCCCTCCAGCGTGCCCAAACCCAGGTGCGCGGCCCAGTCAGCGGGCAGGGGCCGGCTCCAGGCCAGCCGCAGCCGCTGCAGGACCTCGCCTCCCAGCTCGGCCTGCCGCACCACCAGCGCTTGAGTGGGGTCGTTGCCCAGCAGCACGGTCTCCAGCAGGGTGGCGTCCAGCTGCTGCGACGCGCTGGCCAGATGCTCCAAGCAGGCGCCCAGCCGGCTCCCGTCCGGCCGGTTCCAGGCACCCTCCAGCAGGACCAGGCGGGCCTCGGCGCGCGTGGTCAGCGTGGATCCCAGCTCCGCCAGCAACTCGCGCTTGTCCCGCTCCTCCAGCCGCCGGCCGGCGTAGCGGTTCCAGAGGGCCGGGGAGAGGTGGTCACTGCGCAGCGAGGCGGAGCCGTTCCAGCCCAGACTGAAGGCGGCGGGGCCGGGCGGCAGCACGGGGGTCAGGAACAGGGCGCCGGCCAGGGGCTCCTGCAGGCGCGAGGCGCCGGGCAGCACGCCGGCCCGGACCGGCGGGGTCGCGAGCAGCAGGTGGCCAAGGCCAAGGCCAACGCCCAGGCCCAAAGAGCGCAGGAAGCGGAGCCGGTTCATTCCCCGCCCTCCACCGTCACGTCCACCAGGACCTGGATCCGCGCCCGCAGGGCCAGCCACTGGTCGGCGTGGATCTCCACCGTCCCGGCGCCGGGCTGCGCCTCGAACTCGTACCAGAGGATCCAGGACCCGCCGCGCAACACGTCCAGAGCTGCTGCGCTGAGCTCCAGTTCCAGCTGGCTGAGCACGGGCTCCGCCTGGCTGCCGTCCCAACCGGCGGCGGCGATCTCCAGTTCAAAGAGCGGAACCCGCACGCCGTCCACGGCGGCGGCCACCCAGCCGTGGACCGTGCCGCCCGCGGGCAGGCGGTTCTCCACCTCGCCCTGCAGCCGGACCTGCTCCGCCTCTTCGGGCAGGGAGTCCTCGTGGCGCTCGGGCAGACTCTGCCAGTGCAGGCCGTTCACCTGGGCCCGGGCGGGCAGGCTGAGGGCGCTGAGTCCCACGCGGCTCTCGCGCCGCACGTGCACGACGCTGCCCGCCGGCACGCGGTAGTAGCCCTCCAGTCCCAGGTGGCGCGGCAGACGCGCGATCAGCCGGTCGGCGCCGCCCAGCAGCAGCAGGGTGTCGGCGGCCTGCAGATCCAGGTCGGAGACGAAGAGCGTGTCGGGCAGACCCAGCCGGCTGTCCGTGGCCCGCAGCTCGAAGTGGCCCTCGAGGTCGGGTCCGTCCTGGTTCTCCAGGTGCAGGCGCAACTCCAGACCGCGCAGATCCAGCGCCGCCAGCTCCACGGGCCACTCCTCCACCGGAGTCTCGGAGGCCGCGAAGGGCACGCGCCATTCCTGCAGGAACCAGCCCTCGAACTCCTCCAGCTCCAGCGGCTCCACCTCCAGATCCAGTCGCAGGGCGTCGCGGGCGCGCACCGTCACCAACCCGGCGCTGGCCGGGGTTCGACCCAGGCCCTGCACGTCCAGCCAGTCCAGTCCGTCGGCGTCCTCCACCAGCAGGGAACCGGGCTCCTCCAGCGTCTGGGCCGTTCCCAGGGCAGGAACGCTGAGGGCCAGGCCCAGTCCGTCGCCGGCGCCCGTACGCAGCTGGGGCAGTTCCAGCTCCAGGTCCAGGGGCACGGGCAGCTCATTGACGGCGGCCAGCCGCAGGCGGGCCGGGGCCGTGAGTGCGCTCAGGATGCGCAGGCGCGAGGCCGTCCAGACGGAATCGCTCCAGACCAGCTGCAGCTCGGGCAGCCGGGCGCGGGCGGAATCCGCCAGGCCCATGGTTTGGGTCAGGGTCAGGTTCAGGGCGCCGTCCTGGATCAGGGCCGGGGCCGCCATGGGCAGGTGGCGGGCTCTGAGCCGCAGGCGGCTGGCCCGGGTGAGCAGGCCGCTGACGAGCAGATTGGATTGCAGGGCCTGCTCCGGCGGCAGGCCGCCGGCGGGCTCCCAGTGAGTCAGCCCCAGGCGCTGGTCCTGGGCGTTGAGCAGTTCCACTTCCAGCCACTGCAGGGGAAAGGGCCAGTGGTGGAGCAGGTCCAGGCGGAACCCGGCCTGGGAATAGGCCACCCAGTCCAGCTCGGACCAGTCGGGCAGGGTCAGCAGCTGGCTGAATTCGGCCTGGCCTGAAATCTGGGTCTGCTGGCCCACCCAGGCGGCGTACTGCGGCCAAGCCGCCGTGAAGGGCAGCGCCAGCGGGACGGAGCCCAGTCCGTGCAGGTCCAGGGGACCCAGCTCCAGCCGCAGGGTCTGATGCACGCCCTCCCAGCCCAGGCTGTCCCCCAGCCGCGCGTAGCTGACATCCAGCTCCTGGCGGAACACCAGCAGCGAGTCGCCCTCCAGCAGGGTGTTGGGATTCTCGAGGATGCGCGCGACGCGCAGGGTCTCAGGCTGGGCCTCCACGGTCAGGGCCGTGGTCCAGGAGGTGCCGGCCGGGTCCTTCAGGGCGCAGGAGACCCAACCGAGCAGCAGGAGTAGGAACGGGAGTCGGGAACAGGGGTTCAGGCGCAGACGCATGCCAACTCCCCGGTTTGGGGGGGGGAACAGGTCGCCCGCGGCCCCAAGGGACCGCGGGCGCCGGGGATTAGTAACGATAGTGGGCCGGCTTGTAGGGCCCGTCCACGGGGATGCCCAGATAGGCGGCCTGGGCCGGGGTCAGCGTGGTGAGGGTGACGCCCAGGTGCGCCAGGTGCAGGCGGGCCACTTCCTCATCCAGCTTCTTGGGCAGCATGTAGACGCCCAGGGCGTGGTCCTCGCGGGCCAGGGCCAGCTGGGCCAGGGTCTGGTTCGTGAAGGAGTTGGACATGACGAAACTGGGGTGGCCCGTGGCGCAGCCCAGGTTCACCAGCCGGCCTTCCGCCAGCAGGTAGATGCCGTGGCCGTCGGGGAACTCGTAGCGGTCCACCTGGGGCTTGATGTTGACTTTGCGCACGCCGGGCAGGGCCTCCAGGTCGGCCACCTGGATCTCATTGTCGAAGTGCCCGATGTTGCAGACGATGGCCTGGTCCTTCATGCCCAGCATGTGCTGGGCCGTGATCACGCCCAGGTTGCCCGTGGCGGTGACGAAGATGTCCGCCTCGGGCAGGGCCTTCTCCACCGTCGTGACCTCGTGGCCCTCCATGGCGGCCTGCAGGGCGCAGATCGGGTCGATCTCGGTGATCAGCACGCGCGCGCCGAAGCCGCGCATGGACTGGGCGCAGCCCTTGCCCACGTCGCCGTAGCCGCAGACCAGCACGGTCTTGCCGGCCACCATCACGTCGGTGGCGCGCTTGATGCCGTCGGCCAGGCTCTCCCGGCAGCCGTAGAGGTTGTCGAACTTGGACTTGGTGACGCTGTCGTTCACGTTGTAGGCCGGGAAGAGCAGCTTGCCCTCCTCCAGCAGCTGGTAGAGCCGGTGCACGCCCGTGGTGGTCTCCTCGGAGACGCCGCGGATGCCCGGGGCCATGCGCGTCCAGCGCGTCGGGTCCTCGGCGTGGGCCGCCTTCAAGTCCGCCGTCAGCGCCCGCTCGTCCTCGCTGCCCGCCGGCCACTCGGGCCAGCCCTGGCCGGCCGCCAGGCTCTTCTCGGCCTGGACGCCGCGATGGACCATCACGGTGGCGTCGCCGCCGTCGTCGACGATCTGGGTGGGCCCCTGGCCGTTGGGGAAGGTCAGCGCCTGGCGCGTGCACCACCAATACTCCGTCAGCGATTCGCCCTTCCAGGCGAAGACGGGAATGCCCGCGGCGGCGATGGCCGCGGCGGCGTGGTCCTGGGTGCTGAAGATGTTGCAGCTGGCCCAGCGCACGTCGGCGCCCAGGGCCTTGAGGGTTTCGATCAGCACGGCGGTCTGCACGGTCATGTGCAGGCTGCCCGTGATGCGCTGGCCCTTGAGGGGCTGGGCGGGTCCGTACTGGTGGCGCACGGCCATCAGGCCCGGCATCTCCTTCTCGGCGATCTCGATCTCCCGGCGCCCGAAGGCGGCCAGGCTCAGGTCCGCGACCTTGTAGTCGTTCATCTGGGTCCCTTCATCCTCGTTCTGGTTCTCATGCTGTTGCCGGCCGGCCCGGACACGTGGTCTGCCGCCGGCGTCAACGCCCCAGCTTCTTCAACAAGCCGGCGTCCAGCTGCTCCCAGGGGAACTCGGCGCGGCCGAAGTGGCCGTAGGCCGAGGTCTCCGTGTAGATCGGGCTGAGCAGGCCCAGGCGTTCGATCATCGCCGCCGGACGCAGGTCGAAGTGCTTGCGCACCAGTTTCACCAGCTGGTCGTCGGAGACCGTGCCCGTGCCGAAGCTGTTCACGTCGATGGAGACGGGCTGGGCCATGCCGATGGCGTAGGCCACCTGGATCTCGCAGCGCTCCACCAGCCCGGCCTTGACCAGGTGCTTGGCCACCCAGCGGCAGGCGTAGGCCGCGCTGCGGTCCACCTTGCTGGGATCCTTGCCGGAGAAGGCGCCGCCGCCATGCCGGCCCATCCCGCCGTAGGTGTCGACGATGATCTTGCGGCCGGTCAGGCCGGCGTCGCCGTAGGGCCCGCCGATGACGAACTTGCCCGTGGGGTTGACCAGGATCTTCATTTTGCGGTCGCGCAGGTTGGCCGGGATCACCGGGTCGATGACGTCGCGGATGATCTCCTCGCGCACCTGGGCCAGCACCTCCTCGTCGAAGCGCTGCCACTTGGCCTTGGCGCCCGCCGGCGGCAGCTTGCGGCCCAGACCCTCGCTGTGCTGGGTGCTGACCACCACGGTCTCCACCACCTTGGGGCGGCCGTCCTCGTAGCGCACGCTGACCTGCGTTTTGCCGTCGGGCAGCACCCAGGGCAACAGGCCTTCCTTGCGCACCGTGGCCAGGCGCCGGGCCAGCCGGTGGGCCAGGTCGATGGGCATGGGCATCAGGCTGTCGGTCTCGTTGGAGGCGTAGCCGAACATCAGGCCCTGGTCGCCCGCGCCCTGCTCCAGATCCAGGCCGCTGCCCTCGTTCACACCCTGGGCGATGTCGGCGCTCTGGGTGCTGATGCACAGCTCGACCTGGGCCGTGGCGGCGTCCATGCCCCAGGCCTGGTCCGTGTAGCCGATTTCCGCGGCGGCCTGGCGGGCGATGGCCTCGTAGTCCGGGGTCTGGCCCTTCTTGATCACTCGCTTGTCCAGGCTGATTTCGCCGCCCACCACCAGCCGGGTGCGGTCCTCGAAGCCCTTCACGAAGGTCTCGCAGGCCACGCGGGCATGGGGGTCGCGGGCCAGGCAGGCGTCCAGGATGCTGTCGCTGATCCGGTCGCAGAGCTTGTCCGGGTGACCCTCGGTCACGCTCTCACTGGTGAACAGGTGTCCCATGTTGCGGTCCTTTCTACGCTGACGGCGAGGATCGCCTCGCCTAGCCGTCCACTTCCGTGTTGTCCGAGAGGTGCAGGGCGCGGGCGGGCTGACGCACCAGCGCGTCCCGGCCCAGCACGGCGTCCTTGAGCACCACTCCCTGCAGGTGCACGCCTTCGCAGAGGAGCGAATCCTCCACCACGGCGTCGCGAATGTCCGCCCCGTCCCCCACGCTGACGTTGGGACCCACGATGGAGCGCGAGAGGCGCACGCCCTCCCCCACGTGGACGGGGGGAATCAACAGGCTGTCCCCCACCCGGACGGCCTCGCGCCGCTTGTCCAGCCGGCTGAGGTAGTGACGGTTGGTCTCCAGCAGGGTGTCCTTCTTGCCGCAGTCGTACCAGCCCTCGATGCCCCAGGGCTCGAAGACGTGGCCGCGGTCGATCATCTGCTGCAGGGCGTCGGTGATCTGGTACTCGCCCCGGGTGCGGATGTCGTCGCGGATCATCCGCTCCAGCACACCGTGCAGGGTCCCGCCGTCCTTGATGTTGTAGAGTCCGATGAGCGCCAGGTTGCTGCGCGGCTCCGCCGGCTTCTCCACCAGCCGGACGATCCGGCCCTGGCTGAGTTCGGCCACGCCGAAGCGGCGCGGATCGGCCACTTCCTTCACGCCCAGCACCGAGTGCGGCGCGGCGCGGATGGCCGCGATGTCCGCCTCGAAGAGCGTGTCGCCCAGGATGATGAACACTTCCTGGTCGCCCGGCTGCAGGCCGAGGAAGATCGCGTGGCCCAGGCCCAGCATCTCGCCTTGGGGCACGAAACTCAAGTTCAGGTGGTGATAGTGCTGCCGGACATGGGCTTCGATCTCAGCCCCCAGCCAGCCCACGATGAACACCGCCTCGTCCAGCCCCGCCTCCACCAGCGGGTCGAGGATCCAGTTGATCATCGGGCGGCCGGCGATGGGAATGAGGGCCTTGGGATAGGTGTGGGCCAGGGGCCGCAGGCGCGTGCCCTTGCCGGCGACGGGCAGGATGGCTTTCACCGGACGTCCTTCCAGATTTCCAACCTAGAGCGGCCCCGGCCGGTGGCTCCGCCCGCCCTCGGACGACCCCCACCGCAGGGCGCGCAGCGGAAGTCCGCTGTCAACCATGCCGCTGAGCGCGTAAATATCGACATTTCAGCCCGCTTAGAAAACGCGCCCCGGAGCAAAGCGCCCCGGGCCGGGCGCTTTTCCACGGTGGGAGTCCCGTTCGAAGGATGTGGGAGGAGCGATGAATCGAGGACAGGAACCGGGCGGCGCCCTCCGGCCGGAGCCCCAGGTCCGCGTGGACAAGTGGCTGCAGGTGGCCCGGATCTTCAAGACCCGGACCCAGGCCGGCGAAGCCATCGACGCCGGGCACGTGAAGCTGGACGGCACGCGGGTCAAGGCCGGGCACGTGCTCAAGAAGGGCGAGGTGCTGGAAGTCACCAAGGGCTCGCGCCGGCTCTTCCTGACGGTGGTGGGGCTGGCGGAAAAGCCCATCGCCGCGGAACTGGCCCGCGAACTCTACACGGTGCGCGAGGAGACGGACCGGCTGGAGTCCCTGACGCCCGAGCAGCGCGAGACGGTCAAGCTGATGAAGCTGATGGACCGGGCCGCCCAGGCCTCGCGCAAGGGCCAGGGCCGCCCCACCAAGAAGGATCGGCGCAGCATCGAGAAGTGATCAGGCCTTGCGCAGGCCATGCGAGATCGGAACAATGATTGTCCCGGCAGCGGCCCCTTCCCCCTGCAGGGGGAAGGTTGGGATGGGGGTTTTCCGCGTCCCGGCCAACTGCTGGGAGCCCTTGTTTTCCACCTTTCTGCTGGCGCCAGAAAGGTGGAGCCAAAGAGGCGCTTTTTCTCAACGGCTAGAGTCAGGCCACCTCGCGGTGGCCTTCCGCTAGCCGCCGTTTGGCCTTCCTGTCTCCGTGTAGCTGGTTCCGCCTGACGGCGTCACCACCTGGTTCTGGTTCAGGCCTGAAGGCCTTCACCTCACGTGACCCAACTGTCTTTGAGTCTTCCCGTCTTCGTGCTCAAACACACACTCGAACGAGCTGCACCCACCCAGGCCAAACCCAATTCCATCTCTGTGTCTCTGAGTCTCTGTGTTGAAAAACCACAAGAATCGATATCAGGCTTGCGGCCTTCACCTCACGTGACACGAATGTCTTTGAGTCTTCCCGTCTTCGTGCTCAAACACCCACTCGAACGAGCTGCACCCAACCCAGGCCAACCCAAACTCAAACTCTGTGACTCTGTGCCTCTGTGTTGAGTCGTTCCGTGCCGACGTGCCCCCACTACAAGCCGGCAAAGAAAAGGGGAGCCGCGGCTCCCCTTGCGAGAATCGGATGGGCTTCTGGTTCTAAACCAGGCGCTTGTTGCTGAGGGAGATGGCGTGCACCTTCAGCTTCTGGTAGAAGGTGGGGCGGGAGATCTGCAGCACGGCGCAGGCCTTGTTCACGCTGTCGCAGTGCTTGAGCACGCTGATCAGGTAGCGCTTCTCCGCCGCCAGCACGTAGTCCTTGAGGCTGGCCTTCTCCATCAGCTCGGTGCTGGCGAAGGGCACCACGCGCCCCTCCTCCTCCAAGGCCTCCAGCGGCGCGGCCTCGGCCACGGGCTCGAAGTCCTCCTGCGGCTCCGGCAGGGGCGCGGGCGCCAGCTGACGCAGTTGGGTGGGCATGCCGGCCTGATAGAAGCGCGTCACGTCGGCGGTGTTGATCATCCGGCCCTTGGAAGTCAGGTAGGCGGCCCGGATGATGTTCTTGAGTTCGCGCACGTTGCCCGGGAAGGCGTAGCCTTCCAGCGACAACAGGGCGTCCTCGCTCAGCACCTTGTAGTACTTGTCGAACTCTTCGTTCAGACCGAAGAGGAAGTGATTGACCAGGACCGAGATGTCTTCCTTGCGCTCGCGCAGCGGCGGGATGTCCAGCTTGATGGTGTTGAGGCGGAAGAACAGGTCCTCGCGGAAGTTGCCCTTCTGCATCTCGGCCACCAGCATGCGGTTGGTGGCGGCGATGACGCGCACGTCCACGCGGATCAAGTCGGAGGAGCCCACCCGGTAGAACTCGCCGTTCTCCAGCACGCGCAACAGCTTGGATTGCAGGCTGGCGGGCATCTCGCCGATCTCGTCTAGGAAGAGCGTGCCGCCGTTGGCTTCCTCGAAGATGCCCTTGCGGTCCGCCGTGGCGCCCGTGAAGCTGCCCTTCACGTGCCCGAACAGCTCGGACTCGATCAGGTTCTCCGGGATGGCCGCGCAGTTGCGCTTGATGAAGGGCCGGTCCCGGCGCGGGGAGGTGATGTGGACGGCGTGGGCCACCAGTTCCTTGCCCGTGCCCGTCTCGCCGTAGATCAGCACGGGATCGTTGCAGGGGGCGAAGGTCTTGATGGCGTCCGTCAGCTGGATGATCGGGTCGCTGTAGCCCACCAGCTCGAACTCCCGGGCGGTCTCCCGCTCCAGCTCGGCGATGAGCTTCTCTTCCTCGTAGAAGTCGTTGATGTGGGCGTTGATCTGCTCCAGCGTGTCCAGGTAGTTGGAGGTGTCCAGCCCGGCCTCGCGCGCCGTGAGGATCGCCTCCTCGGCGTAGCTCTTGGCCTCCCCCAGCCGGCCCTTGCGGAAGAAGGTCCAGGCGTAGTCGTTGAGGCACTTGGCGGATTCCACCTTGAAGCCCGCCCGCTTGGAGATGCGGATGGCCTTCTTGAGGGCCTTGAGCGCGTTGTCGTAGCGCTCCCGGCGCAGCCAGAAGTTGCCCATCTGCCACTGGCAGCGGGCCTGGTCGTAGGGATCCCCGCTCTGGTCCGCCAGTTCCAGGGCCGCCTCCAGGTGTTCCTGGGCCGAGCCGTGCTCGTTGCGGCGCTGGTAGAGCAGCGCGCGGTAGTAGTGGACGAAGGTGTCGAGGTGGATGTCGGCGGCCTTGAGCGCGTACTCCTGGGCCCGATCCAGCAGCAGATCCGCCTCTTCCAGATTCTTCAGGCGGATGTGGGTCAGCGCCAGGTTCAGCAGGAGCATGGTGCGATCGTAAGGCTCCAGCCGGCTTTCATAGAGGATGCGGAACTTCTCGAAGATGCTCAGGCCCTTGTCGTAGTTGCCCATGGCCACTTCCAAGGTGGCGAGGGTGAACACGCAGGCCATCCGCAGGGGACGTTCTTCCGACTTGCCGGCCCATTTGTTGGCCAGGATCAGGTTGCGCTTGGCCCGCCCGTACTGCCCCAGCACGTAGCAACACTTGGCCGCGTGGAAGCGGGCGAACTCGCGCACGCGCCGCTCCGAGGCCTTCTGCACTTCGGTCTCGAAATGTTCGAGGGCCTTGGCGAACTGGCGTTCGTCGAACAGGCGCATCCCGGGGGAATGCTCGAAGAACTCGCTGAAAGAACGCAAACACTTCATGGGGGGGTGTGCCTTCAGCTAGTGGTCGAGGCCCACTGGGGTCGCCGGCTTCAGGCGCTGCGCCTGCAGGAAAGCGCTGAACCCGATGTAGATCATGCCCTGGTCGTCCTCCGACGGCCCGTCCTCATCGATGATGATGTCGGGATCGTCCTGTTGCGTCGGATCTTCCTTCGCGCCTGGGATCAGGGTGATGACCACGGGCTTGCCGAAATCCCCGGGGATCAGGTCGCAATCCCGTTGATCCACCGGCAGATTGCCAGCGTGGCTGAAGATAGGCAGGACCAGCACGGCACTGAGTAGAAGAATGCGGCTCATCTTGGACCTCTCAATTGGCAGGCAAAACATAGAAGCTTGCCCCTGCTTGTGCCAGAGAAATCTCACAGCTCGTAAAAATTAACACACAGTTGGCCGCAGGAGAGCGGAAATCCGTCTGAAAATCGAGATCGGCCTGCTTTGAAACTCTGAATTCTCCGGCGACGCGGCTGGGCGGTCCCCGGGCGGGCACCAACTGCTGTCTGGAACTCTTGTCAGAGGCCCCCGCCGGGACTGCGAACTCGGGGAAAACTGGCAGAAAGACCAGACAGGTCGCCGGACGGAACCAATCGCCTCAGGCGAACGGGGCGGCGGCGGTCCCCCTCGCATGAAGGGGACCGCCGCGCCGGATCAGAAGGTCTGGGTGAACTCCAGGGCCAGGCCCAGCGTGCTGGAGGCGGGCGCGTCGTCGGCGTCCTGGAAGGCGTCCTGATCGGAGCCGTCCAGCCGGACTTCCAGCAACACCGTGCGGCCCGGGGCCGCCGCCGCCGTCAGAGCCGCGGTCAGCGAGCTGCGGGTCTGGTTCTCCGTGCCCACCGGGCCGAAGAGCACGCCGTCGTCGTCGGTGAGCCAGTCGTAGCGCAGGGTGGCGCCCCAGACGGGAGTGAAGTCGTAGTGGCCGCCCAGCAGGGCGCCGCTCCAGGCCAGGGAGCTGCCGCCCACGGGCTTGACGCTGCCCAGGTTCAGCTCGGCGAAGAGGCAGAGGTTGTCCCGGGGCCGGATCAGGTAATCCAGGTCGAAGACTTGCAGATCCTCCGGCCCGCCGGTCTTCACGCCGTCCTCGCGGCCGCTGATGAAGCTGGCGCCCAGCGCACCCCACAATCCCAGGTCGGCGCCCACCCGGCCGCCGAAGCTGCGGCTGGCGTTGGTGTCGTTGTTCACGTCCCAGCCGTTCACCACGAAGAGCTTGAGGTCCACGGGACCGGCCAGCGGGCCCTCCAGCAGGGCGCCGGTCAAGTTGGTGGGCAGGCCGAAGTCGAAGAGCAGCGAGTGGGAGAACTGGAACATGTCCGGGGCGTCCAGCAGCTCCACGCCCATGGGCGCGTTGAACTTGCCCACGCTGAGCGCGTAGGCCGGCACCAGCGGCAGCGGCAGTTTCACGAAACCTTGCTCCACGGCCAGTTCGCCGTCGCCGTCCGTCTGCAGATCCGCCCGCAGCACCAGGCCGTCGGCCGCGTGGTGTTCCAGGTCCAGTTCCACCTGGTCCAGGCGGAAGCTGTCCCCGCGCTGCTGCAGGTTGCCCAAGTAACTGGCGTCCACGAATCCGGCGATCCGCAGCCCCTCGGGGGCCGGGCAGCAGGGCTCGCCGGCCGCGGCGGTCTGCAGGCCGGCCAGCAGGCCGATGGGCAGGCCGATGGGCAGGGCCAGGTTGATCCACGATCTGCGCATGCTGACTCCTTGTCTAAAATAGATCCGGGCAAGCCGGCGATCCGGTGGCGCAGGGGACGCCGCCACCGGATCCCGCCCTGCGATCATCAGAAGGTGTTGGGTTCGTAGGCCGTCTCGCCGTGCAGGGCCGCGTCCACGCCGCCCGCCTCCTCGGCTTCGCTGGTCCGCACCGGCGTGACCTTGTTGATCAGCCAGAGCATGCCGTAGGTGAAGGTAAAGGCGTAGATCGAGGAGAACACCAGCGCGGCCACCTGCTTGCCGAAGAAGGCCGTGCCGCCGTGGAACAGGCCGTCCTGCCCGGCGGGGTTCCAGGCCGTGGAGCCCAAGAGGCCCAGCAGCAGGATGCCCAGGGCCCCGCCCACGCCGTGCACGCCCCAGACGTCCAGGGCGTCGTCCCAGCCCAGCTTGTTCTTCAGCGCCACGGCCCAGTAGCAGACGATGCCCGCCACGGCGCCGATGAGCGCGGCCGTGCTGGGGGAGACGAACCCGGCGGCCGGCGTGATGGTTGCCAGGCCCGCCACGGCGCCCGTCAGCAGCCCGACGAACTTGGGCTTCTTCTCCAGGCTCCAGGCCAGCATCAGCCAAACGAAGGCCGCAAACGAGGCGGCGATGTCCGTGTTCAGGAAGGCCAGGGCCGTGATGGCGTCCACCTGCAGCTCGCTGCCCGCATTGAAGCCGTACCAGCCGAACCAGAGCAGACCCGTGCCCAGCGCCACCAGCGGAATGCTGTGGGGCTCGGCGTCCGGCGCGCGGCGCTTGCCCACGAACAGCACGCTGGCCAGGGCCGCCATGCCGGCGATGTTGTGCACGGCGATGCCGCCGGCGAAGTCCAGCACGCCCCACTTCTGCAGGAAACCCCCGCCCCAGATCATGTGGACGAAGGGGAAGTAGACCAAGAAGAGCCAGCCCGTCAGGAAGATCAAGTAGGGCCCGAAGCGCACGCGGTTGGAAAAGGCGCCGGTGATCAGCGCCGGCGTGATGATGGCGAACATCATCTGGTAGGCGATGAACACGAAGGTGGGGATGTTGGAGGAGGCGTAGACCGACATCGGGTCGATGCCGCGCAGGAAGGCGTGGTCCAGGTTGCCGATGATCCCGCCCTCGCCGCCGCTGAAGCAAAGCGAATAGCCCGCCGCCCACCAGAGCACGGTGGTCAGGCCCATGGAGACGAAGCTCTGGATCATGATGGCGAGCACGTTCTTGCGCCCCACCAGACCGCCGTAGAAGAAGGCCAGGCCCGGCGTCATCAACATCACCAGGCTGGTGGCCACCAGCATGAAGCCAGTATTGCCCGTGTCGAACATGCGTCCTCCCGAACTGGATTCCAGGCGCTCCGCCTTTTGGGGGAGCCACGGCCATGAGAATGGCGTGAGGCGCGCAGTCGCGGGCTCAGGGAAGTCCTGATTCCAGCCCAGGCATCGCCTGATTCTGTCGGTTTTTTGACAGGCCGGGCGGAGGGAAGCACCACAGGGACGCAGAGACACAGGGGGCATAGAGACTTGAGGGATGTTCCGGAAGGAGTTCTGGCGACAGCCAGTCGACTCGGATCAACTCGGAGACACGCGAATCGCAAACCCAAACCACGCTCTGTGTCTCTGTGCCTCTGTGGTGGTTCACTCCAGCCGAGTGAGGCCTTCCCGGATGGCCAGTTTGGTGAGTTCAGCCACGCTGTGCAGGCCCAGCTTCTCCATCAATTGGGCGCGGTGGGTTTCCACGGTCTTGGGGCTTAAGTGCAGGCTCTCGGCGATCTGGCGCGTGCCCGCGCCCTCGGCCAGACGCTGCAGGACCTCGCGCTCGCGCGAGCTCAAGCGGTCCAGCCGCGAGGATCCCGCTGCCGGCACCCCGTGGCGGTCGCGGGCCAGCTCCGAGTAGTCCTCCAGCAGCAGGCCCTCCAGTTCCCGGCTGACCACGCGCCGGCCGGCCAGGGCCTCCGCCAGCAGGCGCGTCACCTCCTCCAGCGGCGCGTCCTTGCTCAAGTAGCCGCGCGCCCCGGCGGCGAAGGCCGCCTGCACGTAGCGCCGGTCGCTGTGCATGGAGAGGAACACGATGCGGCTGACGGGGAACTCCGCCAGGATCTGCCGGGCGGCGTCCAGGCCGTTGAGTCCGGGCATGGAGATGTCCATCAGGATCAGTTCGGGCTGGTGCTCGCGAACCTGGTGCAGCGCCGCGCGGCCGTCGGCGGCCTCCAGCACGTGACAGCCGGGAAAGCGTGCCTGGAGGGCCGGAGCCAGCGTGTCGCGCAACAGCTTGTGGTCCTCGGCCAGCAGGATCTTCATCGCGGGGCCTCCTGGACCGGGATGCGCAATTCGGCCCGCGTGCCGGCGCCCGGCGCGGAATCCAGCCGCAGGCTGCCGCCCAGGCTCTGCACGCGTTCGCGGATGCTGAAGAGGCCGAAGCCCGCGTTGCGGCGGCGCGGGTCCAGCCCGGCGGGCTCGAAGCCGCGCCCGTCGTCGCGCACGCTCGCGTGGACCTGGCCCGCCTCTTCCCAGAGCTCCAGCTCCACCCGGTTGGGCGCCGCGTGTTTCAAACTATTGAGCAGCAGCTCGCGCACGGAGGTGTAGAGCAGCACGCGGCGGTCGGGCTCCAGCGGCGGGGCGGGACGCGCGCCGGCGCGGAAGCTCACCCTGACGCCCTCCTGGCCGTCGTGGCGCTCGGCCAGCCAGTCCAGCGCCGCCGCCAGTCCCAGCTCGTAGAGCACGGGCGGGCTCAAGTCGAAACTGAGGCTGCGGATGGAGTGGACCGTGCGCGCGGACAGGTCCACCAGCTCGTCCAGGTCCTTCTCCAGCCCGGTGAACAGGGCCCGGTCGCGCAGGGTGAGCAGCTTGCGGCGCAGCAGGGCCAGAGCCTGGCCCACGTGGTCGTGCAGGTGCTCGGCCAGCTCGCGGCGCTGGCGCTCCTCGGCCAGGGTCAGCTCCGAGGACAGGCGGCCCAGCAACTCGCGGCACTGGCGCAGTTCGTCGTCTTGTGTCACGCGCGCAGGCGCTCCAGGATTTCCTCCGGCGTGGGAAAGCGCCCCTCGTCGTGCTTGCAGAAGAGCAGGCGCCCCCCGGCCTCCACGTCGAAGACGCCGCCGGAGCCGGGCGTCAGCGTGATGTCTTCGAACCCGTGCAACCCCAGATACTCCGCCAGACCGGCGGCCCGGGGCTGATAGTTTCAAACTTGGCAGTAGGTGATGCGGATCTGCATGATTCCCCCTGGTTGCGCCGTCCAGGTTGTCCGGACCGCCGGGGGAAGGTAGGGACCCGCTCCCTGTGGATCACTCAAATTGGTAGCCCAGCGTGCCGGGACACCACAGCTCGCCGTCGCCCACTTGGAAGTGAAGGGACCGCTGGCCCGGCTCCGTGCCGGTATCCCGCAGCTGCAGGTGCCAGGTGCCCTGGAAATCCCACGTGTCGTTGGGGATCCAGGTGGAATCCAGCAGTTCCAGACCGCCCATGTCCAGCAATTCCAGTTGCAAGGCATCGTCATTGGGGTCGTCCACATGCACCCAATCATCAAACACACTGCCCACCGGGTAGGGACCCCAGTTATCTCCATAGCCAGGTCCCAATTGCGGGGCGTAGTTGGGAATCTCAATCTCCAGCGTGTCCGCCACCAGGCGGCCCGCCAATTCCACGGCGGCCCACACCCGATGCGATCCACGGGCGCAAACTTCCCAGAGACAGCGGGTGGAGGTCCCGCTCAAATGGGCGCCGGCGTCCTCGCCCCACACGCAGAGGGCCTGCTCGGGCAAGGGCCGGTTGAACCGGGCCTCCACTTCCACGGCCCCGACCTGCACGCCCAGCGGGGCCAGTTCCAGCCGCAGCGTGAGGGAGTCGTTGCGCAGGGCGATCCATCTGCGGCAGATGTACTCGCTGTCTCCCCGGCGCAGGGTGGATTCGATCCAGGCGCTGTCCGCCAGCGGCGTGGTCCAGACCACTTCCCGACCCGCCCCGGCCAGCTGGCCGCCGCCCGCACGCCACTCATAGGTCCAGCCGTCGCGGTCGTCCACGGGCAGAAAGACCTCCACCGACGTCGGCATGCCGGACCACAAGTTCCACTCCGCCAGGCGGATGTCGTGGATGGGCGACTCCAGCTCGCCGGGCGGCAGACTGGAATCCGGCGCCGGGTCGGACTCCGTCAGGGAACAGCCCAGCGAGGTGAGTAGCAGGATCAGCGCCAGGCAGACGTGAAATGCCTGGCAGCAGGTGGATCGTGGTTTGGGCGAAGGACCGGGACGCATGACAACCCCCGAGTTGCCGCCGACCGGCGCGGCCGGGCGGCGGGCGGTGATGGCTCACGACAAGCGAACAACGGGGAACCAGACGCGATGGCGCTCCTCGGGCTGAAAGTCGGTCTTCTGGACGACAAGCGGGGGCAAAGAAGGGATGCGGGCAGCGGAAAAGCAATGGAAAGGTGAATGGGTTCAGATTCCGGCCGCTTCGTCGCGCAGGATCCAATGAGCCACGCCCTGCTCGGCCAGCCAGACCTCGGCGGCGGCGCCCATCAGCAGTCCCAGGGTGGACAAGAGGCCCGCCTGGCTGCAGGTGGGCGCCTGGACCGTGACGCTGCGCGGGGCCTGGGGCGGCGGCCAGCCCGTGCGGGCGTCGAGGATGTGGCCCAGGCGCAGGCCGCCGTGCTCCAGGCCGCGCCGGGCGTCGCCCGAAGTGGCCAGCGCGCCCGAACGCAACTCGAAGCCCCCCCGGGCGGCTTGTCCGCTGGCGGCCGGATCGTCCAGGCCCACGCGCCAGGGCGGTTCCCCCGGGCCACCTCCGCCGGCGCGCAGGTCGCCGCCGAAGTTCACCAGCCAGGAGGGGGCCTCGGCCAGCTGGGCGGCCACCCGGTCCACGGCATATTCCTTGCCCAGCCCGCCCAGGTCCAGTTCCCAACCCGCGGGCAGTCGAAGCCGCCGGCCGGCGCGGTCGCGCTCCACCCGGTTCCAGCCCACCCGGGCCAGCAGCGGACGCAGCTCGGCGGCCGTGGGCGGCCGGGCCCCGGCCTCGAAGCGCCAGGCGTGGCGCAGCACGCCGCTGCTCAGATCGAAGCGCCCGCCGCTCACCTGATAGGCCACGTCAGCCAAGTCCAGCAGGCCCTCGATTTCCGCGTCCGTTTCCACCCAGGCGCCGGCGGCGGCGTGCAGGCGTCCCAGCCAACTGTCCGTCCGATAGCGGCTGAAGCGGGTCTGGATGCGCCAGGCCTCCGCCGCGCCGGCCTGCGCCAGCGCGAGGGCCCGGCTGCGCGGGCAGTTTCGCAGGTGGATCTCGCAGGGTCCGGCAAAACAGGAAAAACGGGCGATCCAGCTGGATTCGCCCGCTTCAAGAATCAGCTCGCCCTGAGTCCCCGAGAGACGGGGTGACTCCTGGTCCATCGGGCCGCTCCCGTTCGTCAGAGGGTCGTGCGGAAACCCAGCGTCAGCATCCAGACCTGCAGATCCGGCACGAGATCCAGGTTGTGTTGCACGCCCACCGGCGTCGGCGACAGATCGAAGCGCTGGGTCATCACGGCCGGCTTGAGCCAGAACTGGCCCCAGTCCGCCTCGGGCAGATCCACGCGCAGACTGAAGGTCCAGGAGGTGAAGTCAGCCAGGCGCGAATCCGCCGTCAGGAATTCAGGCGCGCGGGCGTTGTAGTCGCTGCGCCGCAGGCTGTGGGCGTAGCTGTCCGCTCGGGTCTGGTCGCTGTAGCGCAGCTGCGGCCGGACGCGCAGCCCGGGCAGGCCCGCGTCGGGCTTCCACCAGTACTGCAGATCCAGGGTGTTGGATGCGACGCCCCAATCGTCCTGGTAGCGCCGGTAATCCGCGTGCAGCACGTCGCGCCCCAGGTGCAGGGCGTTGCCCCAGTAGACGGTCCAGCGGCTGCGGGAGTCGGGCCGGCTCTCGTTCACCCAGCTCACCGGCTCGCCGTCGGCATCCACCAGGCTCACGCCCTTGTAGGGATCGGTCAGGTAGCCCGCGTCGCGGCCGAAGCCCAGGTTGAGCTGGGTCAGCCAGCGGCGGTTCATGACCTGGGAAACGCCCACCAGCACGTCCTGGATGTGCTTGACGTCGCTGTCGCCCACGCTCACGCGGTTCTGATAGTCGCCCAGCGGCTCGGCCAGCCCGCCCGACGGGGTGACCAGATCCTCGCTCAGGCTGAAACCCAGGGTCAGGGTGGTCAGGCGCTGGTTGAAGTCCTGGTGGAAGGTGGCGCTGGCCCCCAGGCTGCGGTAGTCGGTCTCGAAAGAGCCGTTCAGCCCGGCGTTCAGTTTGAGCGTGTGGGTCAGGGGCCGCTCCAGGTCCAGGGAGACGGCGTGCCGCTGGTCACGGAAACTGCGCACCGGCAGTTCGCCCGTGGCGGCCGAATAGTGCTGGCCCGAGGGCGAGGTGAAGGTCTGGTGCGTGGCGGTGGGCGCGGCCCCGTTGGGGCTGGCGCCGCTCATGGCGTCGAAGCCGTAGCGCAGGCCGAGGGACTGCTCGCCCTTGAGGGGCAGGCGCAGCTGCAGCACGGGCTCCACCACGGCGATCCGGCCCTGCTCCTGGTAGACCAGGGTGGCCTGCTCGATGCTCAAACCGTGCAGGTCCAGGGCCTGGGCCGCGGGAGCGCCCAGCAGGCGCGCCACGGCCAGGGCCAGCAGCCCGGCGGCCTGGCCCGTGGGTCCGGCGGGGGCGGAGTTCAGTTGCATCCGCAGCCTCCCCCACCCACGCCCGCGCCGCCGTGGGCTGTTTCCTTGCTGAAATAGACGTGCTCGTCCAGGCTGGTCTCGAGCGGATCCGGCGCGGCCAGCATCTCGGGCTCGGCCAGCAGATCGCGCTCCCAGGGCTGGACGCGCGTGAAGAGGCAGCCCGAGCTGCCCAGGGCCAGCCCGAGCAGGCCGCCCAGCAGGAGAAGGCGGCGCATGCTCAGTTCTCCCCGACCACGGGGGCCGGCTCCGCCAGCAAGGTGCGGATGAAGGCCTCCAACTCCTGGGTTTCCTCAGGCCGGAAGCCCGTGTGGAGGCGGCGCAGCACGCCGGCGCGGTCCACCAGATAGGAACTGGGCATGCCGGGCAATTCATAGCGGCCGGCGGCCGTGCCGGCGGGGTCCAGGGCCACGGGGAAGCGGGCCGGATGCTGGGCCAGGAAGGCGTCGGCCTTCTTGCGCTGCTTGTCCACGTTGACAGCCAGTACGCGGAAGCCCTGCGCCTGGTACTTCTGCTGCAGCTCGTTCAGCCAGGGAAAGGACTGGGCGCAGGGCGCGCACCACGAGGCCCAGAAGTCCACCAGCACCACCTGCCCGCGCAGGGCGGCCAGGCTGAGCTCGCCCGTCAAGCCGGGCAGCTGAATCTCCGGGGCGGGTTGGCCGAGGACGGGCGCCGCCCGCAGCGCGGGCGCGGTCCACAGCACGAACAGCAGGATCAACAGGCCGCGCAGGCGGCCGGGCCAGGGGGCGTGACGACGAACAGTCATGCGAGCTCCTTGCAGGTTGTCATGAATACCAGATCGTCACCAGAGTCCGCTGGCTGCACTCCTGTTGGAAAAAATCGCCCGATTTGGCCCGAACCTTAGTCTTCGTCCCCATCCGCATGCTCCCCGGCGCCGGTTCCGGCGGCCGGCGCCCCGTCCGCGGCGGGCAGGGCCAGGCCCGCCCGGGCGGCGGCAGCTTGATGCTGATACACCAGTTCGCCGCCCGCCTTGCCCGTCCGCAGGGCCAGGGCCAGGCTGACCACAGACACCCCCAGCAGCAGGAAGGGCAGGACCCGGCGCAGAGTGGCGCCCAACGGCAAGAGCAATGTGAGGCTCAGGACCAGGCCCGCCACGGTGCTCCAAAGGAACACCTCGGCCGCCTCCTCGTGGGCGTGCAGGGCGGCCTCGGGCACGGCGCGCTCCACGCGCTCCTCCTCGTCCCCGCCGCTGCGCAGGGCGGCCAGGCTGCCGGCCGTCAGCAGGACCTGGACCAGCACCACGGCCAGCCAGGCGGAGGGAGTCAGTTTGCCCTTGCCGTCCAGGATCGCCAGCAGCAGCAACAGCAGGGGCAGGAGGATCGCCAGACCCAGCGGCACGTGCACGATCATTGGATGCAGAAGTCCGTCCATGGAATTCTCCCTGACTGGTGTGTCGGTCGATTCTGGGTCCCAATATGGCCGAAGAATCGTCCGGGACAATCCGTCGGATGGACCGTCCGGTTCATCTCTTGCTGGTCAACGGTTTGAGTCGGCTGATGCGTCAGGCGACAGGGACCTTTCACACGTCGTGAAAGTACGCATCGCATCCGGAATCTCTCGAGGCCCGGGGCTGATCCGCCACTCCGGGGTTTCAACCCCGTCCGTGTGGCCAAAAACAGGGACACCCCGACCGCGGCCGGGGTGTCCGTCGTCGTCGTCGTAGGGGACGACCTACATCATGCCGTCCATGCCGCCCATGCCGCCCATGCCGCCGCCGCCGGGCATCCCGCCCGACTTCTCTTCCGGGATCTCGTGGATCGTGATCTCGGTCATCAGCATCAGGCCGGCCACGGAGGCCGCGTTCTCCAGCGCCGTGCGGGTCACCTTGGCCGGATCGATCACGCCCATGGCCTTCAGGTCGCCGTAGGTCTCGCTGGCGCAGTTGAAGCCGTAGTTGACGTCCGACTTGCTCAGGACTTCCTGCACGATGATCGCGCCTTCCAGACCGGCGTTGGCCACGATCTGGCGGATGGGCTCCTCCAGCGCGCGCCGCACGATCCGGGCGCCCACCTTCTGGTCGCCGTCCAGCTTGAGCTCGTCCACCTTGGACATGGAGCGCAGCAGGGCCACGCCGCCGCCGGGGACGATGCCCTCTTCCACCGCCGCGCGCGTGGCGTGCAGGGCGTCCTCGACGCGGGCCTTCTTCTCCTTCATCTCCACCTCGGTGGCGGCGCCGATGTGCAGCACGGCCACGCCGCCGGCCAGCTTGGCCAGCCGCTCCTGGAGCTTCTCGCGATCGTAGTCGGACGTGGTGTCCTCGATCTGCTTGCGGATCTGGTCCACGCGGCCCTTGATGGTCGCGCTGGCGCCGGCGCCGTCGACGATGGTCGTGTTGTCCTTGTCGATGCTGATGCGCTTGGCCTGGCCCAGGTGCTCCACGCCGGCGTTCTCCAGCTTGAAGCCCGTCTCCTCGCTGATCACCGTGCCGCCCGTCAGGATGGCGATGTCCTCGAGCATGGCCTTGCGGCGGTCACCGAAGCCCGGCGCCTTGACGGCGGCGACCTTCAGCACGCCGCGCATCTTGTTCACCACCAGGGTCGCCAGGGCCTCGCCCTCCACGTCCTCGGAGATGATCAGCAGCGGACGGCCGCTCTGGACCACCTTCTCCAGCACGGGCAGCAGGTCACGCATGGTGCTGACCTTCTTGTCGTAGATCAGGATGAAGGGATCCTCGAGCTCCACTTCCATGGACTCGGGGTTGGTGACGAAGTAGGGGCTCAGGTAGCCGCGGTCGAACTGCATGCCTTCCACGGTGTCGACGTAGGTCTCGTTGCCCTTGCTCTCCTCCACCGTGATCACGCCGTCCTTGCCCACCTTGTCCATGGCGTCGGCAATCAGGTCGCCGATCTTCTTGTCATTGTTGGCGGAGATGGCGCCCACCTGGGCGATGTCTTCCTTGCCCTGGACCGGCACGGACATGGCCTTCAGGTTGGCGCAGACGACCTCGACGGCGGCGTCGATGCCGCGCTTGAGCTCCGTCGGGTTGGCGCCGGCGGTGACGTTCTTCAGGCCTTCGCGCAGGATGGCCTGGGCCAGAACCGTGGCCGTGGTGGTGCCGTCGCCGGCCTGGTCGCTGGTCTTGCTGGAGACCTCGCGCACCATCTGGGCGCCCATGTTCTCGATGGGGTCCTTCAGCTCGATCTCCTTGGCGACGGTGACACCGTCCTTGGTGACCAGCGGAGCGCCGAACTTGCGGTCGATGACCACGTTGCGGCCCTTGGGGCCCAGGGTGGCCTTGACGGCGTCGGCGAGCTTGTCCACACCGGCCTTGAGGGCGGTGCGGGCGGTGGTGTTATAGGTGATGGCCTTTGCCATGATTCGCTTCCTTTCTTCTGAAGAACTACTCGACCACGGCCAGGATGTCACTGCGGCTGAGGATCAGGTAGGTCTCACCGTCCACCTTCACCTCGGTGGCGCCGTACTTGGCGAACACCACCTTGTCGCCTTCCTTCACCAGCTCCTGAATGGGCTTGCGACCCTCGGGGGCGTCGTTGCCCACGGCGATCACCTTGCCCATCTGGGGCTTCTCTTTGGCCGTGTCCGGGATGATGATCCCGCCGGCGCTCTTCTCGATGGACTCGTCCAGGCGGGTGACGATGACCCGGTCGTCCATGGGCTTCAGCTTCATGGCTTCCTCCGTTCGATTGGTTGAGTATTGAAAGAGGTTCGATCGCTGTCTGTTAGCACTCACTTGCTGCGAGTGCCAACAAGTAACAGCGCGCGGGGCAGTTTGTCAAGAGGGAGAAGACGCCGGAGCGCCCGGTCGCGGCCCGTTTGTGCTCTTTTTCAGGCAGACGGGCACCCGGCGGAGATCCAGCGGCGCTCAGGGAAACAGGGAGCCCTGGACGGCCGTCGCCGGCTCGATCAGCCCGGGATGGTCGCTGGCGATACCGTTGACCTCGGGGCCCACTTCCCAGCACTCCAGGTGCTCCGCCGGCCAGGGCAGCAGCCGGTCGCGCCACTCGGACTCGCCGCCCAGTCCGCCCAGCCAGCTCGCCCAGTCCGCTTCCGCCATCACCACCGGCATCCGCTCGTGGATGTGGGAGATCGGCGCGCTTGCCACGCAGGTGAGGATCGTGAAGGCGCGTCCCGAACCCTGGCGCGCCTCCCACCAGAGCCCGGCCATGAGCGCGACCTCGCCGGCGGCGGGCCGGATGAACCAGGGGCGTCGAATGCGCCCCTCGCGCTGCCACTCGTACCAGCCTTCGCAGGGCACCAGACAGCGACCAGCCTCCTCAGAAGCGGCCGCGAAGGCGAGGCGGAAGGCGGGCAAGCGGGCGGCGGTCTCGGCGCGGGCGTTGATCAGCAGGCCGATGGGGCGCGCCGGGTGCTTGACGCCCCAGTGCAGGCGTTCCAACCGGCGCTTCCCCGCGAGCAGGCGCAGGGCGGCCGCGGACTGGCCGGGCGCCAGGTTCCAGCGCGGCTCCAGCCCCTCAGGCAACTCGTCCTGCTCGAGAGCCAGGCGCTCGAGCAGGTGCTTGTCCACTCGACTGAAGGCGTAGCGTCCGCACATGAGTCCCTCGCTTCCGCTTGCCGCGTCCGGCCGGCTCGCCTGTGACGCCTGGACACGCCGAAGCTCGAGAATCTCCTCCGCAGAGTCGACTCCCGAGCCTCGGGTTCAAGCCAAGCAAGGCGCTACTTCTTCGTCGCCTTCAGCGCCGCGATCTGTCCCTGGCGCGCCAGGTCGATGGATTCGCCCAGGATGCGCGCCGCTTCCTGCGGGGCGTGGAAGCCCATGGAGTTTTCCGCCGCGATGTAGTCCAGCCGCCACTGGGCCGCCCGCTGCAGCTCGCGGGCCGGATTCAGGGCCAGGCTGTCCACGCCCGCGGCCTTGGCGGCCTGGACGGCGTCCAGCAGGTCCATCAACGCCGCGCCGCTCTGCTGGAGCAGCTTCTGGTTGCGGTCCTGGATCAGGTCGACGCGCGCCTTCAGCTCCTCCTCCGGGAAGTGGTGGCAGGTCTGGCAGGCGCGGTTGATGTTCAGGAGCGGGCTGCGCACCCAGTGGTCGCTGACCTTGGTGGCGCCCTCGCGCATGTAGGGCATGTGGCAGTCGGCGCAGGAGACGCCGCTGCGCGCGTGGACGCCCTGGCTCCAGAGCTCGAACTCCGGGTGCTGGGCCTTGAGGATCTGCGCGCCGGACTCCTTGTGGTTGTAGTCGAAGAAGCGAGCGCCGTCGGGGAAGGTGGTGCCGTTCCAGTGCGTCTCGAGGTCCTCGACTTTCAGTCCCTTGGACCAGGGGAACTCCAGCGGCATCTTCGTCGAGCAGTAGTACTCCACGTGACACTGCCCGCAGACGAAGGAGCGCATCTCCTGGCGCGTGCCGTCGGTGTTGGGATCGTAGGGCGCGCTCTTGGGTCCCTGGCGCCAGCGCTCCACCGAGGGCAGCATGGGCACGGGAGAGTCCGAGGCCGCCAGGGCCTGGATGCCCAGGATGAAGCCCGGCCGTGTCACACGCAGCGCCATCGTCGCCGGGTCGTGGCAGTCCACGCAGCTCACCGGATGGGCGTGGCCGCCGTCGTGGAGCTTCTGGCTCATCTCCTGGTAGCTGAGTTTGTAGGATTCCGCGAAGCCCTTCATCGCGTCGCCGCCGCCCAGTTCGCGGTAGAGGGGCATCACCGAGGCGTGGCAGTGGATGCAGGAGCCCGACTGGGGCTTGCTCAGGCGCTGGGTGGCCTCCTGATCCGCCAGCATGTAGGCGTGGCCGCGCCGGTCGCGGTAGTCGATGGAGAACGCGTAGCCCAGGAACATGCGCTTGAGCCAGGGGTCGCGCTCGATCTTCTCGTCGGGCAGGGCCTCGCTGCCGCCGTGGCCGCCGAAGCGCGTGCGGGTGGTGACGGCCGTGCGTTGGTAGGCGTCGTACTGGCGCGGCCAGTTCTTGCCCCAGACCGCCGGATCCGTGGTGTCCTCCGTGACCTCCACCACGCGGGTGAGCGGCGCGGCCGCCTCGCCCTTGCGCTCGACGATGGTCACCAGCAGGGCCGTGGCGCCCGCCGCGGCGAGCGCCGTCCCCAGGAGCAGGCCCCAGAAGACCGGGCGCCGGGTGAAGGAATTCGCGTCACTCATGCTGCGTCCTTTCCGCTTGTTCTCCGCGCTCCGGGCCGCCCAGGCCCGCGCTCTCGCCGTGTCCCACCGCCGCGTGACAGTGCACGCAGCTCACCGCGTCCCGGTCCGTGCGCGCGCCGGCCAGCAGCGGGTGGACCAGCTCGCCGTGGCAGCGCAGGCAGTTCTCCTGCAGGATGGCGCTGTTGCCGGGTTTGATGAGGATGGGTTCGTGGAAGTTCTCCAGGGTGAAGCCCTTGGAGTGGTGCCAGCCGTTGGAGGCCTTGGCCAGGTACTTGGGCACGAAGGCCACGGGCAGGTGGCAGTCCACGCAGCCCGCCGCCTGATGGTGGCTGCCCTTCAGCCACGAGTCGTACTGGGGCCGCATGATGTGGCAGTTCATGCAGGCCGCCGGATCCGTGCTGAAGTAGGACAGGCCCTCGGCGTAGTGGAAGGTGAAGGCCCCCACTCCCAGGGCCAGGCCGCCCAGCAGGGCCAGGGCCACCCAGCGGGCCCGGATTCCGCCTCCGCCGCGCGGGGCTCTTTCCTCGCTCATGCCTCCTCCTCTCCGCAACCCAGCGTCGGCTGTTCTGCTACCTGAGTGTGGGGTTTTTATGTGAAACAATCAACAGGTGGTCGGGGATCGCCACTGATCGCAGCGGGCGCCGATGGTGCCCGCGCAGCGGATTGTTCTTGCCTGCTGTGCATCTGTTCACTATGATGTGAACAAAAGGACAGCATGATGGTCGCACGAACCCTGGCACTGCGCATTCCCCACCTGCTCGCCCAGGTGGAAATCCGCCTGAATCCCGCCCTGCGGGAACGCGCCTTCGTGGTGGCCACCAGCCGGGAATCCCGCGCCCAGGTGCTGGGGCTCTCCCCCGCCCTGGGCCGCGGCGGCCTCCAGCCCGGGGCGCCGCTGGCCGCCTGGCTGCGCCGGCAGCCGGAACTGCTGGTGCTGGAGGGCCGGCCGGAACGCGTGGAGGCCCTGCTGGCGGGGATCCGGCTCCGACTGGAAGAGCTGGTTCCCCAGGTGCGCTCGCCGCGCAACGGGCTCTTCCTGCTGGACCTGCGCGGCAGCGGCCTGCTGCACCCGGACGAGCGCGCGCTGGGGCGCCGGCTGCTGGAAACCCTGCAGGTCCGCGAAGGCGTGCTGGCCGCCGCGGGGCTGGGGTCCTCGCCCCTGGCCGCGCAACTGCTGGCCCGGCGCGCCGGCCCGGGCGAGCTGCACGCCGTGGACGGGGCCCAGGAGCGGCGCATCCTGGACGATCTGCCCCTGGCCGGGCTGCCGGACCTCTCCCTAAGCCTGCTGGCCGCGCTGGCCCGGGGGGGCATCCGCTTCGTGGGGGAGGCGCGCGCCCTGCCTGCCGAGCAGCTGGAGCGCCTGCACGGCGAGGCCGGCGGGCGGCTGCGCGCCCTGCTCGAGGAGCTGGATCCGGCCGCCGGGGTCGCCGCGCCCGAGCGCCTGCGGGCCCGGCGCCGGCTGGCCGCGGACAGCGCCGATCCGGCCCGGCTGGGCGACGTGCTGCTGGAATTGCTCGAAGAGTTGCTCGGCCGCACGCGGGAAGCGGCCGGCCAGCCCCGGCGCCTGCTGCTGCGGCTGGTCTGGAACGACGGCCAGCGCAGCCTGGGCGGGCGGCGGCTGCGGGTCCGGGACGGGGAGAGCCGGCGCCAGTCCCTGCGGCGCGTGGGGCGCGAGTTGCTCGGGCAGGCCCTGGCCGCGCGCCGCCTGCGCGTGCGCGAACTGGAACTGGAACTGGAGCTGGAGGCCGAGTCCGCCCAGCTGCCGCTCTTCCAGGAGAACGGACGGGCCGAGAACCGGGAGCGGCGGCTGGACCAGGCGCTGGGCCAGCTGCGGCGGCGCTGGGGGGCCCAGGTGGTGCGGCTGGGACCCCGGCAGGCGGACGCCGGACCCTTGGACGCAGCGTGACACGAATCATAAGCGATGGAGCCGACGATGACGACCCTGGCCTGGACCCTGAACGCGCCCGCCCTGCGGCGGGCCCGCCCCCTCTGGCTGACGACCCTCGGACTGGGCCGGGAGGCCCTCTTCACCCTAGGGCACTGGATCCACCGCCTCTTCGTGCCCGGCTGGTGATGCCGTGCTCGAGGCGCACAGCCACTTCAGCTTCGGCCAGGGCTGCGCGTCCGTGGAGGAACTGGCCCGGACGGCGGCGGCCCGGGGCTGGCCGGCGCTCAGCCTCTGTGACCGGCGCGGACTCTACGGGATGGTGGAACTCCAGCGCGCCAGCACGCGGCTGGCCGAGGAGGGCATCCCCCTGCGCCCCGTACTCGGGGCCGGCTTCCCGCGGCTGGGGGGCGCCCTGGTGCTGGCCGAGGGCGCCGCGGGCCTGGCCGAGCTCTGCCGCCTGACCACGCTGGATCAGCTGGGGCCGGGCTGGGAGACGCGGCCGCCCCTGGGCTGGGCTGGGCGGGACATCCCGCTGGCGCTTCCCACCCCCGCGGACGAGCTCGGTCCCGCGGACGAGGGCAGCGTGGACGAAGACCCGGCGAGCGCCGAGGCCCCCCCGCCCGTCGGGGAGGACGAGTGGCGCGGGGCGCTGCTGGCGGCCTGCCGCGAACTGCGGCACTGCCAGCTGGTGCTGCCGGAACCGGCGCTTGCTCTGCTCGTGCCGGAGGCCGGAGACTCCTTCCGCCCGGAGGGCGACCGGCTCAGCGTGGCCCTGGACCCCGCCGCCGACCGCGGGGCGGCCAACCGGCTCTGGCGCCGGGCCCGGGAACTGGAGCTGCCCGTGCTGGCCCACGGCGTCTGCGACTACCTGGACGAGGCCGACGCCCCCCTGCAGCAGCGCGTCCGCGCCCTGCACGAGAACACCAGCCGGGAGCGCATCCTGGCCAGCGGGCGCTGGAACCCCCGGGGCGCGCTGCCCACCTGGGGCGAATTCCAGCGGCCCTTCGCCCGCCTGCCCGCGGCCCTGCGGCGGCTGGAGGCGCTCTGGGAGCGCTGCTCGCCGGGCGTGGAGACCGGCCGCCTGCACCTGCCGCGCCTGGACGAACCCGGCGACGACCTGGAGCGGCTGCGCGCCCACTGCCTGGAGGCCCTGCCGCGCCGCTACCCGGCCCCCGGACCCTGGCGCCGCCGCGGACCGGACGGCCGGCCGGGCAGCGTGGGCCAGACGGATCCGGCCCGCGCCCGGGAGCGCCTGGAGCGCGAGCTGGAGGTGATCGGCCGGCTGGGTTTCGCCGGCTACTTCCTGGTGGTGCGCGAGATCGTCCGCTTCGTGCAGGAGCAGGGGCTGCCGATGATCGGGCGCGGCAGCGCGGCCAACTCGCTGGTCTCCTACTGCCTGGGCTTCACCGAGGTGGATCCCATCCGCCACCGGCTCTCCTTCGAGCGCTTCCTCAATCCCTGGCGCTCCACGCCGCCGGACATCGACCTGGACTTTTCCTGGGCCGACCGCGACCAGGTGCTGCGCTTCGTGCTGGAGCGCTTCGGAGCCCGGCACGCGGCGCTGCTCTGCACCACCGTGACCCTGGGTCCGCGGGGCGCGCTGCGCGAACTGGCCAAGGTGGAAGGGCTGGGCGGCCGGGAGCTGGAGGAGCTGACCCGGCACTTTCCGCGCTCCCCGGGCGACTGGGAGCGCGAGGTGCTGGAGCATCCCGAGCGCCACGGCCTGAAGCCCGAGCAGGAACCTCTGCGCGGCCTGCTGCCCTGGGTGCGGCGGCTGGTGGGCCTGCCTCGCCACCTGGGCATCCACGTGGGCGGCGTGCTGATCACGCCCGAACCCATCACCACCTGGCTGCCCCTGCAGCGCGCCGGGCGCGGCGTGACCGTCACCCAGCTGGACATGCACCCCGTGGAGGAGCTGGGCCTGCTCAAGATCGACCTGCTGGCCCAGCGCGGGCTGGGCGTCTACAGCGACCTGACGCGGGAGGGCGCGGCCGCCGGCCTGCCGCCGCCGCCGCGCACGCCCTACGAACTGGAGCTGGATCCGCCCACCGCCGCCCTGGTGCGCGACGGGCGCAGCATGGGCTGCTTCTACATCGAGTCGCCGGGCATGCAGTCGCTGCTGCGCAAGCTGCGCTGCGGCTGCTTCGAGGATCTGGTGGCCGCCAGTTCGATCATCCGCCCGGGCGTCTCCGAGTCCGGGATGATGCAGGCCTTCGTGGAGCGGCACCGCGCGGTGGCCGCGCTGCCCCCCGGCGCCCCCTGGCCCGTGGAGTACCCGCACCCGCTGCTCCAGGACCTGTTGGAGGACACCTACGGCGTGATGGTCTACCAGGAGGACGTGATGCACGTGGTGAGCGGCCTGGCCGGCATGAGCCTGGCCGAGGGCGACCTGCTGCGGCGCGCCATGAGCGGCAAGGGGCTGGACAAGCTGGCCCTGGTCAGTTTCGAAGAACGCTTCCTGGGCGGCTGCGCCGGACGCGGGGTGCCCGAGGCCGTGGCCCGCGAGATCTGGCGCCAGGTGGCCTCCTTCGCGGGTTACGCCTTCTGCAAGGCCCACAGCGCCAGTTTCGCCGTCCTCAGCTACCGGCTGGCCTGGTACAAGGCCCACCGGCCGGCGGAATTCATGGCCGCCGTGCTCACCAACCAGGGCGGCTTCTTCTCCAGCGCGGCCTACGTGCAGGAGGCCCGGCGGCTGGGCCTGAGCGTGGACGGACCCTGCGTGGTCCACGGCGCCGACCGCTACAGTGGCGGGTCCGGCCGCCTGCGGGTGGGCCTGCAGCAGGTGAAGGGGCTGGAACGCGCGACCCGGCGGCGCATCCTGCGGGAGCGCGGGCGCGCGCCCTTCCGCGGCTTCGCGGATTTCCGCCGGCGCAGCGGGGCGGGCCGCGGCGAGCTGGAATCCCTGATCCACAGCGGGGCGCTGGACGCCCTGGCGGGCTCGGGCGATCCCCGCGAGCGGCGCCCGGCCCTGCTCTGGCACCTGCAGCTGGCCCCTGACATCCGGCGCGACGAGCCCGGCCTGTTCGCCACAGAGGACCGCGTGCCTGCCGGCCAGGGCCGCTGGAGCTGGATCGAGACCTGGTCGCGGGAGCGCGAGGCGCTGGGCTTCGGGCTCTGCCGCCATCCGCTGGAGCTGTTCGATTTCGGCGCGCTGCCTGAGCGCTGTGTGCGGGCGGCGGAACTCGGTGCCCACGTGGGGGAGCGGGTGGGCCTGCTGGGCTGGGTGTTCGCGCGCAAAGTGATCCGCACGCGCACCGACCAGGCCCGGATGGCTTTCCTCTCGCTGGAGGACGCCAGCGGCACCTTCGAGGCCGTGCTCTTCCCCGCCGTCTGGGAGCGCCACGCGCTGCTCTGCCGCGATCCGGGTCCCTTCCACCTGGAGGGCCGGGTGGAACTCGAGGCCGACGAGCCCATGCTGCAGGTGGAGAGCCTGCGGGCGGCCGGCCGGCTCTCGGAGCAAGCGGCCCGGGACGCGGTCCAGGGTTAAGGACGATTCGAGAGAAACGCTCAGGCAGGGAGTGGCGGAGCCGCGCCGGACTCGAGCCGGCAGCTCCCGCCGCGTAGGTCCAGCCAGTCCAGCCGCAGCTCGTGCGCGCCCGCTGCCAGGGGCGCCCAGCCTTCGAGCCACGCCGCCGGTTGGAATCCATCGTGGTCCAGCAGCAGGTGGCCGTCCAGCCAGAGCCGCGCCAGGCTGTAGCTCTCCAGCCGGAAGCGCCAGATGCCGCTGTGGGGGACCGTGATCGTCGTGCGGCGCTGCAAGCCGCGCACGGGACCCCAGGGTGCCAGCGGCGGCAGGGTAGGCGTGGCGGGCCCGGAGACCCAGGGTTCGGCGGGCGGCGGCGGGGGCGACAGCGGCTCGGCCCAGCGCTCCTCCACGGCGGCCCGCGGCCAGTCCAGCGTCTCCAGCGTGAACTCCGCCTGGGAATCCGGCGCCACCAGGCGCCAGTCGGGCTCGGCGGCCAGCAGCCAGCGGGCCGTGACGATGGATTCCGACGCGGCCGGAATCCGCGCGGGCCAAGGTTCGACCCAGTTCAGCTCCAGCTCCAGCGGCCGGCTGCCGAGCACTCCCAGGCGCTGGCGCAGGGCCAGCCGGCGCCGCCCGGCCATGGGAGCCATTCGTAGCGTCCCCTCCGCCAGCGGCTCCCAGTCGCCGTCGTCCCAGCGCGCCTCCAACTCGGTCTCCGGCAGGCAACGGGTGATGCGCAGGTCGAGGGACTCGCCGCTCAGGGCCAGCGGGGCGCCGGACACGTGGGGCGGATCCAGCCGGGGCCGCCAGCCCCGGGCCTGCTGATCGCGCAGCAGGGCGGGCAAACGGCCAGCAAAGTCCGCAGCACCCCGCGGCCCGGCCCAAAGCGTCTCCAGCAGCGCGGCCAGGCGCGGCTGCAGGCGTTCCATCAGCAGGTCCTCATCCGCCACGTACTCGCTCCAGAGGTTGCCCTGGGCGCCCAGCAGCCCGGCGGCCGAGGCTCCACCGGCAGGATCGAAGGCCCGCAGGTCCTGCCAGGAATTCCAGCCGCCGATGGCCCGCGGCTGCTCGCTCCCCGAACCCGGGTAATGATCCAGATAGCACGGGTGCTGGGGGCAGGCCACGGTGGCGAAGCCCGCCGCCAAGCAGCGTTCCACGGCGGCGGCGCCGCGCCAGGCGAAGAGCAGGGAGCCGGGGGGTGGCGGGCCGTCGAGGGCCTCGTCCCAGAAGGCGCCGCGCAGGCCGCGCTCGCGCAGGAGCGGTTCCAGCTGGCGCAGCCACCAGCCCGGCAGGGCCTCCACGCCCGGCAGGCCGGCCCGGCGCGCCTGTTCGCGGCAGCGCGGGCAGCCCGCCCAGGCCCGGGCGGGCACCTCGTCGCCGCCCAGATGGACGACGCCGAAGGGAAAGAGCGCGGCCAGTTCGTCCAGCAGCTCGCCCATGAACTCCGGCAAGGCGGGATTCCCCAGGCAGAGCAGGGCCTCGTGGCAGCCCCAGGCGCGGGGTCGCGGACCGCCCCGACCGGGGCAGGCCAGGTCGGGCCGGGCCTCCAGCAGGGCGCCGCAGTGCCCGGGCAGGTCCACCTCGGGCAGGATCTCCACGCCCAGCTCGCGGCCGTGGGCCACCAGGGCGCGCAGTTCGTCCACGCTCAGTTGCGGGGAGAGGGCCGCGAGCTCGGGCCGGCCAGGCAGGGGCAGGCTCCAGCCCTGGTCGTCGGTCTGGTGCAGGTGCAGGCGGTTGCCGCGCCCGGCGGCCACTTCCTCCAGCAGGGCGTGCAGGCGTGGCGCAGGCCAGGCATGGCGCGCGCAGTCCAGCATCACGCCGCGCCAGGCCTGAAGCGGGGAGTCCGCCACCCGCAGGGCGGGCAGCGCCGTGTCACAAGTCCGCAGCCGGGCCAGGGTCTCCAGGCCCGCGTGCAGGCCCGCCTCGCCGCCGGCGGCCAGCGTCGAGGCCTCCGCCCGCAGCTCCAGTTCGAAGCCTTCCGGCTCCAGGTCCGGGCGCAGACTCAGGTCCAGCGGGATCCGCTCCCGCGCATCCGACGGTGTCAGAGCGCGCCGCCGGGCATGGGCCAGCAGCCGGGCCCGGGCCTCCGGGTCCAGCTCCTGCGCGGCTTCCGACGGAGTGAAGTGGAGGTGAAAGGCCTGGCCTGGGTGGAGCGCGGCGCCCGGCCGCACTTCCAGCGCGCGGGGCGGGGGCAGACTGGGGGGCCAGAAGGAGGCGGCGTCCATAGGGAGAACGAAGGCCCGGCCGGAGCCGGGCCTGTCCGGTTCAGGCAGCGGGACCCATGGAACTCTTCTTGGCGCGCTCGATGGACTGCAGCGCCAGATAGCGGTCGCCGAAGCGGCTCAGGTTCTGGGTCTCCAGGTCGAATTGCTCCAGGTGGCGCTCCTCGTCCTCCACCAGACCCTCGAAGATCTTCTTGGTGGCGGAGTCGGCGTTGGCGCCGGACTCGTTGGCCCAGAGGTTGTAGTCGCGCGCGCTCTCCTGCTCCATGCGCGCAGCCATGGCCAGCATCTCGCGCACGTCCGTGACGGGCTGGACCTCGTGGCCGGCTTTCATCAGGACCTCGCCCTTCAGGAACAGGATCCGCTCGGCCAGCCGCTCCACGTGCATCATCTCTTCGATGGCGATGCGCCGATAGAGGCTGGAGAGCAGCTCGAAGCCCTGGTCGTCGCAGTGGAAATGGAAAAACATGTACTGGTGGACGGCGGCCAGTTCGTCGGCCACGGCCCGGTTCAACAGTTCAATGCTCTTGGCATGCATGGATGACTCCAAAGTTGTGTTCAGGGCTCCAAGGTAGCCTGTCGGCGGGGGATTTCGAAGCCCCTTCTCCACGAGCACCCCGCGGGCGGGGCTGTCAAATTCCTGGCACCCGCCGCTCGGGCGGGCGACTCCCCCCCGCGATTCCTACCGTGAAGGGGACACCGGAATCGGGAGGAAGCTCATGACCGTCGCACCGGACACGCCCTAGACCCCGGGCCTGCGGCCCCGCTTCGAGACGGAACACGCGGTGGCCCGGGCCACGCTCGTGCACGCGGCCCGGGAACGACTGGGCCGGCCGGACTGTCCCTTCGCCGGCGCCGTACTGAGCGACCACATCTGGCTCAGCCTGCCCAAGGACAGGCGCCGCCTCTGGTCACCCGTGCTGGAACTCCAGCTGCGAGAAGAGGCCGCGGGGCGGCTGCGGATCAGCGGCCAGTTCGGACCGGCGCCCGGCGCCTGGACTCTCTTCCTGGCCCTCTACGCCTTCACCGTGCTCTGCGCGGGGCTGGCCCTGCTCTGGGGCAGCTCCGTCTGGCTGCTGGGCGGCCGGCCCACCATCCTTTGGGCGCTGCCCGGCGCCGGCCTGCTCCTGCTGCTCCTGCATGGGATCGCCCAACGCGGCCAGCGGGCCACGCGCCACCAGATGGTCGAACTGCGCCACTGCGTGCAGACCCTGCTGGACGAGCTCGAGCCCTCGGCCTGAGTGCGCCACCTCCGCTTCCCCCACAAGAAAACGCCCCGACGAATGCCGGGGCGCTTTGTCTCACGAAGGGAGGCCGCCGCTTACTTGACCAGCAGCAGCTTCTGGGTGGCGCTGACGCCCTGGCCTTCCAGCCGGGCCAGGTAGAGGCCGCTGGCCAGCGCGGAGGCGTCGAAGCTCACCTGGTGCTCGCCGGCGGCGTGCAGGCCCTGGCTCAGGACGGCCACTTCCTGGCCGGCCAGGTTGATCACGCTCAGGCGCAGGTCCGCCGCCTCACGGTTGACGAAGCGCAGGGTGGTGACCGGGTTGAAGGGGTTCGGATAGGCTTCGCGCAGCTCGAGGGCCGCGGGACGGCTCAGGGCCGGATCCACGTCGGTCAGGGTCCACCAGTCGCCCAGCTCGCCGAAGGTGTTGAGCACGTCGTAGGTGGGATTGGTGTCGTCGATGACCACCACGTGGTCGGCCTGGAAACCGGCCTCGTTGTCGTGGCCGTTGGCGCCGTACTTGTAGGTGATCCGGCGGGAGCTGAACTGGGTGAAGAGCACGTCGCCCTCGAAGAGCGTGCCCGTGGTGTTCACCAGCTGGTAGGCCGGCGGGACCAGGTCCCAGGGCCAGTTGTTCCAGGGGCCGCAGATGGACGTGTAGGTGATCTCGCCATAGGAGCTCAGGCCCTGGTTGGTCTCCCCCGGATGTTCCACGAACCAGGCCTGGACGGGCCAGAGGTCCACGCCGAAGTGCACGGTCACGTCCTGGGCGATGATGTCGTTCCAGGTCACGTCGTCGAACCAGGCCTCGCCCAGCACGATCTCGCCGTAGCCGTCGCTGTCGTTGTCAGGCAGGCCGGTGGTGATGGGGATCAGCCGGTTGGCCACGCTCTCCCAGCGGGCGGAGGCTTCGTTCTGGTCTTCCAGGATGACGTACTTGAACTCCAGGTTGGAGTCCACCTCGACGTTGTCGAACTGGATGTTGAGGTAGTAGTGGCCCGGGTTGCCGCCCTCCTCGCTCATGACCACGGCGCCGCCCCAGTTGCCCAGGTTGGCGTGGCCGCCGCGCAGCACGATCCAATCCGTCAGCGGGTCGAAGGTGCCGTTGGCCGTCATTACCTGCATGTTGACCTGGAACAGGACTTCCACGTTGGTCAACTCTCCGGCCGAGTCCTGGTTGTTGAAGTAGACGGGCTCCAGCGTCGTGGCGCCCGCGACCAGGGTGAAGGAGCGGTTGTCCACGCTCTCCCAGTTGTCCGCGCCGCCGGCGGGCAGGGTCACGTACTTGAACTCCACCAGCGTGCCCAACAGCTCATCGGGCATGTCGTAGGTGCCGGTGTAGAGCATGTCGCCCGCATTGACCAGGGTGGGATTGGCGCCGCCCCAGCCGTTGAAGGTTCCGCGCACCACCACCTGGTCGGTGTCGGGGTTGAAGTTGCCCAGCTCCTGCTGGATGTCCATGTGGATCTGGAAGGTCACCGGGTTCTGGGCGCAGGCCCAGCCGGCCAGCAGCAGCAGACCCAGGGTGTTGGCTAGTCTCTTCATGTCACTCTCTCCTCAGAATTGGAACGTTCAAGGATTACCAGCGGAAGGCCAGGCTGTAGCGCAGGACGGAATCCAGCCGGCCGTAGTCCTCCCAGGAAGCGTCCACCTGCAGGCGACTGCCTGCCCCCAAAGGATAGGTGAATCCGGCTCCCAAGGCAAGACCGCCCTCCCGATCATGCAGAAACAGGTCGCGATAACCACCGCGGAGCTGGAAGCGCTCGCGGAAGCTGTACTCCGTGCCCAGGGACACGGATTCGGAGGCCCGGTCCACGCCGTGGACGGCGTCCGCCGCCAGCACGAGGGAGTGTTCCGGGCTTTCGTAGACAGGCAATTCCGCGCCGATGCGGAAGGTGATGGGCAGGGGCCATCGGTAGACGTCCAGGTTGACGGGCACGGCAGGGTTGTCGCCGTTCTCCGTCTCGTCCATGTCGTGTCCCAGCAAAAGGTCGGTGCCCGCCATCTCCATGTTCAGGCCGGCGTGCTGGATGCTCATGCCCAGCAGCATGTCGCGGAACCCCGTCCGATAGAGGGTGCCCACGTCGAAGGCCACGCTGGAGGCGCTGCTGTGCCAGATCTTGGTCTGCACCAGTTTGGCCGTGGCGCCGAAGCTGAAGCGGTCAGTCATGCGCAGCGCCAGGCTGACGCCCAGCGCCAGGTCGCTGGCCTCGTAGAACTCGCCCGTGCCGTCCTGCTCGGCCAGGGTGGTCACTTCCTCGTCCCCGTAGTCCAGGTAGGTGGCCGAGAGGCCCACCACCAGGTTCTCGCTCAAGGGCGAGACGATGCCCAGGTAATGCAGGTCCGTGTCCACCAGCCAATTGGTCTTCACCAACAGGGCCTCGTTGCCCTGGAGGTTCACCGCCGCGGCGGGGTTCCAATACAGGCAGGAGGCGTCGTTGACGGACGCCGTGCCCGTGCCGCCCATGCCCAGGGACCGTCCGCCCACGCCGATGCCCAGGAAAGCCGCGGCCGTGGTGCCCACGCGGCTCACCGCCAGCGCGGGACCCGCCGCCAAAGCGCCGCCCAGCAGCGCCGTCAAGCCAATCAGTGCGCGCATGGTGGGCCTCCTACTTGATCAGGGCGAACTTGCCCGTCTTCTCGCCGGCCGGGCTGTCCACGTGGTACATGTACATGCCGTAGGCCACGTCCAGGCCTTCGCTGCTCTTCAGGTTCCAGTCCAGGCTGCCGTCCCAGGCCTCCGAGTCGTGGTGCAGGGTGGCCACCAGCTCGCCGCGCACCGTGTAGATGCGCACTGTGGCCGTGGGCGGCAGATGGGTGAACTGGATCTTGCGGTCCCCGCGGTTGCCCTTGATGGGCTTGGGCTCCCACTCCGCGGTGGCCAGGTAGGGATTGGGCACCACGCGCACGCGGGACAGTTCGCGCGCGGCCTGGGCCAGGCTGTAGGAAGGCGCCGCCACGTCCACGGCGTAGCGGTCCTCATCCGTGAAGGGTTTCTTGGTGACGGCCGTGTAGCGGTCCCCCGCCGCGGGCAGGGTGTAGTCCCCGATCCGGTTGGTGGGGATGTCCACGGCCACGCCGAAGGCCCAGCTGACCAGCCGCGTGCCCGGGTGGGCGGGATCGTCCGCCGCCAGCAGGATGAAGTCGCGGTACTCGAAGGAGTCCGTCGTGTTGCGGCCGAAGGGCGGCGGTCCCTGGTTGAGGTTCGGGTTGTAGACCCAGAACTCCACGGGCTGGGGCGCGTCGGGATCGGTGATGTCCCAGATGCGGTAGTTGGTCTGCAGGCTGGGCACGATGCGCGGCAACAGCGTGTTCATGCTCTGGTCCGGGAAGAGGGCGGGGGACAGGCTGACGCTGCCCGCTTCCTCGCCCACGAATTCCATCCGGTAGTCGCGGGGCAGCGCCGTGCCCGTGAATTCCCGCGTGAAGCCCGCGCTGTTGTCCAGCATGGTCACGGTCCTGAGGGTCCAGGGCAGCATGTTGGCCGGCGCGTCCTGCCAGCCGCTTAAGGTCGGGTCCGCCTGGAGGAACCAGTCGTTCTGGAAGCGCAGGCGCAGGCCCTCCACCACCGGATCGTAGGCCTGGACCACGGTGGCGTAGCCCGTCAGGTTGGGCACCAGGTGCTTGTGGACCAGGTTGTGCCGGTAGTAGAACAGCACCTCCACCAGCCCGGCGGGCACGCCGGCCAGGAACTCCGGCGTGTAGATCACCTTGCCCTGATCGAAATCGAAGTCGAACTCGCCGTCGGCGCGCAGGGTGTCGCCGGTGTCCAGCCGCACGCGCACGTGGAGCGTGTCGCCGGTGTCCAGGCGCCGGGCGCTGAAGAAGTCCACGTCCACGCCCGAGTAGGTCAGCGACTGCTGCGGCGTGTCGGTGTTGATCGGGAAGCTCTCCATGACCGGCTCCATCCCGTCCCGGCGCATGGAGAACGCGAAGGCCGGCACGATCACCTCGCCCAGCAGGACGCGGGTGGAATCGTAGCCCACGCTGTCGATGTGGGCCACGTAGCCGCCGATGTCCGCGTTCCAGATGAAGGTCGTGTCCGGTTGCCAGGCCGTGTACTGCCAGCCCAGCACGTCCTGGATGCGCGCCGTGGTGTCGGCCAGGATGCTGACCTGGTAGCGCGCGCCGTCCACCAGCCGGGTTTCGTCCACGATCTCGGGGATGACGCCGCCCGTGGCGCTGCCGCTCAGGTGCTCGGCCTCCTCTTGCACCAGCCCGGGCTGGTAGCCGGAGGCGGCGGCGGCGGCGCTGACGTAGACCGTGTTGACGTCCAGGGTCACGCGGCCCGCGGCGTCGATGCTGGCCTGCTTGGCCGTCTCCGCGGGCAGGAAGCCGGACTCCGGATCGCCCCGGTCATAGGCCGCGACGGCGTAGAAGTAGTTCTGGCCGTTGACCGCCGTGGTGTCCGTCCAACTGTGCACCAGGCCGCTGTTGCTGCCCAGGTAGTACTGCGTGCCGTTCAGCGCGATGGGGAAGAAGCCCTCCACCTCGTTGATCAGGTCGAACTGGGCCACCGGCGAGAACGAGGCCGCGTTGCCCCGGCCGTCGGTGATGTTGTAGGTGTCCAGGAAGCCCGGGTCCGTGGCGCGGTAAATGCGGTAGCCCTCGAAGTCGCGCAGGTGGCTGATCCGGTCCACGCTGCGCTCGGCGCGATCGTCCCAGTAGAGGGTCACGCGGCCGTCGCCGGGCACGGCCTGCACGGCCGGCTTGCTGGGGGGCTGGATGAAGTTGTAGTTCTCGTTGTAGATGGTCCGGACCGTGGCCAGGTTGCCGAAGATGTCATCCCGGGATTCGCCGAAGACCACGGCCAGGCTGATGCGCTGGGTCTCGCCCGAGCGCAGCGGGAAGTAGCCGGCGCCGTAGAGGAAGTCGTGGTCCGCCGGGGCGCCCGCCGTGCTGTCGAACTCGCCGGGCACCATGCGCAGCCAGATGTCGTCGTCGTTGCGGCTGGAGAATTCGCTGAAGGTGAACTCGTTGAAGGAGGTCAGGCCCAGCTGGTCGCTCTCGGTGATGTCCAGGGCGTCGTAGTGCGGCTCGCCCGCGGTGGGCAGCCCGTCGTTCTCCCCCGTGTCACCGGTGACCGGCTGGCCGTCGCCGCCCACGTCGTCGAACTCGGCGTTCCAGTCGCCGTCGTTGTCCAGGCCGTCGTCCCGGCGCTCGTCCACCAGCAGGTCGTACTCCTGCAGCAGGGCCAGCGGCACCTCCACCATCTCCGTCGAGCCCGCGGCGGGCTCGCTCAGGCCCAGCAGGGTCCAGTCCACGTAGACGGCGTCCAGGTAGGCGTCGCTCTCGTCGATGACGCCGTTGAAGTTGTCGTCCACCAGGTTGCTGGGATCCTCGCGCACGACCTTGCCCGCGTAGATCGGGATCTCGAGGTTGCGCCAGGTCAGCACCAGGGTGTCCGCGGCCTGGGGCGGCACGCTGGGGACAGGCACGCGCACCAGATGGCGCGGGTAGAGCGGATCGTTGTAGTCGATGGCCACCACCACCTGGTCGGCGGCCAGCACGCTGGTGGTGTCCACCCAGGCCGCCAGCCGGTCCAGGGTCAGGCGCGGCAGATCCGTGGCCCGGCTGTCGCCGTCGTTGTCCAGCCAGTCCACCGAGTTGCCCGGGCTCTCGAGGAAGGCGTAGCCCACGATGCCCACGTTGCGCACGCCGGGGTGGACGGGCGTCCAGCCGCTGGCGCCGCGGTCGTCGAAGTCCTCGGTGTAGGTGAATTCGTCGTCGCGCGAGAACTGGTTCACGTCGTCGCCCGAGTCGCCGTCGCCGCCCACCAGGGTTCCGCAGACCATGCCGAAGGCCACCTTGTCGTAGTCGATCTCGCTGGTGTTGGTGATGTCGTAGAGCCAGAAGGTGACGTCCTCGGCCAGCGCGTGGGACCACTGGAAGCCGCGCACGGCCACCTTGAGGCCCAGGCCGGCGTGGGTCGTGTCGTCCGCCCAGGGCTGGATGCGCGGCACCAGCATGGAGTCCGGCTCGCCGGGGAAGGTCTGGGCCCAGAGGCCGGGGAAGTAGGTCTCCACCGTGTCACGGAATGCCCACTGGGTGCCCAGGAACTCCCGGTCGCGGCTGTCGTCCACCCAGAAGTAGCTCTCCTGGTCGGCGTTGTTCACGTCGCGCCCGAAGTAGCCGTTCCACGAGCCCGGCCAGCCCTTGTCCGGCCAGACGTCGGGCCAGGAGAGGCGCTGGTGGCTCATGCCCACCAGGGTGGTCTCCGGGTTGGCGAAGCCCGGCAGGGGCATGAAGGTCCAGTACTCGGCCGGGTTGGCCGGGTTCACCTCGTCGCGCCCGCGGGCCGGGCTCTGGGTGACGGCCACGCTGCGGACGGGCTTGTTGAGGAGCTTGTTGAAGTACTCCACGCCCACGCAGATGGAGATGTCGCCGATGTACTCGTCCCCCGTGCCCTTGGGCCACTCGAAGGAGTACTCGGCGCCCACGCGGCCCACCAGACCGGTGTTGTAAAAGGTCGTCTGCACCAGGTTGCCCGAGTGCAGGTTCTTCTTCTTGGCCTCCGGACTGGACCAGATGTCGTCGTACCAGGCCGCGGGGGTGAGCCGGACCAGGCCGCCGGCCAGGATCAGGAGGATGAGGGTGCGCTGCATGTAAATCCTCTCGCCGTTCGAGGTTGAAGGCCGTGCGCCGTGCTACAGGGACAGGCGGAAGCCCAGGATGACTTCCCGCGGACGCGAGTAGTTGCCGGGATCCACCACCAGCTGCGACTGGGTGTCCTGCCAGTCGATGTCGTAGCCCGCGCGCCCCGTCCGGGCGAACACGTTGTTCTCGTTCAGGCGGTCCAGCAGGTTCTTGACCTGGATGTTGAGCTGGAGGTCCGGCGACTTCAGGACGTTCCAGTAGCCGGAGAAGTCGAAGTTGACGTAGGTCGGCTTGCGCCCGCTGTTCTCCAGCAGGCCCACCACCAGGTCCTCGCTCTTGGGCGTGGGCGTGTAGGGCAGGCCGCTGCCGTAGCTGCCCAGCAGGCTCAGGCCCCAGATCCCGCCGCGGTCCAGCGAGATGTTGCCGTTGAGCGTGTGCCGGCGGTCCCAGTTGAGCGGGATGAGGTACTTGTTGACCTCCTTGCCCGCCTCCACGGCGTTGCGCGCGGCGTCGGCGCTGGAGGCGTTGGCCTCGGCCACCTGGAACGTGTAGTCCAGGCCGGCGCTGAAGCCGCCCTGGTAGCGCTTGTCCAGACTGAGCACGAAGCCCTTGATGTTGCCGAAGTCGCGGTTGGTGTACATGTAGTACTTGTCCACGTTGATGGTCTCGATCTGCAGGTCGGTGGAGACCAGGTCGCGGATGTCGCGGCTGTAGAAGCTCAGTTCCAGCGCCACGTCCTCGCCCAGTTTCTGCTGCAGGCCGATCTCGTACTGCACCGTGCGCTCCACGTCCAGGTCCGGGTTGCCCACCACCGTGTTCAGGCCGGTGAGCTCGAAGTCCGGGTTCTGGTAAAGGACGTCGAAGGCCGGGCGCTGGAAGAAGTGCCCGTAGCTGAAGTGCAGCACGCCGTTCTCCGAGACCACGTAGGCGATGGCCAGGCGCGGGCTGAGCTGCCACTTGGGCGCGATCTCGTCCCGGCCCAGGGTCGCGTTGGTGGGGTCGCGCAGGTCGGCGGGCAGGCTGGCGTTGGCGTCGAAGACGTCCAGGCGCACGCCCGCGTTCACCGTCACGTCGCTGAACTCGATTTTGTCCTGGAGGTAGGTCGAGGCCTCCCAGGGATAGCGCGTGTAGCGGTTGTCGTTGGCGCCCTGGGGGGCGACGATCTGGTCCCCGTTGAAGCTCACGCTGCGCTGGTCGAAGATCAGCCGGTGGCTGCGCAACTCGAAGCCACCCTTCCAGAGGTGGCGCTTGCCCCACTGCCGGCTGAGGTTGCCCTTCAAATCCCAGGTGTCCGTGCGGCGCTCGAAGTGCTCGTTCTCCGTGCCGCCCATCTGGGCGAAGCCCACGTAGACGTCGTCGGGATAGCGGACGGGGTTCTGCGGGTCCGCCTCGTTGAACGTGTAGTAGTAGAAGCCGCTCTCCGCCGGGAACCACTCGTCCGAGCGATAGCGCGAATCCATGATGCTGCTGTAGAGCCGGTGGTTGTAGGTGTTCAGGGTCTGGCTGAGGGCCAGGTCCATGAAGGTCTCCGGGTTCAGCACCTTGTCCCACTTCAGGCTGAGCAGCTGGCTGCGGCTGTAACGCCGCAGGCGGCCGTCGGGCGTGTAGCGCCAGCTGTGGCTGTACTCCTGGTAGCTGCGGTCGCTGCCCAGCCACATGGCGCGCAGCACGCTGCCCGGGCCCAGGTCGGCCCGCAACTTGAGCTGCGCGCTGCGCTTGACCTCCACGTCCATGGGCACGTCCTCGCCGTCCCCCGAGGCCGATTCATAGAGCTGGCGGCTGCGGCCGTCGGCCCACTCCAGCACGGACTGGACGACCGCGCTGTCCGCCGCGTCCTCCATCGGATAGAAGCCCTGCTGGATGGTGGCCGTGAAGGCGCTGTCCATCAGCGCGTCCACCAGGAAGAAGTGGCCGCCGAACATGTCGTCCATCTGGAAGCCCATGACCTCGCTGGCGTTGAAGAAGCGGTAGGGCACGCCGTCGGACTCCCAGGCGCCGATCTGCTCCTGGGGGCTGAACAGGCGCCGGCCCTGCTGCCAGCCGTTGTTGTCCGAGTAGCGCAGGCTGCCGTTCACGCTCAGCCAGGGCAGCGGCGTGGGCGAGGAGAAGCCCAGCTCGACGTTGGAGAGGTTGAGGGGATCCAGCTCGTCGATGTTGTAGAACTGCTTTTTGTGGTTGCTGACGTAGTCGCCCAGCCAGCCGCTCACCGTGACGTCGGGCTTGTCGCCGGCGTCGCGCGTCACCGTGTTGACCACGCCGCTCATGGCCTGGCCGTACTCGGCGTTGAAGGTGCCCGAGAGCACCTGCAGCTCCTGGACCATGGAGACCTGCACGTCCACGCCGCGGGAGCCGTCGTAGACGTCCGTGACGGGGATGCCGTCCACCAGGTAGAGCACCTCGCCCGAGCGGCCACCGCGGAAGTGGCCGTCCACCACGCCCGCCTGCAGGCTGACCACCTGGGAGAGCTCGGTCACAGGCATGCTCTTGAGCTTGTTGGCGTCCACGTAGCTGGCGCTGTAGGTCTGGTCCACCTGGACCAGCGAACGCTCGGCCACGATGGTCACCGTCTCGCCCTGCACCATGCTCTCCTGCAGGGTGGCGTCCTGGCGCGTGGTCAGGTCCACGCTGACGCCCACCTTGTCCACCTGCAGGCCGCGGTAGCCCACGCTGCTGAACACCAGCGTATAGGTTCCCGGCGGCACGTTGAGGATGGAGTACTCCCCGTCGAAGTCCGTGGCGGCGCCGCGGGTCTGACCCAGCACGACCACGTTCACTCCGGGCAGGGGCTGACCCTGGGGGTCCTTCACCTGGCCCGTGATCTTGCCCGTCACGCCGGCCCAGGCCTGGGCCAGCAGCAGCAGGCTGCACAACACGCGGATGGCGGTTCTCATCGGCGACTCTCTGCTTGTCCTGCCGCCCGGGGGCCGGTCTGCCCGCGGCGCGGGCGGGATCCGGTTCCGGCACGGCGTGGGTACGTCATGCTTGTGTTCCGCTCAGACGCCGCTGTTCTCCCTCCGCGGCGAAGAGGTGCCAACCGGCCGGCTTGAGACCCAGGGTCACGCGCTTGCCCATCGCCAGGGTGGCGTCGGGGGCCAGGCGGGCGACACAGGGCTGGCCGAACAACTGGAAATAGGCAAGGGTCTCGTGACCCATCCGTTCCACCACGTCCAGGCTGACCTCGCCCAGCGCGGGCAGCCCGGGATCCAGGTCCAGACCCTCGGGCCGCAGCCCCAGCAGGGCCGGCCCCTCGGGCAGCCCGGGGGCCACGGGCAGATCGCGCTCGGAGCCCGTGGGCCGGAAGCAGCCAGCGCGCAGCTCGCCGGGCAGCACGTTCAGCGCCGGCGAACCGATGAAGCCCCCCACGAAGCGGTTGGCCGGCCGCTGGTAGAGGGCCATGGGGGTGTCCACCTGCTGGATCACGCCCTTGTGCAGGACCACGATGCGGTCGCCCAGGGTCATGGCCTCCACCTGGTCGTGGGTGACGTAAATCATGGTGGTGCCCAGCTGGGCGTGCAGGCGGGCCAGCTCCGTGCGCATCTGGACGCGCAGCTTGGCGTCCAGGTTCGAGAGGGGCTCGTCGAAGAGGAAGACCTTGGGCTGGCGCACGATGGCCCGGCCCAGGGCCACGCGCTGACGCTGGCCGCCGGACAGCTCGCGCGGCCGGCGCTCCAGCAGGGACTCCACGGACAGGATCTCCGCGGCCTGTCCCACGCGGGCGTCGATTTCCCGCTCGGGGAGCTTCCGGATGCGCAGGCCGAAGGCCATGTTCTCGCGCACGGACATGTGCGGGTAGAGGGCGTAGTTCTGGAAGACCATGGCGATGTCGCGGTCCGCCGGAGCCATCTCGGTGACGTCGCGGCCGTCGATGACGATCCGGCCCGAGGAGACCTCCTCCAGCCCGGCGATCATCCGCAGGGTGGTGGACTTGCCACAGCCCGACGGCCCTACCAGCACCAGGAACTCGCCGTCCCGGATTTCCAGGTCGAAGGTCTCCACGGCGACGTACCCGTTGGGATACACCTTGCGGAGGCGTTCCAGTTGAATGGCTGCCATCTGGTTTCCTGACTTGGCCCGTGGGCGACGCGGCGCCGGCAGCGCGGCGATCACGACACGGCGTGTGCGACGCTTGAATGTAGAAAAGACGCGAGGCGCCCAAAACCACGCGCAGGTGGGACAGCCCGCCCACCTCCGAACACCCTCCCCTCCGCGTTCACCCTGGCGCGCGGCCCGCCGCTCCGGGCGGGCGTCCGAGCGGACTCAGGGCGTCCAGTCCAGCAGCACGGCGCTGCGCGGTCCCACCCGCAGCGTGTGCCCGTCCAGATCCAGCTCCACGCGTCCCGAGGCCAGCGCCACCCGGGCCGTGCCCGGCAGGCGCAGGGTCCAGGTGTTGTCGGGGTGCGTGTTGAAGGCCGCCGCCGCGCCGGCGTCCGCGCTGGTCCAGGCCAGCTGCGCGCCGGTCAGGCTCTCCTCCAGCACGTCGCGCCGGGCCGCGGCCAGCCCCGGATGGGAACGGCGGAAGACCACGGCCTGGCGGTAGAGCTCCACCAACGCTTTGTTCAGGGTCAGCAGGCGCCAGTCGATCCAGTTGGTGGCGTTGTCCTTGTCGTAACTGTTGTGATCGATGCGCCCCACCCGGGTCTCCGCCTCGCAGCCCCGGGCGATGAGCTTGCTGCGCCCCAGGTCCTGCCCCAGGTGCAGCATGGGCACGCCGCCGCTGGAGAGCAGGTGCAGGGCGGCCACGCCGTGCAGGGCCAGCTCGGCGGGCGTGAGACGCTGGAAAGCCAGCCGGTCGGCCACCACCGTGTCCTCGCTGGCCAGCCCCAGGCCCAGCTTGATCCAGTCGGCCAGATCGTGGTCGTCGTGGGCGGCCACGTAGCTGACGGCCTGGCGCGGATCGGGATTGAGCCCGCCCAGGCTCGCGGCCGAGCCCGCCAGGTTGGCCACCAGGCGCGCCGGCGAACTTTCGGGGTGGAGGGAGCCGAACAGGAAGCCCCGGGCCTCGGCGGGCTGGCGGCCGCGCAGGTCCACGCGGTACTGGTCGTTCCACCAGGACCAGCCCAGCCGGGCGAAGGTCTCGGGCTCGTAGGCCCCGCCGCCCCAGGGCTCGGCGGTGTGGAACAGGCCACGGGCCGCGAAGAACTCGTGCAGCTGGCGCAGCGTCTCGTCGTCGATCATCGCCCCCAGGTCGAAGCGGAAGCCGTCCACGCGGTAGACCTCGGCGAAATGGGTCACCGAGTCCAGGATCAGCCGGCGGGCCAGCGGACGCTCCGTCTGCAGGTCATTGCCGCAGCCTGAGGCCGAGCTCATCCCGCCGTCGTCACCCAGCCGGAACCAGTAGGCCGTGTCCATCATCTTCAAGGGGTTGTGGTCGTACTGGGAGACGTGGTTGTAGACCACGTCGAGAATCACGGCCACGCCCGCCTGGTGGCAGCGGTCCACCAGCTCCTGGAGCTCGCGCACCTGGCGGCCGTCCAGCCCGCACCAGCCGCCGGGCTTCAGGTTCTGCTCGCTGGCGAAGTAGGCCTCCGGCGCCAGGAAGGCGCTGGTCATGTAGCCCCAGTGGTTGCGCGCGTAGGGGTTCCAGTCGTTGAAGAGCGGCGCCTTGGGGTTCTTGTAGTCCATCTCATAGTTGCCGAATTCCTGCAGGGGCAGGAACTCCACGGCGGTGGCGCCCAGCTTCTTCAGGTGCGCCAGCCCGCCCGTGTTGCTGCTCCAGTAGCCCGGGTAAGTGCCCGCCAGGGCGCCGGCGCCGGCGCCCGGCCCCGCCGTGGCGTCGCGCAGGTGGGTCTCCAGGATGATCAGCGAGTCCGCCGGGGGCGGCGTCCAGTCTGCGCAGGTCCACGCAAAGCTCTCGTCCAGCAGCAGGGCGCGGCCGGAGTGTGTGTAGTGGTTGCGCGTGGCCACGGCCGTGGCCCAGGGGTCGGCGAACTCCCTCGCGGGATCGGTCCAGTCCTGCACGCCCGTGGCGGAACTCAGCGACCAGGTCCAGGCCATGCCCGGCGCGGCCTCGGGACAGGCGACGCTCCAGCTGCCGTCGGCGGCGGCCACGGCCTCGCGGACCAACAGGGCCTGCTCGTCGTCCGGCCGGGCGTAGACGTGCAGGCGCACGGCCGTGGCCCGGGGCGCGAACAGCCGGAAGACCCGCGGGCCGGCGCCGGAGACGCCCAGCGCTTCCGTGCAGACGAAAGCGTCGAGCACGCCGGCGGGAATCACGGGCAGGCGCTTGCCGTTCTTGAGAAGCAGGGCGTGCTGGGCCTGGAGGTCCAGCGGCCGGGCGCTGCGCAGGCGCCAGTCCGGCCCTTCCTGTGACACACTCAGGGGCAGCAGGGCTTCCGGGCCGTTCTGGCGCCACTCCGCCACGCGCGCGCCGTCCAGCTTGAGCTTGTCCGCGCCGCTCACCCGCAGCTCCGTGGGGGTGTCCCACTCCACGCGCTGGGCCTGCGCCGCCGGCAGAAGGGACAGCATCGTCAACAGGGCAAGGACTCTCATCTCACTTCACCAGGCTGAGCTTGCGCGAGCCGCGCCAGGCGCCGGCGCGGGCCTGCACGACGTAGGTGCCGCTGGCCAGGTGGCCGGCGTTCCAGTGGAACACGCGACGCCCGGCGGGCAGCCAGCCGTCCGCCAGAGTGGCCACGCGCTGGCCGGCCAGGTTGAAGATCTCCAGCTCCACCTGGGCGGCCGCGGGCAGCGTCAGGGGAATGGAGACCCGCGGGTTGAAGGGGTTGGGCCAGGGCTCGCCCAGCTGGAACTCCACGGGCAGCACCGCCGGGTCGGGCGGGCTGACGTCCACGGCCTCGTTGCCCAGGATGAACCAGCGCGCGTCCCAGTTCGCCAGATCCACGCTCACGTGGGTGTCCACGCCGCCCGTGTACTCGTGCACGCCGCCGCCGAACAAGTCGGTCAGATACCAGGTGCCCGCCTCCATGCCCCAGTCGGCCACCGGCAGCGTCAACTGGGCGCTGCGCGTGTTGTCGCTGAAGTTGTAGACGCAGAGGATCACGCCGTCCGTGGCGGGGTCCTCGGGCACGCGGGCCAGGCTGTAGACCTGGCTGGGATCGTTGTTGACCAGTTGCAGGGAGCGGTTGGTGCGGAACTGGGGCCAGGCGCCGCGCGTGCGGCAGAGCTGCTGGTAGTACGGGCGCAGATTCTGGGGATCGCTCCAGTTGATCAGGCCGCGCGGGGTGGTCTCCCCCACTTCCTGGCCGGCGTAGATCAGCGGCACGCCGGGCAGGCTGAAGAGCAGGGCCGCCGCGCAGCGGGTCTGGTCCGCGTTGTGCGCGGGGTAGAAGCGCGCCTCGTCGTGATTCTCGAGGAAGCGGAAGGGCAGGGCGTTGTCCGGGTACCAGAAGCCCACGTTGCTCACACGGTCCTGCACCGTGGAGGGCGCCACATTGTTGATCTCTTGCAGGGCGTTCCAGAACAGCGGCCAGTCGTAGGCCAGGTTGAAGCGGCCGTCGAAGATCGAGAAGTCGTCGGCCCCGGCCTCCGCCAAGAGGAGCAGGTCTGGCCGGGTCACGCGGATGGAGCGGCGCCAGTCGCGCCAGAACTGCCCGTCGCGCTCCTGCGGGCCCCAGGCCACGTCGCAGCGGTAGCCGTCCACGCCCACCTCCTCGATCCAGTAGCGGCTGAGCTGGGCAGCCTCGCGCTTGTAGTCCGGATGGGAGACGTTGAAGTTGGGCAGGCTGCTCCAGTCGTAGTAATACTGGTGCGTGCCGTCCTGATTCCACATGTACCAGCCGCGGTTGAGGCTGTCGTCGCCGTACTCCAATGCCGATTGCATCCAGGGATGGTCGATGGAGCTGTGGTTGAGCACCATGTCCAGCACCACGCGCAGGCCCCGGGCGTGGGCCTCCTCCACCAGGGTGCGCAGGTCGCTCTCGGTGCCGTAATCCTGCTCCACGGCGTAGTAGTCGTTCACCGCGTAGCCGTGGTCGCTGGGGCCCTCGAAGACAGGCATGAACCAGATGGTGTTGGCGCCCAGCTCGACGATCTCGTCCAGGCGCTCGGTGACGGCGGCCAGGTTGCGGCGGGAGTCGAAACTGCGCACGAAGATCTCGTAGACGATGGCGTCGCGCACCCAGAGCGGGTAGTCGTTCTGGCCCACCGGGCGGGTGCGGCCGTTTTCAACTTCGAAGAGGCCGCGGGCCGTGCCCGTGTGGCCCTGGGCGTCCGTCACGGTCAGCCGGAACCAGTAGGCGCCGTCCGTGGCGGGCAGCTGCGGAACGGAGGCCACCATCGAGCCGGAGTTCGTGATCGCCACGGCCTCGGGGTTGCCCTCCTCCATCTCCCAGAGCCAGCCCGTGATGTCGCCGTCGATATCCACCGTGGCCGTGCCGTAGAGCTGCAGCACCGATTCCTGCAGCAGCAGGCTGATCTGGGGCTGGGGCGCGTGTTCGCGCAGGAGGGTGATCTCCAGCGCCGAGCTGGACCCCCAGAAGCCGTCCGCGTCCTGGGCCTTGGCCTGGAAGCGGTTGAGACCGTCCAGCAGCGTCAGGTTCGTGCTCCAGATTCCATCCACCAGGGCCACCTCGATGGAGTCCGCCAGCGCGCCCGCCTGGCGCACCAGCCGCACGCTGCCGGCGGTGTTGGGCGTGGCCGTGCCGCGCACGGTGCGCGCGGCCAGGGTCGTGGAGCCGCCCTGGGTCAGGAAGCGCACCACGGGGCCGGGCGAGGCCATGTGCGGACCCACGTCCTCCGGCAGCACAGGCGCGAAGCCGCGTCCCGCCGCGTCCAGGCGAGCCGTCCGGCCCAGGCTGCTGTTGGCCAGCAGGACGTCCTCCCACCCGGCGGGCTCGACGCAGGCCGCATCGTAGACGTCGCAGTCCCAGGCTTCGCTGAGGCCGCCCTGGCCGGGACCCACCTCGGTCACGCCGCCTTCCAACGGCGCCACGCCCGTGATCGTGGCGAAGCAGCCCAGGAACCAATCCTCCTGCCAGCTGCCCAGGCGCTCCTCCAGCAGGTCCATGGGCAGGTTGGCCACCAGGGTCTGGCCGCTGGTCCAGACGCTGAGCGGCGCGCCGGCGATCAGCGGATTGTAGTCCGTCAGCAGGCGGTTGTCCTGCTCCGGGTTGAGGTGCGGCGAGGTGGGCTTCAGCAGGGACAGGAAGAGCCCGGCCGTGGCCCAGTCCGGGGTCTCCAGCTCGTCGCGCAGGTGATCGGCGGAGGGATCCGCCGCCAGCGTGGGCAAGAGGAGCAGGTTGACCCGGCTGTAATCGTGCAAGAGGCGCAGCCGCACGCGCACCTGCAGCGAGTCGCCCAGGGCCGCCTCGCGCAGCTCCACGGCCTCCAGGTCGGCGTAGCCGCCAGGCGGCGTGGGATAACCGTAGAAGCCGGGACCGTCGTCGTCGCGGTCGGCGTCCAGGCGCAGCCAGCCCTCGGGCTGCAGGGCCGCGCACCAGCGCGCCGTGGCCAGGTCGCCGTCCATGTCGGCCAGGCCCACCTCCACCCGGGCCTCGCCGGCCTGGGTCAGGGGAACGGTCAGCCGCAGCGAGTCGCCGTCCCAGCTGTGGGCGACCAGCGCGCCGTTGATCCGGGCCGTGAAGGCCGCCGGGTTCAGCTCCTCGCCGCCGTCCGGGGCGCGCACGCCCAGAGCCAGCTCCAGGCTGGCGGGCTCTCGCCGCACCAGGCCGTCGGGCCGGGACCAGCCCGTGGCCCGCGGACCGGGGGCAGGCGCCAGGTCCAGCATGCTGTTGTTGTTGTCGTTCGCGTTCATGCGCGGGTTGTCCGGGTCGGACGACCAATCGCTGCCGTTGACCACGAACTTGTACTGGTAGGCCCCCTCCTGCAGCACGCGCTCGACGCTCCAGGTGCCGTCCGCGCCCAGACTGAGCGGCGTGAGCGTGGAGTTCCAGCCGTTCATGGTGCCCGCCAGATTCACCGTGCTGATCTGCGCCGGACCGGTGTAGAAACTCGAGCGCGGATCCAGCCGGAAGCGGTGCCAGACCTGGGCGAAGACCGGCGGCTCGCCCACGAAGAGGTTCCAGTTGCCGCCCCCGTTGCTGTCCCAGGCGCTGCCGTTGGTGAAGACCCAGTGCAGGCTGTTGATCTCCTCCACCGCCGTGAGCTGGATGGACCAGACCCCGCCGCCTTCGTCCACCATCGGGCTGCGGACGGCCATCCCGTCCCCGACGGCCACTGTGCCCGCGGGCCAGACGGCCTGGGGCGGCTCCACCCAGTTGCCCGCGCCGGACTCGTTCACGCCCCAGTGCAGCAGTACCGGGCCGCCGGGCAGGGTGCCCGGGCCCGTGTTGTAGAACACGCTCACCACGTCGCCCGTCTCGGGCTCCAGGGGCGTCCACCAGCAGGCCACGTCACTGGCCATGTAATCGACGATCCAGTTGGCACCGCCGTTGTTGTCCCAGTTGGCGCCGTCGGTGAAGACGAAAGCGATGTGCTCCATCGGCTCGACGGAGGGCACGGCCACCTGGAACAGCCCGCCGCCCTGGGCCAGCAGGGGCGACTGCAGGGCGAAACCGTCCGGCGAGACGGAGCCGGCGGGCCAGTTGGCGGCCGGCGGCAGGCTCCAGCCGCCCGTGTCGGGGTCGTAAAGGCCCCAGTGGAGCTTGACCTGGGCCGGCGCGTCGGGCAGGGCGCCCGCCACGGCGTCGTAGGTGATGGTCAGGGTCTGGCCGACCAGCGGCGCGGCGGGCTCCAGCGTGACCACCTGGGCGAAAGCACCGGTGGCCAGCCAGGCAGGAAGGAGGATCAGCAGGGTCTTCATGGCGGGTCCTGTGGTTTGAACTGCCAGAAAGTAGAAATCTGGACCGAAGCTCGGTCGCCCGCCTCGTTGCGCTTGCGCCCTTGAGACGGTTTCTTTCCGGCCCGCCCGGGCGGGTCAACAGCGTGGGAGAACCGTCATGAACCAGCCCCTCGTCCGCCTGCTGCTCCTCCTCTTGCTGGGCGCCGCCGGGCGCGCCCAGGTGGGCGCGGAACCGACCCCCGCCCTGCCCGCCGTAGCCGTGCCCGACAGCGCGGCCAGCGCCGGGCCTGTCCTGGAGCCCGAACGCTATCCGCTGACCCGCTGCCTGATCACGGGCGCACCGCTGGGCAGCATGGGCGAAGTCATCCAGCTGGACCTCCACGGGCTGAGCGTGCAGCTCTGCTGCGACCATTGCAACGCCGAGGCCCAGGAGCGCGAGGAGCTGTTCCGCAAGACGATCACCAAGGCCCTGCTCAAGCGGGACGGGCCCGACTATCCGCTGCAGGACTGCCTGGCCTGCGGCCAAGCGCTGCCCCGCAAGCCGCTGCCCCTGGTGCAGGGCTCGACCCTGCTGCTGGTGGACACGGAGGCCTGCGCGGCCCGGCTGGCGGCCGAGGGCGCGGGCTGGGCCCGGACGGTCCGCGCGGCCCGGGCCGCGGCCAGCGCCGGCCGCTAAGTCCCACGTCATTTCGAGCCATGAGAAAGGGGAAGGCCCGGCCTTCCCCTTTTGCTTGTCCCGCCGCGAACGGCCGCGGAACTCGAGCCTAGGCCTGCAGCGAGCAGCCGCAGGTGGCCGTGAATCCCAGCTGCTCGAACTGCGCGGGCGGAATGGAGGGCCCGCTGCGCTGGCAGTGCTGCTCGAAGGCCTCCACCAGGGCGGCGGCCACGTCCACGGCCGTGCGCTGCTCCAATTGGGGCCGGGGCAGGGCCCAGACCAGCTCGCCGTCGCGGAACAGCGCCAGGAAGGGGCTGGACTCGGGCAGGGGGCCCAGGTGCTCGCGCACGCGCCGGACGGCCAGTTTCTCCATCCCGGCGAAGACGGTCCAGAGGCGGTCGGGGATCCGGCCGTTCTGCAGGGCCAGGGCCACGCCCGGACGCATGTTGCCCGCCGCGCAGCCGCAGACGCTGTTGATCACCACCAGCGTGCTGCCGCCGGTCTGCGCCAGGGCCTCGTCCACGGCGGCGGGATCCAGCAGCTCGCGGAAGCCCACGGCCAGCAGTTCCTCGCGCATGGGCTGGACGGCCACGGGATCGTAGCTCGGCATGTCGGACCAGGTCATGAGGGGTTCTCCTTCTTGGACTATTTTAGTTCTGTTTTGGTGATAACATAAGGTCCTTCCGCCCCGGGGTCAAGGGCGGAAGGACCTGAAGTCGCTCAGTCGCTCAGTCGCTCAGTAGCGCAGTTCCAGACTCACCCGGTGGCTGCCGCCCAGCTCGTGCTGGGTGAAGGCGTAGTTCACCTGGGCGTGGCGCAGGTGGAAGCCCGCCCCCAGGCTGAGCTGGGCCTCGCCGAAGTCCGGCGCGGCCACGCCGCCGCGCAGGATCAGCACGCGCCGCAGATCCCACTCCGTGCCCAGATGCCAGGTGCCGTCGTAGAGGTCGTCGTACTCCAGCGCCACGCGCCAGCCCAAGGCCAGGCGGCGCCACTCGTCCTGGTAGGAGAAGCCGGCCCGCATGCCGCCGGGCAGCGCGTCCTGCTGGCCCGAGGGCGTGTCCCAGTCCAGGTCCTGGGCCACCAGGTTGTGCCGGGCCACGGCCAGCACGAACTCGCGCCGGCCGCGCTCGCCCACCCGCGCCGGTTCGGCGACCATCAGCTTGATACCCAGGTCCACGCCGCTGCCGCTGGCCCCCACCTCGTCCAGGTTCTCGCGCACCAGGCGCAGGGAGGACCCCACGGCCAGGCGCGCGGGCAGCCGGTTGCGCAGCAGACCCTGCCCCAGCAGGATGTCGAACCAGAATTCGCGGCTGAGGCCCACGGTGAGGGCCGTGGAACGGCTGTCGAAGGCGCTGCCGCTCGTGGCGCCGTTGGAGCGGTCGTCGGGGTTGCTGGGATCCCGGCCGTCGGCCAGGGCCGCGTAGCGCGGGATGTCCGTGACCAGGTTGACCTGGGCTCCGGCGCTGAGCGCCCAGCGTTCCCGGACCTGCCACTGCAGGGCCGCGCTCTGGTAGGACGAGAGGCCGTCGAACAGGCTGACGCCCTCGGCATAGACCTTGAGCGGCTGGTCGTCCACAACCAGTGCGGGATTCCAGAAGAAGCTGGTGGCGTAGGACTTGCTCGTGCTCCAGGCGCCCGCCATGCCCGCGGCGTCGGCGCCCGTGCCCAGGTGGATGAAGTCCGCCGCGTACTCGCTGGCCTGAAGTCCGGCGGGACCGAGCAGCAGCAGGCAGAGGGCCCGGCGCGTCCAGCCGCCGGCGAGCCGGGACGCGCGCCGCCCCGGACGCGAAGTGCAGGTGGGGGTCGTCATCAGCGGAGCCTCGCAAGCTTGTAGACCTCGTCGACGGCGGCGCTGCCGTCGGCCACCACGCGCAGGAAGTAGACGCCGTTGGCCACGTCGCGGCCCTTCTGGTCGCGCCCGTCCCACGTGTACTCGTCGTAGCCGATGCGTGGCGTGGGGATCTGGATGCGCCGCACCAGCCGGCCGGCGGCCGTGTAGATCTCGAAGCGCAGGCTGCGCGGCACGTTGCTGAGCTGCCAGGCGAAGGTGGTCTCGTCCTGGAAGGGATTGGGGTGGTTGGCGAAGAACTCCATCCGCAGCCCCGTGGCCACGCGGAAGGGCGTGACCAGCTCGCTTTCGTTGCCCAGGGCGTCCCAGCTGCGCAGGGTCAGCTGGTGTTCCGAGCCCGCCGCCTGCAGGCCCGGGCTCCACTGCAGCTGGACGCCCGTGGTGCCCTCACCCACCTGCAGCTGCTCGGCGGGCACGGCCACGCCGTCCAGCAGAAGCTGGGGCGCCGAGAGGCCCTCGCCCAGGTCCAGCCCGTCGGGGTCGCTGAGCAGGAATTGGAAGGTCGGCTCGCTGGGCACCACGTCGCCCGGCGCGAACCACTGGCCGGCGGCCTGGATGCTCAGCGCGGGTCCCTGCTGGTCGCGCAGGGCCACGGGCAGCACCCAGCCGTCCTCAAAGGTCAGCGCGCTCTCCAGCCGCCAGGTACCCGCGTCCTGGCTGGCGCTACCCGGCTGGACCACCCAGAGGCCGCGCTCCGGCACCCAGCGGGCCAGGGCCAGCGGCAGGCTGTCGCCCAGCACGGCGTCGGGGAACTGGAAACGCGGGCCGGCGGGCAGGCTGCAGGCCAGACTGGAGGACGCCGGTTGACGGTCGGCGGCGGAGCGCTCGGCCGGCCGAGGGGCCAGATCCAGCGCGCGCAGGTTGGGATGAGTGTCGGAGGCCCGCAGCAGACCCAGTCCGGGCTGGCCCTGCTCGGCCTCGCGCAGGGGCGGCACGGCCACGTCGTGCAGAACAGGATCCAGCTGCACGGGAGCCTGCAGCTGACCGGCCGGCACCTGCAGGTTCCAATGGCCCGCGGCGTCCAGGGGTAGCCCGCCGCCCGAACCCGCCAGCGGCGTGAGCAGGGTGAAGGCGTCCGCCAGGACGAGGCTGTCCACGCCGCCCAGGGCGACGTCGTCCTGCCAGAGCGGACCCACCACGCAGCGCAGACGCTGGGCGCCCGGGGCCAGCGCCACCAGGGCTTCCAGTGTCTGCGGACCCGTCACGGCAGGCACGCGCCCTTCCCAGACCGGCGTCCACGTCTCGCCGTCCTGCCGCGTGATGCGCGCGCTGGCCTGGTTGAGGGGCCGGTTGACGGAGGCCGTCCAGCGCAGCCCGGCGCTCAGGCCGCCTGCGCCTTGCCGCACGGCGATCAACGTGTCCACGGCGGCGATCCGCTCATTCTCCAGGATGCTCACGTAGCGGCCGTCCAGGTCGATCCAGCCGTCGCGCAGCCCGTTGGCGTTGACGTCCGTCCAGCTCTCGCCCGGGCTCCAGGCGCCGCTGCCGTCCGCGTCCACGAAGGGCTCCCCTGGCGGATCCCACTGGCCGTTGCCGTTGTGATCCTCGTAGGCCTCCTCCGCGTCGTGGCGGCGGTCGCCGTCGGCATCCGTCCAGGGCTCGCCGTCGAAAATGCGGAAGCGGTAGATCAGGCCGCCGGACTGGAAGTAGGGGTAGTCCTCCACCTCCACGTTCCAGCCCTGCAGCCAGTCCGCGGTCAGGGCGAGGTAGGTGTTCGGGCCGGTCGCCGGCAGCGCGTCGATCTGGCGCACGAACACGCCGCCGCCCAGGGAGCCCATGTTCATGCTGGCCAGCGAGGACTCGCTGAGATTTGTGAGCACGCGCACCGAGTCCACGGCCAGGGGCGACTCGAAGCGGAACTGGAGCGGCGCGCCCGCCAGCCCGCGCTCCGGGCTGTGGCTGCCCAGCGCGGCATAGGGCGCATTGAGGAAGAGCGGCAGCGCGCCCACCGCCCGGCCCTGGCTGGTGTTCAGGGCCAGCAGCAGTTTGGCTTCCCGGGTCTCGTTGATGGTGGGCAGGTTGAAACTCACGCTCTGGCCGTCGCTGAAAGCCAGGCTGTAGGTGCGCAGGTTGCTGCCCTGGAAATTGCTGGGCCGCCGGGCGTGGGGCAGGAAGGTGGCCTCCAGCGTGCCGCTGAGCCCCGGCGGATCCGTGCGCAGGATGAACTGGGCCGGCTGGCCGCCGTCCAGCTGGAGCAGCCCGGGCTCGGGCCGCAGGTGGTGGCGCGGGAAGGCCGGCACCAGGGCCGGGTCGCCCAGCAGGTTGTACATGTGGATGATGTCCGCCGTGTTGCCGGTGAGCAGCAGGCTGTTCTCCGTCAACTGGACGATCTGGCCCAGCGTGAGGGGCTCCTCGGCGTACTGGTTGTAGAAGTACTGCATCATCAACGGGTTGTCCACGTTGATGGTGGCCTTGGCCGAGGAGCCGTAGAAGGCGATGGAGCCCGCGTTGGCTTTGCGCAGCAGCAGCTCGGCCATGGAGGCCGAGTCCGGGTCGTCGTAATAGCCCACCAGACAGGACCAGGCGAAACTGATGGGATACTTGCCGCGATTGGTCAGGAAGCGGATATCCGTGGCCCGGAACAGGCTGCTCGAGGAGAGGATGCCGATGGCGCCGTGCCCGTTGTAGTTGAGCACCGTGCAGCCGTCATTGAACAGGTCGATGAAATCCAACGCCCCGCCGTGGTAGGGGGAATCGGCCCGCACGTGGATTTCCGCCGCCGGATAGGCCTCGGGAATGACGCCCCGGACGATGAACTCATTACCCACTTCGAAAACCTGGTCGTTGCCGCCGTCCGCGGCCATGACCTGGGTCTCCATCCACTTGCCGGGCACGCTGCGCTCGCGGTATTCCCGATGCTTGCGCAGGTAGTCCGTCAACTGGGTCCCGTTGTAGACCGAGATCCGCCCCACCAGCAGGTCCTGAAAGGTGTCGGGCACCACCTCCAGCAGTTCGTTGCCCGACCACAAACTGTCCGCGCCCACCAAGTAGGTGAAGATCTCGTCCGTGGCCGTGGCGCCGGAGGTGTTCGTCTGCACCCACCAAGTGGGGACCTGGGTACGGTAGCGCGGATTGAAGGCCAGCTGAATGTCGTTGGCCCGGCTGGCCCGGCCCACCAGGGTCAGGTAGGCGGGGGCCGGACTCTGCCACTGCTCGAAGGTCCAATGCAGGAAGTCTTGGATCGCCCCGGTGTGCATCCGGCCCTGGTTGAATTCGCTGTAGATCGCCTCGATGTCCACCACGCGCACGCTCAGGGACTGCTCGTGGAAATCCACCAAATCCTGGAGGGCCGCGTGGTACTGCGCCGGCGCGACGATGAGCATGTCCGCCTGCTGGTCCGTGTCCCGCAGATGCACGTTGGCGTGCCGGACGATGGCAGCCGGGGCCTGCAGGCTGGCGCGATCGCTGATGAACAGGTCGCCCGCCACGCCGGCCAGGTGCGCACGCTGGGCGTCGGTGCGCCCCGCCACCGGCCAGGCTCCGCGCAGGATCCAGCCGTCCTCGCTGAGGATGAGCGGATTGTCACTGCGCAGGCCGCCGATGACCTGATTGGCCGCCTCCACCTGTTCGAGCGGGAGCTGCAACTGCCCATCCGTCTGCAGGGTCAGCTCGCGCAGGTAGTCCAGTTGGATCCAGTTGAGATAGTTGTAGTCGAAGTCCACGCCCCGGTCCAGCGGCAGCTCGAAATCCAACTGGGCTTGTGTCCGGCCGGCCAGCTGCCCGGGGGCCAGCGGGAACCAGCCGGTGATGGTCTCGTCGCGCTGGGCGGCTTCAATGTCCCCCACCCATTGGCCATCCAGCCTGACGATCAGGTGGTGATCCGCGCCCGTGCTGCTGAGCTCGGATTCGCCGCGCAGGGCGAAGCGGATGTGGTCCAGACTCTCGGACCCGCTGCCCAGCGGATCTTCCAGGGTCACGGTCACGGCATAGGTGGCTGGTTCGTTCACGGCCTGCATGGCCAGCCACTGCCAGTGATCCGTCTCGGTGGGCGCCTTCGGGTCGCCCTTGAGCGAGGTCCAGAGTGAGTTGCGCTCGATGTGCTGCAGGTGGCGGTAGCTCTCCTGATCGGGCAGGCCTTCCAGCGGCGCGGCCCCCCGTTCCACGAAACGGCGCCCCGTGCCGTGGCCCCAGGTCAGGAAGTAGGCGTTCTGGGGACTGAAGAAGTCCGTGGGGAACGCGTCGCCCCGGCGGGCCCGGCCGGCGAAGATGAAACTGTCGCCGGGATCGAAGCGCGCGTCGCCGCCGTCCAGCAGCAGGAGCGGCCGTTCCTGCTCCCCTTCCCAGAGGGAGAGGGTGGCCGGATCGATCTCGTCCAGGTCCATGCCCGCGTCGCGCAGGTCCTGGCCGCTGACGCTCACCAGGCCGTCGTGGTCCACCATGATGCGCTGGATCCACTCGTCCTGGAAGGCAGGGTTCACGCCACTCAGCGGGGCGGCCGGGCGGGACTGCAGGCGGCGGGGATCCGTCCGCCAGGCCCGGGACTGGGCGGCGTTGAGCACCGACTTGTCCAGCAGCTGTTCGAAAACCGGGGATTCGCGCCAGGCGCGCCGCCCGGCGGGTGCCGACTGGCTCAGGCGGTCCTGCTCGCCGGATTCCGGCAGGAAGACCAGTTCGAACTCCAGCTCCGTGAGCCGGCTCCAGGCGCCGTCGTGCACGGCCACGTCCACGGCCAGGCGCTGCAGTTTCTGGGAGCGCTGCCAGCCCAGGTCCAGCAGGCGCAGACCCGCCCGCTCCGGACCGCCGGCGGGGGCCGTCAGGCTGTCCGCGCCCAGCGTGGGCGGGGCCGGCCACTCCTCCGTGCGACGCTCCTCGCGCAGGATGCGCAGGCTGGGCCGGGTGCCCGGCGGCACGGCCAACAGGAGAGGCGCGCTCAGCCAGGTCCGGTCCCCTTCCTGGGCCAGAATCGCGCCCGCCGAGAGCGGCACCCCGCGCAGGCCGGCGGCGCTCTCCCGGGGCTCCACACGCAAGTCCGAGAGATCCACCTCGACCCGGATGGATTGCTCGTCCTGGTGCAGGATGCGGGAGGTGAGGGCCTGGCTGGCGGAGGCCAGCAGCAGCAGGCTGAGCAGAGGCAGGGCGCGGAAGCGCGCAAGGGCTGAGTGCATGGTCTTGTACCCTGTCTGGCTGTGCCGACCGTCATGCGAACGAAGGGCCGGTGGATCCACCGTGGCCCGCTCCCACGAGGCGGTCGGCTACTCCTTGGAATCGGGTTCTCCCCCGCCCAACTTCAGCGGCGGGACTCCGCAAGGCGACGACAACGTATCAAGGTTCGACAGCACTCTCCCGCTTGGGACTCGATGCAAGGCCGAGAATTCCGGACACCGGGCCCGCCCGGGCGCCGGCACAGCGCGCTAGAAGCGCCGGTTGTCGCCCGCCACCGGGGTGTAGGTGGGAACGATGGTCCGCAATTGTTGGACGATTTCCTGATCCCGTCCGGAATCTACCAATGACAGCAGGTCTTCCAAATGCCCGTTCAGCTGACCGGGATCCGCCTCGTGCTCGGGCACGGCGACGCTGATCTTGGGATGCAGGGTGGGCAGCAGCTGCTCGCCCGTGACCCAAAGTTCCTCGGTCATCTTCTCGCCCTGGCGCAGACCCACGATCTCGATGTCGATGTCCACGCCCTCCTGGAGGCCGGAGAGCGTGATCAGGTTGCGGGCCATGTCGATGATCTTCATGGGTGAACCCATGTCCAGCACGAAGATTTCGCCGCCCTGGCCCAGGGCCGCGGCCTGGATCACCAGCTGCACGGCCTCGAAGATGGTCATGAAGTAGCGTTCGATGTCCGGGTGCGTGATGGTGATCGGCCCGCCGGCGCGGATCTGCGTCTTGAAGAGCGGCACCACGCTGCCCGCGCTGCCCAGCACGTTGCCGAAGCGCACGGTCATGAACTGGGTCTCGGAGCGCGCGTCCAGTTCGCGCACCAGCAGCTCGGCCACGCGCTTGCAGACGCCCATGGTGCTGGAGGGGTTGACCGCCTTGTCGGTGGAGATCATCACGAACTTCTCCACCCCATGCCGGTGGGCGGCTTCGGCCAGCAGGCGCGTGCCCTGCACGTTGTTGCGCACGGCCTCGTCGCGGTTGCGCTCCATCATGGGCACGTGCTTGTGGGCAGCGGCGTGGAAGACCACGGCCGGCTTGTGCTCGCGGAACAGCCACTCCACGCGGCTGGACTCCACGATGGAGCCCACGATGGGCTCGATGCGGTTGCGGTCGGGCCGAGACGAGAACTCCTGCATCAGGGCGTAGAGGCCGTTCTCGTTGTGGTCGAAACAGATCAGCCGGGTGGGTTCGAAGGTCAGCACCTGGCGGCAGAGTTCGCTGCCGATGGAGCCCGCCGCCCCCGTGACCAGCACGGTGCGTCCGGAGATGAAGCGCCCGATGGAGAGCAGGTCCAGCTTGACCGCGTCCCGGCCCAGCAGGTCCTCCAACTGCACTTCGCGCAGCTGGCTGATGGAGACGCGGCCGTCGATCAGGTCGCGTACGGCGGGCAGCTTGCGGAAGGTGACGTTGTGGCGCCGGCACTGCTCCACGATGCGGCGGATCAGCTCGGCCGGCGCGTTGGGCACGGCGATGAAGACCTGGTCCACGTCGTAGGAGGAGAACACGTCGCCCAGGTCCCCCGTGGAGCCCAGCACGAGCACGCCGTGGATCTGCTTGTGGAGCTTGCTGGGATCGTCGTCCAGCAGTCCGATGACCTCGAACTGGCTGCGCGGGTTGAAGTGAATCTCGCGCAGGATGGACTCACCCGCGTCCCCGGCGCCCACGATCAGCACGCGAGCGGCCTCGGGCAGGGCGGTGGGCCGGTAGCTGCGCAGGGCGCGCACCATGAAGCGGCTGCCGCCGATGAAGATGATGTTCAGGGTCCAGTCGATGAGCAGGACCCACTCCGGGAAGTCCGCGAAGTGGGGCACGTGCAGGCCGCGCAGCAGGAGCAGGACGAAAATGAAGAGCAGGCTGCCCAGCGCGACGGCCCGGAAGATGTTCTTCAGGTCGTCGATGCTGGCGTACTTCATGATGCCGCGGTAGAGGCCGGAGAAGTTGAAGACCACCAACCGGACGGGCACCATCACGGCCAGGCCCGAGGTCAGGATGGGCCAGACCACCTCGGGTATCCGCCCGCTGCCCAGGATCAGGAAGGACAGGTAGTACACGAGGGCAGAGATGCCCACGTCCATGCTGAGGATGAGAATCCGCCGGTAGGGATTCAGGCGTTCGAGGAGGTCCACGGCGTCCTTTGCTGGGCTGTCTGACGAATCTCGGCTGCGCTGGCGCGTCCCAAAGAACGCAAATCGGGCACGAGAATCAACCTAGGAGTCTGTCGGCCTTGGCCACTTGGCGGGCTTCATCGCCCCACCCGACGCTGGCGTCGGGCCACCCGGCCCGGATTTTCCGGAGCTTTCTTGCACATACCCCCAGTATGCGCTGCGAAATCTCCGAAAAACCGGCCTCGACTGGGACGCGAATCCCATCCAAGGTCCAAGCCCGACAGACTCCTAGTGCCGTTTGAAGAGCGCGCCCAGCGTCGCCAGGATCACGCCCAGATCCGCTTTCAGCCCGGCCCGGCGCGCGTACTCCAGGTTGATGCGCAGCTTGTCGCGCATGACCTCGTCCACGTAGGTGCGCTCGGGATCCGCGGCGGCGGCCAGGATCTCCGCCTCGTGCCGGTACTTGATGGAGGCCAGGTCCGTGATGCCCGGACGCAGCTCCAGCACCCGGCGCTCCTCCTCGGTGTAGAAGGCCACGTAGCGCGGCACTTCCGGCCGCGGCCCCACGAAACTCATCTCGCCCTTCAACACGTTGAAGAGTTGGGGCAGTTCGTCGAGCTTGCTGGCCCGCAGCCAGCGACCGCTGCGCGTGATGCGCGGATCCTGCCCCACGGTGATCTGCCGGCCCGGCTCGGCCGTTTCGCGCATGGTGCGGAACTTGAGGATCCGGAAGGGCCGGCCCCGGCGGCCCACCCGCTCCTGGCGGAAGAGCACGGGGCCCGGGCTGTCCAGCCGGATCCAGAGGGCCGCCCCGGCCAGCAGGGGCCAGACGAGCAGCAGGCCCAGCGTCGCCAGCAGCAGGTCGAGTCCGCGCTTGGCCATCAGCGGCGGTGGCTCCGGGCGATCTCCAGGCAGACCTCGGCCACGCGCAGGGCCTGGGCGTCGCTCATGGCGCTGAAGAAGGGCAGGCTGATCTCGCGCGCGTACTCGGCCTCGGCCACCGGATACTCGCCGCCCCGGTAGCCGAAGGTCGTGCGGTACCAGGGGTGCAGGTGGACGGGGATGAAGTGCACCGAGGCGCTCACCTCCCGGGCGGCCATCTCCTCGATGAAGCGCGCGCGGTCGATGCTCAGGGCCTCGAGGTTCAAGCGCAGCATGAACAGGTGCCAGGCGTGCTGGTGCCCCGCGCCCTCGGCGGGCAGGGTGAACAGCTCGGGCTCGCGGCCCAGGACCTCGAAGAGCAGGGCCTTGAGCGCCAGCCGGCGGGCCCGCATCTCGCCGATGCGCTCGAGCTGCACCAGCCCCAGCGCGGCGGCCAAGTCCGTCAGGTTGTACTTGTAGCCGGTCTCGACGATCTCGTAGAACCAGCTGCCGCCCTTGTCGTAGCGCTTCCAGGCGTCCTTGCTCATCCCGTGCAGGCTGATGATCCGCGCCCGGGCCGCCAGCTCGTCGTCGGCGCAGGTCAGCATCCCGCCCTCGCCGGTGGAGAGGTTCTTGGTGGCGTAGAAGGAGAAGGCCGTGGCGTCGGCGATGCTGCCCACCTTGCGGTCCTTGTACCAGGTCTCCGTGGCGTGGGCCGCGTCCTCCACCACCTTCAGGCCATGGGCGCGGGCGATGGCCAGGATCTCGTCCAGGGGCGCCGGGTGGCCGGCGATGTCCACCGGGACGATGGCCTTCGTGCGCGGCGTGATGGCCGCCTCGATCTTCGCCGGGTCGAGGCAGAGCGTGTGCGGGTCCACATCCACGAAAACCGGGCGCGCGCCGTGATACACGATGGTCTCGGCGCTGGCCACGAAGGTGTAGGGCGTGGTGATCACCTCGTCGCCACGCTCCAGGCCCACGGCCGAGAGCGCCATGTGCAAGGCGGCCGTGCAGGAATTGAGCGCCACGGCGTGCGGGGCGTGGGCGTACTCGGCGAAGGCCTGCTCGAAGCGCCGGGTTTTGGGGCCGGTGGTCAGCCAGCCGCTGCGCAGGGTGTCCACCACCTCGGCGATCTCGCGCTCGGTGATGTCGGGCAGGCAGAAGGGAATTCGCTCGCTCATCGTCTCCCGTTCCAGATTCAGTCGGTGTGGGGGCATGCGAAGCGGGACCCGTTCCGAGTCCCGCGCCGCACCGTGTTTCGTCGCTCCAGGTCCGACAGGCGCTTAGGCCTTGAAGATCTTCTCGCGGCCGCTGGTGACGGCCTTGGTGGCGTTGCGCGTGTCCACCACCAGGCTGGAGTTCGCCACCACCATGCCGTAGTCCACGTCGTCGTGGTCGGTGGAGATCAGCACCACGTCGTAGCCGCGCAGCATCTCGGGGGTCAGCGGCACGCTGTTCAGGTGGATGTCCGCGCCATGCTCGTCGTGGTAGGTCGGGATGTAGGGGTCGTGGTACTCCACCACGGCGCCCACCTTGGTCAGCAGCTCCACCAGCTTGATGGAGGGCGACTCGCGCATGTCGTCGATGTTCTTCTTGTAGGCCATGCCCAGCAGCAGCACGCGGCTGCCGTTGATGGCCTTCTTCTGCGCGTTCAGCGCGTGCATGGTGCGGTTGACCACGTACTCGGGCATGCCCGTGTTGATCTCGCCGGCCAGCTCGATGAAGCGCGTGTTGATGTCGAATTCCTTGGCCTTCCAGGTCAGGTAGAAGGGGTCGATGGGAATGCAGTGCCCGCCCAGGCCCGGGCCCGGGTAGAAGGCCTGGAAGCCGAAGGGCTTGGTCTTGGCGGCCTCGATGACCTCCCAGACGTCGATGCCCATCCGGTCGAAGACCATCTTCAGCTCGTTGATCATGGCGATGTTCACCGAGCGGTAGATGTTCTCCAGCAGCTTGGTGGCCTCGGCGGCGCGCGTCGAGGAGACCATCACGGTCTTGACGATGACGTGGTCGTAGATCGCCTTGGCGATGGCCGAGGCCTCCGGCGTGTGGCCGCCGATCACCTTGGGAATGGTGCGCGTGTTGAAGCTGGGATTGTTGGGATCCTCGCGCTCCGGGCTGAAGGCCAGCCAGAAGTCGCGCTCGGCGGAGAGGCCGCTGGCCTTCTCCAGGATGGGCCGCATCACCTCGTCCACGGTGCCCGGGTAGGTGGTGGATTCCAGCACCACCAGCTGGCCCTTGCGCAGCCGCGTGGAGATGGCCTCCGTGGCCTTGATCACCGGCACCAGGTCGGGCTCGCGATGCTCGTCCAGCGGCGTGGGCACGGCGATGAGCAGCGCGTCGGGCTCGCCCAGCCGGTCGAAATCCGTGGTGGCGTCCAGCAGGCCCGTGGCCGCCGCCGCCGCGATGCGCTCCGTGGGGATGTGCTTGATGTAGCTCTTCCCCGCCTTGAGGAACTCGCACTTGCGGGCATCCAGTTCGAAGCCGATGACCTTGATTCCATTTTCCACGAATTCCAGGGCCAGGGGCAGCCCCACGTAGCCCAGTCCGATCAGGCCGACGGTGAAGTCCTTCTGGGCGATGCGCTTCAGCATGATATCTCCTGTAAACCGAACAGTTTTACTGTTATCGCGAACACGAGCCCACGCAGATGGTGCGTCAAGCTCAGAGCCGCCTGGACATTATCCGCACTGAATGTGGCAAACTTCACTTGCAGACACCGGGGAAGCCGCCACCCCACCATCGTCAGGCTGGCAAAAATCAGCTCGCCTCCAGTTGGAGCAAGTTGGAACGCGTGTCATCTTGCGTGCGAGAACCGTCCGTCAATTCCGAGGTGTCCCCTGCGCATCCTGTTCATCATTCCCAATCTCTTTCGAGGTGGGGCCGAGTACCAGTTAGTGGAACTCTGCCGATCCATCCAGGCACGCTCCACCCATGAGATTCGCGTGCTGTCCTTCTATTCGGAACGAGCTGCCGCCCTCTCTGGCCATTATGAAGAACTGCGGCAGTTAGGGATTCCGTTAGATACTCTCTTTGACCAATTCATAACGGGTATACCATTACTTAGAGCTACGCGACGGTATCTCGCAGAACACCCAGCTGATGTAATTCAGACATTTTTGCAATCGAACTTATATACTGGTATAGCATCGATCGGGCTTCCAGGGCAGATTTTTTACGGGATTCGAAGTATGATTAATTTATCTGTTATGGAACGCCTTCTGTGCCGAGTTTTGGATCGCCGAGTGTCGGGCTACGTTGGAAACGCCCAGCATGCAACGACTCACTTTTGTCGCCAACTGAATTGCGCAGAGCACAAACGGCACACCATCTACAACGGAATCGACCATGCGCGCTTTTCCCACCCCCGACCCAGCCGTGAGGTTCGGAGCGAGTCAGGCTTGCCTGAACTGGCCCGTTGTCTGATTACCGTTGCCAACATGCATCATCCGCAAAAGGGCCATGATGACTTGATTCAAGCCTGGATACGGGTGGCGCACACTCGCCCATCGGACCACCTCGTCCTGGTCGGAACTGGAAACCGCATGGCCGCCTTGCAAGCGCACATTCAGCGTGCCGGTTTGGAGGGCCGAACTCACTTTCTTGGTATGCGCAGGGATGTGCCGGATTTGTTGGCCGCCTGCGACCTGTACGTCAGCCCATCCTGGGTGGAAGGGTTCTCCAACGCGATTGCAGAGGCCATCTTATGTGGGTTGCCAGTGGTCGCCACTCGAGTTGGTGGAACGCCAGAAATGGTTGAACCCGGTGAGTATGGGAGCTTGGTGGAGCCCAGACAAATAGACGAATTGGCTGTTGCCTTAGCCAAAGAGTATCCAAGGAGGACACAAGAAAACATCCGGCGTTTTGCCGATCGTGTGTCTCTCGAACGTTTGGGGGGAGAATATCTTAAGATGTACGAGTTATCGCTAAAGGGCTAATTTCGACATCAAACACCTTCACTAACTGACGAATACTTGTTTGGATATCCCACGCGTCAGGGTTCAACTCGCTTGCGGTTTGCTTTAATTGGTGAAGTAACTGCCAATTGTTCTGCATGAGAAGCTCAAGCTGGCCTGCTTGCTGTTCGACGTCATCGGGAATCAGAAAGAGTCCATTTTCTTCTTCTTGTAGGATTTCTGGAATCCCAGTTATGTGTGACGCCAATAAAGGAAGCCCGGCAGCGGCGGCCTCCATCAACGAAACCGGAAACCCTTCACTCCGCGAAGGAAGCACAAACAGATCCGCCTGTGCCAAATGGGCCCGTACCTCACTCTCGGTGGCTAGTCCATGGAACTGCACCCAATCCGAGAGACCAGACGTCATGACCTGTTGCTCTAGGGCCACCCGCTCAGGGCCATCCCCCACTAGGTGATATTTCAATGCAGCTCCACCACGGAGTTTGTAACGCGACAAGGCCTCAAGGAATACATCAATTCCCTTGACCTTACCCAGCAGGGCCACGGTGAGCAACTGGGGTGGCACTTGGCAACCTGGCGACCGCAACTCACGATACAACGACGTGTCGATGCCGCAACGAACCACATGGATCTTAGAATCCAAATCCTCTCCATATGTAGTCAATAAATGGCGACGGTTGTATTTGCTGACGGTGACACAGGCCGTGCACAGTTCCAGCCGTTGGCGCAAGTTGAATGGGGCGTAAACAAACAAGTCACTTCCGTGTGCTGTGAAGCTGAACGAAATACCTCTTAGGTGAGCCAGCAAACAGGCCACCGTTGTGGCCACTCCAGCGAATTGGGCGTGAATCTGCGTGATTTGCCCGTCCAGGCGCTGGTGAAGGTCCAAGACCCTGGGCAACAGTAGAAGTGATTTCAAAAACGAACTGTGCCCCTGTCGCAGGACCAGAAGTTCCTTGCGATCAAGCTCAAAGGCCAATGCAACAACCCGGAAAAAAAACCGGGGATGGAGAGCGGCCCAAGTGATCAGCTTACCTAGCTCCCGCAATCCTGATCGGGCTTGCAAAAGGGGAGGATCCTTCGGCTCAAGAGTTCCAGTCCCCGGACGCAAACTGCACACGACATCCAATGGAAACCCTTGGTCACGTAAACCATGCATCTCTCGTCGAACGAAGGTATCCACCGGATTGGGAAAGCACGTGGCAAGGTAGGCTAGGCGGGGGGCGCGGGGATTCATGCTTGCCTGCTTAGGGCCTGGGAGAAGTGATTTGGTGAATCATTTTGCCGGCAAGGTGCGAGATCTGGTGCTTCTCCCTTACATATTCCCGTCCCTTGTCCCCCATGGAAGCACGGGCTTCGGGCGAGAGGTGCAAAATGAATTCTAACCCTTCGATGAGTGCAGAGGTGCTTTCCGGTGCCACACTGATGCCGCATGCTGCCTCAACCACAGGATCGTTACCGGCTTCGATGGCATGCAGAATGGGTTTGCCAGCCATCATGTAATCGAACAATTTGTTGGGGCTGATACCAAATCGGTAGAGTGGCGTACGCTGCCATCCTATGTACAGGGCGTCCATGCGCGCCAGGGCCTGCGGGACTTGGCGCTTTGGGATGGGCGGCAAAAAAATGATTCGGTCCCCCAGTCCCAGATCGGCCGCCTTTTGCATTAAGCCCGGCTTGGCTGGACCCGACCCGATCATGACCACGCCAAAGGACTGGGTTTGGCAGGCGGCAATCGCCTCCACCAGCGTGTCCAGCGCATTGGCAAGGCCATGGGATCCCACATAGCCAAGCAAAAATCCAACCCGGGCTCGCAGGTCTTCGATGGCTTCAACCTGCTCAGTTCCCAGCTCCTCCTGCAGGCTCTCCCATTCGGCAAGATCAATCCCGTTGGGGATGTAGAGGAATTTTCGCCGTTGGAGACCGTGCTCCAACATGTGATTCATGGCCTTTGGCAGCAAGGAGACGCATGTGTCACAATGTGAATAGGCGAAATTCTCGCCCCATTGCATGAGCAGAATGAATGGATGCAAACGGGAATAGCGACCCAGTTCCAACGGTGACAGCGGCCACAGGTCGTGGACTTCGAACACCAGTTTCGCCTTGTGCAAGCGTGCTAGAATCCAAGCTGGAACCATGTCCAGCGGATACGTAGAGGAGGCGATCACCACCGAGAAGCGGTACTTCCAAATGAAAACAGGTAATCCGGCGATCAACCATAACAGGAAGACGCCCATGTTAAGGATCCGTCCTAGGCCATTCCCCCGGTAGGTTGGGGTGCGGAACCAGTGGTAGTGCACACCGTCCAGCACCTCCTTGCGCACCCACGTAACACCGGCTGGATTGTGGGATCGGAGGTGGGAAAACGAAGCGGCAAAGACATGAACTTCATGCCCCTCCCGCTGCCACTCCCGAGAAAAATAGAAAGGTCGAAACTCCATTCCATGGGTTGGTGATCCGGCGTAATGATTGATGAGCAGGATATTTTCGGCCATAAAAGTACGTCTCTTCCCTATCTCATGATGCTTAGGACATGAACTCTGCCAGAGCGGCGACCACTTCTTGCTGTTGGTCTACGTTCAGCTCCGGATAGATGGGGATGGCAATCGACTGCGAAGCGGCCACTTCACTAACTGTGAATTCGCCGGGCTTATGTCCGAGATCGACAAAACAATCCTGCATGTGGAAAGGAACCGGGTAATACACCTCGTTCCCGATCCCGCGCGACGTAAGAAAGGCCCGCAGTTCATCACGCCGATCCACGCGCAGCACGAATTGGTTGTAGATGTGGCGGTCCCCCGGGCGTTCCCAGGGCAGGGTCACACCCTTCAACCCGCTCATATCCAATGTGTCGGGATTCAGTTGCCGAAGGTCGACTACCAAACCCGCCTCGTCCAGCAAGCGCCGATAGGTCGCCGCATTCGCTTGACGACGACTTGTCCAATCGTCCAATAGCTGCAGCTTGACATTCAGCACCGCCGCCTGGATTGCATCCAAACGGAAATTCCCACCGATTACCCGGTGATAGTATTTCGGCTGGGCGCCATGCACGCGCAAGATTTCCAGTCGCCGGGCCAGTTCCTCGTCGCCCGTCACGATCATGCCGCCATCGCCGGCTCCACCCAGATTTTTCGATGGAAAGAAGCTGAAGCACCCGTACGCGCCCAGACTGCCGACCCGCCTTCCCTGGTACTCCGTTCCAATGGCTTGGGCCCCGTCTTCGATCACCGGAATTCCATGTCGGGCGGCAATCTCCAGGATGGGCGCCAGATCCGCGGCTTGTCCGTAAAGATGAACCGGGATGATCGCCTTGGTGCGCGGCGTGATGGCCGCCTCCAAGCAGCGGGGGTCCAGATTGAAACTGTGCGCTTCGATTTCCACGAACACAGGCCGCGCTCCCAACCGGACGGGACAGCCGGCCGTGGCAAAGAACGAATAGGGCGGGGTGATGACTTCGTCCCCGGGGCCGATTCCCTCAGCCATCAACGCCACCAGCAGGGCGTCCGTCCCGCTGGAGACGCCCACGGCATGGGGTGATCCCACATAGGCGCCGATGGCTTGCTCCAAAAGCTTCACCTGCGGCCCCAGGATGAAGTGCTGGGATTCCAACACGTCCAGAACCGCGCGATTGATTTCATCCTTCTGGGTGGCATACTGCGCCTTGAGATCCAGTAGCGGGACTCCCACTCGTCCATTCCTTTCGTCTGATGAACCGGACTCGATGCGATAGCCAATTGACGGCTAGGCCTTCAGCCGAGTCCCGTGTACGATCTCGTCATAAAAGCGGCCACCCTGGCACAGTTCTGCCGGAAGATCCGCCGCTTCATCCACATCCAGACAGCGCAGCACACCGGGTTCCACCTCGCGATAGCGCAAGCCACTTTCCGGGCACGTATACACTCCTTGGGCATCGGGTTGGCCCAGTGGCAGCCCATGCCGGCTCACCCAGCCCACCTGTCGGGCGGGCACCCCCACCATCAGGGCATAATCGGGCACACTCTTCGCCACCACCGCACCGGAACCAATGAAACAGTACCTGCCCAGTTCAATCCCGCAGACGATGGTCGCATTGGCCCCGATCGAGGCACCTCGTCGAATGATCGTGGTCTCATACAGACTGTGACGATTGATCTCGCAGCGGGGATTGGTGACGTTTGTCAGCACGCAAGAGGGCCCCAGAAAGACGAAGTCCTCGATGACCAGGCCACTGTAGATGCTCACATTGTTCTGCACCTTCACGCCGTTGCCGATGACCACTCCGCCATCGATGTTCACGTTCTGGCCGAAGACGCAGTTCCTTCCGATCCGTGCCCCCTTCATCACATGGCTGAAGTGCCAGATTTTGGTGCCATCGCCAATCTCGCAGGGCTCGTCCACCACGGCGGTGGCATGTGCGAACCAAGCCTTTTCTGCCACTGGAATCCCCTTCCGTTTTTCACTTTCGCCCAACCAACCTACTGATCAGCCCAAAGCCGCACCAGCGCCGGTCAGAACCCCTTCTCGGCCCTCTCCCGGACCCGTTCCCCCAGCACCCGGGCGGTCGTCCACTTGCCGCCAAAAACGGTGAGCACGTGCCCCGTTTGTTCCAGTACGTACTCGCGCGTGGTGCGCCCCGGATTCGCGCTGCCCGAGTCCACCAAGGGCCGAAGTCCCGCGAACCGCTCCACAATCTCCGCCGACGTGGCGGAGTCCAGGAATGCCGTGCCGTAGACGTTCAAGAGATAGGCCTCTTCCTCCGGCGAGCAACGGATGGGATCTTCCAGTCGTTGCCTGACCTCCGTGGTTCCGAGCAAGGTGCGCCCCTGCCAAGGCAGAGCGAAACAGATGCGATGCTCGCCCGGGACCTGAAGGAACAGTCCCAAGGCAAGGGGCCGGTCCAGGACCAGGTGACTTCCCCGCACCAAATCCAACCGATGCCGGGCCGGCACATCAGACACGTCCAACAGGTTCCGACACCACGGTCCGGCGGCGTTCACGATCAGATCCGCTCGGTGTTCTCCATTTGCCCAGTAGGTGCCGTCTGCCGCAAGTCTCTCCACGGCCGTGTGCTCCCGCACCGCCACGCCGGCCCGCTGGGCCTGGTCAACGGCCCACAGGCCAAGCCGGTAATCATCCATTTGGACATCGTGAAACAAGAAGCCGCCGCGCAAGCCCTGGGAACGCAGGCCAGGCAGGAGGTGCAAGATCTCACGCGGCGCCAGCCAGCGGTGGCGACCGATGTTGCCCCGCCCGGCGAGCAGGTCGTACATCACCAGGCCCAGGCGAACCACCAGCGGGTTGCGGCCGACGCCAGAATACACGGGCAGTATCAACCCAAGAGGTTTCGCAAACTGCGGCGCCTGGGCAACCCACCAAGCCCGCTCGCGCAGACTCTCGCGCACCAGGCCAAACTCCCCGTTCTCCAGGTAGCGCAGTCCGCCGTGCAGCAGCTTGGTGGAGGCACTGCTCGTCTCCCCCATCAGCGCTCCACGTTCGAACAACTCGACCTGGTGACCGGCGGCGGCGAGGGCCCAGGCGCTCATGACGCCATTGATTCCCCCACCCACCACGGCAACGTGCATGTGTGTTCCGCGTGCCACGGTGACTCAGTACTCGAGCGGCAGGGAAACCTTCACACCATCGCGAGCGGAGCGGTAGGCGGCGACCAGCAGCTCCAGCGAGCGCAATCCTTCGCGGCCGTCCGTCTCGGGCTCCGCTTCCCCACGCAGAGTGTGGATCACGTTCTCGTAATACAACGGGTGGCCGAACCCGTAGACGGAGGTCGTCTGATAGCTGGCTTCGCGCACCGTCGCATCCTCGGGCCGGGCATCGGCAAACTCCCAGTGCTGGATTTCGTTGACGGCCATGCCGCCCACTCGCACGGTGCCATGCTCGCCCAGGATGACGATGGATCCTTCCAGATTCTTGGGATAGGTCAGCATCGTGACGTTCATGGTCCCCAACGCGCCGCTCCGCCACTTGATGGCCATCACGCCCGTGTCCTCCACCTCGATCCGGCGGGCCAGGGTGGCCGTGTAGGCGTACACGCTCTCCACGGGGCCGATCAGCCAGTCGATCAGGTCGACGTAGTGGCTCGCTTGATTCATGAAGGCGCCACCGTCGAACTCCCACGTTCCGCGCCAGGCGGCCTGGTCATAATACTCCTGGGGCCGGCACCAGAACACATTGAGGTTGACCGTGTAAATGCGACCAAAGCGACCCTGCGCGACCGCCTGTTTGAGAAGTTGAAGTGTGGCGTTGCGCCGATTCTGCTTGACGATGAACAGGCGCACGCCGGCTTCGTCACAGACCTGCACCATGCGCTTGCCTTCCGCCCAGGAGGTGGCCATCGGCTTTTCGCTCATGACATGGACGCCGGCTTTGGCCACCTGGATGGTCTGGCCGGAATGCAGCCCGCTGGGCGTGGACAGCACGATCACATCGGGCGCGCTTCCTTCCAGCAGGCTGGTCAGGTTGGCAAAACCCGGGACTCCCGTCTTTTGGATCGCCGACTGGAGAGCACTGGGATCCGTGTCGCAAACGGCCACCAGTTCGGCGTCCGCCGAGTGCTTTTCGATGGAGGCAAAATGGTTTCCCGAGATGCGCCCACAGCCCACCACGGCAAATCGGATCTTGCGGCCGGCAATGGCCGCCTTGGGTGTTGTCATGCCGTCCTCACCTTGCGCTGCATTCATTTTGCGACAATATCCGCCGTTGGGCAGGTATCGGCAAGCCAGGCTGGGATCTTTTCCCGCTCAGCCATTCAATCCCCGGCCCCGGCCAGCCGACAGAGGGATGGGAGCAAAAGGAAAGCGGATGAGCCACGTCTTCAGGCGCAGTCTATCCAAGTGGGTCACCTCAGCCCATGCCGGTATCCGGGGGACGGATTGTTCCGCGGAGTTCGCCCATCTGCGTCGCCTGGAATGGACGGACGAACAGGGGATCCGGGCCTGGCAAGGGCGACGACTGCGCGACCGCTTGGAGATCTGGTCCCAGCGCATCCCTTTCTACCGCCAGCACTTGTCCCAGGAGGCGGCGCGCCTGGATCGTCCCGTGTCGACCCTGCTCGATGAAATGGCCCACTCTGGCTGTCTGAACCACCTGCCCTACATGGACAAGGCTGCCATCCGGGCCGCGGGAAGCGACCTGGAAGTGGAGGGGGCGGACCGTCGGCATCTGCGGCGCAACCACACGGGCGGCTCCACTGGAGAAGTGCTGCACTTCCTGCAGAACCGCACGGATGAACGCTGGATGCACGCCGGCGTGCGCTTGTGGCGCGAAATGCTAGGCTTGCACGCCCACTGTCGAACGGCACAAATCTGGGGTGCCTCCATTGAGGCGAGTACCGCCGGCGACGCGCGGGCCCGCCTGATCCGCTGGCTCCTTCACACGCAGTTTCACAGCACCTATGGCCTAAGCCGGGAGCGGCGCAGGGAGGTGGTGTCGGCCATCCACGCCTTCCAACCCGAACTGCTGATCGGCTACCCCTCCAGCCTGTCCGCCTTTCTGCCGGACGTGCTGGAGCTGTCCAAACCGCGCTTCCCCACCCTGCAGGCCATTTGGTCGGCGTCAGAAACCCTCTTGCCCGGAATGCGCGAAGACCTGCAGGCGGGATTCGGCGCCCCGGTGTTCAACAACTACGGCAGTCGGGAGTTCGGGCCTTTGGCCATGGAATGCCCAGCCCACGAGGGACTGCATCTGCTGGAAGGCACCTATTTGTTTGAGTTCCTGCCTGTGGCAGAGGGGTTGTCCGAGATCATTGTCACGGATCTGAAGAACGACGTCATGCCGCTGATTCGATATCGCACGGGCGACTTGGCCCAGGGAGACCCGATCCCGTGTTCCTGTGGACGCGGGTTCCGCCTCATCCGGGGGTTGGAGGGCCGCACCTTCGATTTGATCCGCGGCGCGGACGGTGAAGTGGTGACCGGGACGTTCTGGACCCTGTTGTTGCGCAGCCGCCCGGGCGTGCGGCGCTTCCAAGTCGTGCAGGAGGACTGGAAGGACTTCGTCATTCGGCTGGAGTGCTCAGCTGAATTCCAACCTGCCGCGCTGGAGTTCTATCGAGACCAGATCCAACTCCAGTTCCACTCGCCCGTGCGAGTGGAGTTTCGACTGGACGATCCCATTCAAATGCTTGGCTCGGGAAAGTTCAGGTTCATCCAATCCAGGCTCGCGCCCCAGGTAATGGCACCGCAGCAGGAGGTTCCATGACCACGGCCACGCCCTTGACCGGCACACGATCCCACCGGGGAACCGCGCATTGGCGGAGTTACAGCCGATTGGTGACCGGCAACCTGCTCAACTTGCATGCCTACGAGCGTGCCTCGGCCCGGGCCCTGGCCCGGCGCTTCGGTTACGGCATCGAGGATTGCATGGCCCTGGAGGTGGGCTGCGGCTTTTGCGGGCACCTGATCACGTTGCAACGTTTTGGCGTTCCGCCCCAAAACCTGCACGGGGTCGATCTTCGCGAAGAGCCCATCGTCAGTGCCCGAGCGCGCTTCCCCATGCTCCAACTCACCGTGGGGGACGCACGCCGGCTGCCCTACCCGGATGCCCACTTCGACATCATCACCCAGAACGTCTGTTTCACGTCCATCCTGAGCGAGGAAACCCGGCGCGAAGTGGCCCAGGAGATGATGCGCACGCTGAAGCCCGGCGGGGTCATCCTGTGGTACGACTTCCGTTACGACAACCCGCGCAACCAGTCGGTACGCAGCGTGAACGGGGCGCAGCTGCGCTCCTACTTCCCGGGCATGAAGGCCCGCGTGAAACCCATCCTGCTCTTTCCCTGGCTGGCCCGCTACATGGGCAGTTCCGCCTGGACACCCCTCTACCACTTGTGCTACGCCCTGCGGCCCTTGCGCACACATCTGTTCGCCGAACTCAGTTGGAAAGGACGCTCATGATCGCCCCCGGCAGCCGGAGAATCGCCCGGTGAACGAACGCAAAGGCTATCTCCTGCTAAGTCTGGCCTGGCTGGGTGCCCTCTTGTGGACACTGGCCACGGGCACGTGGTGGTTGGCCGCGCTGGGCCTGCTCTGTTGGCCATGGATCTTTGACCGGTCGCGCCGCCCCCACCTCCCGGTCATGATGTTCCACACCATCAACGATCACTACAGCCGCTTCCTTTACAGCAACATTTGCGTGACCCGCCGCTACTTCAGGCTGGCGATGGGCTGGCTGAACTGGCGCGGATACCGCACCCTGACCTCGGAGGAGGCGGAGGCCTTCACCCGGGGCCAGGACTTCGGTCGCCGCATCGTGCACCTCACGTTTGACGACGGGTACCTGGACAACTGGGTCAATGCGTGGCCGATCCTCAAGCGCAATGGGCAGCGGGGCACGGTCTATGTCAGCCGCGACTTCATCCGCACGGAGGGCGAACCCCGCCCTGTGCGCGAAGGGGACGACCAGACGGGACTCGAGGATTGGGGCTACATGAACCTGGCGGAGATCCGCCTTGCCCATGCGTCCGGCGTCCTGGAATTCTATCCCCACGGTCGCACCCACACCTGGTACGAGCACAGCGACACCCTGCTGGGCTTCCATCTGCCCGGCGACCGCCTGGCGTGGCTGGATTGGAATCGCCGCCCGGAAGCCAAACCGGACTGGATCCGCGACTTTCCCCAAGGATTCGTCCCCGCCGGTTGGCCTGTCCTGGAGCACCGCAAATCATTGGAAGCCCGCCGCTTACTGGTGGATGAAGCTCTCCTCCAGCACTTTGTGGATGGCTTGGCCGATCTGCCGCAACCTTGGACTGCTGCCGGCCTGCTGGAACGCTGGAGAGCGTTCCGCTCGGAGGTTCCCGTCATCGGAAGGCCGGAGACGGACGAGGAGTTCAACGCGCGCCTGCTGGACGAGCTGACCAGCACCAAGGTGTTTCTAGAGCAGCAGCTGGGTGTGGAGTGCGGCCATTTTTGCTGGCCGGGCGGGGGCAAGGACCCGCGCAGCCTGGAGTTGGCCTATGGCGTCGCCGGCTACCGCATGAGCACGATCCACCAGGATGCCGTCCCCAACCGTCGGGGGGTGCCGGACCGCTGGCTCTATCGGGTGGGCGCCGGCAATAGCCAAAACATCGCCATCACGGGCTATAACCTGTTGCGATTCATCAGTTTTGTGGAAATCTACCGCCGCAACTATTGCTGGATCGGGCTGTTCGCCATGACCGAGCTGGTGGAGAAAGTGGTGTCCCGGCGTCGGCGCAACCGCCGGCCGGATGATCGCCACACTCCCTTCATCGGGATCCCCCTGCCCGGTTCTAGCGCCCCCTTCTGAGTTCGGAAGCTGATCCCCAGCCGGCTCAGCTCGGCAGGCGGGATTCCACCCATTTGAACTTGCCGCTGGGCTGGCGGGGAATGTGCTCCAGCAGCGTGAGATCCACGACCATTCCCGCGCCGAAGACCGCCTTGAGCCGAGCCGCGATGCCGCTGAACTCCGTCCGCACCTCCGCCTCCGGCAGACGGCGCTCCACTTGCACTTCCAGGCGCGTCAGGCTGTGCTGGATGACCCGGCAGGCCAGGTAGCTGACACCGTCTTTGAAGCAGTGATAGAGCAGGCCGGGGGAAACGAAGGCCCCCGCCGTGGTGCGCAGGTTGTCATGTTCGCGGCCTTCCACGCGCTCGGCCACCGGAAACAGCCCCGGATGAAGCGTGGGGCCGGGGTTGAAACCGCCCAGCAGGTCCGTGGTGCGGTAGCGGATGAGCGGCATGGCGTCGTTGATCAGGCTGGTGCCGATGAGCCGGCCCATCTCGTCCACCTCCACCACGCCGTAGCCGGGCAGGAAGTGGTAGGCCCGGCTTTCGTCGATCCAACCGCCCAGGGCCACGCGCTCGGCCAAGCCGTAGTGGGCGTAGAGGCGGCTGGCGGGAAACACACGCATCAGCAGCTCCACCAGCCCGTCCGTCACCAGTTCCGAGGCCAGCAGAATGGCCCGGGGCGGGTGCACGCGCGCCGGGAGCCCCTGGGGTTCCAGCAACCGTGCCAGGCGCTCCAAGGCGTGCGGATAGCCGTGCCAGAACGGGTGGGGACAGCGCGCCAGCCCGTCCAGCAGTTCCGGCAGGTCGGCGGGCTCCATGCGGTTGACGTTCACGCGCAGCACGCGGTCCCGGCGGAAGTCCTGGAACAGGTCGCCGCTCTCCACCAGGCCGCGGAACTCCACCCGCCCGGCGCCGTCCCGGTAGCCGGTGCGCATCCACTGGTGCACCACCGCCGCCCGCTCCCGGGCCGCCGCCGCCACGTCCACATAAAGGATCAGCGGCGCTCCGGTGGAGCCGCTGGTGTGCACCTCGTGCAGTCGGCCCGCGGACAGGTCCCGGCAGATCATCCGGCGGCCGTGCTCGCGCACTTCCTCCTTGGTGATGACGGGAAAGCGCGCCAAGTCCTCCAGGCCGCGCAGATCCTCCGGACCCACCCCAGCGGCGCGGTAGTGCTCGCGGTAGAAATCCGTCTGTTCCACGGCCCGCTGCAGCAGGGCCCGCAGGCGCTTGAGCTGCCAGGCGCGGATCTCCTCGGTGGAACGCGTCTCCAGCTGACGCAGCAAACGCAGGTAGTCCCGGTAGGGCGCACTGCCGTGGATGAGGGAATAGGGCAGCCGATCTCGGATTGCCGATGCCAGGCGGCGGATCATGGGGCGGAGCTTTCGCTCAGGCGCGCCAGGATTTCCCGGTAGGCGGCCTCCACCGGCGCGAAGGCGAAGCGTGCTGCGCGCCACTCCTCCACTCGGGCCCGGACGGCGTTCCACACCGCCTCGTCGTCGTGAAGGCGCGTAAGTTCGCCGGCCAGCCGCTCCAGATCGGGTTCGCGGACGCCGCAGCCGCCCTCGCTGAAGATGCGGTCGGGATCCACGTCCACGGCGGCCAGGGGCGTGCCTCCGTGCATGGCGTGGATGAAGGTGTTGGGAAAACCCTCGCTCAGGCTGGTGTTGAGCAGCACGCGGGCCTGGTTGTAGAGAGGCTGGATCTCCCGGAAGGGCACGGAATCCAGCAGGGTCACGTTGGGAAGCGCCAGCGCTTCCCGGCTGCCCGGCTCCTCGGCGTGGGCCTGGGTGGGCGCCACCACGGTGAAGGGGATCCGCGGCAGGCGGCGGGCCAGTTCGGCTACGCGCCGGGGCTGCTTGACCCGGGTGAGATGCCCCACCCAGAGGATGCCCCTGCGCTGGCCGAACTCCGGCAAGGCCTGCTCCTGGGGCAGGTGGAAGTTGGGAATGATGCGCAGGCGCTCCGCCGGCACCACCCGGCGGATCACCTCGGCCTGCTCGCGGGTCTGGGCCACGTAGGTGTGAATGCCCGCCAGGGTAAGGCGGAACCGCGCGCGCTCCCACCAGCCGTAGCGGCCGGGTTCCGCCACCAGCAGCCAGTCCCGCTGGTTGGCGGCGCGGTAGAGCAGGGGAACTCCGTGCAGGCGGCCCCAGGCCCCGGCCACGGCAGACTGGTCCGAGATGATTTCCGCCACCAGCAGCTCCGGGCGCAGCCGGGACAGGGCGCGCCAGCCATCCCACACGTGAAGCGGGCTGCGCGGGCTGCGGCCGTCCGGCCAAAGCGCGTGCAACTGGATGCCTTCCACCATGCGCGCCGCCTCGCCGCCCAGGTGATGCACCAGCACGTGCACGTCGTGTCCGAAGCGCTGGAACAGCCGGGCCAGCATGTACAGGTCCACCTCGCCGCCACCGAACACCCCGGGCAGTCCAGGGTCATGCAAGGGGGCACCCAGGAGATTTTGAACGAGGATGCGCACGACCCGGACTCCTAGAATTGGAAATAGACGAAGGGGCTGGTGTTCGTGGGAGCCAGCACCAACAGCAGCAGGAGAATCGTGGCATACATGATCGGCTCGAGGCGGTGCCAACGGATGAATTCATTGTTCTTGACCAAGTAAGGCGCGAGCACATGAGCCACGACCACAATGGTCAGCAGGAGATAGAATTGGGGGATGTAGTAGATGTCCTGGAAGCGGAATTCACCCAATCTCGCGAAGTAGCGCATGGCGTAGGAGAACGAATCAGAACGGAAGATGACCAATGAACCCATGAAACTCGAAATGGTCAGCGCCCAGGAAATGCCGCTCCAAAGCAAAGATTGATCCGCCCAGGCCAGCTGCTTCAACTTCACCAAACTACGCCATTCCTTATGGATGACTAGAAAGACACCTTGTAGAACGCCAAAGACCACAAATGTCCAATTTGCACCATGCCAAAGCCCACAAAGCGTCATGGTGATCATCAAATTAACTGTGGCGCGGTTCTTCCCTTTTCGATTTCCTCCCAGTGGGATATACAAATAGTCCCGAAGCCAGGAGGAAAGGCTGATGTGCCAATTTCGCCAGAATTCAGTGATATCCTTGGCGGAAAATGGCATGTTGAAGTTATCGAGCAATCGATATCCCATCATTCGAGCCACGCCGATGGCCATGTCGGAGTAACCAGAAAAATCGCAATATACCTGAACGGTATAAGCTACAATTCCTAAAATAGCTTCATAAGGAGTTATTGATTCAATGTGGGAAAATGCATTATCCGCTATGGGTGAAATCATATCGGAAATAAACAGTTTCTTGAAAAACCCGATGGCAAATAGTTTAATTCCAGAAATAAGATCTTCCCTATTTAATTGAAATTTTTGCTGCAATTGTGGAAGAAAATCCACTGCACGAACAATCGGTCCAGCAACCAATTGCGGGAAATATGTAACATACATTCCAAATCTGATGAAGTTCCTATCAGCATGTATTTGTCGCCTGTAAACATCAATCGTATAACTCATTGTTTGAAAAGTATAAAACGAAATACCAACCGGGAGTGTAATATCCAGATTGGATAACATGTAATCAGCGCCAGCAACTGACGAAACAAGTCCATTTACTGAGTCTATCAAAAAATTGGTGTATTTAAAGAATCCAAGCAATCCAAGGTTGCCAATCATGCTTACGGCCAACCATCTACCACGATTTTTTCCCTCCGCTCCTTCTATTCTTAGTGCAACAAAATAATCTAAAAGAGTAGAGAATAAAATCAGTAAGATAAAAATCGGATTCCAACTCATGTAAAAGTAGCATGATGCCAGAAATAGAAATAGATGATATAACTTGATCTTATCTCTCAACAAGGTAGAAACAAAAAATACTGTTATGAAGAAAACTAGAAATTCAAAGCTACTGAAGATCATTTCTCGACCCTCTCATGAAGTAGAGTCATTGCAAGCCTTTTCCCATAAACACTGTGTCCGTAGACATTTAAATGACCTATCCCAAGTTTAGTATTCATAAATCCATTTAGAAACTTTCCATTTCGAGAATCCACAAGAGAGTCAGTTAAATTGAAGTATTTCACGTTATTCAACCTGCACCACTCACTTGCTGTCTCATAGCTTCCAACACATTCCTCTGTTGGATGTAATTGAATTAATATTAATTCCGCGCCGTTTTCATCTACTTCTGCTTTAAACCTAGTAAGCAAGTTAGTCGCCGTAGTCACTTGTTTATTCGAAATAAGATGCTTTTTTCTTTACCAACATTTTCAATACCTAAAATTTTTACACCTCTTTTCCAACTACTAATATAAGATCGTAGCATGTCAAACCTTAAGTGCGCAGTATTCAACAGAACAGAATTCCGTTTTGCCAACCAGAAAATCCGTTTTAGTGATCCACCATTTTCCGATCGTGAAAACGGAACCAACCCGTCGTTAACTATTTTATTTTTGCTCATGAAATTCTCTATCACATCACCACTGCTGAATTGTATGATGACGGTTTTATGTGGAATTTTGTCTGCCACTTGATTATAGAGTACCAGCTCATCAAGCGTACTGTAACCAGATCTCCCGAAATTGACAATTTCAATCTCTTCTCCTAAAGAATCCATAAAAAAATTCTCTGCAACATTGTCATATATCTGATCATCACTCACTTGAAATGCTTCTGTCATTGAATCTCCAAAAAGGAGATATCTATTATCACTTTTACAATCCTTTTTGGGTGCATCGAATGTACCATACTTATTTACATTTCGTATGCCGAATCCTTCCTTAATCGTAACCTGCCTTTTTCCCTCAATAAATAAATGCTCTTTTATGTCGGGATTAAAATTGTATTCATTCCCCAAATGGAATAATCTCATTAAAATTTCAATCATCGCATAAGCAATTATAATCGAAATGGGCAACCATCTAAGTGAGGTGATGATCCGGTTTTGCGCTTTCATCTCTATCACTTTCATATTGCATATGGTCGCAATTGATTCTTCGAGACGGAATTTCGCTTGTTTCTCTGCTTGCTCAGCCTAAGTGAGAATTCCTAGATTGTAGTCATGAAGCACTTGAAAACAATTGTGGATTTGCCCTCCCGCCTTCGAGGGCGAACCCTTCGAAATGTACTGATTGGATTGAAAAGGCGAATCCTTGCCCGGGTCTTCCTTATTCAGGAACGTCTGACATTCCACCAGATGGCGTGTAGATTCCTCCCTACGGAAAAGATGTCGCCAAGTCAAGCTGCCAGTAGAATTGAAGAGCTCAACGGGATTCGTCTGAGAGCTCCGCATTCCATTCAAACCATTCCAGCAATTGTTGCGAGAACAATGTGCGTGATCGAAGAGCAGTTTCCAGAAGAAAGGTTAGAACTGCTCTTCCGCGCCGATCGAATCCTTGCGGGCGACTTCTCTGAGTTCTGCCCCTTGGCAACGGAGCCCCAACTTCCCTTTCCCCGCTGGCACCATGATTTGACCACTGGTGCGGAGTGGCCGGTCAGCTGGGCGCGCAAGATCGATTACTCGTCCCCCCAGCGCCCGGGCGAGATCCGCCATCTCTGGGACTTGCATCGTCAGCTCTTCCTGCCCGCCCTGGCCCAGGCCTGGCGGCTCAGTCGGGATCGGCGCTATCTGGATCGCCTGGCCGCCCTGTATTTGGATTGGTGGCGCTGCAACCCGCTGGGAAGAGGCATCGGCTGGATCGGCCCCCAGATTCAGGAGCACGCCCTGCGAAACGTGCAGTGGATCACGTGCTTTTATCTGCTGCTGGACGACCCGGACGTGCCGGAGACACTGCTGGCGGACCTTCTGCAGGGCATCCAACTGCAAACGGCGGTGCTGGACTGGTACTACAAGCCGGACAAACCCGTCAGTCACAATCATCTGGTCAGCGAGAGCCTGGGGCTCTGGATGGCCGGGCTCCTGTTCCCCACCCTGCCCCAGGCCGGCCGCTGGCGCCAGCGAGGTGGGGAGGGCCTGCGAGCCGCTCTGGATCTCCAGTTTGGCGCTGACGGTCTGCACAAGGAGTGGGCCAGCAATTATCATTGCTTCGTCCTGGAATCCGCGCTGTTGGCCCGCTGCCTGTGCGCCCATCACGGGGATCCTCTGTTGGACGGGTTGGACGAGCGTCTGGCGCTGGCGGCCCGTTTCGCCGCTCGAGCCACCCAGCCGGACGGCCGCATTCCCTACATCGGGGACGCGGACGATGCGCTGGTGTATTTGTGGTCCGCCCATCCCCATCAGCAGCGGCGTCGGTACGCGGCCACCCTGGCCCTGCTCCTGGACAACCCCGAACTGGCCGCAGAAGCGGGTGAACTCCCGGCCGAGAGCGTCTGGCTGGTGGGGCCCGATGCGCCGGAACGTTGGCACGCGTTGCTGCGGCGCGCCGGCCCGCTGGATCCCGTCAGCGTGCACGCCGGCCTGAACACGCTGATTGCCCAGGATGATCGCCATGGCGATTGGTTGTTGGTGCATGGCGGCCCCTCCCGCATTGAGCCCAAGGTAGGGTCCAGTCACTTGCACGCAGACTGGGGCAGCGTGCTGGTTTGGCTGGCCGGCCGGGAAGTGTGGACGGATCCCGGCACCTGGCTGTACAACGGGTCTGATGAGTCCCGCCATCTGCTGCGTGCCACGCGCAGTCACACGACGGCGAGCCTGGAAGGCCGCGATCAATGCGATCTCGGGCTCGGGCGCTTTCGTGTGGACGACCTGCCCTTGAGCGAGCCCCTGACCTGGCAGACCGATCCGCTGCAAGTGCGGATCCACACCCGCGGACGAGCCGGTGCCCACACGAGGCAGCTGGCCCGCATCGGTCGAACCCTTGTCCTTTGGGATGAGCTGACCGGCGCGGGCGAGTGGGCGGAGACCTCCTTCATCACGCCAGTCACCGGTGAACGGGAGGCCTGGAGCCTGTTGCGCGCCACCCGAGCTGGATTCACCCCGGTCCAGACGGGGTCCGCCGCTTGGGCCGGGGGTCGCTCCCGCCGATATGGTGTCCTGGAGCCGGCCCGCCGGCTGGAGAGTCGCGCAGGGCGCGAACCGGGTCAGGAATCCATCCGCTTCCTGCACCTCTTGCTGCCGGACGGGGAGGCCCTGCCGGAACTGGTTGTCGATGCCGCCGGCGGCTTGGCCCTGGCTTGGCCTTCCGGCTTGCTGTCAGAACCAGGCTGGTCAGCCCAGTGGAAGAAAAGGTCGATCACCAATCAGACGGACACGCTGCATTGGGAAGCCAATCCGGCAGGAGTCAGCGGGGACTTCCCCTGCGCAGCCCAGGAAAAAGCTCAGTCATGAAGATTCTCTATCTGTCCTCTGGACGCATCTGGAAAAGCTCGGGCAACAGCATCCAGGTGCTGGCGGAAATCCAAGAACTGGTGGCCCGCGGACATCAGGCGGACCTCTTGCTGATGCCCCACCGCAAGCTGGTGGATGCGGAGCGTCTGGCTCTTGAGTCGCTGCGCCAGGAGCTGGCGGGCTGGGGGTCGCGGTTGCGGACCCTGGATCTGCTCAGCGATTCCCGCGTCTGGTTGCAGCCGCTGCTGATGGAGGTGTACGCCCGTCAGTTGGCACCCATGGCCCGGGAGTACGATTTGGTCCAGGCCCACGACATGCGCACGGCGGGGATCTGTGCCCGGGTACGGTCCATGGGCGCCGCCCGCCGCTTCATCTACGATATCCACGGGGCCGCCCTGGCGGAGGCCGTGTTCGGTGGCAGCTTGGCCCTGGACAGCCCCGTCTACCGGCAGCGCCAGGGTTGGGAGCGCCGGGCCGTGGCGGCGTCGGACGGCTGTTTCGTCGTCTCCCGCTTCTTCAAAGAATGGGTGTGCCGGGAGTACGGAGCGAACCCCGCCCACGTTTGGGTGACACCCAGTTCAACCTATCTGCCCGAGCTGACGGAAGCGTCTTGGCGCCAAGCCCGACGCGAGGAGCTGGGCATCGGTGAACGCCCGGTCCTGCTCTATTCGGGCAGCATGCATCGCTGGCAGCGGGCTGAGGATCTGCTCCGCCTCTATCCCCAGCTGGCCGCGCACATTCCTGGGTTGTTCCTGCTGGTGCTGACCCAGGAAACCGATATGGCGACCGCGCACTTGCGCGAGCTGGGCGTGGACCCGGCCGACCACCATGTTCGTTGCCTGCCTTCCGCCGAAGTACAGGCCTGGATGAGCCTGGGCGACGTGGGCGCCCTGTTGCGCCACGACCACCTGCTCAACCAGGTGGCCTCGCCGGTGAAATTCGCCGACTACCTGAGCGCCGGCGTGCCAGTGATCATCTCGCCAGGTGTGGGGGACAGCAGCCGGCTGGTGGAGGAAAGCGGCCTGGGCCACGTGTGGCGAGAAGAACTCGAGACGCCGGCCCAGCTGGCGGAGACGGTCAAAGGCTTGTTGGCGCGCCGGAGCGACGCCCAGCGCGCCGCCTGCCGCGAGTTGTGCCGCCAGAACTTCACCTGGGAAGAAACCATGAAGGTGTTTGACGAGGTCTACGCAGCCCTGGCTTGATCCAGCCAAGGTGCGTCGCAAGCTCAGAGTTTAGACACCACCCACTTGAACTTTCCTCCCGCTTCACGCGGAATGCGCGGCGTCAGCGTTAGCGTCACCTGCAGGTCCGGCCCGAACACTTCGCGCAGGCGGGTCTGAACCGCTGGCAGGCAAGCCCGCACGCGCTCGTCGGGCCCTTCCGGCTCCACCAGCAGCTCCAGCCGATCCAGGGCATGCTGGATGATCTGGCAGGCGCCAAAGCCCTCGCCGGCCAACAGGGCGTGGTTGGCCATCACCGGCGAGAGGAAGTCGCCGTTGGTGCGGCGCAGCATGTCGTGCCGTCGGCCCTCGATGCGCCCGGCCACCGGGAACAGGTGTGGGACGGTGGTTGGCTCGGGCGAGTAGTCGCCCAGTACGTCCGTCGTGCGGTAGCGGATCAGCGGCATGGCCTCGTTGATCAACGAGGTGCCGATCAGGCAGCCCTCCCCGTCCACCTCCACGACACTGTAGCCGGGCAGGAAGTGGGTGTCGCGGCGCTCGTCCACCCAGGCACCCAGGGCCACGCGCTCTGCCATGCCGTAGTGCGCGATCACCGGGCTGTCCGGGAAGGCCCGGCGAATACGTGTCCATTGGCTTTCCAGGACCGCCTCTGAACCCAGCAGGATGGCCCGGGGATGTCGCAGTTGCCCCACCCGGCCCTCCTCCTCCAGCAGGCGGGCGAAGCGCTCGACCGCGTGGGGATATCCGTGCAAAAATGAGTAGGGACAGGCATTCATGGCCTGGATGATCTGCGGCAGCTCCTGCGCCTCCAGTCGGTTGATGTTCACGCGCAGGGCCTTTTGGGATGGCAAGTCCTGCCACAGCCCATCGCCCTCGAAAATGCCTCGCAGTTCGATGCGACCCGCGCCGGGATGAAATCCCACCCGCTTCCATTGGTAGTGGATGGCGGCCCGCTCCCGGGCGGCGGCTTGGGCGTCTACCCACAGCGTCAAGGGGGAACCCGTGGTGCCGCTGGTGCTGACCGTACCCAATTTCAGCGGATCCAGGCCGCGCCGCAGCATGCGCGACCCCTGGGCACGGACATCGTCCTTGCTCACAATGGGAAAGCACTCCAGGTCCCGCAAGGACCGCAAATCCCGCGGGTGCACGCCCGCTCGATCATAAGTCTCGCGGTAGAAGTCCGTCTTGTCATAGGCCAGTTGGACGAGCTGCTGCAAGTGGACCAGCTGCTGATGCCGGATTTCGTCTACGGACAGGGATTCCAGCTCTCCCAAGCGACGCAGGAAGGCGCGATAGGGCGCCTCAAACGGGTTCAGGGCGATGGGCACGCGGTGCAGCATGTTGCGCAGGAAGGGCTTCAGCATGGGGGGGCCTTTCCGCTCCTTGTTGGAATCTGGAGTATCGGCATCGCGGACAGCTGGTCCACCGGGGCCAAAGGTAGAATGGTGCCATTGGGTCACAGCCAAGCCGCGCGAGGCGACCTTCAGGCCTCGCGCACTCCCAGGGAGCGATAGAGCGCCAGCAGGGGCTCCAGGCCGGAGGCATCCGGCAGTTCGCGCAGGCGGGAGCGTTCGCCCAGCGGATCTCCCAGCATGCGCCGGGTCACGGCTTCCAGGTCATCCAGCGAGCGATTGGCAAACAGCCGACAACCCTCCGGCCGCCGCACCACGTCGCTGGTCAGCACAGGCACGCCGGCATGCAGCGCCTCGCGGATGGAAAGGGCATCGCCATCCGTGTTGGTGGGACGCACCAGCAGGGTGCTGCGCTTGATCACTGGGTAGAAGGGCGCGGGCACCGTGTTGAGCAACAGGCGCCCCTCCACTCCCAGTTCCCGGGCCCGCCGCCGAATGCCCGCCAAGTAGGCCGGATCATTGTCTTTGGCCAGGTAGAACACCAATCCCGTCTCCGGCCGGTCGGCAAGCCGGCCCAACAATTCCACGCACAGGTCCAAGCCGTAGAGTTCCGCCCCGTCCCGCTGCACCAGGCTGGCCCCGTTGGCGCACAGCACGTGCGGAAAGCGGGCCAGGAAGGCGGCCGTCTCCGGCCCGGGCTCGCCGTCCTCCTCCGCCGTGGGCGGCAGAAAAGGGCAGATGTCCACCGCGCGGCTGGTGACACCCTGTTCACGAAGGAAGGCCGCATCCCCCGCCTTGACACAGACCACAACCTCAAACGAGCTGTATACGCGGGCTACCAACTCCCGCGGATGCGCCAGGAAACTGGGTCTCACATCCCCATGAAGGGTAAAGACACTGCGGTGGCCGGCCAGTAGGCTGCGATGAAAGCGCGCCAACCGAACCTTGGCCGGAAAACCAGGTACATGGTAGTGGACGACCGTGCCTGGCCGTTGAAACAGCAGTTTCCAGGGAACCCGCTGGAGCCGTGTGCGGCGCACCCCATGTTCCGGATCCTCTGAGGCCGACAGGCTCCAGAAGCGATTCGTCACGCCCCGCTGGTCCAAATGCAGCTTCAAGCGGGCCAAATGCATGGAGACACCACCGATGGGCGGGGGGAAGGGACCAACCTGGATCAGCACCACGCCCTCCGACAGCGCGTCCGCCCGGCTCTTTGTAGAGTCGGAGGAAAGGGAGTTGCATCACGGAGCGGCGGCGGCGCGCTTCCGATCATCCCTCGCCTCGCTCGGGAAGGGGGCCCTGGCGGCTGAATCGCTGCTGGTAGGTCTTCCACAACACCTTGGGTTCCGGAAACCGCATCATATCCCGCAAGCCGCCAAACAGCAGGTGCGGAAGGTCCACGCCCCAGCCCAGGTTGGTTTCAATGGCCACCGGGCCATCCACACTCAGGGCGATATCCCACCCCAGGTGCCGATAGAATGGCAGACGTTCCGCGGCTTCCAGGACAAATGCGCTGATCTCCGACCACGCCTCCACCCGATTGCCTTCGAAGACAAACCCAGATTCCGGATGACTGCGGTACGTGGTGTTCCATTGATTGAATGCAACGGGCAGATAGTGGCCGTCCAGGCTGTCCACACCCGCCACCAGCCCATCCTGACAAAAGTTGTCCACCACTTTGCTTCCCGTGCCGATGCGAAGGGAGCTGTAAAGGATGCGGGCCCGTCCCTTGACGCATTCTGTGGCGATTCGAAACGTGTTGACGGAACTGGCATGGATGCGATTGATCTCTTCTCTCTGCACCAACCCGCGTTCCAGGATCATGTCCGTCATTTGGCAGCGTCGCAGCAGGTCTTCCCCTTTCATGGGACCACCGCCCGAATCCTGCATGATTCCCGACTCCGACACATCCAGGGCCAGCACACCCTGACCTCCCTTGCCGTCCTCGGGTTTGATGAACACGCGGCGCCCTCGTTGCCGGTCCACCAGCTGCAGAAAGCCCGCCTCGTCCACGCGGTGCATCTGCGCGTCATAAAGAGCGCCTTTCAGGCTGAACCCCACGGGCTGGGCCCGCCGAATGCCCACCGAATCGAACAGCAGCGAGCAGGCAATTTTGTTGCTGATCACATTGGCCAAGGGAGAGGCGTTGTACAGTGGAAAATAGAGCGTGAAGAACACATACTCGGGCACATACTGGCGCAGCTGCTCGTCCGTCAGCAGCCGGTCACGGCGATACAACCCATAGCGATAGTAGAAAAAGGGCTCGCACCGCCAATAATCGCGGCTCACCTGCAATTCATGGCGGATCTGGCCCGCTTCCTTGCGGTCGGTGGCTGAAGCGAACTCCCGCAATGCCCGAATGGTGCGGGCATTGGTTACCGGGAAGCGGCGGTTGTAGAATAGATGCTGCTGGGCATCGCGCACCCGATGCCATGCGGAAGCCAACGGTCGTCGCAGCTTGTTCATGTTGCAGATGACTCGGTTTGTTGTTTCACCCAAAGGCCTGATGATGCGTAAACACTCACCAATATCCAGAACGTGAAGCAGCTGATGCTGTTGAAGTAGATGAAGTCCGTCAACATGTTGACCAGGAAGACCACCACACTGGCCAGCGACGCGACTTGCATGCGGCGCCAGTCGGGATCCTCAGCCGGTTCGCGCTTTCCACCCCACAAGGCCGACACGAGCACGCCGAAAAAGGCTAGGAAGAGCGGGATTCCGCCAAAAACGGCCATCTGTAGAAAGCTGTTGTGCGGATGCACCAAGTTGACGTCGGATTGGGAGTGGAAGTACAGCATTTCGAGGAAGCTGAATTCGCTCATCCCGATGCCCGTCAAGGGGTAGTCTGCCAGCATGCTCAGGCTGCTGCGCAGCAACTCCAGCCGATTGAAGTCGGTGCTTTCCTGGAAGCGGGCCAGGATGGGTTCCAGGAGCCCCACCTGGGCCAGCACGGCGGTCAGCACGGCCGCCGACACGACGCCCACAATGGCAAAAGTCTTGCGCGAGCGCAGGCCCAGCCCACCGTACACCAACAGGCCCACGGCCAAGGCGACCAGACTGCCGCGCGAGAGCGCCAGGAACACCACCGCGGCCCCCGTGGCCGCTGCCAATCCGCAGACAATCCGGCCCAACGTAGAACGTAGAGCCCCGGCGGCCCCCAGGAACAGGGGGGTCAGGGCAGCGAACATGGAGGCGCTGATGTTTTTGTTGCTGAACATGAAGGTGGTGTCCAGCGTGGCCTCGCGCAGGGTGTTGGCATCCAGCACGGCATCATCGGAGCGCAAGCCGGCGGCCACCCAGTTCTTGGCAACCATCAAACCCAGTGGGAGGGCCACCAGAGCCAGCGCGATCAATGCCGTCTCCAGCCGGTCGCGGCGATCCAGGCTGCGCGTTCCCACCAGGAAAATCAGGAAGGGATCAACGCAAAAGAGCTGAAACTTGGAAAGACCGGCCTCCATCACGTCCGGATGAACGGCCACATTCACGGCAAACAGCAGCATCCACACGAAGAACAGGACCAGGGTGCGGGATTGACCTTCGGGCGGGTCCCGATTGATGGCCATGCGGATCAGAGCCGCGATGGCCAAGCCCAGCAGCAACAGATCGGAGTAGCCCACGCGCAGACCCAACAGGGTGTTGGCGCCGTACCCCAGGGCCCCGAACACGAAGCCTTCCGCTGCCAGCAGCAGGCCCAGAAAGAGGTGGTCCAGTTTGAGCAGAATGAACAGACCCAGCAGCAGCGCGCCCAGAATGGGATAGAGATAGGCGAGGTTCAGGACCAGGGCGCCTACCAGGGCCGTGATAGTGAGGAGGGCGGCGAGGACCTTCATGGGCGAAGCCCGCTCACCGGGCCTGCATGCGCCGGTAGAGCCAGTCTGGAATCCGGTGTTTGCGCCCGTTGAGGACCACGCCGGCGAAGTTGCCGCTGCCTTGAAGAATCTCGCCAGCCTTGAGGGCCAGCTCCACCTTGGTGGACGCGTGCTTCACCACCAGGTAGATGGCGTTCAATTGGCGGCTCAGCACATAGGTCTCGTAGTGGCTGTGGACCGGCGGACAGTCGAAGACCACGAATTCCCAGGGATTGAACAAGCGCGTCTCCACGCGGTAGCGCGTGATCGAGGCCACCAAATCCAGCGGACCATTGGGACCATGTCCCACGGGGAGGTAATCCACACCCTCGATGCGGTTGGACACGACGAAGGGGGCCAAACTGGGGCCCGGGTTCTGGAAATAGGCCGCCAGGGTGTGGTCCGCCGGGAGGCCCAGCCGGGCCGGGTCCGTGCAGGTGAAATCCACCAACAGCACTTGGCGATTATCCGGCGCTTCACTGCGGAAGACACCAAAATGCTTGGCCAGGTTGCGGGCGAAGGAATGGCTGACGTAGGAGGCACCGTCCCCACTGTAGGCCGTGGTGAATCCGACCAAACTGTGATTGTGCTGGATCACGTGATCCACCAGCCCAATGAACTCGCGGTCGATGGAATCAAATTCGCCGGTTTCCGGACTTGTCACGGGCGGGAAAGGCCCGGTCGGTGCGGCGGCCTGTTTCTCATCTACCTTTTTCAAGGCGTCGCGATAGACGGACATGGCGGACTCCGCTAGTTTCGTTTCTGCCGGATTGTGCAGATCACTGGGGCACCCAGGCTATCCTCCACGGCCTGGGCCGTCTCGAACACGCCCGAGCTCAGCTCCAGCACGTAGGCCAGGGTGATGGAAGCAAGCAGGGACATGAAGAACACGATGGCCGTCTGCAACACTCGGCGCGGAGCCACCGGTTGCTGCGGAACCAGCGCCGGATTGATCATCTCAAGGGTCTGATTGGCCCGGTCCCCGATCACCGACAAGTCATACTCGCTTTGTTGACGGTACAGCACGCGGAGCAGGTCGTTGACTCCTTCGCGATACTGCAACAGCGCACCCAGGCGGGAATTGACCTCCGGAAAGCGGGTCAGGTCCGCCTCGTTCCGCCGCAGCTTCTCGAGGAGCACGCGGGTCTTCTGCTCCACCAGTTGCAGCTGTTGGCCTGCCGCAGCGGCGCTGGAGGCCATCACTTGGAAAAACTCTTCCCTTACGGCGGACAGGCTGGTCACCAGGGCTTGAAGCTCCACGCTGTCATCGCTGTAGGTGCCCTGTAACGAGCGCTGCCGATCCTGCAAGGCCACGAAACGTTCCTGGATGCTCCTCAGCACGGAGTTGTCATCGGGCAATGCGATGTGGCTGATGTCCGGCTTGCGGGCCAGGAAATCGGCATAGCGCGCGGCCACCAGTTGTTGTTCCAGAATGCGCTGTTGCAACTCCCGCTGTTGGTTCTGCAGCAGGCTGTTGGTATCCACCAACACGGCGATTTGCCGATCCGAACTGTAGACCTGGGAGGAGAGTTGCACCTCGTTCACCAAGAGGTTGATCGAGTCCAAATCGGCGCGCGTGGCCTGGATCTTGTCTTGCAGCATGCCCGTGGCACCCGGATCGCGCTGGGACTTCAGCTCCTGCTGGGCCTGAACCAGATTGTTGAGAAAGCGACTGGCCTCTTCCGGATCCTGGGAACGGTACTTCACCTCAATGATGGTGGTGTTCCGCTTGGGAAGTCCGCTGATCTTGCCGCGAATGGCCCCCACCGTGCGCAGCCGCTCTTTGGGATCCATTGCCGCATAGCGTTCGGGATAGGTCAGTTCGTAGGTTTTCTCCAACACGGCGCTGGACAGCAGGTACTCCGTTTCCGAGTTCATGGTCTCCCTTAGGGAGATGCTGCCCAGGCTGCGGTCCTTCTCCGTCAACCGGATGTTGGACGTGGTGTTGAACACGATTCCAACTTGGGCTTCGAAGACGTCCGGCGCGCGCAGCATGAGCAGGGCCGTGATGGCCGTGCTGACCAGCACAATGGCAACGATCAACCGAAAGTGCTTGAAAAGGATGATGAGGAAGTCCAACGTGGAGAACGAGGACCGTTTTGCCAGAGTGGCCATTAGTTGTTCCCCTCTATCGTCCAGTAGTAGCGACCACGCAGATAGGTGTCGATGGGGGGAAGGAAGACGTTGACGTAGTCCCGCACAAACTGTCCCACTTCCGTGATCAGGCGGCGCGGCACGATGACAATGTCGAAGCTGTCGATCTGTTCCATGGAGATTTTCAACAGCTCGTTTGGATCTTCCGAAGTGATGTCCAGCAAGCGGATGCGCTTGTGCCCATCGCCCATTTCGTCAATGACGACCAAACTGCGCAGCTCTGCGCCCGCCGTCGGTCCGCCGGCCATGGCCAGCAATTGGATGACGTTGAGCGTCGATTCGCTCTCCACCATGCCCGGCTTGTTCACCTCACCAAACACATAGAGGCGGTGCGGGGCCATTTGAGCCACGTTCACGAAGACGAGCGGATCGCGAAACTGATGGGCGAACGCGCGTTCCGCCTCCTGCTGCAGAAAGGGGATCGTCTTGCCAGCCACATCTACTTCACCCAGATAGGGCAGGGAAACCCGGCCATCCGGGCGGACCACGACCATCAGCCGGCTGTCATCCTGGCCAGCCACTTGCAGACTGAGTTGATCCCCGAACCGGATCAGGTAGGGCTGATCCAGCGACACCTCCGCCAAGGGGCCTGGAGCCAGAGCCTCAGACTCCTGGGGCTGCGGCGCCGCGGCCTCCAGGGTCTTGCGGGATTTGATTGCGCAAGAACTGAGACCCAAACCCACCAGGATCAAGGCCAGCGATAGAGCAATTCGTCGTGTGAGCATTGTGGCTCCCACCCTCGGTTGTTGGTCATGCTTTCCAGGGGGGCACTGACTTTGCCGCATCAACTGTGACAATGTAGTACTGTCGGTGTTGCATGTCCCCATACGCAAAGCTACCCCGGTTCGGCCATCAGATCCTATCGGCGGGGGATCGATGTAAATCCAGTTTTCAACTCCATTCGCCTCAGGGAACGACAGACCAAGGACTCGTGGCAAATGGCATGAACCTCAAGGTATCTACATTTCCCCCCAGGTCAACAGCATCCACGAGCATGCCCGTAATTGTGGAACTATCTGCTGTGCCAAAGTAGCATCCCGTCACATCAATAGTCCGCGGTGGTGTATACTCAGCGGCATCCGGCAGATACCGAAACGCGATCGGCGTGTTAATGAAATTCAATTCGTCGAAGTCGGTCACCAACGCAAAGGCATGCAGTTGCACGCCATTTGTCATATCCTGGAATTGTACGCGATACAAATCGGTTGACGACGTGTACACGTAACGACAGCCGTAAATGCAGTTTTTAAAAGTGCTGTACTCAAGCCGACCCATTCCATGCGACAAGTACATACCAATGCTGCAATCCTGCACGAGGGCGTTCCGTATGGTGATCGAACAATTATTTAGCTGGATCCCATTTTCAAATCCCTGTATCTGCAAGTCGTCAACAACGAGTGCAGAACCGTCAATGGCATCCAAACCCGCGCCGGTTCGTCCAGTGGATCGCAGTGAAACCCGTTGAACAAGTCCGCCCGTGGGTGAGCTGATTTTTAACGGCAGAGCAGAGTTAGACGCCGTGAATCCATCCACTTGCGGGCTTCCGCCTTGGAGCCACAAGGCCGGGTTTCCGCCATTGGCCTGCAAATCTTCTATCTGACAGCTGATCCCATCACTCGGACTGACAATGAAGGACCAATCCAATTCGGCCGAATTTCGAGCTGCCATCTCGACCGGGCCATCAACAACCAGATTGCCTCGCACTTGCAGTGTGCTGTTGTTGGCGAAAATGAGCTTGGTGCCCGGCAAAAGGGTTAGCGAAACGTTGGCAGGAATCAACACGCTGTTCTCCAGCACGATGTCGCTGTTGGCGGGCGGAGCCAAGTCTTCCGTGATGGAATCCGGGAAGCTCCAGGAGACTCGATTTTCCCCCTCATCGTCACTGCAGGAGCAACCCAACAGGGGAAGCAGCAGCAGCATTCGGGTCAACTTTCGGATCATGGCAGGGTCTCCGCCGCTTTCGTGGTGGTGAACAGCGGGATACTCAACAAGGTCCCGCGCTGAATGATGTCGGGGTTCGTCAAACTTGGATTCAATTGCATCACGACCTGAACCATGTCCCAGCTGGCTTGGCCATAGCGGCGCTGCAAGATGTAGGAGATGGACTCGCCTGGCCCCACCAGCACAGTCTCTGTCTTCCAATCGGTGGCCAGCTTCGACCCGGTTGCCGGGTGCGATGACTGCGCTCGCACGAGCTGCTCCTCCGGCACGGCGGGCGGAGCCTCAACCCGCGCTTGCGGAGCGGGGGCCGATTCAGGGACCGGCACTGCCGCCTGGATAGGCTGATCCTCCGCCACCAGCCCGGGCTCATCCCCGACAACCGCGGGACGGGAATCCACTGGGCCGGACGCAATCGGTGCCGGGTCCGGCGCTCGATCCCACCTGAGCACCAGCACCACGCTGAGACCGGCCAGCGCCAGACCCAGGACTGCCGCCACGCCCTTCCAAGAAAGCCATCCCGCGGACGCGGCTGCCGGGGCCCGCAGGCCGCCCGCCACTTCCCCGTGGCTGCTGAATTCCGTTTCCAGCACGTGTCGCACCATCTCTTCGCTCACTCGGCGCTTGGAGGCCAGGGCCGCCTGAAGCAGGGCCACACTGCAGACTTGGTTGATCAGGCGCGGAATGCCGCGGGTGGCGCCGTGGATCAGTCTCAGGGCGGCGGGTTGGAAGATCGAGGCGTCGGCAGCGCCGGCCACCCGCAGGCGGTGCTGGATGTACTCCTCCGTCTCCGCGGGCTTCAGGGCCCCCAAATGGTAGCGGATGGCCACCCGCTGATTGAGCTGTTGCAGTTTGGGGCTGTTTAGCACGCCACCGAACTCGGGCTGCCCGGCGAACACGATCTGCAACAGCTTGCGCGAATAGGTCTCGAGGTTGGACAGCAGCCGGATCTCCTCCAGCGTATCCTCGCTCAGGTTCTGCGCTTCATCGATGATGATGACCACTTCGTGGCCGGCATCGGAAGATTGCAACAGGAAGGAGTTCAGGGCCCGGATGCACTCCACCTTCTGCTCCGGTGGATCCTCCACGCCCAAATCGTAGAGGACGAAGCGGAGCAACTCCAGGAAGCTGACTTTGCTGTTGTAGAGGAAGGCGTGTTTCCAATTGGCATCCAACTGGTCCAGCAGGGCATTCAGCAGGGTGGTTTTCCCCGCCCCCACTTCTCCCGTAAGCGCCATGAAACCCTTGCGTTGTTTCAGTCCGAAGACCAAATGGGCCAGCGCCTCTTCGTGACCTTCGGAATTGAAAAAGAAGCGGGCATCGCTGGTGACGGAGAAGGGGTCCTCTGCCAAGTTGAAGTAGTTGTTCACCATGGTTGTCCTCCCTTCCTCCGTGGGCAGGCAATGTGTCTCATTTCCGGCAGCTTGCCAACTGGCCCGTCCGCGAAGAACGCCTTCAAACTATCGGTCGCCTCCGACGCTCAGTTCAACAGCTTGTCGCCAAAAACTACGACCGGGGCCTTCCTATCTTGCAGCTTGCCTTGCGTCCCAGACTCTGACGGTTTCGGTTGAAGTCCACAAGAAAGGACCCCGCATGTCGCTCAAGCGCGTGTTCACGGACACCCTGCTCTTCTCCATGGCCAACATGGGCGGACGGGTGCTGGGCATGCTCCTGGTCCCGTTGTATGTCCAATACATCAACCCCGACGACTACGGCAAGATGGACATGCTGCAGGTGGTCATCACCATCGTCAGTCTGCTGGTTGTTGCCGGCATCCCATCTGCGCTGTTTCGCTTCTATCATAGTATGCCGGAATCAGAACGTCCCGTGCTAGTGAATACAGGTTTGTTTGGAATCATGTTGCTGGTTCTCCCCGTATCCCTGGGATTGTGGCTAGCGGCGCCCGGCCTGTCGCAGGCTTTCTTTCAATTTGAGCATGCGTCCCTCTACATGCGGTTGATGATCGGAACCATGGCGCTGACCTTGCCGACGGATTATCTAAGTGGCCTGTTGATGCTGAAAGGGGAAACGCGTCGCTACGTAACGGTCAAGCTCGGCTATACGGTGATCTCACTGGTCCTGAACATCGTGTTTGTCGCTGGATTCAAGTGGGGCATTCTGGGCCTGTTGGCCTCCGCTCTGGTCTCCCTGGTGCCCAAGCTCGGTGTGCTAATCTGGTTTCTGGGCAAGGATTTGCGCTTTCAGATCGACCGCGTAATCCTGAGGCGCATCTTGCGCTTTGGGGCGCCTTTGATCATGGCCAGCATTTCCGGCTGGATCCTCAGCTCCAGTGATCGATTCTTCCTCAAGCACTACAGCACCTACGAGCAGATCGGCCTCTATTCCATCGCTTACAAGTTCGCCGGCGGGTTGAACTTCATGGTCATCTCGCCGGTGATTGCCGCCTGGACGCGCACGGCCTTCGAATATCAAACGAGTCCGGATTTGCCGGCGATGTTCAAGCGCATCACGCGGGTGTTTCTATCCATCGGCCTGTTGATCATCGTCTGCAGTTCGGCATTGATACCCGAAGCGCTGGTGGTGTTGACCAACCCCAAGTACTACGGAGCTTATCTGGCATACCCGGCGTTGATCGCCTCTTTTGTGGCCTTCGGACTCAACCGGATGTTCGAAATCCCGTTGCAATTGGTCAATCGCAGCGCACTGTCCGGTGTGCTGGGATCCTGCGCCATGCTGTTCAATCTGGTCTTCAACATCCTGTTGATTCCCCGCTATGGAATTCTGGGCGCCGCGCTATCCACCTTCATGTCCTATATCCTGAACAACCTGGTGTTTTACTACTTCGTCAAGAAATACAACCCCATGCCTTATCCGATGGCTGCGGCACTGGGGCTCAGTCTGGTTGGACTGGGCGTGGTGCTGGTGACCCTGCTACCGGCGCTGGCCTTGGGAATATGGGCCAAGCTGCCCCTGCTGCTCGGATTTGGGGGATTGGTGCTGCTGTGGAATCGTGAGGAATGGCACCGCTTTCCACCGGCCTGGCTGGCCCTGCGCCGCAAACTGAAACTCGCTGCCTGACCCATCCGTGGCTCGTGGGCTCGACTGGCGTCCGGGGGTGGAGTCCTTCCTCGTTTACAGAGCCGGTTCCACCGTCGCTTGACCTGCCTGGACCGCCTGATCCAGCAGGATGGACAGGCGCGTGCCCCACAGGGCTTCCGCACCCAACATCAGGTCGGAACGGCGCCCGCCCAGCAGAGCCTCCCATTCGCGAAACTGCGCCACTTGCCCCTTGTCCTGCTCGGCTAGTTTGTGAACTTCACTTGATTCACCTTTGTGAATACTCAAGCTGAGGAAGTCATCCAGCACAAAGCTGGCTCCTCCCTGATGCACTTCCAACCGCTCTTTGGGCAGGCTCTTCGCGCCGATGCTCAGGTACTGGATGGCACCCAAGCTGCCATCCGGGAAGGCCAGGTTGACGATCCAGTTGTCCGTGGTGGACAATGGCCCGCCCGCGGGGAGTTGCTCGATGCTCATGCGCTGGGGCGGCGCTCCGGCCAGAAAGCACAGAGTATCCAAAAAATGACAAAGCTCGCCCCGCAAGCGGCCCCCACCCCGGTTCCGGTCTTGGGTCCAGTGCCCGGCGGGAATCGCCCCGGCATTCACACGGTAGGTGGCCAGGAAAGGGGCCCCCAAGGCCCGCAGCTGGCGCTGGATCTGCCGGACGTGCGGGCTGTAGCGCCGGTTGTGCCCCACACTGCACGACAATCCCGATTCCTGGGCCAATGACTCCAGCAGAGCGCAATCCTCCAGAGTCAAGGCGGCCGGCTTTTCCACCAAAACATGCTTGCCGGCCCGGAGCGCCCGGGCGGCGATCTCCGCATGGCTGTCATGCTGGGAACAGACAATCACGGCATCGACATCCGGCTGGCCCAGCATCTGGTCCACGTCCGTGCCGGACCAGGCCACTTTTGTCGCCTCTTGGATCCTTGTGGCGGACAGGGGTGTGCGGTTGCAGGCGGCCACGAAAGCCAGTTCACTGGACTGGCTCAGGTACTTCAGATAGGTCAGCTTGGCAAAGCCGCCGGTACCCACCACGGCCACGCCTCGTGCCTTGATGGCACGGGGGGTGGATTCAAGCCGAACGGCACGGGCCGGCGATGGATTTCCTGGATAAGAAAGCAAGGCGCCCACTGCCAGCTCGGTGCCGCCCATCAGGGTGCGGAAGGCCGTGCGGGCCTCACTCAGCGGGTGTCGATGGGTAATCAGATCGCCCAACCCCAACTTGCCCTGGGCCTCAAGCTCCAGGACGGCCTGGAGATTGCGGTTCTCCGTCCACCGGACAAAAGAGAGCGGATAATCCCGCCCCTCCTTTTCATAGGCAGGATCATACCTGCCGGGCCCGTAGGAACAGGCAATGGTGAACTCGATCTCCTTCTGGTAGAAAGGTGCGCGGGGAATCTCCATCGGCACAGCCCCCACAACCACAACTCGCCCCTTCTTGCGCGTCAATTCCATGGCTTGAACTACTGGGCCCGAGTTCTTCGTGGCCGCACAGATCAAGGTGGCATCCACGCCATGGAAGCCGGTCAATGAAGCCGCACAGGCCGTGAGCGCGGGATCATCCGGATCAAAGACGTGTGAATGGCCCAGCTTGGCCAGGAACTCGCGCTTGCGTTCGTCCGGGTCCACACCGATCACAGTGCAGCCGTTGGCAGCCAACAATTTCGCTGTGATCATCCCGATCAACCCCAACCCACTGACCAGCACCACTTCCCCGAGCTGCGGGGCGGCCTGGCGCACGCCCTGGAGGGCAATGGAAGCCACCGTGGTCATGGCGGCCACATCCAATTCCACCGAGTCCGGCACCAGGCATGTCAACAGACGTGGGACAGCGACCCATTCGGCGTGAACGGCCAAATCGGAGCCCGCACAGGCCACCCGATCCCCCGGTTTCAGATCCGTCACACCAGGCCCCACTTCCCTCACCACACCCGCCAGGGAATATCCCGTCTGGCGTGCGGTATGGTTCGCGGTCTCAAGTTGCGCCTCCAGGGACTGTCGCCCTTCAAACAGGACCTTGCGCACACCTTTGATCAGGCGATCCGGCTTTTGGATCACCTGTTCCAACAGGGATGGTGCTTTTTCCGAACGTGACAGGGCGGCTGTTTCCGTTCCCGCGCTGATCAGCGACCAAGCGGTCTCCACCAAGACCTCGCCCGGTTGCAGGACTGGGGCCGGCAACTCGCGCACTTCGATTTGACCGCTGTATAAGACGACAACAGATTTCATGTCCCATTCCCAAGTTCGGCGCCGGCCATCGCCAGCACTTCCATGCGTAGAACATCGGCAAATGGTCCACCGTAATCAATCCGCCACCACCGCCCGAGGACGTCAATCCCCACTGACAAGACGCCGATAGGTGGAAGCGGCCCGCTCTTCGTGCTATGTTGCAGGCCACTCAGCGGTTTCGGCCGCGCGCGACGTATTCCAATCAACCAAGGGTTCTGCATGACACGCAACGTGAAGCAAGCTGCTCGTCAATTGCTTCAAGTCCTTCCCTATTCAATCCGGAATTACAACCGGTACGTGGGCCACTTCTCCGGCCTGCTCCACCAGTTGTCCTTGTTGAGCGAAACAGCTCTGCGCGATTGGCAGTTCGAACGATTTCGCAGTCTGGCGGAACGCGCCTACCAGCACAGCCCATTCTATCGTGAACTGTATGACCGAGCCGGAACCCCGCCCCAAATCCTGCGTCATCCAGATGATATCCAGCGACTTCCGCTTATCGACAAAGACTTGGTGCGGGCGAACTCCAAGCGACTGGTTCTGCAAGGGGTGCCTCAAGGCCGGCTTTCCGCCGTCATGACCAGCGGCACGAATGGCAGTCCCCTGACCTTGTATGTGGATGCCGCCGCCGCTGGAGCTGAAATGGCGGCTATCGTCCATCAGTGGGAACGGGTCGGCTATCGGTCCGAGATGGGGCGGATTGAGTTTCGAGGCCGGGTGGACGGACCCGAGCTGGTGGTCCATTTTCCGCGCGAACGAATCCTCAGGGTGAACATCAATCGTCTGAACCCCGCCAACATGCCGGCGTTGCTTCAACAGATCCAGGCATGTTCCTACGCCTTCTATCACGGCTATCCCTCTGCCCTGGAGCGCTTCGCCCGTCTGCTGGAACAGACCACCCAAGCGGGAACACTCCGACCCCCGCTGGCCATTCTCTTGGCCAGCGAAATGGTGTTTCCCCGCCAGCTGGAGTTGCTCGCCAGTGTGTTCCCCCATTCCCGTTTGTTCGCCCATTATGGCCAAGCCGAACGGGTCGCGCTGGGCGCCTGGGTTGGGCACAGCCGGTCTTACCACTTCCTTCCGGGCTATGCCATTGTGGAGCAAGACGAAGCGGGGCGGCTGATCGGCAGTTCGCTGGTGAACGAAGTGATGCCCTTGCTGCGGTATCGCACGACGGACGTTGTCAGCGGCTTCCATCCCCACCCCATGGGGACTTCCCACCTGTTCCCGGTGGTGGAGAGCATCGAGGGCCGTTTGGAAGACCAATTGTGCACGCCAGCGGGAGACTTCGTGTCCCCAGCGCGCGTGACCTTTCCGTTCAAGGAAGGCAGCAGCTATTCGGCTTGCAAGTTGATCCAGCATACGCCTGACCGGTTGGAACTCGTGATGGAATCCTCCCGGCCCGCAGCAGAGCTTCAGCACGAATTTGAAGACATCACGGCGAAGCTGAGAGGAGTCTTCGGGCCGGCCATGCATTTCCAGCTAACCCAAGTGCAGGAGATTCCGCGGCTGCCCAGTGGTAAGTTCAAATGGGTGGAGTCCCGTGTGTAGACAGCTGGCCACCACAAATGCGCCAAGCAGCACGGCGGACCGATTTTGTACAAAGGCGGTGGCCCTGGTGGCGGGGCAGAAGAAACAACTGTTCAATGCGATGCGGGCAACCGGTCGCCAGTCAGGGAAAGGGCAACATGCGCATCCTGGTCACCGGCGCAGCCGGCTTCATCGGCTACCATCTCAGTCAGTCGCTTCTGCAGGACGGACACAAGGTCATCGGGCTTGACATCGTCAACGACTACTACGACCCGCGGCTCAAGGAGGATCGTCTCGCGCGCCTAGCCGAATTCCCCGACTTCAAGTTGGAACGCCGGGACGTGGCGGACTTGGCGGCACTGGAGCGCGTGTTTCTGGTCCACAAGCCGGAGCGAGTGGTTCATCTGGCGGCCCAGGCTGGTGTTCGTTACAGCATCAGCCATCCTCATGTCTACGGCGACAGCAACCTGACCGGATTCCTCAACATCCTGGAGTGCTGCCGACACACGCCGGGTGTGCAAGGCCTGGTCTATGCCTCCAGTTCCTCCGTCTACGGAGGCAACACCAAGATTCCCTTCTCCGTCGAGGATCGGGTGGATCAACCCCTCAGCCTCTACGCGGCCACCAAGAAGGCCAATGAGCTGATGGCCCACACCTACTCACACTTGTACAAGATGCACACGACGGGCCTGCGATTTTTCACGGTCTACGGACCCTGGGGCCGGCCGGACATGGCGCTGTTCTTGTTCACCAAGGCCATCCTGGCCGGCGAGCCGATCCGCGTGTTCAACCACGGCGACATGCGGCGGGACTTCACCTACGTGGACGACATCGTGGCCGGAATTCGAGCGGCGATCGACAAAAACCACCGCTGCGAAATCTTCAATCTGGGCAATCACAAGAGCGAGAAGCTGACGGATTTCATTGATCTGATCGAAGGCTATCTGGGACGCAAAGCCGAGCGACTGCTGGAGCCCATGCAGCCCGGAGACGTGCCGGCCAGTTACGCCGACATCGAGCACTCCCGGGAAGGACTGGGCTTCGAGCCCACTACCGATATCAACGTCGGCATCAAGCGCTTTTTGGACTGGTACGTGGACTACTACAAGGAGAAGATCTGAGCATGCGCATCGTCGCTGTGGTGGGCGCTCGCCCCAACTTCATGAAGGTGGCCCCGCTGGCCCGGGCATTTGCGGGCAGTCCGCTGGACTTCAAGATCGTCCACACCGGCCAGCACTACGATCAAGCCATGAGCCAGAGCTTTTTCGACGAGCTGGACATTCCGCACCCGGACCTGAACCTCGGAGTGGGTAGCGGCAGCCACGCCCTGCAGACGGCGGAGATCATGAAGCGCTTCGAGCCGGCCTGTCTGGAACTAAAGCCAGACTGGGTGCTGGTGGTGGGCGACGTGAACTCCACCGCGGCCTGCAGCCTGGTGGCCAGCAAGCTGGGGATCGGCGTCTGCCACGTGGAGGCCGGACTGCGCAGCTGGGACCGCAGCATGCCCGAGGAGATCAACCGGCTGGTGACCGACGTGATCAGCGACCTCTTGCTCACCACCTGTGACGAGGCGGACCGCAACCTGCTGGCCGAGGGCATTCCGGCTGAGAAGATCCACATGGTGGGCAACACCATGATCGACACGCTGGCCCACATGCTGCCCAAAGCCGCCCAGCGCGGCATGCCCGCACGCTTCGACCAACACCCGGGTGGCTACGGCGTGGTGACCCTGCACCGGCCCAGCAACGTGGACAACCCGGCGATTCTGGCCGACCTGCTGGGCACGCTGGAGATCGTCCAGCGCGAGCTGCCGCTGATCTTCGCCATCCATCCGCGCACGCGCAAGAACATCACGGCCTGCGGGCTCGAAGGCCGGTTGGCGGCCATGGACAACCTGCAACTCTGCGATCCGCTCTCGTACCTGGACTTCCTGGACCTCTACCGGCAGTCCCGCCTGGTGCTGACGGATTCGGGCGGCATCCAGGAAGAAACCAGCTGGCTGCGCGTGCCTTGTATCACGCTGCGCGAGAACACCGAGCGCGCGGTCACCGTGGAGCTGGGCACCAATTATCTGACGGGAGTTGGCCGCGCCCAGGTTCTGGCCGCGTTCCAGGATGTCATGAGTGGCAAAGGAAAGACGGGAAGTCAGATTCCTTTGTGGGATGGGCAGACGGCCAAGCGGATCTGCCAGCTCTTTGAGGATTTGGACAGCAGACGAGCCGGCTAATCGTAGGGCAGCTTCGACAGGCAAACCGGGGGTGATGGGTTCTGTGACCTGTCACCCTTTTCTCAACGCCCCCGTCACACCGGCGCGAGGAAATCCACTCCAACCCTATTCCGGCTTGAACCAGGTCACGCGGTTGATGATCGGCGTGTAGCTGGCGATCAGGTGGACCACTTTGCGTGAGACATTCAGGTCCAGGTAGTCCGTTGGCGGCTCCCAGCGGACGCCGGCCTCGCGCTCCCGGCGCACGATGCGGATGGCCTCCAGCAGGTGGGCCGGCCGGATGCCCCCCACGATGATCGAGCCCTTGTCCAGCACCTCCGGGCGCTCGGTGGAGGTGCGGATCAGCACGGCGGGGAAATCCAGCAGGCTGGATTCCTCGCTCAGCGTGCCCGAGTCGGAGAGCACACAGAAGGCGTGCTGCTGCAGGTGGTTGTAGTCGAAAAAGCCGAAGGGCGGCAGATTGCGCAGCAGCGGGTGGAAGACCACGCCGCGCTCCTCGATCCGTTTGCGCGTGCGCGGGTGGGTGCTGTAGATCACGGGCAGGCCGTACTCCTCGGCCACGGCATTGAGGCTGGCCGTCAGGTGCTGGAAGTTGGCCTCCAGGTCGACGTTCTCCTCGCGGTGCGCGCTCACCAGCAGGTAGCGGCCGCTCGTCAGGCTCAGCTCCTCCAGCACGCGGCTGGCGGCGATGCGCTCGCGGTGCTGGTGCAGCACCTCGCCCATGGGCGATCCGGTGACGAAGATGTGCTCGCGACGGAAGCCCTCCTGGAGCAGGTAGCGCCGGCTGTGCTCCGTGTAGGGCAGGTTGATGTCGGAGATGTGGTCGACGATCTTGCGGTTGATCTCCTCCGGCACGTTCTGGTCGAAGCAGCGGTTGCCGGCCTCCATGTGGAAGATGGGCACCTTGAGCCGCTTGGCTGCGATGGCCGCCAGGGCCGAGTTGGTGTCCCCCAGGACCAGCAGCGCGTCGGGCTTCTCCTCCACCAGCACCTCGTAGGAGCGCGAGAGGATGTTGCCCATGGTCTCCCCCAGGTGGCCGCCGGCCACGCCCAGGAAGTGATCGGGCTCGCGCAGGCCCAGCTCCTCGAAGAAGATCCCGTTGAGGCGGTGGTCCCAGTTCTGCCCGGTGTGCACCAGGACGTGCGTGAAGGCGGCGTCCGCCGCCTGGATCACGGCGGAGAGGCGGATGATCTCCGGGCGCGTGCCCACGATGGTCATCAGTTTCACTGGTCGTCCTTCACCTTGAGGAAGTGGGTGTCCGGGGCGGCGGGGTCGAAGATCTGGTTGCTCCAGAACAGGCAGAGCATCTCCTCCGACCCCGTGTTTTCAATGGAGTGCGTGTAGCCCGGCGGGATGCTCACCACCTGGGGCCGCGCGCCGTCCACGGGATACTCCAGCACCTCGCTGCCGTCCACGGGCCGGAAGCGGATCACGGCCTGGCCGCGCACCACGCAGAAGGTCTCCACCTTGGTGTCGTGGTAGTGGTTGCCGCGCGTGATGCCGGGCTTGGTGGTGGAGACGAAAACCTGGCCCAGGTGCGGCGTCTTGATCCACTCGAAGAGCCAGCCGCGCGGATCGGTCTTCAGCTCGGGTGTGACGGCGAAGGCGTCGCCGGGCAGATAGCTCAGCCAGGTGGGATAGAGCACGGCGTCCAGGGGATCGGCCATGTCGGGAATCCTCCCCGCGTCGCGCATGGCCGCGTAGCCCTCCAGCCGGTCGCGCAGCTCGCCCACGCTCAGCTCGTGCACGGTCGCCACCGTCAACAGCTCCCCCGGGTCCGGCGCCGGCGCGCCGTCCAGCAGCGCCAGGAAGGCCGCCACCACGTCGTCCACGTAGTTGAGCTGGAGTCGGGCGGCGGGGTTGTCCACCCGCAGCGGCAGGCCGCGCGTGCTGTTGTGGCAGAAGGTGGCCACCACCGAATTGTAGTTGGGCAGGCCCCACTTGCCGAACAGGTTGAGCAGGCGGAAGACGAAGACCGGCGCCCCGCTCGCGCGGGCGTGGTCCGCCAGCAGGTCCTCAGCCGCGCGCTTGCTGGCGCCGTAGGGATTGTCCAGCGCCGCCTGGCTGCTGGAGCTGAACACCAGCGGCACGGCCGCGCCCCGCCGCGCCAGGCGCCGGCAGAGGTGGGCCGTCAGGTCGACGTTGACGGCGGTGAACTCCTCGGGCCGGGGCGGACGGTTGCTGCCCGCCAGGTGGAACACGAAGTCCGCCTGCTCCAGCGCGGCGTCCAGCTCCTCCAGCGTGTGGTCGCGGTCCAGTTCGAGCAGCTCGAGTTCCGGCCGGCGGCGCAGGGCCGCGCCGAAGTTGCGTCCCAGGAAACCCGCCGCTCCGGTCACCAGCACCTTCATACGTGGATGCCCTTTCCCGCCAGCGCGTCGGCGACGAAGTCCAGCGAGAGCAGCAGGTCCTTCACCTGGGCCCCGTCCAGCTGCTCGGTGTTGTTGGAGGAATAGTCGCCCCCCTCGCTGATCCCCGCGTCGCCCTGGGTGAAGTAGACGTCGTAGTTCAGGTCGCGCGCGTCGGCGGGCACGCGGTAGAAATTCCCCAGGTCCTCGGAGCGGGCCATCTCCTCGCGCGAGCAGAGGGTCTCGTGCAGTTTCTCGCCGTGGCGCGTGCCGATGACCTTGATCTGCGAAGGGGAGCCGAACAGCTCGTTCAGGGCCTGGGTCAGCACGCCGACGGTGCAGGCCGGCGCCTTCTGCACAAAGATGTCCCCGGGGCGGGCGTTGTCGAAGGCGAAGATCACCAGCTCCACCGCGCCCTTCAGCGTTAGCAGGAAGCGGGTCATGGAGGGATCGGTCACGGTCAGGGGCTGGCCGGCCAGCAGCTTCTCGATGAAGAAGGGGATCACCGAGCCGCGCGAACCCATCACGTTGCCGTAGCGCGTGCCGCAGAGCCGCGTGCCCGCCGCCTTGAGCGTGCGGGACTTGGCCACCATCAGCTTCTCCAGCAGGGCCTTGGTGATCCCCATGACGTTGATGGGGTAGACGGCCTTGTCCGTGGAGAGCACCACCAGCCGCTCCACGCCGTGGGCCACGGCGCTGGAGAGCACGTTCTCCGTGCCCAGCACGTTGGTGCGGATGGCCTCCATCGGGTAGAATTCGCAGCTGGGCACCTGCTTGAGCGCGGCGGCGTGATAGACAAAGCTCACGCCGTGCATGGCCTCGTCCACGCTGGAGCGGTCCCGCACGTCGCCGATGTAGAACTTCACCCGGTAGTTGTCGTAGCGCATGCGCATGTCATGCTGCTTTTTCTCGTCCCGGCTGAACACCCGGATCTCGCCCGCGTCCGTGGGCAGCAGGCGATCCAGCACGGCGTTCCCGAAGGAGCCGGTGCCGCCCGTGATGAGAAAGGTTTTGCCGTCGTACATGATGCCACATGATTTGAGGGGTGTCCGAAGCTCCAGGCGACCCGGTGCCTGGTCCCAATGTACAAGGCTGAAGGCGCCTTGGCTCTTCCGGGGGTCCGGGCCAGCCCGGGCTTTTCTACCTTGCGTCCCGATTTCGGGCCTGCCCACGGGCGGAACGGCCCTCTCAATCCCCAGGAGCCCGATGGCCCTCACCCTGCTCCAGTCCCTGGAAAACGGGACGCGCGTCCTGCTCCACATGGTGCTGGACACCTACCTCTTCGGCTACAACCGGGTGACCTACCACCACCGGGAGCGGCTGGAAGAGCTGGATCAGCTGATCATCGTGGCCAACCACACCAGCCACTACGACGCCGCCGTGCTGCTCTCGGCCTTTCCCTACAGCCGCATGCACCACGTGCACCCGGTGGCGGCCAAGGACTATTTCTTCTCGTCGCGCCTCAAGGGATTCTTCTTCCGCCTGTTCATGAACGTGCTGCCCATCGAGCGCTCGGCCAAGCTCCACGAGGCCTTCGTGCCCACCGAGGAGGCCCTGGCCCGGGGCGACAGCATCATCATCTTCCCCGAGGGCACGCGCAGCGTGGACGGCGAGGTCAAGGCCTTCAAGGTGGGGGTGGGCTATCTGGCGGCGCGCTTCGGCCTGCCCGTGCTGCCGGTCTACATCGATGGCGCGCACAAGGCCTTCGGCAAGGGGCACTCGGTCCCCAAGGCCCTCAAGGTGAGCGTGGTCTACGGCCGCCCCCAGCGCTACGAGGGCGATCCGGAGGATCGCGAGGGCTGGGCGGCCTTCGCCGCGCATCTGCGGGAGGAGGTGCTGCGCATCGGCCGGGCCTACTGCCGCGCCCGGGACAACTACAACCTCTTCCCGCCTCCGCAGGCCTAGCTCCCCTGAGAATCACCACAGAGACACAGGGACACAGAGGCGCTGTTGGTTTTTGGCGGCGGAAACGCCGCTGGAGCAACCGCCTTCAAGTTCCAAGCTGCGCGGATGGGGTCGATCGAGCCGGATCGTGAAACCCCTGCTCAGTCCTCGCCGATGGGTTGGAAGCGGAACTCGCCCAGCACGCGCTCCAGCCGCTCGCCCAGCCCTTCCAGACCGTGGTATTGCCGCAGCCGCCGCCAGAGCGGCAGCCGCAGGCGCGGCTGGTCCAGATCCAGCTCCCAGGGATGCACGTACAGGTGGAAGGAGCGGCCGGCGCGGTTCCACTCGCGCATGTGGCTGAGATTCCAGCCCATGGGCAGGGCGCGCAGCCAGAACCCGCCCCCCCAGGCCAGCGGCTGGCCCAGCACGCGCTGCCCGGCCAGCGGGAATTCGCGCACGGGGCCCGCGGGAGTCTCCACCACGTGCGGCCGCGCCTCGCGCAGCTCGCGGCGGCGCTCTTCGGGGAGCGGAGCCAGCACGCGCGCCGAGAGACGCGCCGCCTGCTGGCTGCTGGACCAGATGAAGCCCGCCCGGCGCAGCTCGCCGTAGTAGTCGGGCGTGGGCGGCAGGCTGAAGTCCGGGGCACGGTAGCCCGGGCCGGCGCCCTGGGCGGATTCCCAGGGCCGCAGCAGTGCGCGGCTCTCCTCCAGTTCGCGACGGAATTCTTCCAGAGACAGGCGGTGGACGGGGCGGTGCCCCAGGCCGTGGCTGGCGATCTGGTGCCCCATGGCGGCGATCTCGTCCACCAGGGCCGGGCTGTGCCGCGCCACCTCGCCCAGGACAAAAAACGTGGCCCGCACCTGGAACTGCTCGAAGAGTCCCAGCAGACGCCGGGTGCCGTAGACCACGCGCTGGGCCAGCTGCTCGCGCAGCGGACAGTCGTCCAACCGCCGCAGCCGGCGCTGCAGGTTGGCGGAATGGTGGGCGCTCTCCAGGTCCACGCTCAGGTAATGGTAGCGCACCGTCTCCCCCGTCCCCCGGGTCCGCCGCCGGACCCACCACGATGCCCGCATTCGCCGGGGCGATTCTCCACCGCCCCAAAGCTCTCGCCCAAGTCCATCCTATATTGCTTCCCACAATCCACATGGGCAACTGGGCGGAACGGGCACATGGAAATCGGCATCATCGGACTGCCCCAGGCGGGCAAGACGACCCTCTTCAACGCACTCACCGGGCTGGGTGTGGAACTGGGCTACGCGGGTGGACGCAAGAACGCCAACCGGGGCGTGGCCCGCGTGCCCGACGAGCGCCTGGAGCGGCTCAGCGCACTCTACAAGCCCAAGAGCACGGTGCATGCCACGGTGAACTACGTGGACCTGGGCGGCCTGTCCGGCGAGGGCCGCAAATCCAGCGGCTTCCCGGCCGAGGTGCTGCAGACCCTGAAGCCCTGTGATGCCCTGCTGCTGGTGCTCCGGGACTTCGAGAATCCCGAGCTGCCGCATCCCGACGGCCCGCCGGACCCGCTGCGCGACCTGCGCACGGCCCAGGATGAGTTCCTGCTCTCGGATTTGGCCATCTGCGAGGGACGGATCGAGCGGCTGGAAAAACAGCTGATGAAGGCCAAGGACAAGGAGCTGGCCTACGAGCTCGAGACCCTGAAACTGTGTCACGTCGCCCTCGATGAGGAACGTCCGCTGCGCACGATGGAACTGGACGAGGCGCGCCGGCGCGTGCTGCGCTCCTACGCGTTCTTGAGCCTCAAGCCGCTGCTGGTGGTGCTCAACACCCAGGACGACGCGGTGACGGACGAGGCGCGCCTGGCTCTGCTGCGCGAGCAGGCGGGAGGCGGCGGCCAGCGCTTCCTACAGGTCAGCGCCCGGATCGAGATGGAGCTGGGTCAGATGGAGCCCGAGGAGGCCGGGGAATTCCTGGCCGAGTACGGCATCACCGAACCCGCCCTGAACCGCGTGTTGCGCGTGTCCTTCGAGCTGCTGGAGCTGGAGACCTTCTTCACCGTGGGCGAGGACGAGTGCCGGGCCTGGACCCTGCACAAGGGCTCCACGGCGCCCGTGGCCGCCGGGGTCATCCACAGCGACATCCAGAAGGGCTTCATTCGCGCCGAGGTGGCGCCTTCCGCCGAACTGCTGCGGCTGGGCAGCCTGAGCGCCTGCAAGGACAAGGGCAGCCTGCGCCTGGAGGGCCGCGAATACGTGGTTCAGGAAGGGGATGTGGTCCATTTCCGCTTCAATGTCTGAGCCCTCCTCCGCCCGCTCCCTGCCGGCGGCCTGGAGCTGGTTACGGCCCGAGCGCGTCCTGCGGCGCGCGGAGCTGGGCACCACACTCTGGTCGGACCTGGGTCCGGCGGGACGCGCGCGCGCCCGGGATCTGCTGACCGGCGTCCGGCCGGAGCTGCAGGCCGCCGCCCCGCCCGCCACGCTGGCGGAAGGCCGCCGCCAACTGGCCCTGCGCCAGCTGGAGCGCGAACTGGGCGAACTGGATCAACTCCCGCAGCGGGCCGAGCTGGCCGCCCGGGCGGCCGAGGCCCTGGGTCCGGCGGCCTTGGCTGCGGATCCCGAACTCGTGCTGGAACGACTGGAGCGGCTGGAGGAGCTGGCCGCCCCGCTGCGCAGCCGCGGACAGCTGGAGCTGGCGGGCTCCCGGGAGGACGGCCGCCGTGGCGCCCGGCGGCTGCGCGCCACGGCCCGCCAGCTGGAGCAGCGGCTGCCCCTGCTCCTGCCACTGCAGCCGCGTCCGGGCCTGCAGGGTCTGCTGACCCTGGCCGATGAACTGGAACACGCCCTCCCCCACGAAACTCCCGCGCCGGACCGCGCCTGGCGCGAGCTGGAGGCCGAGGCCGGCTGGTCCCTGGCCCAGTTGCTGGAGCGCGTGGAGAGCGAGCTGGGCGGCCTGGCCGCCGACCTGGAGAAGCGCGCCGAAACCCTGCGCCAACGCTATCTGGGCGCCACACCGGCGGAGGGGCCGGCACTGCCCTGGCTGCGCGGCCAGTTCGCGCTGGACCCGCCGCGCCCGGAACACTGGGCCTGGCTGCACAACCGACACCTCCAGGACATCAGTCGCCACCTGGTCCAGTTGGGATTGGAGCACGAGCGGCCCGCCGCGCGCGTCCAGCCCGGCCTGGAGCCGGACTGGCCCTGTCCCGGTCCGGACGAGGCGGGCGAGGGGCTGGCCCTGCCCGATCTTTCCTTATTGGATCTCGCCCGGCTGGAGGCCCTGCTGGCCGAGCACCACCACGGCCAGCTGGCTGTGAGCGCCGCCCGCGAGGGACTGCCGGGACGGCTCTGGCTCCTGCGGCGCATCCGCGGACAGGAGTTGTCCGACCCGGCGGCGGGCGTGCTCGCCGCCCTGACCCGCCCTGCGGACCTGGACGTCTGGGCCCGCTGGGCCGGAGCCTGGCTGCCGCGCAGCGGCTGGCTGGCGGGGGATGCCCGCCTGCGCCTGCTTTCCAGGCTGGCCGACTGGCGCGATCTCTGCCTGACCCGCGCGGACCTGGAGCGGCGGCTGGCCATGCGGCCCGAGGCCGAGATCCGGCATCGGCTGGAGCGCGAGTCCGGCCTGCCCCCGCTGCTGGCCGAAGCCGCCTGGCAGCACCTGTTGCGCGAGCCGGGCCGGGAGGCCCTGGCCAGCGCCCGGCTCTTCGACCTGCAGGAGGCCGGCCGGCGCTGGCGCCGCCAGCAGCGCGGCAGCGCGGCGGATCTCTTCCGGCTCAGCGCCGAGGCCGCCCTGCTGCCCGGCAGCTGGCTGCGCGCCCACTTCGCCGCCCAACCCGGCGCGGGCCGCCAGTGGCACGCGCTGCCCCCTGCCCTGGTCAAGCCTGTCGCCCGGCCCGAACTGCTGGGCGAGGTGGAGGAACGGCTGGCCGCCCTGGGCCGCATCCAGCGCGAGGATCTGGAGGCCGGGCGGGAGTTCGACGCACCGGGGGCAGCCGCCGCGGCGCCGGACGAAGAGGCGGGCGAACCCGCGGAAAGGGAGCGCGGTGCGAAACCTGAGTGAGATCCTGCGCCTGCTGGCGCGCTACAAGGGCCGTCTGGCCGCGGGCGCGCTGTTCGTGCTCCTGACCAACACCATCCTGATCTTCGGCCCGCGCCTGCTGGGCGCGGCCATCGACGACCTGCGCGTCGGACTGGTGCGACACCCCCTGGGCTGGTACCTGGGCTGGCTGCTGGCCGTGAGCGTGGGTCAGGGCCTGACACGTTTCGCCATGCGCCGGATCCTCATCGGCGCCTCGCGCAAGGTGGAGCGCGACCTGCGCGCCACCTACCTGGAGCGCCTGCTGGAGCTGCCCCGCGCTTTCTTCGCCCGCCACTACACGGGCGACCTGATGAGCCGCGCCACCCAGGACATCGAGAACGTGCGCATGGCCGCCGGCCCGGCGCTGATGTACTCGCTGGACACGCTCTTCCTCAGCGCCTACAGCCTGAGCATGATGCTCTGGATCCAGCCGGGCCTTACGGGCATCGTGCTGCTGCTGCTGCCACTGATCAGCGGCCTGGTGTGGTGGATCTCGCACCACATCCACCTGGCCACGATGGAGTCCCAGCGCTGTTTCGGCCGCCTCTCCACCTCGATCCAGGAATCCCTGAGCGGCATCCGCGTGGTCCAGGCCTACGTGCAGGAGGAGGCGCGCGGCGCCGGCTTCAACCGCGAGCTGCTGGAGTACCGCCGCCTGCAGATGAAACTGGTGGGCCTCCAGAGCGCGTTCCGGCCGCTCTTGGGCCTGCTCTTCGCCGTGGGCCAGGGCCTGGTGCTCTGGCAGGGCGGCGTGCTGATCATCGCCGGGCGGCTCAGTCTGGGCGACTACGTGGCCTTCTCCACCTACCTCACGCTGCTCTCCTGGCCCATGGTGGCCACGGGCTGGAGCTTGAGCCTGCTCCAGCGCGGCAGCGCGGGCATGCGGCGCTTGAACGAGATCCTGGGCGCGCCGGAGGACCTGAACCGGGGCGGCCTGCGGCCGGAGCTGGTGCCCCTGCTGGAGGTGCGCGGGCTGGGCTTCCGCTATCCCGATGCGGCCACCCCGGCGCTGACGGACATCAGTTTCACGCTGGAACCCGGCCGCACGTTGGGCCTGGTGGGACCCACGGGCAGCGGCAAGAGCACGCTGCTGCGGCTTATCTCGCGCCAGGCGGATCCCGACCAGGGCAGCATCCGGCTGGGCGGCCACGAGCTGGCCGAACTGGACGCCGACCTGCTGCGCGCCCAGCTGAGCGTCGTGCCCCAGGAGGCCTTCCTGTTCAGCGCCAGTCTGGCGGACAACGTGCGCTACGGCCGGCCGGACGCGCCGGACGCCGACCTGAACCGGGCGGCGGAGGACAGCCGGCTGGAGCAGGATCTGGCCCAGCTGCCCCAGGGCTGGGAGACGCTGGTGGGCGAGCGCGGCGTGACCCTCTCCGGCGGCCAGAAGCAGCGCGCCACCATCGCCCGCGCCCTGCTCTCGGAGGCTCCGCTGCTCCTGTTGGACGACGCGCTGAGCGCCATCGACACGCGCACCGAGGAGGCCCTGGTGCGCCGGCTCAGGGACGTGATGAGCCGCCGCACCGTGCTGATCGCCAGCCACCGGCTCTCCATCATGCGGGAGGTGGACGAGATCCTGGTGCTGGACCAGGGCCGGGTGGTGGAACGCGGCACGCACTCTGAACTGGTGGCGCTGGGCGGGCTCTACGCCGCGCTCTGGCAGCGCCAGGAGCTGGTCAGCGAGCTGGTCGGCGAGTTGGAGGCCGCCTGATGAGAGGACCGGGAGGAAGCCGCGGCGGCCGGACGGGCGAGGAGCACGGGCTGGACGGCCGCCTGCTCTGGCGCCTGACGGGCTACCTGAAGCCGCACTGGCAGGGCGCGGCCTGGGCCCTGCTGATGATCGTGGGCGCCGCCGGGCTGGAGACCGCCGTGCCGCTGGTCACGCGCCACGCCATCGACGTCAACCTGCCCGCCAAGGACCTGGACGGCCTGCTGCGCTCGCTGCTGGCCTTCCTGGGCTTCTCGCTGGGCGCCTTCCTGCTGCGCTACGGCCAGCAGCTGGTGACAGGCTGGATCGGCCAGAGCATCGTGCTGGAGCTGCGCCAGCGCCTGTTCCAGCGCGTTCTGCGCCTGCACCCGGGATGGTTCGACCGGCATCCGGTGGGCCAGGTGATGAGCCGGCTGACCAACGACGTGGAATCCCTGAACGAGCTGTTCACGGGCGGGATGATCCTGATCTTCCAGGACCTGCTGCTGCTGGCGGCCATCGCCGGCGTGCTGCTCTGGATGGACTGGCGCCTGGCGCTGGTGTTGTTCACCGTGGTCCCGCTGATTTTCCTGGCCTCCTTCCAGTTCAAGCGCCTCACCCGGGCGGCCTTCCGCCGGGTGCGCTCGCTGGTGGGCGAGGTGACGGGCTTCCTGCAGGAGACCATCACGGGCATCAGCGTGGTCCAGCTCTTCCGCCGGGAAGCGGCCACGCGCCTGCGCTTCGGGCGCATGAACGACGACCTGATGCGCGAGAACGTGCGCACCATCTTCTACTTCGCCGTGTTCTTCCCGCTGATGGAGCTGCTGGGCAGCGTGGCCACGGCGGCCATCCTCTGGGCCGCGGCGGGCCGCATGCTGGAAGGGACGCTGAGCTTCGGCGCGCTGGTGGCCTTCCTGGCCTACGCCGACCGCTTCTTCCGCCCCATCCGCGACCTGGCCGAGAAGTACAACATCCTCCAGAGCGCCATGGCGGCCTCCGAGCGCGTGTTCGAGCTGCTGGACGAGCCCACCACGCTGCTCTCCGGCGCGGTGGGCGGCGTGGGCGGCCCGCCCGCCCCGCCCCGCCGAGGCGAGATCGTGCTCGAGCAGGTCTGGTTCGCCTACGAGGGCGAGAACTGGGTGCTGCGGGACGTGTCGCTGCGCATCCCGGCGGGGGGCAGCGCGGCGCTGGTGGGCTACACGGGCGCGGGCAAGAGCAGCGTGGCCGGCCTGCTGCTGCGCTTCTACGAGTTCCAGCGCGGCCGCATCCTGGTGGACGGCGTGGACATCCGCGAGTGGGACCTGCAGGCCCTGCGCAGCCGGATGGCCATCGTGCTCCAGGACGTCTTCCTCTTCTCCGGCAGCCTGGCGGACAACATCCTGCTGGGCCGCGATCTGCCCGAGGGCGCCCTGGAGGAAGCCGCCGCGCGCACGGGCCTGGACACGCTCATCGCCGGGCGCGAACTGGGCTACGATTCGCCGGTGGGCGAACGCGGCCAACTGCTCTCCGGCGGCCAGCGCCAACTGGTGAGCTTCTCGCGCGCGCTGGCCGGGGATCCCGCGCTGCTGATCCTGGACGAGGCCACCAGCAGCGTGGACAGCGTCAGCGAGGGGCTGATCCAGCAGGCCATCGCCGAACTGATGAAGGGGCGCAGCTCGCTGGTGATCGCCCACCGCCTTTCCACCATCCGCGGAGCCGGGCGGATCTTCGTCCTGCATCAGGGCCGGCTGGTGGAGGAAGGCGCCCACGACGAGCTGCTGGCGCTGGGGGGAGTGTATCAGCGGCTCTGGCTGCTGGAGCAACCCGTGGAGGCTGTCGCGCATGGCGCTTGAACCGCTGCTGCAGCTGGGCGGACAACTGGTCTCGTTCTGGACCCTGGCCCTGGGCGGTCTGGCGGGCGGGCTCACCGCCGGCCTGTTCGGAGTGGGCGGCGGCGTGATCGTGATTCCGCTGCTGATCAGCCTGGGCATCCCCCCGCGCCTGGCGGCGGGCAGCATGAACGTGGCGATCATCTCCAACGCCGCCGACGCGCTGGTGCACGACCTGCCGCGGCGCCAGGTGGACTGGCGGCTGGGACTGATCATGGGACTGGCGGCCATGGCGGGCGGACAGGCGGGCACCTGGGCCCTGGGCGCGCTGGGCAAGCCGCTGCTGGTGGACCAATTGATCCGCGGCGGCTTCCTGATCCTGCTGGTCTGGTTGGCCGTCCGCCTGCTGCGCACGCGCCGGCCCCCGGGGGAGCGGGTGCGGGCCTGGCTGGCCCTGCCCCTGCTGCGCTACCACAGTCCGTGGCAGGCCGAGCCGGTAAGCGCCGTTGCGCCGCTGCTGGTGGCGCTGGCCGGCGGCCTGATCGCCGCCCTGCTGGGCGTGGGCGGCGGCATTCTCTACGTGCCCGTGCTGCTGGCCTTCTTCCCCAAGCCCATCCAGGACCTGATCCCGGTGAGCCAGATCGCCGTGCTGCTGGGCAGCCTGTCCGTCAGCACGGGCCACGTGCTGCACACGGGCAACCTGGACCCGCGCCTGGTGCTGATCCTGGTGCTGACCGGCAGCGTGGGCACCGTGGTGGGCTCGCGGCTCAAGACCCAGCTGGACAGCCGCGTGCTGGAACGCCTGCTGGCGGTCATCCTGCTGCTGGCCGCCGCGCGGCTGACCCTGCAGGGCCTGGGAGCCTTTGGCGACACCGGAGTGCCCGGGGTGCCCCAAGGCCGACAGGAGTGGCTGGCCGGGTTCCAAGCCTGGTGCGCCCAGGGCACGCTGCAGCTCTGGCTGGGCACGGTGGGCCTGGCGCTGGGCCTGACCCCCGTCCTCTCCTGGCTGCAGCATCGCGTGCTGGATCGCCTGCGACGGCAGGATGCCGCCGCCCGCTGATCAGCAGCAGGACGCCCCGCCCCGCGTCACCGAGAAGCCCTCGCGCCAGGAATCCTTGTGGTAGTCCACCTGGGCATCGGTCAGCCAGGCCGCGTCGTCCGGGCGCGTCAGGACCAGGATGCCGTTGACCGTCTGCTGTTCGTCGTCGTCCTGCGGCTCATCCAGAGCCAGCCCCAGCCGGGGCCCGCCTCAGCCCAGGCCGTCCAGCGAAATCCGCAATCCGCTGCCCGGGTGCTCGGCCAGGATGGGCAAGAGGCGCTCGCGCGCGTCGTCGGAAATGGTCATGTCCGTGTTCCTCTTCCATGCTTCGGGTGCCGCTGGGCCGGATTTCCCGCCCGCTCCGCGTTTCCATCACTCATTTTACTTCACGTGGTGTAATTTCACAACTCGGAAATAAAATCTCCGCCGCTTGTTCGCACTTCCACATGTTTTCTGATTGTTTGTTCGTCCCAATTAAGTCAGTTTTGTGACGGAAAACGGCTCCGGACTGAATCCGGGCCACCCGGGTCCGGGCCGGCGCTTGCGAAGTGGGCCGTGCCGGCCACCGGGGATCCATCCTGCACAACAACAACCGAGACGGAGAGATTCATGAAGTACGCAGCCTTGTTCCTCCTCCTGGTGCCGACCCTTGCCTTCAGCTACTCGGGCGGCCCGCCCAACGGCTACACGGGCGCCCCGGGCGAGGCCAATTGCACCCAGTGCCACGGCGGCAACGCCTTGAACAGCGGCAACGGCTCCTTCAACATCGACGGGCCGGCGGAGTACGTGCCGGGCCAGTCCTACACCATCACGGTGACGCTGCAGGATCCGGGTCAGCGCCGCTGGGGCTTCGAGATCAGCCCGGGCAACCGCGGCCAGGTGACCATCACCGACGCGACCAACACGCAGATGGGCTTCGACGGCGGCGACCTCTACGTCAAGCACACCTCGACGGGCACCCAGAACAACACGCTGGACGGCCCCGTCAGCTGGAGCTTCGACTGGACGGCCCCGGCCAACCCCAGCGACGTCACCTTCTACGCCATGGGCAACGCGGCCAACGGCAACCTCCAGAGCGGCGGCGACTACATCTACTCGGCCACCTTCACCACCACGCCGGCCACGGCCCTGGAGCCGGCCCCGCGGCCGGCGGACTTCGCCCTGCTGGACGTGGTGCCCAACCCCTTCAATCCCAGCGCCGAGATCCGCTACCAGCTGGATCAGTCCGGCGAGGTCAGCCTGGCGGTCTACGACCTGGCCGGGCGTCAAGTGGCGCGGTTGGTGCAGGCCGTGCAGGGCGCCGGCCGCCACTCCGCCCGCTGGAACGGCCTGACGGCCTCCGGCAGCCCGGCGGCCACGGGCGTCTACCTGGCCCGTCTGGAGCAGAACGGGCGCGTCCAGGTCCAGCGCATGCTGCTGGTGAAGTAAGCGCTGCTTGTATCACACGAGACGGGGCCCGCAAGCGGGCCCCGTTTTCATTTCAGCCAGCGGCCCAGAGCGGCTAGCGGTACTCGCGCAGGGCCCGCATGTAGTTGGCGCGCTCGAAGGCGGCGGGATCCGGCACCTTGTCCAGGCTCATGGAGCCCTTGAGCTGACGCAGGGATTCGTACTCGTGCTCGGTCAGCCACTGGCGGACGGTCTCGAGCATGCCACGGGCGTGGTCGGGCCCGTGGATCAGCAGGCTGGCGCAGAGCTGGCAGGCGTCGGCGCCGGCCATGCTGGCCTTGATGACGTCCCGGCCGGTGTGCACGCCCGTGGAGACGGCCAGGCTGGCCCGGCTCACCACGCTGCGCAGGATGGCCGTCCAGCGCAGGGACATGCGCAGGCTGGCGGAATTGCTCAGGTGCACCTCGGGGACCACTTCCAGATTCTCGATGTCCAGATCGGGCTGGTAGAAGCGGTTGAACAGCACAAGGCCGTCGGCGCCGGACTGCTCCAGCTTGCGCGCCATGTTGGGCAGGCTGCTGAAGAAGGGCGAGAGCTTGATGGCCACGGGCACGCGCACGCTCTGGCGCACGCGGGTCAGGTCCTCCAGGTACATCTGCTCCACGGCCGCCGCGTCCAGATCCGGATGGGTGGGGATGGAATAGATGTTGAGCTCGATGGCGTCGGCGCCGGCCTCCTCCATCTTGTGGGCGTAGGCCGTCCAGCCGCCGGGCGTGACGCCGTTCAGGCTGGCGATGACGGGGATGGCGACGGCCTGCTTGAGCTTGCGGATCTGCTCGAGATAGCCGTCGGGGCCGGAATGAAAGTGCCCCAGATCCGGGAAGTAGCCCAGAGCCTCGTTGTGGCTGTCCGCCGAGGTCTCGAGATGGTGGGCCAGTTCCAGTTCGGAGTGGCGGATTTCCTCCTCGAAGAGCGAGTACATCACCACGGCGGCGATGCCGGCCTCTTCCAGGCGCTTCACCGTGTCCAGCTCGCGGGAAAGCGGGGACGCGGCGGCGATGAGCGGATTGGGAAGCTGAAGTCCCATATAGCTGGTTGAGAGATCCATCAACGACTCCTGAGCCTATGGTTCAACGGTTGCTGTCTGAACTGTTAAGGTACCGACAAGTCCAAAGCCGTGCAAGAAGCCGGGCCCTCTTCCTGCCCCGCCCGCAGCCCTTTTCGATTACTACACTCTATCAATCAATTTTCCTGGAGGCCCCGATGGACCAACCTGTCCCCTTCGCCCTGCGCACTCGCACCCGGTTGGACTTTCCCGCCACCGAGGCCCGCCTGCGCGAATTGTTGGCAGCCGCCGGCTTCGGCGTCCAGACCGAGATCGACGTGGCCGCCACGCTGCAGGCCAAGCTGGGCCTGGAGACGCCGCCCTGCCGGATCCTGGGCGCCTGCAATCCCGCCTTCGCGCACCGGGCCCTGGAGCTGGAGCCGCTGGTGGCCACGCTGATGCCCTGCAACGTGGTGCTCTGGGAGCGGGGCGAGCATCGCGAGGTGGCGCTGCTGGACCCCGGCTTCATGGGCGCCGTCCTGCCGGAACTGGCCGAACTGGGGCACTCGGCCTCCCAGACCCTGCGCGCCGTGCTGGAGCAGCTGGAGGCGGAGGCCCCCGCCTGATCCCGAGGCCAGGGCCGACTCAGGGCCGGACGAAGTCGGTGTAGATGCTCTCAGTCTCGTGCAGCCGGACCCGGACCAGCCGGCAGCCCAGCTCGGCGCCCTCCAGGCGCTCCCAGATCCAGCGCACCAGGTTCTCCGTGGAGGGCTGGCGCGTGCGAAACCAGTCCACGTCGGTCTCGATGCGCTTGTGGTCCAGTTCGTCCAGCACGCGCTCGCGAACCAGGCGCTTCAGGCGGCCCAGATCGGCCACGAAACCCGTCCGCTCGTCCACCTCCCCCGTCACTGAAATCACCAGCTTGTAATTGTGGCCGTGCAGATGGACGTCCTCGCCGAAGCAGGCCTGATTTTCCTCGGCGCTCAGTTCCGGATTCCAATAACGGTGGGCGGCACAGAAATGAAAGACTTTGTGCAAGATGATCATGGGGATCCGCCTGAGTTTCTTGGATTTTCGGCGCCGGGAATGTACCATGCCTAACTTACTTCGCGAGCGGCACGCCGCCGGGGCGGCAGGGCCCGCTACAATCCGGATCCGCAGCAGGGAAAGGGAGGAGGCCCGGTGCTGACAAGTTACGATCCCCTCAAGGGGAAACGACTGCAAATCCTTGACGAGAGCGGGCGCATCGTCAACCACAAGCACCTGCCCGAGTGGACGGACGAGGCGCTGGCGGAGGCCTACCGGCTGATGCTCCGCGCCCGGGTGGCCGACGAGAAATCCCTCCAGTTCCAGCGCCAGAAGCGCATCCACACCCTGCCGGTGAACAAGGGCCAGGAAGCCGCCGCCGTGGGCAGCGCACTGGCGCTCGAAGCGTCCGACTGGATGGTGCAATCCTACCGCGAACTGGGCGCCGTGCTGCAGAAGGGCGGCACCATCCGCAACCACTTGCTCTACTTCAAGGGCAGCGAGTGGGGTAGCGTGCACCCCGGCCTGCCGCGTCTGCTGCCGCTTTCCGTGCCCATTGGCTCCCAGATCACCCACGCCGCGGGCATCGGGCACGCCATCCGCTACCAGGGCGGCTCCGAGGTGGTGATCTGCTACTTCGGCGACGGCGGCACGTCCCAGGGCGATTTCCACGAGGGGCTCAACTGGGCGGCCGTGTTCAAGTGCCCGGTGATCTTCTTCTGCACAAACAACCAGTATGCCATCTCCCTCAACCGGCGCCACCAGACGGCCTCCGCCACCCTGGCCCAGAAAGCCGTGGCCTACGGCATGCCGGGCATCCAGGTGGACGGCAACGACCTGCTGGCCGTCCACGCCGCCACCCGGGCGGCGGCCGAGCACGCGCGCTCGGGTCAGGGCCCGGTGCTCATCGAGGCTTACACCTACCGGATGGGTCCGCACACCACGGCGGACGACCCCAGCCTCTACCGGCCCAAGGAGGAGGAGGAGGAGTGGGCGCCGCGGGATCCGCTGATCCGCCTGCGCCTGCACCTGGAGAGCCGCGAACTGTGGGATTCCGCCCGGGAGGACGAGTGCCGCGCGGCGGCCATTGCGGAGACCGACGCGGCCATGCGCGAGGTGGACGAGCTGCACGAGACGTCCCTGGACGAGATTTTCGCTCACCAGTACAGCGACCGGCCGGCCGAGCTGCGCCGGCAGCAGGCGGCCTACGAGGCCTACCTGCAGTGGAAGGAGGCCCGCTGATGCCCGCGATGAACCTGGTGCAGGCCATCCAGTCGGCCCTGGACTACAAGCTGGGGGACGACGAGCGCGTGCTGGTCTTCGGGGAGGACGCCGGCCTGGAGGGCGGCGTGTTCCGGGTGACCCAGGGACTGCAGGAGAAGTACGGCGAGCGCCGGGTCTTCGACACGCCGCTGGCGGAGTCGGTGATCATGGGCGCCGGCCTGGGCATGGCCGTGGCCGGGCTGCGGCCGGTGCTGGAGATCCAGTTCTGCGGCTTCATCTACCCGGCCATGAACCAGCTGGTGACCCATGTCTCACGGATGCGCAACCGCAGCCGCGGCGCCTTCACTGTGCCATTGGTGATCCGCCTGCCCTACGGCGGCGGGATCCAGGCGCTGGAGCTGCACTCGGAGAGCATGGAGGCCATGCTGGCCCACATCCCGGGCCTCAAGGTGGTGATCCCCTCCACGCCCTACGACGCCAAGGGGCTGTTGATCAGCGCCATCGAGAGCGAAGATCCGGTCCTCTTCATGGAGCCCAAAAAGGTCTACCGCGCCTTCCGCCAGGAGGTCCCGGCCGAGGCCTACCGCATTCCGCTGGGCAAGGCCAGCGTGGTCCAGGCCGGCACGCGGCTCACGCTGGTGGCCTACGGGGCGATGATGCGCGTGGCGCGCCAGGCCGTGGAGCTCGCGGCCAAAGAGGGTCTGTCGGTGGAGCTGATCGACCTGCGCAGCATCTACCCGCTGGACACGGAGACGCTGCTGGAATCCGTCAAGAAGACGGGCCGCCTGGCCGTGCTCCACGAGGGGCCGACCTCCTTCGGCGTGGCGGCGGAGATCATCGCCCGGGTGAACGAGGAGGCCCTCTACTGGCTGGAGGCCCCGCCCCGGCGGATCACAGGCTTCGACACCATCATGCCGCTGCCCATGGGCGAGCAGCACTACATGCCCACGCCCGAGCGCGTGCTCTACGAGCTGATCCAGCTCCACAACCAGGCGGAGTGACCATGGCCTACGTGTTTCTCTTCCCCGACCTGGGCGAAGGCCTGACCGAAGGCAAGCTGCTGCAGTGGTACGTGCAGGAGGGCCAACTGCTGCAGGAAGGCGACCTGCTGGCCAAGGTGGAGACGGACAAGGTCGTGGCGGACATTCCCGTGCCCCGGGCCGGGCGCGTGCTGCGCCTGCACGGGCGGCCCGAGGAGATCCTGCTGGTGGGCCATCCGCTGGTGGAGCTCGAGACCGGGGACGGCACGGCGTCCGCGGCCGCTTCGGCTCCCGCTCCGGCCGTGGCCGCGGCCACGGAGCCCGTCGGCGGCGAGTCCGGCCCCGGCGTGGTGGGCAACATCGAAGTGGCCACGGGCCCGGACGTGATGCCCGCCTCGGGCGAAGGCCTGGCCCCTGTGGCCACGACATCCGATGCGACCGGGGGCGGTCGGGTGACGGCCTCTCCGGTGGCCCGGCGCCTGGCCAAGGATCTGGGTGTGGACCTCTCCCGGCTGGCGGGCAGCGGGCCCCAGGGCCGCGTGATGAAGGCGGACATCCAGCGGGCCGGCCAGACGGCCGCCAGTCCCGCGTCGGCCTCTTCCGTGCCGGCACAGGTGGCCGCGCCGGCGGCGGGTCCGCGCGGCGGCGAGCGCACGGAACCGCTCAGCCAGCTGCGCAAGACCGTGGCCGCCCGGATGGTGCAGTCCAAGTTCAGCGCGCCCCACGCCACCACCTTCGAGGAGGTGGAGGTGAGCCGGCTGGTGGAGCTGCGCGCCTCCCAGCGCGAACGCTACGAAGCCCAGGGGTTGCGCCTGTCCTACATGCCCTTCATCTGCAAGGCCGTGGCCACCGCGCTGCGTCGGCATCCCAAGCTCAATTGCCGCCTGGACATGGAGCGCAGCCAGGTGACCTTCCACGACTTCGTCCACCTGGGCCTGGCCGTGGACACGCCGGAAGGCCTGCTGGTGCCCGTGATCCGTGACGCGGACACGCTGAGCATCCGCGAGCTGGCCCTGCGCATCGCCGACCTGGCCGAGCGTGCCCGCACGCGCCAGATCCGCCTGGACGAGCTGCGAGGCGGCACCTTCACCATCACCAACTACGGGGCCATCGCCGGGATCTTTGGCGCGCCGATCATCAACGTGCCGGAATCGGCCATCCTGGGCGTGGGCCGCCTGCTGGACCAGCCCGTGGTGCGCCAGGGCGCCGTGGTTCCGGGCAAGGTGCTGCCCCTCTCGCTGGCCGTGGACCACCGAATTATCGACGGCGGGGACGCGGCGCGCTTTCTGCGGGAACTGATGGACCTGCTGGCCAATCCGCTGGCCATGTTGATGGACTGAAGCGTCCGGGAGGGGAAGCCGCGCCTCCGGCGCCAGTGGGGGCTGTGAGTGGCTTGAATGCCCCCATCCCCCGCTGCTTCGCAGCGCCTTCCCCCGCCGGGGGCGGGGGAAGGGAATGGCTTTCGCTGGGATGACAGGCTTCCCAAGGGATGACAGGCAACGCGTCGGGATGAGTGGCTTGGAACGAGAGGTGCACCCCATGTCGACCTTCGACTGCGTGATCATCGGCGGCGGACCCGGCGGCTACGTGGCGGCCATCCGCGCGGCCCAGCTGGGCCTCAAGACGGCCCTGGTGGAACGCCAGCACATGGGCGGGCAGTGCCTCAACTGGGGCTGCATCCCGTCCAAGGCCCTGATGGAGAGCGCCAAGTTCTACGACCGGCTGTCCCAGGCCAAGACCTTCGGCATCGACGGCGTGGACCCGGCGGCCCTCCACTTCAACTGGAAGAAGGCCGTCTCGCGCAAGGACAAGATCGTCCTCAAGCTGGTGCGCGGCGTGGAATTCCTGATGAAGAAGAACCACGTGGAGGTGCTGAAGGGCGAAGCCGCGTTGGAAGGCCCGGGCCGCGTCCGGGTGGGCGAGCGCCTGCTGGAGACGAAGAACGTGCTGATCGCCACGGGCGCTGTGCCCGAGGGCTCCGCCCTGGCGGGCCTGCCCGCGGGGCTGGTGAAGAGCCTGCCCGAGTTCTTCACCCTGGAGGGCCTGCCGGCGGAGATCGTGGTCTGGGGTGCCAACGGGGCCGCCTGCGAGACCGCCCTGATGCTGCGCCTCTCCGGCCATTCCGTGCGGCTGGCCGCGCCCTCCCAGCGGCTGCTGGGCTTCCTGGACCAGGACCTGCAGGACTTCGTGCAGAAGCGCATGCACAAACTGGGCATCCCCGTCCAGCTGGAGCTGGAGCGGCCCCTGGCCGCCGGGGACGGCCTGCTGCAGCTCGGGAACGAGCTCGTGCCCTGCCACCTGCTGGTGAATTGCGCCGACCGGCGGGCCGTGCTGCCCGCCTTCGGGGAGTTGAATCCGCGGCTGGACGAGCGGGGATTCCTGCAAGTGGACGAGTACGGCCGCACCAGCCTGCCCGGCCTGTACGCGGCGGGGGACGTGACGGGCCTGCTCTGGGCGCAGGCGGCCAGTGCCCAGGGCACGGCGGCCGTGAGTCACATGGCGGGCCAGGAGCACCCCGTGGACGTGACCAACATTCCCGTCAACCTCTACCTGGATCCCGAGATCGCCTCGGTGGGCATGACCGAGGAGCAGGTCAAGGAGCTGGGCCTGCCCTACCGCAAGGGCGAGTTCTCGCTCTCCGTCAACGGCAAGGCGCTGGCCGAAGGCAACACCGAGGGCTTCGTCAAGGTGCTGGCCACCGAGCCCTACGGCGAGGTGGTGGGCGTGCACGTGGTGGCCTCCAACGCCACGGACCTGATCAGCGAGGCGGTGGCGCACATGAAGCTGGAAGCCACGCTGGAGGACATCGCGGGCGTGATCCACGCGCACCCGACCCTGAGCGAGGCCTTCTGGGAGGCCAGTTTCGACGCGCTGGAGCGCCCGCTGCACAAATAAGCCCGGGCGGCCCTTGCAGCCGACGCTGCGCGCGGCTGAAGGCCCACCGCAGATCCGTGTTCGCCCGCTGCACGCCCGTCCAGAGCACGTGCCCGCTGGTCAGCGTGGCAAGGAGGCCGCCACCACATGCCTTACATTGCCTGTCGTTCCCACCTTTTCACGACGAGGCATTCATGGATTTCAAGGAAATCAAACTGGACCGCGGCTGGCTGAACCGGCTGGGCGGCCTGCGGGCCCGGGCCGGCCGGCTCTCGGCGCTGCTGGCCGCGCTCGTGCTCCTGCTCTCGTCCTGGTTCACCGTCGGCCCCGAGGAGGTGGGCGTGGTGCTGCGCTTCGGCGCCTACACGCGCAAGGTGGAGTCCGGCCTGCACTTCAAGCTGCCCTACGGCGTGGAGAGCGTGATCAAGGTGCCCGTGGAGCGGCAGTTGAAGGAGGAATTCGGCTTCCGCACCCTCAAGGCGGGCATCAAGACCGAGTACTCGGCCGAGGACTTCACGGAGGAATCGCTGATGATGACCGGCGACCTCAACCTGGCCGATGTGGAGTGGATCATCCAGTACCGCGTGGCCGATCCCTACAAGTACCTGTTCCGCGTGCGCGAGCCGGGCGAAACCCTGCGCGACATGACGGAGGCCTCGATGGCCCGGGTGGTGGGGGACCGCAGCGTCAACGAGGTGCTCACCGTGGGCCGCCAGGAGATCTGCCTGGCCGTCGAGGAGGAGCTGCAGCAGCTCTGCACCCAGTACGAGACCGGAATCAAGATCGAGCAGGTGGTGCTCCAGGACGTCAACCCGCCGGATCCCGTCAAGCCCGCCTTCAACGCCGTCAACGAAGCCCAGCAGGAGCGCGAGAAGCTGATCAACGAGGCCCGCAGCGAGTACAACCGCGTGATCCCGCGGGCCGCGGGCGAGGCCGACCAGACCGTGCAGCAGGCCGAGGGCTACGCCACGGACCGCGTCAACCGTTCCTTGGGCGAGGCCGCGCGCTTCTCGTCGCTCTACGCCGAGTACCAGCGCGCGCCGGAGGTGACGCGCACGCGCCTCTACCTGGAAGGCATGAAGGACGTGCTGGCCAAGAGCGGTCGCAAGGTCGTGCTGGACGAGGACGCCAAGGGCCTGCTGCCGCTGATGTTGTTCGACGGCCGCGCGGCCGAACTGCCCGCCGCCGCGGGAGGTGCGAAATGAGACTCGCCCTGCGCCTGGGACTGGGCCTGCTGGCCCTGGTCCTGCTGTTCTCCGCGGTCTATCAGGTGAACGAGACCGAACAGGTGATCATCACCCAATTCGGCCGTCCCGTGGGCGCGGCGGTCACGCGGCCGGGCCTGCACGTCAAGCTCCCGCTGATCCAGGAGATCCACCGCTTCGACAAGCGCTTCCTGGAGTGGGACGGCGACCCCAACCAGGTCCCCACCCGCGACAAGCGCTTCATCTGGATCGACACCTACGCCCGCTGGCGGATCGTCAACCCGCTGCTGTTCTACCAGCGCCTGCGCGACGAGCGCGGCGCCCACTCGCGGCTGGACGACATCCTGGACGGCGAGGCCCGCACGGCGGTGGCCCGGCACGACCTGGTGGAACTGGTGCGCTCCAGCAACCGGCCCATGAGCGGCGCCGAAGACATGGACTCGCTGGCCGGCGACGTGAACCTGACCATTCGCGCGGGGCGTCCGGCGATCAGCGCCGAGGTCCTGAGCGCGGCCCAGAAACGGGTGACGGACCTGGGCATCGAGGTGCTGGACGTGCGGTTCAAGCGCATCGGGTACGTGGAAGAGGTGCGGCAGAAGGTCTACGAACGGATGATCAGCGAGCGGCGGCGCATCGCCGACCAGTACCGCTCCGAGGGCCAGGGCGAGGCCAGCCGGATCAACGGCGAGCGCGAGCGCGAGCTCAAGGCCATCTCCTCCGAGGCCTATCGCAAGGCCCAGGAGATCGTCGGCCGGGCCGACGCCCAGGCCGCGCGCATCTACGCCGGGGCCTACAACCAGAACGCCCAGTCGCGCGAGTTCTATTCCTTCATGCGCACCATGGAGAGCTACCAGGAGAGCTTCAACCCGGAGACCGCGCTGATCCTCTCCACCTCCAGCGACTACTACCGCTACCTCTCCCGCGGAGGCCGCTGAGTGGGACTGGAGTTGATCCGCGCCGCCTGCGGCCGGGCGGAGTTCCACCGCCTGCTGGATTCCGGCGACGGCCAGCGGCTGGAGAGCTTCGGCGACGTGAGCACCGTGCGCCCGGATCCCAACGCGCTCTGGCGTCCCCGGCTGGAGAGCGCGCGCTGGGAGCAGGCCGGGGCCTGGTTCCACAAGGACCTGCGCTTCGGGAGCAGCCACTGGGAGCGGCGGCGCGCCCTGCCCAAACCCTGGCTGGTCCGCCACCAGGAGCTGACCTTGGAACTGGAGCTCACGCCCTTCAAGCACACGGGGGTCTTCCCCGAGCAGGAGGCCAACTGGAGCTGGCAAACCGCCCGGCTGCTGGGTTGGAGCGCGGCCCATCCCGGCCACCGGCCGCGCCTGCTGAACCTGTTCGCCTACACGGGGGCCGCCAGTCTGGCCGCCGCCGCCGCCGGCGCGGAGGTCTGCCACCTGGACGCCTCCAAGGACGTGGTGGCCTGGGCCCGCCGCAACCAGGCGCACTCGGGGCTCGCGGACGCGCCGCTGCGCTGGATCGTGGACGACGCCGGCGACTTCCTGCGCCGGGAGCTGAAGCGCGGGCGGCGCTACGAGGCCATCCTGCTCGATCCGCCGGCCTTCGGACGCGACCCCAAAGGCCAGGTCTTCCGCTTCGAGACCCACGTGCAACCCCTGCTTGGCGACTGCCGGCGCCTGCTGGCCGACGAGCCCGCCTTCCTGCTGGTGAACGCCTACAGCCTGGGCTACTCGGCCGGCGTGCTGGGCGGCCTGCTGCAGGACGAATTCGCCACCGGCTCCATCGAACTGGGCGAGCTGCGCCTGCGTGAGGAGCCCGTCCCCGGGCGGCCCTGCCGCGAGCTGCCCTGCAGCATCTACGCCCGCTGGACGCCGGAGGCTCCGTGAACCAGGACCGTGCCGGCCACCCCCTGCTGCCCGAACTGGACGGCGCCGAACCCGTGGGCATCTGGCCGGCCTGCGCGCCGCGCGTGCTGCACGTGGACAACCACTGCCTGGCCCTGGTGAAGCCCTTCAACATGCCCGTGATGGAGGACGTCTCGGGTGATCCGGACCTGCTGGAGTGGGGCCGGCGCTGGGTGCAGACCGTGTATCACAAACCCGGTCGCGCCTGGCTGGGCCTGCTGCACCGGCTGGACCGCCCGGCCGCCGGGATCGTCCTGTTGGCCCGCACGTCGCGCGCCGCCGCGCGCCTCTCCGGCCAGTTCCGCCGCCGCAGCGTGCGCAAGCTCTACCGCGCGCAGCTGGAAGGTCGCCTGGCCAAGCCCGAGGGCCAGCTGCGCCACTTCCTGCTCAAGGACGAGGAGCGCAACACGGTGAGTGTGGTGGCTCCGGAGACCCCCGGCGCTCTGGAGGCCCGCCTGTCGTACCGGCTGGTGGACCTCTACACGGACAGCCGCGGCCACTGGCAGAGCGAGGTGGAGGTCCAGCTGGAGACCGGCCGCCCGCACCAGATCCGCGTCCAATTCGCCGCCCTGGGCCACCCCCTGCGCGGCGACCTGCGCTATGGGGCCGGCGCGCCGCTGCCCGGCGGGCACCTGGCCCTGTTCTCCCACGAACTGCAGTTCGCCCATCCGGTGGGCAGCCGGCGCCTGACCTTGCGCGCCCCGTTGCCTGCGGGCTGGAGGGAACCGTGATGCCGCCTGACGGGCTGGAGCGGCTCTGCGGCCGGCTGGAGCGCTGCCGGCGCCTGCTGGTGGTGGCGGGTCCGGAGTTGTTGGCAGGCGCCCCGCGAGATGCCGAGCGGGCCGCCCAGATCCTGGGCGAGATGGAGCGCTACTACGAAGACTTCCTGCTGGTGGCGGAGGCCGGCCATGCGGCCGTTCAACAGGCTTGCGTGCGCCGCTGGCTGTCCGGCGACGCGCCCGAGGCAGCGGAGGGGTCCATCCTGCCGGCCTTCCTGCTGGCCCGTCCCCAACTCTGCCTGCTGCTGGGCGCGGACTGCTCCACGCCCCTGGCCGCCAGCGCCGTGGCGGGAGCCTGGCGCTCCTGCTGGATTGCCGAGCTGGGCGCCCAACCATCGGAGCTGGCCGTGCTGGCCCGGGAACGGCACCGGGGTCCGGCATTGGAGCTGCTGGAGGAACTCTGGGAGCGCTTCCTCTGCGGGGACGCCGGGCCCGCGCTCCGGGCCTGAGTATTCAGCGTGGGGCAGGCCCGCCCGTCAGCGGCGGCGTCCCGGGTTCCAGCGTCAGCCGGTAACGCCGATCCGCCACGGCGTCCAACTTGGCCCGTTCGCGCCGCACGCCCGCCAGATCCAGTTCCACCAGCGACGATTCCCGCCCGTAGAGGGGTTCCAGGAAGACCTGCCCGTCGCCCATGCCGTAGGCTGCGCTGCCGCCGTCGAAGTCCGTGCCGCCGGAGCGCCCCAGCCGGTTCACGCCCGCCACGCTGATCCCGTTCTCCAGCGCGCGGGCCCGCAGCAGGTGATGGAAGGCGAAGTGCCGCGCACGCGGCCACTGGGCGGGCAACAGGATCAACTCAGCGCCCCGGGCGGCCAGGTCGCGGAAGAGCTCGGGGAAGCGCAGGTCGTAGCAGATGGCCAGACCCACGCGCAGGCTCCCGCCCTCCAGCCCCAGCTCCGCCAGCGCGGGCCGGCCGCCCGGACGCACCCAGGCCGGCTCCCCCAGCGGACCGAACAGGTGCAGCTTGTCGTAGCGCAGCCGGATGGCGCCGTCCTGGATCAGCCAGCTGCGGTTGACCAGCCGCGGTCCATCCCCGTCGGCCAGCCGGACGGGCAACGAGCCCGGGCAGAGCAGCAGGCGCGGATGACGCGTGCTCCACTCCAGCAGCGGCGCCAGCCCGTCTTCGCCGCTCAACGCGCCCCGGGCCAGGCGGCCACCCTCGAAGGCCGTGTTCCAGAACTCGGGCAGCAGGATCGCCTGGGCGCCCTGCCGGACCAGCTCCTCCAGGCGCCCGGGCAGTTCAGCCAGGCTCGGGGCCTGCTCGGGGTCCAGCTGCAGGACGGCCAGGCGCAGGGTCTCGAGCGGGTTCGGGGCGGTCGGATTCATGCAACCTTCCGATCCATGTGACACGCGGGCGGCTCGCGCGGAAGCACAAGCCGAGTCCGCCGGCCAGCGCGCTCCAGGCGTCTCAGACCACTTGTTTCGCCCACTCGCCGCGGCGGTAGGCCCACTGCAGGATGAGGGCGTAGGAACTCAGGTAGACGGCCAGGGCGGCGAAGGCCTCGAGGATGCCCCCGCCCAGCCCGAAGATGATGCCCGCCGAGAGCGGCAGAAAGACCAGCCAGTTGAGTCCCACGTCCACGCGCATCACGAAGCCGGTCATCCCCGCGCCTTCCAGGCAGCCCGCCGTGGTCATGCCCAGGGCGTCGAGCGCCTGGAAACAGCCCAGCAGACGCAGGGGCCAGCGCACGGCGTCGATCACGGCGGCGTCCTGGGTGAACAGGCGCGCCAGCGGATCGGGGAACAGCAGGAAGACCAGACCCAGCGAGCTCATCAGCAGCATGCCCAGCTTCTGGGCCTCCCAGCCGGCGCGCATGGCCTCCCGGGGCTGGCCGGCGCCCAGCAGCTGGCCGATCAGCGTGCTGGCCGCGATGCCGATGCCGAAGCCGGGCATGAAGGAGAAGGACAGGATGGTGAAGACCACGTTGGTGGCGGCCACCTCCACCGTGCCCACGTGGCGCATCATGGCGATGAAGAGCGTGAAGCCCGCCAGGACGAAGAAGGCCTGGGCCGAGGCGGGCAGGGCCAGGCGCAGCACGCGTAGCGGACTCTCCAGCCCGCTCACCGGCCGACGCAGGACCTGGCCCCAGTGGAAGTCCCAGCGCCGGCGCAGCCCCGCCCGGTAGGCCAGGACCAGGAACACGACCATCCCGCCCACGGTGGCCAGCATGGAGGCCAGCCCGGCCCCCGGGGCGCCCAGGGCCGGGGCGCCCAGGTGCCCGTAGATGAAGACCCAGTTGAGCGGGATGTTGAGCAGGTTGATGGCGATGGCCACGCGCATGTGCTGGCGCGTGTCCCCGATGCCGTTGAAAAAGCCGCGCAGGGCGGAGATCACCACGTAGGGCACCAGGCCCGAGATGCGCCAAAGCGTGTAGTACAGGCTGGGCTCGTAGAGGGGATCCTCCGGCCCGTCCAGGATCAGGCCGTAGTAGAGCGGATAGAGCCAGAGCAGCACCACGGTCAGCAGCGCACCCAAGGGCAGGCCGGCCTGGAGGGCCGAGGCCAGCGCGCGGCCGGCGGCGGCGTGGTCCGCCTGGCCCGTGCGCCGCGAGGCCAGGATCTGCGTGCCCGTGGACAAGTGGCCCACGGCGCCCATCACCATCCAGACCGCCAACCCCGCCAGCCCGGTGGCCGCCAATGGAACGACGCCCAGCCGGCCCACCATCATGGTGTCCACCATGCCCACCACGGTCTGGCTGAGTTGGGAGATGACCACGGGAATGGCCAGCTGGATCACCCGGGCCGAGAGCTCGCGGTCCAGCAGACTCATGAGTCGCTGACGTCGAGCTCGCTGCCGGGCAGGGCCTCTTCCACGCGCAGCTCGGGCTGCTGGGCCTGGGCCGCCTCCAGGAAGCGCCGGGCCGAGTCCTTGCGCCCGGGCAGGGCCACCAGCAGCCGCGGCTTGACCCGCTGCAGCATGTCCAACAGCTCGGGCAGGCTGGAGTGCGAGGAGAACAGGAAGCTCTCCACCCGGCAGTGCAGGGGCACCTGGGCGCCGTCCATCTCCAGCAGGTCGCCGGGTTTGCTCTTGAGCAAGCGCTTGGCGAAGGAGCCCCCCGCCGAGTGCCCCACGAAGAAGATGGCCTGGAGCGGCAGGGGCAGCATGCGCCGGGCCACGCGCCAGGAGGCGCTGTGGGGCTGGAGCATGCCCGAGGGCACCAGGAAGATCCGCGAACCTTCCAGATCCAGCGCGCTCTCCTCCGGATCCAAAATGTCCACCAGGGTCTGGGAGAACTGGAAGTCCGGCAGCAGGCGGCGGTCCTTGGCGGCGAATTGGTCGTAGAGCTGGGCGATCTCCCAGGCCCGGCGGCCCAGGTAGACGGGCAGCGGCGGGATCCGGCCCTTGCGCTTCAGGCTGTGCAGGATGTAAAGCAGCTCCTGGGCGCGGCCCATGTTGAACACGGGCATCAGGATGGAGCCGCCCAGGGCCGCCACCTCGCGGATGGAGTCGGCCAGGCGCTCGATCTCGGCGCGGCGGGCCAGTTGGGCGTGGGCCGGACTCCAGGCCACGGTGCACTCGCTGACCACCACGTCCGCGCCGGGCGGATAGACGGCGCCCTGGATCACGCTCTGGGGACGGCCGCAGAGGTCCGCCGTGTAGAACAGGGACTGGCCTTCGGCTTCGATCAGCCAGGAAGTGGAGCCCAGGATGTGGCCGGCGTCGAAGGCCGTCAGGTGCAGCTCCTCGGCGCCCTCGATCTCCAGCCGCAGGCGCTCGCCCTTCTCCACGAAGCGCACGCGCTCCTCCAGGTCCTGCACGTCCGCCGGGCCGTAGAGGGGTTCCTCCAGCTCCGCGCCGCTCTCGGAGGCCTGGGCCCAGAGGGTGGCGTGACGGCACAACTGCAGGCGGGTCAAGCGCCAGGTGGCCTCGGTGCACAGAATGGCCGCCTCGGGCCAGCGCGCGGCCAGCACGGGCAGCGCGGCCATGTGATCCACGTGGGCGTGGCTGAGCAGGATGGCGTGGACGGGATAGTACTCGGGATGGTGGTCCAGCGCGGAGGTGTCGGGCAGCGCGGCCCGGCCCTCACGCAGGGGATCCAGCCCGGCATCCAGCAGGAGTCCGGCGTTGCCCGCACTCAGGTAGCGACAGTGGGCGGAATTCTCCGCGGTGGGACCCAGCAGCGTGAAATACATGGGCCGAATCTAGCAAAGCTGGCCAGCGGGAGCAGGACCTTCCGGCGTCCCACCCCCCGCGCAGATTTTTTCCCGGTCGGCTAAAGACGGCTCCATCGATTGACGAAACAACAAGCGGTCGGTGGAACATGAAACCACCGATCACCCCGATCCGCTGTGGGATCGGTACAACTGCTGCGACGCCGGGGCTCGGCCCCGGCGTTTTTCTATGCGCGAAGGCGCCTCTCATTCTGTCGTCTCGGGCGGCCCCTTCCCCCTGCAAGGGGGAAGGTTGGGATGGGGGTTCACCGCGTTCCTATCATTTGCTGAGAACCCTTGTCTGCCACCTTTCTGCTGGCGCCAGAAATGATCCCCCCACCCGTCATCCCCCGGCTTGACCGGGGGATCCCAAACCTCGCCTGTCATCCCTGTCTCTTGCCGGAGGCCTTGTTTGCCACCTTTCTGCTGGCACCAGAAAGGTGGCGCCAAAGAGGCGCTTTTTCTCAACGGCCAGAGTCAGGCCACCTCGCGGTGGCCTGACTCTGGCCGCAGTTTGGACTTCCTGCCACCACGTAGTTGGTTCCGCCTGACGGCGTCACCACCTGGATCTGGTTCAGGCCTGAAGGCCTTCACCTCACCCACTCCATTGAAACTCAGTGGCTCTGTGTCACTGTGTCTCTGTGGTGATAGACGGATCAGAGGTCAACCTGGCGGGCTTCACCTCACGTGACACAATTCATCTTCGAGACTTCGAGTCTTCGTGATCAAGCGGACTCCCGGACGAGCGACCCTCGACCCAGGCAGAGCCCAATTCAAACTCTGTGCCTCTGTGACTCTGTGGTGAGATGCTTGGGAAGGCTCAGGCGCGCGGGGCCCAGGCGGCGATCATCCGGCGCATGACGCCCCGGTGCTCGGCTTCGTGCTGGAGCAGGTGGCTTAAGATCCACTCGGGCGTCGCGGCCCCCTCCAGGCCCTGCACCAACTCCGCCAGGTCGGGCTCCGCCAGCCGCGCGCACTCCGTCAGCAACAGGTAGCGGGCGCGGGCCAGTGCGGCGAGCAGTTCGGGCAGCGTGGCCGTTTCCGCCTGGGCCAACCGGCCGTCCGCCTGCCGCACGTCGTCGATGGGAAAGTTCTCCAGCGCTTCGGCCGGAATCTCCACACCCAGCAGGTCGCAGTAGAGCCAGTCCAACTCGATGGCGGCCAGGTGCGCCAGATGGGCGGCCAGGCTGTTGGGGAAGTCCGGCGAGCTGTGGTGCAGGAGCTCCGCCGGGGCCGTCGCCACGATGCGCAGCGTGCGCGCGCGGCCGTCCTCAAGCTGGGCCAGCAGGAGGCCCAGCCGGGTCGCGGGCTGCTCCGGGAGCCGGAAGGGCGCTCTCACTTGTCCGCCCGCCGGATCAGCCGGGCCGGCACGCCGGCCACCAGCGCGCCCGCAGGCACGTCCCGGGTCACCACGCTGCCGGCGCCCACCATGGCCCCTTCCCCGATGCGGATCCCGCAGAGGATGGTGGAGCCCGTTCCGATGGAGGCGCCCGCGCCCACCTGGGTGAACTCCAGGGTCCAGTCCTCCTCGGTCTGCGGCGTGCCGTCCGGGCGCGTGGCGCGCGGGAACTTGTCGTTGATGAAGGAGACGTTGTGGCCCACGAAGACGTTGTCGCCGATCTCCACGCCCTCGCAGATGAAGGTGTGGCTGCTGATCTTGCAGTTGCGGCCGATCTTCGCGCCCTTCTGGATCTCCACGAAGGCCCCCACCCGGCTGCCGGCGCCGATCTCGCAGCCGTAGAGGTTGACGAAGCTGAAGATCTTCACGCCTTCGCCCAGCTTCACGTCTTCGGCGATTCTCAGATACGAGTCCATGCGTTGCTCCTGCTACTGCCACCACAGAGGCACAGAGGCACGGCGAGGAGAGCGTTACGGGCTCCAGCCCCTGCGGAATCCCGCGTCACTCAGTGGCGGAATGCCCGAATGTGCCCATGTCTCGCCGGATCATCTCCAACAATCCTCTGTGTCTCCGTGACTCTGTGTTGAACGATTCCGTCTCCCGGATCAAGCCAACTCGCTCAGCTCCACGCGACGGCCGCCCTGGCGCAGGCTCAGTTCGGCGGCCTCGAGCAGGCGCGTCACCCGCAGGGCGTGGGCCGGCCCGGAGAGCGGCTCGCGACCCGTGGCGGCGCAGTCCAGGAATTCCTTGACCATCCGATCCAGCGCCTCGGTCCCGTCCAAGCGAGGGGCGCGCATGTCGCCCGTGCGGTAGCTCACCAGCGTGCGCCAGATCTCCTCGGGCTGGGTCAGCTCCACGCCCTTGTCGTACACCTTGATCTTCTCGCTGGGCTCCATGTCGTCGTAGACCACCATCTGGCGGTCGCCACCGATCAAGATGCGCCGCACCTTGACCGGGGCGATCCAGTTGACGTGGAAATGGGCGATCAGCTGGTCCGGGTAGAAGACCGTGAGGTAGGCCAGGTCCTCGTGCTGATAGTAGTGCCGGGCGCCGCAGGCCTGCACGGCCAGCGGTTCCCCGCCCGCCAGGTGGTCGCAGATGCTGAGATCGTGGGGCGCCAGGTCCCAGATCACGTTGGTGTCGTGCTGGAAGAGGCCCAGGTTGACACGCACGCTGTCGAAGTAGAGCAGGCGGCCCAACTCGCCCTGGTCGATGAGCTCGCGCACCTTGCGCACGGCCCCCGTGTAGAGGAAGGTGTGGTCCACCATCAGCGTGAGCCCCTTGGATTCCGCCAGGGTGATCAGCTCGCGCGCCTGGGCCGCGCTCTCCACGAAGGGCTTCTCCACCAGCAGGTGGCGGCCGGCCTCCAGGGCGCGGCGCCCCAATTCGAAGTGGCTGGAGAGGGGTGTGGCCAGGGCCACGGCCTCGACGCGCTCCAGCAACTCGTCGTAGCTGCCGGCCAGCTGGGCGGCGGGAAAGCGGCGGGCCCCCGCGGCGCGCCGGCCGTCGTCCAGGTCCGTCATGTGCACGTCGCAGCCCGGCTGGGCCTGGAAGTTGCGCACCAGGTTCGGTCCCCAGTAGCCCAGTCCCGCGATGCCGATCTTCATCTGGTGTCTCCTGTCATCCGGCTTCGGCCGGGACTCCCTGACCCGTCACCGTCCTTCCGACGAGGGCCGGGATTCCGGCGTTCGGCGGTGTGACAGACGGGGGCCACGGCCTCCGCCGGCAGCAAAGTACCAGCCGCCCCCAGCTTTCCCAAGCCGTGGCCGTTCGCCACTTTTGGCTTGGGAAGCGGTTCCACACGCCAAGCCGGAAGCAGCAGGAGAGCACATGCCGGTCCCCTTTCTCGATCTCAAGGCCCAATACGCCAGCATCAAGCATGAGTTGGACGCCGCCGTGGCGGGCGTCTTCGAGCGCTGCGAGTTCGTCACCGGCCCCACCGTGCGGGCCTTCGAGGAGGCCTTCGCCGCCGCCCACGGGGCGCGCTTCTGCGCCACCTGCAACAGCGGCACGGCGGCCCTGCACCTGATGTTCTGGGGCCTGGGGATCGGCCCGGGCGACGAGGTGCTGACCGCCGCCAACACCTTCATGGCCACGGCCGGCGGCGTCAAGCTGGCCGGCGCCACGCCCCGGCTGGCCGACGTGCGGGCAGACGACTTCAACCTGGATCCGGAGCAGGTGGAGGCCCGCATCACGCCGCGCACCAAGGTCCTGCTGCCGGTGCATCTCTACGGGCAGTGCGCGGACCTGAAGCCGCTGCGCGAGATCGCCGAGCGCCGCGGCCTGCTGCTGTTGGAGGACGCGGCCCAGGCGCACCTGGCCGGCTACCACGGCGTCCACGCCGGCCACCACGGCCGCGCGGCCGCCTTCAGTTTCTACCCGGGCAAGAACCTGGGCGCCGCCGGCGAGGGCGGCGCCGTGCTCACCAACGACGAAGCCCTCTACCAGAGGATCTGCCGGCTGCGCGACCACGGCATGCCCGAGAAGTACCTGCACGCCGAGTGGGGCCACAACTACCGGCTGGAGGGTCTGCAGGGCGCCGTGCTGGGGGTCAAGCTCCGGCACCTGCCCGGCTGGACCGCCGCGCGCCGGCAGGCGGCCGACTGGTACCGCGAGGAACTGGCGGGACTGCCCGGCATCCTCTGCCCGCAGGAGCTGCCCGGTCGCCGCCACGTGTATCACCTGTTCGTGATTCGCGTGACGCCGGAGTCCGGCACCATGCGCAACGCCCTGCAGGCGGCCCTGCAGCAGGCGGGCATCGGCTGCGGCCTGCACTATCCGCGCCCGGTCCACCTGCAGCCCGCCGCGGCGGAACTGGGCTACCGGGAGGGGGATTTCCCCGTCACCGAGCGGCTGGCCGGCGAGATCCTCAGCCTGCCCCTGTTCGCGGAGATCACGCGCGCCCAGGTGGCGGAGGTGGCGGCGGCGATCCGCGCGTCGGTGGCCTGAGCGGGAGGGTCCATGGCCGCCGAGCCCGCCCCATTCATCCTCTTGGTGGGCGGCCTGCCGCCGCCGGTGGGGGGCGTGTCCGTTCACCTGCAACGGTTGTGCGCCCGGCTGACCGCCGAGGGCTGGCGCTGGCGCGTGGCGGACGACGGCCGCTGCCGGCCCCTGCTCCTGCCCCTCCTGCTGGCGTCTGCCCTGCTCCGACACCGCCTGGGAGGCGGAGCACTCGTCCACGTCCACAGCGGCAACTGGCGCACGCGCCTGCTCTGCGCGCTGCTGGGGCGCCTGCTGGGGCTGCCCGTCTTGCTCACCCTCCACAGCTTCCGGCCGCTGGACAACCCGCGCACCCGACGGCTGGCCCGGGCCGCCCTGCGCCTCTGCCGCGGCGTGGTGGCCGTCAGCGCGGAGGTCCGCGCCCGCTGCCTGGAGTACGGCGCCCGGCCCGAACAGGTCCGCGTGCAGTACGCCTACCTGGATCCGCCCGCACTCGGGGCCGGTCCCCTGCCCGCCGCCGTGCGCGAGTTCCTGGCCCGGCACCAGCCCCGGCTGGCAGCCAGCGCGTTCCGGCTGCGCTTCCACGAGGGTCTGGATCTCTACGGCCTCGATCTGCTCGTGGAGCTGGTCCACCAGCTGCGCCGCACCCGGCCCGCCGCTGGACTGGTCTTCGTCCTGCCGGAGATCGGGCTGCCGGACTACCTGGCGCGCTGCCGGACCCGGTTGGACGAACTGGGGTTGGCGGAGCACGTGCTGATCATCACGGACAGCCTGGAATTCCCTGCGCTGCTGCGCGAGTGTGACCTGCTGGTGCGGCCCACCACCAGCGACGGCGACAGCCTCTCCCTGCGCGAGGCCCAGTTCAGCGGGTGCCGCTGCCTGGCCAGCGACGCCGTGCCCCGGCCGGAGGGCGTGGCGCTGTTCCGCTCCCGGGACGGCGCTCACCTCCTCCAGCGCTGCGGGGAGCTGCTGGCGGAGCCCAAACCCGCGCCACGCGCCGGCCAGGATGGCTGGGCGGGCCTGGCCGCGGCTTACCGGCAGGTGCTCCGTGGCTGAGAGCCTGCGCCGCAATAGCCTGGCCGGGCTGGGGTGGGCCTTTGGACAACAGGCGGGCAGCCAGCTCAGCCGCGTGGTCTTCTCCATCCTGCTGGCCCGTATCCTCTCACCGGCGGACTACGGCCTGCTGGGGCTGGGCCTGCTCTGCGTCAACTTCCTGCAGATCCTCTCCACCTTCGGACTGGGCGACGGACTGATCCAGCTGGGACGCCAGGCCGAGGAAGCGGAGCTGGCGGCCTTGTTCCGCCTGCACGCGACCCTGGCCCTGGGCACCGCCTGCCTGCTGGCGCTGGCCGCCCCAGCTGTGGCGGCCTGGTACCGGTTGGAGGACCTGACCGACATCCTGCGCCTGCTGGCCCTGACCTTCGTGTTCTCCATCGGCGTGGTGGTGCCGCGGGCGGCGCTGGAGAAGCGCCTGCGTTTCCAGACCGTGGCCCGGCGGGCCGTGCCGGCCACCCTGCTCAGCGGGCTGCTGGCGCTGGCGGCCGCCCACGCGGGTTGGGGCGTCTACAGTCTGGTGGTGCTGGCGCTGGCGGAGCCCGCCTTGCTGGCCATCAGCCTGCTGCCCTGGATTCCCCGCGCGCGCCCGGCCCCCCTGCGGCAACTGCTGCCCGTCCTGCACTATTCCTGGAAACTCAGCGTGGCCGGCGTGGTGGGCTTCGTGGGCAAGAACATCGACGCGGTGGTGATCGGCCGCTGGATCGGCCCGCGCGATCTGGGCCTGTACCAACTGGGCTTCCGGTTGACCCGGCTGCCCAGCCAGAACCTGGCCGGCGTGCTGGACCGCGTGCTCTTCCCGGCCTACGCCAGCATCCAGGACGACCGGCCGCGGGTGGCCCGGGCCTACGTGCGCGTGCTGCGCGGCATGTCCTGGCTGATGTTCCCGCTGATGACCCTGGCGGCCTTCAGCCTGGAGCGGCTGGCGCCGCTGCTGCTGACCCACAAGTGGGACGGCGTGGTGCCCGTGATGCAGGTCTTCTGCGTCCTGGCCGTGGTGCAGACCATGGGCCGGAGCATGAACGCCGTGATCCAGGCCCTGGGCCGCAGCGACGTGGTGCTGGTCTGGGTGTTCTTCGCCGCGCCGCTGAACATCGCCGCCGTGGCCCTGAGCGCGCGCTGGGGCATCCTGGCGGTGGCCGTCGCGCTGGTGGCCACGCGCCTGCTGATCCAACTGGGACAGCAGCACGTGATCGCCCGCCTGCTCGGGGTTCCCCACGGCCGTCTGCTGCGGGCGGAATTCGCGGGCCTGCCCTTCTGCCTGGCCCTGGCCGGTCTGCAGGGACTGACCGGGCTGGCCGGCTGGCATCCCTGGCTGCGGCTGAGCGTGCTGAGCCTGGCCACGCTGCTGCCACCGGCCCTGCTGCTGGCCGCCCGGGGCCGCCAGGGCGCCCTGGCCTGGCTGGCCGGGGACAGCCCGCAGCGCGGGTGAAGCCGGCTCAGCGGGTGAGACGGGTCCGGCCGGAACGCAAGCGCAAGGCCGCCTTGCCCGGCGGATCCCCGGCCGCCCACTCCGCCACGGCCTGTCGGATGGAGCCCTCGTCCTCCACCTCCAGCACGCGCGCCTCCTGGGCATAGGCGGCCAGGTACTCGTCCACCGTGCAGAGGATCTTGGCGGGCACACCGCCAACCACGTGGCCCGCGGGCACGTCCCGGGTCACCAGGGCGCCGGCGGCCACCACGGAGCCGCGTCCAACGCGCACGCCCGGCATGATGATCGCCCGGGTGCCCACGAACACGTCGCGCTCGATGACGATCCGTCCCACCACGTTGACCAGATCCGTGCGCCCGGCCCGGTTGAGCATGGCGATGGCGCCGTCGTGGTTGAGCAGCAGCGTGCCCGCGGTGAGCCAGACGTTCTCGCCGATCTCCGTCAGATGGGGCTCGGCGATGGTGGCGTTGAAGACGGGCAGCCAGGCGGGGGCGACCAGCCCGCGCCGCCGGTAGCGCTCCAAGGGCGTGTGGCGCAGCCGTTCCAGCAGGTCGCGCAGGCGGCGGGTGATTCGTTTCAGCATGGGGACTCCCCGTTGTCGCCGTCCAGCCAGTCCTGCAAGGCGATGGCCCACTCGCTGGCTCCCAGGGCCTCTTCCACGCTCATGGGCGGCGGACCCTGGCCCAGCGCGGCGCGCACGAAGGCCTGCAGTCCGGCGGCGTGACCCTTGTCCGCCTCGTCCCAGGACTTGGATCCCCCCTGGGCGTCGTGCCGGGTCAGGCGCCGGAAGTCCTCCAGCACCCAGGACGCGCCGGCGGCGTGGGCCTCGATCCGCTCCTTCTCCAGGCCCCGGCTGCCCTCGCTCACATATTGGATCTGCGCCAGGCTGCCGTCCGGATAGGCCAGCGTGACCGCGTACTGGTCGGCGACGCCGCCCGGCCCGGGCCGGGCGGGCAGGACCCGCACCTGGGCCTCCTCCGGCTGCGCGCCGGCCAAAAAGGAGCAGAAGTCGATGAAGTGGCAGCCCTCGCCGATCAGCCGGCCGCCGCCCTCCGAGCGGACCTGCACCCAGGACGTGGCCGGGATGCGCCCGGCGTTCACGCGGTAGCTGAGGACAAGCGGTTCGCCGCCTGCGTCCAGTCCCGCCTTCAAGCGCCGGGCCAGGGGCGCGAAGCGGCGGTTGTAGCCCACGCAGAACAGCAGCGGGCTGCCGGCCAGGGCCTGGCGCAGCGCCTCGATCTCGTCCAGCCGGATGGCGGCGGGCTTCTCCACGAAGACGTGCTTGCCCGCGGCCAGGGCGCGCAGGGCCAGCTGGGCGTGGCTATCGTGGCGCGTGGCGATGAGCACGGCCTGGGTGCCCGGATCCGCCAGCAGGGCCGTCGGGTCCGTGCCCGACCAGGGGACCTTGAACTCGGTGGCCAACTTGCCTGCCGTGAAGCCGCCGCGGGACACCAGCCCGCGCAACTCCACGTCGGCCAGGGCGGCTAGGGTGGGCAGATGCACGCGGGCGCAGAAGCCGCCGGCCCCGATCACGGCCAGGCCCAGCCGCCCGCCGCTCACGCTCAGCGCCGGCAGGGGCGTCGGCGCCTCCTCGGCCAACGCGGGATACTCCAGCATCACCGCCAGATGGGTCTCCGGGGCGGCCTTGATGCCGTCGAAGGCGGCGACGGCCTGCTCGATGGGATAGATCCGCGGCTCCAGCAGGGCGGGCCGCAGGCGGCCGCTGCGCATCAGCTCCAGCACGGCCTGCAGGTTGCGGTTCTCCGTCCAGCGGGCGAAGGCCGGCGGGTAGTCGCGCCCGCGCTGCTCGTAATCCGGGTCGTAGCGGCCCGGCCCGTAGGAGCAGGCGATGCGCAGCTCCACCTCCTTTTCGTAGAACGGGCTGCGCGGCAGCTCCAGTCCCACGGCGCCCACCACCACCACCCGGCCCCGCTTGCGCGCCAGCGACATGGCCTGGCGCAGGGGAGCGCTGGACGAAGTGCCCGCGGTGAGCAGGACCAGGTCGGCGCCCACGCCTCCGCTCAGGCGCTGCACGGCCTCCTCCACGCCGGGATCGTCGGCCAGCAGGGCCTGTTCGGCGCCGCAGCGCCGGGCCAGCTCCAGCCGCCCGGGCAGCAGATCCAGGCCCAGGACGCGGCAGCCGGCAGCGGCCAGCATCTGCACGCTGAGCAGGCCGATCAGGCCCAGGCCGGTGACCACCACGGTCTCACCCAGGGCCGGAGCACCCTGGCGGATGCCCTGCAGGGCGATGCTGGCCACCGTGGCCCAAGCGGCGTCCCGGCTGGGCACGTCGTCGGGAACCGGGGCCACCAGCAGGCGCGGCACGGCCACCACCTCGGCGTGGGCCGCGATCCCCGACCCCGCGCAGGCCACGCGATCCCCGGGCTGCAGATCGTGCACGCCCTGTCCCAACGCCAGCACGCGGCCCGCCGTGCTGTAGCCCACCGCCCCGGCGATGTTGTCCACGTGGGCGGCCTTGCGCAGCAGGTCGCGCAGGGTGTTGTGGCGGATGGCCTTCAGGCCCTTGCGCAGCAGGTCCTGGCGCACGCGCAGCTGGCCGCGCAGGTCGCCAGGCAGGACCAGCCCGCCGGTCTCCGTGCCGGCGCTGATCAGGCTGAACTCGTTCAACACCAGCACCTGGCCCGCCGCCGCCTGGGGGCGTGGCACCTCGCGCACCAGCATGCGCTGCTCCTTGGTCTTGAAGACCTGCTTCACGCGGGGTTCTCCTCCAGTTGAAAGACGTCACACGACAGGGGCAGCGGCAGGGCGACGAAGCGGCCGAAGGGCGTTTGGCGCACGGGATGGGCCTGTCCATCCAACCCGCGCAGACCCGTCAAGCGGGCTGAGAGCGCTTCCAACTCCAACCAGGCCAATTGGTCCACGCGGGGAGCCTCCACGCGCAAGGCCCCGGCTTCGGCGTGGAAGCGGGTCTGCTCCCGCAGCCGCCAGTGGTCGGCGATCTCGGTCAGGTGGGCGTGCCAGACCGGCTTGTCCCGCAGGTGGTCCAGCAGCTGCGTCAAGGCGCTGGCATCGTCCTGCAGGTTGTTGCGCTGCCGCCGGCCGTCCTCCCGGCTGGGCGCGACGTGCTCCTGGACGGTCAGCGGCAGACCCTCCCGCAGCAGCTGCTCCAGTTGCCGCTCCACCACCCGGCGCATGGCCCGGCGCTGCCCAAACCGCTTGGGCCACTTGGGCCACTCCTCGCGCAGGTAGGGTGGCAGCACGTTGCCCGCCAGGGTGCTGGGCATCTCCAGCACGGCGCCCGCGGCGAACCAGGTGGGCGCCAGTTCGGCGGCCGGCGTGTCGGTGGACTGGATCGCCCGGCGGTTGAAGCGCCGGCACCACCAGCGAAAGCCGCAGGCCGCCACCGCGGCGTCGGCGAGCTCGCCGCCGGCGTAGCCCGGGTACTTGCCGCCCAGCGGCGGGGACTGGAAGACGCGGTCCCAGATCTCCAGGCCGCGCCGGGTCTCGTCCAGGGCCGCCTGCAAGGTCGCGTAGCTGCGGAACTCCTGGTCGCGCGCCGCCCCCTGCCCGCGGAAGTGGTCCTTGCCGTGGTAGCAGCACTCCAGCCGCGGGTGGGCGGCCAGCGTGCGCAGGAACTCGCGCATCTCCGGACGCTCGTCGATGGCGTGGAAGCGCGAGCCGGCGGGCGGCTCCACCAGGGGGCGGCGGTTGACCGGAATGAACAGGCTGATCCTCAACTCCGGGAAAGGCGCCAGCAAGCGCTCCTCCACGAAGCGCCAGGCGGAGTCCGCTCCCCGACCCAAGTGGCCCCAGTCGCACTCGCGACCGCGGCAACCCCGGGCCGGGACGAACACGTCGGCCAGGTCGTCGATCATCAGGTTGAGCGGCGCGGCCGCGCCCCCCGGCCAGGCGGCCACGCGCAGACAGGTCAGGTCCGCCATGTGGACTTCCAACGGCTGGCGGCGCGCACGCCGGCGCGCAGCAGATTGACTGGCCCGGGCCGCAGCCGGCGGCAGCGCAGCATGGGTCGAACCACGGGATCCCACTTGAGCTTGTAGTCCTCTTCGCCCGCCATGAAATCCAGCCGCTCCACGCCCAGCGCGCCGAGCTGCCGGATGCTGTCCCAGAGCACGAGCTTGCCGATGCTGTAGGGAAAGAGCTCCGGGTCGTAGCTGGTGATCCAATCGAAGAAAGCGCCGCCGTGCAGGAAGCCCAGGCGGTAGGCCACCAGGCGGCCGGAACGCCGGGCGCAGAAACAGGCGAATTCGCCGCGTTCCGTGGCCAGTGTGCCCACGGTCCCGATGAAGGCGCAGCGGGCGGGGTCCAGGAAGGAACTCTTGTGGCCCTCGGATTGCCAGCGGCGCCGGGCCAGCTCGCGCAGCTCCTCCAGCAGGGCGGGCGTGCAAGTCTGTTCGAGTTGCAGCTCGGGCTCGAGGCCCGCCTCCGCCAGCCGGCGCTTCTTCTTGGCCACGTCGTGGCGCAGATTCTTGCCCACGCGGGCTTCCAGCGCTTCCCAGCCTGCCCGCAGGTCCAGCAGCGGGTTGCCCTCCACGCGCCCGCACTCCCAGCCGCGCGCTTCCAGAAGTTCGGCCAACGGAAAGGCGGGCGTGCCCTCGATCAACGGCGCCAGCCGCGCCTCGTGGACATGGCGGCCGGCCCGCTCCAGCCAGGCGGCCACCTGTTCCAGCGCCGCCTGATCGCCGGGAGCGACGGCCAGGGGCAGGCTGTCCGAGAACCCGTCGCCGCCGTTGCAGAGCACGCGATGGGCCAGCGGGCAGTGCGGATCGCGCTCGCGTCGGCGCACCACGGGCAGCAGAGCGCGCCACTCCCCGCCCTGCTGAAAGGCCAGCAGGCGGCTCTGCTGGGGGGCGAACTGCCGGACCCAGGCTTCCATCCACCAGGCCGTGGACTGGATGTGCGGATGCGGCGCCTGCTCCGTCAGCCGCTCCCAGGCGCGGGCCGCTTCCTCCCCCAGAGGCAGGGGAAGCTCAGTCCAGGTCCAGCTCATGCCACTCCACCTTGAAACTGCGCGTCCAGCGCCATCCCAGCACGCGCCGGATCACCAAACGCTCTAGCAAGCGGGCGCCCGCGGCCCGCTGGGCCCGCAGGGCCGGGCGGTTGCGCGCGTGGACCAGGCCGTCCAGCGGAGCCAGGCCCAACCCCGCCGCCGCCGCCAACCGCCGGGCCAGCATGGCCCCGTGCAGGCCCAGTCCGCGCCGCTCGGGATCCGTCCACGAGTCGAGCAGCACGCCGCCCCCGGGACCCGGGTCCAGGTGCAGGCCCGTGTTGGGTTCATCGTAGCTCCCGCGCCAGAGCCAGGTGTCGTAGAGCAGGCCGTCCGCGTCGGCGACTCCCAGGCCGAGCTGGCGCGCATCCGCCAGGCGCTGTTCGATGCGCCGGTTGCGGGCCGCATGCCGCCGGTAGCCCAGCCGTAACTCTTCCCCCTGCAGCACGCGGCAGCCCGCGGGCAGGGGCGGCGCCGGAGGCGGATCGGCGCGCGGCTCGTGCCGGATCCGCAGCCACTCCTGGCGCTCGTAGAAGCGGCGCGCCAATCCCAGGCCGCGCCAGCGCAGGGCGGCGAGGAGTCTCATGCCCGCCCCGCCGCTTGTTGTAACACGAGGTTCAGCCGGTCCAGCAGGTCTTGTCGATCGTAGTCGCGCCGCAGCAGGGCCCGGCCGCGCCCGCCCATGGCCCGGCGCTCGGCGGGGTCCAGGCGCGTGAAGGCCTCGAGGGTCCGGCGGATGCCCTCCACGTCGCCGGGGGGCGCCGTGAGACCGAGGCCTTCCTGCTCCACCAGGCGCTGGAGTTCGCCGCCCGCGATCGCCAGGATGGGTCGGCCCGCCGCCAGACAGGTCTGGAATTTGGCTGGCACGGTCAGGTGGAAGATCGGCTGGTCGTCCAGGGGCACCAACAGGCCGTCGCTGGCCGCGTAGAGTGCCGGCATGGCGGCGGCGGGCACGCGGCCCCAGAAGCGCACGCCCGGGATGGCCTCCACTTCCACGCGCTTCCGCAGGGCGGCGGCGTGGGAGCCGTCCCCGACGAAGTTCAACCGCAGGGTCGCGCGGACGGGCGCTGGCAACGCCGCGAAGGCGCTCAGCACACGGTCCAGGTTCTGGACCTTGCCCAGGTTGCCGGCGAAGGTGAGCTGCAGGCAGCCGGGCTCGGCTAAGCGTGGATCCGGCTCCGCCTCGGCCAGGGTCTCCGCCCAGTTGGGCACGAAGTCCACCGGCAGCCCGGCAGGCAGGTGCGGAGCCAGGGCGGCGCGAAAGCCCGCGCAGGAGACCAGCACGCGGCGGGCGGGCCGGTAGCAGCCACGCACGAAACCGTTCAGCAGGGCCTCGCGCAGGGGCGTGCGGCGGAAGCCGTAGGCCCAGACGCTGTCCGGCCAGAGATCCTGGGTCCAGATCACCAGCGGCACGCGGCGCCAGCGGGCCAGCACCACCGCGGGCAGGACGCTGGTCAGCGGCCCGGTGTTGTAGGAGAAGACCACGTCGGGCCGGCCGCCGTGCGCCAGCGCGGCCAGGCTGCCGCGCAGGGCGAAGGAGAGGTAGTTCCAGAGTTTGCGGCGCAGGCTGGCGGCGTAGCCCGTCACCGTGCGCACCCGGCGGATGCGCAGGCCCTCCCAGGCCTCGGCGGCCACGGGGCGGTTCACCCAGCCGGGCGGAAGCTCGCCACGCGGGTAGCTGGGGACCTGGGTCAGCACCTCCACCCGATGGCCGCGCGCCACCCAGTCCCGGGCCAGATCGTTGATGCGGAACTCCTCCGGGTGGAAGCGCTCGCTGACGATGAGGATTCGCAGGGATCGGGTGGAGGCCATGGGCATCAAAATTGTGCAACCCGGGAATTGATGTCGACCCTCAGGCGGCGCAGGTCCGTGCGGCACGCCGCTTCAGTGTAGGTCACGGACCACCGCATGTCAAGCCGGAAGGCCCCGCCCCAGGCGCCGGGCGGCGGCGCCCCGTGCCGGTTCCTGTGCCACACCTTATCTTCGCTCCTGCGTCGGCGGCCAGGTCCGGCGCCCCACTGGAGGCCAGCCGTGATCCGTCGCACCCTGTTCGATCTCAAGCAGCGACTGGGAAACCGCTCCGCCCTGGAGTTGCACGGGCAACTGGCCGCCGAAGAGCGGCTCAGTCGCGACGAACTGGAGCGGCTGGCCTGGAAGCGCCGCCGGGCGATCGTCTTCCACGCCTACGATCAGGTTCCCTTCTACCAGCGCAAGTACCAGCGGGCGGGCTTTCATCCCAACGACCTGCAGGATCCGGCGGACTTCGCGCAGGTGCCCGTGCTCTCCAAGGACGAGCTACGCGTCTCCTTCGAGGAGCTGATCGCCCACGACAGCCGGCCCGGCCAGCGCCGCCTCTCCACCACCGGCGGGAGCACGGGCGTACCGGTGCGCGTGCTGTTCGATCGCCGCGTGGCGCTGGAAGCCTTCGCCTGGCGCGTGCTGGACTGGTGGGGCCTGCACGCCTCGGACCACGTGGGCTTCGTCTACCGCCGGACGCGCCGGGGCGCGGCCCAGGCGGTCAACCAGGCGCTCTGGTGGCCCACGCGCCGGCTCTTCCTGGATGCCGCGGCCATGACCCCGGCCCGGGTCGGGTACTTCCTCCACCAATTGGAGCGACTGCGTCCGCCCCTCCTGCAGGGCTACATGGGCGCGCTGGCCGACCTGGCCGGGGAGTTGGAGACCCGCGGCGTGCGACCGGACTTTCTGCGCGCCGTCTGGTCCACCTCCACGCCCCTGCCGGCCTCTCTGCGTCACAAGATGGAGCGGGCCTTCGGCTGCCCTGTCTACGACCAGTACGGCTGCGGAGAGGTCTTCTGGCTGGCCTGCGAGTGCCGCGAACAGGCGGGCCTGCACGTCTTCGCCTCCCGCCGGACCATCGAGGCCGTGGATGGGCAGGATCGTCCCCAGCCCGCGGGGGAATGGGGCGACCTGCTGATCACGGACCACGAGAATCGCGTCTTCCCGATCATCCGCTACCGCAACGGCGACCGCGGCCGCCTGCTGGCGGGGGCCTGCCCCTGCGGCCGCAGCCTGCCCTTGATGGACAGCGTCAAGGGGCGCATCAGCGACGCCCTGCGCCTGCCCGGCGGCCTGACGCTGAGCGGCGAGTTCCTGACCACCATCTTCGACGACCACCCCGAGGCCGTCCAGGCCTTCCAGGTGCACCAGGCCGCCGACGGCAGCCTCACCCTGCGCTGCGTGCCCGGCGACGACGCCCGGGCACTGCGGCAGATCGAGCTGGCCACGGCCGCCCTGCAGGCCCGGATCGGCGATTCCACCCACCTGCGGCTGGAGCTGGTGGAGCACATCGGGCACGACCGCGGCAAGACCCGCTTCATCATCAGCGAGTTGTCTCACAGACACGGGGATTGACGCATGAGGAAAGCGCCGGTCTGCATCAGCAACGGGCCGCTGGTCGTCGACGGCCCGCGGGTCCTGGTCAATCAGCACACCGGGCGCTTCCTGGAGGAGCTGTCCGGCCTGACGGGTCCGCTGCGCGTGTTCCAGTACCTGCTGCGCAAAACGGACCGGCAGGACTTCGGCGGGCTGCTGGACTACGACATCAGCGGGCAGCCCGGCCTGCGACCGGAAGGCCTGGTCTACCACGCCGCGAACCCGCTCCTCAAGGCCGTCGATCGGCTGCGCCTCTATCTGCAGCTGCCCTGGCTCTTGCGCGGGACGGCCTGGACCTATTGCTTCCTGCCCGGCACCCTGCCCATGTACGCGGCCGGCGTGTGCCGCCTGCTGGGCGTACCCTACGGGGTCTACGTGCGCGGACAGCTCCAGGTCGCCAGCCGCCGCACCCAGCAGGTGCTGGCCCACGCCCGGCTGGTGGTCAGCAACAACTCCCACACCGCCGCGGAGCTGGCCCCCTACTGCCGGCGACCGCTGGTCGCCCCGCCCATGATGGCCGTGGGTCCCGCCGACGTGGTCGGGGAGCGAAACGGCCGCCGGAGCAGCCCGCCGCGCGTGCTCTTCGTGGGGCGGATCGAGGCCCCCAAGGGCGTGCGGGAACTCTACCAGGCCCTGGACCAGCTGGCCCGGGAAGGCGCGGAGTTCCAACTGGAGCTGGTGGGTCTGGGACCGCTGGGGAGTCCGTCCCAGCTGCCGCCGGCGCTGCGGGCGCGCACCACGTTCGCCGGCTTCATCAGCGACAAGCAGGAGCTGGCCGCGCGCTATCTGGCCGCCGATCTGCTGGTGCTGCCCACCCACGACGAGGGCTTCCCGCGCGTGCTCTACGAGGCCATGACCTACGGACTGCCCAGCCTGACCACCTTCGTCGGGGGAATTCCTAGTTTGATGCGCGCCGAAGAAAACTGCCTGCGCTGCGAGCCCCGCGACACCGCCAGCCTGGCCGACGGACTGCGGCGCCTGCTGGCGGATCCGGAGCTGCGCGAGCGCCTGTCCGCGGGCGCCCGGGCCACGATCCGGGCCTTTCACGAGCGCAGCGGCGAATCCCACGCCCGGCTGGTCCACAGGGAGATGTCCACCCCATGAAGAGCCTTGCCCGCTTCTGGAACGGCCGACCGGCCGGCCTGCCCGCCGCGCTGCTGGAACTGGCCACGGCGGCCCTGACCAACCTGGGCAGCCGCCTCTGCACCTGGGTCTGGCGCTCGAACTTCGCGGCCTGCGGCCCGGGCTGCAAAATCCTCTGGCGGCCGGTCATCCGGCATCCCGGCAACATCCGGCTGGGTGCCGGCGTGGTGCTGGCCCCGGGCGTGGTCCTGGGCAGCGAGACCGCCACCGGACGGCTGGAGCTCGAGGACAGCGTCTGGATCGGCACCCACTGCCGGATCGATTTCAGCGGCCACGTGAGCATCGGGGCCGGCAGCACGCTCTCCCCCGGAGTGGTGATCTACAGCCACTCCCACGGGCTGGAGCCGCGCAGCCACCCGGTGACCTGCGAGGTGCGGATCGGGCGCGGGGTCTGGATCGGCTCGGGAGCCGTGATCCTTCAGAGCGTGAGCGAGATTCCCGACGGCTGCGTGATCGGCGCCGGGGCCCTGGTGACGCGCTCGCCCGAACCGGGCCAGATCATCGTGGGCAATCCCGGCCGGCCCCTTGTCCGGCGGGCCCAGCCGTGAGACCCGGCGTCCAGGCGGGCCCATGAGCGCGCGGATCCTGATCTGCGGGGACATCGCGCCCCCGCCTGCCACCGTGGACGCCCTCTGCCACGCACCGCTGGAGCGGCTGGCGCCCGGGCACGCGGAGCTGTTCCGCTCCGCCGACCTAGTGCTGGCCAACCTGGAAGCCCCCCTCAGCCCGCCCGGGAGCGGCAGCCGCAAGAGCGGGCCCGTCCTGCAGCTGCCCGCGGAGGTGACGGCAGGCCTGCGCGAGCTGCGGATCCAGGCCCTGGGCCTGGCCAACAACCACAGCATGGATCACGGCCCGGCCGGCTTGGAGCGGACCCGGGCCGCCCTGGACCAGGCGGGGATCCGCCACTGCGGCGCCGGTGCGACTCTGGCGGAGGCCAGCCGTCCGCTGCTGCTGGAGGCCGGCGGACGGCGCGTCGGCCTGTTGGCGGTGGGGGCCCAGGAGTTCGGCGTGGCGCGCCCCGACCGGCCCGGGATGTGCCCGCTGGATCCCGTCCACGCGCTGCCCGCGCTGCAGGGTCTGGTGCGGCAGTGCGAGTTCCCCATCGTGCTGGTCCACGCTGGCAACGAGGGCCACGCCTACCCCAATCCCTGGCTGCAGGCCTACTGCCGCCTGTTGGTGGACACGGGCGCGCGCGTGGTGGTCTGCCAGCATTCGCACCGGACAGGCTGCCTGGAGTCCCACGGGGAGGGGACCATCCTCTACGGCCAGGGCAATTTCCTGATGGACCTGCCGATCCCCACCCCCGACTACTACCGCGAGGGCCTCCTGTTGGAGATCAACCTGCCGGAGTCCGGCCCGGGCCACGAGGTCCGCGTGCACGCCTTCCGGCAGCGCCCGGAGCAGGGCGACCTGGCGCGGCTGGAGCCCGCCCGCGAGGCGCAGTTCCTGGCCGAGTTCCGTCAGCGCAGCGCCGAGCTGGCCGATCCCCAGCGCGTGCACGAGCACTGGCTGGCCTTCTGCAGCGCCCGCGCCCGGACCTACAAGGCCCAGCTCAGCGTGGCCAACCGGGTGCTGCTGAAAGCGCTGGTCGGCCTGGGGCTGGCGGATCTGCTGCTGCCCGAATCCCGCCGGCTGCTGCTGCAGAACCTGATCCGCTGCCAGGACCACCGCGAAGCCCTGTTGACCATCCTGGAAGAGCGGCTGTGAACCCGCTGGTCCTGCTCCTGCTGCCGCACTTCCTGCCCGGCAGCCGCTACGGCGGACCCGTGCGCACCATCGCCAACCTGCTGACGCAGCTGGACGGACGCTACCGCTTCCACCTGCTGACCAGCGACCGCGAGTTCCACGACCAGCGGCCCTACGACCTGCCGGCCAACCGCTGGCTGCCCTGGCAGGGTCAGACCCGCGTGCGCTACGCCGATCCGCGCCACCTGGGTCCGCGGGACCTGCGCGAGCTGGGCCGCGAGCTGCGCCCGGACGTGGTCTACCTGAACAGCTTCTTCCACCCGCGCTTCTCGCTTTTGCCCTACGCGCTCTGGCGCCGCGGAGCCTTCGGAGCCGCCGGCCTGGTGCTGGCCCCGCGTGGGGAGTTCGCCCCCGGCGCCCTGGCGCAGAAGGCCCTCAAGAAGCGCCTGCTACTGGGCGCCGCCCGCCTGGCGGGACGGTACCGCGAGCCTCTCTGGCAGGCCTCGAGCCCCTTCGAGGCGCAGGACATCCAGCGGGTCTGGCCTGGCGCGCGCCTGCAGATCGCCCGCAATCTGGGAACGACGCCGGCGGATCTCCCCGCCCGGGAGCGCGGCAAGCGGGCGGGCGAGCTGCGCCTGCTCTTCGTGGGCCGGGTTTCGCGGATGAAGAACCTGGACTTCCTGCTGGAGCGCCTGACGGACCTGCCCGGCCGGGTGGAGCTGCAGGTGGCCGGTCCCGCGGAGGACGCCGGCTACTTGGAGCTCTGCCGCGCCGTCGCCGCCCGCCTGCCGGCTAGCGTGCAGGTGCGCTTCCTGGGCGCCGTGGAACCGGCGGCCGTGCCCGGCCTGCTGCGCAACGCCGATCTGCTCTTCCAGCCCAGCCTGGGGGAGAACTTCGGCCACGCCATCCTGGAGGCCCTGGCCCACGGCCTGCCGGCCCTGATCAGCGACCGCACGCCCTGGCGCGGCCTGAGCGCCGCCCAGGCCGGCTGGGACCTGCCGCTGGAGGATCCCGCCGCCTTCCGGACGGCGCTGCTGGAGGCCCTGGCGCTGGACGAGCCCGCCTGGCAGAGCTGGTCGCACGGGGCACGCGAGCTGGGGCTGCGCAGCCTGGGCGATCCGGAGCCCGTGCTCCAGCACGAGGAGCTGTTCCGCCGGGCGATGGCCGACCACCGCTGGCGAGGCCGGGCATGAGCCGCCTGCTGGCCGCCCTGCGCCGCGAGAGTCTGCCCGAGATCGCGCAGACCCTGCTGGTCCACAAACTCTGGCGACCGTGGCAGCGCCGGCGCTGGGTGGCGCGCTGCCGGGCCGCCGAGGCGGCCCAGCCGCTGGACCTGTCGGAGCGCAGCTGGCAGTGGGCGGCCCCCGCCGGAATTCCGCCGGACTGGTATTCGCCCCACTTCTACTTGAGCGCCGCCGACCAGGAGGAGGCCGCCCGCGCCACGGCCTCCCCAGCAGCGGACCAAGCGCTCCACCAGCGCTGCGAGGAGATCGCCCGGGGCGACTTCCGCTGGCTGCTGGCCAACACGCCGGACCTGGGCCCCGTCCCCGACTGGCACGCCCTGCTGGACCGGCCGGGTGCCTGGCCCGATCGGCCCTCCCACGAGCTGGACTACATGAGCGAGGCGCGCCCGGGGGACATCCGGCGCTGCTGGGAGCTGAGCCGCCACCAGTACTTCCTGGTGCTGGGCCGGGGCTGGCGCCGGGAACGCGATCCGCGCTGGGCCGAGTGCTTCGCCCGGCACCTGGAGGACTGGATCCGCCGCAATCCGCCCGGGCGGGGACCACACTGGTTGCAGGCCCAGGAGGTCGCGCTGCGCGCCATCAGCTGGTGCTGGGCCTGGCACCTCTTCCACGACGCGCCGGCCTTCACGCCCGAGCTGCGCCAGCTCATGCTGCGCGCGCTCTCCTGGCACTTCCGCTACCTGGAGCGCGAGGTCTGCGCTTTCGGCAAGTGGACGCACAACCACCTGATCTCCGAACTGTGCGGCCTGCACCTACTGGGCGAGTTCTTCCCCCAGCTGCGGGGCGCCGCCCGTCTGGCCGCCTGGTCGCGCCGCCTGCTGCTGCGCGAGGCGGAGAAGCAGATCTGGCCGGACGGGCTGGCGGGCGAGCTCTCCACGGCTTACATGGGCTTCGTGCTGGACAACCTGGTCTCCGTGCTGGCCTGCCGGCGCGAGCGCTGGCGCGGCACGGTGCTGGAGCAGCGCGTGGCCGCGATGGGCGACGCGGCGGCCTGGCTGACCCGACCCGACGGCTGCCTGCCGCTGGTGGGGGATTCGGACAGCGGCCGCGGCTGGCTGCTGCAGGAGGAGCTGACGGACCGCCGGGGCTACGGACAGCTGCCCGCCCTCGTGGCGGGACAGCCCCAGGCCGCCTGGCTGCCCCGCCGGCCGGCGCCCGAGTGGCACTGGTTGCTGGGTCCGCGCCTGGCCGAGGCCGCGGCCGCCTGGAGTCCGCCCGCAGGGGGCCGAACCTTCCATGAGGGCGGCAGCTGGTGCTGGCGCCAGCACGCCGGATCCGATGCCCATTGGCTGCTGCTGCGGGGCGGCGCCGTCCGTCCGCGTCGCTGGATTCCCCAGGGTCACCAGCACGCGGACGCCCTGGCGCTGGAATTGTCCTGGCAGGGCCGGCCGCTTTTCGTGGATCCCGGCACCTACGCCTACGGGCTGGAGACGGCCCGGCGCCAGCTCTTCCGCAGCAGTCGCGTGCACAGCACGCTTTGGGTGGAGGGCGCCGGCTCCTGCGAGTTCCGTGGGCAGCGCTTCGGCGCCTGGAACGTGGCCGCCAGCCGCTGGGACGAGCTCGCCGCTTCCGGGACGGAGCCGGGCGCGGGCCTGAGCGTGAGCTACGGCGGCGTGACCCACCGGCGCCGCGTGCGCGTCCAGGACCCGGGGCTGTGGATCGAGGATTGGGTGACGCGTCCGGCGGGACGCCCGGCCGGACTGGCCTTCCAACTGGCCCCGGGGCTCGAGGCTCAGCCGACGGAGCGGGGCTGGTGGCTGCCCGGCCCGGGACTGCGGCTGGATGTGGAGCTGGCGGACGGCGCCCGGCCCGAGCTGCGAATCGAGCCCGGGCTGGTCTCGCGGCGCTACGCCGAGGTCGAAGAGGCTCCCCGCCTGCGCATCCTGCTGCCGGCCCAGGCGAGCTGCCGGGTCACCCTGCGCCTGGGCCCGGCCGACAAGGCGGAGGACTGAGCGTGCGCCTGCTCTATCGATTCTCGGGACCGGTCACCAACAAGGTCATCCACTCCCAGGTGGTGGGCACCTTGGCGGCCCTGCAGCGCGAAGGCATCCCCGTTGACCTGGCGGGCTGGAGCGGGCTGGGCCACGCCCTGGCGCACCGCGCCGCCTACCGGGAGGCGGAGGCCGCCCTGCGTCGCCAGCTGCCCGCGCGTTTCCACCGGACCATCGACCGGCTGCCGGGCCTGGACCGCTTTCTCAAACGGCGCGAACTCAGCCAGGCCATTGCCCGGGCGGGAGGGGAGCACGTGGTGCTGCAGACCCGCTCCCACGACCTGGCCTTCCTGATGGCCGACCTGCGGCAGGCCCGGCCTGCGCTGCGCTTCGTGTATGAAGTGCGCGGCGACTTCCGGGCGGAAGCCGAATCCCAGCGGGGTCCCGGCCCCCACCCCGGGCTCGAGCGCTTCGAGGAGGCGATGGGGCGGGCCCTGCGGCGCGCCGATCTCGTGCTCTGCGTCTCCCAGGTGCTGGCCGAGCGCATGCTCCAGCGGCACGACCTGGAGGCCGGGCGCCTGTTCGTGATGCCCTGCACGGCCGACGAGGAGCGCTTCCGGCCGGACGCCGGGCTGCGCCGGCAGCGGCGGGCGGAACTGGGACTGGCGGAGGAGGACCTGCTGCTGGTCTATTCGGGCAGCCTGGTCAAGGGCTGGGACGTGCCGGAGCGGATCCGCGAGTTCCTGCAGGCCCAGTTGCCGGCCCAGGCCGGGCTCCACGTCCTGCTGCTCAGCCCCGACACCGAACAAGCGCAGGCCCTGGTCGCGCAGCTGCCCGCGGGCCGCGCGCACCATCGCAGCGTGGACCACTGGAGCATGCAGTCCTGGCTCTGCGCCGGGGACGCGGGCCTGCTGCTGCGTGCGGCCCACCCGCTGAACGAGGCGGCTTCCCCCACCAAGGCGGCGGAGTTCCTGCTCTGCGGTCTGCCCCTGCTGATCAGTCCGGGGGTGGGGGATTACTCCGCCTGGGTGGCTGAAAATGGGCTGGGCCTGCTCATCGACCCTGATCCGCGACGAGGGGTGGACTGGCCGGCCGTCCGGGCGCTGGACCCGCGGGAGATCCGCCGCCAGGCCCTGGAGCGGGTGGCGCGCTCCACGCACGTTCGCCGGCTGGCGGAGCGGCTGCGGGCCCTCTGAGGGCGGCCGCGTCCCGGGCCTCCACTTCCTGCAGGCGCGGCAGGATCCAGAGCACGGCCACCACCACCCAGAACAGGCTGTGGATGTAGATCGAGTTGTTGTGCGTCAGGCGCCCGCCGCCGAAGAACAGCACGAACTGGTAGTAGAAGACCCCCGCCAGCAGGCCGAAATTCAGCCGCCGCATGGCCGGATCCAGCAAGCGCCGGGCATTGCGCAGGCCGCGCGCGAAGATCGTGCCCACGATTCCCAGATAAGCCGCCAGCCCCACCAGCCCCTGCTCGGCCAGGGTAGTGACGTAGTAGTTGTGCGGCGTGATGGCCTGGGCCCGCGTGTGCATGGCCGCGGGCAGGTACTGCAGCGGCCCGATGCCGAACAGCGGCCGCTCCTTGAACAGGTCCAGGGCGAAGCTCCACATGACGAAGCGCTTCTGGGCCGACCCGTCGATCATGATCGATTCGTCCAGCAGAATGCGCCGGTTCAGGTACTCCACGATGTTGTTGTGCAGGAAGAACACGGCGATGAACAGCACGGCGAGCTTCATCCAGAGCTTCACGTTGCGCGTGCGGCGGAACACCAGGAAGATCAGGAAGACCAGGGCCGCCCCCAGCAGGGCCGCGCGGTGCTCCGTGGCGATGATGAAGTAGGTCGAGAGCAGGATGATCGAGTAGTAGAGCAGGTTGTCGCGCCGGAAGGCCCGGCCGTGGATCAGCACCACGGCCACGGGCATCAGCAGCAGGAAGATCCGGTTCCCCACCTCCGAATTGACGAAGCCCGCCCCCACCAGGAAGCGCCGCACGCCGCCGCTCAGGCGGGTCTGGGCCGAGAGGACCTCGCCCACGTCCAGCCCGATGGTCTGGTCCAGCACGAAGACCCAGGCCAGGGAGAGCACGGCGAAGGCGAGCAGCGAATACAACAGGGCGTGGAGCAGCGCGTCCAGGTCGCGGCGGTCGCGGATCACGCTCCAGGTCATGATCAGCAGGCTGAAGGGCAGCAGGATCTCCTGGACCAGGGACCAGGCCACGGGCAGGTTGAGGGTCCGGTTGACCAGGGCCGAGATCAGCGCGCCCAGGAAACTCAGCAGGACGAGGGTGAAGAGGGTGGACTCCCGGTAGCCGCGGATCCGGCGCGCGTGCCACAGGTAGACACAGAGCAGCAGCGCCAACAGGGTCTCGATGTAGAATTCCATTCCCAGCACGTCCAGTTCCACGCGGCGGTGCAGGGTGCTGATCAACGGCAGGGAGACGATGAAGACGTAGAACAGGGTGCGGTGCCGGTTGCGGGCCAGCAGGAACAGCACGTAGACGGCCATGCCCAGGGCCCCCAGCAGGGGGACCAGGGCGTAGACCTTCTCCTCCCCGGTCAGCAGGTACTCGGAGAGGCGGATCAACAGGGGCAGGCCCAGCGCCATGGCCAGCAGCAGCCCGCCCGCGAGCAGGAGGATCGACAACACGCGGCCCATCACTTCGCTCCGTTGAGTTGCAGCGTCCAGCCCAGCCGGCCCTGCACGGTCCAGCCCGGCTCCGCGGTGCGGCGCGTGGCGGCCAGCGCCAGGGCCAGGGCCGGTCCCAGGCGCAGCTGGCCCGAGGCCGAGTAGACCCAGCTGCGCGTGACGGCAGGCAGCGGCCAGTCGGCGTCCTTGGTGTCCTCCGCCGCCCACTCGGTTGTGGGTGTGATGGCGCCTTTGACCAGGCGGCCGACGGTGAGGGAGAGCAGGCCCTGCCGGCCGCCGGCCTTGATCCACTGCAGCTGGACGTGCTGCTCGTGGAGATCCCCGCCCTCTTCGTTGCCGATCACGTGGCCCTTCTCCAGGAAGCTCGTCTCCAGCCCGCGGTGCACGTAGGTCCAATGCGAGAGCGCGCTGCCCTCCCAGCGCAGGCGCAGCACGCCGTCCGCCGTCAGCCGGCGGCGCAGGTCGAAGCCCAGGGTCAGGCCCAGCGCGTCGTCGAGGTTCCGGCGATCCGCTCCATCGATCTGGAACTCGTCCACCAGCAGCTCGCCGTAGCTGCCCAGGCGCGTGCGCTCGCCCAGCGGCAGCCAACCGTCCCAGGTGGCGAAGAGCGAGCTGTTGTCCTGGTCCGCGTCCTGCTCGTGCTCGACCTCCGAGTAGCCTTCGAAGTTCTCCAGGAAGAAGGGCACCAGCGGATTGAGGAAGCTCCAGTCGAAGCCGCGCTGGATTCCCGTGAAGATGACCTGGTCGCCGCAGGTAAGGGTCAGGCGGCGCGAGCCCGCCGGGCGCCAGACCACCCGGTGCCGGGCATACCAGCGGCGCAGCTCGCGATCCTCCGTGGAGCCCAGTTGGGCGCCGTCCAGCTCCAGGCTCAGGTGTTCGTCGCGCGTGTGCAGGCGCAGGCGGAACATGTCCACCGGCGGCACGTGCACGGGCCAGCCCAACTCGCTGATGCGGTCCTGCCCGGCGGCCAGGCTGCGGCGCCCCCACTCGAGTTGCAGGTTCTCCTGCTCCCAGCTCAGGGTGGCGTGGGCCACGCGCCCGGTCCAGCCGCCGCGCCGCGTGTGCGTCCCCAGCAGGCTCTCGCCGTCCTCGTCGCTGCCGCCCATGACCCAGAGGCGGGCCCAGAGCTGCCGGGCCAGTCTCCACTCTCCGCCCCCCTCCAGCCAGAGCCCGGGCGCGGCCAACCCGGCGCGCAGTTCCAGCACGGCCGTGTCCGCCGGGACCGGCTGGGTCAGCGCGTCCACCCCGGCCTCCGCCAGCCGCAGGCGCACGGTGTCGCGAAAGGGATCGCCGGGCAGGAGCAGGTCCATCGCCGGCAGGCGGCCGGCCAGCAGGAGCCCCGTCGTCCAGAGGAGCAGGCGGCCGCCCCTCATCGCAGCACGCCCACCAGCAGCAGCAACACGAGCGAGCCCACCGCCAGGGCGTGCAGGTGGTTCTCCTGCTGGGGAATCAGACTGGAGAACACCTGGTAGAACAGGAAGAAGGAAAGCATCTCCACGCCCAGCAGATCCGTGGAGAACGTGGCCTTCAGCTCCACGGGAAGGAAGAAGAGCAGGATGGCGCCGAAGACCAGGAAATACTCAATCGGATTGGTGATCAAGACGATTCGCCGGAAGTAGAGCAGGAACAGCAGGACGCTGATCAAGGTCAGGACCAGACCAAGGCCCAGCCAGGCCCGGGCCAGGGGCTGGTCCAGCGAATAGATGCCGAAGCCGTTCTGGTGCAGGATGAAGAAGTGCGTGGCCACGATCAGGGTCACGGTGATGGAGATGCGCGACTGGCGCGCGAAGCGCAGGCGCAGCCAGGACCAGAGCGCGTAGCCCAGGCTGAGGGCCGCGGGCAGGATGCCGTACTTGAGCGACACGCCCTTCACCAGGCAGAGCTCCAGCCCGAACAGGACCAGGATGGCCGTCAGGGCCAGCCCGGTCAGCAGACGACGGGGCAGCGGGCGGGCGAAGCCGGGGTCCGCGGCGCTCAGCATGGCCTTGCCGCGCCGCTCCAGCAGCCGGCGAATCAGGAAGATGCCCAGCAGTTGGAGGATCAAGCCCACGCCCAGCCAGCGCAGCTTGAGCGGACTGAGCACAAGCATGGGCACGAGCCCCATGAAACTGGCCAGCATGTACTCCAGGTAGACCGTGCTGTCGTGGCGCAGCCCGAGGCCCACCAGCGCGTGGTGCAGGTGGCCACGGTCCGCCTGGAAGGGCGATTGGCCGCGCAGCAGGCGGCGGATCAGCACCTGCAGCGTGTCCAGCAGGGGAATGGCGAAGAAACAGAGACCCGTCCAGAGCGGCAGCCGTCCGCCTTTGAGATTGAGCAGGAACACGGCGGCCAGCACGAAGCCCAGCAGGTAGGAGCCTGTGTCTCCCATGAAAATGGTGGCCGGCCAGGTGTTGACACGCAGGAAGCCCACCACGCTGGCGATCAGGGCGGTGAGCACGGCCACGGTCATCCACTCCCCGCCGTGGATCAGGTACATGCCCATGGAGAGGCCGCCGATGACCACCAGGCCGCCGGCCAGACCGTCCAGTCCATCCTGCAAGTTGATAGCGTTGATCAGGAGGACCATCATGAAGGCGGCCGCGGGCCAGCCGAGCCAGGGGTTCTGGCCGAGCAGGGGCAGGCTGATCTCGGGTTGGGCGATGGCCAAAAAGAGCCCGGCGGTGAGCCACTGCAGGATGAACTTGGTCCAGGCCCCCAGCCCCAGCAGGTCGTCGGTCAGCCCCATGGCCGCGATGACCATGGACCCGGCCAGGATGGAGCGGACTTCCCGGGTCAGGGGGATGAAGATCAGCGAGGTCAGCAGAAAGGTGAAGACGATGAGCACGCCGCCGATGCGCGGCACGGGGACGGTGTGGACCTTGCGGGCGCCGGGCAGGTCGACGGCGCCGATGTGCAGGGCCAGCCGTTGCAGCAGGGGCATGAGCAGGATCATCAGGCTCAGCGCGAAGACGCTGACGAGCAAATAGGTCACGCTTCCTCCATCCCGTGCTCGTCTTCAGGCCCCCAGGCGCTCCCGGAGCAGGCCCGCCACGTGGGTGGCGATGGCCGGCGCGCTGGTCAGCCCCGGCGACTCCAGCCCCAACAAGGTAACAAGGCCCTCCAGTCCCGGCCCGCTTTCCGCGCGGATGACGAAGTCGCGGGCCGGGCGCAGGCGCGGACGCAGGCCCACCCCGGCCGGCTCCAGGTCCGCGGCCCTCACCCCCGGCAGGTACCGGGCCAGGCCGCGGGCGAACTCGTCACGCAGGCTCAGATCCTGCCGGTAGTCCTCGCGCCGGCTCTCCGGGGGATCCGGCCAGGCGGCGGAAGGGCCGAAGCGCACGGCGCCGGCCAGATCGACGGTGACGTGGATCCCCAGATGCCCCTCGCCCGCGCGGGGCGGGACGGGGTAGACCAGGTGCCGCAGCGGCGGGCCGGCACCCGGCCGAGGCGCAAAGTACTCGCCGCGACTCCAATGTTGGCGCAGGCCCTGGCCTTCCACGTCCACGCCGGCCAGGGCGGCGATCTGGTCGGCCTGCAGGCCGGCGGCGTTCAGCACCAGCCGGGCGCTGACGGTCTGGCGCGGTCCGGCGGCGGGCGTCCGGCGGGGCAGCGGGCCGGGCGGGTCCTCCCAGCCGTCGGGCGGCGGACCCTCCTCCACCTCCACTTCCCAACCGCCGGGGACGGGGGCCAGTCCCACCACACGCGAACGCAGCGCCAGCTGGGCGCCGCCGGCCTGGGCCCGCTCCCAGAGGAAGCGCAGGAAGCCGTGGCTGTCCAGGATGCCCGTCGAGGGACTCCAGAGCGCGGCCACCGCCTGGACCGCGGGCTCCGCCTCCCGTAGCTCGTCCAGCGACACGGCGCGCAGACCCTCCACGCCGTTGGCCCGACCCGTCTCCAGCAAGGCCGTCAGCTCAGGCCGCTCGTCATCCGTCGTGGCCACGATGAACTTGCCCACGGGGCGGTAGGCGAAGCGGCCCTCCGCCGCCCAGGCCTCGATGCGCCGCCGGCCCGCCACGCACAGGCGAGCCTTCAGGCTGCCCGGCGCGTAGTAGATGCCACCGTGCACGACCTCGGAGTTGCGGCTGGAAATGCCCCGGCCCCAGTGGTCCTCGCGCTCGAGAAGCAGCAGCTCGCCCGTCGGGGCCAGCTCCGCGGCCAGGGCCAGGCCCACGGCGCCGGCACCGATGACGATGATATCGAAGTCCATGTCCGCCCACCTGCTTGGCTTGCCGACTGAAGGTAGCACGCCGTCGCGCCGCCGGGAAGCGACCGGGCCGACGCGCGCGGGTGGAGGGCGCAGATTGGCGCCGTTCGGGGTGGGGTCGGCGGAACTGGACAGCGGGTCGGACTCAAGCAGCGGTGGGGCGCGGGTGTCCTGGTGGCTGGACACAGGCTGTTCCGTTTCGTGATTCTGCCGAGTTTTCCCTCCCGCCACCCCCCACCCACCCGGGGCACTCGGGGGAAACCAAATAGATCCCCGTATGCGCATGGATGTGCGGGTAGACAGAATTTTCCGTTCCGGCGACCCTTCAAGCAATGGGATTTCTTTCCGAATTGGGCTTCCCTGTCAAGCTCTGGAACGCAATCTTAGGAGCCGCGAACTTGATCCATCCGCGCTGAATCAAAACATTGCGCCGAGCGGTGAGGGAGATCCCATGCGACAGAAGACCGGAGACAAGCACAGCGCCATCCTGCAGGCGGCGGTACAGGTCTTCGCGGACCAGGGTTTCGCCGAGGCCAAGGTGGCGCGGATCGCCCGGGTGGCTGGCGTGGCCACGGGCAGCGTGTACAATTACTTCGAGAGCAAGGAGGACCTGCTCCACTCCATCTTTCGCGACATGTGGAGCCGCATCCTGGCGGCCCTGAACGAACTGGCCGCCCAGGAGGAGATCCCTTCCGCTGAGCGGCTGGAGCGCATGGTGGACGCGGTCTTCGACCGCTTCAGCGCGGACAGCAACCTGGCCCGCGTGTTCGTCAACGAACAAAGCTTCTGGATGCACAAGTGGGAAGGCGACCTGTCGGACCTGTTCCAGCGCTTCATGGATCTGCTGGAGCAAACCCTGCACGACGCCGGCCTCAAGCCCGGGATGGACCCGCGCATTCAGCGCTACCTGGTCTTCGGCGCCGTGCGCCAGCTCATCCACCAGTGGGCCGACCCCAAGTGCCCGTTCTCCCGGGACGCTGCCCACAGCCAGATCCTGCTCCTGCTGCGCTCGCTGACCACGGCGGGCTGAGACCCGTCCGGGACCCGCCGCTCAGATCCCACACACATGAGAAAGGGGCCTTACGGCCCCTGTTGACTTGCCAGTTTGTGGAGTGTGCGCCCGGCGCGACAAGGGCCCTCAGCGCGGCAGGCGCGCTCAGCGCGGGAGGAAACCCACCTTGCGCTGGACCTTGTCCAACATGCGGCGGGCCCGCCAGCGGGCCTTTTCCGCGCCCTGTTTGAGCAGCGCCTCGAGCTGCGCCTTGTCGCCCAGCAGTTCGCGCGTGCGCTGCTGGATGGGACTCAGGTAGGCCACCAGAGCCTCGCCCAACTCCTCTTTGAAGGCGCCGTAGCCCTTGCCCGCGAAGCGCTGCTCCAGGCTGGCAAACTCCTCCCCCGTGACCGCCTTGAACAGCGTCATCAGATTGCTCACGCCCGGGCGGCCCTCGGGATCATAGCTGATGCTGTCGCCGGAATCCGTCACCGCGCGACGGATCTTGGCCCTGATCTCCGCCGGCGGATCCAGCAGGAAGAGCACGCCGTTGGGGTCGGTGTCCGACTTGGACATCTTGGCCGTGGGCTCCTGCAGGCTCATGACCCGCGCGCCCTCGGAGCGCGGCGGGATCCAGGGCTCGGGCAGCGTGAAGGTCTCGCTGTAGAGATGGTTGAAGCGCCCGGCCAGGTCGCGGGCCAGCTCCAGGTGCTGCTTCTGATCTTCGCCCACGGGCACCTTGTCGGCGTTGTAGAGCAGGATGTCCGCGGCCATCAGCACGGGATAGTTGAGCAAGCCCGCGTTCAAGTTCTTCTCGTGTTTGAGGGACTTGTCCTTGAACTGGGTCATGCGCTGCAGCTGGCCCAGCGGGGCGATGCAGTTGAGGATCCAGGCCAGCTCCGAGTGCTCGGGCACGTGGCTCTGGATGAAGACCGTGTGGCGCTCCGGGTCGATGCCCGCCGCCAGATAGAGGGCCAGCGACTCCAGCGTGTTGCGCCGCAGGTCCGCGGGTTTCTGCCAGACCGTGATGGCGTGCAGGTCCACCAGCATGTAGAAGCAGTCGTGGTCCTCCTGCATGCGCACCCAGTTGCGCATGGCGCCCAGGTAATTGCCGAACATCAGTTTTCCGCTGGGCTGGATGCCCGAGAGGATCACCGGGCGGCGGGCTTCGCCAGTCGTCTCAGTTGCCACAGATTGTCCTTTCTCCCAGTTGTCATCCGGTTGGGGTCAGGGCCTGGTCGGCGGTTGCCGCCGCCCGCTCCTCAGGCTCCGGCGGCGCGCCGCAGGATCTCGACCAGCGCCGGCTCCGAGTACAGGGCCATGCCCCAGGCGCGGGCCGTGCGCGCGGCGTTGGCTGCGATGGCGGGGTGGAGCGCCGGATCCACGCCGGCCTCCGTCAGGCTGGCCGGGGCGCCCACGGAGCGGTACCAGGACTCCAGGGCGCCGATGGTCGCGGCGGGTCCGCCCCCCGTCAGGCCGAACACGCGCTCGCCCAGCCGGGTGACCCGGGACTGGATCGTCTCGGCGTCCACCTGCTCCAGGCGCCAGCGCAGCCAGCCGGGGGTCAGCGCGGATAGCCCCGCGCCGTGGGCGATGTCCGTCAGCGCGGAAACGCTGTGCTCGATCAGGTGCAGGGGCCAGAGGGTGGCGCCGATTCCCACGCTGGTGACGCCGTTCAGGGCCAGGGTGGCCGTCCACATCATGTCCGCCCGGGCCTCGAGGTCGCGCAGATCCGCGCGCAGGCGCGCGCCGCTGTCCAGCAGGCAGCGGAACAGCGCCTCCTTCAGCTCCAGCTGGACCACGGGACGTGGATCCGTGCCGCTCAGGTAGGGTTCCAGCAGGTGGGCGAAGGCGTCGGCCAGGCCGTTGGCCGTCTGGTCGGCGGGCACGTCGAGGGTCAGGGCGGGGTCCAGCAGGCTGACCCGCGGGAAGCAGTGCGGCGACGAGAAGGGCAGCTTCTCCCGGGTTTCCTCGCGGGTGACCACGCCGCCGCCGTTCATCTCGCTGCCCGTGGCGGCCAGGGTCAGCACGGCCACCAGGGGCAGGGCGGCCTGCACCTGGGCCTGGCCGCAGAAGAAGTCCCAGACGTCGTGCCCGGCGCAGGCACCTGCCGCCACAGCCTTGGCGCTGTCCAGCACGCTGCCGCCGCCCACGGCCACCACCAGCTCGACGCCCTCGGCACGGGCCAATTCAATGCCCGCCCGCACGTGGCTGAGCACGGGGTTGGGGCGCACGCCCTCGTGCAGCACGACGCGCAGGCCGGCGGCCTCCAGCGAGCTTCGCACCCGCTCCAGCAGTCCACTGCGTCGCGCGCTGCCCTGGCCGGCCAGCAACAGGGCCGTGCGTCCCAGACCGGCGCAGGCCGGGCCGACCTTGTCCGCGGCCCCGGCGCCGAACTCGATCCGGGTGGGATTGTGGAACATGAAGGGTTGCATCTCAGGGCCTCCCGCCCAGTTTGTGTTGGTCAAAGGTGAGGGTGATGGTGCCCTGGCCCTCGCGCGGCGTCTCCCGCCGGCGCAGGGTGCCGCGCATGCGTTCGTAGAAGCGCTGGGCCTCGGGCGAAAAAGCCATGCGCACGTGGACGGCCGCCGGCAGCCAGACCCCGCGGGCGGCCTGCAGCCAGTCGGTGTCCAGCCGCACGGCCTCCAAGGTATCGTGCCAAGTGGAGACCCGCGTCACCACCCAGCGCAGGGTGTCCAGCCGGTACTCCATCCGCGCCAGCAGCCCCTCCTCGCGGAAGACGCCCTCGACGCGCACGCTGCCGGTGGGATCGCCCCGCCGGGCGGGGGCCAGCCGCGGTTCGGAGAGGCCGGCGAACAGGCTGTCCGCCGTCCACATGAAAGCCCGCCGCGGCAGCAGGGCGAAGCCCCGCGACTCGAAGGCGAAACTGTCCGGCGCCGTGAAGCGCAGGTCCACCTTCTTGCCCTTGACGCGCAACCCCGGCAGTTCGATGTCCACCGTGATCCGGGCCGTCCAGGAGGGCGCCGCGGCCTGCTGGCGCTTCATCCGGGCGATGAGCCGGGCGACGGGATCGGGCCGGGCGGCGGACTGGGCCAGCTGGGCGCCCAGCAACAGGAAAAGCAGCAGTGCGAAGAACCAGGACGCGCGTCCGCGGCGGAGAAGTCGATTCACGAGAGGATGTCCTTTCGCAGGAAAGTCCAGAGCGCGGCCCCGCTGAACAGGCCGGTCCAGGTGCCCAGCACGGCCAGGCTCCGGCGAATGGCCGCCCAGGGCAGGGGGTCCTCCAGCGCCAGGCTCCAGATGTCGAAGTGCGAGGTGAAGAGCCAGGGCCGCAGGTCGTCGAACAGGTCCAGCGGGATGTTGGAGACGGCCAGCAGGACGATGAGAATGGCCATGCTGCCCACGATGGGCCCGATGGGATGTTCCACCAGCGTGCCCACCCAGAAGGCCAGGGCCGCCACCGAAACCATGGCCGCGCCGGCGCAGGCGTAGGCCAGGGCCAGCCGTGGCAGGGCCAGTTCCTCCCCCAGCAGCGTGATGCCGTCGGCGCCCACCAGCAGCACGTCGCCACTCCCCAGCCACCAGCGGCCCAGCCCCACCGAGAGCAGGGCCAGGAGCAGCACCAGGCTCAGGGCGTAGAGCTGGGCCACCACGTATTTGGCGACCACCACGCGCAGGCGGCCCGGCCGACGCGTGAGCCAGACGCGCCAGGTGCCGCGCACGGCCTCGCCGGAGAGAATGTCGCCGGCCACCAGGGTGATCAGGAAGGGAACGTGCACCCAGAGGAAGTTCATCACCATGACCGCCGCCGTGTGGCCGTTGATCACCTCGCCCACCACGAAGAACTGCTCCTCCAGGCCGCGGGTGAACTCCCGGCTGAGCTGCTGGCCGCCGGCGGCCAGCCCCCAGAGCACCAGGGGAATCACCACCACGAGGGCCGCGTAGCCGATCCCCGTCCGCCAGAGGCGCAGGGTCTTGCCCAGTTCGGCGCTGATCAGCGTCAACACAGCTCCTCCTCGCCGGCCACGGCCAGCAGCAGGTCCTCGAGGGAGTCCAGCGAGCGGAATTCGCGCAAGCCGATGTCCGCCCGCGCCAGCTCCGCCAGCACGCGCTCCGCCGGCAGGCCCGCCGCCCGGAAACTCAGCCGCGCGCCGTGCTCTTCCACCACCCGGCCCTCCTCCAGCCAGGGCCGCAACAGCTCGGCCGCCCGCGCCGGCTGGTCGCAGACCAATTCCCAGCGCCGGCCGCCGGCCTGCTCGAACAGGTCGCCCGGGGCGCCCTCGGCCACTTTGCGACCGCGGTGCAGCACCAGCAGCCGGTCCGCCAGCTGCTCCACCTCGGGCAGCAGGTGGCTGGAGAACAGCACGGCCATGCCCTGGTCGTGGGCCAGGTGGCGGATCCAGTCGCGCATCCGGCGCATGCCGCCGGGATCCAGCCCCGTCATGGGCTCGTCCAGCAGCAGCACGCGCGGCCGGTGCAGGATGGCCTGGGCCAGCCCCAGCCGCTGCTTCATGCCCTGGGAAAACACGCGGACGGGTTCGTCGGCCCGGCGGGCCAGCCCCACCAGCTGGAGGACCTCCTCCACCCGGGCCGGATCGTCCATGCCCTGCAGGCGGCCCAGCATGCGCAGGTTGCGCCGGGCGCTGAGCTGGGGATAGAGATCGGCGCGCTCGATCAGGGCGCCCACCTCGAGGAAGGCGCGGCGCCGGCCGCCGGGGAAGCGCTCGCCCAGCAGCTGGAACCCGCCCTCGTCCGGCCGCACCAGGCTGGTGAGGATCCGCAGGGTCGTGCTCTTGCCGGCGCCGTTGGGCCCCAGGAAGCCCAGCACTTCGCCGGCGTGCAGGCGGAAGTCCAGCGCGTCCAGCACCCGGCGCCGACCGTAGCTCTTGCCCAGTCCGCGCACGTCCAGCACCACCTCGGATTGCGACCCCACGGCGATTCCTCCTTTGCGATCAACGTATGACATGCGCAGGCGAGGCTCCAGCAGCCGCCGGCCGTCAGCCGCCGACCCCCGTGCATCGACGAATTTCAGCTTTGCCTGGCGGGTTTTCAGCTTTGGAAGTGCCACACTCCCGCATGAACACACCCACCCTTCTCCTTATGGCGGGAGCCCTGCTCCTGCCGCTCCGCGCGGCCCGCGCCGACTGGCTGCGCACCATCCACGACGGGTTCACGAGCGAATGGACCGGCTGGCCCGAGCTCTGCGCGGACCCCGCCGGGGACGGCACGCCGGACCTGCTGGGCCTGCAGGCCGCGCGCGACGAGAGCTCCATCAGCCTCCGCCTGCTCTGCGGGACAGAGTTTCTGCTGCAGGAAGACTACGCGCTGAAGATGGTGCTGGACACAGACTGCAATCCGGCCACGGGCACGCCCACCGAGGGCCTGGGGGCCGAGCTGGTCTGGACCTTCAACAGCAAGAGCGGCGTCTTCCGCAGCGGGGCCACCTCCACCACGGTGCATCACGACGACCTGGCCCTGCGCGCCCTGCCGGCCTGGAGCCAGAGCGACTTCGAGATCCGCCTGGATCTGGACGCCCGGCCGGACGGCAGCCACCTGCTCTTCCCCACGGACTCCCTGCGCGTGGTCTTCTACACGCCGGGCGGCGATCGCCTGCCCGGCACGGGTTCCGCCACCGTGCGGCTGGGGGCGGGCAGCCTGCCGGCCCTGCCCGTGATCTCTCCCCTGCGGCCCGGCGACGGCAGCCTGCGCATCGCCGCCTGGAACGTGCTCTTCGGCAACATCTTCAACACGGCCGCGGCCACCACGGCCGCCTACGACCGCATCCTGACGGCCCTGGCACCGGATGTCATCTCCTTTGAGGAGATCTGGGACCAGAGCGCGGCCCAGCTGCAGACCCGGCTGGGGCAACTGGTGCCCGAGTTGGGGCCCTGGACGGCGATCAAGCTCGATTCGGGCAACATCATCGCCGCGCGTTATCCCATCCGCCAATCCTGGCTGGTGCAGAGCGGCTATCGCGAGACGGCCGCCCTGATCGACGTGAGCGCCGTGCTGGGGGACAGCCTGCTGTTCATCGCCAACCACCTGCGCTGCTGCTCGGCGGACGCCCAGCGCCAGGATGAGGCCGACGGGCTGATCCAGTTCCTGCACAACGCGCGCAACCCGGGCGGGGCCATCACGCTGCGCGCCGGCACGCCCATGGTGCTGGCGGGCGACTTCAACCTGGTGGGCGAGCGCCAGCAGTACGTCACCCTGACCACGGGGGACATCGTGGACAACGCCACCTACGGCCCGGACAGCCCGCCGGACTGGGACGGCAGCGCATTGGCCGACCTGACGCCGCTCTTCCCCGGCCTGCCCGAGTCCGCCACCTGGTGGGACAACGGCTCCACCTACTCCCCGGGCCGGCTGGACCAGCTGTTCTACACGGACAGTGTGCTCGAGAATCTGCGCGCGGGCGTCGTGGCCACGCCTTTCTTGAGTGGCGAACAGCTGGGCGCTTGGGGCCTGCAGGCCGGTGACGCCTGGACGGCCAGCGACCACTTCGCGGTCTGGGGGGATTTCCGGCTCCCGCCGGCGAACCTGGAAACGCCCGACCTGGGCATCGAACGCCAGGGAGACGGCACGCTGCGCCTGAGCTGGGCGGCCGTGCCCGGCGCCGCTTCCTACCGCGTGGAGCAGCGCGGCGCGCTGGGAGCCGCCTGGACCCTGGTGGGCAACACGGGCGGACTGGAGTGGCTGCTGGCCGCGCCCGCCGGCGCGGATCAGCGGCTCTACCGGGTGAGCGCGCTCAACTGACGGCCGCTTGTATCACGACTCGCATCTCACCACAGAGGCACAGAGACACAGAGGCACGGATTGATTTGAGAATTGGGTAGGGTCAAGAACAATCCAGGTTCCGGATCCACCCTCTCCAGTCTCTGTCTCTGTGTCTCTGTGTCTCTGTGGTGAAGTCTCCCAAGCGAGAGATCAGCCCCGCCGGGGATCGAGTTCCCGCCCCAGGCGGCGGGCGTCGTCCCCCAGCAGGCGCCGCACCTGCTCCTCGATGGCCTGGAAGGCGTGACCCACCAGCAGATCCGGTTTGAGCAGCGGCACGCGGCCGGCGGTCACGCGCTGGTAATTGAGGCGCGAGGCCTGGTTGCGGAACTTCATGCCCGAGAGGAAGAGCATCTCGAAGAGCGTGTCCGTGCGACAGCCCAGCTGGCCGGCCATCCGCATCAGCTCCAGCTCGTGCCCCAGCAGGTACATCACGCGCACCTGGCACTCGGGCAGGCTGTGGTCCACGCCCGAGATCGCCCCCTCGCGGATGAAGCGCGCGCCGGTCTCGTAGACGAAGTCCGCCGGTCCGATGGGCACCTGGCTGGAGAGGATGAAGGGCTTGCCCTGTTCGCGGGCCAGGCGAAGGGCCTCCAGCGCGTTCTCGGGCAGCAGCGGATCCGCGCAGGCGTTGCCGCCGCCGTAGCCCGCCAGGATCACGGCGCGGCTGGCCTCGACGGCTTCGCAGTATTCGCGCGCGCTGCGGAACGGATCGCAGTAGAGCAGGCGCACGCCCGCCGAGAAACTCAGGTCCAGCCCCTCCGCCGGGCCGGGGTCCACGTCCGGGCGGCCCGTGGCGCAGCGCCAGACCTGGCGCGCGATGGCCTCCATCAGGGGCCGGGTCATCTCCGCCGAGTCCACCCGGCAGACCCGGTGCACGTGGACCTCGCGGAAGGCGTCGGGCATGGCCATGCGCAGGAAGTCCTCCACCACGCTGCGCCCGACCCGCGGCGCCAGGCCGGTCTCGTCGGCGGGTTCGCTGTCGATGGTGCCGCCCGTGGTGATCAGGTGCAGCTCGTCCAGCAGCACGGGTTCGCGCAGGCGCGCGTCGCCGGCCCGGTGCTGGATCTCGTCCCACTCCATGGTCGCGATGGGGTTGCCGATGAACGCGCTGCCGCGCCAGCGCTCCACCTTGGCCAGGCTGTCGGCGAAGGCCTGGGTGCCGTTGTTGAAGACGGCGAAGAGGGTGGGCGGCTCCAGCATGGACAGGAAGCGCACGGCCCCGTGGATGTTCTGGAAGCCGTCGGAGTGGGCGAAGGCGTGCTCCATGGGCACCTGGCTGCCGGTCAGACAGACGTTGCAGTCCAGTTCCTTCAGGGCGTAGCGCAGGAAAGGCAGGGTCCAGGCCAGCGTGTCCGTGCCGTGGGTGATGAGAATGCCGCGCTCCATGGGGCCTCCGGTTGACGCCCCAAGGTACGAAGCCCAAGGCCCGCGCGGGCCGGTCAGCGCCGGTGGGCCGGCCACCCGAACGGGACCGCCGTCGCCCACCCCCGCAGGAGTCCCGGGAAAAATGCGCCCGCGGCCGCCTCCCCTCCGTGGCACGGCTTGACTTTCCAATCGACGGCTGTTACTCTTGGGGTCCAATTCCTGAGTAGCTCAATCGGTAGAGCGGGTGGCTGTTAACCACTAGGTTGGGGGTTCAAGTCCCTCCTCAGGAGTTTGAGCAGCAAAGGGTTCCGCCACAACGGAACCCTTTCTTTTTGCCCCGACTACTCCCTGTTTTCTCACCAAACGAAGACGCCCCTCCGCGGGGGAAGCGGAAGGGCGCCGGCTTCTCTTGGAAACTCGCCACAGAGACTCAGAGACACAGCGACGGACTTGGCTCGCTGGCCCGCGCGCCGATTCCTCATCCATCAACGGCTCTGCGTCTCTGTGCCTCTGTGATGAGGTAGCGAGCGGTTACACGTGCTGCAGGGCCTGCTCCAGGTCTGCCAGTAGATCCTCGGGCTCCTCGATGCCCACGGAGAGTCGCACCAGCCCCTCGGTGATCCCGGCCGCCGCACGCTCTTCGCGTGACACGCCGGCGTGGGTCATGGAAGCCGGGTGCTCGATCAGCGTCTCCACGCCGCCCAGGGAGACGGCAAGCAGCATCAGCTCCACGTGGTCCATCAAGCGGCGGCCGGCTTCCAGTCCGCCTTTCATCTCGAAACTGATCATGGCACCGAAGCCGCTCATTTGGCGCTTGGCCAGCTCGTGCTGGGGGTGCGAGGGCAGGCCGATGTAGCGCACCCAGGCGATCTCCGGCCGCGCCTCCAGCCAGGCCGCGATGCGCGCCGCCCCGAGCTGGGCGCGGGACATCCGCAGGGCGAGGGTCTTGAGCCCGCGGTGCACGAGGTAGGCCTGGTGCGGATCCATGTTGCAGCCGAGCAGGGTCATCATGTCGCGCAGGCGCCGCTCCAGTTCCGGCGTGCCGGCGCTGACGATGCCGCCCACCACGTCGGCGTGGCCGTTGATGAATTTGGTGACGGAGTGCAGCACTACGTCGGCGCCCAGCCGCAGCGGCTGCTGCAGATAGGGCGAGGCGAAGGTGCTGTCCACGGCCAGCCGCGCGCCGTGGGCGTGCGCCAGCTCGGCCATGGCGACCAGATCCGTGACCTGCATCATGGGGTTGGAGGGCGTCTCCACGTAGATCAGGCGCGTGGTGGGCCGCAGGGCCCGGCGGACGGCCGCCAGATCGGAGCAGTCCACGAAGCTGGATTCCACGCCGAAGCGCACGAGGTGCTTTTCCATGAGGATGCGCGAGGGTCCGTAGACGGAGGCCGTGCTGAGCACGTGTTCGCCCTGGTTCAGCAGCGCCAGGCAGGTCAGGGCCACAGCCCCCATGCCCGAGCTGGTGGCCACGGCCCCGCAGCCACCCTCGAGTTCCGCCACGCAGTGTTCCAGCGCCGCGATGGTGGGATTGCCGATGCGCGTGTAGATGTAGCCTTCTTCCTTCCGGGCGAAGAGGTCGGCGCCCTGCTGGGCGCTCTGGAAGGAAAAGGTCGAGGTCTGGTAGATGGGCGTGATGGCGCTGCCATACTGGTCGTCGACCTTGCCGCCATGAACCAGGGTGGTGTTGAACCCGCCGGCCTTCGTTTTCATGCTGCTGCTTGCCTTTCTATTGCGACGACCGCGGCAACGAACTCCGCGACCGGACCAACCTTGGTGACGGGTTCAATGTACCACCGCTGCCGGCGGACGGGCGGGGCGGTCCGGACGGGGCGCGCTCAGGCCGGGATCGCTTCGGTGAGGACTTGGCGCACGGCGCCGGCCAGATCCTTCAGGCTGAAGGGTTTCTGAAGGAAGTGGCCGGGCGGGGGACCGTCCGGGCCGTCGAGGATGTCCGCCGTGTAGCCCGACATGAACAGGCAGCGCAAGCCGGGGTGCCGCTCGCGCAGCTGCGCGGCCAGATCGCGCCCGTTCATGCCCGGCATGATCACGTCAGTGACCAGCAGACCCAGCCGCCCGTTCAAATCCGCGGCCAGTTGCAGGGCCGTGGCCGGACAATCGGCGGCCAGCACGTGGTAGCCCATGCCGCTGAGCAGCCGCTGGCAGAGCGCCAGCAGGCGCGGTTCGTCTTCCACCAGCAGCACGATTTCCTCACGGCGGGGTTCGGGCGGGGCCGCCGGCGCCGCCGTCGTCCGGTCGGCCTCGCCCACGTGCCGCGGCAGGTAGACGGCCACGCAAGTGCCCTGGCCCGGGGCGCTCTCCACGCGGACGAAACCATGGTTCTGGCGCACGATGCCGTAGACCGTGGCCAGCCCCAGCCCCGTGCCCTGGCCCAGCCCTTTGGTGGTGAAGAAGGGCTCGAAGACGTGCTCCAGCACCTCGGCCGGCATGCCCTGGCCCGTGTCCCGCACGCAGAGCCGGACAAACTCGCCGGGTTGCGCGTCGGCCCAGCCCGCGCACTGGGCGGCCGTCAGGCTCAGGTTGACCGCGTCCAGCTCGATGCGGCCGCCGCCGGCGATGGCGTCGCGCGCGTTCACGCAGAGGTTGGTCAGGATCTGGTCCACCTGGCTGGAATCCATCCGCACGGGCCAGAGCTGGCTGTCCGCCCGCCACTCCAGCTGGATGTGCTCGCCGATCAGGCGCTGCAGGATGCCCAGCAGTCCGCCCACGGTCTCGGCCAGATCCAGCACGCGGGGCAGGATGGGCTGCTTGCGGGCGAAGGCCAGCAGCTGCCGGGTCAGGTCCGCCGAGCGCTGGGCGGCGTTGTGGATCTCTTGCAGCTCCAGGTGGTGGGGCGCGCCGGCCGGCACGCTGCGCAGGAGCAGGTCCGTGTAGCCCACGATGACGCCCAGCATGTTGTTGAAGTCGTGGGCCACACCGCCCGCCAGCCGGCCGATGGATTCCATCTTTTGCGACTGCAGGAGGCGTTCCTGCAACTGGTTGTGCTCCTGCTCCAGCCGCCGCCGCTCCGTGGCGTCACGGAACAGCCCGACCAGGTGGACCTTGTCACCCAGCGTCACGGGCTGCGCGTTCACGTCGGTGAACAGCTGCGTGCCGTCCCTGCGCAGCAGGGGCACGTCCGTGGCCGTCATGTCCACTCCCTCGGCTTGCCGGGTGAAGGTGTGGAGCATGTGCGTGAGCACGTCGGGGGGATGGATGTCCGGCACGGCCAATGCGGCGACCTCCTCCGGGCTGCGGTCCAGCATCTGGCACATGCGCGCATTGGCCGTCACGAAGCGCAGGCTCTCCACGTCGGCCACCAGGATCCCGTCCGGCGAAGCGTCGTAGATGGACTGCAGGCGCTGCTCGGATTCCTCCAGCCGCCGCAGGGCCCGGCGACGCTCGTCGATCTCCCGCACCAGTCCGCTGCGGATGCCGTCGAACTCGGCGGCCATCCGGTTGCGGCTTTCCAGGGCCCGGTTCAGTTCCAGCTGGAGCAGAGTCTGGGCGTCCGCGCGGTCGCGCAGTTGACCCAGCAGATGCAGGGTTGGCCGGACCGTCTGGGCGAGCTGCGGCAGCAGCCCGGCGGGCACTCGCAGGTGGTAGAGGAGCGGATGGCCGTGCTCCCAGAGCGGCTCCCCCTCGCCCGCCGTGACCAGAATGCCGCAGAGTTTGGGGAGCAGGTCGCCCAGAAAGGCTTCGCCCTGGGACAGGCTGGCCGCAAACAGGGCGAAGGGCCGGGCGCGGAAATCGCGCTGGCTGAAGGTGTAACAGGGCGTGAATCCCGGCGGCACCGGCTCCACGAGGCTGAACAGCGGGGCGTCCATGCTCAGCGCCCCAACAGACAAACCACGAAGGTGACGTTGTGGAAGCAGGGCGGGGTGTAGGCGCCTCCCTCGCGGAAGGGGCCGATCTCGCCGAAGGACGGGATGCCCACCAGCGGCACGCTGCGGCCCAGGGCGGCTTGGAACACCTCCAGCTCAAGGGCGCCCTTGTCCTCCAGGAACCATTTGCGCCCGGCGCAGCTGATCAACACGGCGGCCCCGACCTCGAAACCCGGCGGCAGGGGCAGCAGGCCCTCCACCGTCTCGCGCACGCCGGCCAGCACCTCCTCGCGCGTGGCGGCGCAGACCTGCACGCGGGCCCCGGGCGGCAGGCTGCCGAACATGATCGTGGAGCCCTCCTCCTCGTTCAGGTGGGAGGCGGAGCGCAGAAAGAAGTGCCCGGCCTGCTCGGCGGAGAAGAAGGCCAGCGGCATCACGCCGATGTCCGATTGGCCCACCGTCTTGCCCACCTGGCGGGTCATGAACTCCGCCGTGCTCTGGCCGGAGATGCGCCGCAGGGTGCGGGCCTCCGCCTCCTCCACCACGCCGGACTCCCCGCGCGGCGTCCAGCCGCTGCCCGCATTGAGCAGGAAGGGCAGGGGGCCGCGCCCCAGCAGCACGACCACGGCATCCTCGCACTCGCGGCCCTGGTGAAAGATGCGGCTGCGCGTGAACTGCCGATCGTCGCCGCTCAGGCCGCCGAAGACCGGGATGCCCAGGGCGCCGAACAGGCCCTCCACCACGGCCGTGCCGTCGGCGCGCGCGCCATCCGCCAGCACGAAGCAGAAATCGGGGTCGCCGTCCAGTTCCCGGGCGGCGGCCCGGGCGGCCGCCCGGCTGGTGGCCAGGGAATCGGCGCCCACGCCCGTGCAACAGGCGGCGGACCACTCCACCGCGCCGTCCGACTGCAGGCCTAGGGCGCTGACGCCGTAATCCGCCGCCAGGCCGGTGCCGTAGATGCCGTCCCCGGTGCCGCCGACAATCAGTGGCGTCTGCCCCTCCAGGGCGTCCTGCAGTCCGGTGAAGAATTCGGAGAAATCGGGATCGTAGGTGATGGAGGCGAAGATCAGGATCACCTCGGGCCGCAGCTCGCGCAGGTCGTCGCCGATCTGCATGCCGGCCCGATAGGGATCCGGATTGACGGTGGTGGCGGAATGGTAGCGCATGGACGATCCTCCCGATCCTCGGCCCGATCCTGGAGCGCTGGCTGTACCTGGTGGACTGCTGGAGTGGACGCGGAAGGAGTATCGGCAAATAAAGGATGGGATTCACGCCTGAATGAAGGGTCAGTCCAGGATCCGCCCCGGCGGCGCCCGCCGGACGTCGCGGAGTCCGGCGGGTGGCGCGGGGCGGTCCGCTCCGGTATCAGGTCAGGCCAGTTCGAAGACCAGCAGCTGGTTCTTACGCGTTTCACCCGTGAGCAGCAGCGAGTCCTCTCCGGCCAGACCGAGACCGTCCCCGGCCTGCAGGATCTCGCCGTTCACCTGCACGGCGCCCGCGGAGACGTGCACCCAGGTCGGGCGTCCGCTCCAGGGCCGCGCGGGCAGCGCGCCCTGCGCTGGTTCCACCACCCAGATCCGCGCTTCGGACTGGATGGTCACGGCGCCGCCGCCCGCCGGCGGGGCGGCCAGGAGGCGCCAGCCGTCCGCGGCGGCGGGCAGAGGGCGCTGTTCGTAGCCGGGCGTCCCGCCACGCCGGCTGGGCAGCAGCCAGATCTGCAACAGGTGGACGGGCTCCGTCGCCGAGGGATTGGTCTCGCTGTGCAGGATGCCCGAGCCCGCGCTCATGCGCTGGGCCTCCCCGGGCCGGATCACGGCCTCGTGGCCCAGGGAATCCCGGTGGCGCAGGGCGCCGGCCAGGATCCAGGTGACGATCTCCATGTCGCGGTGGGGGTGCATGCCGAAACCCGTGCCCGGCGCCACCACGTCCTCGTTGAGCACACGCAGGTTGTGGAAGCCCTGCCAGGCCGGATCGTGATAGTCGGCGAAGCTGAAACTGTGCCAGGTGCGCAACCAGCCGTGGTCGGCGTGGCCGCGCTCGGCGGCGGGACGATGCAGCCGCATGTGGATCCTCGTTCTAGGGGGCGGGTCCGCAGACCCGCCCCGCATGTCGGTTCGTCAGGCCATGGCGCGCAGCCGGGCCACGCGCTCCTCCACGGCCGGATGGGTGGAAAACAGATTCGCCAGCCGGCGCGCCCCGCCGCCCAGCGGATTCATGATGAACAGACTGGCCGTGGCCGGCGCCTCGGCGGAGGGATGGGCCTCGGTGCCGCGCCGCAGCTTCTCCAGGGCGTCGGCCAGCCCGTGGGGATCCCCCGTGAAGCGGGCCGCGGAGGCGTCGGCCAGGTACTCGCGGGAGCGCGAGATGCCCAGCTGGATCAGCGTGGCGGCCACGGGCGCCAGGAAGATCATCAGCAGCCCGGCCAGCGGGCTGCCGCCCTCCTCGTCGTCGCGCCCGCTGCCGAACAGCAGGGCCAGCTGGCCGGCCTGGGCCAGCATGGAGACGGCCGCGGCGATGCAGGCCGCCACGCTGGCCACCAGAATGTCGCGGTTGCGAATGTGGGACAACTCGTGGGCGATCACGCCGCGCAGCTCGCGCTCGTTCATCAGCCGCAGCAGGCCCTGGGTGACGGCCACCACCCCGTGCTCCGGGTTGCGGCCCGTGGCGAAGGCGTTGGGTTGCTCACCGGGCAACAGGTAGAGCCGGGGCATGGGCAGCCCGGCCGTGGCGGCGATCTCCGCGGTCATGCGGTGCAGGGCGGGCAGCTCGTCCGGGGAGATCTCCCGGGCCTTGTGCATCCGCAGCACCAGCTTGTCCGAGTAGAAGTAGGCGCCGATGTTCAACGCAATGGCCAGGGCGCCGAACAGCCAGAGCATGCCCGGGCCAAGCAGGCCGCCGACGCCCACCAGGACGGCGGAGAGGGCACCCAGCAGCAGCACCGTGCGCAGCTGGTTGGAGAATCCTCCGGTCCCGCGCAGCGGGGCGCCGGGCTGTGAGGAAGGGGAGCTCATGCGGGTTCCTTTCATGTCTTGGGAGTCTCAGTCGAACAGATTGCCCAGGCCTTCCAGCCAGGTGCGGGCCTTGAGCCGCTTCTTGTCGGGCCCGTACTTCCGGTCGTGGTCGTGGTGGTCGTGCCGATCGTGGCGTTCGTAGCGGTCGTCGTGATCGTGCCGATCATCGTGGTCGCGGCCACTGTCGCGCGGGCGCTCCTCCTCGTCCTTGCGCGTCGCCTGGATCAAGCGCTCCAGCTCGCCGCGATCCAGCCAGATGCCGCGGCAGACGGGACAGCCGTCCAGCGTGATGCCGTCGCGCTCGCGCTCGAGCAGTTCCGTGTCGGGACAGCGGGGACAGTTCATCGGGCTCCTCCTTCCTCGATCAGGTCCTTGCGGGTGTCGCGTTCGCGCTCCAGGTGGCGGGCCAGTTGGCGGGCCATCCGCTCCACGGCCCGGTCCGCGGCCGGTCGCGGCTGGCTGTCGCGCTCGGACACGATCAGGCTGCCGCCCGCCGTCAGCACCAGCTCCAGCCGGCAGCTGAGGTCTTCGCCGCCTTTGGGCCCGTTCTCGTCCGTGAGGCGGACCTTCACCTGGCGCACGCGCGGGGCGAAACGTCCCAGTCCGAACTGGATGCGCCGCTCGATGTGGCCGTGCAACTCCGGGTTCAATTCCAGGTCCCGGGCACTGATCTGAATCTTCATGGCCATCGTCCTTTCCGGTTGACGGGGGACAGAGTAGCGTGCGCGCTTCAATTCGACAAAAGGAAAATTTGGCTTGTTTCGTTGCTGATTATCGAAGCATCTTGTCCCCATGGAATGGCTCAACTACCACCACCTGCTCTACTTCTGGCTCACCGCGCGGGAGGGCAGCCTGCAGAAGGCCTGCGAAGAACTGCGCCTGGCGCCCAGCACCGTCAGCAAGCAGATCCACCAGCTGGAGGACCTGCTGGGCCACAAGCTGTTTGAGAAGCGCGGCCGGCGCCTGGAACTGACGGAGTCCGGCCGCGTGGCCCAGCGCTACGCCGAGGAGATCTTCAACCTGGGACAGGAGTTGCTGGACACCTTGCGGGACCGTCCCGTGGGGCGGCCGCTGCGCGTGACCGTGGGCGTCGCGGACGTGGTGCACAAGCTGGTGGCCCAGCGCGTGCTGGAGCAGGCCCTGCGACTGGAGGAGCCCGTACGGCTGGTGTGCCGGGAGGATCGGCCCGTGCGCCTGCTGCGCGACCTGGCCGCCCACGAACTGGACCTCGTGCTGACGGACGCCCCCGCGCCGCCCGGGGCCCACGTGCGCGTCTACAACCACCTGCTGGGCGAGTCGGACATCAGCTTCTTCGCCGCGCCCGAGCTGGCCCGGCGGCTGCGCAAGGACTGGCCGCGTTCCCTGGACGGCGCGCCCGTCCTGCTGCCGGCGGAGACCTCCGAGCTGCGGCGCGGGCTGGAACAGTGGTTCGCCGCGACGGGCGTCCGGCCCCGGGTGGTGGGGGATTTCGAGGACAGCGCCCTGCTGGCGGTGTTCGGGGCCCGTGGGCTGGGGGCCTTTCCGGCGCCCACGGTGCTGGCCGCGGAGGTGGAGCGCGCGCAACAGGTGCGCCGGGTGGGGCGCGTGCCCCTGCGCGAGCGGCTCTACGCCGTCAGCGTGGAGCGGCGCATCCAGCACCCCGCCGTGGCGGCCATCTGCGAGGCGGCGCGCACGCGCGTGTTCGTGGAAGCCTTGGAGCCGCTGGTGCGGCCGCCGCGCCGCCGCGCGGGCTCAGAGCGGACGCCGCCAGCCGAGTAACCGGAAGGACGCGGGACAGAGAATTGGCGGGCCAGCTCGAGGTAGTCGGGCTGGAGGTCCACGGCGCTGACGCGCTCCAGGTCGCGCCCGTGCAGCTGTTCCAGGCCATTGCCCGTCGCGCAGCCGGGCAGAAGGATCCGCCGGGGCTCCCGCGCCGCCAGCGCCTCGGCAAACAAACCGCCGCGCCGGTCCTCCGACCCGGCTCGCGCAAAGCTGAATCAGCCAGTCTGAGCTTTGCTGTCAAGATTTTAATTGGTACGTCTCCGCTGCGTTGACTCTTGATTCAGTTCACCCGACGGACGCACCCGTCGAGCGGGGCCGACGCCACACAGCCCATCCTCTTTAGCATCGAGGCTCTCATGCGCGTGACGACGCCACTTCTCCTGCTGGTTCTGACGGCCGTCGCGGCCCGGGCGGACCACTGGCCCATGTACCAGCGGGACATGCAACACACCGGCCGGGCCGACTTCAGCGTGCCCCTGAGCCGACTCAACAGCTCGTTCTTCGACGCCGTCCAGTGGCAGAATCCGCTGCCGGGCGCGGCGGGCGCCAGCTCGCCGGTGTTCCACGACGACGTGTCCGGCCAGAACCTGGTGGCCGTGGGCTACCACTGGCCCAAGGGCATCGAACTGATGGACCGGCTCACCGGCCAGAGCCGCTGGGCGGGCAACCCGGCGGGCGGCGAGCGCATCGGCGATTATACGCCGGCCTTCTCCGCCGACGGTGAGCGCCTCTACGTGGTCAACGACGCCACGGAGCCCAACCTGCCGCCCAACGGCCATCCGCTGATGGCCCTGAATTCGCTGAGCGGCTGGACGATCCAGGCGCACAACGGCGGAATGGCCCTGCCCGCCGCCACCAGCATGTGCTCGCCCACGCTGGCCCCCGACGGGCGCATCTTCCTGCACCAGTGGGGCGGAGTTGCCGGCGCGGCGCAGGACAACGGAACGACGCTGTCGCTGGCCTGGTCCGCGGCCAGCCCGGCCAACTGCTTCTTCAGCGATCCGGCCCTGTTCGAAGTCGAGGGCGCGCTGCGGGTCGTCACCTGCGGGCGGGACGGCTGGATCCGCTGTTTTGACGGCGGCAGCGGCGCGGAGCTCTGGAGTCGTGCGGTGGAGTACGGCACCGACGCCAGCCCCACGGTGGATCCGCTCAGCGGCTCGATCTACGTGGCCATCTCCTCCTCAAGCGTGGCGGTAGTGGGGTTGAGCGCCGACGGCGACCCGCTCTGGGGCAGCGTCGCGCAGCCCGTCTTTACGCACGTGTCCGGCCTCAACCAGCCCCAGCGCGCCCAGAGCGCCGGCTGTCTGGCCCACGACGGCTCGGTCTACTACTTCCAGACCGTGGCCGAGGATGGCAGCGGCGCGCTCTACGCCGTCAACACGGCGGACGGCTCGCTCAACTGGCAGATCGAAACCGGCAGCCAGGGCTGGGAAGAGGTCTGCGCCGCTCCCATCGTGACGCCCAACGGCGTGCTGATCGTCGGCAACAACCACGGCGGACGCTGGTACGCGATCCGCGACCTGGGCGAGCGGGCGCTGGTCATCGACGAACTGGCGGGTTCCGCGGCGAACTACGCGCGCTCCACGCCCTCCCTGGCGAATGACGGCCGCCTCTACCTGACCGAGTACGCCGTCTGGCGCACGGGCAACCCGAGCAATCCCTATCCGGACCACAGCGTGCGCCACCTGCTGAGCTCGCGCGACCTGGGCGAGGGGGACTGCCACCTGGTGAACCCCGCCGCCCCGCAGGTCGAACTGAGCGGCGAGGATCTGCGGCTCAGCTGGCCAGTGACGGAGGACCCGGACGGCTGTTTCGGCCATTATGCGATCTACCGCTCCAGCGAACACTTCTTCGCTGCGGGGGGCCTGACGCCCGTCGGAGAAGCCGGCGAGCGCCTGTCGCCGGAGTACCTGGACGCGCCCGGCCAGGGCGTCTGGCACTATGCCGTGGCCGTGGTCCACGCCGACGGGACCCAGGATCCGCTGGTGGAGTGCACGGGACCCAACGAGCTGGGCCTGCCGGCCGACCGCTGGGCCATGCAGCAGCGGGACCAGGAACACACCGGGCGCGCCTGGTTCGAGATCCCCGCCAGCCGCCAGAACGACCAGCTCTTCGAAACCTGCCGCTGGCAGACTCCGCTGCCTGGCGGCGTGGGTGGCTCTTCGCCCCTCTTCACCCCCACCGACGGCGAGACCGTCGGCCGGGTGGCGGTGGGCTACCACTGGCCCAAGGGCGTGCAGGTGATGAATCGCGCCACGGGCGTCGTCGACTGGGCCCTGAATCCCGGCGGCGGCGAGACCATCGGCGAATTCAGCGGCGCCCTCTCGGCCGACAACGGCTGGATCTACGTCACCAACGACGCGACGGAGAGCCCCGAGTGGCCGGGCGGCACGCCCGTCATGGCCCTGGACCTGCTGTACGGGAACGTGCGCGCCCACAGCGGCGGCGCCGCCGACCCGGGGCTGGTCTCCCGACCGGCGCTCACGCTGGGCGACGACGGCCACGTCTACGCCCACGGCTGGGGACTGGGTCCCGCGTCCCTGACGGACACCGGCGGCAGCCTCGAGATGACCTGGACGCCCTGGAGCATCGGCGGCCACTACCACAACGGCGTGGCCTTGGGCTGGTGGCAGGGGGACCTGCGCGCCGTGACCGGCAACGAGGCCGGCTCGGTGGAGTGCTGGTCCACCAGCGGCGACTCGCCCCTCTGGTCGCGTGAGACGGGAATGCCGCTCATCGCCACCGCCACCGTCGATCCGGCCAGCGGCCGGATCTATCTCCCCGCCGGAACCAACCATGTGGGCGTGGTGGGCTTGAATCCCGACGGCACGCCGGCGTGGAGCGCGGCCTACCGCCAGCTCTTCACCTGGGTGGACGGCGCCAACTCCCCGCAGCGCGCCCAGGCCGGCGGCGCCTTGAGCCACGACGGCGCCACCTTCTACTTCCAGTCGGTGGCCGAGGACGGCTCCGGCGCGCTCTACGCCGTGAACACCGGCGACGGCAGCCTGAAGTGGAGCCTGCCCACGGGCAGCGCCGGCTGGGAGCGCGCCAGTTCCTGTCCGCTGGTCACGCCCAACGGCATCCTGATCTTGGGCAACAACACGGACCGCTGGCTGGCCCTGCGCGACGACGGCGCGGGCTGCAGCGTGCTGGACGAGTGGCTCTGCGACAGCGACGCGGCCACCAGTTCGCCGGCGCTGGGCGAGGACGGCCTGCTCTACCTGAGCACGCGCAGGGAGTGGAGCGCGCCCAACGCCCTGGTGATGCCCGACCATGAGATCCACGACCTGCTGGCCGCCGTGGACCTGGGCGCCTCCCCCTGGACCGTGACGCCGGCCTGCGTGGCCGCCAACCCCCAGCAGGTGACGGCCGTGGCCTTGAACGAGAGCGTCCGCCTGAACTGGACGCCCGTTAACGTGCCGACGGAGTGCTTCGACCGGTACCGCATCTACCGCGAGCCCGGCCCCTTCGACTCGATCAGCGGGCTGGAACACGTGGCGGAGGTGGAGGGCGTCGACTCGGACACCTTCCTGGACGAGGGGCTGGGCAACGATCAGCCCCTCTGGTACGCCGTGGTGGGCGTCAACCTCGACGGGAGTTTCGATCCCGCTGTCACGGCGACGGGGCCGCGCACGCCCCACTGGCGCAGCGATCTGCAGGTGGCCTGCATCCGGCGCAGTCCCCAGTTCCAGCGCTACCTGCCCATGTACACGGGCCTGGAAATCAGCGAGCCGGACGGCTTCGGTCCCTACCTGTTCAGCGCCGCCAGTGGCCTGGAAGCGGGCCAGAGCTGTGCGGACCCGCATCAACCGAACCTGGGCGATCCCGTGACTTGGACCGCCGTGGTGCGCAACGCGGGAACCACCAGCTGGGAAGGCGAGCTGCCCTGGGCCTGGTGGGTGGATGAGAATCTGCAGGCGGAGGGCCAGCGCTTCCTCAACCTGGCACCCGGGGACACGGCGCTGTTCAGCCACACCCGCGTCTGGGACGGGGACGGTCACCGGCTGCAGTTCTCCCTCTATTCGTGGGACGACAACAGCTCCAACAACGAGCTGGACCAGGAGGCCTGGTCCGTGCCCTTCAAGACCTACCTGGACGTCACCCAGCTGGAGCAGTTCCGCGAGCTGTCCGGCACCTGGCCCAGCCCCTGGACCCGCGACCACATCGACTGGCTGCAGCGCCACATGGCGCGCTTCAACCAGCTCTTCGAGGAGGCCGGCGTCGCCAAGCGCGTCCACTATGACCTGCTCCAGGTGCTGGACGACACGGCTGACGATCCCGCGCTGCCGCCGGACTCCCACTTCGGCATCTTCCCCTTCCGCTACCGCGCCGGCGAGGGCGATCCGCGCCTGAGCGGCTACTACAACCCGGACGAGGACATCGACTACGGTCTGCTCCACGAGCTGGCCCACCAGCTGGGCCTGATCGACGTCTACCAGCTGGACGTGCCGGCGGAGGCCAATCTGGTGAGCGGCCTGGCCTACACGGCCCACGAGGATCTGATGCACGGCTGCAGCCCGCTGCTCAACCAGCACAGCGCCGCCGCCATGCGGCACTGGGATCGGCAGGGGCACGGCTACTACGGCCAGTACCTCTACGGCTTGCCGGCGATCCTGCGCATGCGCTTCCTGGATTACACGGGCGCTCCGCTGGCGGGGGCGCAGGTGGAAGTCTTCCAGTACTGCGAGCGGCCGGGAATGGGCAAAGTCATCACCGATCAGCTGAAGTTCAGCGGCAGCACGGACGGGGACGGATTCTTCACGCTGCCCAATGTGGACATCGACGAGGGGCTGGTGCCGGGGACCTGCCTGGGCGACCGTCTGACGGACAACCCCTTCGGCTACGTGGCCGTGGTGGCCAGCAACGGCGTGCTGCACTTCCGCGTCACGGCGCAGGAGAGCGTGGACTACGCCTGGCTGGACATCAGCGAGGCCAACGTGGCCTTCTACGACGGCCAGCAGGAGGAGGCGGTCTTCGAACGGCAGCTGCAGCTGGGGGGCGAGCCCGAGTACTATCTGGCGGCGGACAACTGCGAAAGCAACGCCGACCAGTGGGCCGTCGTCAGCAACGGCGACCACGCGCTCAGCGACGACGGCACGGAACGCGTGCTGGGCGCGACCTCGCTCAAGGCGGACACCCAGGGCGACTTCCTGACCCTGATCTACCCGGGCCATCGCCAGGGCCGCTACGATCTCTCCGGCTGCGACAGCCTGGTCTTCTGGTCCCGGGTGGACAACGACTGGCCCTTCCAGCTGAATGCGCCGCAGATCCGCCTCTATTGCGCAAGCGAAGCCTACGTCGAGTTCCTGCCGGACCAGGATCTGCTCACCCCTGCCGGCGGAGCGTGGACACGCATCTCCCTGCCCCTGGCCGGCGGAGACGGTTGGACGCGCACGGAGTCCGGCAGCCCGGACCTGACGCTGGTGAACCGCATCGAGTTCTTCGCCGACACCTGGGACTGGGCCTTCAGCTGGTGGCTGGACGGCCTGCAGTTCCTCCCGGCCTGCTGCGCCACGGATTGCAACGGCAACGGGTTGCGCGACTGCGACGACCTCGCCTCCGGCTTCAGCCAGGACGCGAACGGCAACCACGTGCCCGACGAGTGCGAGTGCGGCGGCGGAATTTCGGCCCCCGGGCTGGCCATCACCCTGGAGGGCGCGCAGCTGCGGCTGGGCTGGAGCGCGGTGACCCACGACCTGTCCGGCTGCCCACTGGCCGACCCCTTGTATCACATCTGGCAAGCGCCCGCGGCGACGGGTCCGTGGAGCGAGACGGAGAGCACGGACGGGCTGAGCAGCCTGCGGCCGGTTGAAGGGTCGCGCGGATTTTTCCGGGTCAGCGTGACCGACGGGACTGCGTCCCGTAGACTCTCCCGTGTTGACATGGAGTCCGCCACGTCCGGCTCGCCCCTCCCGTCCCTCGACTGACGGGATTCCCCCGGTCACGCGGTCTCCAGCGGCATGCCCGTCGGAGGCCGCGCCCGGGGATTCTCGCGGCGTCGGCTACAACTCGAAACTCTCGCCCTGCCGCGGCACGCGCACATCGGGCAGCCGGAAGCGCTCGCCCAGGTGCTTGGCCAAGCCCAGCGCGCCGTCTTCCTCGCCGTGCACGACGAAGGTGTGGGAGGGTTTGAGCCGCATGCTGCCCACCCACTCGTCCAGCTCGGCCTGGTCGGCGTGGCCGCTGAAACCGGTCAATTCGCGCACTTCACAGTTGACGGGAAAAGGCTCGCCGTGGATGAACACTTCCGTGGCACCCTCGGCAAGCAGGCGGCCCAGGGTGTGCGGCGCCTGCCAGCCCGTGATCAGCAGCAGCGTGTCGTCCTTCATGATGCGGTTGCGCAGGTGGTGCAGGATGCGGCCGTGCTCGAGCATGCCGCTGGAGGCGATGATGATCGCCGGGCCATGCAGATCGTTCAGGCGCTGGGAGTCCTCCACGGAGCGCGTGTAGCGCAGGGCGCGGAAGCTGAAGGGGTTGCCCGGCTGGTGCAGGGACTCCAGGGTCTCGGCGTCGTAGGTCTCCGGGTGCAGGCGGAACACGCTGGTGACGTCCGTGGCCAGCGGGCTGTCCACGTAGACGGGCATGCCCGGGATGCGTCCCTGGTCGTGCAGGCGGTGCAGGGCCACCACCAGCTGCTGGGTGCGGCCCACGGCGAAGGCCGGGATCAGCACCACGCGGCGGGCGGCATGGGCCTCCTGCACGATGCGCGAGAGTTCGGCCTCGCTCTCGGCATAGGGCGGATGGCTGCGCCCGGCGTAGGTGCTCTCCAGCAGCAGGATGTCCGCCCCCTCCTCCGGGAGCTCGGGATCACGCAGGATGGGGATCCCCTTGCGGCCGATGTCGCCCGAGAAGAGCAGGCGCCGCGGCGCCCGGCCGGGCTCGGTGATCTCCAGCCAGACGTGGGCGCTGCCCAGCATGTGTCCGGCGTCGGTGAAGCGCAAGCGAATGCCCGGGCCGATCTCGCGCCAGCGGCCGTAGGCCAGGCCCTGGAAGAGCTCCAGGGCCGCCAGCGCGTCCTGCGGCCGGTAGAGGGGCTCGAAAGGCGCCCGGCCCTGCCGCTTGCGCAGCTTGTTGACGAAGTTCACGTCGTGGACCTGGATCTGGGCGCTGTCCTGGAGCATCAGCGAGCACAGGTCGCGGGTGGCGGGCGTGGCCCAGATGGGGCCCGCGTACCCGCGCCGCACCAGGCTGGGCAGGTTGCCCGAGTGGTCGATGTGGGCGTGGCTGAGCACCACCACATCCGGCGGCCCGCCGGGCAGCGGACGGCGGTTCTCCTCGAAGGCCTCCTTGCGCTTGCCCTGGAGCAGGCCGCAGTCCAGCAGGACGCGGCAGCCGTTGGCTTCGATCAGATGGTGCGAGCCCGTCACGGTGCGGGCGGCGCCCAGGAAGTGCAGCTTCATGTCAGTCCTCCAGGGGCGTGGTCTCCACGCGGATCAGGTTGGTCGAGCCGGGCGTGGTCAGGTGGGTGCCGGCGGTGACCACGACGGGGTCGCCCGGCTGGGTCAGGCCGGCGGCCCGGGCCGCGCCCAGGGCCTCGGCGATCATCACCTCCAGGCTCTCCGTCAGGCTGGTGAGCAGGGGCACGGCGCCCCAGGTCAGAGCCAGCCGCCGCCAGACCGTCTCGTCCGGAGTGGCGGCCAGCACATTCTGGGCGGGCCGCGTGCGCGCCACCAGGCGCGTGGTGCCGCCGGAGCGCGTGCAGGTCAGGATGGCGGCCGCGTCGATGCGCATGGCCAGCTCGCAGGCGGCATGGGCCACGGCCTGGGGCGGGTTGCAGACCCCCTCCGGATGGAAGCGGCGCATCCAGAGCCGGTGGGGGAAGTCGCGCTCGGTCTCCCGCGCGATGCGGTCAAGGGTCAGGAGGGACTCCACCGGATAGTGGCCGGCGGCGCTCTCCTCGGAGAGCATGACAGCGTCCGTGCCGTCCAGGATGGCGTTGGCCACGTCCGTGACCTCGGCCCGGGTGGGGCGGGGCGCGTCCACCATGCTCTTGAGCATCTGCGTGGCGGTGATCACGGGTTTGCCCGCGCGGTTGGCCTTCTCGATCAGCAGCTTCTGCACGCGAGGCACACGCTCCAGGGGGATGTCCACGCCCAGGTCGCCCCGGGCCACCATCAGGCCGTCCACGGCCTCGAGAATGGCGTCGATCTCCGCCAGGGCCTCGTGCTTCTCGATCTTGGCGATCAGCGGCGCCGAACGGCCCAGCTCGTCCATGAAGGCGTGCACCACGCTGATGTCATGGGCGCTGCGCACAAAGGAGAGGGCCACGAAGTCCACGCCCAGCTCCAGCCCGAATGCCAAATCGAGCCGGTCCTTGGCCGTCAGAATGGGCGCGCGGATGCTGCGCGAGGGCAGGTTGATCCCCTTGTGGGAGCTGAGCACGCCGCCGGTCACCACGCGGCAGAGGATGTCCGGGCCGTCCACGCGCAGGACGCTCATGTCCAGGGCGCCGTCGGCCAGCAGCAGCGTGTCGCCCGGCCGCACGTCCTCGGGCAGCTCCTTGTAGCTGATGGAGACCTCGGTCGCGTCGCCGGGCACCTCACGCGCGGTGAGCGTGAATTCGTCCCCGGGCCGCAGGGTGATGGGTCCTGCGGCCAGTCCGCCGATGCGGATCTTGGGCCCGGCCAGATCCTGCAGGATGGCCACGGGCCGGCCGGCCGCGGCGGCCAGGGCGCGGATCTGCCGAAACTTCTCGGCGTGGGACTCGTGGCTGCCGTGGGAGAAATTGAGCCGGGCCACGTCCATGCCCGCCCGGATCAGGCGGTCGAGGATTTCTTCCGATTCCGAGGCCGGTCCGATGGTGCAGACGATCTTGGTTCTGCGCATGCCGACTCCTGCAGGCTCGGCGCGACTCCGGGATGGCTCCGGCGGGGCCGCTCCGAATGTGCCTGCAAGGTAGGGTTCCCGCACTGGGCATGTGGCGCCGGAGCCGCCCGGGGAGCCGGAAATCCCCTGCTGTTCCACCGCTTGGCCGATGCGCGTGTCCTTGCCACCCGGTTCATACCTTGAGCCATGGCATGGATCACGCTGCTCCGCATCCATCAGTGGCCCAAGAACCTCTTCGTGCTGGCGGGCCTGCTCTTCGGCGCCCGCTGGACGGACGCCGCGGCCTGGGACTCCGCCCTGGAGACGCTGGCCCTGTTCTGCCTGGCTTCCAGCCTCGTCTACCTCTGGAACGACCTGCGCGACCTGGAGGCGGATCGCCGCCATCCGCTCAAGCGCCTGCGCCCCCTGCCCGCCGGCCTGATCCCGCTCTCCGCCGCCCGGGCCGCCCTGGGCGCGGGCCTGCTGCTGCTGGCCCTCTGGATCACCCTGGGCCGGCCGGCGGCCGCCCTGCACGTCTCGCTCTACCTGCTGCTCAATCTGGGCTACTCGCTGGGCCTCAAGCACGTGCCCGTGCTGGACCTGTTGCTGATCACGGCGGGCTTCGTGCTGCGCGTGCTGGCGGGCACCCACGCCGTGGCCGTGCCCACCTCGTCGTGGATCCTGCTCTGCTCCGGCGCCCTGGCCTTTTTCCTGGCCGTGGCCAAGCGCCGGCTGGACGCGCCCGACGGGGGCCGGCTGGAGGATCCCACCTTTCGCGGCTATCAGCCGGCCCTGCTGGAGCAACTGCTGACCATGAGCGCGGGCTGGACCGTGCTGTTTTATGGGCTCTACTGCAGCGAGCTGAACCAGCAGCAGGCCGGACGGCCCAACTTCCTGCTCACCCTGCCCTTCGTGCTCTTCGGCGTGCTGCACTACCTGCGCCGCGTGCAGGACCTGAAGGGCAGCGGGCGCAGCCTGCTGCTGGACCTGCCCCTGGCCGCCACCGTGGCCGGCTGGGCCCTCACCTGCTGGCTGCTGCTCGCATGAAGACCCACCACCGCCACCTGGGCAGCTGGGGTCGGCTGCCCCGCCCCCGCTCCTTCATCCTGGACCCGGCCAGCGAGGCCGAGCTGCTCGAGCGGCTGGCCACCGATCCCGTGCCGCTGATCGCCCGCGGCCTGGGGCGCAGCTACGGCGACGCCTGCACGGGAGACCGCCTGCTGCTGACGCGCTGCCTCAACGCCCCGCTCAGGCTGGACAGCGCCAGCGGCGTGCTCAGCGCCGGGGCCGGCCACAGCCTGGGTGAGATTCTCAACCAGACCTTGCCGCAGGGCTGGGCGCCGGCCGTTCTCCCCGGCACGCGCCACGTGACGCTAGGCGGCGCGGTCTCCGCCGACGTGCACGGCAAGAATCACCACGTGGACGGCTCCTTCTGTCGCTGGGTGCAGGCCCTGCGGGTGGCGGCCCCGGACGGCACGGCCGGCTGGTGCTCGCGCGAGGAGAACCCCGGCCAATTCAGCGCCTGCTGCGGCGGGATGGGTCTGGCGGGCCTGATCCTCGAGGTCCGCCTGCAGCTCGTGCGGCGCGACACCGTCACCTTCCAGCGCCTGACCCTGGCCTGCGAGAATCTGGAGCAGGCCCTGCTGCGGCTGCGCGAGGCGACCCAGAGTCACACCGTGGCCTGGGTGGACGCCGCCTCCCCCGGCGCGAAGCTGGGCCGCTGCCTGGTCTACCTGGGCGATCCCGTGGCCGGCCCGCACCGCGAGCTGCCCCGTCCCGCCCGTCTGAAGCTGCCGCCCCTGTCCTTCTTCAACCTGGTGCGACCCGCGGCCTCGCGGGCCTTCAACCAGCTGGTCTGGCGCGGCGGCCAGCGTCGCCACGGCGTGGCCGACCTGCAGGCCCTGGACTCCTTCTTCTGGCCCCTGGACGCCGTGGACGGCTGGAACCATCTCTACGGACACGCGGGCTTCCTGCAGTTCCAGTGCCTGCTACCCGTGGCCCTGCTGGACGAGCGCGGTGCGGGTCCCCTGCATCAGCTGCTGGAGCTGTTCGCCACAGTGGGCGGCGGCACGCTGGCCGTGATGAAGACCATGGGCGAGGCCGGCCGCGACGTGTCACCGCTGGCCTTTCCCGGCCCCGGCGCCACCCTGGCCCTGGACCTGCCCGCCAGCGCGGAAACCCGCAAGGCGGTGCGGCAGGCCAACCGGCTGGTGCTGGACTGGGGCGGGCGCATCTACCTGGCCAAGGACGCCCTGCTCAGCGCCGCGGAGTACCGCGCCATGACGCCCGGACTGGCAGGCTGGCAGGAGCTCCGTGACACGCTGGATCCACAACGGCGCTGGCAAAGCGACCTCGCGCGCCGGCTGGAGCTGTGATGGACGGACTGGTGCTGGGAGCCTCGTCGGGCATCGCGCAGGCCCTGCTGCTGGAGGCCTGGGCAGCGGATCCCGGTGGTCGCGGACGCTGGGTGCTGACCACGCGCACCGGGCAAGCGCTGCCCGGGTTGGCGGCCGCCGCGGGTCCGGGGCGCGAGCTGCTCTGGCGGGCGGCGGAGGCCCGGCAGGATCCCCGGCCCTGGCTGGAAGCCCTGCCGGAAGGCTGGCGGCCGGAGCGCGTGCTGGTGGCCTGGGGTCGGCTGGTGCCCGGCGGCCAGGGTTCAGCGGCCGAGCTGCAGGAGATGCGCGAGATCAACGGGGCGGGCACGCTGCGCTGGCTGGAGGCTCTGGCGGACTGGCTGGACGCGGCCGGCCGCGCTTCGCACGTGGCCGTGCTGGGCAGCGTGGCCGGGGATCGTCCCCGCCGCAGCATGTGGGACTACAGCCTGAGCAAGCAGGAGCTGGAGCGCGGCCTGGAGCGGCTGCGGCCGCGCGCGACGCGGCTCCGCTGGACCTTGGTCAAACCGGGACCGGTGGCCACGCCCATGACCGCGCACCTGCCGGACTCCCCCCTGCTGGCCACGCCGGCGGGCATCGCGCCGCGCGTGCTGCGCGCCTGGGAGCAGGGCCGGCCTCAGGTCTACGCGCCCGCCTGGTGGGGCTGGATCTCCCGGGCGCTCAACCTGCTGCCCGAATTCCTCTGGCAGCGGGTCCGCTTCTAATCCGCCTGACTCAGTTCGACGCCAGCTCCAGCTCCACGGTGAGAATCTCCGCGGGGCCCAACTCCAGCTGCAAGTCCATCCCCGCCGTGGCCAGGGGCGCCTCGCGCTCTTCAAGCAGCGAGCAGCGCCACGCCGCGCGCAGCGGCTGTCCGCAGCGCAGCGTCTCACGCACGGGGTGCTCGGCCAGGTTGCAGAGCCGCACGATCAGGCTGCCGCGCGCGGGCTGGCGGCGCAGGGCGGCGATCTCTACGACTTGCGGCAAATCCTGCTCCAGCAGCGGCCCCGCTTCGGGCATCCGCCCCGCGTCCACGCCCTGGCGCAAGAGGGGCTCCACGCGCCAGCGCCGGCTCCACTCCCGCACCCGGGCCGCCTGCCAGCCACCCGTGTAGGGCAGCAGGGCCAGGCGCGCGCGGCGCCGTCCGGGGCACTGGGCCCCCGGCGTGAAGAGCGTGGGTCCGGCGTTCTGTCGGCGCCGGCTGGAGAAATCGTCCCGGCTGAGCCACTCCACGCCGCGCAGCAGGGTCTGGACCAGACTGGCCGTGCCGTCCGCCTCCACCCGGGCCTCCACCTCCGGCAGCCCCAGGTTGAAGAGGGCCAGACCCAGGCCGTCCTCCGCTTCCAGCAGGCTGAACTCCTGCACCGGAGCGGTGCCCTGGGGCGGCTGGACCCAGTCCGCGCCGTCGGGCAGGGTCAAGGGCCGGCGGCGCAGCTCGAACTGGCCGTGCGTGTACCAGGCGGAATCGACCAGACCGCTGGGCGTGACGAAGCGCAGGCGGTGGTCGCGCACGCGGTTGTCCACCTCCACCTCCAGGTCCAGCAGGGGACAGTCCGCGCGCAGCCGCAGGCGCAGCACGACGGGACAGTCGATCCGCTCCGCCGAGCGCCGGCGACGGTCCGGCGTCAGTCCGGCGGGCAGCGGCCAGCTGAATTCGCAGCGCAGGGTGGCCCCCAGCCCCGTGTCCTCATCCAGGTAAAGCAGGCCGCGCCGGCCCGCGCTGCTGTGGAGCTCGGGCTCCGCGGCGGGCGAGTAGTCATATTCGTCCCCCGCGTCCTCCTGGTCCTCCAGCAGGCCCAGGCCGTTCCAGCGCCGGCCACTGGCCTTGTGCTGCAGATCGAAGCGCCCGTCGGGCTTCAGCCAGACCTTGAGCGCGGCGTTCTCCAGCCAGGCCCCCTCGGCGGAGATCAGCGCGGCGGCCACCGCGTCCCGGAGGGGCGGCTCCGGCGCCGCCTGGATCCGCGGCCGCAGGTGGAAGTGCCGCAGGGCCAGGGCGGGCAATTCGGGCTGGAACTCCAGCAGCACGAACTGGTCGGTGAGACCCGGCGCCCCGGCTTCGCGCACGATGCGGGAGCCGAAGCGCTCCAGGTAGGTGCGCAGCAGGCAGTCCTGCTCGCGCCAGTCCACGCAGGAGCGGTAGTCGATGCCCCAGAAACGCTCCAGCCAGTGCCGCTCCAGCACGCGGAAGGGCAGGGGCCGCCCGGCCTCGTCCACCAGTTCCAGCTCCTCCACGGGACGGTCCTCGGGTAGCAGGATCACCCAGCGGCGCACGGCGTCCCGGCGCGGGAAGGGCAGCGGGTTCCAGGCCGTGAGACAAGTGGCCAGGTCGCCTGCGGCCTGGGGCGCGAACAGGGCCGTCGCCTGGCCCATCAGCTGGCGCAGGCCCTCCTCGCCCAGCTGGCGCAGCTGGGCGAAGCGCGATTCCATCTCCGTGTGCACCTCGTCGGTGGAGCAGCCGCAGATGCTGTCATGGGGATGGTTGCGGAGCAGCAGGCGCCAGGCCTCGCGTAGCAGGCCGTCGGGCAGTCCGCGCCCTCCGCCGGCGTGCAGCAGGGCTTCCAGCGGCTCCAGCTCCTCGGCCAGCAGGCGCTGGCAGCGTTCGTTCTCCTGCTTCAAGTAGAGCCGCGCGGAGAGCACGCCGCTGAGCAGGTGCGCCTGGCGGCCCGCCCGCAGCTCGCCGCGCCAGCCCGGCAGCTGGGCGCCTTGGGAGCGCAGCTCTTCCAGAAAGGCCTCCAGCGTGGAGTGCTGGACGCGCAGGCCCGGCGCCAATTGGCGCACGCGCTCGAGGATCGCGGGCAGCTCGGGCTGGGGGGGATGGTGGTCGCAGCCGTTGTTCAGCAGCCAGACCCGGCCGTGGGAGGCCGCGGCCACGCGCTCCAGGCGCTCCAGGAACTGCCGGGCCGCCCGCTCCAGATCCGGCTGGCGGCCCACCAGGATCTCCCAGATCTCCTCGTAGCCCAGCGCCGAGGCGTTGCAGTAGCCGCCCACCTGGTTCACGGCCAGCACGCGGCTGCCGTCCGGTGCCTCCCAGATCCACTCGCTGCCCAGCGCGACGCACTCGTCGCCGTGGCCGCGCCAGTAGATGAAGGAGTCGAGCCCGGCGCGGCGCAGCAACTGGGGCAGTTGGGCGATGTGGCCGAAGGTGTCCGGCATGTAGCCCGCCCGGGACACGCCGCCCAGGGGCGCGCAGCTGGCGTGGCCCAGCAGCAGGTTGCGCACGGTGGCCTCGCCGGAGACCAGAAACTGGTCGGGCAGCACGCTCCAGGGGCCGATGGACAGGCGCCCCTCTTCCACCCGACGCCGCACGCGCCCGGCGGCCTCGGGCCGGATCTCCAGGTAGTCCTCCAGCGCCACGGCCTGGCCGTCCAGCATGAAGTGGCGGTAGCCGGAGTCGGACTCCAGCAGTTCCAGCACCTGGTCCACCACGTTTACCAGCCGCACGCGGAAGGTCTGATAGGGCAGGTACCACTCGCGGTCCCAGTGGGTGTGCGAGACCACGTGCACGCTGCCCTGCAGGGGGCTGGATTCGGGTCGAGCCGCTTCGCTCATGGGGATCGTCCTTCCTGTTGGGCCTTGCTCTGGCCCTGCTCAGGCACCGATTGAGTCGGCCGGTGTGACCGAGCGTGGGTTCACTTTTCCGATTTTCGGGGGTTTTCCCTCCCACCGACCCCCCACCCACCCGGGGCACTCGGGAATGCGCTTTTTGATCCCCGTACAAGGGCCCAATCCGCGCCATTCGGGAGAGAGCGTCAGGCCAAGGGCTCACCTCCGGTGTCCGGATGCGCCCGGTCCCCGCCGGGACACGGCCAGCAGACACTCCCCCGCTCCAGATTCCGACTGGACGCGCACGAGCCCCTCATTCGCCGAAGCCGCTCGCGACCGACGCCCCTCAGGGCTCGCGGATGAACCCGTCGTCATCCTCACGCCGCTCCTGGTGCTTGAGGCTGTGGAACATCCGTCTCAGATCCCGGAAGCCGCCGATGGTGAACACCACCAGCACGACCACGGCCACGCCGGCGTACAACCAGATGTAGACGCGCCAGAAGCGCATCCAGCCCGTGTCCGTGGTGCCGTGCCACCAGTGCCAGAGCGAGCCGATGCCGAAGATGCCGCCCCAGAGGAAGGTCCAGGCATAGGTGGCGATGTAGAGGATCTTGTCCCGGCGGGTGAACTCCCGCCCCATGCCGAACACGCGCCACCAGAGCCCGGGCTGGCGCACCGCCGCGGCCGCGGCCGCCTCGTCGGCGTCGGCCCAGCGGCCCCGGTGCAGCAGGCGGTCCAGCTCCACGGCCGGGCGCCGGCCCAGCAGCGAGACCACAACATAGAGCAGGCTGCTGCAGACCATGGCCAGGGCCCAGAACTGCTGCCCGTTGATGGGGAAGTCGGGGTTCATTTGGCGGATGATGATGCCGCCCACGGCAATGCCCGAACCCGTCAGCATGGCGCTCCAGGCGCCGGCCGTGGTGCCGCGTTTCCAGTAGAGGCCGCCGATGATCACCGCGCCGGATCCGCCGGCGAAGATCGCCCCGGTGATGGCGAAGAACATGGCGATGTACTCGTAGGTGGGCGGGAACCACAGGCTGAAGCCGAAGATGAACACGGCCACGAAAAGGATCGAGAGGCGCAGGGCCAGGAAGTGCTGCTTGGGCGTGAAGGGCCGGCCGCGCAGGGGTAGGATCACGTCCTGCACGAGCATGCTGCCCCAGGAGTGCAGGTAGGTCTCGTCTGTGCTGATCTGGGCCGCCAGCATCAAGGCGGCGAAGGCCCCCAGCAGCCCCGCGGGCAGCAGGTTGGCCAGCACCAGCGGCACGCGCATCTGGTTGCGCACCGTGTCCGTGTCCAGCCCGGCCAGCGCGCTCTCCACCGTGCCGCGCAGCGCGGCGTAGGCCTCGTGGTGCATCACCGTGTAGGCCACGATGGGCAGCAGCAGCAGCGCCACGGACATGCCGTGCCCGCGCCAGGTGCCCAGCACGCCGCCCATCTTGGCCTCGTGCGCGCTCTTGGCGCTGGAGTTGTAGGCCGCGGTGCCCTGCCAGGACATGGCGCCGTAGATCACGCCGAACACGCCGATCAGGAAGTACCAGAAGTTGAAATCCTCCAGGTGCGAGGTGTGGAAGGGGTTGATCTTTGAGGCGTCCACCGGGGCCATGGCCAGGGCTTCCTGGATGTGCGTCCAGTTGATCTGGGTCATCACGAAGAGGATCAGCACCACGAAGACGATGTTGACGAACAGGCCCTGGAAGAAGTCGCTCACCATCACGGAGACCTGGCCGCCCAGGAAGACGAAGGTCACGGCGCAGCCCAGCAGCAGGCCCATCACCAGCGGATAGCTGGCCAGCTGCAGGCCCAGGAAACTGAAGTGCTCGGGCAGGCCGCAGAAGTGGATGAAGAAACGGGCGCCCACGCTGGGGAAGATGCCGAAGTTGATCAGCCCCGAGATGTAGGCCACCAGCCCGGCGAAGACGCGGAAGCGCCGGCTGTAGCGCATTTCGAAGAATTGCGGCAGCGTGAGGGCGCGGGTCTGGCGGAAGCGGTAGTTGACCCAGCCGCTGACGGTCAGGGCCAGGATCACCAGCCCCATGGTGAAGCCCCACCAGGTCTGGGTGAAGCCCGCCTGGTAGTTCATCTCCAGCATGTTGACCACGGTGATCGCCCCCAGCCCGGCGGCCCCGGCACTGACGGTGATCAGGTAGCGGCCGCCCGTGCGCCCGGCGGCGAGGAAGTCGGCCACGCTCTTCATGTGGCCTCGGCTCAGCAGCACGCTGACCAAGATCACCAGGAAGATGAAGAGCACGATGCTCCAGTCGTACCAGGCCAGATTCATGGGCGGGTCTCCAGCTTGCGGCGGCTCAGGCGGCCCCGTTCATCCACTTCCAGGAGCAGACCATCTGCCCGTTGTGTATGTGCCGTGAAACGGACACCTGCGGACCTCAGCACCACGGGAGTCCAGCCCGGCGCCGGAGTGAGCCCACGGCCCACCGGCGCATCCGAACAAATGCCGTGCTCCTCCAGCTCGCGGCGTTGGGCGTAATACACTTGCATCAGTGCCTCGCCGGCGGTCAGCTCGTCCAGCGTCCACTCCGGCGACTCCCCCGCGTCAGCAGCGGCCGGGCCCTGGAAGCGAAGCAGGCCCCAGCGCTCCGGGTAGTGCATGGCCACCAGCCCCTGGGGCGACCAGACCCAATTCTCTTCGGGCAGAGGCGTGCTCGTGACAGGATCCACCCGCTTGTGATACGCCCCGTCCACCACGTCCAAGTGCCATTCCACGCGCGAGAAGTTCAGACGCCAGGCATCCCCCGGACGGGGCGGGGCCGGGCGGCGGGCCGTCTCCTCGAGCACGGCCCAGGGCAGGGCCAGTTCCACGGTCCAGCCCTGGTCGCGGTCGGACGGGTTGTTCAGGGTGCCGTCCAGGGAGACGGCGGACTGCAGGCCGGGAATCTCCCAGCTGTCCACGGCGCAGCCGTCGTCGCGGTAGGGAGCCGTGAGCAGCAGGTCCCAGACCGTGCCCAGCGCGTTGATCTCCAGTTCGTAGTAGTGGTGATTGTCGCCGTCGGGATCGAGGAAGAGCTCGAAATCGTGCTCGTGGTAGACCACCATGTCGTGCCGATCGTAGGTCGCCCAGAGATCCGGTTCCTGCAGCTCGGCGGCCACGAAAAGATGAGTGGCATCCCAGAGCAGGCGCGCCCGCGCGCGCAGCGGCGGCGCCGGCCAATCGCCGCCGCGGATGTCCACGAAGTCCTCTGTCCAGGGCGCGGCCGCCCAGCAGGGCTCATCCGGCCGGCCGTCCACGCGGGGCGCCGTGTCCGTCCAGCGGCACTCGTAGCTCCGGGGCGCGAAGGGCGCCTCCGGCACGGGAAACTCCGCCCAGCCCGGGCTTGCGCCCAAGGCCAGCAGCAGGAGTCCGCGCGCTGGGTTCCAGCCGCTGCTCATGCCCCGTCCTCCCCTTGGTCGTGCCGCAGCACCAGCGCCTCCTCCCAGGCCTCCCGCGCCCGCGCCAGGGCGTCCGCCGGTCGGGCGCAGGCGGCGTCCCAGTGCAGGCTGAAGCGGAAGGAGTGGAAGCCGCCTAGTTCGGCGGCGAAATTCGTCTCCCAGTAGTTGGTCATCAGCCAGGCGTAGAGCGGACCCATGGGCGCGCAAGGCGGTTCAGCCAGTCGCCGCGGTCCGTGTTCCAGCGGTCCCAGTTGCAGCAGGTGTTGGTCGGGCATGCCTACCGCCAGGCCGCTCGCGCTGTCACACAGCGCATAGCCCGCCTGGACGCTGGTGTAGTCCAACAATGTGCCCGGCAACTGGTCGATGCCCGGCCGCAGCGGCCCGCCGGCCTTGTCCACCCAGAGTTCGCCCGCGGGGCGGGGCAGGCTGAAGTAGAGATTCTCCGCCTCCCAGCGGCTCTCCTTGTGCAGGCGCAGCTCCACGTCCAGACGCGGGGCGGCGTGATGCAGGCCCAGCACCAGCACGGCCCAGGAGCAGCCCGGCGCGTCCAACTCCACCTCCAGCTCCTCGAGCACGGGGCCGGATTCGCGCCTCAAGACGCGCTTCCAGCTGGATTCCCGCCGCTGAACGCCCGCGCCTTTGCGGTTGCGGCCCAGCACCGCCCGGCTGGAACAGGCCTCCTCGGGCAACCGGCAGGGCGTGAGTTCGTGCACCAGAGTGAACAGCGAACGCGCAGCGCCGAGCTCATGCAGCGCGTGGCCGTGGGAATCCCGGAGCGCGACGATTCCCTGCCCGGGATCCCACTCCAGCCGCCCATGCGCCGTGACAAGCGCGGACGCCGGGGCGGGCCAGTGCGGCGCCGCGGCATGGGCGGCCAGGTCCGCCACCCGGTCGGCGGGCAGGGCGGAGTCCGGTGCCAGACTGGCGAGCGGCCGGGGCGGAGCCGGGCGGAGTTCCAGCCGCGACTCACCTCCGGCGGGCAGTTCCAGCCAAACCAGGAAGCCCGCGGGCCTGCGCTGGCAGGGCAACTCGCGGCCGTCTTCGTCAACCAGCAACTGGGGCTGATCCAGGCCCAGCTCGTGCAGTTCGTGCCAGGCCACGGGCAGCAGGACGGGCCCGGCCCAGGCTGTATCACGGGGATTCAGGACGCGCCAGCCAGGCGGCAGGCCGGGCCGGGGCAGGGCGTCGCCCAGCGCGCGAGTCAGCTCGGCCAGGCGCCGGGCGCAGAGGTCCAGGGCCAGGGCGGACTGGGCCTCCTTGGCCGCGGCGATGCGCTGCACGGCCGGGTGCCAGGGCTGGGACACGCTGGCGGCGTGGCTGAAGGTGTGCTCGGCGAAGAGGCCCAGCCGGGTCTCCAGTTCCTGCTCCCAGGCGGGGTCGGCCGCTTGTGGGCCCAGGCAGCGGGCTGCCAGCCGGCAGAGGCGTCGCTCGCGCAGGGCCTGCCGGAAGCGGCTCACGGCGGCGGGAACGGAGGCCGCGCCGTCGGACCACCAATCCGGCCAGTCCCCGCGGTGGACGGGCCACTCGCCGCCGGCCGTCTCCAGCTCATGTCGCACGTCGTCCAGCGTGGCCAGCCGGATCTCGATCTCCGGCTCGCCCTCGCGCTCCCAGCGCGTCAGCTGGCCCAGGAGAGCGCCGGAGGGCGGACCGTTGTCCGTGCGCAGGCCGCTGATCATCAGCGGCGCGAAGTCCAGCGGATGGCCGGCGGCCTCCAGGGCGGCCAGGTAGCGGGGAATGCGGCGCCGGGCCACCGTCCAGGCGTCGCCGAAGATCTCCGCCGCCGTGCAGTCGTCCTTGATCAGGTAAGACGAGGTGGCGGCGGGAGCCAGGCCCAGCTCGTTGCCCAGGTGGTAGTGTTCGCCGTTGTAGACCAGCAGGCGCCCGCCCGCCGGGGCCTCCCACCAGAAGGGCTGGTGGCGACGGAAGAGCGGCGGCAGGCCGTGGTGGCCGTGCACGCAGCTGAACAGGAAGCGCACGCCGCTGTCGAGCAAGGACTGGGCCAGGCCCCAGGAGTGTCCGTTGATGTCCGCGGTCATGGCGCAGGGGACCGTCAGGCCGTGCGGGGCCGCCCAGCGGGCCGCCCGGCTGTGCAGCTCGTCCAGCAGTTCCTGGTCCGGCAGCTCGCTCAAGTTGAGCCAGGAGGCGGAGAGCCCGATGCGGCCTGCCCGGATCTGCTCCAGCAGCGCCGCGCGCTCGTCCGCGCTGGCCGTTTCCCAGAAGCGCTCCACGCCCCAGAAGCCCTCGCAGGTCCAGCGAAAGGCCGGATTCTCCCGGGCCAAGCAAATGGCCCGGCGCAGCCAGTCCCCCTGCCAGGCGGCCACCTGTCCCGGTGCCGCCGTGTAGCCCACATCCGTGTGCGTGTGGTGGACCAGCAGGAGGCGGCGGACGCGCCGGCGGCGGGGGGCGGCGGGCTCAGACATGGGTCGTTCCGGCCAGCCCGCGCCGCGCCCAGGCGGCGGCGCCCAACACGCCGGCGCGGTCGGGATCCAGTTCGCCACGCAGCAGCGTGTAGCTGTCCCGGAACGGCTCCAGCAGCAGCGGGGGCAACTGACGGCGGACGGGTTCCAGCAGCCACTCGCCGGCCCGCGTGATGCCGCCGCAGACCACGATCCGGCCCGGGCTGAGGATGTGGATGGCCGTGGCCAGGCCCCGGGCCAACCGCGCGCCGCTGAGTTCGAAGACCTGGGCCGCCCGCGGATCGCCGGCTTCGGCGGCCTGGTGCAGGGCCCGCGGGCTGGGCGCCTCGCCGGAGCGGCACCAAGGCTCGAGGGCCAGACCCAACTCCACGGCCGTGCGCAGCAGGCCGCCGGCGGAGACGTAGGTCTCCAGACAGCCCTCCAGGCCGCAATTGCAGGCCCGCCCGCCGGGCTCGATGCAGATGTGTCCCAGCTCGCCGGCGTGGCCGCTGGCCCCGTGCACCAGCTCGCCGCCGACGATCAGGCCGCTGCCCAGGCCCGTGCCCAGCGTGATCACCAGCACGTCGGAGGCGCCCCGGCCGGCCCCGTAGGTCCATTCGCCCAGCGCGGCGGCGTTGGCGTCGTTGGTCAGAAAGACCGGCAGGCCGCTGCGCCGGCGCAGCTCGCCCACCAGATCGACGGTGCCCCAGCAGATGTTGGGCGGCGACTCCACCCAGCCGGTGAGCGCGTTGGCGTTGGGCGCGCCCACGCCGATGGCCCGCGGAGGGCCCAGTTCCGGCCGGTGCCGGAGTCCCTCCTCCAAACACTGGAAAAGCCGGTCCAGCAACTGGGGCAGCGGCTGCTCGGCCCGGGTCTCCAGCCGTTCCTCCAGCTGCAGGCCGCCCTGCCCATCCACCAGTCCGAAGGGCGTGTTGGTGCCGCCGATGTCGATGCCCAGCACCAGGCCGGGGGATTCGTTCATGAGTGCCTTCTCCTACACAGGCTCGCAGGCGTCCAGCAGATCCTGGAGGCGGCCCTCGGCCAGCCCCACGCAGGTGTCCGCCGCGCCGTAATACAAGCGGAAGGGGGCCGCCAGGGAAGCCCGCCCCGCGGCATCCACGTCGACAGTCAGGCCGCTGGGAAAGACCACGTTGCCCACCTGGCCCACGCACTCCCACGGGCGGCGCGGCTCCAGGATGTTCAGCCGGCTGCGCCCCAGCACGCGCGCCGGATCTTCACGGTCCAGGAGCAGGACGCCCGCCTGGTAGATGTTGGCGGCGGCGAAATGGGTGGCCACGCCGTGGTAGACGCAGAGCCAGCCGGCCTCCGTCTCCACCGGCGGCGGGCCCGGGCCGATGAGTTCATCCCAGTAGTGGAAACGACCGCGGGCCACGCAGGCCACGGGCGTCCAATCCAGCAGGTCGCGGGAGCGCTCGAGCCAGATCTCGCTGCCGCTGGGGGGATCGCCGGGCCGTCCCGGGCGGTTGGGCCGCGTGAGACGCAGGGCCTCACCGGCCAGCCGACGCGGGAAGAGCACGCCGTTGCGCTGGTCGTCCGCGCCAGTCAGGCCCAGCCACTGCAGCTCGCCGAACTCCGGCCAGCGGCCCAGCAGCAGGCGGCAGCCCTCCTCCAGATCCACGGCGGCCAGCAGGTGGCAACAGCCGTCCAGCCAGCTCAGGCGCGGATCGTAGACATGGTGCAGCACGCGGCCGGGCAGCAAGTCGGCGGGAGGTGTCAGGTCCCGGGGCTCCACGCGGATGACGTGGCCGTCCCGGGTGCGGGCGGGCAGCAGGTGCGTGCGCCGGCCGCGGTCCTGCACGCGCAGCAGCAGGACGTCCTCGTCCCCGTGGCGCAGCGCGCCCGGGTTGAAGACGCTGCTCACGTCCATCAGATCAGGCTGAAATGCCGGAATGTCCCCGCGGGACAGGATGGGGGTCGGGTGGGTGCGCAGACTGGCCGCCATGCGATCTCCCGTGTGTCAGGGCCTGTCACAACCTAACAAGCCGCTCCCGCAATGCCGCCCCCGGCCGCGGTCCCGGCGCGCTTGTCCCGCTGCCCGGCGATCGGGAAGTTGCGGGCCGTCACTGGAGGTTCCCATGCACACGCGCCGCCTCATGACCGCCCGTCGGCTGGCCCTGGGCCTGCTGCTGTTCTTGACCACCGGAGCCGGGGCCGAGCCCCTGCGGGTGGTGACCCTCAACCTGCAGGGCATGCGGCCCGACAGCAACTGGCAGGTGCGCCTGTTCTTCATCGTGCAGCGGCTGGTGGAGCTGGACCCCGACGTGATTTGCCTGCAGGAGGTCTGCGAGACCCTGGACGGCGGCGGCGCGGACAACCAGGCCCGCAGCATCGCGCAAGCGCTGCAGGCCGCGCACGGCGGCGACTACACGTGGAGTTTCCAACCGACGCACGTGGGTTGGGAGTTGTTCAACGAGGGGGTGGGGTTGGTGAGCCGCCTGCCCGTGCTGGAGAGCGGGTACCAGTCCCTGACTCCGGGCACCTTTCCCCGCAAAGTGGTCTGGCACCGCCTGCAGGCGGAGGACGGCGAGCTGCAGGTCTTCTCCACGCACCTGGACCACCTTTCCGACGCCGTACGGCGGGTGCAGGCCGGCCAGGTGCAGGACTACGTGCTGGAGACGCTGGCCGCCCACCCGGGCAGCGCGGCCGTGCTGGGCGGCGATTTCAACGCCACCCCGGAGAGCGCGCCCATCCGGCTCTTCACCCAGGGCGATCCGGACAGCCTGTTCGCCGACGCCTGGGCCAGCCTGCATCCTGGCGAGAACGGCTGGACCATGCCCGCCGAGGCGCCCACGGCGCGCATCGATTACCTCTTCTCCCGACGGGAGGGCCAGCCTTGGCTGCCCGACAGCTGCCGGCGCGAGCTGACCACGCCCTACGACGGCACGCACTTCCCCTCGGACCACTTCGCCGTGCTGGCCGACTACACGCTGGAGTCCAGCGCGCTGGGCGGGGCGAACACGCGGCCCGGGCGGCCGGAACTGCTCGCCCCCTACCCCAATCCATTCAATCCCGCGCTGCGGATTCCCCTCGAGCTGGCGCGGCCGGGGGCGGCGCGCCTCTCCATCCACGACCTACTGGGGCGCGAGGTGGCCTGCCTGCACGAAGGCGGGCTGCCGGCCGGAATCCGGGAGATCGTCTGGTCGCCCGCCGGGCTGGCCGGAGGGTTGTACCTGGTCGTGCTGCGCCGGGAGACGGGCGTCGAGGCCCGGCGCGCCCTCTACCTGCCCTGAGTCCAGGCCTTGTCACACGGCGGAGGAGCCGTTCACCCCTTCAAGTGCAGTTCGCAGACCCGGCGGAAGTGCCGGCCGTAGATGGCCAGGGTCACGGCCATCTGCAGCGAGCGCGGTCGATGGAGCAGGGTCCACTGCAGCAGGCGCCAGTAGTGGAAGCGCTCCCGGCCCAGCACGCCCAGCCGCCAAAGGCTGCGCAGGAAGGCCGTGAGCCGGTCGCGGTCCAGCGGCGCGCGCACGCCGGCCGGGCGGTATTCGCGCAGGAAACCGCGGATCCGCGCGTAGTAGACCGAGGGCGTGTAGAGTCGGCGCATCAGGCTGAAGTAGCCCGCGCGCAGCAGGGAGAGATCCATCCGCGGCACGATGTTGGTGCCGCCGTCGGCGTTGTCGCCCCAGTCGCGCTCGGTCAGCCGGCCCTCGGCGCTCAGGCGCTCGTGCAGGCGCGTGCCGGGCGGCGCCTGCAGCAGGCCCACCATGGCCGTCACGATGCCGCTGCGCTGGATGAAGTCGAGCTGGCGCTTGAAGATCCCCGCCCCGTCGTGGTCGAAGCCGACAATGAAGCCGCCCTGGACCTGGAGCCCGGCGCGCTGGATGCGGCGCACGTCGGCGCCCAGGTCGCGGCCCAGGTTCTGGCGCTTGTGACACTCCGCCAGGCTCTCCTCCTCCGTGGTCTCCAGCCCGATGAACACCGCGTCGAAGCCGGCCTGGACCATCCCGCGCAACAGCTCCGGGTCGTCGGCCAGGTCGATGCTCACCTGGGTGTTGAAGGGCATGCCCCGGCGCGGCCGGCCGCCGGGCCCGGCGCGGCGCCAGTCCAGCAGCGCGGGAATCAGCTCCCGCTGCACGAGGGGCCGCTGTCCGATGAAGTTGTCGTCCACGAAGAACACGCCCTTGCGCCAGCCCATCTCCCAGAGCAGGTTCAGCTCCTGGAGCACCTGGGCCGTGGTTTTGCGGCGCGGATGGCGTCCCAGCAGGCCGGTGACGTTGCAGAAGTCGCAGTCGTAGGGACAGCCGCGGGTGACCTGGAGGCTGGCGGTCATGTAGTCCTCGAGCCGGGCCAGCTCCCAGAGCGGCACGGGCGACTGCGCCAGTTCGGCGCGGCCCACGGCCTCGTAGAGGTGGCGCGCCCGGCCGGCGGCCAGGTCGGCCAGGAAAGGCGGCAGGCTGAGCTCGGCCTCGCCCAGCACCAGGTGGTCCACCTCCGGCCAGCGCTCGGGCTCCATGGTGAAGAGCGGGCCGCCGGCCACCACGCGCAGGCCGGCCTCCCGGCAGTGGCGGATGGCCAGTTTGGCGGAGGGCCCCTGGACGCTCATCCCGCCGATGAAGACGGTCTCGGCCCAGGCCAGATCCTCCGCGCTCAGGCCGCGCACATTCAAGTCCACCAGGCGCTTGGGCCAAGCCGCGGGCAACAGGGCCGCCACGGTGAGCAGGCCCAGCGGCGGCAGGGCGGCCTTGCGCTTGGTGAAACTCAGGGCGTGCCGAAAGCTCCAGAAGGTGTCGGGGAATTCGGGGTTGATGAACAGACACTGCACGGTGGAGTCCCCTTTAGCCGACGCCACGTCCGAGACGGACGTTCCGGGCGGCCCCTGGGCGGTCCACGCCTTCGGTCCTGGGGAGCATTGGGGTTCGACAGGGCGGGAGGAAGGAGCGCAGGGACAAGGTGCGGCTGTGCCCTAGAAAGACCAAGTCATTTTTATGTGTTTGAAATCTGCATTGCGCTCAAATTGAATTCGGAAAGGCGGACCGGGGGCCCCGACCCTAGCCGCCGCTCCCGGCGCCAACCCCGACCAGCGGCCCGCGCTGCGTCTTGCAGCTACCAGGTCCGCGCCGCCTCCAGGTCGATCTCCAGCCGGCCCGCCACCAAGCGAGTGGGATCGCGCTGGCGGTCCAGCTCCTCCAGCAGAAGGCGCGCATCCGGCTCCAGCTGGCGGCGCAGGATCTCGCGCCCTTCCAGATAGACCGTCACCTCGCGGCCGAAGTCAATGACGCGGGGATCCAGCCAGAGCGCCACGCGGCCCGGGCCGGAGGCGCGCAGATCGAAGCGGTTGTCCGCCAGACTGGCCTCCACGCGCAATGAGGGACGCGTGCGGTCGTGCAGCCAGCCGAACTGCGGCGGGTTGAAGCGGTCGGAGAGGCGCAGGCGCCGGCCCTCCCGCAGGATCTCCAAGGTGAAGGAGTCGCCGGCCTGGAAGCGGCGCACGGCCTCCCGGAAGGTCGCCTCGCTCACCACCTTGTGCGCGCCCAGCGCCGTGATCGTGTCCCCGGCCCGCAGCCCGAGGCGCGCCGCGGGCAGCGTGGAATCCGCCATCACGGTCGCCACCCGGTAGCCTTTCCCCTGGAAGGATTCGTCCGGCTGGAAGCCCACCACCACTCGGTCGCTCACCGTGCGCGAATTCCAGTCCGTCCACTCGCCCGGAAAGCGCCCAGTCGTATCCACTGCCAGGATCTCCAGCCAGTCGCAGCGCACGGGGTCGGCGCCTTCCAGCGTGAGCCGCGGGCGCAGGGGATCGCGGCAGGCGCCGTCCAGGAAGGCGCCCATGCGCTCCTGCTCGGCCTCCCAATAGTCCGGGCGATGACCGTAGTCCGGGTAGCTGTGGAAGCGCAGGTCGGCGTCGGCCTCCCAGGCGGGCAGCAGATAGCCGTGGATGCGCGCCGCGGGGTAGAGCCCGTCCTGGCCGTTGTTGATGGCGTAGACGGGCCGGTTGCGCAGGTTGACGAAATAGGCCTGACGCCGGGGCTCGCCCCAGTTGTCGCAACCCGGGTGGCCGCACTGGGGCAGGAAGGCGGCGAAATCCGTGGGGTGGAACTGCGCCAGGAAGTACGAGCCGCTGCCGCCGTCGGAGAAGCCGGTGACGTAGACACGCTCGTGGTCCACGGCCAGCCGGCTCTTGAGCGTGCGCAGGATGCGCAGCAGGTGCCGCGCCCCGATCTCGTCCCACCAGGTGGCGCCCCGCTGGCCCGTGGGCACGACCAGGATCAGGCCCCGCTCCGTGGCCCACCGGCTCAGGTAGCCTTCCGGGAAGTCTCCGTCGCCCAGATCCAGCAGCTTCTCCCGTGACACGCCGCCGTGCAGGTCCAGCAGCAGGGGCGCTGGATGGTTGGGATCGTAGTCCGCCGGCAGGCGATAGAAGAAGTGCCGGCTCACGCCGTCCTGGCAGACCAGCGTGTCACGAATCCACACGCTCCGTTCCGGCGCCTGACCCGGGTGCCAGGCCCGGGCGGCGGCGGCCAGCTCGCGCCAGTCCGGCAGCGCCTCGGGCAGGAGGAAGCGGCCCACCGGCGCGGCCATCAGCTCCGCCACCAACTCTGTGGCAGCGGGCCCCGGGAGGGAAACTCCGCCAGCAGCTCCCGCACCCCGAACCAGCAGCAGGACGAGTCCCGCCAGCGCGACGCTCGCAACCCGCCTGAGCAAGCTGAACCCCGGATCGCGTTTGGCTGCCATGATTCATCCCTCCTGATCCATGGGGTCCAATGGGCGCTGCAGCTCCAGGCCGGCAGCGGGTGGTGGAAGCGGCTCTCCGGCTGGCTACTCGCCGGCCGGCACGGGCAGGAAGTCCAGGCTGTAGGCCGCGGCGGCCGTCGTCTTGCCGCCGGGGACCACGCCGCACTCCTCCAGTTGGGCGAGCAGCTCGTCCCAGCGCGCGGCACTCATGCGGCCGATGCTCTCCGGCCTTGAACCTGCCGGCAGCACCAGCGGACGCAGGGCTTCCAGTCCGCCCGCCAGCACGTCGGGGGTCATCTCGGGATTGAGTTCCTGCAGGCGGCGCTGGGTCGCGGCGGGATCCCGCAGATACTGCTGCCAGCCGCGGATGGAGGCCGCCACCACCCGGCGCACGAGGTCGGGCCGCGTGCGCGCCAGCTCGTCGGTGCAGAACAGCGTGCTGGTGTAGGGGTTGAAGCCGATCTCCGAGAGCAGCAGGCTGCGCGGCCGGGCGCCCTCGCGCCGCGCCAGCAGGGGCTCGCTGAACACGTAGCCCTGCTGGCCGTAGTTCTTGTCCACCAGGAAACGCGCCACGCTGCCCGGGTAGGGCACCACGGTCACACCCGTCAGCGGCACGCGGCGCAGCAGGTAGTGGTAGAAGGGGTTCTGGGGCGACATGGCCAGGGTCAGGTCACGCAGGTCCTCCAGCCGCGTGATGCCGGATTCCTCGTGGACCATGATGCAGCGCGGACTCACCTGGATGGGTGCCAGCACGCTCTGCACGGGCACGCCCGCCGCGCGGCCGATCAGGATCAGGTCGGCGTTCTCCACGCCGAAGGTCACCTGGCCCGCGGCCACCTGCTGGAGCAGCGGCACGTCCGGTCCGCCGGGCAGGATCTCCACGTCCAGGCCCGCCTCCTGGTAGTAGCCGTGCACCAGGGCCGCGTAGAAACCGCCGTGCTCGGGCTCCGGAAACCAGTTCAGCGCGATGCGGACGTGGTCGCGCCCGCCCGCCGGCTGTGGCTGGCCGCAGCCCGCCAGGCCGATCAGGGCGCAGGCCGCCAGCGCGCCCGTCCAGCGTCTCAGGGTGTGAGTCATCGTTCCTCCTGCCATTTGCGCAACACGGTGTCGCCCACCCGGCCCACCGACCAGAAGATCACCAGGCCCAGGCCGGCGGAAGCCAGCACGCAGGCGAAGAGGTACTCGGTCTTGAGTTGTCCGGAGGTCAGGGTGATCAGGTAGCCCAGCCCCTGGCGGCCCGAACCGTAGCCCGCGAAGAACTCGCCGACGATGGCGCCGATCACCGACAGGCCGCTGGAGATCCGCGCCGCCGCGACCAGATAGGGCACGGCGTGCGGCAGGCGCAGGCGCAAAAGCACCTGCAGGCGCGAGGCCCGGTAGAGGCGGAACAGGTCGAGCAGCGCGGGGTCCACGCGCAATAGGCCCGCCGTGCCGTTGGTGATCACCGGAAACAGGCTGATGATGAAGGAGACCAGCACGACGCTGCCCATGCCGGTGCCGAACCAGATGATGATCAGTGGCGCGACGGCGACGATGGGGACGGTCTGCAGGAAGATGGCGTAGGGATAGCAGCCGCGGCGCAGGGTCTCCGACTGGGAGAAGAGCAGGGCGATGAGCAGGCCCAGGGACATGCTGAGCAGGAAGCCGCCCGCCGCCGCCAGCGCGGTCCAGGCCGTGGCGCCGAGCAGTGCGGGCGCGTGCCGGAAGGCCGCCAGCGCCACCTGGTGCGGGGCGGGCAGCAGATACGCGGGCGGTTGGAAGCTCGCCACCAGGCCCTCCCAGAGGAGCAGGCCTCCCGCGAGCACGAGGAGCGGAGGCAGCCAGCGCCGCTTCACGCGGAGGCCTCGCGCAGCGCCTGGCTGATGGCGCCGCCCAGCCGCGCGAACTCCGGCTGGGCCCGCAGTCCGGCCGCGCGCGGATAGGGGAAGGGGATCTCGAAGGTGGCGGCCACGCGGCCCGGGCGGGCGCTCAGGACGTGGACGCGCTGGCTGAGGAAGACCGCCTCGAGCACGTTGTGGGTGACGAACAGGCTGGTCCAACGTTCGCGCTCCCAGAGGACCAGCAGGTCCTCGTTCAGGCGCTGGCGCGTGATCTCATCGAGGGCGGCGAAGGGTTCGTCCTGCAGAAGCAGGCGGGGCTGCGTGGCCAGGGCGCGGGCCAGCGAGGCCCGCATCTGCATGCCGCCGGAGAGCTGGCGCGGGTAGTGGTCGGCGAAGCCCGCCAGGCCCACCAGACGCAACAGGTCCTCCGCGGGTCGTGGCCCGCCGTGCCCCAGCCGCCGGGGCAGGGCCACGTTCTCGGCGATGGTGCACCAGGGCAGCAGCGTGGGAAACTGGAACACGAAGGCCAGCCCCGCGTCCGGCACTTCAAGGCTTCCGGAGCTGGCGGCCTGCAGCCCGGCGGCCACGCGCAGGAGCGTCGACTTGCCGCAGCCCGAGGGGCCGACCAGCGAGACGAACTCACCGGCCTGCAGCTCCAGGTCCAGGCCCTCCAGCGCGCAGGTGCCGTCGGGGAAGCGCACGGCCAACTGCCGCGCCACGATCCGCCCCCCGGACGGGCCAGTGGATCGGGTGCTGGGGGGGTCGGCCGCTGTGCCAGGGAATGCCGGATTCATGGCGCTGAAGATAGTGGCTGCCGCCCAGCCTTCCGCCCATCGGGGACGTGCGCGGACGGTTGCCAATTCAACGCGACTCTAACACAAGGGAGGCTTCTTGCGGGCAACCGAGCGGAGAAGCCATGAAGAAGCAGCAAGACGACGGCCGGTACATTCCCAAGGAACTGAGCTGGCTGGCCTTCAACCAGCGGGTGTTGCAGGAAGCGCGCAATCCACGGGTTCCGCTGGTGGAGCGCCTGCGCTTCCTGGGCATCGCTTCGAGCAACATGGACGAGTTCTTCCGCGTGAAGGTGGCGGCTCTGAAACGCCTGACGCGCCTGGGCACGAAGGCCGTCAAGCTGGTGGGCCACGACCCGGGAGCGGTGCTGGAGCTGGTGCGCCAGCGCGTGCTCGAGCTGAACCAGGAGTACGACGAGGTCTTCCAGGGCGTGCTGGAGGAGCTGGGCCGGGCCGGCATCCGGCTGGTGGGCCACGAAGACCTCGATTCCGCCCAGGCCGACTTCGTGCGCGAGCATTTCCGGCGCCAGGTCCGCTCCGAGCTGAGCCCCATGCTGCTGGGACGGCGCGGACGGCTGGTGGAGCTGGACGAACGCAAGGTCTACCTGGCGGTGCGGGTGCTGGAAGGCCCGCGGGGCCGCGTGAGACACGGCCTCATCGACCTGCCGGCGCACCTGCCGCGCTTCCTGGTCCTGCCGGGCAGCGGGCGCACGCGCCAGGTGATCCTGCTGGACGACATCGTCCGCTTGATGCTGCCGGAGGTCTTCGCCCTGTTCCAGCCCGAGCGTGCCGAGGCCTGGGCCTTCAAGATCACGCGCGACGCGGAACTGGACGTGGAGGACGACCTGGCCCTGAGCTACAGCGCCAAGCTGGCGGCCAGCCTCAAGAAGCGCGCCCACGGCGCCACCGTCCGTTTCCTTTATGACGGCGCCATGCCCAGGGGCCTGCTCGACTTGCTGGTGATCAAGTTGGGCATCAGCCGGCGGGACGCGCTTCTGCCGGGTGGCCGTATCCACAAGCGCAGCGACTTTCTGGGCTTTCCCCAGATGGGCGGCCGCCGCCTGCACTATCCGCCGTCCCTGGTCACCCACCATCGGGATCTGCCCGCCGACGGCTCCCTGCTGGCCGCCATCCGCCGCCGCGACGTGCTCCTGCACGTGCCCTACAACCCTTTCAGCCAGTTCGTCGACCTGCTGCGCGAGGCGGCCCTGGATCCCAAGGTGACGGCCATCCGCATGACCCTCTACCGCGTCGCCCGCTCCTCCGACGTGGTCCGCGCGCTGGTCTCGGCGCGGCGCAACGGCAAGCAGGTGACGGCCGTGGTGGAGCTCCAGGCCCGATTCAATGAGCAGGACAACCTGCGCTGGGCCGAGAAACTGCGCGACGAGGGAGTGGACGTGGTCTTTGGCGTGCCCGGCCTCAAGGTGCACAGCAAGCTCCTGCTGATCGAACGCAGCGAGGGAAAGGAGCGGCGCTTGTATGCCGGCGTGGGAACTGGAAACTTCAACGAGGACACGGCGGCGGTCTTCGAGGACATGCTCCTGCTGACAGCCGACCCGCGCATCACGCGCGAGGTGGCGCAGCTCTTCGCCTATTTCCACAAGACCTACCTGCAAGTGCAGTTCAGCCACCTGCTCGTCAGTCCCTGGACAGCCCGGGAGCGCCTGGAGAAGCTCATCAAGCAGGAGAGTGCGCGGGCCTCTGCCGGGCAGCCGGCGCGCATCGACATCAAGATGAACAACCTGGCCGACCACCGCCTGATTGACCGGCTCTACGGCGCCGCCGCGGCGGGAGTGGCTGTGCGCCTCAACGTGCGGGGCATGTTCGCCCTGAAGCCCGATGGAACGCAGCAGGATGGCTGCATCCAGGCCATGGCGATCATCGATCGCTATCTGGAACACAGCCGCGTGATCCGCATCGACCATCCCAAGAAGCCCGTGGTCTATCTGGGCAGCGGCGACATGCTGCCGCGCAATCTGGATCGCCGGGTGGAGGTGTTCGCACCGGTCTACGATCCCGGCATCTGCGCCTACCTGGGCCAGGTGATGGACCTGTACTGGGAGGATCGGGGATCCGCGCGGGAGTACGACGACCAGCAGTCCAACGTGCGACGGCACCCGACCGGCGACGGACCGCGCGTACAGGTGGAGATCGCCCGACTCAATCAGGTGCTGCACAGCAGGCAGGAGACATCCTCATGACCAACCAGGAAGCGCAGGAGCCCGGCTGGCGCGTGGCCGCCATCGACGTGGGCTCGAACGCCCTGCGCCTGCTCTTCATGCAGGTGCTGCTGCAGAAGCGCGCGACGGTCTTCCGTAAAGTCTCGCTGATTCGCATGCCGCTGCGCCTGGGGCTGGAGGCCTTCTCCACGCACCGCCTGCAGCCGGCCACCGTGGATCGATTGGTGTTGGCCCTGAGCGGATTCCGCCAGCTCATCCAGGCCTGGGAGCCGGTCAGCTGGCGGGGCTGCGCCACGGCCTCCCTGCGCAGCATCGAGAACGGACCGGAGGTCCTGCGGCGCATCGAGCAGGAGGCCGGCGTCGAGCTGGAGATCATCAGCGGCCAGCGGGAGGCCGAGCTGCTCCTGCGCAACCAGCCGCTGGATTGGCACCCGGAGACGGAAGCCTACCTCTACGTGGACGTGGGCGGCGGCTCCACGGAACTGACCTTGCTGCGCGGCGGAAAGGTGGTCGCCAGCCAGTCCTGGCCCCTGGGCACCGTGCGCCTCCTGCTGGGCGAAGTGGATCCCCGGGCCTGGGTGCAGATGTCCAACTGGCTGGCCGGCTGCTGCAAGGGCCTGACCCCGGTCTGCGTAGGCAGCGGCGGCAACATCAACAAGCTGGCCAGCCTGCTGCGGCGCGCGGAGACGGAACCCATCAAGGCCGAGCAGGTGCGCGGCATGTTGGAGAAAGTCGAGCCCATGTCCGTCGAGCAGCGCGTGCTGAAACTGGGCTTGCGGCCGGATCGCGCGGACGTCTTCCCCCACGCCCTGCGCATCTACCTGCAGTGCATGGAAGCCGCCGGCGCCCGGATCATCCTGGCGCCGCGGATGGGACTGGCGGACGCGTTGGTGCGGGAGGCCTGGCAGGAATGGCGCGACGCGGAAGCCGGCCAAGCGAAACGGAAGACGATCCGCGCCTAGGCGCCTGAAGTGACCCGCCAATCAGTCAGCAGGTACATCCGCGTGCCAGGGGAGGGATAGCGCCTTCGCGCCGACAAGTCATTCCTTGTCCCATGGTGTCACAGCGAAGCCGCAGGTCTCAATGGAAAGGCCTGCTACTCGCAGGCCTGATGGATTCCGTTTCATGCACATGTTCATGCGCATGAAACAGTGCGAGACGACGCCGGCGCGGCCCATCACCCCCGCACAGAACTGGATTCCCGGCACGCCGACGTGAATCCCTAAGGAAGGGCCCGCTAAGCGCGGGCCTGACGGATTCCTCTCCGTCCCACGAAAAAGGCCCGCTGGTGCGGGCCTTTTTCGTGGGACGGAGAGGGAGGGATTCGAACCCTCGAACGGGGTTAACCGTTACTCACTTAGCAGGCGAGCGCATTCGACCACTCTGCCACCTCTCCATGGATGTGCGCGCCCAATGGAGGAACCGGAGGAAGGGGGACTCGAACCCCCAAGGGCCGAAGCCCGGCGGTTTTCAAGACCGCTGCCTTACCAGTTAGGTCTATTCCTCCATCGGAAGCGCAACAGTTTAGCCACTGGCGGGAAGGAAATCAAGGCTGGACCGGTGCGGGCAGTGGCCGGTGGCGTCCAGTGGGGGTGATTCGCGCCAAACGGCCGGCCGACCCAGGTCCGTCCCCCCAGGGCCGCCGTGGCTGGGAAGGGGCGGCCTCCGTTGTTAGGTTGCAGGCGTGAAGGATCTTCGCCCATGCTGATCACCTGGATGCTCTGGCTGTCGTCGGCCCTGTTGCTGCTCTGGCAGGCGGCCCGCTGGTGGCGCGGGCTGCGCCGCCTTCAGGCCGGCCCGGGCCCGGGGGGTCCGTCGGCGGGCGGGGCGATCTCTCCACCTGAGGGCGTCGACTGGGTGCTGGTGGCGGCGCGGGACGAGGCCGAGCGGCTGCCGGCGCTGGCCCGGGCGCTGGAGCGGCAGACGGCGCCCCTCCGGCTGGTGCTGGTGGACGACGGCTCCCGGGACGGCACGGCCGAGCTGGCCGAGCGCTTGTTCGCCCACTGGCCCGGCGCGCGGATCCTCCGCCAACCGGCGACCGGCAAGCTGGCCGCGCTGCAGGGCGGGCTCGCGCAGATCTTGGCCCAGGCCAGCCCCGCGGATCGCGTCTGCTTCACCGACGCCGACTGCCGGCCCGCCGCGGGCTGGCTGGCCGCCCACCGGGCCGCCCACGTGCGCGGCGCCGGACTGGTCTGCGGGCACGTGCGCATCCTGCCGGAGGGCGCGGCCGGATTGAGCCGCGCGCGGCGCTTCGAGAACACCGTCAGCAGCCTGCAGTGCGCGCTGGGCTGCGCGCTGGGCAACCCGGGCTACGCGCGGGGCGGCAACTGGTCCACGCGCGCGGAACTCCTGCGGCAGGCCGGCGCCCTGGACGGCCTGGAACACCTGGGCAGCGGCGACGACGTCCATCTGGTGCGTCGGCTGCTGCGCTGCGGCGCGCGCGCGCAGTTCCTGCTGGACCCCCAGGCGGAGGTCGAGACGACGGAGAGCGTCCGGCCGCTCGACCTGCGGCGCCAGGCCCGCCGGCGCTACGGCAAGCTGCGCGACCTGGCCCTGGGCGAGCGCGCCCGCCAGCTGGGGCTGTTCGGCGCGCTGGCCGTGCAACTGGCGCTGCTGGCGCTCTGGCTGCCCGATCCGCGGCCCCGCCTGGCGCTGCCGCTGGGCCTGCTGGGTCTGCTGACGCTGGCCGCCCGCGCGCTGCTGGTCCGCGGCCTACAGCTGCTGGGCGAGCCTGAACTGGCCGCGCGGCCGCTGGCCTCCGCCCTGGGTCTGGCCCTGCACGCCCTGTGTCACACGGGCCTGGGCCTCCTGCGCGGCTACGAGTGGAAACCCGCCCCGGCGGCGTTCCCACCGGACGGGGAACGGGAAAGGAAGGCATGAACGAGTCCCTTTTGTTCTTGCGGCACACGCTGACCCTGCGCCGCTGCTGGAACGTGCTCAAGAGCTACGGCAGCTACGGCCTCTCCGTGCTGCTGCGGCGGCCCGTGGTCTGGGGCCTGCCGCCGGTCTTCATGGTGGAGCCCACCAACGCCTGCAACCTCAAGTGCCCGCTTTGCCCCACGGGCGCGGGCACGCTCAAGCGGCCCACGCGCTTCCTGGAGCTGGCCGTCTACAAGAAGCTGGTGGACGAGCTGGCGCGGGATTCCTTCATGGTCCTGCTCTGGAACCAGGGGGAGAGCTTCCTGCACCCGGACTTCCTGGAGATGGTCCGGCACGCCTCGTCTCAGGGGCTCTGGACCTACGGCTCCACCAACGGCCACTACCTGGAGGATCCCGAGGCCCTGGTGCGGAGCGGGCTGGGAACGCTGCTGGTCTCCGTGGACGGCGCCAGCGCCGCCACCTACGAGGCCTACCGGCGCAGCGGCAACTTCGAGCTGGTGGTGGAAGGACTGACGCGCCTGATGGAGACCAAGCACCGGCTGGGCAGCGCCACGCCCGTGGTGCATCTGCAGTTCATCGTGATGAAGCACAACGAGCACGAGATCCCCGAGATCGACCGGCTGGCCCGGGCCTGCGGCGTGGACCGCCTGACGCTGAAGACCGTGCAGATTTACGACGACGGCGACATCGACGTCTGGCTGCCCGACGACCCGGCCGTGCGCCGCTACCAGGTGGTGGAGGGCGGCGAAGGCCGCCACTTCGCCATGAAGCACGGCTATCCCGACCGCTGCAAGCGGCTCTGGAATCAGCCCGTGCTCAACGCCGGCTCGGAGATCGCGGTCTGCTGTTTCGACAAGGACAGCGACTTCGCCATGGGACGCCTGTCGGAGACGGACTTCCGCTCCATCTGGACCAGCCGGCCCTACATGGCCTTCCGGCGGGCCGTGTTCAAGAAGCGCAGCCAGTTCGAGATGTGCCGCAACTGCGGCGAGGGCGTGAAGCTCACCATCCAGCAGCGCGACCTGAGCGTGGACCTGCGCCGCCCGCTGGCCGACAGCCTGGGCCGGCGCGGCTGGACGCTGCCCTCGCCAGAGGAGATCGAACGCCGCCTGCAGGCCGCCCGGGCCAGCCGCCCGCGCGAGGCGGGCGACAAGGAGAGCCGGCGCGAAGGTCGCAGCGGCGTGGCGGGCATGTCCCTGGGCCAGGGCCCGCGGCCCATCGAGGACCTCCAGGAACGGGATCCGGCATGAGCTCGCGGCGCACGCTCCTGCTGTTGCTGAAGGCGCTGGCCGCGGTCGCGCTGTGCGGCTGGCTACTGGGGCGCCTGGACCTGGAACGCCTGCGCGAGACCCTGCTGCACGTGTCACGGCCCCACCTCTGGGCCGCCCTGGCCCTGCTGCCCGCCAACCTGGGTTTTCAGGCGCTCAAGTGGGGCCTGCTGGTGCGCACCCAGCGGCCGGACGCGGGCGCGGGCCTGATCTTCCGCTCCTTCCTGGGTGGACTGGCGCTGGGCACGGTCACGCCGGGCCGGGTGGGCGAGCACGCCCGGGCCGCCTGTTTCGCCGGCAACACCACCGAGCTGACCGCCCTCTCGCTGCTGGACAAGTTCAGCTCCGCCGCCGTGACCAGCCTGTTCGGCGCCCTGGGCCTGCTGGCGCTGCCGCGCTGGGACCTCAGCCTGTTCGGGCGGGCCGCGCCCCTGGTGCTGGCCGTGCTGGGCGCCTACGCCGCGGCCGTGCTGCTCTGGACCCTGACCGGACTGGCCCTGCTGCTGGCCCCGGCGCGGGTCACCGGCCTGCTGGCCCGCTGGCGCTGGCTGGCGAAGAACCTGCGCTTCCAGCGCGTGCACGCCGCCATGGCCGCCGTGAGCCGGCCCCGCCGCGCCGCCGTGCTGGCCGCGGCCCTGGCCTTTTACGCCACCTTCATCCTGCAGTTCAGCCTGCTGGCGCGCGGCTTGGGACTTGCCTCGCCGCTGGTTCCGGCAGCGGCCGCCGGCACCATGTTCCTGAAGAGCCTGTTTCCCGTCAGCCTGGGCGATCTGGGCGTGCGCGAGCTCTTCGCCGCCAACCTCTTCGAGAGCCTGGGCGGAGCGCCGGAGCGCGCGGTGGGCGCGGCCTTCCTGCTCTTCCTGATCAACATGGGCCTGCCCTCGCTGCTCGGCGGCTGGTTCGCCCCCGCGCCCCGGGTCCGCCCTCCGCGGGGGTCCGCGTGAACCCGCTCGGCCTGCTCCTGCTGCCCCTGCCGGCGGCCTATGCGGCCTTCGTCTGGCGGCTGGGCAGCGCTCTGGCCGACCCGCGGGAACGGTTGGAGGGTCCCGTCACAGCCCGGTCGCCGGGCGCCGACTCCGCCCCGTCCAACTCCCCTGCCGGCATCAGCGTGCTGATCGCGGCGCGGAACGAGGAGGCCTGGTTGGGGGCCACCCTGCGCGCGCTGCGGGACCAGACCCTGGCGCCCGCGCGCTGGGAGATTCTGGTGGTGGACGACGGCAGCCGGGACGGCACGGCGCGCGTAGCAGAAGGGGCCCTGGCCGACTTGGCGGCGGCGGGCATTCGTGGACGCCTGCTGAGCGCGCCGCCACCGGGGGGCAAGAAGCGCGCGCTGGATCTGGCCCAGCGGGCGGCGTGTCACGACTGGGTCGCCGTGCTGGACGCGGATTCGCGCCCGGCCGCCGGCTGGCTGGCCTGTCTGGTGGAGCAGCTGCGCCCCGACCTGGGCCTGCTGGCCGGCCCCGTGGTCTTCGAAGGACAAGGCCGCTTCGCGCGCCGGGTGCGGCTGGAATACGCCGGCGTGCTGGGCGCAGGCCTGGCCAGTTTCGCGCTGGGCCGCCCGCTCTACGCCAGCGGGGCCAACCTGTGCTGGCGGCGCGCGGCCTTCGAGGAGGCGGGCGGCTACCGCGGGCTGGAAGAGATCGCCAGCGCCGACGACACCCTGCTCATCCAGCGCCTGAGTCGGTACACGACCTGGCGGCTCGCCGCCCTGCTGGATCCCCGGGCGCGGGTGAGCAGCCGGGCGCCCGCCACCCTGCGGGCCTTCTGGCGGCAGCGCGTGCGCTGGACCTCCACGGAGCGCCACTTCCCCGACAAGGGCGCGCTGGCCGCCGCCGCGGGTCTCTACCTGGTGTTCCTGACCTGCGCGCTGGCGCCCCTGGCCGCCGGCTGCGGGTGGATCGGCGGCGGATTGGCCGGGCTGCTGCTGGCCCTCAAGCTGCTGCCCGACCTCCGGCTGGTGCGGCGGGCCGCCCGGCGGCTGGGCGTGGAGTGGCGCTGGGGGGATTTCGCCGTAGTCTGGCCGGGCCAGTTGGCCTACGGCCTGCTGGCGCCCTGGTTCGGCACGCTGGGCCGCGTGCGCTGGAAGGAGTCGGCGTGATGGATTGGCTGCACCGGACGCCCCCCTGGCGACCGCCCTGGCACGGCGGCCTGTGGCGCCTGCCCGCCGGGCTGGACCGGCTAGGCGGCTGCGGGCGCGTGCTGCTCAGTTTCGACGACGGACCCGCTCCGTCCACGGCGCGCATCGCCGAGGTCCTGCAGGCCCAGGAGGCGCGGGCCCTGTTCTTCCTGCTGGGCGAGCGGCTGCCCGGGGATCCACAGCCCGCCACTCCGCAACAGGCCGAGGCCGGGCGGATCACGCGCGAGCTGCTGCGGGCCGGCCATCTGCCCGCCGTCCACGGGCTGGTCCACCGGCGCCAGGCCTGGCGTCCGGCCACGGCCGTGACCCGGGACTTCTCCCGGGCCGCCGAACGCATCCAGGCCGCCTGCGGATTCGCCCCGCGGCAGATGCGGCCGCCCTACGGCTCCTGGGGACCCTGGCTGCGCCACGTGCCCCGGCGCCTGGACCTGCAGCTGGTCTTTTGGAGCTTCAATCCTTACGACTACCGGCCCCGGGATCCGCGCGAGCTGGCCCGGCTGGCCGGCGAGGGCGTGCGGGGCGGCGACATCCTGCTGCTGCACTGCACGGGCGCGGGCCAGGAGATGACCCGCGCGGCGCTGCCCGAGCTGCTGGCCCGGCTGCGGGACCGCGGCCTGGCGACCCTGGATCCCCTCTGTCTGCTGGAGACCGGCCATGACTGACCTGCTGCTGCTGCCCGAAGGTTGGCAACGTCTGCTGGTTCCCGTGGTGGGTGCGGGAATCCTGGCCCTGCTCTGGGCGCGGCGCCGCTGGCTGGCCGATCTGGAGGACTGCCGGATCCGGACGCAGGACTCCGGCGGCCTGGCTGACGGGGACCCGGCGGGCGGCATCCGGCGCAGCCTGTTCATCGTGGCCCGCAACGAGGCGCCGCGGCTGCCCGGCCTGCTGCAGGACCTGGAGGGGCTGCTGGACCAGGACGGCGGCTTGGAGATCCTGCTGGCGGACGACCAGTCCAGCGATGACACGCGCCGCCTGCTGCAGGACTTCTGTGACACACAGCCCCGCGCCCGGCTTCTCGAGCGCGCCGACATCCGCGGCAAGGCCGCCTGGCTGCGCCGCGCGGTGCCGCTGGGCCAGGGGGACCTGCTGCTGTTCAGTGACGCCGACTGCCGCCTGTCCCGGCACTGGAGCCTGGCGCTGGAGGAGCTGTTGAACCGGGAAGGTCTGGAGGCGGCGGGCGGACCCGTCCTGCTGCTGCCCGTGACCTCCGGCGACCGGGCGGCCCGCTGGCAGCGCCTGCACTGGATCCTGCTTTCGGGAGTGGGGGCCGCGCTCTCCGCGCGCAACGCCGGCAGCCAGCGGCCCACGACGCCCTCGCTCTGGGGCGGCAACCTGGCCGTGAGGCGGCGGGCCGTGGAGGCCCTGGGCGGCTACGCGGCCTGCTCCACGGGCAACCGCAACGAGGATCTGGAACTGACCCGCCGACTGGCGCAGGCCGGCCAGCCCGTCGCCCTGCGCCTCTGGCCCCGGGCCTTGCGCGTGCGCACGCACCCCGTGGACTGGGCGGGCAGCGCGCGCCAGCTGGCCCGCTGGGCCGCCGGACTGGGTCGCCTCTCCCCCGGCCCCCGTCTGCTGGCCCTGGCCGTCCCGCTCTGGCTGGGCGCCCTGCTGCTGGTCCTGCTGCTGAAACCGCTGTTGGGCCTCTTGCTCCTGCTGATGGCGGGCCAGGCCCTGGGGGCCCTGCTCAGCGGGCTGGCAGCCTGCCTGGAGGAAGAGGGGGCGGGACCGGGGGAGAGCGCCGAGTACCTGCTGCTGCTGCCCGCCTTGGGGCTGCTGGCCGCTTGGGCATTCGCAAGCGGCGGCGCCCGGCGGGGATCCCGCGCATGAGTCTGTCCCGCTGGCCCCGGCCCGTGCCGGCCTACGCCGAGCTGCACTACGCCCCGCTGGGTCGGCGACTCTCGCGGGTCTGGCAGCCCTGGCCCGAACTCTACCTCGACCTGCCCTGGCGGGTGACCCGGGGCACCCCCCTGCCCCTCCTGCTGGCCTGGGCGGACGGCCAGCGCTTCCCCGTGCGCTTGCGCGAGCTGGACCTGCTGCTCTGCAGCCCCACGGGGCAGCTCCGGCGGCAGCACGTGGAGCTGGATCTGCGCGTGGTGAGCCCGGTGGGCGGAGCCATTCTCGCCCAGCTGGAGCTGGAGGAGCCGGGCTATTGGGAGATCTGGGGCGACGTGAGTCTGGAACGCCTGCCCGGCCCGACGGGAGCGACGGGCCAGCGCCTGCGCTTCCGCAACCACCTCGCGCCCGGCCTGCCCGAGGAACCGCTGCGCGTGCGGGTGGACGAGCAGGCGCTGCCCCGCCTGCCCGGGATGGTCCAGGGTGATCCGCACGTGCACAGTTCGGCCACCCGCGACATGGTGGAGTTCGGCCCGCCCCCCGAGCTGCTGCGCGCCGCCGCCGTCGCGCTGGAGCTGGACTGGTTCGCCCTCACCGACCACAGCTACGACCTGGACGACGCGCCGGACGACTGGGCGCGCCAGGATCCCGCCCTGCCGGTCTGGCACGCGCAGCAGGAGTGGATCCGGCAGGCCAACGCCACGCCCGGGCCCTTTGTGGTCAGCGGCGAGGAGTGCTCCGTGGGCGGACTGGGCGGCGGCGTGCTGCACCTGCTGCTCCTGGAGCCGCCGCGCTTCTTCCACGGCTCCGCCGACGGCGGCGAATCCTGGCGGCCCCGGCGGCCGGAGTGGCGCCTGCCCGAGCTGCTGGAGGAGCTGGCCGGCCAGCCCTGCCTGCCCGTCTCGGCCCACACGGCCGAGCAGCCGGGGCGCGCCGAGCGCTGGCTGCTGCGCCGCCGGGCCTGGTCTCCCCGCGAAATGGCCCTGGTGCCGGCCCAGCAGATCCTCTCCGGCGGGACCGGCGCGGACTTCCGCCGGGGCCGGGCCCGGTGGTTGGAGCTGCTGCGGACGGGACAGCCCAGCGCCGTGCTGGCCGGCTCGGACAGCCACGGTTCCTTCAGTCTGGGCCGCCAATTGACGGCGCCCCTGTGGCGCGTCGGCTGGGATCGCGAACGGCAGTTCGGCGGCCTTCGCAGCAGCGTGCTGCTCCCGGGGGGCGCGCTCAAGCCGCCCGGGGACACCGCCGGCGATCCGCGGGCGGGCCTGCTGCTGGCGGAACTGCGGGCAGGGCGCACGCTGCTGGGAAACGGTCCGCTGCTCTGGTTCGAGGATGCTGCAGGAACTCCACGGCTGGGCGGCCTGATGGAGCGCACGGGTGCCCTGCGGCTGCGGGCCGTCCTGCCCGCGGCCTGCGGGCCGCGCGCCCAGGTGCGGGCCTGGGCGGGCAACGGGCAGGGCGAACAACTACTTGCCGAGTGGGAGGGGGCCGCCGGCGAGTGGGAGCAGGCCTTTGCCGATCCCTGGTCCGGCCGAGCATGGCTGCGCGCCGAAGTGGCGATGGCCGACGGCTTCGCCATGACCAACGCCCTGCGTCCCGCGGGGTAAGCCCGCTGTTGTCAGATCTGGCACGGGAACCGGCCAGGGCTGGCATTCCGTCCGGGCCGACCCGCCAGACAGGCGCCTGGGTTAGAGGGAAGGGATTGCCGGTCTTTCAGATCCCTGCGGCCTTGGTCCCGGAGAGTTTCCGGCATCGGGCTTGCATGCAACCGGCCAGAACCCTTGAACTCCACGCACCGCACGCGGAGGCACACACGCACAACCGGCCTGTCCCCCAGGCCGGTTTCTTGTGCAGGCCCGAATCCTGTTCTGACGAATCATCACCAGGCCGACACCCGGGATCCGGCATTCTCCCGCCCGTGAAAAATCCGCACATTGTCCCCGTCACACACCAGCAAGCGACCAGGAGGATCAGATGTTCAAGGAATTTCGTCAGTTCGCCATGCGCGGCAACGTGGTGGACATGGCCGTGGGTATCATCATCGGCGGCGCCTTCGGCACTATCGTAAAAAGCCTGGTGGACGACGTGATCATGCCGCCCATCGGCCTGGTGCTGGGCGGAGTCGACTTCTCCAACATTTTCCTGACGCTGAAGGACGGCAGCGTGCCGGCGCCCTACGCCTCGCTGGCCGCCGCGCAGACCGCCGGGGCGGTCACCGTCAACCTGGGCGTGTTCCTCAACGCGGTGATCAGCTTCCTCATCGTGGCCTTCGCCGTGTTCCTGCTCATCAAGAGCGTCAACCGCCTGCAGCGCGAGGAGGCGCCGGCCCCCACCGCCCCCAGCACCAAGGAATGCCCGCATTGCTGCAGCGCCGTGCCCCTCAAGGCCACGCGCTGCCCGCAGTGCACGTCCACCCTGTAGCCGCGGGACGCGCCGGCTGGACAGAGAGCGGGCTCCCCTTCGGGAGCCCGCGCCGGCCTTTCATCCGACCGCTCTTGCCACCCTCCCTGTCGGCTACGGACGACTGGCCGTCACGAAGTACAGGGCCCGCTCCAGCGACCCGACGGCTTCCGGATCCACCCAGAAGGTGTCGGTCACGTGTGCCACCAGGTGGGTGGCACCGGGTTCGGTCCCTGTCTGCTCCACACGATAGATCCGGTAGCTGAGCGCCCCGGGCACCACCGGCCAGCTCAAGCGGACTCCGCCTTCCACCCATTCGATCAGGACCGGCATGGGTGACTCCAGCGGGCCGGAGGTGGTGAAGCTCCAGAGCGGGCCCGGGGTCAGGCCGCCGGGGCCGAACTCATCCACGCGCCACAAGTAGGACTGCCCGGGCAGCAGGTCCTCGTCCGGCTGCCACCCCGTGCCCGGCTGGCTGGCCACCAGCGGCAGCGGCTCTTCCGTGCCCAGGTAGATCTGATGCAGCGCCGTCCGCGCGCCGGCCTGCCAATCCAGCCACGGCCGCAGGAGCTGATCCAGACTGCCCGCGGGCGGAACGGGATCCTGGGCCACGCCGGGGGCGGGCAGGGTGACGCTGGCGCTGCCGCCGGCCATCCACTCCGGCGTGGAGCGGCCGTTGGCGTTCCAGAGGTTCCAGGCCGTCTGTCCGGCGTCGTTGGTGACGTTGGCGTCCCGGAGGAAGTCGATGTACTCGCGGCTGGTGGTCTGGTAGTACAGGGCCGCCTCCACTCGCGTGGTCGCCAGCGGCAACTCGTACTCCGTGTCGTCCCAGTGCTGGCCGTCCGCGTAGGCGACCCCCACCGGCGGCGACTGGATGGCGGCGAAGTCCGCGTTGCGGAAGCCCCGCGGCGGAATGCGGTTGTCGAAGTAGATGCTGTCGTTCTGCACGAAGTGGAAACTGGGTCCCGGCGGCTGCTGCACCACCCCGGCCAGCAGGGGCGAGATCCCCGGCTTGACCTGGTAGAGCTTGAGCGCCGGATCGTGCTCCAGCAGGGCCGTGAGCGGATCGTAGGCGCCGGACTCGTAGAGCAGCTGGTCGGCGGCGTCGTAGGCCTTCAGATTCAGCCAGATGCGCCGGCCTTCCGGGTAGCCCGAGGGCAGCTTGTGGCCGGTCTCGTTGGTCACCCGCACCCGGGCCAGCGGACGATCCCCGTCCGTCTCCACGCTGAGCGCAAGACTGGCGGCGTGCTGCAGCAGGTAGCGCGCCCGCAGGATGCCGTCGTTCAGCGCGCCGACGTCCACCTCGCCGGGAAACTGCTGGGCCACCCAGACGGGCACCACCGTGTTGCCGCCGGTCAGATCGTGGAGCGGCAGGTTGGTGCGCAGGGGGGCGTCGTTCATGCTGCAGCCGTGTCCGGTGACGTCGCGCATGTGGCAGTCCTGGCAGCTGCGCACGATGCTCAGGTTGCCGCCGAACTGCGGGGCGAACACGCCTTCCGCCGTGTTGTAGGCGCTGACCGACCACTCGCTGTAGGTGCGCTCGATGGGGAACTGGCGGCGCGGATCGGCGTCGGGCGGGGCCTGGTCGAAGGCATTGGGCAGGTAGCGGCCGCTGGCCGGATCCAGGCTGAAGACCGGGTTGCTCACGTCGTGGCAGGTGCCGCAGAGGCGCGAGTCCGAGTGCAGGGGCGAATAGAAGTCCGCGTGCCGGGCCACGGAGTCGAAGAAGGGTCCGCGCCGGCCGTTGTCCGAGTCGGCCACGAACATGCCGTTGGCCGAGGCGGGCGGGATCTGGGCCAGGGTGGCCAGATAGGTTTGATCGCGCGGGTAGGTCCCGCTCAGGTAGTTCGCATTGCCGGGCCAGGGGTTCACGCCCAGCGGCGTGGGCGTCACCAGGCGGTGGCAGAACGCGCACTGCACGCCTTCGCGGTCGGCGGCGGTCAGGGCGCTGCCGTCCGTGGGCGTGCTGCGGCCCTCCAGCCAGCCCTTGGGCGTGTGACAGCGCAGGCAGAGGTCGCCGCTCTCGGGCGCGTCCTGGTTGGCCACGGCCAGGCAGGCCAGGAAGAAGGGATCGCGCATGGCCTGGGCCATCATGCTGCCCTTCCAGGAGTGGACGGGCTCCACGGCGGTCTCGCCGTAGCCGGAGTGGCAGTTGTCGCACTGGCTAGGGTTCTCCAACGTGCCCGACTGCCCGGGCTGGGAGCCCGGCAGCTGGAAATCGGCCAGGGTGCTGGGTACGGGGGTCGCCATGGCAGCCGCGGACAGCAGGGCCAGGGCGAGGGCGACGAACAGACGTCGAGTATCCATGGGGACCTCGGGCAAGGGAGTGGTCGAAGCGCTGTCAAGGCTTCAACAGGATACGGCGAGCGGCGGCCGGGCGCAAGCCGGACGGGCAAGGTGGAACTTGTCCTGGAGCAAGCTCAGGGGAGGGATGGCCGGGACAGGGCGGGGAGCAGGGTCAGGGCGCGGGACTCGACGGTCAGCAGGCCGCGGCGGGACAGGCGGCCCAGGATGCGCGAGAGGGTGGAAGGCGTGACGTCCGCCGCGCGCGCGATCTCCAGTTTGGGGATCTCCACCCGGACTCCCCCGGCCTCCACGTGGCGGTGGGCCAACTGGGCCAGGAAGCGGATCACGCGCTGCTCGGCGCTCTCCCGCGTTTGGGAGAGCCAGCGTTCCTCGGACTCCCGCAGCTCGCGGGCCAGCTTGCCCAGCAGCAGGCGGGCGAAGGGCCGGCAGTCCGTGGCGAATTCCAGGAAGAGGGCCCGCGGCACGAGACAGAGTCGCGCGGGCGTGACGCACTCCGCCGCCGCCGCGCTGGGTTCGCCGGCCAGCAGAGGCCGGAAGCCCGCCACGTCGCCGGGCCCCAGGAAGCGGATCACGATCTCTCGGCCCAGGGAGTCCGTCTTGAGCAGCTTGACGAAACCCTGCTGGATTCCGATCAGGTGGGGCAGCTCCTCGCCCTGATAGAACAGCACCTGTCCGCGCCGGCACTCCCGCACGAGGTGGAACTGCTCCAGCCGGATTCGCTCCGCCGGCCCGAGGGCGGCGAAGAGCCCGCACGAGGCACACCCGGCGCAGTCGTCCACCGGCCGCGGGTTCATGCCGCCGCTCCCGAGTTCACAGCCGGAGCGCCAGGTGCCGCAGCTGCTCCAGCAGCTCCGGCGGACAGCTGAAATCGAAGCGACCGACCCGGCACTCCACGCTCCGGGCGTGAGCCAGCCGGCGGAACGATTCAACGGGCAGCCAGACGTCGAGCCGCGTGACGGGCTGGCTGGGCACTTCGATGCCCGACAGCTCCACCTCGTCGAAGAAGATGCGCTCCCCGTCCACCAGGGCCACCAGTTCCGCCCGCATGCTCCGTGTGAACATCGGCTTGTCCGCACTTAAGGTGAACAGCACGCGCTTGAGGGCCTGCGGCCGCAGCTGCCGGCCCTGATGGAACACGCTGAAGCGCAGCTCGCCCCGGGCGTCCGCGTGGTCGCCGCTCAGCTCAACGATGAAGGTGGGGGTCATCAGGCTGCCCAGATCCTCGAATCGATCGTAGACGGGCACCAGCAGCGACGGGCTCTCCTGCGCCCGGCCGGGCAGGCCGGCGACGCACAACCACAGACACAGCCACAAGCCGACGAGGGGGCGCTTGCACGGATTCATGGGTACCTCAAGCTGGGATGAACGGGGGAAGGCCTACAAAAACGTAGGGATGGCGCCAGACAGGCACAATGGCTTTCCAGCGCTGGCGACCCGGCTGGAAATCGACATCTTAGGCCGACCTAAGCGCAAGGACCCGACGCCCGATGCCCACGCGGCCCGCCCACTCCGACACCCGGCGCATTCACCGGGAGCTGAAGACCGTGCACGCCATGTTGCGGCTCCACTGCCGCCACCGGCACGGCGCCCGCGAGCTCTGTGCGGAATGCGCGCCGCTCTGGGATTATGCCCGGGCCCGGGTGGAGGCCTGCCCCTTCTGCCCGGACAAACCCACCTGCGTCAATTGTCCGGTCCACTGCTACAAGCCGGAGATGCGCGAGCGGATCCGCCGCGTGATGCGCTACGCCGGGCCGCGCATGCTCTGGCGCCACCCTTGGCTGGCGCTCCTGCACCTCTGGGACGGACGGCAGGACCGGCAGCGCGAGTCCCTGCGGCGCCGGGCCGCCCGAACCACAGGCCCGGAGCGCGCCGAACCCACCTGAACCGGGCGGCGACGCGCGTCTGCCCGAACTTCGTCACCTTGAGGCCGGAAGCCCACCCTCCGCCCCGCGGCCCTCTACGCGCCGGGCGGTTCCAATCGGATGTGCCTGACCGCCTGTCGGACTGGGGCCAACCCGGTCGGACAGAGGATGTACGCCGCCGAATCCACCTCCGCCGGGCCGGTCACGGAGGATCAGACAACCAAGGAACGAACCATGTCCTTCACATCCCTGCACCTCCACGCCTCCCTGCTCAAAGCCATCAAGGAGGCCGGCTTCATCCGCCCCACGCCCATCCAGACGGAGGCCATCCCGCCCGCCCTGGCCGGCCAGGACCTGCTGGCCTGCGCCATGACCGGCAGCGGCAAGACGGCCGCCTTCCTGCTGCCCATCATGCACCAGCTCATCGACAAGCCCCGGCGCACCACGCGGGCCCTGGTGCTGACGCCCACACGCGAGTTGGCCGCCCAGATCCTCGAGGACTTCAACACCCTGGCCGTGCACACGCCGCTCAGCGGGGCCGCCGTGTTCGGCGGCGTGGGAATGGGACCACAGGAGCACGCCTTCCGCACCGGCGTGGACCTGCTGGTGGCCACGCCCGGCCGCCTGCTGGACCACTTCCGCTCGCCCTACGCCCGGCTGGCCGGACTGGAGTTCCTGGTGCTGGACGAAGCGGACCGCATGCTGGACATGGGCTTCCTCCCGGACATCCGGCGCGTGCTGACCCACCTCCCCACTCGGCGCCAGACCCTGTTCTTCTCGGCCACCATGCCCGGCCCCATCGGCCTGCTCAGCCGCGAGATGCTCAAGAGCCCGGCGCTGATCAACCTGCAGCGCCAGGCCGCGCCGGCGGTGGGCATCACCCAGGCCATCTACCCCGTGCCCCAGGACCTGAAAGGCCTGCTCTTCCTGGAACTGCTGCGACGCGGCGAGCTGCGCGACGCCCTGGTCTTCACGCGCACCAAGCACCGGGCCGACCGGCTGGCCAACTTCCTTGAAAAGAACGGCGTCGTGGCCGACCGCATCCACGGCAACCGCTCCCAGGCCCAGCGCACCGCCACCCTGGCCGCCTTCAAGGCCGGCCAGACCCGGATCCTGGTGGCGACGGACATCGTGGCCCGCGGCATCGACATCAGCGAACTGGGCCACGTGGTGAACTTCGATGTGCCCGTGGTGCCCGAGGACTACATCCACCGGGTGGGCCGCACGGCGCGCGCCGAGGCCACGGGCGACGCCTTCACCTTCGTCTCGCCGGAGGAGGAGGGCGACCTGCGGCGCATTGAAGGCGCAGTGGGCAAGCGTCTGCCCCGCGTGGTGCTGCCGGACTTCGACTACAAGGCCAGCCAGGGCGAGAAGCTCGAGGTGCCGCTGGCCGAGCGCATCGCCAAGATCCGCGCCGAGAAGGCCGCGGCCCGGGAACGCTCCAAGGAGAAGGAGTACCGGCGTCAGCAGTTGGCGCTGGCCACTGAGGAGCGCGCCCGGCAGAAGCTCGAGGAGCAGTCCGCGCGCGCAGCGGCCGGCACGTCGCGCAAGCCGGGCATGAAAGTCACGGTGCTGGGCACCTCCCACCCGTTGGGGGCCACGCCCAACCGGTCCGCGGCGCGGACGACGCCCAAGCCCGCGGCCACGCAATCCGGATCCCGGCCACCCGCCAAGCCCGCCGGCCGCTCCGCCGCAGCGGCCTCCGCGCCGGCCCGCGGCAGCGCCCGCCCGAGCGGCGCTCCACCCCAGGGCGAGGCCGCGCGCACCCGGCCCAAGCGCCGGCGGCGCCGCTCCACGGGTGGCGGACAGGGCCAGAGCTAGGCCGGCCCGTGTCCCGCACCGCCCTGGAGATCCTGCGCAGCGTCTACGGCTACCCGGAGTTCCGCGCCCGGCAGGCGGAGATCATCGCGCAGCTGGTGGCGGGCGGCGACGCCCTGGCCATCATGCCCACGGGCGGCGGCAAATCCCTCTGCTACCAGATTCCCGCCCTGCTGCGCGCCGGCACGGGCGTGGTGGTCTCGCCCCTCATCGCCCTGATGCAGGACCAGGTGAGCGCCCTGCACCAGCTGGGGCTGCGCGCCGCCTTCCTCAATTCCAGCCTGTCTGCCGCCGAGGCGCACGCGGTGGAGCGGCGCCTGCTGGACGGCGGGCTGGACCTGCTCTACGTAGCGCCCGAGCGCCTGCTGCAGGAGCGTACGCTGGCCCTGCTGGAGCAGGCGGCCCGCGGGGGCGGCATCGCGCTGTTCGCCATCGACGAGGCGCACTGCGTCTCCCAGTGGGGCCACGACTTCCGCCCGGAATATCTGCAGCTCTCCTTGTTGGCCGAACGCTTCCCGCGCGTGCCGCGGCTGGCCTGCACGGCCACGGCGGACGAGCGCACGCGCGCCGAGATCCTGGCCAACCTGCGCCTGCAGGGGGGGCGGGTCTTCATCAGCGGCTTCGACCGGCCCAACATCCGTTATCGCGTGGCGCCCAAGGGCCAGGCCCCGCAGCAACTGCTGGACTTCCTGCGCCGCGAACACGCCGGCGAGGCGGGGATCGTCTACTGCCTCTCCCGCAAGCGGACCGAGCAGACGGCCGCGGCCCTGTCCGGCAAGGGAATCCCCGCCCTGCCCTACCACGCCGGCCTGGACGCCGCCGTGCGGCGCCGCCACCAGGAGCGCTTCCTGCGCGAGGACGGGCTGGTGGTCTGCGCCACCATCGCCTTCGGGATGGGGATCGACAAGCCCGACGTGCGCTTCGTGGCCCACCTGGACCTGCCCAAATCCATCGAGGGCTACTACCAGGAGACCGGCCGGGCCGGCCGCGACGGCCTGCCGGCGGACGCCTGGTTGCTCTACGGCCTGCAGGACGTGGTGCTGCTGCGCGGCTTGATCGAGCAGGGCGAGGGCGACGAGGCCCAGCGCCGGCGCAATCGCCAGCAACTGGACACCATGCTGGGCTACTGCGAGGACACGGGCTGCCGGCGCCAGGCCCTGCTGGCCCACTTCGGCGAGACCCTGCCCGAGCCCTGCGGCAATTGCGACAACTGCCTGGACCCGCCCGCCAGCTGGGACGCCACGGTGGCGGCACAGAAGGCGCTCTCCTGCGTGGCGCGCACGGGCCAGCGCTTCGGCGTCCAGCACCTGGTGGACGTGCTGCGCGGAACCTCCACCGAACGCACACGCAGCCTGGGACACGAGACGCTGAGCGTGTACGGCGTGGGCCCGGAGCTGGAGCCCGCCGGTTGGCGGGCCGTGTTCCGCCAGCTGCTGGCGCGGCGTCTGCTGGACCTGGACCCCGAGGGCTTCGGCGGCCTGCGCCTGACGGCCGCGGCCCGGCCCGTGCTGAGCGGCGAACAGCGCCTGCAGCTGCGCCAGGACGCTCCCGCACCCGCGACCAGGGGGCGGGTGCGCTCCGCCCGGGGTCTGGAAGCCCTGCGCGCCGAGCTGGCCGCCGCGCCGCCTCGGGCGCGCGCGCTGCCCGCCAGCCGCCCGGCCACCCTGCTCCCCCGGGGCGAGAGTCGCCTGGAGAGCGACGGCGAACCCGATCCAGCCGCCCTGGACCTGTTCCAGCGCCTGCGCGCCCTGCGCCGCCGGCTGGCCGAGGAACAGGGCGTGCCGCCCTACGTGATCTTCCACGACCGCGTGCTGGCCGCGCTGGCCGGCCGCCGTCCCGCCAGCGCCGAGGAACTGCTCCAGGTGAGCGGCGTGGGCCGGGCCAAGCTCGAGCGCTACGGCGCGGCCTTCCTGGAGGAGATCCGCTCCGCCGGCGCCTGAACCAAAGCGCTGGGGAAGTGGCCGTTAACCCATCGAAGAATTGTCTACGTTGCGCCTGGAGGCAAACCCTGTGTTACAACCAACTCCCGGAGGTTAGATGCGCGGCAGGTTGTGGATGGCAACAGCGGGCCTGGCGCTGCTGGCCCTGGGCGCGGGCGGACGCGGCGCGCGGAGCATGGGTCCGTCGGACGGTCTGCTGGGATCCTGGGTCAGCGAGGACGTCCTGCTCCTGGAGGACGATGAGGCGTGGGACTTCCTCGATCCGGATGCAACCCTCAGCTCCCTGCGCTTCGATCCCGACGGCCGCTGGTGGATCTTCGAATCCGACTTCATTGGAGATTACTGCCGGCACGTCGAGCTGCGCTGGCAGGCCGACGCGGACAGTCTGCGCCAGATGGGCAACCCGGAGCGCTGCCTGGCCTATGCCCTGGACAGTACGGCCACGAGTCTGGATCTCACCACCCGGCAGGGCCAGACGCGCAGCTACCTGCGCCTGGCGGACACCATCGACACCACGGGCTGCCCGCGCGATGTGTTGATTCTGCTGGGCTGGTAGGAACACCAGCCCCCTTCGTTCGACACCTGCCACAGGCCCAGCCCGCTGCAGGCCCAAGTCGGGAGAATCTCATGGGAATCGCATGGACGGGTGGCGCAGTTCTCCTGCTGCTGCTCAGCGTGGGTGGCGGCGGACTCGGCGCAGAACCCGGCGGGTCCCCGGCCTTGTCGGGGACGTGGTACAATCTGGCGCCCCTGGAAGACTACGGCTACAGTCTGAACCTGGCCACCGATGGCAGCTGGACCTATATGGAGGACGACTACTATGACTTCGTCTGCAGCGTCTCGTCGGGGCGCTGGCAGGCGGACGCCGACAGTCTCCGGTTGGACGCACTGCCGGAGGCGACCCGGGCCTATCGGGTGGAAGCCGGCGACTCGACCCTGGTCATCATCCAGCCCGCTGGCGACGAACGCCGCTTCCGGCGCGAGCCGTCCCCACAGGATTCCGTGGGCTGCACCGAAGTCCCGCTGCTGGACCAAGGGTGGTAACAAGCCGCCGCGCCTACGGGTGGCGGGCCGCCGTCCCGCTGGATCCAGCTTGACCAAGCCATGAAAAGGCCGAGACTCCTGCGAGTCCCGGCCTTTTGCATTTCGTCAGTGCCGCGCGACAGCAGCGCGCCCGCTGCCTACAGCAGCGCGTCCCGCTACTTCAGTAGCGCGTCCCGCTACTTCAGTAGCGCGTCCACCACGGCGTTCCAGCTGGCGCTGGGGCGCATGGCGCGCGTGGTCTTCTCCGCGTCCGGGTGGTAGTAGCCGCCCAGGTCCACCGGCGCGCCCTGGGCCGCGGCCAGCTCCGCCAGGATGACGGCTTCCTCCTCGGTCAGCCGGGCGGCCACGGGCGCGAAGCGCGCCTGCAGGGCGGCGTCCTTGGACTGTGCGGCCAGCGCCCGCGCCCAGTAGAGGCACAGGTAGAAGTGGCTGCCGCGGTTGTCCAGCTCATTCACCCGGCGCGAGGGCGACTTGCGGTTCTCCAGCACCTGACCGATGGCCTCGTTCAGGGCCTCCGCCAGCACCTGGGCCCGCGGATTGCCGGACTTGCCCGCGATGTCCTCCAGCGAGACTGCCAGGGCCAGGAACTCGCCCAGGCTGTCCCAGCGCAGGTGACCCTCCTTGACGAATTGCTGCACGTGCTTGGGCGCGCTGCCCCCGGCGCCGGTCTCGTAGAGTCCGCCCCCCGCCAGCAGCGGGACGATGGAGAGCATCTTGGCACTGGTGCCCAGCTCGAGGATCGGGAACAGGTCCGTCAAGTAGTCGCGCAGCACGTTGCCCGTGACGCTGATGGTGTCCTGACCGGCGCGGGCGCGCTCCATGGAGAATTGGATGGCCGCCACGGGCGGCAGGATGCGGATGTCCAGGCCCGTGGTGTCGTGCAGGGGCAGGTAGGCCTGAACCTTGGCGATCAGGTTGGCGTCGTGGGCGCGCCGCTCGTCCAGCCAGAAGATGGCCGGCGAACCCGTCGCGCGGGCGCGCGAGACCGCCAGCCGCACCCAGTCGCGGATGGGCGCGTCCTTGGCCTGGCAGGCGCGCCAGATGTCCCCTGCCTCCACGGCGTGCTCGAGCAGCGTGGCGCCGGCGGCGTTCACCACCCGCACGCGGCCCGGGGCGGCGATGCGGAAAGTCTTGTCGTGGCTGCCGTACTCCTCGGCCTTCTGCGCCATCAGGCCCACGTTGCAGACGTTGCCCATGGTGCTGACGTCGAAGGCGCCGTGGGCCTTGCAGTCCTCGATCACCGCCTGGTAGATGGTGGCGTAGCAGCGGTCGGGAATCAGGCACTTGGTGTCGTGGAGCTGGCCGTCGGGCCCCCACATCCGGCCGCTGTCGCGGATCACCGGGGGCATGGAGGCGTCGATGATGATGTCGCTGGGCACGTGCAGGTTGGTGATGCCCTTGTCCGAGTCCACCATGGCCAGCGGCGGGCGCGTGGCGTAGACGGCCTGGATGTCCGCCTCGATGGCCGCGCGTTGGGCCTCGGGCAGCTTCTGCAGCTTGGCGTAGACGTCGCCCAGGCCGTAGCCCGCGTCCACGCCCAGGTCGGCGAAGACCACCGCGTGCTGCTCGAAGACGGGCTTGTAGTACTCCTCCACGCAGTAGCCGAACATGATGGGATCGGAGATCTTCATCATCGTGGCCTTGAGGTGCAGCGAGAGCAGCACGCCCTGGCGCTTGGCGTCCTCGATCTGCGCCGCGTAGAAGGCGCAGAGCGCGCGCCGGCTCATCAGCGTGGCGTCCAGCACCTCGCCTTCCAGGAGGGGCAGCTTCTCCTTGAGCACCGTGACCCGCCCGTCCGCGGCCACGTGCTCGATGCGCACCGTGTCCGCCGCGGGCAGCACGACCGACTGCTCGTTGCCGTAGAAATCCCCGCTCTCCATGTGGGCCACGTGGGTCTGGGAGTCGGCGCTCCAGGGGCTGAGCTTGTGCGGGTTCTTCTGGGCGTACTCCTTGACCACCCGGGCCACCCGGCGGTCGCTGTTGCCCTCGCGCAGCACGGGGTTGACGGCGCTGCCCAGCACCTTGGCGTAGCGGGCCTTGACCTCCTGCTCCTCAGCCGTGGCCGGGGTCTCCGGATAGTCGGGCACGGCGAAGCCCTGGGACTGCAGCTCGCGGATGGCCTCCTTGAGCTGGGGGATGGACGCGCTCACGTTGGGCAGCTTGATGATGTTGGCCTCCGGCCGCTGGGCCAGGGCGCCCAACTCGGCCAGGTCGTCGGCCTGGCGCTGCTCCGGCCGCAGGCGCTCCGGGAAGGAGGCCAGGATCCGCCCGGCGACGGAGATGTCGCGGGTCTCCACCACCACGTCGGCGGCTCGGGTGAAGGCGTTCACCACCGGGAGCAGCGAGTAGGTGGCCAGCATGGGAGCTTCGTCGGTGTAGGTATAGATGATCTTGTCCTGGGACATGGAACGGTCCTTCCAGAAGAGTTGCGGCTCGCCGGACCCGGTTGCGGCCGGGTCCCTTTGTCGATGCTTCAGAGTAGCAATTAATCAGGCGAGCGACGCTCCGCCCCCACCCGGCGGGGCCTGCGCAGGCCGTCTCAGGGCCGGACCGGCTCGCCCGCCAGGGCGGTCACCCGGAAGCGGCGCGCGTCCGTGGCGCTCGCCAGCGCCACATCCAGGCCACAGTCCGTGGTGGTGGCCAACAGGGTCCAGAGCGGGTCCCCGCTCAGGGCGGCCTGCTCCACACGATAGGCCCCGGCGCCGGCCACGGGCCGCCAGTCCAGGCGCAGGCCGGCCCCCGTCAGGACCAGTTCCAACCGCGGGGCAGGCGGCAGCGCGGGCAGAAGGCCACCGAGCTCGAGCTCGTCCACGGCCCAGCCCAGTTTGTGCGTGTTGGCGTCGCAGACGAAGCCCAACCGCAGCTCCAGGGACTCCAGCCCCTCCGGCAGCTGGAGCAGGTGCTGGCGCCAGCCGTGGGTGCCGCTGAGCAGGCGCTGGGGCCAGACCAGCGGGACGTGGTGCGTGGACTTGAGGAAATGGGCGGCGGCGGGGACGAGGGTCGCGTCCTGCCACTGCCCGTCCGCCGTCCGCCACTGGACCAGTCCGCCGTCGTAACACGAGTCCGGCGCCTGGCTGGAGACTTCCGCCTCCAGCCGGCTCCAAAAGGCCAGCACGGGCGCGAGCAGGCCGTCAGGGATGGTCAGCGGCTCGAGTTCCAGCCAGGCCGCGCCGCTCGGCGCGTAGACCGTGCAAGCGGCGCCGCCGAAGCGCCAGCCCAGGCCGGCGCGAGCCAGGCAGGCCTCGCGGCGCCACTGGTCGCTCCCGCCCCCGAAGGCCGCGTGGACGGCCTGCTCCGCGTCGTCGAAATCCAGCCGCGCCACGGGTTCGCGCACCAGGGCCGTGAGCAGCGGAGTCAGCGTGCTGGAGCGGTCGGCGGGCTGGTCCTCGGCCCGCACCTGGTACCAGCGGCTCTCCCCCGCGGCGCCCGGCGCCAGCAGACCCTCGTACCAGCCGTCTCCCAGGGCCGTCATGGGCGTCTCGGTCCACTCCAGGCTGTCCGCGCTGCTGCGCAGCGTGACGGCGGCCAGGGGCGAGTGGTCCGTCACCCGCGCCCGGATGAGCGTGGCCTCGCCCGGGCGTAGCAGGCGGCGCTCCTCCAGCTCCACCACGGGCGCCAGCTGGTCCACCACGTGCAGGCGCACGCTGTTGGAAAAGCCCGAGACGCGGCCCTGGGCGTCGCGCGCCCGCAGGACAAGGCTGTAGTCCAGCCCCGGCGTCAGGCCCGTCAGGTCCACGCCGCGCAGACCCGGCCAGCACAGGCCGGCGCTGTTGGAACGGGTCACCACCCGGGCGCCGGGGCCGATCACCAGCGCCGTGTCCACGTGGACTTCATAGGTGTCGAAGAACACCGAGCGGCTGGGCTGCCAGCTCAGCCGCGCGCCCGTGGGGCCCAGCTGCAGGGCCGTCAGCTGCGCCGGCGCCGTGGGCGGCAGGGAATCATCGAAGACCGCCAGACTGTCCCGGGCTTGGCGCAGCGCCCGCACCCAGGGCTGCTGGAAGGCCCAGGCCGCGGCGAAATTCCCCAACGCGGCCACCACGGTGTCCGGTCCGCAGCCATAGTAGGCCGCCGCCCCCAGCCCGTGGGCGGGCGCAGGCAGCTCGTCCACCTCCAGGTGCAGGATGCGCTCCAGGTTGTCGCACTCAGCGTAGCCCGCCCCGTAACTGGCCGTGAGCTGGCAGTTGGCCCCGTAGCCCGGCAGGCTGCCGGCGGCGGGGATCTGCACGAGCGAGTCCGGCGCACCGCCCTCCACCAGCACGGGGTAGAGCGAATTGCTGGAGACATAGTCCTGCAGGCGCCACTCGCCGTGGGTCCAGCCCAGGCTGTCGGCGGCGAAGACCGGCTGCCCCAGGTTGCCCAGCAGACCCTTGGAGCCGCCGCCCGGATCGAAGAGCACGGGCAGGTGGATGCGGTTGGACGGTCCCGCCGTCAGCACGCAACTGGTGAGGTTGCGGTGGCTCAGGTCGTCGTAGCTGTGCAGCTGCAGCACCAGCTCCTGGCGGCCCAGCGCGCGCTGATAAGCCAGGAAGGCCGTGTGCGCGGCGGCAAAGGGCAGGCGGCAGTTGCGCGACGGATCCGAGAGCGAGGCGCTGTTGGTGTAGGCCGCGGCGCTGCCCGTGTAGGCGACCTCGCGCCCGGCGCCGTGGATCAGCAGCAGGCCGGCGTCCAGCGCCAAGAAGGCTTCCAGCCCCAGATAGGGCGTGGGGAAATCGTCGCAGGGATGGGGCATCTCCACGCAGAGTTCGGGCCGCGTGGCCGCCGGGTTGAAGACGAAGACGCCCCAGCCCTTGACGAAGCCACCCACCACGTCGTCCTGGGGACCGGGGGACAGGCCCGGATCCACATGGGTGGAATCCAGCGCTTCGCGGAGCAGCCAGAAGTCGCGGCCCAGGCTGCTGTCGCTGAGCTGGGCCAGCTGGTAGCCGCAGCCCGGGCTCTCCTCCAGGCGCAGCGCCGCGGCCGCGCCCTGGTCGTCCAGCAGCAGCCCGGTGAGTTCGCCGAACAGGGCCAGCAGGCTGTCGCCGCCGGCGTCCGCGGGCACCAGCTGGAAGCCGCCGAAGCCGTTCAACTGTGGATCCAGCTGGGGCGGCGCGTAGGCGTTGTAGCCCGGCCGGGCCACGTTCTCGCTGACGTGGCTGATCCAGTTATCGTAGGCGCAGCCGGTTGCCTCGCCGGCCAGGAAGCCGCGCAGGGTGCCGGTCTCCATCAGAATTTCAGCCGAGAGAGGTCGAACTCCGGCCAGCAGGAAGAGCAGGCCCACCAGTGGGCCGCGGATAGGGCTGAGGACCCGGCGGAGTTCCATCATCACGATGCTGCCTGTGCAAATTGGCGCCGCGGGGGCGGGCGGCGCGGGAGCTTGGCATTCCAGCTGCCGGGAGACAAGCGACGCGGTGGCCTTTCTCCGACCGCACCGTCTCAGGCGGAGTCGCCGTCCGTCTGCTCCAGCCGGCCCTGCCAGAGGTATGTGCGGGTCTCCGCGACGATCACGCCCTGCAGCAGCACCAGCGAGACCAGGTTGGGAATGGCCATCAGGCCATTGGTGATGTCCGCCAGGTTCCACACCACAGGCAGCGAGAGCACGGAACCCGCGAACACGGCCCCGGTCCAGAGGATGCGATAAGGCATGACCACGCGCGGCCCGCCCAGGTACTCGGCGGCCTTCTCGCCGTAGTAGGACCAGCCCAGGATGGTGGAGAAGACAAAAGTCAGCAGGCCCAGCGTGAGGATGAAGGGCCCCACCACGGGGATGTCCGCGAAGGCCGCGCGGGTCAGGCTGGCGCCGTCGAGGCCCTGGGTCCAGTGCCCCGAGTTGACCACCACCAGGCCGGTCATGGCGCAGACCACCACCGTGTCCCAAAAGGTGCCCGTGGACGAGACCAGGGCCTGGCGGACGGGATTGCGGGTCTGGGCCGCCGCGGCGACGATGGGCGCGCTGCCCAGGCCGGACTCGTTGGAGAACAGCCCGCGGGCCACGCCGAAGCGGATGGCCTCGCGGATGCCCGCCCCCACGAAGCCGCCCAGGGCCGCCTGCCCGCTGAAGGCCGTGCCCAGGATGAGCTGCACGGTCTCCGGCAGGCTCGCGCGGTGCAGCACCAGCAGGTAGGCGCAGCCCAGCACGTAGAAGACGGTCATGAAAGGCACCAGCCACTCGCAGGCTCGGGCGATGCTGCGGATGCCCCCCAGGATCACCACGCCGGTGAGCAAGGCCAGCACGACGCCGGTGAGCGGGGCGGAGAGGCCGAAGCTTTCCCGGGCCAACCCGGCGATGCTGTTCGCCTGGACCATGTTGCCGATGCCGAAGGCCGAGACGGCGGTGAGCGCGGCGAAGACCAGACCCAGCCACTTCCACTTGAGTCCCCGCTCCAGCACGTACATGGGCCCGCCGGCGAAGCCCCCGCCGGGGACGCGCACGCGGTACTTCACGGCCAGCAGGGCCTCGGCGTACTTGGTGGCGATGCCGAACACGCCGGTGAGCCACATCCAGAGCACGGCGCCCGGCCCGCCCGCCACCACGGCCGTGGCCACGCCGACGATGTTGCCCGTCCCGATGGTGGCCGCCAGCGCCGTGGTCAGCGCGCCGAAGGGCGAGATCTCCCCCGCGCCGTCGTGCCGGCGCTGCAGGCTGAGGCGGATGCCCGTGAACACGTGGCGCTGGATGAAGCGCAGGCGGACGGTGAGCAGCAGGTGCGTGCCCAAGAGCAGAATCAGGAGCGGCGGACCCCAGACGAGATTGCCGAGCTGTGACAACAGGCTTTCCATCCGCTCCACGGGCGCCTCCTCGAGCAAGAGCTGATTGATGACTGGAATGCGGCCGCTCCCGCCCCCGGGGCCGGGCGGGATTCGCCGCGGATCGGCTGGCACAAGGAAAGGAAGGCCGGGCGTCCGGCCAAGGGCGGGTGCGGGGAACAGGCAAACGCGCCCGGCCGAAGCCGGGCGCGTGGAGGTGCAGACAGATCGGGAAGGTCGACGAGGCTAGTTGTTCGCGCCAGCCTGGCGGACCGGCTGGCTCGCCGCCGCTCCGCGGGTGCCGGGCCGCAGGACGTGGAAGCCGCCGCCATGCGGGCCCGTCAGGTCGCAGTCGCCGCCGCCCATCTGCCCGAAGCCCTTGCCGCCGCTGCCGTCATGGGCCGGAACGTAGTCGGGATCCTGGCCGTTGGGAATCCCGTCGCCATCGGCGTCCGGCGCGTTGTCGTTGAAGCCGTCGCCGTCCTCGTCCACGAAGCCGCCGTTGCCGTTGCCGCTGCCGTCCTGGGGCGGCAGGTAGTCGGGATCCTGGCCGTTGGGAATCCCGTCGCCATCGGCGTCCGGCGCGTTGTCGTTGTAGCCGTCGCCGTTCTCGTCCACGAAGCCGCCGCCACCGTTGCCGCCGCCGTCCTGGGGCGGCAGGTAGTCGGGATCGAGGCCGTTGGGAATCCCGTCGCCGTCCGCGTCCGGCGCGTTGTCGTTGTAGCCGTCGCCGTTCAGGTCGATGAAGCCCGACCCCTGCTGGTTGAATCCACCGTTGCCGTTGGGCTGAGCCGAGACCGCCGTCGCCAGGGTGCCGAGCACGAGCGCGGCGAGCAGGAGCTGGAGTTGCCGATTCATGATGTCCCTCACCAATTGGATGTTGTGAAGGCGCGACCTCGTGTCACGTCGTCGTTGAAAAGGGTTTTGGCAAGCCGCGTGCCAATTGCCGTTGTCCGGCGTGATACAATCCAAACTCCATGAGCGGCGGACACATGGCCAGCGCACCGCCCCTGCCCGTTTGCCGCCTGCACCCAAGCGCCGGGCCCGGGTCCGACTTCCCGGTCGCCCCATCCAACCCCCGGGTCGGCCGGATGGGCGGCGCGGCCGGCCGTCCCCAGACAGGCCGTGTGTTATGTTGGGGCCGGCCCCACTGACTGCGGACCCCCGACACGAGGACGCGCGCCCATGCCGCCTTTCCCGCTCATCCGCCGGTTGAATCCCCTGCGCGGCTCCCGGACGGCCCTGCCGGCGGTGATCGGTCTGCTGACCGTGATTCTGCTGGGAGTGGGCCTGCTGGACTACCTGCGCGTGCGGCGGCTGACCCTGCGGTTGGCCTCCGACCAGGCCCAGGTGCTGGTGCGGCACGTGGAGCGCTCCACGGCCCGGGCGGCGCTGGCCGAGCAGTATGTGAAGGACGCCCTCAGCGACCAGCTCTTCGCCGTCTCCAATCTGTTGGAGGAGTTGACGACGGGCGGATCGGCCGGCATCGACTGGAGTGGGCTGGCCCGACGGGCGGAAGTGGACCGGCTGGACCTCTTCGATGCCGAGGGCCGCTGGCGCGCGGGCAACCGGGGTCCGGGCCGCCTGGATGAGGACTTCCAGGGCGCGGGAGCGCCGGACTCCCTGACCCGCGCCGGCGGCCTGTTCACGGATTCGCTGAGCGGCCAGCGCTACTTCGGCGTGGTGCGCCGCCTGCCCCGCGGGCAGCGGCTGCGCGTGGCCGTGGACTCGCGTCAGCTGCTGGCCATCCGGCGCACGGTGGGCATCAGCGCGCTGCTGGAGGACCTGGCGAGCCACCCCGAGGTGCGCTACGCCACCCTGGACTCGCGCGAGCAGCTCATCGCCGCCACGCCCCGCCTGCCCGACTGGGTGGAGCGGCCCGGCGACCCTGAGCATGACCAGGCGCTTGAGGTGACGGCCTTCGAGACCGTGACCCTGGACAGCCCGGAGGGGGCGATCTTCGAGGCCCGCACGCCCTTCGGCAGCCAGCCCGGCGTGGTGCTGCGGCTGGGAATCGTCAATCCCGGGCTGCGCCAGATCCTGGCCCGCGCGCGCTGGGCCATCGGACTGCGCACGCTGCTGGTGCTGGCCCTGGCCGGCGTGCTGCTGGCCTTCATCCTCTCCCGGCAGTCCGTCCGCCTGCTCTCGGGCGAGAAGCGGCGCATCGAAGGTGAGGTGCGGCGGCTGGAGGCGGAGCGCAGCCTGCGCGAGCGGCTGGCGGCGATGGGCTCGCTGGCCGGCGGGGTGGCCCACGAGATCCGCAACCCGCTCAACACCATCGCCATGGCCGCCCAGCGGCTGGAGTTCCAGCTGGATCCCGTCCGCCACGCCCAGCTCTATGGAGAGATCGTCCAGTCCATCCGCCGGGAGGCCCAGCGCATCGAGCGGATCGTCGGCGACTTCCTGCAGTTCGCCCGCCCGCCCGCCATCAACCGGCAGCCGCAGGATTCCGCGGCCGTCTTGCAGCAAGTGGTGGAGACCTTCGCCAGCCTGGCCCAGAGCCGCGGCGTGGAGTTCCGGGCGGAGCTGGCCGAGCTGCCGCCGCTGCGGCTGGACGCCGACGCCTTCCGCCAGGCCGTGCTCAACCTGCTGCTCAACGCCCTGCAGGCCCTGCCCGAGACAGGCGGGCGCGTGATCCTGGCCAGCGGCACCCGCGAAGGCTGGGCCTGGTTCTCCGTGGCGGACAACGGGCCGGGCGTGCCCGAGGAACAGCGCCGCAAGATCTTCGACCTGTACTACACCACCCGGGCCAGCGGCACGGGCCTTGGCCTGCCCCTGGTCCAGCGCTGCGCGGCCCAGCACGACGGCCACGTGGACGTCTCGGACACGCCCGGCGGCGGCGCCACCTTCACGTTTTTCCTGGAGATCCCCGCATGAGCCCCTTCACCCTGTTGCTGGCCGACGACGACCGCCCCCAGCGCGAGATGCTGGCCGGCTCGCTGGAGATGAACGGCCACCGGGTCCTGCAGGCGGAGAACGGCCGCCAGGCCCTGGAGCTGCTGCAGGCCGAGTCCGTCGACCTGCTGCTCAGCGACCTGCGCATGCCCGAGCTGGACGGGCTCGAGCTGCTGCGCGCCGCGCGCAAGCTCAATCCGCTGATTCCCGTCATCGTGATGACGGCCTTCGGCAGCGTGGAGGACGCGGTGGCCGCCATGCAGGCGGGCGCCTTCACCTTCATCACCAAGCCCGTGGAACTGCCCGCGTTGTTCCTGCTGCTGGAGCGCGCCCTGGAGGTCCGCCAGCTGCGCGAGGAGCTGCGCGAGCTGCGCACGCGGCTGGGGGAGGACCTGCTGCCCGGCGTGGTGGCCCAGTCCCCCGAGATGCGCGAGGTGCTGAGCCTGGTGGCCCGGGCGGCGCCCTCCCGGGCCTCGGTGCTGATCCTGGGCGAATCCGGCACGGGCAAGGAGGTGATCGCCCGCGCCCTGCACCAGGCCAGCCCGCGCCGCGAGCAGGCCTTCGTGGCCGTCAACATCGCGGCCATCCCCGACACCCTGGTGGAGAGCGAGCTCTTCGGCCACGAGAAGGGCTCCTTCACGGGGGCCGTGGCCGCCCACGCGGGCCGCTTCGAGCGCGCCGCCGGCGGCACGCTGTTCATCGACGAGATCGGCGACATGCCCCTGCACGGACAGGTCAAGCTGCTGCGCGTGCTGCAGGAGGGGACCTACGAACGAGTGGGGGGCAACGCGCCGCTCAAGGCCGACGTGCGCGTCATCGCCGCCACCCACCGCGATCTGGACGCGGAGATCCGCGCCGGGCACTTCCGCGAGGACCTCTTCTACCGGCTCAACGTGGTGCGCATCACCCTGCCGCCGCTGCGCGAGCGCAAGGCCGACCTGCCGCCCCTGATCGACCTCTTCCTGGAGCGCGCCGCCCGCCTGAACGACAAGGACGTGCGCGGGGTGGAACCCGCGGCCCTGGACCGGCTGATGCGCCACAACTGGCCGGGCAACGTGCGCGAGCTGGAGAACGCCGTGGAGAGCGCCGTGGTGCTGGCCCGCGGCAGCCTGATCGGCGAGCGCGACCTGCCCGACCGCGTGCGCGGCCTGGTCACGCCGGACGCCGGCCAGTGCTTTCCCGGAGACGACCCGGCCCTGCCGCTGGGCGAGCGCGTGGAGCGCTTCGAGCGCCACTTCGTCCTCAAGGCCCTGGAAGAGGCCGGCGGCAACAAGACCGAGGCCGCCCGGCAGCTGCAGATGTCCGACAAGAACATCCGCGACCGCCTGAAGCGCTGGGGCGGCTGACCCGACGAAGAGGTCGGGTGGCCGACCCCGCGGTCGGCCTGGGGGCGACGCGCGGCCCGACTGTGGCGGGATGTGCTTGCCGGTCAATCCGTGAACGCGCCGCCGGGCTGGCATGGAGCTTGCTCTGCAACGGCCAAACAGGAGTCCCGCCATGAAACTCCCCCGCCGCCTGCTCAGCCTGCTGACCCTCTGCCTGGTCGCGCTGGTCTCCCTCGGCGCCGGGGGCCGGCGCGGACCGGCCTTCGTCGATCAGGACGGGGACGGCTTCAACGACCTGGCCCCGGACACGGACCGCGACGGCATCCCCGATTGCGTGGATCCGGATCAGACCCGCCTGCGGGTGGGCACGCCGCGGCGCGGGCCGGGCGGCCAGGGCACACCTTGGCGCGCTGGCGCGGTCCGCCCGGACAGCCTGGCCCGGGACAGCCTGCTCTATCGTGGTTGGTACGACTCCCGCGCCCGTCAGGGCTGGGGCCCGGCCTGGCAGTGGCAGCACGCCGGCCAGGGCGGGGCGGGCTGGCAGGATCCGCTGGCGCCCTGTCCCCAGGGCGGACGCTTCCTTAACGACCCCAACGGACGCAACGGCTCTGGCGGTGGCAACGGCGGCGGCAACGGCGGCGGTCACGGCCCGGGCGGCCACTGAGCATGAAAGCGCCGGGCCTGCTCCGCCAAGGGCTCCGTCTGCTGGCCCTGCTGGCGCCCCTGGCGGCCCACGGGCTGCCGGTCCCGGCCCTCCAGCTCGGCCTGCAGTCCAGCTGGACGGACAACCTGCTGGGCGACAGCCTGGCGCTGGCCGATCTGGGCGGGACCCTCTCCCTGCGCCTGAACCAGCCCCTGAGCCCGCTGCTGGGGCTGGAGGCGGGCGGGCGTCTCACGCGGCTCAGCGACCACGGCGAACTGGGCGAGGCCAACCACACCCTGCAACTCAACCTGGGCGCGGGCGGGCCGCTCTTCGAGAGCCTGTGGGCCCAGGCGGGCTGGTTCCGCCAGCACTACCAGGACGACTACGATCTCTACGACCGCGACCGCCTCTTCGTGGTCCTGGGTGCACGCCGACGGCAGGGCGGCCGCCTGCTTCTGCGCGGCCAGTTCCTGGCCTCGGCCACCCGCTTCCCCTCCGTCCCGGACAGCCTGGACGCCGACTACCGCGACCTCTCGCTGGCGCTGGGCGCCAATCTGGCCCTGGATCTGCCCCTGGCCCTGGACCTGGAGAGCGGCGTGCAGCTGCGGCGCTACCGGGAGCTGGACCCGCCGGTGGACACGCCCTGGCTCTGGACCAGCCTGCGACTCTCCCGTCCGCTGGGCGAGCGCACGGGCCTGCGCCTGCTGACCAGCCGGCGCTGGCAGCTGGCGCCGGGCGCTGATGACCTGCTGAGCCTGACCGAGAGCGGGCTGGATCCGGGCGAGCTGTTGTGGGACGGCTGGCAGGTGGAAGCCGGTCTGCAGCGGCTGGGCCGGCGCTGGCGCTCCAGCCTGACCGTGGGGTGGCTGGCGGCGGACTACGCCGCGGAACCGGGCCGCTCGGCGCGGCGCGACGAGAGCCTGCAGACGGCGCTGGCCTGCTCGCGGATCTGGTCCGTGGGAACAAAAGGGTGGCAGCTGCAGGCCTCGCTGGAGGGCACCTGGCGCCGGACGGACTCCAGTCTGACCTATTATGGGGCCATCACGCGCAGTCTGGCGGCCGGACTGACCCTGCGCACCCCCTGAGGAACTGGGCGGCGGGCTACTCGGGGTCCGCGGCCGGCAGGTCGGGATAGAGCCGCTCCACGCAGGTCGGGCAGAGCCCGTGGCTGAACTCGGCCTCGGAGTGGTCGCGGACGTAGATCTCCACCTGCTGCCAGTAGCCCGAATCATCGCGGATCCGCTTGCAGCCGGCGCAGATGGGCAGGATGCCGCTCAGGGTCTTGATCTCCTCGACGGCCTGGCCCAGCTCGGCGAGCTTGGCGGTCAGGGCCAGCTGCAGCTCGATCATCCGCCGGCCCACCTCCAGCCGGGCGCGCAGTTCGCCCGGATCGAAGGGCTTGACCAGATAGTCGTCGGCCCCGGCGTCCAGCCCGGCGATGATGTCGGGCGTGTCCGCCCGGGTGGTCAGCATGATGAGGTAGAAGGGCCGCGTGGCGCTCCGCTGCCGGACGCGCCGCACCACTTCCAGCCCGTCCATCCGCGGCATCATCCAGTCCAGCACGGCCAGCGCGGGGGCGTCCGGCTTCTGCAGCTCGTCCCAGGCGGCCGCTCCGTCGGCGGTCTCCAGCACCTCGTGGCCCTGGGATCGCAGCACGGCCGCCAGCATGACCCGCGAGGTGAGATCGTCTTCGGCGATCAGGATGCGCACGCTGGGGTCCCCGCTCAGGCCACCAGGTTGAGCTTGCGCAGCTCGCCCAGCAGCTCGGCCTTGTGGACGGGCTTGCCCAGGTAGGAATCGCAGAGGTTGCGGTAGGCCTCGCCCACGTTCTTGATGTCGCCCAGGGCCGTGGTCATCATGATTTTCGCGCCCTGGCCAGGCTGGATGCCCCGGCTCTCCTCCAGCTTGCGGATCTCCTTCAGCGCCTGCTGGCCGTCCATTTCGGGCATCATGATGTCCAGGCAGATCAGGTCGTAGGGCTGGCTGGTGACCAGCGCGATGCGCACAGCCTCCACGGCCTCGCGCCCGTTGACGGCGATGTGCGTGGCTCCATAGCCCTTGAGCAGTTCCTGCAGCAGCAGCCGGCTGGTGAAGTCGTCTTCCACGATCAGGGTTTTCATGACACGATCCTCACTGATGAATCACTGGGTCTCGGGTAGTTATCGACATCCGCGCGGTCACTCCTTGAGCGGCGCCGACTCGGCTGTGGCCACCCGGCGCAGGGCCTCGAAAGCGTCCTCCAGCCCGGCCAGGCCCGCCCGCACGGTCGCCAGGTCGCCGTCGCGCGCCGCGCGCTCCAGCCCGTGGGCGGCGCCCTGCAGGCCCTCGGCGCCCACGTTGGCCGCCGCGCCCTTGATGGTGTGGGCCTGGCGTTCCGCGCCCGCCGCGTCGCCCTCCTCCACGTAGCCGCGCAGGGCCTGCAGCTGCTGGGGAATGTCCCCCAGGAAGGCCGTCATGATGACCGCGGCCAGCTCGCCGTCCTGCAGCAGGCGCTCCAGCAGGGCGGCGCGGTTCCAGAGCAGCCGGTCCGGCGGGGTGGCGCCCGGTGCAGTTTCGTCGCGCTCTGGCGCGCCCGCGGCTTCCGGCCGGGGACCGCCCTCGCCCCGGCCCCGGGGCAGCCAGCGCTCCAGCGCCATGGCCAGCGCCCGGGGATCCACGGGCTTGGTGACGTAGTCGTTCATCCCCGCCTCCAGGCAGCGCTCGCGGTCGCCCTGCATGGCGTGGGCGGTCATGGCGATGATGGGAACCGCCGGATCGCGGACGCCGGACTGGCCGGCGCGGATCAGGGCCGTGGCCTCCAGTCCGTCCATCTGGGGCATCTGGACGTCCATCAGCACCAGGTCGTAGGGGATGTCCGCCAGCGCGCGCAGCACCTCTTCGCCGGTGGCCACCGCGTCGGCGCGCAGACCCAGTTTCGCCAGGATGCCCTGGGCCACCTGTTGGTTGGTGGGATTGTCCTCCGCCAGCAGGATCCGGGCCGGCCGACCGGCCAGCAGCCCCGGCAGCGGGCGGATCGGCGGCCCGGCGGCCGCCCGCGGCGGACCCGCCTCCCCGGCCAGCCGGCCCAGCCGGACGGTGAACCAGAACTCGGAGCCCTGGCCCGGCGCGCTCTCCACGCCGATGCTTCCGCCCATCAACTCGGACAGCTGCTTGGAGATGGCCAGCCCCAGGCCCGTCCCGCCGTAGCGGCGCGTGGTGGAGGCGTCCACCTGGGTGAACTTGTCGAAGAGCTGGTCCAGCTTGTCCGCCGGAATGCCGATGCCCGTGTCGCGCACGACGAAGCGCAGGCGCACGTCCGCCGGCCCGGCGTCGTCCGTGGGCAGCTCCTCCTCCAGCAGGACCCGCACCGTCACCGAGCCGGCCGGCGTGAACTTGACGGCGTTGCCCACCAGGTTGGTGAGGATCTGGCGCAGACGGCCGGGGTCGCCGCAGAGCCGGACGGGCACCGCCGGATCCACGCTGCAGCGCAGTTCCAGGCCCTGCTCCTGCACGCGCACGGCCAGGGTGGCGGCGAAGTCGTCCAGCAGATCCTGCAGGTCGAAGTCCAGCCGCTCCAGCTCCAGCCGGCCGGCCTCGATCTTGGAGAAGTCCAGGATGTCGTTGATCAAAACCAGCAGCGCCTCGCCGCTGCGGCGCACGATCTCGGCGTAGCCGCGCTGCTCGGCGCTGAGCTCCGTATCCAGCAGCAGGCCGGTCATCCCGATCACGCCGTTCATGGGCGTGCGTATCTCGTGGCTCATGTTGGCCAGGAACTGGCTCTTGGCCGAACTGGCCATCTCCGCCTGGATGGCCAGCTCCGTGGCGAAGAGGTACTGGGACTCCATCCGCGAGTTGAGCACGCGCAGGGCCTCCTCGTCGCGCTTGCGCTCGGTGATGTCCCGGCTGATCCCCAGCAGGCCCACCAGGGCGCCGTCGGGTCCCCAGAAGGGCGTTTTGAGCGTGTCCACCAGGATCCGCCGGCCGTCCGGGAAGGTGATCCACTCGTCGTTGCGGTGGGGCTCGCGGCTCGTGAGGATCCGGCGGTCGTACTCCAGGAAGGACTCGGCCACCTGGACCCCGAACAATTCGACGTCGGTGCGGCCGACGATCTCCTCGCGCGGGCGGCCGGCGAATTCGGCGAAGCGCGGGTTGCAACCCAGGTAGACGCCGTTCACGCTCTTGAAGAAGACCAGGTCGGGCATGGAATCCAGCAGCGAGGTGATCAGGGCGGCCTGGCGCTTGAGTTCGGCCTCCGCCTGCTTGCGCTCGGTGATCTCGTGGGCGTAGCCCGTGGTGCCGACGATCACGCCCGCCCCGTTGGTCACGGGCGTCTTGAAGGTCTCGAACCAGCTGGTCTGGCCGTGGCGGAAGACCGGCTCCTCGACGTGGATCCCGGCCTCCCACTGCATCACGCGCGCGTCGTCGGCCGTGTAGCGCTCGGCCAGCTCGGGCGGCCAGACCTGTTCGTCCGTCAGCCCCACCACCTGCTCGGCGCTCTCCTTGCCGCAGGCCTTGGCGAAGGCCGTGTTCACGGCCAGGAAGCGGCCCGCGCGGTCCTTCAGCCAGACCAGGCCGGGCTGGTTCTCAATGATCGCGTGGAGGGCCGAGTTGCGGCGGGTCAGCTCCGCCTCCGCGCGCTTGCGCTCCGTCAGGTCCAGCATCACGGTCAGGTTGTACTGCCGGCCCTGGCTGGTGATCAGTTCGCCCGAGAACAGGCCGTCCAGGATAGAGCCGTCCTTGCAGCGGACCTGCAGCTCCACGTCGGCGATGCGACCCTCCGTCCGGAGCTGGGCGGCCACGGGCGCCGCGCTCTCGGGCTCAACGAAGAGGCCCAGCTCGGCCACCGTCCGCCCCAGCACCTCCTCGCGCCGGTAGCCGGTCTTGGCCAGGAAGGCGTCGTTGACGTCGGTGAAGCGCCGCTCGGGCAGGGACGTCAGCGCCATCAAGGCGGGATTGCTGCGGAACAGGCGCTCGAAACGCTGACGGCCCTCCTCCTCCACGCTCAGGTCCTTGCTGACCCCGAACACACAGTCCACGCCGTTCCACTTGCCGGCCCAGATACGGGTCTCCACGGGCAGCAGGACGCCTTTCCGGGTGGAGAGCGGCAGCGGGCAGCTGCTCCGCTCGCCCCGGAACATGGCGGTGAAGATCTCCGCGGCCTCCGCTCGCCGCTCGGCGGGGTGCAGGTCCAGCATCTGCATGGTCTGCAGTTCGTCCGGCCCGTAGCCCAGTTTCTGGGTCACGGCCTCGTTGGCGAACAGGATCCGCCCGTCCGGCGTGCCCACCAGGACCATGTCGCTCATGGAGCGGAAGAAGGCGCGGAAGTTGGCCTCGCTCTCGCGCAGGGCCTCCTCGGCCTGGACGCGCTCGCTGACGTCCGTGTCCGAGCCCCGATAGCCGCGCAGGCTGCCGTCGGGATCGAAGAGGGGAATGCCGTTGGTGGAGACCCAGAGCCGCGCGCCGTCCCGGGTTTCCACGAGGTTCAGCAGGTTGACGAAGGCCTCGCGGCGCTCCGCCACCTCCTGGACCCGGGCCAGGAACTCCGCGCGCTGCTCCGCCGGACACAGCTCGTGGCGGTGCCAGTCCGCCAGCAGCTCGCCGGGCTGGTAGCCCAGCAGCTCGGCGGCCACCGGGCTGACGTAGGTGAAGCGGCCTGTCAGGTCCACTTCCCAGGCGCAGGTCCGGCTCTGGCTGGCCAGCTGGTTGTAGCGCGCCTCGCTCTCGCTCAGGGCCGCGCGCCGCTGGTGGTCCAGGCTGACGTCGCGGAAGACCAGCACGGCGCCGATGACCTCCCCCGCCGCGTCGCGGATGGGCGCGCAGCTGTCGGCCACCCGGCGCTCGCCGCCGTCCCGGTCCACCAGCACGGCGTGCCCGCTGCCCTCCACCACCGCGCCCTCGCGCAGGGAGCGCTCCAGAGGCGGCTCGGCCGACTCGCCGCTGCGGCTGTCGATGATCCGGTAGACCGCGCGGCCGGGCTGACCCAGGGCCTCGGCGGCGGACCAGCCGGTCAGGCGCTCGGCCGCGGCGTTGAGCAGGACCACGTCGCCCCGCCGGTCGCAGGCGATGACGCCGTCCCCCATGGAGGCCAGGGTGGCGGAGAGCAATTCGCGGCTCTTGCCCAGATCCGCCTGCTGGGCCCGGATGCCCGCGTCCGTGCGCCGCAGCAGGACGTAGAGGAAGCCGAACAGGCCGCTGAGCAGGGCCAGTCCGGCGCCGGCGGCGAAGAGCAGCAGGCGGCGGTGCTCGGCCTGGCTGGGGGACAGGTCCAGCATGGCCAGCAGGTGGCCGGTCTCGCGCCCGGAGGCGTCCCGAAGCGGCACCGAGAGAAAGCGCAGCACGCCGCGGGTCCGCTCCGCTCCGCTGGGGTCCATTCCGGCGTTGATCCGCTGCGCGGCCTGCGCCGGCAGATTCCGGCCTGAGGTGTAGACCAGCACGTCGGCGGGAAACTGCTCCCAGTCCGCCGGCCGGCCGAGCTGGCGCATGCCGGCCTCCCAGCCGGCGCGTTCCAGCGCGTCCTTGCGGATCAGCACGGCCAGTTCCAGCCCCGGCTGCCGGTGGATGCCCGCCAGGACGTCCTCGATCTCCTTGCCCAGCTCCAGGAAGCCGATCAAGCGCCGGCCTTCAAAGACCGGCCGCACCACGCGCAGGGTGTAGGTGCCCAGGGGGCCCACCTCCAGGCCCGCCACCATCCGACCCGTGCGCCGGGCCTCGCGGGCCGTGAAGCGCTCCAGCCGGTCCCCGCGCTCGTCCGGATGGTGGACACGCAGCAGGCACTCCAGATCCGGGCTGATGAAGGAGAAGTGGGTGAGCGCGTGTTCGGCCTTCAGGCCGGCGAACACGGGCGCGGAGTGCTCCAGCAGGCACTGCCAGTCCCGCTCCGCCAGTGCCTGCCGCAGGTCGGCATCCAGAACCAGCACGCCCTCCAGCGCCAGCAGGCTGCGGGTTTGTTCGGCCAAGGCGCGGGAGAGTTCGCTGGAGGCGTCCTGCAACACGCGCCGCCCGGACTCCCGCAGCCGGCTGTCCTGCTGCAGGGAAAGCAGCGCGCCCATCCCCGCCAGCAGCAGCAGCAGCACGCCGGCCAGCGGCAGCAGCAGGCGCCGCAACACGGGTTTGGGCGTCACGGGCGCACGCCGCAGGGAGACCAGCACCACGGCCACCACGCCGCAGAGGGTGAGCAGCAGGCCCACGGGCAGGGCCGCGCGCGAGGCCACCTCCCAGCTCCACGCGCCCGCGTCCACGTCCTGGCCCAGCACGGCGACCGGCCGGCCGCTGACGGGATCCAGCAGCGGAATCAGGGCCGAGACCCAGCGGCCCCAGCGGTCCTGAACCGGGCCTTCCACCCGCCCGACCCCGTTGTCGAACAGTGCGCGCAGCTCGGCGGAGGCTTCCGGGTAGACCTCGCCCGGGAGCGAGCAGTCCTCGGAGCCGGCGGGCTCGCTGTCGACCAGGAAGATCAGCCTGCCGTCCGGACGGCGCGCCAGCAGGTAAAGGAAGCGGCACTGCGGGCTGGCCTGGCGCAGGCCGGCCAGCTGCTGCTTGAGCTGGTGATACACGGGAGCGTCCTGATCGGCCGGGCCGCCCGAAAGGGTCTGCACCTGGGCCAGGTCGATGGCCTGGGCCATCAGCCGCGCCTGCTGGAGCAGCGCCTCGCGCATCTCGCGGTCCGCCTGGCGCGCGGCCCACCCGCTGAACAGCCCGGCCAGGCCGAGCAGGGTGCCCAGCACGCCCACCAGCCAGAGCCGGTGGGTGCGGACGCGGTCGTAGAAGCGGAACCAAGCACTCATTCCCGAACCCCGGTGGAAGAACGCGGCCTGTCGTCGCCCGGAATCCAGCGCTCCGACCCGGCAGGGCGGTCGGGTCGCGAGTCTGGGGGGGGCGGCTGTCCCCAGCATGATCGGCCAGCGGCGGGGCCGGTTCCACTCCACGGTGCGGGAAGGCCGGGCGTGGAGAACTCCGCCGAAATCCTTAGTCTGGCCCGCGGCCCCGGGTGGCGGTGCGGGCTCCCAGCTGCGCCGGCTCCGACGGGAACGCGAACCCCGGCCCTGGTCCAGGACCGACGGACCCCAAACCCAAGCGAGGACCCCGCCATGCAGATCACCTTGAGCCCGGCCCAGGCCACGCTCTTCGACCACGACCCGGAGGCCGCGGGGCGGGCCCTGCTGGACGACCTGCAGGCCCAGGCCCGGCGCCTGAGCGCGCGGGGCGGCTACATCAGCGTCTACTTCGACTATGAGAGCGTGGAGATCCTGCACCCGGACGGGCGCGTGCTGGCGGTGGTGGAGGCGGATCCCTGGGCCGAGGAGCAGAAGGAGCTGGCCCGGCGGATCTTCGCCGCGGCGGACAGCGAGGACGTGGTCTCCCGCGAGGCCGCCGCCGCGCTGGTCCAGTCCGAGTACGGCGACGCCCACCCGGAGTGGCGCAAGGTCCAGTACGGCACGGCCCTGGCCGAGCAGATGGGCTGCTGGCAGGCCTACGCCAGCCTCTGCGAGTCCCGACCCGACCGGCTGGGCGAGGACGAGGCCGACGAAGCGGTCGCGGACGAGTAGCGCCCGGGCCGGCGCCTACTTGCGGCCCTTGCCGCCGCCCTTGCCATTGGCCTTGCCCTTCTTGCCCGACGACTTGGACCTGCCCGGGCCGCCGGACTTGCCCTTGCCGTGGTGATCATAGACATGCTTGCCGCGCTTGAGTTCGTGGAACGCGGCAGAACCCGGCTTGATGCCCAGGTGGTGGGCCAGTTCGCCCCAGCCGCGCCGCCCGCGCGCCTCGTACTGCTCGATGATGTAGAGCGGCGGATGGTGGCTGACCTCCCCCAGATAGAACACGAGGTAGGCGTCGGCGGGCTGCGCCACCCGGCCCAGCACGAACTGGACCTGCAGCTCGTCCACGCCGAAGCGTGAGCCCAGCCGGGTCCGGAAGGCCCCGGGATCCGACGACGCGCTGAGGTTGAATTGGGCGGCCCAGGCGAGTTCCGCCGCCCGGGCGGGGGCGGGTGTCCAGGCCAGCAGGGCGGCCAACAGGCCGGCCAGCAGCCAGCGTCCGGTCCAGGTGTTCATGAGGATCCTCTCAAGGTTGTGGCCGTCGGGCAGGGCGGCGCCTCAGCCGGAGCGCGACGGGAGCATTGCGCTCCAGTACGCCAGAAAACTTAGCTTATTTTTTATGCTCTTAATTATTTATTTGTGTTGATATATGATACTTTATTCTATGCGAATTCACGGAACGTTCATTCGGTTTTAGTCTAAGACAATCGCTTGCATGACAGCCAAGTGATTGACCATCTTACACTTGTTCCGATCGGGTGGAAGACTCGCCAGAGCGCTGGCTGCGCTGCCAAGCCGGCTACCGACTGCGTGCCCGTGGAGTCTCAAGACAGAACCCGTCAACTGATCTGCCGCAACCAGATACAAGAGGAATGGATCATGCGATTTTCTGCACTACTGCTGCTGACCGTCCTGGTCGGCCTGAGCGGCCCGGCCTGGGCCGGCAAACTGGGGGTGGGCGTGATGGTGGGCGAACCCACCGGTCTGAACGCCAAGGCCTGGCTGGACAACAGCCACGCGCTGGACTTCGGGGTGGCCTGGTCCCTGAACGACCACGAGCGCCTGCACCTGCACATCGACTACCTGTTCCACAACTTCGCGGCGCTCAAGGGCAGCGGCCTGGACGGCAAGCTCGCGCTCTACTGGGGCCTGGGTGGACGCCTGCAGGTGCGCGACGAGTACCACGACAACCACGGCAACGACCACGACTACGACGGCGAGGACGAGCTGGGCGTGCGGATCCCGCTGGGCCTCGACTGGGTCCTGCCGCGCGCACCGGTGGATTTCTTTCTGGAAGTGGCGCCCGTGGTGAATCTGGTGCCGGATACGGACCTGGACGTGGAAGGCGGGATCGGCGTGCGCTTCTGGTTCCGCTGAGCGCGGCCGGCGGCCCGCGGGGGAGCGCAGGCTTCTCCCCGGGCCGCGGCGGGCCCTGTGTTCCGCCGGGATCGTGACCTCAGCGCGTGTCGGTCAGGCCCCGGCCTCGAGCCCGCCTGAGGTGTCCCGCTGCGCGACGGCCCGGTCGCGGATGGCACCGTAGCTCTTGAGCTTGCGATAGAGGGTGGCGGAGCCGATGTGCAGCTGCTCGGCCGTGCGGGTCTGGTTGCCGCCGTTGACCTCCAGCGCCGCCAGGATGTAGTCCTTCTCCACCTCTTCCAATGAGCGCACGGCCCCCTTGCTGGCCACGGGCGCGCTGAAGGCCTGGCGGACCTCCTCCGGCAGGTCCTGGAGCCCAATGCGCGTGCCACTGGCCAGGGCCACGGCGCGCTCCATGGCGTTCTCCAGCTCGCGCACGTTGCCCGGCCAGCTGTAGCGCAACAGCTGGTCGGCGGCCGCCGGGCTCAGGCCGGCGATCTTGCGTCCCATCCGCTCTGCCGACTCCACCAGCAGCACGCGGGCCAGCGGCAGGATGTCCTCCCGGCGCTCGCGCAGCGGCGGCACCAGCAGCTCCACCACCTTCAGCCGGAAGTAGAGGTCCTGCCGGAAGTTGCCCAGCGCCACTTCGCCGGCCAGGTCGCGGTTGGTGGCGGCCACGATGCGCACGTCGATGGACGTGCTCTTGTTCTCCCCCACCCGGCGGACCTCGCGCTCCTGGAGCACGCGCAGCAGTTTGACCTGCATGCCCGGCGAGACCTCGCCCACCTCGTCCAGCAGCAGGGTCCCGTGGCCGGCCGCCTCGAAGAGGCCGGGCCGGTCCGTGTTCGCGCCGGTGAAGGCGCCGCGCACGTGGCCGAAGAGCTCGCTCTCCAGCAGGGCCTCGGGAATGGCGCCGCAGTTGATGGCGATGAAGGGGCCGGCAGCGCGGGTGGACTCCTCGTGCAGGAAGCGCGCGATGCGCTCCTTGCCCGTCCCGCTCTCACCGCTGACCAGCACAGTGGCGTCCACTTTGGCCACCCGGCGCGCCAGCTCCACCAGCACCTGCATGGGCCGGCTGCGCGTGACCATGCCCGCCGGCTCCGTGTGGTCGCGCACGACCTTCTTCAACACGCGGCTGTGCAGGCGCAGCTTGTGCTCCGCGGCCTTGAGGGTCTCGGTGACCCGGTGCAGGGAGACGTCCAGGCTCTCCACCAAGCGCAGGGGTTCGTAGAAGACCATCTCCTCGGCGCGTTCGGCGCCCCACTCGGCCCGGGTGCGCCCCTGCAGGTGGCAGCCCACCTGGCCCTTGCCCATGCAGCGGTCCTCCAGGACGAAGATCTCCTCCCCGGCGACGAAGCTGTGGTAGCCGCTCATCAGGCCGCAGATGGTCCAGCAGACGGCGCTCTCGGAGCGGCCGAAGTGCAGCAGGTGCTGCTCGGCCTCGTAGGAGGCCAGCAGCATCACGCCCTTGCGGCTGAGTGGATCCTCGCACTCGGGTTCGGAACGGAACAGCCCCGCCAGATTGTTGAGCCGCGAGCCCGCCCGCCGCCAGTCATTCTTGTGCGGCCAGTTGTAGCCGCCTTTCAGCGCCTCGGCCATGCGCCAGCCCTGGGCGAAGCCGAACTGGGTCAGCACGGTGCGCGCCGCAGTCAGGCCGAAATTCTCCACCAGGTACTTGCGCAGGATGCCCATGGCCATGGCGTCCACGATGAGCGCGCGCTGGCCGGCGAAGCGGATCAGGCCGCCCTCCGGGTCCAGCTCCAGCAGCTCGCGGTGATGTAGATCCTCCACCCGCATGATGTCCTCCGTCGCATCGAATTGGAGGACAAGCTACCTCAATTTGATGGAACAGGGCTTCTCGCTGTGAAATAAATCTTTGTAAGTGCATGATCCGCTTTGTGATTATTCTTTGGCCCGAATAGTGCAAGGAAGCCCTCCAGGAACGAGGGGCCGGGGGCGGCCGACACGGCCGGCCGGCCGACCAGGCCCGCCGCGTCGCCCAGGCGCCCGCCCCTTCCCCCTTCCGGACGACCGGCCAACCCCGGGTCCGTCCCGACTTCGCAACGCCCTCCAGCGTCCGGCCCCGGCGGACCGTCCTGACCGCCCGTGGCTCCGCTGGACTTGAACGACCCCGCGCCGCACGCAACACAGGACCGCACCATAACCGCATTGAAGGAGAATCCCCATGCGAATCCCATCCCTCAGCAAGCTCCGGGCCGTGGCTCTGGTGGCGACCGTCGCCCTCCTGGCCGTCGGCTGCGCCAGCACGCCGCTGCACACCGAAGCCTCCACCTCCGGCATCCGGGCCGCCGAATCCCTGGGCGCGGCGGACGTGCCCGAGGCCCTGCGCTACCTCCAGCTGGCCCGCGAGGAGCTGTCCCGCGCCAAGGGCCTGTCCCAGAAGAACGACCACGCGGCCGCCAATTCCATGCTGCTGCGGGCCGAGGCCGACGCCGAGCTGGCCGTGCTGCTGTCCCGCGAAGACGCGGTGAAGATAGAAGCCATGGACGCCATCGAACAGGTGCGCCACCTCCGCCTGAGCAACCGCTAGACCCCGGCCGACCTGGCCGTCAACCAAAGGAATCCTCAGATGAAACTTTCCCAGATGCTCTCGCTGGCCGCCTGCGCCGCCCTGCTGGCCGGCTGCGCGGCCACCATTCCCCAGGAGCTCTCCTCGGCGCGCCTGACCTATCAGCGCATCAACACGCCCGAGACCGCCGAGCTGGCCCCCGTGCAGCTGCAGAAGGCCAAGGAAGCCCTGGCCGTGGCGGAGAACTCCTTCATGCTGCACCCGCGCTCCGAGACCACGCGCAACCTGGCCTACGTGGCCCAGCGCAAGGCCGAGATCGCTGCGGCCACCGTCTCCCTGGACGACGAGCGCGAGCGCACGGCCCAGGCCCAGGCCGATCTGGCCCGGACCCAGGGCGAACTCGTCCGCGAGACCCAGCAGGACCTGGACAAGTCCCAGGTGGAGCTGGCCGCCGCCGAACGCAAGGGCGAGCTGGCCGAGAACAAGTTGGACAGCGCGCAACTGGCGCGGGCCGCCGCCGAGCTGCGGGCCGCCACGGCCATGGCCGAACTGGCCAAACTGGCCGCGGTGAAGAACGAGCCGCGCGGCATGGTGATCACCATCTCCGGCAGCGTGCTGTTCGCCTCCAACCAGTCCGTCCTGCTGCCCTCGGCGCGGGAGCGCCTGGATCAGGTGGCCAAGGCCCTGCTGGCCGAGGACGGCCGCAACCTGATCATCGAGGGCCACACGGACTCCCAGGGCACCAACAGCCACAACCTGACGCTCTCCCAGGCCCGGGCGGACCAGATCCGCGACTTCCTGGTGGGCAAGGGCTATCAGGCCAGCCGCATCCAGTCCAACGGGATCGGCGAGGTGCGGCCCGTGGCGGACAACGCCAACGCCGAAGGCCGGGCCAACAACCGGCGCGTGGAGATCATCATCGAGCAGAGCCAGCGCACGTCCACGCAGTAGACCGGCCGGACAGACCGGCTCCGGGCCCGGCCCGGAGCCACAGGCGAAGGAGAGCGAGATGAACCTGGATCAAGCGGCCGGCAAGTGGGAACAGCTCAAGGGTCGGGCCAAGATGGCCTGGGGCGAACTCACCGACGACGATTTCACGAAGGCGGAGGGCTCCGCGGACAAGCTGTTCGGAGTCATCCAGGAGAAGTTTGGCGACGATCGGGAGACCATCAAAGCCAAGCTCGACAAGGCCCGCAAACACTAACCGGCGCGGGACGCGGCGCCAGCGGCGCGGCGTCCCCACGTCCAGCCGAAGGGAGACCCACCATGTTGACCATTCTGGTTGCCGTGCTGCTCGTCCTGCTGATTCTCAAACTGATGCACACCTCATAAGGGGCGGCGCGCCTGCGCCGCTGGAAGGGAAGGGTCGAGACATGCTGTTCACCATCGCCGTCATCCTCGTCGTGCTGTGGGCCCTGGGACTGGTGACCTCGTACACCATGGGCGGGCTGATCCACATCCTGCTCGTGCTGGCCATCGTGGTCGTCCTCGTGCGGGTCATCCAGGGCCGCCGCGTGATTTGAAAGGGGTGGACTACACCTATGCCCACAAGTCCGAGTTCATCAAGAGCATGAAAGAGGACCTGGCCCTGCTCCAGGACGAAGTGGACCGGCTCTCCGGCAAGATCGAGCGCTCCAGCGGCGCGGGCAAGGCCGAGGCCGAGAGACAGCTGGTCGCCGTGCGCGCCCAGTGGAAGACGGCCAAGAGCGAGCTGGAGCAGGCCGAGGACGCCCAGGAGGCGGACTGGGACCGGATGCAGAGCGGCTTCCGGAAGTCCCACGGGGAGCTGAAGCGCTCCATCGAGACCATGCGCCAGTGGCTGGCCGACAAGATCGAACCATAGTGGAATCGAGGTCAGGGCCGGCGCATCCCGTCCGGCCCGACCGATCGGAATTGTGGGGATGTGGGGAGAGGCCCGGCGCCCGCCGGGCCATCCGCGTGTCCGGTCAGGTGAACCCAATCCCGTGGACAGGTCGGCGCAGCAGCGCCCGCCGCACGGTTCGCAAAGGAGCGCCATGATGTCCCTCAGTCGCGCCACGGCACGCCACCACGACGGGCGCCAGGGCCAGGATCTGTGGCAATCCTTCCGTCCGCCGGATCCCGCCGATCCCTCGGCGGGGGGATTCGGATTCCTCTCGTCGCTGGAAGAGAACCGCCTGCCCCCCGGCGCCCTGGTGGGGGCCCGGCCGGTGCTCGACATGGAGATCCTGACCTACGTGCGGGAGGGCGTGCTGGCCCAGGACGAGTCCTCGGGAAAGACAGGCTTGCTGCTGGCCGGCGAATTCCAGTGCCGCGTGCACCGGCGCGGCAGCCGGCTGCGCGAGCGCAACGCCTCCGCCTCCCGCTGGGCCCACGCCTTCCGCCTGACCCTGCGGCCGTCGCGCGCCGGCCGCACCCCGACCTGCGAGCAAAAGCACTTTCCCAGCGCGGACCGCCGGGGCTGGCTCTGCGTGGTGGCCTCGCCGAACGGTCGGCTGGGCTCGCTGCTCGTGCACCCGGACGTTCAGCTCTACTCGACGTTGATGGATCTGGGCCAGCACCTGGTCCACCAGCTGCCGCCGGGCCGGATGGCCTGGCTGCACGTGGTGGAGGGGGAGATCGCCATCGGCGACCTGGTGCTCACCAGCGGCGACGGGGTGGGGGTCACGGCGGAAGCCGCGGTCTCGTTCACCGCCCGGCTGGAGTCGGAGATCCTGCTGCTCGATCTGGGCCCGGATCCGCGGGCCGTCTGAACCTACGCGTCAGCGCAAGTGGGGCGGTCGGTCTCGGGTGTTCCGGGAGCGGCCGCCGCCAGGATCCGTCTCCCGGCTTTGATTCGGGGTCTCAGTCTTTGGACACGTGGTGTCGGCTTCCCGGAGTCCGGGCCGCCAGCCACTTGTAGGCGCCGTAGCCGGTGGAGATCACGGCCACCGCCACGCCCGCCGCCATCAGCAGGCTGGCGGTGGAGACCACCAGCGCGCTGGCTCCCGCCACGGCCACCGTCACGGGACCCACCGTCAGCAGCAGTTTGCGCTCGCGGACGGGGTCCTTCTGCCCATCAAATTCATCCATGAGTCATCTCCTGGTTAGTGGACCGCTGCCCGCGAGCGGTCCGCCGCGCTCAGCCGATCCGTCGTTCAAGCCGACGGGCTCCACCCGATCCCCTCACCTGGAGGAACACGGCACCCGCCCCGGGTTCCGCCGCGCCACCGCAATCCGGTGGCGCGACGGGCGGACCGGTCATGGACCCGTCCACTGAAAGCAGCGGGATGATGCGCGCCTTGCGGCCGGGTGGACACAGCACCCAACGCAGGTCCCGACACTCACGCCCGGGGCTCAATGGTTCGTCCCGGGGCGCCACTCTCCGCGGTTCACGTCGGAATCCCGCGGACGGCGGACCTGGCGACGTGGCCGGCGGCTGCCGGCCAGGCCGACGGGTGCCCTCGGTGCGAACCATTGCCCCACAGTCCCCCCCACAGTCTCCTACAACAGCAACTTCCACAGCTGGACCGGACCACCGGTCAGCACGGGTTCCGGGTAGAATTCGCGGATCAACACGCTCAGCCACTCGCGCGAGGTCTCGATCTGGCTCAGGCGGATGCCCGCCGGCGGACCACTCAGCACCTCGTAGTGGCCGATGCGTACCTGGATCGGCGTCGTCTCGCCGGCGGGCAATAGGTCCAGCAGAATGGTCTTGGCTTGGGAGTCGATTTCCAGCTTCAGCATCTTGCCGAACCTTTCAAACGCAACGTTGATCAGCGCCTTGACGACGAACTCGGTGAACATGATCTGCGCTTTCAGACTCCAGGATGGAGCGGATCCGTCAACCTCAAGCGAGTGAATGCGCCAGGGGATCCGGGTCACCACTCTTTTTGCGGACGTCCTCTTGTCTACGCTCGACGCGGGAGACACCCCCATCCCGGCCTTCCCCCGCCTTGCGGGGGAAGGTGTCGACCCCCCGATTCCAGCCGGACCGCCCATCGGTGCCAGGAAACACGACCTGCGCGACCCCTTCCCCCGCAAGGCGGGGGAAGGCCGGGATGGGGGCGAGAGCCCGAGAGCATGCACCCACTCGCGACGGCACCTGTGGTCCACTTCTTGACGGATGAGTCTCCTCAGCGATCCGATTTGGGTGGCCAGGGGCCATCCGGCGACAGGCGCGGCGGATCCTCCGGCGGCTTGCGCCAGCTCTCCAGCAGGACGGCCGTCAGGGTGAAGGTCAGCGGCCCCAGGATCAGGCCGGAGGCGCCGAAGAGCAGCAGGCCGCCCACCACCGAGATGAAGGCCACCAGGGTGTGCTGGTGCAGACGCCGGCCCACCAGCATCGGCCGCAGCAGGTTGTCCACGCCGCCCACCACGATCCCGCCCCAGAGGGCCAGGATCAGGGCGCGGCCCCACTGGCCCGCCAGCAGCAGGAAGAGCGCGGCGGGCACCCAGATGATAAAAGCGCCCAGCACGGGGATCACCGAGAGCAGGGCCATCACCACGCCCCAGAAGAGCGGGGCGGGCAGCCCCAGCCACCAGAACATCAGGCCGCCCAGCAGGCCCTGGATCAGGGCCACCGCCAGGGTGCCGTAGACCGTGGCGGAGATGGTGTCCCCCAGGCGCTCCAGCAGCCGGTCCATGTCCACGCGGGACAGGGGCGAGGCGGAGCGCAGGACCTGCAGCGCCGCGACGCGGTCGCGCAGCAGGTAATAGAACAGGTAGAAGGTCAGCCCCACCGCCGCCAACTGGATCGCGGAGCCGCGCAGGACGGAGCCCGCCGCCGCGCTCATCCAGCCCACGAAGGCCTGGATGGTGCCCGGCAGGTCGATGCTCTGCCGGACCCACTGGGCCACGGGCGCCAGCCGCGGCCGGGCCTCGAGGGCGCGCAGCCACTCGCCGGATTCCACCTTGCCCCGCACCAGCTCGGCCCCCAGGATGGACTCCTGGATCAGCCGCTGGCCCACGAAGACCACGGGCAGGGCCACCAGCAGCGCCACGACCAGCACGCAGAGGGCGGCGGCCAGTCCGGGACGTCCCAGCCGGGCCTCCAGCCAGAGCTGGAGGGGCGCGAACAGCACGGCCAGGGTCAGGGCCCAGACCAGCACCGAGAGGAAGGGCAGGGTCAGCTGCCAGCAGATCCAGAGGCCCAGGATCGTCGCGGCGATCAGCACGGGCGTCTGCACGCTGCCGCTCAGGCGGCGGTCGTCCACGATGGGTGCGCCGCGGCGCCGGGTTCCGGGGTTCAGCATGGGGAGCATTTCCGCTTGTCAGCCGGGCCGGCTGCGCCGCGGCTCCCACAGGGAAACCGCGACGCGTCGGCCACCGGCTCTGCCGCTATTTCAACCGGTAGCTGATGCCGCCCAGGATCGCCCAATCCCACTCGGGATCGACGACGTTGTTGTCCGTGTACCTGACCTGCAGCTCGGGGCTGAAGGAGAGGCGGTTTTCCAGGTAGTAGATGAACGTGCTGTTGAAGATCGCGCCCATCAGGTCCTCCGCGCCGGTGGCGGTGACCATGTCGTAGTTGACCGTCAGGCCGTTGTACCAGTCCACGCGGTTGGAGATCTCATAGTCCACGCGCAGGTTCTCCTGCAGGTTGTAGACCATGTCGTCGGCGAAGACCGTGGAGAGCGAGAGCCGGTTGCTGAGCTGCAGCACCATGCCGATGGGCAGGTGGTTCTCCAGCCGCGCCACCAGGTTGGGATCGCCGCTCTCGCCGTTGTAGTCGGACAGCCGGGCGCCCACGCCCACGCGGGCCGACCAGCCGTGCCAGCGCTGGGCCGTGGGCTCGTCGATCACCTCCTGGATGCGCAGCACGCCCATGGCGCCCAGCGTCTCACGGGCCAGCACGCCGCCGGCGGCCAGGACCTTCTCCATCTCGCCGTACCAGTACTTGCGGTATTCCACGTTGCCGTAGGTGCTGCGGAACTCGGACTCGCGGTCGATGATGGCGGCCAGCTGCAGCAGGGCGTCGTCGGACAGCCCGGCCGTGGTCACGCCGTACTTCTGGAAGTCCTCGTCCATCCGCACGGCCTGCTTGAGCACGGTGGCGTTGATGGTGCGCCCGTAGCCCATGCCGGCCTCCACGTCCACGCGGGGATCGTCCGCGCTGTCCTGGAAGGCCAACTTGCGGTAGTCCACGCTGGCGCCGCCGTAGACGAAGACCTTGACCGCGTTGCTCAGGTACTTGTCCAGGTTGGTGGCGGCGTTGACGTCGAAGGAGTTCTCCGTCTCTGCGCCGTCCGCCGTGCCGCGGCTGTTGCTGGCGCTGGCCGCCCCGGAGATGTTGTAGCTGAAGGGCAGGGAACGCAGAGCCAGCCAGTAGGTGCCGGAGCCGCCCACGTTGTAGCCCACCTGGGTGGTGTCGCTGGAGTTGCCCACCGCGTTGAAGGTGCCGTTCAGGTAGGCCTGCTGGGTGGTGCTGGTGGGGAAGGTGTAGTCCAGCAGGGAAATGGCCTGGCCGGGCAGGGCCAAGGCGCACGTGGCTGCCAGGGCCAGGTGAATGCTTGTGATACGTCTCATGATCGACCTCTCTGATTGTGGCATGGACATGCCGTCTGCCGGGGCCGGGCATTCCCGACCCAGGCCTGTGGGAACGTGGTTCTGCACTCGTGGGGAGCGGATGACGGAGCTGGCGCGGTCTGGGGCGTCAGACGGGGGCCGGATCCGCTTGGGTCGTGGCGCGCGTGGTGCCCCACCGCCTCCGGAGTCTCCAGGCCGACATGCCCGGAAGCGGTGGGACCACGACTCACACACGTGTCGGCACGGGGGTCCCGGCGCGACAGAATGAGTACTGCAGGATCCGTGCCAACTCGTTACACATTGTCTGTCATCGTGTTTCAAAGTGAAAATGGGCGGACGCCGACCTCAGTCCATCAGTTTGAGGGAGCCCGCCCATCAATTCGACCGGATGCCACCCCGCCGGCGGACGCGGGGCGGATCAGGCTCACGCGCGCCCTTCGCAGGGTCCGAAGCGCACCTCGACTCGGTGCTCGCGGGCATCGTCCTGGAGGTCCAGCCCCGCCCCGGCCAGCGGCCGGCCGTCCAGGGTCAGCCGCACCGGCCCCTGCTGCGCCGGGTCCTGGACGTACTCGAGCACGTAGAGCGTCCGGCAGTAGCGGTAGTGCACGCGGAAGGCCGTCCAGCCGGCCGGCACCCGGGGCTGGATGTGCAGCGTGTCCACCCGGCGCTCCAGCCCCAGCACGACCTCGTGCAGCAGCTGGTAGTACCAGCCCGCCGCCCCCGTGTACCAGGTCCAGCCACCCCGGCCCGCGTGCGGCGGCTGGCTGTAGACGTCCGCCGCCAGCACGTAGGGCTCCACCCGGTAGCGCTCCACGGCCGCCGGGTCCAGCGTGTGTTGGATGGGATTGAGCAGGGCGACCAACGTCGCGGCCTGCTCCACGCGGCCGGCCAGCGCGAAGGCCTGGGCCGCCCAGATGGCGGCGTGCGTGTACTGGCCGCCGTTCTCGCGCACGCCGGGCGGATAGGCCTTGATGTAGCCCGGCTCCAGCGGGGCCTGGTCGAAGGGCGGATCCAGCAGCTGGACCAGCTGCAGATCCTGCCGCACCAACTGCTCCCAGACCGCGTCCAGGGCCAGCCGGCGCCGGCCGGGATCGCCCACGCCGGCCAGGGTCGCCCAGGCCTGGGGCAGCAGGTCGATGCGGCACTCCGCGCCGGCGGCCGAGCCCAGGGGCTGGCCGTCGTCGAACCAGGCGCGCTTGTACCACCGGCCGTCCCAGGCTTCGAGATCCAGCTGGCGGGCCAGACCGGCGGCCGCCGTCCGGCACTCGTCGACCAGCCCCGCGTCGGCGCGTGCTTCGGCCAGCGGGATGAAGCGGCTCAACACCTGATGCAGGAAGAAGCCCAGCCAGACGCTCTCGCCGCGCCCCGCCTGGCCCACCAGGTTCATGCCGTCGTTCCAGTCGCCGCCGCCCATCAGGGGCAGGCCGTGCGCGCCCAGGGCCAGGCCGTGGCGCAGGGCCCGCACGCAGTGCTCGTAGAGGGGGCCGGCCTGGTCGGAGCGGCCCGGCAGGTCGTAGTAGCTCTCCTCGCCGGGGCCCAGCGTCCGGCTGGCCAGGTAGGGCACGACCTCGTCCAGCACGCCCGTGTCCCCGGTGAAGGCCACGTAGCGCGCGACGGCGTAGGGCAGCCAGAGGAAGTCGTCCGAGCAGCGGGTGCGGATGCCCCGCCCGCCGGGCGGGTGCCACCAGTGCTGCACGTCGCCCTCCGCGAACTGGCGGCCGGCGCAGCGCAGGAGCTGCTCGCGGGTCACCCCGGGCAGCTGGTGGAGCAGGGCCAGGCAGTCCTGGAGCTGGTCGCGGAAGCCGTAGGCTCCGCCCGACTGGCTGAAGCCGCTGCGGCCCCAGAGGCGGCAGGCCAGGACCTGGTAGGGCAGCCAGCCGTTGAACAGCACGTTCAGACCGGCGTCCGGCGTCTCGGCCTGGAGCACGCCCAGGGTGCTCCGCCAGAAGCGCCAGACCTCCTCCAGCGCCAGGTGCGCGGGCCCGACGCCCCGGTGGCGCTGGACCAGGGCCGTGGCTTCCGCGCTGCTGCTGCCGGCCCCGAGGATGAAGACCACCTCGCGCTCGGCGCCGGGCTCCAGCACCACGCGGGTCAGGATGGCCGCGCAGGGGTCCAGGCCCGCCCCCAGCCGTCCGCTCAGCTCGCGCAGCCGGACGGCCGCCGGGCCGGACGGATCGCCGTTGCGGCCCAGACACTCGGCGCGGTCGCCGCTGACGCTGCGCAGGGGCTCGCTGCAGTCGAAGAAGGCCACGAAGCCCGAGAACTCCTCGCTGTAGGCGTTGCGCGCCAGGATCGCCCCGGTGAGCGGCTCGCGCTCGGTCACCACGTGGGGCGCGTGCCGGCTGCGCAGGTCGCCCAGCACCCAGTCCACGGAACCGAACACGCTGAGCGTGCGCGGGCGCCGGCCCGCGTTGCGGATCTTCAGCGCCAGGAACTTCACCGGCGCGTCCACGGCCACGTAGGTCTTGAGTTCTGTCACCAGCCCGTCCTCGGCGTGCTCGAACACGCTGTAGCCGAAGCCGTGGCGGCAGGCGTAGGCGCTCTCCCCCATCCGCGGCCAGGGCATGGGGCTCTGGAAGCGCCCGCTCTCCTCGTCGCGCAGGTAGAGCACCTCGCCCGCGGGATCGCTGACGGGATCGTTGCTCCACGGCGTCAGGCGGCCCTGCTGGGCGTTGCCGAACCAGGTGTAGGCGCTGCCGCTCTCGCTGACCACGGTGCCCAGCCGCGGGTTGGCCAGGACGTTCACCCAGGGCGCCGGCGTGTGCGTGCCGGGCGGAAGGTCGATGATGTACTCGCGCCCGTCGCGCGTGAAGCCGCCCGTGCCGTTGGAAAACAGCAGGTCGTCCCGCGGGGCGGCGGGGGCGGGGGCCGGGCCGGGCGCGGCGCGGCGCACGGGGGGAAGCATCAGCGCCCGCCCGGGTTCCCGGGTCCGCCGCCAGCGCTCCAGCTGTCCGCCCAGCGAGCCGTCGGCGTCGCGGATCACCACCCGGGCCACGGCCTGCAGCAGCACGCGGTCCTCTTCGGAGAAGCTCTCGATCTGCCGCACGAAGACGCCGCCCGGCTTGTCCAGCAGGTGGGCCTCGGGCCCGGCGGCGATGAGGTCCAGCAGCTGGTCGCCCAACTCGCGCCGGTAACTCGAGGCGTCCTCGTTCCAGATCACCAGATCGGTGGCCAGCCCGCGCGTGCGCCACCAGGCGTGGGCCTTGAGCAGATCCTGCACCAGCTGGAGCTTGTCGGCCTCCCCCACGCGCAGCAGCACGATGGGCAGGTCGCCCGGGATGCCGAAGCGCCAGAGTCCGGCCTGGCCCTTGCGGTTGCGGCGCAGGATGCTGCCCGGCGCCCGGAAACTGCGGTGGGCGAAGATCACCGCGGCGGCCAGCTCGGCGTAGCGCTGGACGTCGGCCTCGCTGGCCCCCAGTTGGGCCAGGGCGGTCCGGCTGTGGGTGGGGGCGGCGTCCAGCACGCGGTCCACGGTGCGGTGGTCCTGATACTTGGCGCTGAGCCGCAGCGCGGCCTCGCGCGTGGGAGCCACCCCGAGGATCAGGTCGAAGCGGGCGGTGGCGTCGGGCGCCAGGACGAGCTCGCGGCGCAGCGCGGCGCAGGGATCCAGCACGGCCCCCGCCGTCCCGGAGAGCGGGCCGTCCGACTCCTGCGCCAGCGGATTGCGCAGGCTGCGGCCCCGGCCGATGAAGCGCGCCCGGTCGGTCTCGAAACTGCAGGCCGCCGGATCCCCGCCGCCCAGGGGCAGCAGGCAGAAGAGCCAGGGCGGCCGCTCGTCCGCCGAGCGCGGCCGGCGCGTCAGGAGCACGGTGCCCAGCTCGGGGCAGAGCTCGCTCTGCACGAAGAGGTTGCTGAAGACGCGGTGCAGCTCGTCCGCCGCGCCGGGGGCCAGCACGATCTCGGCGTAGACGGTCAGCGAGAGCCGGCGCTCGTGCGGCGAGCGGTTGGTGAGCCGGATGCGGCGGATCTCCAGGTCGTCCTCGATGGAGACGGCGACCTCGGTGTGGGTCTCCACCTGGTCGTCCTGGCGGCGGAACTCCGCCCGGCCCGGCGAGAAGACGGCCTCGTACTTCTGGCCGGCGCGCAGCGTGGGCTGAAAGGTGGTGGACCAGCCGTGCCCGCTCTGCAGGTCGCGCACGTAACCGAAGACCCCGTGCGCCTCGACGGTGGGATCCTCGCGCCAGCGGGTGACGGCCAGCTCGCCGAAGCGGCTGTAGCCCGCGCCGGCGGCGGAGACCATCACGTGGTAGCGCCCGTTGGAGAGCAGCTGCACGTCGGGCAGCGGCGTGTTGGGATTGGTGAAGGTGCGCAGCGCGGACGGGGCCGCAGGGAGCGCGACCCGCCCCGAGGCCCGGGCTTCCCGGGCGTGCGGGTACATCAGCACGCCGGTGCGGGGCACGCGCTCCAGCAGCAGCAGGGCCGCCGCGTGGAACTCGGGGATGCTGAGGAAGCGGCGCTGCATCAGCGGCCCCAGCAGGGCCTGCCCGAGGGCCAGCAGGCCCATCCCGTGGTGGTGGGCGAAGAAGGACTGGATCCGCACCTCGCTCTCGCCCTCGTCCAGGCGCGCGGGGGTGAAGTCGACGGCCTCGAAGAAGCCGTAGACGCCCAGCCAGGAGCGCGCGGCCATCTGGCGCAGGTTGGCCACGGCGCGGCGGGGATCCACCAGCAGGGCCAGCAGCGTGGCATAGGGCGCCACCACCACCTCGTCGCCCAGCCCGCGCTGCAGGCCCAGTCCCGGCACCCCGAAGGCCCGGTACTGCCAGGTGCCCTCGCCGTCCTGGACGTTGTAGCAGGACTCCGAGATCCCCCAGGGCACGCCGCGCTGCCGGCCGTACTCGATCTGGCGGGCCACGGCGCCCGTGCAGGTCTGGTCCAGCAGGGTGCCCGCGAAGTGCGGCATCACCAGGCGCGGCATCAGGTATTCGAACATGGATCCGCTCCAGCTGAGCAGCACCTGCCGGCCGTGGGCCGTGGTCAGCCGCCGCCCGAGGGCGAACCAGTGGTCGAAGGGCAGCTGGCCGGAGGCGATGGCCACGTAGCTGGCCAGGCGGGCCTCCGAGGCCAGCAGGTCGTAGACGCTGGTGTCCAGCCGGCGCTCCGCCACCTGATAGCCGATGGCCAGCAACTTGCGGCGCGGATCGTAGAGGAATGCGAACTCGGCGCCGGCCAGGCCCAGGCAGCGCGCGGCCAGGGCTCCGATCTGCTCCAGACGCGCGGCGATGCGCTCCGCGCCCAGCGTGAAGGCCCGGGCCAGCCGCAGCTCCGGCTCGCCGAAGGGCGGCAGGGCCAGCCCAGCGGCCGCCTGGCGCGCCAGATCGGCCAGCCCGGCCAGGTTCTCCGCCTGCTCGAGGGCGGCCCAGAGCTCGGGCGCCACTCGCCCGGGCAGCGCCTCCCCGGACTCCAGCCAGGGGGCCAGCTCGCTCAGGTCGGCCCGCAACGCGCGCACCTGACGCTCGAAGGCCGTGGCCCACCAGGCCGCCTCCGGGCCCGCCTCCACCCCGCAGGATTCCACCAGCCGGGCGGCCTCCGCGCCCAGTCCGGCCAGCCACTCCCGCCGGAACGACAGGCCCGGTGGGCAGGCGCGCAGCCGGTCCCGCAGCGCATCCAGCGGCGGGCCGGCCCCCGCCGGTCCGGCCAGCGGTTCCAGGGTGTCGCGCAGTCCGGCCTGGAGGCCGTCCGGGAGCAGGGGCGCGCCGGCCAGCTCCAGCAGCCCGCTGCGCAGCACGCGGACGTGGCCCGTCAGGTTGCCGCTGTCCACGGTGGAGACGTAGAGCGGCCGCAGGGCCCGGCGCGTGACGGTGTCGTACCAGTTGTAGAAGTGGCCACGGTGGCGCTCGAGCTGCTCCATGGAGTCCAGGGTGCGGGCCGTGCGCTCCAGCAGCTGCCCGGCGCTCAGGTAGCCCAGGTCGTGGGCGCAGAGGTTGGCGAGCAGCGAGAGACCCATGTCCGTCGGGCTGGTGCGGTGGGCCACCCGCGGGCCGGGCTCCTGCTGGAAGTTGTCCGGGGGCAGCCAGTTCTCCTGCGGGCCGACGAAGACCTCGAAGTAGCGCCAGGTCAGGCGGGCCACCCGGCTCAGGAAGCGCAGGTCCGCCTCGCCCAGCCGCGCGGCGGCGGCGGGCAGCGGCCGGCTGATCCACCACGCCAGCAGCGGCGAGCCGAACCAGAGCAGCAGGAGCGGGGCGGCTGCGGCGAGGGCGGATCCGGAGAATCCGGAGAATCCGAGCCCGGCGGCCAGCGCCAACACCAGCAGCGGAACCGCCCAGAGCCGTCCCAGCACGCTCGCCAGGCCAGTCCCGGCGTGCCGCTCCACTGCGGCGGCGGTCTGCCACTCGAGCAGGTGCTGGCGGCTGAGGCCCACACGCCAGAGCGAACGCGCGGCGGCGTCCAGGGCGACGCCCGCCTCCAGCGGCAGGAAGACCAGCCAGAGCGCCGTGCGGGCCAGCCGTTGCGCGGCGGCGCGGGCCACCGTGGCCACGTGCACGGCCAGGGGCAGGCGGGGCGGGACGCGCACCAGCTCGGCCAGGCCGGGAAGCAGCTCGGGCAGGAAGAGCAGGCCCAGCACGGCCAGGGTCCAGGCGCCGGGCGTGGGCAGCACGAACCAGCCCAGCCCCAGTAGCACGGCGTAGGCCGGCGCCACCAGCGCGCGGCGCAGGTTGTCGAAGATCTTCCACCAGCCCAGCAGGGCGATGTCCGGCCGGATCCGCCGCCCGGCGGCGTCCCCGACCCGCAGGCCCAGCCAGGGCGCGATCTGCCAGTCGCCGCGCATCCAGCGGTGGCGCCGGCTCAGGTCGGCCAGGTAGCCCGCGGGCGAGTCCTCCAGCAACTCCACGTCGCTGCACTGGCCCGAGCGCGCGTAGCAGGACTCCAGCAGGTCGTGGCTGAGCACGGCGTTGTCCGGGAAGCGCCCGTCCAGCAACCGGCGGAAGGCTCCCACGTCGTAGAGGCCCTTGCCGATGAACGAGGTCTCCTGGAAGAGGTCCTGGTAGAGGTCCGAGACCAGGTGCGTGTAGGGGTCGAAGCCCACCTGGCCGGCCATCAGCCGCGCGTAGCGGCTCTGGGTGGCGCTGCGCCAGGAGATGCTGACCCGCGGCTGGAGGATGGCGTAGCCGCGCAGCAGGCGGCGTCCCGCGGCGTCCAACAGCGGCCGGTTGAGCGGATGGGCCGCGGCGCCCACCAGGCGCCAGCCCGCGCCCCAGGGCAGATCCGTGTCCGTGTCCAGCGTGATCACGTAGCGGATGCTGGTCAGTTGCGAGACGTCGCCCACGATGCGGCAGAAGGCGTCCCGGTCGCTTCCGCACAACAGGGCGTTGAAGTCCTCGAGCTTGCCGCGCTTGCGCTCGCGGCCCATCCAGCAGCCCTCCTGCGGGTTGTGGAGCCGCGGCCGGTGGAAGAGCAGGAAGCGCCCGTGTGCGTCGTCGCCGTAGCGCAGGTTCAGCTCCGCGATGCCCGCGCCGGCCTGGTCCAGCAGCTCGTCGTCGCCCGCGACCCCGGCCTGGTCGGCGTCGGTGAAGTCGGTGAGCAGCGCGAACCACAGATTGGGGTCGCGGTTGGCCAGGTAGCGCAGCTCCAGGCCCTGCAGCATGGCGGCGATCCGCCCCGGCCCCGTCAGCAGGGTGGGCACCACGACCAGCGTGCGGCACTCGGCCGGGATGCCGTGTTCGAAGTCCATCCGCGGCATGGCCTGGGGCCGGTTCAGGTGGGAGGCCAGCCAGTTCACGCCGGCGAGGGCGAACTGGGAGGCCACCAGCGCCGCGCCGATGCACAACACCGGCAGGGCCCAGCGAGGCGCCTGGCCCGCGGCGGCGGCCAGCAGCAGCAGGGCCGGGACGGCCAGCAGGACCACCAGCCCCAGGTAGGCAATCAGCTTGCCCGCGCGCCGCCGGGAGGGCGGGACGGCGGCCAGCGCCGGCAGCCCGCGCAGCACGCGCTCCAGCTGCGGCCGGCCCTCGTCCACCAGCAGCCAGCCCACGTGGGCCGCCACGTCGTCGACAGCCCGGGCGCACGCCGCGTCGGCCAGCTCCACGGCGGCCCGGGCCACCTGGTTCTCGTCCAGCCGGAAGCGCCGGGCCAGGGCCTCCACCACGTGCCGGTAGGAGTCGCGCGTGGGGAAATCCATCCGCGGGTAGACGCCCGCCGCCTCGCCGCGCAGGATGTGCTCCGTGCGGCTGTGGGACTCGACGAACTCGTGCCACTCCAGCGCGTTGACCAGCCGCAGGCTGGAGATGGTGTTGGCCACCGAGGAATGCGCCGCCGCCTGGCCCTGGCTCTCGGCGCGGATGGCCTCCTCGATGGTCTGGCCCTGGTCCGCCAGCCGCTGCTCCAGCCAGGCCAGCACCAGCGTGGTGGTGGCTCCGCGACCCTGCAGGGCCTGGGTGAACTGGGCGACGAAGGTGGTGGAGAGGGGCGGACCCTCGTGCACCAGGTCCGCCAGCACCTGGAAAGCGCTGTCCTGGCGGTCCGGCACGGCGTCGAAGCGCTGGGCCCAGGCCAGGGCGCTGTCCCGGTGCGCACGCTGCCAGCTCATGTTGACGGTGACCCGGCGCAGGCTCTCCACCAGCGCCAGTCGCAGCATGATGGCCACCGACCAGATCTCCCCCAGGGTCAGGGGCGTGACGGACTGGTAGGCGGTCAGGTAGCGCGCGAGCGCCTCCTCGTCCACGCGCCCGTCCACGTGGGCCACGAACTCCAGGATGATGTCGTAGATGCGCGGCCGGCCGCCGGACGCGCCCCCCGCCAGACGCGGCAACTGGCGGCTGTAGCCGCGGGGGAAATGCAGGCGCGCCAGGTGGACCTGCTCCTCGATCAGCCAGCGGTTGTCCAGCAGCCACTCGGCGGCCAGCGCCATGCGCCGGCCGGCGGCGTGGGCCCGGGAGAGCAGCAGGTGGCAGCGTTCGATGACCCGCTCGGAATCCCACAGCCGCCGCAGCAGGCGATCGTCGCCATGGGAGCGGCCCAGCACGTGGCCGGCGGCCAGGTCGCGCGCATGGAGCTCCAGCTGCTCGATGGCGAACACCGCCCCGTGCAGCGGCGGTTCGGTGGAGCTGGCCCGGTACAGACCCTCCGCCCAGCGCGTCAGGTCCGGGAAGCCGATGGTGCGGGATTCGCCGGCGCCGTGGAAGAGCCGGCGCAAGCGGTTTCCCAGCCCCAGCCGCCGCTTGTCCCGGCCTTCGTCCGGGCCGGGAAAGGTCGTCGTGCGGGTGTTCATGGCGTGCTCTTCCTTGTCTCCGGCCCGCGTTCGCCGGGTTCGCCGCCGCTGTCGACGGGCGGGTTGCCGCGGGCGCGCGGGCGCCCCGGGCGCAGCACTTTCAGCAGTTCCAGAACCGCCAGCGGAAGGGTGCCCAGGGCCAGCAGGAGCAGGCCTTGGGGATAGCTCAGGGGCGTGGTCTGCAGGAAGGCGCCCAGCCGCACGCTGTGCTGGCTCCAGAACTGGAGCCCGATGGAGAGCGCCACCACGCCCACCAGATTGAGGTTGCCCGCCAGCGGGAGACGCCAGACGGGGCGGGTCGCGCTGCGGGCCCCGAAGGCGCGCCAGAGTTCGGCGAAGACCAGCACGGCGAAGGCCGAGCTGCGGGCCGCGGCCGGTCCGGCCGTGCGCAGCGTCTGCAGGTAGACGGCGAAGGCCACGCCCGCCGTGAGCAGGCCGGTGAGCAGCATGCTGCGCAGGAAGTCCCGGTCGGCCAGGCGCTCGCCGGGCGGCCGCGGCGCCTTCCGCATCAGGTCGGGATCCGCGGGATCGGTGGCCAGGCAGAGCGCGGGCAGGCCATCGGTGACCAGGTTGATCCAGAGCAGGTGGATGGGCAGCAGGGGCACGGGCAGCCCGGGCACGATGCAGGCGGTCATGAGGAGCAGTTCGCCCGTGTTGCCCGCCAACAGGTACTGCAGCGTCTTGCGGATGTTGGCGTAGATGCCCCGGCCCTCGGCCACGGCGTGGACGATGGTGGCGAAGTTGTCGTCCGTGATGATCAGGTCCGCCGCCTGGCGCGTGACCTCCGTGCCGCTCCGGCCCATGGCGATGCCGATGTCGGCGCCCTTGAGGGCGGGCGCGTCGTTCACGCCGTCCCCCGTCATGGCCACCACGGCGCCATCCGCCTGCAGGGCGCGGACGATCCGCAGCTTGTGTCCGGCGCTGACCCGCGCGTAGACGGCGGCGTCGGCGACCGCTTTCTGCAGCTGTTCCTCGGAAAGCCGGTCCAGCTCCAGGCCGCTGAGGACCTGTCCGGCGGCGGCGGGCAGCCCGAGTTCCCGCGCGATGGCCCGGGCCGTGTCCGGATGGTCGCCCGTGATCATCACCACGCGGATGCCCGCGGCCTGGCAGGCGGCCAGGGCGTCCCGGGCCTCGGCGCGCGGAGGATCGTGCAGGCCGGCCAGGCCCAGGAAGACCAGGTCGCGCTCCACCTCCTCCACCGTCAGGTCGGCGGGCGCGGCGGACTCCAGGTCGCGCCGGGCGCATCCCAGCACGCGCAGCCCCTGCCGCGCCAGCTCCGAGACGCGGGACTGGATCTGCTCCCGGTCCGCCGGGGCGAGGGGTCGATCGACGCCGTCCGCGCGGCAGTGGGTGCAGAGGGCCAGCAGCGGATCCGGCGCCCCGTTGCAGAAGGCGCGCAAGCCGCCCGCCTCCAGCCGGCGCAGCGTGGTGCTGCGCTTGCGGCCGGAATCGAAGGGGAAGTCGAGCACGGCGGGCCAGCGGGCCTCCAGCCGCGCCCGGTCGGCGCCGGCCTTGCCGCCCGCCACCAGGAGGGCGCCCTCGGTGGGATCGCCCACGCAGCTCCAGACCCCGCCCGTTTCCGTCACCTGCGCCTGGTTGCCGCCCACCAGCCCGGCGGCCAACTCGTCCAGCGCCGCCCGCCAGGCCGCCGCGGACTCCGGCCCCACCGGCTGGACCGCGCCCGCCGGCCCGTAGCCCGCGCCCGTGACCACGTAGTCCTGACCCACGGTGTGGAGGGCGCGCACGGTCATCTCGCCCAGGGTCAGCGTGCCGGTCTTGTCCGTGCAGATGACGCTGGTGGAGCCCAGCGTCTCCACGGCGGCCAGCCGGCGCACCAGCGCGCGGCGCCGCGACATGCGCAGCACGCCCAGCGAGAGCGCCACGGTGACCACGGCCGGCAGGCCCTCGGGCACTGCGGCCACGGCCAGGCCGACGGAGGTCATCACCAGCTCCAGCAGCGGCACGTGGCGCAAGAGGCCCAGCCCGAAGAGCAGGGCCACGATCCCCAGCGCGACCTTCACCAGCACGCGGCCGAAGACCTCCAGCTTGCGTTGCAGGGAGCTGACCGGCTCCGCGTCCGCCGCCTGGATCAGCCCGGCGATGCACCCCAGTTCGGTGTCCATGCCCGTGCCCACCACCAGGGCCCGACCCGTGCCCGCGGCCACGTGCGTGCCCATGAAGACCAGGTTGGCGCGTTCGCCCAGCGGCAGTTCCAGCTCAGCCAGCGGCTCGGGCCGCTTCTCCGCGGCCTCCGACTCGCCGGTCAGGGTGGATTCCACGCAGCGCAGCGAGGCGCTGGCCAGCAGCCGGGCGTCCGCCGCCACCACGTCGCCGGCCTCGAGCAGCAGCAGGTCGCCCGCCACCACGTCCGCGGCGGGCAGCGGGCACACCGCGCCGTCGCGCTGCACGCGGGCCAGCGGGGCGGTGAGCTTGCCCAGCGCGGCGATGGACTTCTCCGCGCTGTACTCCTGCCGGAACCCGCTGGCGGCGTTGAGCGCGACGATGAGCAGGATGGCCAGGGCGTCGAGGCCCTGGCCCAACAGCAGGGAGAGCAGGCCGGCGGCGATCAGGATCCAGACGAGCAGGCTCTTGAACTGGCCCAGCAGGCTGCGCAGCGGGCGGAAGCGCCGGGCGGCGGTCAGCCGGTTGGGACCGTCCCGCGCCAGACGCCGGGCCGCCTCGGCGGAGCCCAGCCCCTCCGGCGCGGACTCCAGCCGCGCGCAGAGCTCGGCCAGGGAGAGGACGTGCCAGGGCCGCTGCCCCGCCCGGGCGGCCGGCGGAGGTCTGCCACCGGCCCGGAGCTCGGCGTCCATCAGGAACCCGGCTGGTCGGTCCAGTAGTCGCGGCTCTGGTAGTGGTGGTGCAGCTTGTGCTCGTAGTCCCGGCTCAGCAGGGACTGCTCGCTGTACTCCGGCGACTGCCGGATGGTCGCGCGGGTCAGGGCCACGTGGACGGTCTGGTCCTCCCAGCTCACCTCCTCGATCCACTGGGGCGAGACCAGCACGCGGCCGCCGGGCCACCAGTTGGTCGTGTCCACCACCAGGTAGCGGATGGCCCAGCTCTCGTCGTCCAAGATGAAGTCCTCCACGTGGCCGATCTCGCCGTCGCTGGCCATGATCACGTGGCCCGTCACGTCGCGCGAGCTGCGCAGGTGCGGATCCCAGCCGGCCTGCTCGCCCACCACCTGGGGCCACTTCTCCTTGTCGCGCTCGAGGAAGGGGTAGGCCGGCGAGTAGCCCCACATGTGCTGGCCGCTCCAGTACATGGGCCAGCCGTAGTAGTCGTAGTAGGTCAGCTCGAACTGCCGCGAGATGGGCTTGTCGGTGGAGAGGTCCGGGCTGTTCTCGATCTGCCGGCGCGTCAGGCTGACGCCGATGGTCTGGGCGTCCGGATGGATGGAGATCAGGGCGTAGGGCGAGATCAGCACTTGGCGGCCCGTCAGCCAGCCGCCGGTGTTGGCCACCAGATAGCGGACGGTCCAGTGGTGGTCGTCGAAGTAGAACTCCTCCGCGCTGCCGATGTCGCCGTCCCGGCTGTGCAGCTTGTAGCCGCGGATGGTCTTCAACTTGTAGAGCATGGTGAGCTCCCCCTCGGTTGTGGATGTGGCGGCGGACGTGTCTCACGCGCGCCGGCCGGCGGAGCCGGTGTCCGTCCCCGCGGGCCGCGCGTCCACCGCCGGGCGGAGATCTCCGACCCGGAGTCCGGGGACAGGGTTGGGTTCACGGGGAACGGGTGAGGCGGGCGGGTGTGGCGTCCGTCAGTGCCGCGACTCACAGCAGTTATCGCGCCACAAGTCCTTGTGCTTGTCCAGCATCCACTTGAGACGAATTCGTGGGCACGGCGCGGCAACGCTCCATCAGAACGGCGGGCCGGTCGATCATTCTGATCCGGGCGCGGGCGGTGGCGGCGGAAGCTAGTCCAGCAGCACGAGCAGCCAGACCAGGGCCGCCAGCGCCATGGCCGCGAAGACGGCCGCGCTGCCCAGGTCCTTGGCGCGGCCCGAGAGGGGATGCAGGCAGGGGTCGATGCGCTCCACCAGGACCTCCACCGCCGTGTTGAGCAGCTCGGTGAGCGGCACGAGCAGCCAGCTGCCCGCCAGCAGCGCGCGCTCCGCGCCGCCCTCGCCCAGCCCGAGGGCCAGGGGCAGCAGCAGGCAGCTCAGCCAGACCTCGTCGCGGAAGGAGGGTTCGCTGGCCCAGGCGGCCCGCAGGCCCTGCCGGGAATAGCCGAAGGCGGCGCGCAGCCGCTGGGGCGAGAGGGTCCTCATGCCGCCACCCGCCCGTCGGCTTCCGCCAGCGCCGCGGCAGCGGCGGGCCAGTCCTGCAGCGCCGGCTGGTCGGTCCGGAGCAGCTGGAAGCGGCCCTCCCGGGTCTCCGCCACGGCCGTGCAATTGTCCACCCAGTCCCCGCAGTTCAGATAGAGCCGGCCGGCCTGTTCCCGCAGCTCCGGGTGGTGGATGTGTCCGCAGACCACGCCGTCGTAGCCCGCCGCCGCGGCCCGCTCCAGCATGTCGTCGGCGAAGCGCTCGTAGTAACTGCCCACGCGCTTGAGCCGAGAGCGCAGATTGCGACTCAGGCTCTCGCCCTCGGCGTAGAGCGGCCGGGTGGCCAGGCTGGCCAGGGTCAGCAGGCCGTAGCCCTTGTCGATCAGCCAGTGCAGGGGCCGGTTCTGCAACAGCTTGAGGTAGTGGTGATGCTGGTCGCCGTGGGTCACCCAGAGCCGGCGGCCGTCCAGGCAGTCGTGGGTGGTCTCGGAGAGGAGCTGGATGCGCCCCAGCCGCGGCTCCTGCAGATCGAGGAACTGGCGCAGCAGGTCGTCGTGGTTGCCCGGGATGTAGATCAGTTCGCTGCCGTGCTTGGCCTTGCCCAGCAGGGTGCGCACGATGTTCACATGCTGCTGGGGAAACCAGAGCCCGGCGCTGCGGAAGCGCCACAGGTCGATCAAGTCCCCCACCAGGTAGATGCGGTCGGCGTTGTGGGTCTTCAGGAAGGCCAGCAGCCGCTCCGCCTGGCAGGCTCGCGTGCCCAGGTGCAGGTCCGACAGGAACAGGGCGCGAAAGGCGCGCATGGGTCCCCCGTTTTCGCGCCATGGTGTCAGGTTCCGGTTATGGTTGCGTGAGGAAGGTCCTGCGGCCCGGACTTATCCAGGGCCCGCCGGCGCTCCTCCTCACGCTGCGCTCACCCGTTCCTCACCGCATCCCAATCCGCCGCCCGCTTCTTGTGTCGCGAAAGGAGGGCTCCATGCAAGCCTGGCTCGACACGCTGATCGTCCTCGACCTGCGCGGCTGCCGCCGGGCGGCCCGCTGGCACGCCCGGGCGCGCGTGATGCGCGGCTTCCGCTGGATCAGTTTCTCGGCGGACGGCTGGTTCTATCCCCTGCTGCCGCTGGCCTTCCTGATCCAGGGGCCGCAGGCGGCGCTGCGCCTCCTGCTGGAGCTGGCTCTGGGCTTCGCCCTGCTGGTGCCGGCCTTCAAGGCGGCCAAGCACGGCGTGAAGCGCCTGCGTCCGGTGCAGGGCCCCTGGGGCCTGCAGCAGGTGATCATCCCCGGCGACGCCTTCTCCTTTCCATCGGGCCACACCTCCTCCGCCTTCCTGGCCGCCGCCCTGCTGGCGGCGCGCGAGCCGGCCTGGGCGCCGTTGGCCTTCGGCTGGGCCGGATTGGTGGCCGCCAGCCGCATCGTGCTGGGCGTGCACTTCCCCAGCGACGTGCTGGCCGGCGCGGCCATGGGCCTGGGCTGCGGCATGGCCGCGCGCGCGCTGCTGGCCGGCCTGGCGCTGGGATGAGAATTCTCTACGGCATCCAGGGCACAGGCAACGGCCACCTGAGCCGCTCGCGCGAGGTGCTGGCCGAGCTGCTGGCGCTGGGCCACGACGTGCGCGTGCTGGTCTCGGGGCGGAGTTCCGGGGCGCCCCCGGAGCTGGGGCCTGGCGTCCAGCCGCTGCTGCGCGAGGGCCTGACCTTCCAGACCCGGGCCGGCCGCGTGCAATTGCTGGCCACGGCCCTGCGGCTCAGCCCGCGCCGCCTCTGGCTGGACATCCGGGCCCTGGACCGCCTCCAGCCGCGGCCCGAGCTGGTGATCACGGACTTCGAGCCCATCAGCGCCTGGTGGGCGCGCACGCGCGGCGTGCCCTCCGTCGGGCTGGGCCACCAGTACGCCTTCGTCCACCCCGCCGTGCCGCTGCCCGCCGGCAACCAGGCAGGCAAGCTCGTGCTGCGCCGCTTCGCCCCCTGCGACCATCCGCTGGGCCTGCACTGGAGCGACTTCGGCCAGCCCATCCTGCCGCCCATCGTGCCCGCGCTCTCCGCCCCGCCCGGACCCGGCGAGCCCGACCTGCTGCTGGTCTACCTGCCCTTCGAATCCCGGCACTCCATCCGTGCCTGCCTGGCGCCGCTGACCCACCTGCGCTGCCGGATCTACGGCCACCCCTCGGGTCCGCCCCAGGAGCGCGGTCCCGCGCAGCTGGACTGGCGGCCCTTCTCGCGCGCCGGCTTCCTGGAGGACCTGGGACGCTGCGCGGGCGTGATTTGCGGCGCGGGCTTCGAGTTGCCCAGCGAAGTGATCCACCTGGGCCGGCGCCTGCTGGTCAAGCCCCTGCACGGTCAGTTGGAGCAGGGCGCCAACGCCCTGGCCCTGGAGCGGCTGGGGCTGGGTTGGGCCCGGCCGGAGCTGACGGCGGACATCATCGCGCGCTGGCTGGAGTCGCCGGCCCCGGCCGGCCGCCGCTGGCCCCACGTGGCGCGGCGGGTGGCGCAGTGGATCGACGCGGGCGACCTGCGGCAACCCGCCGAGCTGGCCCGCGTCTGCTGGAGCGATCCGCCCTTCCCGGCGCCGCCGGCCGCCTGAACCAGCCCCGCGGAGTTGACGGGTTGTCAGGAAAGTTGTCTCCTGTCAGGTCAGCGGCGCCCCCGGCGACCTCTCCTCCCCACTTCCCGGGCCGGAAAAGCTCTGTACAATTGGCACCACCTTTGCAGTACACGCTGCGTCCTCCCCCCCTTGCTTGCCACGCACCTTTCAACAGGAGGCCTTATGCGAACGCTGCTCCTTTGTCTCGGGCTGCTGCTCTGCGGCCAGGCCCACGGGTTCGGAGTGGTGGTGCTGGATGCCGAGAATCTGGGCCTGCTGCCCCCGGCCACCTCCACCTATGAGATCCACGTGGAGAACCAGGTGGCGCTCACCCGCGTCCACAGCGAGTTCATCAATCCCCTCAACCACAACCTGGATCCGGTCTGGGTCTTTCCCCTGGGTGTGGACGCCAGCGCCACGCGCCTGCGCTACCGCCTGAACGGCAGCTGGCACGAGGTGCCCATCGGCGTCGGGCCGCAGGATCCGGGCCTGCCGGGGGACGAGATCCATCCCCTGCTGCAGGCCTACATGGGCCCCAACCCGCTGATCTTCCACTTCGAGAACAACCTGCTGATGGATTCCACCCTGGTGGTGGAACTGGATTACGTGGAGCTGCTGCCCTACTCCTGGGGACAGGTGAGCCTGCGCCATCCGGGCAACCTGATCCCGATCCTGCCCGGGCAGATCATCCGCGCCGCCTACGACCTGACCCTGGTGTCGGACCAGACGGTGGAGAGCCTGGCGCTGACCAGCGGCCACACGGGCGAGAGCGTCTTCGAGGACGACGCCGGTTGGCACATCGCCTGGTCGGATCTGGCCACCTATCCCGACGAGGATTTCACCGCCGTCTACCAACTCAGCCAGCAGGAGCTGGGGCTCTTCGCCAGCAGCACCATGCTGCCCGACAGCCTGATGCCCGAGGACAGCGCGCCGGGCTTCCTGATGTTCCGCGCCCAGCCGGACCCCGACGACGCCAGCCAGGTGATGGACAAGGTGTTCACCTTGATCATTGATCGCTCGGGCAGCATGGGGGGCAACAAGATCATCCAGGCCCGCAACGCCGCCGCCTTCATCGTCAATCACCTGAACGAGGGCGACCGCTTCAACCTGATCTCCTTCGCCAGCGCCGTGACCGCCTTCCAGTCGGAGCACGTGGAGTACACGCCCAGCACGGCCAGCCAGGCCCTCAGCTGGATCTCCACCCTCACGGCCAGCGGCAGCACCAACATCTCCGGGGCCTTCGACACGGCCGTGCCCCAGTTCGACAGCGCGGACTCCACCACGGCCAACATCATCCTCTTCTTCACGGACGGCGTGCCCACCACGGGCATCACCAACATGACTCAGCTGGTCCAGCACGTGGACGCGCTGTTCGATGCGCGGCCCCAGCCCATCAACCTCTTCTGCTTCGGCATCGGCAACGACGTGAACAGCGCCCTGCTGGGGCAGCTGGCCGTGCACAACAACGGCTTCGCCGAGTTTCTGGCGAACGACGAGCTGGAGGCGCGGATCAGCGCCTTCTACCTGCGGGTGCGCAATCCCGTGCTGATGGGCCCGCTGGTGAGCGCCGAGCCCGCCCAGCTGCTGGAGCTGGCGCCCACCCCGCTGCCCAACCTCTACCTGGGCGAGCAGCTGATCGTCGCCGCCCGCTACAACCAGGCCCAGCCGCTGACCCTGACCCTGAGCGGCACGGCCTTCGGACGCCAGGTGGACTACAGCTACCCCGTGGACCTGTCCGCCAGCTATGATCCCGGCCGCGTCTACCTGCCCAAGGTCTGGGCCAAGTGCCGGATCGAGTCCCTGATGGTGCAGTACTCCCAGTTGGATCCGGAGTCCGCGGCCGCGCTGGAGCTGCAGCAGGACATCATCGACCTCAGCCTGACCTGGGGCGTGGTCTCGCCCTTCACGAGCTTCAACGACGACGTGGCCGTCCCGCCGGACGACCCCGCCGCCCGGCCCGCCAGCCTGTTGCTGGTGGAGAACCACCCCAACCCCTTCAACCCCTCCACGACGCTGCGCGTGACGGTCCCGGCGGGCCTGCCGCGCGGGCCGCTGCTGCTGCGCGTCTACAACCTGCGCGGCCAGCTGGTGCGCACCCTGGCCGTGCTGGCCACGGGCGCCGGCGTCTACGAGCTGGTCTGGGACGGCCGGGACGAGGCCGGCCGGGAGGTGGCCAGCGGACCTTATCTGGTGCTGGTCTCCTGCGCCGACCAGGTGGCCGCCCAGCGGATCCTGCTGCTGCGCTGAGCGCCGCCCAAGCCCATGTGTCACAGGCCGGACCCCCGCGGGTCCGGCCGCTTTCATTCCAATGGGCCGCTGCCGGCGGATTGTCGGCCCGACACCAAAGTTCTTGCCGGGGCCGGGACGGGACGCTACTTTGTTCGCGGTTCGAACAAAGAGTGGATACCGCCGCCGGCCGGTGCCCGTTCCCGTCTCCACCGCCCTGATCCTGCAGCGGCGGAGCGGCCGGCGGCGCCCGCGGCGCCAGACGCCTGGAGGACCTCATGCCAGCAGTTTGCACCAACCGGTCGCCGCGCCCCCGTCGCGCGCTCCCCCGCCTGTTCTGGGTCCAGCTGGCGGGCGCGCTGGCGCTCCTGCTCGCGGCCCTGCCCGGCCGGAACGCGCTGGCCTGGGCCGGCGGCGTGCAGGTGGTCTCCGACGGGGGAGGCTTCCGCCTGCAGGTGGACGGCCGCGACTTCCTGGTCAAGGGCGTCAACTGGGACTACGCGCCCATCGGCACCAACTACAACTACAGCCTGTGGGCGCAGCCGGACGCCGTCATCGAGGCGGCCCTGGAGCAGGAGATGCCCCTCTTGCAGGCCATGGGCGTGAACACCATCCGCCAGTACACGGGCGTCCCGCCCCGCTGGGTGCGCTTCATCCACGAGCGCTACGGGATCTACACCGTGCTCAACCACCCGATGGGCCGCTACGGCATGACGCTGGAGGGCAGCTGGGTCTCCCCCACCGACTACTCCGATCCCCGGGCGCGCAGCGCGCTGGTGGCGGAGCTGGAGGCCCTGGCGCGGGAGTTCCAGGGCGTCCCCGGCCTGTTGATGTGGCTCCTGGGCAACGAGAACAACTACGGTCTGGCCTGGAACTCGGCGGAGACCCAGGACATCCCGGCCGAGGAGCGCGACAGCTACCGCGCCCGGGTGATGTACTCGCTGCTGGGCGAGGGCGTCCAGGCCCTCAAGCGGCTGGATCCGGCCCATCCCGTGGCCCTGGCCAACGGCGACCTGCAGTACCTGGACCTGATCAAGGCCGAGGTGAAGGGCCTCGACGTGCTGGGCACCAACATGTACCGCGGCATCTCCTTCGGGGACGCCTTCGCCCGGGTGAAGGCCGAACTGGGCCTGCCCATCCTGTTCACGGAGTTCGGCTCCGACGCCTTCGACGCCGTGACCCTGCAGGAGGACCAGCTGACCCAGGCGCAGATCCTGCTGGGCCAGTGGCGCGAGATCTACGAGCAGACCGCGGGCCAGGGCGGGGCGGGCAACGCCATCGGCGGGCTGACCTTCCAGTTCAGCGACGGCTGGTGGAAGTACCGCCAGACGAGCAACCTGGACGTCCACGACACCAACGCTTCCTGGTCCAACGGCGGCTACCCCAAGGACTACCGCGAGGGTCGCAACAACATGAACGAGGAGTGGTGGGGGATCTGCGCCAAGGGCCCCACGGACGAGCGCGGCCTCTACACGCTCTATCCGCGGGCCGCGTACTACGCCCTGGGCCGCGTCAACGCCCTGGATCCCTACGCGCCAGGCACGGACCTGGCGGCCATCCGCCGGCACTTCGCGGGCATCCCGGCCCTGGCCGCACTGACCCAGGCCCGCGGCGACCAGGCCGCCCTGCAGACCCAGACCCTCCAGCGCGCGCGGATCAGCGGCCTGCGCCTGCAGCTGGAGGGCATCAGCACGGGCGGGCGGCGGATCAGCACGCCGGACCAGCCGGAGAGCGGCGCCACGGGCTACCCGACCTTCCGCGGTTACGACCACCTGGAGTCCTACTACGTGGACGTGGAGGCCCGGCCGGCGGGCAACGTGACGGGCCGGCTCTCGCTGAACATTCTGGGCCACGTGCCCGAGAATCCCATCGACGAGATCTTCTACGAGAACCGCGGCCGCACCGTCACAGTGCCCGCCGCCGACGGTCCGCCCCAGGAGCTGGCCGGCCTCCAGCGCGTCCAGGTGCACAGCGCCTCGGCGCAGTGGGCGCACGACGTCTTCGACCTGGACGCCTTCTACCGCAGCGGGCACTACCACTGGGGCTACGAGGGCGACTTCTTCGGCCTCTACCGCGAGGCGAACTACGGCCCCAACATCGACACCTACAACGGCGAGGCCCCGCTGGGGCTGGAGCTGACCGGCAAGCGCGGCCTGGAGGGCGTCAAGCTGGCGGTGGGGCCGCAGCTCTGGTGGGGCGCCAACCCCGCCGTGCTGCTCAAGCTCCGGCGCCAGGCGGGCCCCGTGACGGCCACGCTGATCTACCAGGAGGACCTGGACGACCAAGGTTCGGCGGTCAGCTCCATGGCCATCCCGCTGCCGCCCACCCGCAAGGCCACGCTGCATCTGGCGGCCAGCCGGGGCGCGCTGGGCCTCGAGCTGGGCGGGATCTGGTCCGGCTCCAACAAGGTGGGCGAGCTCTTCCAGTACGTGGAGGGCGAGGCGGGCTCCTACCGCGTGCTCCAGGACCGGATCCGCGACCTGGACGCGCTGGGGGCCAAGGCGCGGGTGACCTGGAGCCGCGGGCGCTTCAACGGCTACGCCCAGGGCGCCCTGCTGGGCCTGGTGGCCGACGGCGGCCCCACGGCGATCCAGACCTTCACGGGCTGGCACCTCAAGGACAGCGGCAGCGGCAACCAGGCCAACTTGATTTCGGGCTTCACCTGGAACGCGGGAAACGCCCAACTGGCGGCGACCTTTCTCTGGCAGGTGCCCATCGAAGGTCCCATGCCCGCCGACGCCCCGGCGCCGGCCCGCGCGCGCAACGTGCTGGACGACCCCTTCGCCGTGCGCGCCAACCGCGAGACCGTGGCCGGCGAGCTGCTGCTCACCTGGGATCCCACCCCCGGCAGTTGGATGTACTCCTGGGACAGCGACGAGCAGGAGGACGCGGGCCTGGCGGCCAGCGTGGGCCTGGTGGTGAAGCACCATCCCACCAGCCAGGACGCCGCCATCGGCTTCCTGTCCGACGGCCGCACCACCTTCGCCTTCCCCGGCGCGCCGCCCGCGCGGGACCTTTGGGAGGTGCACGGCCGCGTGATCTCCAAGGCCACGCCCGGCCGCGGGATCATTGCCACCTTCTTCGCGGGCACCGGCGAGCCCAACGGCAACGACCCGCGCCTGGTCCACCGCTACGGCGCGGACGCGCGGATCCTGCGGGACGGGTACAAGCTCGTGCTGGGAGCCAAGGGCAACGACTGGGGCCCCTACGATTACCATCGCGACTTCAACCTGACCTACCCGCTGCAGCTGTCGGCGGACGGGTCGCTGGTGCTGGGCGAGCCCGGTTGGTGGGACCTGCCTCAGACGCGGCTGGGCCTGCGCCTGACCTGGCGCAGCCTGGACCAGTACTCGCCGCGCTACTGCCCGGCGCTGGCCGACAACCCGCTGGGGGTGCCGGTGTGCGATCCGCTGACGCCCGGCGCCCGGGACGGCCGCGAGTGGGAGATCCGGAGCTACCTGCACTTCAGCCTCTAGGGCGAGATGGGGGATCACGCGAGCATGGACATCCACCCGCCGGCTGAGCGGATCCGGGCGCTGCTGGCCACGATGAGCCTGGCCGAGAAGCTGGGCCAGCTGACGCTGGTCAACGGCGGCGAGGGCCGCGTGCCCGAGGAGCTGCGCCGGGACATCCGGGACGGCCGCGTGGGGGCCGTGCTCAACGAGGTGGATCCGGACACGGTGCGCGAGCTGCAGCGCATCGCGCGGGAGGAGAGCCGGCTGGGCCTGCCGCTGCTGGTGGGCCGCGACGTGATCCACGGCTTCCGCACGATCTTCCCCATCCCGCTGGGCCAGGCGGCCAGCTGGAATCCGGAGCTGGTGGAGGAATGCGCGCGTCACTCCGCCGCCGAAGCGGCGGCCGTCGGCGTCAACTGGACCTTCGCCCCGATGGTCGACATCGGCCGCGATCCCCGCTGGGGGCGCGTGGCCGAGACCCTGGGCGAGGATCCCCTGCTGGCCGGCACGCTGGGGGCGGCGATGGTGCGCGGCTTCCAGGGCGCGGACCTGGCCGCGCCGGAGCGGCTGGCGGCCTGCGCCAAGCACTTCGCCGGCTACGGCGCCAGCGAAAGCGGGCGGGACTACAACAGCTGCTCCATTCCCGAGATCGAGCTGCGCGCCACGCACTTCCCGCCCTTCCAGCAGGCCCTCCAGGCGGGCGTGGCCACGCTGATGGCCTCCTTCAGCGACCTCAACGGCGTGCCCGCCAGCGCCAACGAATTCCTGCTGCGCCAGGTGCTGCGCCGGGAGTGGGGTTTCGAGGGCTTCGTGGTGAGCGATTGGGAATCCGTCGGCCAGCTCGTCGTCCACGGTCTGGTGGCCGACGGGCGCGGGGCGGCCCGGGCGGCGGCCGGTGCCGGCCTGGACATGGAGATGGCGAGCACGACTCTCCGCGAGCACGGGGCCGCGCTGTTGGAGGCCGGTGAGCTGAGTTTGGAGCGCCTGGACGAGATGGTGGCCGCCGTCCTGGGCGTGAAACTGCGGCTGGGCCTGCTGGACGGCCGGGACGCCGTACCGGCTGCCGTCGCCAGCGACCCGGCTGCGCTGGACTGCGCCTACCGGGCGGCCGTGCAGGGCACGGTGCTGCTCAAGAACGACAATGGAACGCTGCCGCTCCACCGCGGGGCCGTGCGCCGGCTGGCCGTGATCGGCCCGCTGGCCGACGAGCCCGCCGAACAACTGGGCACCTGGGTCTTCGACGGCGATCCGGCGCGCTCCGTGACGCCGCTGCAGGCCCTGCGCCAGTGGGAGTCGGAGTCCTTCACCGTCCACTACGCGCGCGGCCTGGAGACCAGCCGCGAGCGCGGCGGGGCGGGGATGGCCGAGGCCGTGCGCGCCGCGCGGCGGGCCGACGTGGCGCTGCTCTTCCTGGGCGAGGAGGCCATCCTGAGCGGCGAGGCCCACTGCCGGGCGGACATCCGGCTACCCGGCGCCCAGGAGGAACTGGTGCGCCAGGTGGCGGCCACGGGCACGCCCACCGTCCTGGTGCTGCTGGCGGGCCGCCCGCTGGCCCTCCAGGAGGTGGTGGACCACCCCGGGGCCATCCTCTGCGCCTGGCACCCGGGCTCGCTGGCGGGGCCGGCCCTGCGCGACCTGCTCTTCGGCCTGGAATCGCCCTCAGGCCGCCTGCCCGCCACCTTCCCACGACTGGGCGGCCAGATCCCCATCTACTACTCGCAGAAGAACACGGGCCGGCCCGCCGACCCGGCCACCTTCCTGTCCCTCGACCAGATTCCCCGGGGGGCCACCCAGCACTCCGTGGGCAACACGTCCCACCACCTGGACGCGGGCTACACGCCGCTCTTCCCCTTCGGCCACGGTCTGAGCTACACGAGCTTCGAGTACTCCGGGCTGCGCCTGGACACGGCGCGGTTGGCCCGCGACGGCGCCCTGGGGATCACGCTGGAGTTGCGGAACACGGGAAGCCGGGCCGGCGCGGAGGTCGTGCAGCTCTACGTGCGGGATCTGGTGGGAAGCGTGACCCGCCCCGTGCGCGAGTTGAAGGCCTTCCGGCGCGAGGTCCTGGCGCCCGGGGAGTGCCGCACAGTGCGCTTCGTCCTGCCCGCCCGGGAGCTGGCCTTCGTGGACCGCTCGCTGAACTGGGTGCTGGAGCCCGGCGCCTTCCGACTCTGGGTGGGCGGTAGCTCCGTGGGCGGCCTGGAGGCGGAGTTCGAGCTCGCCTGAGCCGGCGCGGGCCGCCCGACCGCACCATCCCAGTTTGCGTGACACACCATCCGGCCTGTTCGGGCCGGCCGCACGCTCAGGCCGCGGTCCCCGCCGGCACGCCCGCCTTGCCCCGCCGCCGCTCCAGCTCCGCGCGCACCTGGCGGGCCTTCTCCTCCGTGATCGGGTAGCCGATGATCAGCCAGATGGCCACGCCCGAGGCGAGGGTCGGAATCAGCGCGTCGAAAAGCCGCATGAGCGTGATGGCCCGGGCCGTCTGCGCCCCGCCGAGGGCCACGTCGAAGCCCGTGGCGTTGAGCAGGAACCCGCCGCCCGCCAGCGCGGCCGCCATGCCGAGCTTGATCACCCACCAGAAGATGGAGCCGTACATGCCCTCGCGGCGCTGGTGGGTCTCCAGCTCGTCGGCGTCCACCACGTCGGGGATCATCGAGGGCATCAGGGTGAAGAGCCCGCCCAGGCCGAAGGCCATCAGGGGCGCGGGGAGCAGGATCAGCCAGGGCAGGTCCGGATTGTAACACGGCCACTTGAGCGCGTAGCCCAGCATGGAGATGCCCGTGGCCACGAAGAAGGCTTTGCGCTTGCCGATGCGCGTGGCCAGCCAGGTCACCAGGGCGATCACCACGAAGGTGGAGACGGCCCCCAGCGAGCCCGCGTAGCCCAGGTACTTGGCGCCCAGCTCCTGGTCGCCGCCGAAGACGTAGTAGATGATCACGTAGGACGAGAAGGCCGAGATGAGGATGAAGCCGTTGAACACGAGGAAGGAGGCCACGCAGAGCCGGCGGAAGGGGTTGGAGCGCAGCGTGATGCCGAAGCCGCGGAAGAAGTCCAGCATGATGCCGCGGAAGCCCGGGGCCTGGCCCTGCTGCAATTCGCTTTGGGCGATGTCCTTCAGCCGCTCCCGCAGGAAGAGGGCGGGCAGGATGCCGACGCCGATCACCACCACGGCGATGATGACCGAGAGGCCCGCCGCGCCGCTGATCTGGTCCTGGAAGAGTCGCTTGTTGGACATGATCCAGAGGAACCAGGGCGAGACCACGTAGGCCAGCTGGCCGACGAAGTTCTGCGTGCCCATCAGGCGCGTGCGCTCGTGGTAGTCCGGGGTCAGCTCGTAGCCCAGGGCCACCCAGGGGGTCGCGAAAATCGTGTAGCCCGTGTAGAAGAGCAGGGAGCCCAGCAGGAACCAGACGAACTGGAAGCTCTCGCTCTGCTCACGCGGCAGCTGCCAGAGCAAAACGAAGATCAGGCCCGTGGCGACGGCGCCCAGGAAGATGTAGGGCCGGCGGCGGCCCCAGCGGGACTTCGTGTGATCCGAGACGTAGCCCATCACCGGATCGGTGAAGGCGTCCCAGAGCCGCGGCAGCGCCCCCAGCAGGCCCACCAGGGCCGGGTTCATGCCCAGCCCCAGGTTGAGCACGATCATCATGCCACCGATGGAGGCGGCCAGCAGGTTGTTGACGAAGGCGCCCAGACCGTAGATCAGGCGCTGGGGGACGCTGATGCGATCCTCGGGCGCGGTGCGCGTGTGCGGGGCGTCCTGCATGGGTCACCTGCCGGATTGGGGGCGGTGCGCCGGGTGTCGTCCGCGAACGCGGCGCCCGGTCCGCCGGGCCTTAGGGAAGTTGCTGGTACACGCGGACCCAGTCCACCAGCAGGGTCTGGGGAAAGACCGTGCCGGCGTCGGGAGGCCCGACGAAGGTGCCGCCCACGGCGACGTTGAGAATCAAAAAGAAGGGGTGGTCGAACACCCAGTCGCCGGGCAGGTCGCCGGCGTCCACCTCGAAGGTGACGACGTCGTCCAGCAGCCAGCGCACCGTGGAGCGTTCCCACTCCAGCGCGTAGACGTGGAAGTCCTCGTCCAGCCGCAGGGGGAACAGGTTCTGGGAGGAGGTGACCGCGCCGCCGCCGGAGTAGCCCGGCCCGTGCAGGCTGGTGTGGTTGATGGAGGGCAGCTGGCCGCGGGCCTCCATGATGTCGATCTCACCGCAGTGCGGCCAGGACACCTCGCCGATGTTCGCTCCCAGCAGCCAGAAGGCGGGCCAGAGACCACGCCCGGAGGGCAGGCGCAGCCGCGCCTCGAAACGTCCGTAGCGGGGTTCGAAGAGCCCGCGGGTGGTCAGCCGCGCCGAGGTGTAGTCCGATCCCAGCCAGCTCTCCCGGCGGGCCGTGATGGCCAGGTGGCCCGCGCCGTCCAGGGCGGCGTTCTCCACGCGCTCCGTGTCGTACTCCAGCTGGGAGTTGCCCCAGTTGGTGCCCACGTCGTGGACCCAGCGGGCCGGGTCGGGGGCCTCGCCCACCGGGCCTTCGAACTCGTCCTGCCAGACCAGCTGGTAGTCCAGGACGGCGGGTGGGTCGTGCTCGCGCGAGCAGCCCGCCAGCGTGGCCAGCAGCGCCAGCGCGCCCAGGGCCGGGCGCGGGCCGGATCGCCGGCGTCGGGTGATGGTCATGCGCTCCTCCCGGCCGGCCACTTGTGGAACAGGGTCGGGTCGGCGAAGACGGCGTCCAGCATCAGCGTGGAGGCGCCGATGGCCACGGCACGCGGTCCCAGCTGGCTGGTGATGATCCGCGTGGCGGAGATCGAACTCACGAGCGTGCGGCGCCGCACGGTCTCGCGTAGGGGCTCCAGCAGCACCTCCTCCACCCGCGTCAGGCCGCCGCCCAGCACCACCACGCTGGGATTGTTGAGGTTCAGCAGCCCGGCGACGGTAATCCCCAGGTACTCGGCCGCCTCGCGCACCACGCGCCGGGCGAGGGGATCGCCCGCCACGGCCGCGTCCGCGATGCGGGCCAGGTCCGGCGTGCCGCCGTGCAGCGCACTCGCCGGATACTCGGGCAGCAGCCGAACGGCTTCGTCCAGCAGGGCGGCGGTGCCTGCGTAGGTGGCCAGGCAGCCCTTGAGACCGCAGACGCAGGGGCGGCCGTGCGGGTCGATGGCCAGGTGGCCGATCTCGCCGGCCACGCCGGCGGAGCCGCGGTAGATCTGTCCGCCCAGGATGTGCCCCAGGCCGATGCCCGTGGCGACCTTGATGTAGGCGAAGTCGTCCACGCCGCGCCCGGCCCCCCACCAGTGCTCGGCCAGGGCGCCCAGATTGGCGTCGTTGTCCACCAAGAGCGGCAGGCCCAGCTTGTCGCGCAACTCCTCCAGTCCGTTGCGGCCCTTCCAGCGCGGCATCACCACTTCGGAGACCAGGAAGGGCTGGCGCGGATCGATGGGACAGGGCATGCCCACGCCGATGCCCAGCAGCTGGCGGCCGTCCGCCCAGGCGGCGCGGCACTCCCGGCACAGGCGCAGGGCCAGCGCGCGCGTGCCCTTGGGATCCTCGCGGACGGGATGCCCCTGGATGCGCCACTCCACCACCTGGCCGCGCAGGTTGGTGAGCGCCACGCCCACGTGGGTGGCGCCGATGTCCACGCCCAGGATGCCGCAGGCGTCATCCTGGAACTCGAGCATGATGGGGCGGCGTCCGCCGCTGGTCTCGCCGGTGCCGGTCTCGTGGACCAGCCCGGTGCGCAGCAGGTCCTTGACCGCCTCCGTCACCGTGGAGCGGGAGAGACCGGTCATCCGGGCGATGTCCGCGCGCGAGATCCGCCGCTGCTCCCAGATCAGCTTGAGCAGCGGCGCCGCCAGCGGGCGCGCCGCGGAGGCGGCTGAGCCCGGACTGCCGCCGTTGGGCGCGCTCGGCGTGATGCCGAACCGGTCGTCGGTGATCAAACCCATCCGCTCCCCTCTCCGCTACCGGTGGAACAACACGTTGTCGACGAACAAGGTGCCCAATTGGCCGGAGAGAATCAGTTGCGCCAGGTGTCCGCGGCTGGTCAGGCCCGTGAAGTCGGCCAGCGGGAGGTCGAAGCGGATCCAGTTCCCGGTCACCAGCGCCGGGGTGCTGGCGGCGTCGAAGGTCAGCTCGTGCTCCACGTCGTCGCCGCCCTGGTAGGCCCCGTCCGCGCCGAAGTCCACCAGCTTGATCTTGAAGGTGGCCGGCAGGCTGGTGGGGTCGGGCGTCCAGATGTCCATGTGGAAGTGGGTCAGCGTCGTGGCGTCGACGGTGGGTCCGGTGAACTCGATCCCAGCGTAGACCAGGTTGGAGTAGCGCTTGACGGCGTCGCCCTGCACCTCTACGTCCATCACGTCCGCCAGGTCCCAGTCGGCGGACCAGGTGCCCACGGGCACCGTGTCGTAGGCGTCGCTGAACAGGGCGACCACGTCGGCTGCGGCCGGGAGCGGCGCGGGCGCAGGCACGGGCGGGCCGCCGGGCGCCTCGCCCGTGAAGAAGTAGAGGTTGTCCACGTAGAGCGTGGAGCTGGCGCCGGAGAGGATCAGCTGGGTCAGGTGGCTGGTGCCGTCCAGGCCGGAGAAATAGGCGAGGGGCAGGTCCAGCGAACTCCAGGCGCCCACCTGCATGGCGGGATTTGTGGTGGTGGTCAGGCTGATCTCGGCCTCGCTGTCGTCGCCGCCCCCGTAGGCGCCGTCCGCGCCGAAGTCCACCAGCTTGACCTTGAACAGCGAGGGCTCCAGCGAATAGACGTCCAGGTGCAGGTGCGTGTAGGCGGAGGCGTCCACGGGCGCGCTGGCGAACTCGATCCCCGCGTAGGACACGTTGGTGTAGAGCTTCACGTCGTCGCCGTCGATCTGCACGTCCGCCAGGTCGGCCATGTCCCAGTCCGCCGACCAGCTGTCCACGGTGTGGTTCGTGTAGACGTTGCTGAACAGGCTGAGCACTTCGGCACCGGGCAGGGTGGGCGGAGTGGCCGGGTCGGCGGGGCCGGCGAAGCTCTGCAGGGTGATGACGCCCGTCGCCGCCACGCTGCCCAGCGTGGCCGTGATGCTGGCCGTGCCGGCCCCTACGACCTGCAGGCTGCCGTCCGTGCCCACCGTGGCCACGGCTTCATCGGAGGAGCTGAAGGTGAAGTAGCCGGGCAGGCAGCTCAGCAGCTGGTCCACGCCGTCCACGGCGAAGGTGACGCTGCCGCCGGGCAGCTCCACGGAGGAGCCGGCCTCGGCCTGGAGCGTCAGGGTGGGGATCGTCGGGCGCGGATCGGTGATGGTGTCGAGGTCCTCGAACTGCACCTCGTCGAACCAGAGGGTGTAGCCCGCGCCGTCCATGTGGCCGGCGGCGAAGTGGAACAGCCCCTTCTCGTCGGTGAGCCGCTCCGCCAGGGGAATGGGAATCACCAGCTTCTGCCAGGCGGTGCCCACGGAGACCTGCGCCCACTCCGTCGTGAAGCGCGAGGTGCCGGTGTTGTCGTTGCCCAGCCCCAGCACGCCCAGCGTGGCGGGCAGGCTGGACTTGACCCAGAGGGTCAGGGCGTTGTAGGCGCTCAGGTCGCGGCCGGCGGTCTGGGTCACCAGGGTCCCGCCGGCGAACCAGCCGCTGGGGTCGCCCTCGGCGGGCACGCTGACCCTGAGGGCCTGGCTGCCCTGGTAGGTGTCGCTGTACTCGATGCCCAGCGCGTCCAGCTTGGAGTCGGCGAAGGCGTAGAAGGTGACGTCGGGACCGAAGCCGTCCAGGAAGACCTCCGAGTCGGAGGGCTGGGGGGCCGGGTCGTCGCTGTCCCGCTCGCAGCTGGTGCCCGACAGCAGCACCAGCAGCAGGGCCGCCAGCAGGGACAGGTTCCGCTCAGGTTGATTCCGCATGATGATGCTCCTGTTTGGGCAAGAAAGGGAAGCCGCGGGGACCGCCGGCCGGGACGCGGCTCGCGGGCGGACACTTTGTTCGTGCCACGAACAAAGTGCCGTTTCATCTCAAACAAATCAAGGCAAACCGGGCCGCGCGACAGGTTCCGGCCGTCATGCGCCGGCGGGCGCTCAGCGAAGCTCCTGGGAGACCCGCACCCAGTCCACGCTCAGGGTCTGGGGAAAGATCGTGCACTCGTCGGGGGCGCCGACGAAGGAGCCCCCCACCGCCAGATTGAGGATCAGGTAGAAGGGGTGGTCGAACACCCAGGGTCCGGCCAGGTCCGCCGGCCGGACGATCCCGTAGGACTGGTCGTCCACGAACCACTCGATGGACTCGGCGCTCCAGTCCACGCGGAAGACGTGGAAGTCCTGGTGGAAGCCCGCGCCCGGCAGCTGGAAGGAGTTGGTGAAGCAGCCGCCCCCCGAGTAGCCCGGTCCGTGGACGCTGCCGTGGTTCAGGTCCGGCTGCTGGCCGCGGTACTCCATGATGTCGATCTCGCCGCACTGGGGCCAGGACACCTGGCCGATGTCCGCCCCCAGCAGCCAGAAGGCGGGCCAGATCCCCTGCCCCACCGGCAGCCGCAGGCGCGCCTCCACCCGGCCCCAGGTGGGCTCGAAGCGGCCGCGGGTCACCAGGCGCGCCGAAGTGTAGGCGCTGCCTTGGTAGTCCTCGCGCCGGGCGACCAGGTTCAGACAGCCGGCGCCGTCCAGCGCCGCGTTGGCGGGGCGGTTCGTGTCGTACTCCAGCTGGGCGTTGCCCCAGCCGGTGCCGACGTCGTAGTCCCACTTGGCGGGATCGGGCGGCTGGCCGGCCGGGCCGTTGAACTCGTCCTGCCAGACCAGTTCCAGCTCCCGGCTCTCGGAGGCCGCGCAGAGGGACGCGCTGGCCGCGGCGGCGGGCGGCGTCCAGGGGTCGCAGTGGTTGAAGAAGTAGGGGTTGTCCAGCCAGAGGGTGTCCAGGCTGCCCGAGAGGATGAGCTGGGCCAGATGCCGGCGGGTGGTCAAGCCCGTGAAGGCCGCCAGCGGAATGTCCAGACCCGACCAGCTCCCGCGCTGCAGCGGCGGGGTGGACTGGCTGTGGAAGGCCAGCTCGTGCTCGCGGTCGTCGCCGCCGCCGTCCCAGACGCCGTTGGCGCCGAAGTCCACCAGCTTGATCCGCAGCTCGGCGGGCGGCGCGGTGGGCTCCGCCGTCCAGAGGTCCAGGTGCAGGTGGGTCATGGAGCCCGCGTCCACGGGCTGGCTGACGAACTCGATGCCTGCATAGCCCAGCCCCGAGTAGCGCTTGACCGGCTCGCCGGCCAGCTGCCGCTCTTCCACCTCGGCCTGATCCCAGGCCGCCGACCAACTGTCCACCTGCAGGTCGGCGTAGGCGTCGCTGAACAGCGACAGCACCCGGCTGGCGTCCCGCGTGGGCAGGGGGGCCGGGCCCTCCGGCTCCGTGGGCGGTGACCAGCCGGCGTCCCGCAGGAAGTAGAGGTTGTCCACGAAGACCGAGTCGGGATCCCCCGAGAACAGCAGCTGGGCCAGGTGGGCCCGGGAGGCCAGCCCGCCGAACTGCGCCAGGGGCAGGCTGTAGCCCAGCCAGCAGCCCGAGGCCAGCGGCGGGCTCGAGCCGGCGTCCAGGGCCAGCTCGGACTCGGAGTCGTCGCCACCGCCGTAGAGCCCGTTGGCACCGAAGTCCACCAGCTTGACCCGGAAGGCCGCCGGCGGCGCGGTGGGGTCGGGCGTCCACAGGTCGAAGTGGAAATGCGTCAGGCCCGTGGCGTCGATGGCGTGGGTGACAAACTCGCTGCCGGAGAAGGTCAGGTTGGTGAAGAGCAGGGTCGCGTCCCCGGCGAGCTGCACCTCCTGCACGTCCGCCTGGTCCCAGGGGGCGGACCAGCTGTCCACCGGCACGTCGGGGTAGGCGTCGCTGAACAAGCTGATCACGTCCGCCGCCGGGTGGGCCGACACGGGCGCGGGTCCCAGGGGCCAGGCCGGGATGCCGCCCGCGGCGGTCACGGTGAAGAAGAGCCGGCCGGCGCCCGCCGCGTGCAGATAGGGACCGGCCGTGACGGAGGCCAGCAATTGCGCCGGGCCGGCGGGCGCGCTGCGAGAGTGGATCAGGTAGTGGTCGGCCCCGGGCACGGGCGACCAGTCGAGCACCACCTGTCCGCCCGCGCCGGCCTCGAGCCGGGCCAGCGGCGCCACCAGCCCCCGGGCGGGGCCGGCCAGCGCCAACAGTCCCTGGGCCAGCAGGCCCAGGCGGATCACTTGAGCAGCACGCACTTTCCCACCTCCGCTGTGCCGTCCACTTGCAGCCGGTAGAGATAGACGCCCGAGGCGAGGCCCGCGGGCTGCCAGTCCACCGCGTGGCTGCCCGGGCCCTGCTCCGCCTGCACGAGAGTGGTCACCCAACCGCCGTCCAGGCTGAAGATCTCGAGCTGGACACGGGCCGCCCGCGGCAACTCGTAGCGGATGGTGGTGCGCGGATTGAAGGGGTTGGGCTGGTTGCCCCGCAGGTAAAGGCCCGGGGCCGCGCCGCTCTCCGGCTCGTCCACCAGGCTGGTCTCGCCGCCCGTCCAGACGATGTCGTCCAGGGCGAACTCGCAGGCCGTGCCCTGCTCCTCCAGGATCACGAAGGCGTAGCTCAACAGGCGCAGGTCGATGAACTCGCCGCGCAGCAGGTCCACCGGGATGCAGGCCTGGCCCCACTGGCCGTCACGGACCAGCCCGTGGCGCGTCTGCTGGGCGGGGAACTCCACGTAGGACTGGTTCCCCCAGGAGTCGATGATCCCGATCTTGAAAGTGACATGGGCCGGGATCCGGATCCGGAAGCAGAGCGCGCCGTCGCCGAAGGCGAACAGGTTGAGCGGCTGGATGGCCATGATCCCCGCGCCGAACCAGCCCAGGCCGGCCGTGGTCCACGACAGGCCGTTCTCCCCCTCGTAGGGTTCGAGGCTGCCCTCGGTCAGGGTGGACTCCCAGACGTAGATCTCGGCCGTCTCCCCCACCACCAGGTGGCCGTCGGTGGGCGTGGTGTCGGTGTAGACGCCGAAGGTTCCGCCCTGGGCCGCGGGCGGACCCAGCCGCACCTCGCCCTGTCCGTTCCACTGGTACACCCGGACGTAGTCCACGAACAACTCGGCCGGCAGGGGCAGCGACGCGGGCAGGCCGCCGCCCGGATTGCCCAGTTGGTAGGCGTCGGTCAGGGCACCGCCGATGGCCAGGTTGACGATCAGGTTGAAGGGGGCGCGCAGCTCATCCGACTCCTCGTCGATGGCGAAGGGGGTTTCGAAGAGGTCGCGCTCGACGCCGTCGTCGATGACCGTGTAGCGCAGACTCGCCTCGTCCCAGTAGAGGCGGTAGACCAGGAAGCGCCCGCTCAAGGGGTTCTGCAGGTTGTAGTAGGGCCGGCAGAACTCGTCCTGCGGGTCCCAGGCCAGGCTGGCGGCCCCGGAGGGATTCTCGGGGGTGACCGCCGCCTCCGAGTAGAACAGGGCATTGGCGGCCACCGCCTCGTTCACGCCGGCCGTGTTGGACCCGTCGCCGCCGTTGTGGGTGTCGTGCAGGTCGCGGAAGGCCTGGCGGTGGCCCATTTCCATCAGGTCCAGCTCGCCGCAGCGCGGCCAGGCGTAGTTCGCCGTGCCCAGCAGCCAGAGCGCGGGCCAGCCGCCCAGATCCAGGTCGGGCACGCGCACGCGGGCCTCGATCATGCCGTACTGGACCGCCACGCGCGCCTCGGTGGTCAGCTTGCCCGAGGTGTAGGCCAGCGGGTTGCCCCACTGGTCCACGATGCCCGGGCCGGACTCCGCCCGCGCCGTGATGCGCAGGGCGTGATTCCCCGGCTCGCCGGGCAGCTCCACGAGCTGGACGTTCTCGCCGCGATAGAATTGCAGCTCGCCGTTGCCCCAGCCCCAGGCGCCGTTGCCCGTGACCGTCATCCAATTGTCCAGGCTGTCGAACTGGTCTTCCCAGAGCAGCTCGCCCAGCTGCGCGGAACAGGTCCCCGTGGAGAGAAGCCAGGCCGCCGCCGCGATCAGCAGCCGCCCGACTCCAGGCATCACCCTTGGCTGGTTCACAGCTCGTCCTTTCCTTGCGGCGTTCGCGCCGGGGGCCGGCAGCAAAACGGTCCAGCGGAGACCGTTCCCCGCTGAACCGTTTGCTGCGCCACAGTCGTGGCCTGGCCCACCAGCAGCGGCTTACTGGTGGAACAACACGTTGTCGATGTAGGCCGTGGGCGTGCTGCCGGAGATGATCAGCTGCGCCACGTGCCCCTGGGTGACCAGGTTGGTGAACTCGCTGAGCGGAATGTCGAAGCTCACCCAGCTGGCCGTCTGCAGGGCCGGCGTGCTGGTGGCGGTGAAGCTCAGTTCGTGCTCCACGTCGTCCCCGCCGGCGTACGACCCGTCGGCGCCGAAGTCCACCAGCTTGATGCGGAAGACCGCCGGGGCCGCCGTGGGATCCGGCGTCCAGTAGTCCAGGCGGAAGTGCGTCATGCCCGTGGCGTCGATGGTCTGGCTGGTGAACTCGATGCCCGCGTAGACCAGACCCGAGTAGAGCTTGGTGTCGTTGCCGAGGATCTGCAGGTCCGCCACGTTGGCGACGTCCCAGACCGCGGACCAGGTGTCCACCGCCACGTTGATGTAGGCGTTGCTGAAGAGCGAGATGACGTTGGCGGCTTCGTAGGTGGGGGTGGGCGCCGGTTCCGTGGGCTCCGCCGGGGGCTCGATGACCGAGCCGTCATCCCAGAAGTAGACGTTGTCCACGTACACGGCGGGCAGGCCCTCGATGATCAGCTGGGCCAGGTGGCCGCGGGTGAGAAGTCCGCCGAAACTGCTCAGCGCGAGGTCGCAGGACAGCCAGGATTCGCTCTGCAGCGGGGGCGTGGAGCTGCTGTTGATCCACACCTCGTGCTCCACGTCGTCGCCGCCGCCCCAGACGCCGTTGGCGCCCCAGTCCACCAGCTTGATGCCGAACTGGGCGGGCGGGGCCGTGGGGCCGGGCACCCAGAGGTCCAGGTGGAAGCGCGTCATGTCCGTGGCGTCCACCGTTGGGCTGGCGAACTCGATGCCGGCGTAGACCATGTTCGTGTAGTGCTTGGTGGCGTTGCCGGCGATGAGCGTGTCCGTCACGTCGGCCACGTCCCAGAACATGGACCAGCTGCCCACCGGGTGGTTGGTGTAGGCGTCGCTGAACAGGGAGATGACGTCCTCCGCCGGGACCGTGGGAGTGGGGGCGGCCACCGTGGGCACGGGCTCGGTGGGCTCCACCGTACCGTCGTCGTAGAAGTAGACGTTGTCCAGGTAGACCGTGGAGACGGCCGGGCTGGTGCTGCTGCTGAGGATCAGCTGGGCCAGGTGGGCCCGGCTGGACAAGCCGACGAAGCTGCTCAGGGGCAGGTCCAGACTCACCCAGGTGTTGGACTGCAGGGGCGGGTTGGAGGCGTCGTCGAAGAGCAGTTCGTGCTCCACGTCGTCGCCGCCGCCCCAGACGCCGTTGGCGCCGAAGTCCACCAGCTTCACGCGGAAGAAGGCCGGCGCCGCGCTGGCGTCGGGCGTGAAGATGTCCAGGTGGAAGCGGGTCATCTCCGTGGCGTCGATGGTCTGGGAGGTGAACTCGATGCCGGCGAACACCAGGTTCGTGTAGAGCTTGGTGTCGTTGCCGGCCAGCTGCAGGTCCTGCAGGTCGGCCGAGTCCCAGCCGGTGGACCAGGTGTCCACGGGTACGTTGGTGTAGGCGTTGCTGAACAGCGAGATGACCGAGTCCGCCGGCGCCGTCGGGTGCGGGGCCGGATCGGGCACGGTGTCCTCGGCGACCACGTAGTAGAAGCCCGTGCCGCCCACGACTTGGAAGTACTCCAGCTGGTCGGCGGGCACCCGCTCCAGCAGGGCGCCGCTCCCGTAGGGCACGGTCATGGAGTAGATGGCGTAGGTCTCGGTACCCGGCACGGCGGACCAGGACAGCGTGAGGCCGCTGCCGGTCCATTCCAGGTGGGCCACGGGGGCGTTCACGGCCAGCGCCGTGTGCGCGCCCAGCGCGAGGGCAATTGCGAGCAAGCTCCGATTCATGGGTCCGTCCTTCCCCTTTTTCAGCCGATCCGACTGTCTGTCCATTCCTGAGTGCCGTTGATTCCCCGTCCCCGGGGGGAGGCCGTTCCGTCTGAAGCGGCCCGTTTGCCGACTTTGTTCGAGGCTCGAACAAAGTAGCGCCGGATAGATAGCGTAGCCACGCCCGAGAGTCAAGCCCGAAATGGCTGTCCGGAGAACGAGTGGCCGGGCGCCGGGTCCGCGCAGGCGGGCCGCGCCGGGTCCGACGAGACGCTCAGGCCCCTGCCGGAGCGGCCGGACCCAGTTGCACCGTGATGCGGCGGATCTCCCGCGCCCGGATCCGCCGGACCACCTCCCCGCGCAGCACGCCGCCCGGGATGCGCTGGACGATTCCCGCGCGGTCCAGCAGTTCGAAGGCCACCGGCCCCACCGCGCCTTCGCCCCAGGTGGAGGCCAGGGCGGGGTTGAGGTAGGTGACCAGGATCTCGCCCAGGAAGTGGAAGCTGAAGCTGTGGGCGGGCAGCTCCCAATCCGTTCCGTCCTCCGCCAGCCCGCCCTCGTAGCGGCAGGGGGCCAGGGTGAAGAGATCGGCGTCCAGCGCGGGCTCCAGCCACAGCTCCAGTTCGCCGTCCGGGCCCACGCGGAAGGGCGCCGGCCCCACCGTCAGCAGCAGCAGGATGTGGATGAACTCCGCCGTGGCCCCGCTCAGGCGCGCGACGAAGCCGGTCCCGTGCAGGCCGGGATCGGGGTTCGCGCTGCTGACCAGGAAGGAGGAGTTCTCCAGGATGCTGCGGCCGTAGGTCGCCGGATCCAGGAAGGGCACGGCCACCCGGCGGAAGTGGCGCTGGAAATCCGCGAACAGCCCGTTGCGCAGCAGCTCCAGCAGGTACTTGTATTCCATGTGCAGCCAGATCGACTCGTTCTCGAACCAGCCCGGCTGGAACACGCGGGCCCGCCCGATCTCCAGGGGTTGGCCGGCCAGGGACTCGTTGACCTTGAACATGCCCAGCGCGCGGTCGTAGAGGCCGCTGGCCTCGATGCGGGTCGCCAGTTCCTGGGCCGCCTCCCGGCCGGGTCGGCAGCGCAGGTAGTGCACCGGCCCCTCCAGGAAGAGCGGCAGGGCGTGCTGGCGAAAAGCCAGCGCCCGGAAGGTGGGCAGGCCGCGCGGGCTGCGGGCCGGCGCCGCGCCCGGGTCCACGGGCACGGGAACGTGTTCGAGGACTTCGTGGGTGAAGTAGCTGAGCGGGATCCCCTGCGCGCTCCAGGCCTGGGCGATGCCTGCGTCCAGCTTGGCCAGGGCGGCGCGCAGAAAGGCCCGCAGGCGCGGGAGGCCCAGCGCCGTCTCGCCCCCGGCCACCCCGTGCCGGGTCCGCCCGCGGTAGCGCTCCTTGGCCGCCGAGGCCCGGTCCCAGAATTCGAAGGGCGGCAGCGGCCGGGCCAGCAGGCCCTCCAGCTCCGCCAGGAACTCCGCCAACTCGTCGAAGAGCCGCAGCCCGCCCTCCGCCGGCTCCCCGTCCAGGGCGTCCAGCAGGAACTGGGCGTGGCGCTTGAGCTCCAGGGTCTCGTTGAGGCTGGAGCCCAGCAGGCCGGGCAGGCCGTTGAGCGCGTCGTACCAGTCGGGCTTGCCGGCCTCCAGCTCGACGCCCACGCCCGCCGGGTCCAGGCTGGCCAGCCGGTTGAGCAGCAGGCAGAGCAGCTTGGCCGCCAGCGTGCTGCGGTAGATCGCCCCCGCGCCGTGCGCCGTGCGCGCGAGCTGCGGCGCGGGGCCGCGCCGCCGGATGCGCTCAGCGTGCTCCTCGTCCAGGGCCACGGCGTCCAGCTGGCGGGGCAGGCCGTCCCGCAGCACGTAGCGCTCGTCCCGCGGCAGGACGTGGTGCGGGTTGTCGAACCAACTGAAGGTCGGGCTCTCGAACAGGATGGCCCGGCGCCGCTCCGGGAAGACGGCCAGGAAGTTCTCCAGCAGATCCAGCGCGTAGGTCCAGTGGTCGGTCCAGAAGCCCTCGCCGTGTTCGGCCTCCGGGCGGGACTCGCAGAGGCCCAGCAGGTCGCCCAGGAAGGCGTCGCTGCGGCCGCGCGGGGCGCAGCCCAGGCCGTCCAGGCGCTCCAAGAGCTCGCCGGGGCTGAAGGGCCCCGCCAGGCAGGCGCGCGCGCGCTCCACGTGCTCCGGCCCCAGGTGCGCGGCCAACACCTCCGCCAGGCCCGCGCCGTCGGTCACCTCGTAACGCAGGCCCTTGACGATCAGCGGATTGTAGCCGTCCAGCTGGATCAGGTCATAGAACTGCCGCAGGTTGCCGTCGCCCAGCGCGGGGTTGAAGAACAGCTCGCAGCGCCGGTTCTGGTTGACGTCGCGGTAGTTGCCGTTGCCCTGGGCGTAGCGCGTCGGCGCCAGCTGGAAGTCGTTGTAGTCGCGCTCCAGGTCGCCGTGCTTGCGCGAAAAGAGGTGCAGGGTGGTGGAAGAGCGCGTCCCGGTCAGGGTCCGCGGAAAGCCGCCGCGCAGCGTGTTGTCCAGGAAGTTCTGGCGCGCGTAGTGGTCCAGCGCGGGCTCGCGGCTGCACAGGAAGCTGGGCCGGGTCAGCCCGGCGATGAGGGCGAGGTTCTCCCGGGCCTTCTGCTCCACGTAGCCGCGCGCCGTGACGCGCGGCAGCAGGGCGTTCAGGGCCGCCACGGACGCGCTGTGCCCGATGAGCGAGATGTAGCTCCAGTCCGCGCCGGCGGCCAGGGTCGGCCGCAGGTGGCCCATGGCGCAGGGCAGCCGGTTGCCCGTCACCTGGTCGCGGGTCAGCTCCTGCCCGGCCCGGGCCAGGAAGCCCTCCGGCACCAGGTAGTCCGTGCGGGTGCCGAAGACCCGCCGCGGGTCCACCACGGGCGGCACCAGGCGCGGGCCGTCCGGACCGTCCGCGAAGCCCAGATAGAAGTTGCCGCGCTCGATGGGCCGGGCGTCGGGGCGGTCCGCCGGTTCGACGCTGGCCCGGAAGAAAGGCGCGTCCCGCTCCAGGTTGTCCACCACCACGAAGGCCTCGATGGTCCGGCGCATGTGCTTCAGGCTGTCGTTGTCCACGCCGTAGGGAATGATCAGCGGCAAGCCGTCGAGGAGCTCCAGCGTCACCGGCTCCGGGCGCCGGTTGCGCACGCGCAGCACGCGCACCAGTCCGGCGTAGCTCTCGCCGGGGAGCTGGAAGTACTCCACCGTGAAGTCCAGGCCCAGCGCCGGATTCTCCTCCTCCAGGCTCAGCCCGCCGGGCTCGATGAGCAGGCGCTGGCGGCAGCCCGCCTCCGTCCCGGCCGCTGGTGGTTGGAAGGGTTCGTGGAACCCCTCCGGCAGGCGGACAAAGGTTCGGAAGCCCTGGGTGGAGACCAGCTGGTAGGCCCAGGTGGCCGGCAGGTACTCGAGGATCGGGTGCTGCTTGTCCTGGACGCCCATGCTGCAGACGCACTGGCCGCGGTTCACGTAGAACAGCCAGAGCGGGATGCCGTCCTCCCCCGCGACGCCGGGGAAGAAGCTCGAGAAGGGCTTCCGGGCGTTGTACCCGTGGATGATGGCGGTGCCGGAGGCGCTCAGCTCGTACGGTGTGGAGGGGTCCGGGGCCACGGCGTCGTCCTTCCCTTCGCGGTTGCCGTCCTGTCCGAAGGACGGCAGCCGGCGACGCGTGGCCGCCGGCTGCCGACTGTTCCGGGGGGGGCTGACTTACTTGATCAGGAGCAGGCGCCGGCTGTCCACGGGGACTCCGTCCACCGTCAACCGGCTCAGGTAGACGCCGGAGGCCACGGCCATGCCGCGCCCGTCCCGGCCGTCCCACTCCAGCTGCTGCGCGCCGGCCGGACGCGGGGCGTCCAGCAGGCTGCGGATCCGCCGGCCCTGCAGATCGTACACGTCCAGGTTGACGTGGCCGGCCGCGGCCAGCGTGAAGCGCAGGGAGGAGGAGGGGTTGAAGGGATTGGGCACGTTGGGCTGCAGCACGTGGGCGGCGGGCCGCACGGCCGGACCGTCCACGGCCACGTCGTTATTGTGGAAATAGACGTTGTCCACGTACACGCTGTTGGGGTCGCTGGTGAGCACCAGCTGGGCCAGGTGGCCGGTGGTCACCAGGCCGGTGAAGTCCGCCAGCGGCAGGTCGAAACTCACCCAGGCGTCGCTTACCAGCGCCGGCGTGCTGGCGGCCGTGAAGGTCAGTTCGTGCTCCACGTCGTCCCCGCCGCCGTTCCAGACGCCGTTGGCGCCGAAGTCCACCAGCTTGATGGAGAACTCCGCCGGGGCCGCGGTGGGATCATGGGTCCAGATGTCCATGTGGAAGTGGGTCATCTCCGTGGCGTCGATGGTCGGCGCGGTGAACTCGATGCCGGCGTAGGTCAGGTTGGTGTAGAGCTTCGCGTCGTTGCCCTGGATCTGGACATTGGAGACTTCCGCCTGGTCCCAGGCCGCCGACCAGGTGTTCACGGTGACATTGCTGTAGGCGTTGCTGAACAGCGAGATGACGCCGCTGGCGGCGTGGAGGGGCGTGGGCGCGGGCTGCTCCGGGCCGGCCGGGATCAGGCGCTCCGAGAAGGTGATGTTGTCGAAGTACACCACGCGGTCCGCGTCGCGGCCGCCCATGTCGTAGTCGGGGAAAATGATGATCTGGTCGATGTTGGTGGAGGGGGGATTGCCGATGCGCGGCGAGAAGTCGAAGGTCAGCTCCTCCCACTGGTTGATCAGGGTGTTGGCCTGCAGCAGCTCGACTTCGGCCGCACCCGAGGCCGTGGCGAACTTGATGCCCACGTTGCTGATGACGGATTTGTAGACGAGAATCCGCACCGTGCAGTTGGACTCGCTGAGGCTGAAGGTGCCGATGTCGGAGCCGTGCAGGCTCTCGCAGCCGGCCCAGGGCTGGCCGGCCTGGAGAGCCGTGAAGCGGGCCACGGTGGCCGACGGGTTGAGGCCGCCCACGGCCGGGTTGGCGACCAGCTGGACCGGCGGGTTGGTGGCGTTTTCGAACACCGTCCAGGTCCAGGTGGCGCCGACGCCCCCCGGCTCGAAGGTGACGGGCGCGTTCTGCGCCAGGGTCAGGGCGGGCAGCGCCAGCAGAGCGGCGCAGACCAGCAGTTGGAACATCCTCTTCATCGTCCTTCCTCCCTCTCTCGTTCGTGTGGCCTGCCCCCGCGCCGCCGCGGGCCGGCAGGACGGATCAGTCTGTCTGCGCTTCCGCGCCCGGCCCGGCCCCGCTCCCCGCCTCCGCCTGCAGGTAGGCGCGGAAGGAGGGTTTGGGCGTGCGGTCCTCGTGGAAGACGCCCCAGTGCTTCTCCACGTCGCGGGGGTCCGCCTGTTCGCCGCCGCCCTTCCAGGGCTCGTCGAAGGCCTCGAACCAGAACGTGGGCACGCGGGTGCGTTCGACCCAGTCGTGAAGCCCGCGCAGGAATTCGCCCTGCGCGGCCAGGCTGGCCCCGCCGCGCATCAGCGTGCCCTGCTCGCCGGGCCCCAGGCGCTCCGGGTTGTGCTCCGTGGCCCAGCCCGTCTCGCCCAGCACCAGCGGCCGGCCGGGATGGAGCGCGCGCACGGTCGCCAGGGTCCGGTCCAGCCACTCCAGGCTGCCCGCCGGGGTCTGGCCGTTCCAGAGCGGATGGGCGTGGGTGGTCAGGAAGTCCAGCTCCCCGGCCACGACCTGGCTGGCGGGCTTGTTCCAGAAGTTGTAGTCGTCCGCCGTGGTCACCGGCACCGCCACCTGGGCCCGCAGCACGCGGAGGTAGCGGATCAGCAGCTCCGGCGGCAGCCGGTGCGCCGACCAGTCCACCTGGGTCTCGTTGCCCACGCTGACCGCCAGCACCAGTTCGGGAAAGGCGCGGGTCAGCTCGATGCCGCGCAGGAGGTTGGCGCGGTTGGCCCGGGCGCTGGCCGGCCGGCCGTCCTCGCCCTCCAGCCAGACGCCCAGCAGGACGCGCAGCGGCAGCCCGTGCGCGCGGATCAGCTCGAGCACGCGCCGGGTGTCGTCGTCCGCATTGTAGACCCGCAGCAGGTTCCAGTGCCCGGCCAGGATCCGCAGATCCTCCAGCAGCTCGGCCTCACGGGGACTGGGGCCGCCCGGGGCCTGGCCGCGCCGGTACCAGCCGTAGGCCACGGCGTGCCCGATCCAGCGACCCTCCAGCACCGGCTCGAAGGGGCGGATGACGAAGGGTTCTTCCCGCGGGCCGTCCGTTCCGCTCTCCAGCCAAGCGGCGATGGCCGGCAGCGGGGCGCCGGGGGCGGGCGCGGCCTGCGCGGCGCGGGGTCCGCTCGCGACGGTCAGCCCGCCCATCAGGACCAGCGCCAGGACCTGCGCCAGCAGCCGCGCGAGGCGCGCAGGGCGCCGCTGGAATGCGGTCGGCCGGCAAGGCTGGAGCGGGGATCCGGACACGGGGGCCTCCCTCGGGACTTTGTTCGTGGCTCGAACTAAGTAGCCGTTTGAGGGGGGACATGTCAAGGAAAATGGTGGGGACCTGCCGGTTCAGGGCAGCAGCAGCAGGCGCTGGACCTCCAGCCACGGCCCCTGGCTGAGCCGGCAGAAGTAGAGGCCCCCGGCCACCACGACGCCGGCCTCGTTCCGTCCGTCCCAGCGGGCCACGTGCTCGCCCGCCGGACGCGCGCCGCGGACCAGGGTCCGCACCCGGGCGCCGCGCAGATCGAAGATGGCCAGTTCCACCTCCCCCGCCAGGTCCAGCGAGAAGCGCAGGGCGGCCGCGGGATTGCCGGGATTGGGCACCGGCGGATGGAGGCGGATGGGCGCGGCACGGTGCTGAGACGCGGGCGGCGCCTGGGGTGCGGGCAGGTCCGTGGAGCCCTCGGCGGGCGTGAAGGTGAAGGCGGCGAGGATAACCTCCTGCTCCGTGGCGGGCAGTCCGCCGGCCTGCCAGAGGTTGAGGTGCACGCGGGGCTGCTCCGGGCGCGGGATGTGCGGACCCGTGTAGGTCCACTGGTGCAGCAGGGTCTCCGGCGCCTCGGCGCCCGGTCCGCCGCGCCAGCTGCGGCACTCCACCCGGTCGGGCAGCCAGCGGAAGGCGTGGCTGGCGCTCTCCTCCGCGCCGAAGGCCGCGTCGAAACGATCGAGGTTGCCCGCCCAGTCCCAGGGCTGGGCCACGAACTGCCCGATTCCGTTGGCCGGGTTGCCCCAGCGGCTGAACTCGATGTCGAACTCGTTGTAGGGATTCCACCACAGGCTGGCGCCGTCGGTACACGGCCCGTACTCCCAGAGGAAGAGCCCGAACACGGCGCGCAGGTCCAGCTGATCCAGCGCCCCCACGGTGGTGAAGACGTAGTCGCCGTAGCCCAGGCTGTCCTCCAGGGCCACCTCGCTGCTGCGCCAGGCCGCGTCCAGCAGGCGGATGCCCAGGTGGAGCCGGCCCTGGTCGTCCACGCGGACGCACTCCGGACTGTCGCTGAAATGATTCGGGCCGGGGCCGTACCAGCCCGGACCCTTGACGCGCCAACTGCGGCCCGCGAACTCCACGCGCCGCCCACCGGGGAAGTCCGCCCACTGCAGTTCGTCCAGCCCGGGCAGTCTCGCGTCCCGGAAGGTGAGCTGGTCGAAACGGACCGCAGGCGCCGGCTCCGCCGGGTCCTGCCACAGGCCCAGCACCAGGCGCGCCGTCGTGGTGCCCGCCGGGGCCGGCGGGCTTAGCAGGTGGAAACCCAGGTCCACGTCCAGGGCAGACGCGCTGTCGGCGACGGCGACGGACGCGCTGTCGAGCAGCCCGCCATTCGCCCCGCGCCACTCCACGCTGACCCGGGCGAGGCAGGCGCCCGTCAGCCGCTCCGTGGCGGAGTGGGCCACGTGACCCGTCACGTCCCAGCGCTGTCCCGGGGCGGCGTCCAGGTCCTGCCACAGTCCCGCCAGGCTCCCGCCGCCCGCCCCGCGGATCCGCGCCGCCAGCTGGCCGTGCACGGCCCGGGCGCTGGAGTCCACCGGGCCGAAGGCCGTCCACCCGCCGAAGGGCTGACCCGCCGCGCTGAAAATCTCGAAACTGGGATTGGCCAACTGACACCCGCCCAGGGCCCGGCCGGGCCATCCGCTCCCGAGGCCCAGGGCCAAGAGCAGCAGGAGTCGCATGTTCATTCCAGCCTCCCCGTTTCGGCGGACACCGCGCGCCCTGCCGGCCATCGGCCGAGCGTTGGAGCGGGAAGTACGCACTCCGCGGCGACGCCACCCGTCCCGCACCCTCAGGGTCGGACGGTCACCACGCCGCGCAGGCGCCCATTTTTGCACACTCTGTTCAGTTATCAGATTAACAGGTAGAGAACTTAGGGGCGTATAACTCTCGATCTGGCTACCTGTTAACCACTTCCTATCATCCCCGTAGCGCACGTCAAGTGGCATGATTCCTGCCTCCTGAGGGGGATCGCGACACAGACATCAGCCAGCCACAACCAGCACAGCACCATGGCCGCCCGCTCCCGGTCTCACCACCGCCGGGTCGTGCGCGCGCCATGCAAACAGGAGAGTCCCCATGAACTGCTTCGGAGTCCGACTGGCCAGCCTGAGCCTGGCCCTGAGCGCGGCGTTCGCCGCCGACGTGCCCGGCGTAAGTTCCGGTGAGCCCGTGCCGGCCAACCGCGACCTCAACCAATTCGTCACCACGGAGGTGGGCCTGATCACGCTCTCGGCCGACGGCCTGGGCATGATGGGCAGCAGCGGCCTGCTCCAGGTGGAGAAGCCCAGCGCCGGCGCCACGGTGCGCGTGGCCTATCTGGCGGCGGCCAGCACGGGCTTCACGGGTTACGTCATCCCCAACGGCGACATCCTGCTGGCCGGCACGCCGGTCACCTGGACGTCCTCGGCTCCCAATGGCATCGCGTCCTACAACCACCTGGCCAACGTGACCGCCATCGTCGCGCCGCTGCTGGGCGCCGCCGGCCCGGGCATCACCGACGTGCCGGTCACGGAGCTGCACAGCGCCAGCGTGGACGGCACGGCGCTCTACGTGATCTTCGACGATCCGGCCACCACCTCGACCCACACGGCCGTGCTGGCCTTCGGCGCGCAGGCCACCACCGGGGACAACTTCTCCATCGGCTTCGGCCAGCCGGTCTTCCCCGACGCCAACACGGCGGTGGAATTCGGCCTGGCCATCAGCTACGGCTACGCGCGCGGAACCTGCCAGACCAGCTACGTGGACGTCAACGGCGTGCGCCTGACCTCCAGCGCCGGCGGCAACGACGAGGGCGAGAATCAGAACGGCGCCCTGATCAGCGTGGGCGGCGTGGGCGACAGCCGGACGAATCCCGCGCTCCCCCTGTTCAACGACCCCTGCTCCTACACCGACTACACGAACTACGACGACGAGCTCTACGACATCGCGGGCTTCATCGGCGCCGGCAACACCAGCATGAGCGTGCACACCTACAACCCCTCCGCCGACGACAACCTGTTCGCCGCGCACCTGCTGCTGGACTTCGCCGCCGTGGTGGGCGAGGGCGCCGTGCTGACGCCCTCCACCTCCGCCGGCTGCGTGGGCGACCCGCACAGCGTGACCCTCACCCTGCAGGACAGCAATGGCAATCCGCTGGCCAACTACTCGACCAGCATCGAGGTCCTGAGCGGGCCCAACGCGGGCACCACGGCCAGCGGCCTGAGCAACGCCCTGGGCCAGTTCAGCGCCAGCTGGACCAGTCTGACGGCCGGCAGCGACGTGATCCGCGGCTCCTTCCTCAACAACAGCGGCGTCCTGCAGGTCTCGAACCTCGCGACCCAGGTCTGGCAGGATTGCCAGGCGGCGGAGAGCGGCGTGCTCAGCCCCGCCACGGCGACCCTCTGCCAGGGTCTGCCCCACACGGTGACGCTGACGCTGCAGGACGCTGGCGGCAACCCGCTGGTCAACTATCCGGCCGGCATCCTCATCCTCAGCGGGCCCAACGTCGGCCAGACGGCCAGCGGCTTCAGCAATGCCGCCGGTCAGTTCTCTCTGACCTACACCAGCACGCTGACGGGCGTGGACCAGCTGCGCGGCTCCTTCACCAACAGCAGCGGCCTGCTGGAGTACACGAACTTGGCCCAGGTGGAGTGGCAGCAGTGCACGGTGACCGAGATCGCGACCTTGAGCCCCGCCACGGCCACCACCTGCCTGGGCGATCCCTACACGGTGACCCTGACCATGGAAGACGACAACGGCAACCTGCTGCCCAACTACGCGGTGACGCTGGAGGTGGTCAGCGGCCCGCACGCCGGCCTGACGGCCAGCGGCAACACGGACGCCAACGGCGAGTTCCCCCTGACCTTCACCAGCAGTGTGCCGGGCGTCGACACGGTGCTCGGTTCCTTCATCAACAGCAGCGGCACCCTGGATAATTCCAACAGCGCGGTGAACACGTGGCAGGGCTGCAACACGGGCGGCTGGGGCGAGGTGACGCCCGTCTTCTCCAGCGGCTGTCTGGGGGACGAATTCACGGCGACGGTGACCCTGCGGGGCGGCAACGGCTTCCCCATCGTCAACGAACCCGTGCTCCTGGAGGTCTTCGAGGGTCCGAACACGGGCGTCGCCGCCAACGGCACCACCGATGAGAACGGCCAGTTCTTCCTGACCTACACCAGCAGCCAAGTGGGCAACGACAAGCTGCGCGGCCTCTTCCTGGACGAGTTCGATGAAGAACGGCAAACCAACGAGGCCGAGCGGGAGTGGCTGGACTGCAGCATCGGGAGCCCGCTGCTGGTGATCGAGAATCCCAGTGCCTGCAACCTGCTGCTCACCTGGGACCCCGTGCCCGGCGCGACGGCCTACCAGCTGTGGTCCAGCACCGGACTGGGCCAGCCCTGGATCTTGGAGACCACCACGGGGAACCCCTTCCACGCCCTGGGCTGCATCGATGGTCTGCCCACGAAGCTCTACCGCCTGGTGGCCGTGGCCAACTAGCGATCCGGCGGGTCACTCCGTTCCATCCGATCCCCCGCTGGCCACCGCCGGCGGGGGATTTTTCATGGCCTCAAGGCTGGACCGTCACCACGCCGCGCAGGCGCAGATCCTGGGAGGAGGCGCCCAGGTAGACGCGGGTCCGGCCGGGCTCCTGGACGGGGCGCAGCTGCGCGTCCAGCAGGCTCAGCGCCGCGGCGGGCAGCTGGAACTCCACTTCACGGGATTCGCCCGGCTCCAGGTGGACACGGCGGAAGGCCGCCAGCTCCAGGACCGGGCGGGCCACGCTGGCCAGTTCGTCGCGCAGGTAGAGCTGGACCACCTCGTCCCCCGCCCGGCGGCCCGTGTTGGTCAGCGTGCAGCGCACGGGGACGGGCTCGCCCAGCCGCACGCTCGCCGGCAGCCGCAAGTCGCTGTAGCGGAACCCCGTGTAGCTCAGGCCGTGGCCGAAAGGAAAGCGCGGCTGGCCCGTCAGGTCCGCGTAGTCGTCGCCCCGGCCGGTGGGTTTGTGGCGATAGCCCAGCGGCACCTGGCCCTCAGCCACGGGAAAGCTGAGGGGCAGGCGCCCGGCCGGGCTCAGGTCGCCGAACAGCGCGCGGGCCACGGCGTGGCCGCCCTCCTCCCCCGGGTACCAGGCGCAGAGCACGGCCCCCGCCGCCTCCAGCCAGTCCTCCATGACGACGGGAGCGCCGCCCACCAGCACCACCGTGACGGGCGTGCCCGTGTCGGCCACGCGGCGGATCAGCTCCGCCTGGCGGCCGGGCAGGGCCAGCGAGGCGCGGTCGCGGAATTCCCCCTCCTCCAGGCCCACCACCACCACGGCGGCGTCGCAGCTGCGGGCCAGTTCCTCGGCCGCGCGCAGGCCGGGCTCCTCGTCCGGCGCCGCGCCCAGGCTCCAGACCAGGCGCAGCCGCGCCGGCCCCGCCGGAACCCGGCACTCCAGCCGGAGGCGCCGCGCCTGTCCCGCCCTTAGCTCCACGGCGGCCAGCCGCGTGCGGTGGGAGAGCGGCGCTCCGCTGTCCAGCAGCAGGGAATCGTCCAGGAAGAGGCGCCAGCCGTCGTTGCCCTCCACGCCCAGTTCCACGCGGCCACCGGCCGGCGGGGTCAGCCAGCCCGTCCAGCGCACGGAGTAGAACCCGTCGCCCAGCCGCGCGGGGTCGGGGGAGAACAGCGTCCACTGGGCATCCACGACCGCGTCCTGGCGCGTGAAGGCCGGCGTGCCCGCCGGCTCCAGGCCGGTGAAGTACTCGCCCTTAAGGCCCGGCGTCTCACCAGGCCCGGCGCCGCTGCTCAACGCTGCGGCGGGCACGGTGGGCAGCGGCGGGGACAGGCGCGCGCAGCCGGGCGCGTGCCGGACCTCCACGTCGTTCCCGGCGCGCTCGCGCAGCCCGGCCAGGATGGAGACGGCCCGGTTGGACGTGGCGCTGTAGCCGCCCAGCCGCGCGGCGTCCGCGTCGGGGCCCAGCACGGCCAGCCGGCGCAGGCCGGCGGGCAGCGGCAGCGTGCCGCGCTCGTTCTGCAGGAGGACCAGGGACTCCTCCGCCGCGCGGCGGGCCAAGCGGCGGCTCGACTCGGCGCCCAGCGGAAGTCCAGTCTCTGCCGCTGGCAGCGGCTCGTCGAACAATCCCAACTGGAACTTGGCGCGCAGCACGCGGGCCACGGCGGAGTCGATCACGGCGGAGGGAATCCGGCCGTCCAGGAAGGGCGGCAGGAAGAGGGCCTCGTGCTCGATGGAGGTCTGGAAGATCACGTCCAGCCCGGAGTTCAGAGCCCGGGCCGCGGCCTCGCCGTAGTCGGCGGCGGTGAAGTGCAGGACGTTGGCGCCGCCCACGGCGCCGGCGTCGGAGATCACGAAGCCCCTGAATCCCCACTCCGCTTTGAGCACGTCGTTCTGCAGCCAGTCCTGGGCCGAGCAGGGCGAGCCGTCCAGCGAATTGTAGGAGGTCATCAGCGAGCGGGCCCCGCCCGCTTGCAGGCAGGCCTGGAAGGGCGGGAAGTGCGTCTCGCGCAGGCGCCGTTCGCTCTCCTCGACGGGGTAGCTGTCGCGGCCGCCCTCGCCCACGTTGGCCACGAAGTGCTTGGGCGTGGCGATCACGCCCCGCTCCTCGCAGGCCCGCACGAAGACCGCCCCCATGGCCGAGCTTAGGACGGGATCCTCGCCGTAGCTCTCCTCCGTGCGGCCCCAGCGGCCGTCCGTGGCGAGGTTCACCACCGGGGAGAGCAGCTGGCGCACGCCCACGGCGCGACTCTCGCCGGCGATCACCTCCGCCACCTGGCGCACGAGCGCGCTGTCGAAACTGGCGGCCAGCCCGATGGCCTGGGGAAAGACCGTGGCCTCGCGCTGCACCAGCCCGTGCAGGCCCTCGGCGAACAGGATGGCCGGGATGCCCAGCCGCGTGTGCTCGCGCAGGTGCCGCTGCAGGGCGTCGCCGCGCCGCCGGGCCTCGGCGGGCTCCTGCTCCGCGAGCTGCAGGCCGAACACGCCGTCGCGGAAGCGGGCCGGATCACCGCCGTCCTCCCCGGCCAGCATGAAGAGCTGCCAGAATTTCTCCCGGGGCGTCATCCGCGCCAGCAGGTCCTGGACCCGGGTCTCCGCGGGCAGGCCCGCGTTTTGGTACGCCGGAGTCGACCCGCCCGCCGCCGACTGGGGCGACAGCAGAAGCCAAGCGCCCGCCAGCCAGCCCGCCACGCACGCCGCCCGGCGTCGGGCGGACTTAGAACACGCGCAGTTCATCACAGAACACCCATGCCTTGCCGCCCGCGCCCTTGTGCCAGGGCGGGCAGATCTTCCAGTTCTCGGCCTTCAACTTGACGTAGCGCGCCGGCCGGGGGTCGAAGCTCGCCTGGAAGCTCTCCCGGGCGGCGCCCGCGTGGGTGGGGGCCAGACTCGGGGTCAGGCGCGCCACCGGCTGGAAGTCCACGCCGTCCAGGGAGAGCAGGAACTCCACCTGGCGCGGCAGGAAGACCCACGAGGCGATGTCCTGCAGGCAGGCCGTCTCCAGCCGTGTGACATCCAGCACCCGGCCCAGGTCCACCACGGCCTCCAGATCCTCGCCCTCGAAGCCCAGCCAGTGCATGCGATAGTCGTTCCAGCCGCTCAGGCCGTCGGTCAAGGCCGCGGCCTCGCCCTGGTGGTAGGCAGGACTGGCCGGGCGCGCCAGCATCACCGGGCGGCCCAGGGCCAGGTGGGGCCGGAGGCCCTCCGCCAGAAAGCGAGTGGCACGCTCCCGGTACTCGTCCGGCGGCAGGCCGTGCTCCCACAAGCGCGGGATCTCCGCCTGGCTGCAACCGGCGTGGAAGCTCTCCACCCGCTCGACGAAGCCCGGCTGGACCACCCGCCTTCCATCCGGGTCCCGCCCGAAACAGCCGCGCGGGGCGTCGGCCAGGATCAGGCCCTGCTCCAACTGCGCGTAGAGCAGCGGCAGGCGCGCCGTGCGCACCCGGATCGCCAGTTCGGAACTCCCCGCCACCGCGGCCTCCGCCTGATCGAAGAGGCGCGCGTACTCGTCGAGCCGCGGCCCGGACAGGTGGCCCGCCGCGCTGGGCAGCGGGTGGCCGAAGCAGGAGAGATCCTCGCCCGAGGCCGCCAGCGCGTCGTGCAGGCGGTCGATGTAGGCGCGGATGAAGGGCGCGGCGACGCCATAGTAGCCGGCCAGGAAGTCGTCCAGCAGGGCGTCCGGCTCCAGGTCGGGGTTCCAGAGCCACTTGGCCAGCAGGTAGGCGCGCAGTTCGGCGAATTCGCCCTTGAAGACGGGCAGTCCCTGCTCGAAGACCGCTGTGACTCCCTGATCGGCGAAGAAACGCAGGTTGGGCTGCAGCACGCGCAGGTTGGGAAAGGGGCTGACGAGGTTACGGAACTGGATCACGTAGTCCCACAGCAGGATGTTGGATGTGAGCCGGCTCCAGTCCCGCAGGTCGCGCACGAAGGTCGTGTCGCGCGGATCCGCCGCGATGGGCCGGCTGCGGTTGGACTCGATGCTGCAGAGCATGATGTTCACGTTGGGCAGCGGCCGTGTGACACGGGGCGCCGGGCGCGAGTACTGGTAGGCCAGCGTGGAGATCACTTTTTCAGGGAAGCGCGCCGCCACCTGGTTGACGAAGCGCAGCAGGCTGCCCGCGGGGGAGCCCTCCGCCTCGTCCACGGCCCGGCAGGCCGCGCACGTGCAGGGCAGGTAGGTGTCGTTCTGGGAGACGGACCAGTAGCGCGCGGCGGGCTGCTCGCGCATGCGCCGCGTCAGCTCGGCCACCACGAGCTCCAGCACGGCGGGCTGGCTCAGGCAGAGCTGTCCATCGGCCACGCGCACGCCGCGGTTCTCCGAGAAGTACTCGGGATGCGCGGCGAAGTGGCGCTCCGGCGGGATCAGCTCGTGAAAGGTGTGGACGAACAGGCCCCACTCCTCCCGGGAGCTGAGTTTGTGCCAGGCCGCGTAGGCCGGCTCCTGGAAATCCTGCAGCCGGAAGTGGAAGCGCGGCAGCTGGGTGTCGTCCAGCTCCGGCAGGACCAGCGTGGCCCGGCGCGGGATGACCTGGACCTCCGGGCTGTACATGCGGCAGCCCAGCTGGGATTCGAGCAGCGTGTAGACGGCGTGACTCAGGCCGCGTTCGCTGCCGGCGGCCAGGATCAGCCGGTCGCCGGCCGTGCGGAGGCGGAAGCCCTCCTCCCCCAGCTCCTCTCCCTGCGAGCCAATGGCCTCCGGCCCGCCCACGGCCAGCACGATGCCGCCCGCCGGCGGGGCGTCGTGGGCGACCACGGGCAGCCGGGCGCCGCTGATCCGCTCCAGGTAGATGGCCAGCGTGTCGGCCGCCGCCCGGGCCGCGGGGGTCTCCACCTGCGGCAAGTGGATCACGCACAGGGCCTGGCCGTCGCGAACCAGCTCCAGGGCCGGAGCGGGCGCGGCTGTCAGACCCAAGCCCAACCCCAGGCCCAGCCAGAACGGGCGAGTGGGTTTCATCCGCTACTCGACGCCCAGCTGAAAAGCCCAGGCGTGCCGGCAGGGCGGCGTGGCCCGGACGGACTCCGGCACGAAGACCCGGCAACCCGCACCTGCCGGCTCCCAGCGCAGGGGCTCGGCCACGCCCAGCAGCCGCACGCTCTGCCCGGGCCGGGGCGCGAAGGAGGGGATGAGCAGGCTGGCCGGCAGCCCGGGCTCCTCCGCCGAGGCCAGCAGGATGGCGTTGAGCGTGCCCGGGGCCGAGCGCGTGTAACACAGCCGGCCTTCCTTGTAGGGCGCTACGGCGCGCGTGCCGTAGATGGCCGCGCCGTTCACGTCCAGCCAGTCCCCCAGCTCGGCCAGCCGGGCCAGGGCCTCCGCCGGCCACTCGCCCTGCGGACTGGGTCCCACGTTGAGCAGCAGGTTCCCGCCCTTGGCCACGATGTCCACCAGCAGCTGGATCACCCGTTCGGCGGACTTGTGTTCGTCGTTCGGGACGAAGCTCCAGGAAGTGCCCAGCGTGATGCAACTCTCCCAGACCGTCTCCAGCGGCGCCGCCGGCACCTCCTGCTCGGGGGTGTGGTAATCCTGGTAGTCGCCCTCCACGGCGCGGTCCACGATGATCAGGCCCGGTTGCAGCGCGCGGGCCATGGCCGCGATCCCGGGCATGTCGATGTCCTGGTCGCAGGGCGCCTTGCCCCAGCGCGGGGACGTGGCGGTCATGGGCTGCACCCAGCCGCCGTCCAGCCAGAGGATGTCCATCGGGCCGTAGTCGCGCATCAGCTCTTCGATCTGGCCGCGCGTGAAGCTCTTGAAGGCCTCCCACTTCTCCGGGTAGCGCTTGATGTCGTAGTTCACGTTGCGGTCGAAGGGCGGGAAGTAGGGCCACCAGTAGTCCGGGCAGTGCCAGTCGGCCTTGGAGAAGTAGGCGCCCGTGCCCAGGCCCTCGCGGCGGAAGGCGGCGAAGACCTCCCGGGCCACGTTGGCCCGCGGATCCCGGCTGAAGGGGCAGCCCGGGTCGGTCACCTTGTAGTCCGTCAGCTGGGTGTCGAAGAGGCAGAAGCCGTCGTGGTGCTTGGTGGTGAAGACCACGTAGCGCATGCCCGCGCCCCGCGCCGCCGCCGCCCAGGCCGCCGGATCGAACTGGACGGGATTGAACGTGGACTTCAGGTCCTCGTAGGCCTGCCGGTACTCGCTGTAGCTACCGGCGTGGGGCCCGCGCCGCTTGGTCCAGTCCTCGTCCTCCGGGCAGATGCTCCAGCTCTCCACCACGCCCCACTGGCTGTAGGTGCCCCAGTGCATGAGCAGGCCGAGTTTCTGGTCCTGGAACCACTCCAGTTTTTGCTGCACGAGGGGATCCGGATGGGGTCGGACGGCCAGCGCCGACCCCGTCGGGGCCAGGCCGGCGAGCGCAAGGGCACACATGCTGAGCAGCCTCCGGGCGCGTCGAGAGCGAGTGGGGGTCATGGGAATCCTCCGTTCCGGGCGCCCCGGCAGGCCTTGGCGGTCCCAGCGGCGCCGGATGCGGGCAAGGTGGCACGCGGGCGGGGGAAATCGAAACGAGCGCGCGGGAGCGGAAGGGCGCGGGGCGGGAATCCCTTGGTACCTTGCCCGTGCTTCGCGGGAGCGGTGGGCGTGGACGGTGGGTTCCGCTCGCCCGGATCCGCCAAGCGCCAACCGCGCGTGGTCTTGTAGCACAGGGAGGGGCTTTGTCACATCTGCCGCCAGCCGCCGAGGTCCGGGGTGACCCGGGCGCGAGCCTGAAATCGTCCGCCTTGAGTCCCTGGCTCTTCGTGCCCGTTCTCTACATCATGCAAGCCATCCCGTCCACGCTGGTGCGCGAAGTCTCGACCCTCGTCTTCAAGGACTTCGGTCTCCCCAACGCCACCATCGCCTTCTGGGTCAGTCTGCTCGGGCTGCCCTGGATGCTGAAACTCTTCTGGGCGCCGGCGGTGGACTTCAACTTCACCCGGCGGCGCTGGGTGCTGGCGGCCCAGGCGCTGATCGGAGCCAGCCTGGTGGCGTTGGCCGTGGCCTGGGGCCTGCCGCTCTACTTCCCCATCAGCATCGCCCTGTTCTTCGTGCTGGGGCTGGCCTCCGCCACCCACGACATCGCGCTGGACGGCCTCTACCTGCTGTCGCTTTCTCAGAAACAGCAGGCCTACTTCGTCGGCGTCCAGTCGGCCAGTTTCCGCGCCGGGCGCCTGCTCTGCACGGGCGGGCTGGTCTTCCTGGCCGGCATGCTGCAGAAGGGCGGGCAGAGCATCATCGCCAGCTGGACGGCGGTCTTCGCCGCCATCGCCGTGTTCTACGGCGCGGGAGCCGTCTACGCGCGCGTCTTCCTGCCGCGCCCGGCGGACGACCTGCCCGTGCGTTGCGCGCCGGAGTCGGTGCCGCTGCTGGTGGCCTTCACCACCTTCATCCGGCAGCAGGGCATCCTCGCCGTGCTGGCCTTTATCCTCTTCTACCGCTTCGGCGAGGCGATGGTCTCGATGATCACGCCGCTCTTCCTGCGGGACGCCGTGGCGGCGGGCGGGCTGGGCCTGTCGGTGGCGGAGGTGGGCGTCATCAACGGCGTGGCCGGCATCATCGGCATCATCCTGGGCGGCATCGCCGGCGGCGGCGTGGTGGGCCGCTACGGTCTGCGGCGGGCCTTTGTCCTGATGCTGATCAGCATGAACGCGCCCAACCTGCTCTACGTCTGGGTGGCCGCCGCGCACCCGGCGACCTGGTGGATGTACGTCGTGGCCTTCGTGGACCAGTTCGGCTACGGCTTCGGCTTCGCCGGCTACAGCGTCTACCTGATGCACGTGGCCCAGCGCGGCAACTTCCGCACCAGCCACTACGCCATCGCCACCGGCCTGGGCGCGCTGACCATCATGCTGGCCGGCATGCTCTCGGGCTACCTGCAGAGCACGCTGGGCTACGTCGGCTTCTTCGTCGCCGTCTGCCTCTGCAGCATTCCCGCGCTGCTGACCATCCTCATCATCCCCCTGGACGGCATGAAGTCCGCGGATCTGGCCGCCAGAGGTGGAGTGGATTGATCCGGCGCGTGTGTCACGCGGCCCCGCCGGTCCGCTGCGCCCCGTCCAGCACCTCCCGCAATTTGCTGGCCAGGTTGATCAGCGTGAAGGGCTTCTCCAGAAAGGGCACGCTGGGATCCAGCACGCCGTGCTGCAGGATGGATTCGTCCGTGTAGCCCGACATGTAGACGACCTGCAGGGGCCGATGGACCGCCTGCAGCCGGCGCGCCAGATAGGGCCCGCTCATGAAGGGCATGATGACGTCCGTCAACAGCACGTCAGGGCGCAGCCGCTCGCTCTCCACCAGCTCATAGGCCCGCATCGGCCCGTCGGCGCTCACGACCCGATAGGAGAGGTCCTGGAGCAGGCGCTGGCAGAGCTGCCGCAGCGTGGCGTCGTCCTCCACCAGGAGCACCAACTCGCCCTTGCCCAGCGGGGCCCGGGTCGCGGCCTTGCGGCGGGCGGCCACATGTCCGTGGACCAGTGGGAAGTAGAGCTTGAAGGTGGTGCCGCGGTTCACTTCGCTGTAGACATAGATGGAACCGCCGGACTGGTTCACGATGCCATAGACCATGGCCAGGCCCAGCCCCGTCCCGCGACCCACCTCCTTGGTCGTGAAGAAGGGTTCGAAGATGCGCTGGACCGTGGCCTCGTCCATCCCGCAGCCCGTGTCGCTCACCGCCAGCATGATGTACTTGCCGGGGCTGACGCCCACGTGCGTGTCCGTGTAACCCGCATCCAGCTCGATCCGGGCGGTCTCCAGAGTCAGCAGGCCGCCCTCCGGCATGGCGTCCCGGGCATTGACGCAGAGGTTGACGATGACCTGTTCCAGCTGGTTGGGGTCGACCTTGATGCGCACGACTTCATCCGCCAAGGCCAGGCTCAGTTCCACCGGCTCGCCCAGCAGGCGGCCCAGCAGCTTGCTGATGTTGCGGATGACCTCGTTCAGGTCGACGATCTCGGGTTGCAGCACCTGCTTGCGGCTGAAGGCCAGCAGCTGGCGCGTCAGCACCGCGGCCCGTTCGCCGGCCGCGACGATCTGCAGGACATCCTCCCGCAGGAGGTCGTTCTCCGCCAGCTCTTCCTGCAGGGCGTAGCCATAACCCAGGATCACCGTGAGGATGTTGTTGAAATCGTGGGCCACGCCGCCGGCCAGCTGCCCCACGGCCTCCAGCTTCTGGGATTGGCGCAGCTGCGCTTCCGTGGCCCTGAGGATCTCCTCGTTGTGCCGGCGTTCCGTGATGTCGATGGACATGATGAACACGCCCTCCGGCACGGGATAGATGCGCAACTCGAACCAGCCCTTGCCGCCGTCCGGGAAGGCGAACTCGTTCTCCATGTTCTGCTGGATGCGCTGTTCCAGGCAATAGCGGATGATCTGGTAGACGGGCGTCGTTTCGACGCCGGGCCAGACCTCGGCGTAGAGCTGGCCGATCATCTCCTGGGCGGAGCGGCGGTTGTGGCGCTCCGCCGTCTTGTTGATGAAGATGTAGCGCCAATCGTGGCCGATGATCTGACATCCTTCGAGCATGTGCTCCAGGACTTCCTTGTAGAAGGAGGAGGGCAGAAAAACGTCCATCTGGATCCAATCTGGAATTGAATCCAAGCAACCGCAGGTGGGGGGGGGCGATAGGGTGAGCTGTGCGACGAGCGATTCCTCGGAGCGAACAGAAATCCCTGTTTTCTTAGTGCAACCTAATATTGTTACCGTCGCAAATCAATGGCAATTCGGGTGAGGAACGCCTCGGGCAAACCCGGTCCTGCGGTTGAAGACCCACCCCTGGACCTGGGCCAGGGCCTCGCTTGGCAAGGCCGTCTGTGGCAGGACCACATGCTCGCCGCAAGGCACGAATCAGGGGCGCTCCAGCGGCCACTTTCCCGAAGTGGGCCACCGAAGCGAGGCTCAGACCGCCGGAAGCGCAGCCCGGGGATCCCGGGTCCTCCCCACCAACTCGAGAGGAATCTGGTCACCAAACTGGGACCGCCAGATCCGGTGATACACGCGCTCCTCCGCCGAGTGCAGGTTCTGGACGAACGGCTCGTCCAGCTCATCGGCGACCGCCGGATCGACCAACGCCAGCCGCGTGGCGACCAGCTCGGACGACCCGGCCCCTTCCGCAAACTTGAGCTTCGCCCGCTGCAGGATCGCCTCCGGCAGAAGGTCGGCGCAGGCGCGCCGCAGCAGGCCTTTCTCGCGGCCGCCGGGTTCAGGTGCCAGCAATCCGGCGGGCAACCGGCCCACGTAGCGCAGCAGATCCAGGTCCAGGAAAGGGACACGCGCCTCGAGGCCCCAGGCCATGGAGAGCCGGTCGCAGCGTTGCAGGTTGGTGTGCTGCAGGTCCCGGGTGATCCGCTCGAGTTCCTCGCGCAGTCCGCCGCCCGAAGCGATGGGACGGAGATAGGAATAGCCGGCGAAGAGTTCATCGGCGCCCTCGCCGGTCAGGACGACCTTGACATGCCGTGCGGCCAGACGCGCGAGGAAATAGTTGGGAACCGCCGAGCGCACCAGCGGGGCGTCGAAGGACTCCAGGGCCCGGATGACCGCCGGCAGCGCTGCTTCGACCTCGGCGGCGTCGTAGATGAGTTCATGGTGCTCCGTGCCCAGCAGGTGCGCCACAGCTCGTGCCGCCGACAGGTCGGGGGCGCCGCGCATGCCCGCCGTGAAGGAGAGCAGCCGGGGCACGTGCGGGCGCATCAGCGCGGCGACCAGACTGCTGTCCAGCCCGCCTGAGAGAAAGACGCCGACGGGCACGTCGCTCATCAGGCGCTTGACGACGGCCCGCTCCAGGCGGTGGCGGATCCCGGATTCGATCTCCGGCAGGGGCGGCGGCGCCAGCCAGGGGACCACCTGCGCGGCGCAGGCGAAGGCCCGGGGCTTCGGCAGGGGAAGCCGGCCCGGCGCCGAATTCGCGGGCAGAAAGAGGAAATGCCCCGCCGGGAGGGCTCGCAGCTCATCCATGGGCGGAAAGGCCTTGAGTTCGCTGGCGGCCAACACCAGATCGCCGGCTCGGCCATAGTAGAGCGGCTTGATCCCCAGCGGATCGCGGGCCAGCAGCAGGCCGGCCGGCCCCGCCAGCGCGAGGGCGAACATCCCATCCAGCCGGCCAAGCAAGTCTTCGCCCACCTCCTCGTAGAGATGGAGCAGCACCTCCGTGTCGGAACAGGTGCGAAACTCGTGGCGGCCGGCCAGCTCCCGCCTCAACTCCAAATGGTTGTAGATCTCACCGTTGAAGACGACCGCCAGGTCGCCCCGCTCATTGAGAATGGGTTGACGGCCGGTGGCCAGGTCGACGATCGCCAGCCGTGCCTGGGCCAGCACGCCGGGGCCGATCACCACCCGGCCCGCCTCGTCCGGACCACGGTGACGGAGCCGATCCAGCAGGACTTCCGCGAGGGTCAGGTCGGGTCTTCCCCAGACAACCGCGATGCCGCACATCCTACTGCCCGCCCGCAGCCAGGGCGGCGATCCGGCGCCGCTCCCCAAGTGGGCGCCGGGTGACGGGATTGACCGCTTCCCAGCCACCCTTCACGCAGGCCGTCACGATCGTCCCCTTCAGGTGCGGATTGCCGCGGAAGTGGGGAGCATCCAGCAGCCCGCAGCGGATCGCCCGCGTCAGCACCTCCGCATCGGCCCACGGGTCGGCGCGGTCGGAACCCAGCCGCGTGATGGCCTCCAGGATGAGGCGCGCCTCCGCGACCAGATGGCGACGGCGGGCGCGGACCCGCGGATCCCGCGCGGGATCGGGCAGCCCCTTGAGGCAGAGATCGACACTGCCCCGGGCGATGGAGCAGCTCTCGATCACCGCCTCGGCGTCGACGACGCGCCGGGCCTCGGTGAATCCCACCACGTGGAGGATCTGCGGCTTCAGCGCCATGGCCAGCGTCGTGGAGGCGGCGAGATGCCCCTTGGCGCGGTTGAAATCCGCCGGCAGGCTGGTGATGCCCGCGCGGACCTCCCGCAGGACCTGGAAGGCGGGGCCCTCCAGCTCGCCGATCAGGTCGAGCTTCGCCAGCATCTTCGCCAAATCCATCAGCGGGCTGGTGGAGGGTGGAGTGTTGTGCATCAGCTGGGCGACGTAGTGTCTCACGCCCTGCCGCTGAGCATTGTAGGCGGCCAGGAAGGCCATCGCCACCGCCAGCGCGTCGTGGGCGTCGCGCAGGCTCCACTGGTGGGACTCGTTCACCTCCACCGGCACCCCGCGCTCCGCGTAGAAGCGCATGGTGGACTGCTTCTCCAGAATCGCCTCGGGGAAGGGGACCGTGCTCCGGCCGTCCATCACGCTGTACCAGCAGAGGGGAATGGCCCCCCATGCATTGTGGATCGTCTCCAGGCTCATCTCCGCCCAGCGCTGCAGATCCCGCGTCCCGCTATAGCAGCGCAGCAGGGGGCGATTGCCGACACGCGTCGCCTCGTGGATGCGGCGGAGGTCCTCCGGACGGCGCACCGGAACGCCGCCCGCCCCGTCCTGATGGGGATCCATTTCAGTGGGGCGGAAGAAGTGCTCCTGGGCATTCTGGTCCGGCCCCAGCGAGAGGACGTCCAGGGCGCGGGCCTCAGCGATCCGTCCCGCGCCGACGATGGTGGCCTCCAGTGCGGGCTCGCCATAATGATGACGCAGCAGCGGCCGTGGCGCGCAGGCCGCCACCCGCTCCAGCAGCGTGTCGGGCCATCTCTCGGCCGCTGTGGCGGTGGTCTCGCCGCCGATGAAGGCGATCAGTTCCTCCAGCGGTTCGCTGCCGTCGAAACAGCGCTCGAAGAGTTGGAAGCGCCGCGCCATGGCCGCCACCGGCGGCGTGCCACCCAACACCCAGCGCCGCTCGCCGCCCTTCAGCCGCGCCGCCCCTTCCTCGAGGGCGCGCAGCAGTGGCACGATATCCTGGTCGGTGAGGCGATAGGAAACGGCCACCAGCGCGGGCCTCAGTTCCTGGACCCGGCGCAGCAAGGTCTCGACAGGAACCGCCGCCCCCAGCAGTTCGGAGCGCCAGCCGTGCTCCTCGCAGAGTCGGAGAAAGTGGTCCAACCCCGCCAGATGGACACATTGGCCGAGAGCGGCCCCGATCACCAGGTTGTCGCTGCTCATGGCTTGTCCTGCCCGATTCCCAGCAGGCGCAGCTGTTTCAGGCTGAGCCCGGCGATGCCCAGTGATTCCACCGTCCGGCCTTCGGCGCGGTAATCTCGCCCGTGCATGCTGGAGGCCAGGGTGATGAAGGCGTCCATGATCGGGGTGGACACGCCGAACTGGCGTCCGATCGAACTCATGGGAACCAGGCTGAACGGGACATCCTCCGTCAGATAGCGCATTTCCATCCGATGGGGAGCCAGGATCCCGTGGTAGCCGAGGTTGGCGTGGATGGCCTGGTGGAGATTCCGCCCAACGGCGTCGTAGGCCAGGTACAGCCACTCGCGCGCGCTGAAGGCCTGGATGCCCAGCGCGGCGGCGACGGCGACTCGCTCCGCATCCAGTTCCTCCAGCACGGTGGCGACGGAGGGCGTGGTGCCCTGGTAATAGAACTCGAAGTCCGCCGGGTCTTCGACCCAGCCCGCGTTCAGCAGCATCAGGGCCGGATGGAAGACCGAACCGATGTTGTTGAAGCTCGTTTTGAAGATATTGTCACCGGGAACGAACTGGGGAAAGGCCCGGCGCACCAGGTCCAGACAGCGAGGAATGCGGTGCGCACGCACGGTGGCCAGCGGAATGGAGTTCTTGATGCGGAAGATCCGCGCCTGCCCCGGGCCAATGACGCGGCTGGCATAGAGGAACGTCTGCGTCTCGGCGAGGGTGACATCCGCTGTGCAACCCTGCGAGCGCAGTTCCTGCCCGAATGCCAGCGCGCCGAAGGTTCGGCCAGGGTTGATCACGATAGTCTGGCCGTCCCGCAAATGGGGAGCGCACTGCCTGGCGATGAACTCGTGGGCGTTGGCCGGCACGACGACCATGATCACGTCGACGTCCTCGAGCAAGTCTCCCACCTGGTCCGACACCGCAGTGACCGGACCGAAGCCACTCAACTCATCGCCGCCCAGTTCAACGCCGCCCCGAACCTGGACGGCCTCCAGCCTGGCCAGCGTGCGGTTGAAGAGACGGACGTCGAAACCCATCAGGCCCAGATGGCCGGCCATGGCCAGTCCGCCGTGGCCAGCTCCCATGACACAGAAGACAGGGCGTGGATGGGACATGGCGGCTCTCCTGGTTTTCACGGGCGCCCGGCGGACCAGCGGACCGACTCGCGTGGGTTGTCGGATGCGGCTGCGTCCACAGCGACCGGTACATGGTGCGGCGCCGGGACCGGCATACGACCCGCAGGTGGGGAAAGGGGAGCCACGCCAAGGGTTTGCGATCGTGCGATCAGCGGCCTGGGCGTGCTCCGAGAGTCCTGCGGCCCTGATGGGACTACCCCTGCCTCTTGGATTCTGCGAGTCGCAGATGATCGAACGCGTAGGTCCGTCCACCTGAAGCCTGTGCTTGATGGTGACGGGAGTGTATTGGAATTTGGGGTTTCAGTCAAGTTTGACGATTCAGTCATTTTGAGGCGACGATGACAGTGGACCGACGGGCGCGCAAGCGCGAGCAGACACGACAGGCCCTGCTGGAGAGCGCCTTGACCCTCTTCGCGAATCGCGGGATCTACCAGCCCTCGTTGGAGGAAATCACCGCACGGGCGGATCTGGGCAAGGGGACATTCTACCAGTACTTCCCATCCCGGGAGGCCTTGATCGCCGCTCTGGTCGGCGCGGGGATCGACGCCCTGCTGGCGCGACTCGGCCCACCTCCAGTAGGGGGTGGGACCGCTCCTGGACTTCTGCTGGACGAGCACCAGGCCTTTTTCAACGAACGTCCGGAGGTCCTCCTCCTGCTCCACCAGGCGCGCGGTTGGCTGAAACTGCCGGAGCGGCGGAGCGCCATCCAGGCGGAGTTCGCCCGCTACATCGATGGCCTGGCGGCGCACTTGGGCGGGGAGTCGGCCCACGAGGACGCGGTGGGCCTGGGGGGCTTCATCGCGGGTACGCTCTCCTTCGAGCGCATCCTGGAGATTCCCTCGCAATCACTGAGGGCGCGAACCATGCGGCTCTGCGGTCTGGCCACGCGGGACTGACCGGGCCGGTCACGGACCAGAGGGTGAGTCCTGGCCGTGTTAGGCGACACGTTTCGCCGGGCCGCATCCACGAAGCGCGTGTCCATCGGTGCTCCGCTGGATTGACCCGCCCCGGTGGTTGTGACATGGCCAATCCGCGCTGCCGAATGACAGGCCGTTCGTGTGGTGGATATATCCAGGCGCCGGCGTTCCAGAGATCGGGATGGCGACTACTTCAAGAGCAGAAGCCGCTTGGTCTCCAGTAGGTCCGGCCCGCTCAGCCGCAGCAGATAGACGCCGCTGGCCAATTCGTCGGCGTTCAGGCGCAGCGAATGAGGGCCCGCCGCCTGCGGGCCGGCCGCCAGGACTCGCACCAGGCGGCCCTGCAGATCGAACAACTCCAGCCGCGCCTCCGCGGCCGCGGGCAGCTCCCAACTCAGGGTCGTGGAGGGATTGAAGGGATTGGGCACGGCGTCGTAGAGGCGGAACACGCCGGGGCGCAGCGGTTCCACGGCCAGGAAACCCAGTTCCCAGATGCAGTCCGCGCCGGCGGCGTTCCACGTGCTGCTGCCGTCGCTCACCTCCAGATGGAGCTGGAGATCCTGCGTGGTCCAGTCGCTCAAGCTGAAGCCGGGGGCGCTGGCGGCGGACCAGCTGGGGCCCTGGATCTGACCGCTCCATTCCAGCTCGTCACCGATCCAGATCGAGGCGCTCAGCGTGCCGGCGCCCAGATGCTCAAGCTGCAGGCCGACGGCGCCGGCCTCCCAGTCCGGCACGAAGCCCGTGTTCGATCCCGGCAGATGCCCCAGGACCTCCACGAGTCCGCAGGCCGACTCCGGGCCGGTCAGGGGCGTGACACCCACCGCCGCCGCGCTCAGCGGCAGGTCCGCGCAGGAGCCGCCCGTGTCGAGCAGACAGCCGAAGGTGCCGGCCGCCGGGCTCTGGAACTGCAGCTCCACCTGCTGGGACTGCCCGGGCGTCAGGCTGTAGGTCGCGCCGGCTGTGATCGTGAACGGGGGACAGCCCGCGCTGACGGTGCCGCTGAGCGTGCCGCCGCCCACGTTGGTGATGCTGAAACTGCGTGTCACAATCGTGCCGGGCAGGACAGCCCCGAAGTCGAGGGCGGCGACATCCAGCTGGCAGGTGGGCGGCAGCGCCCCGAAGGTGAGCGTGCCGCTGCCGCGCTGCACGCTGGGCAGGCCCTCGTTGTAGGTGAAGGCCGGCAGCTGCAGCTGGGCCGTCTGCCCGTTGGGCGCGGCGGCGTCCACCAGGAAGCGCAGGAAGACCAGCTGGCTGCCTGCGCCGGCCAGCGCCGGGCCCGCGGCCGCGGCCTGCACCACGCCACTGGTCTCGTCCCAGCTCACCTCCGTCCAGGCCGCGCTGAGCGAGCCCGCCGTCTCCAGGCCGTCGAACTGCAGCCAGGTGGTGGGATAGCTGAGGCGGAACTGCCAGGCCGTCACGGCGAACTCGCCGAGCGCTCCCGTGTTCAAGGGCACCAGGAGCGTGCTCCCCGCCGGCGCTCCTTGGCTGGCCGGCGCCACGCTCAGATCGTGGACGTGGTAGACGCCGGTGGTGTCGCCGACGCCCAGCGGATCCAGCGCGATGATGCGCGTGTCACCGCCGGAGAGCGCCGTGACCTGTCCCGTCGCGCTCACGCTGGCCACGGCCGGGTCCGTGCTGGTCCACTCGACGCTGCCGTTGGGCGTGCCCTGGATCGTCACCTGCTGGGTCTGGCCGCGCAGGATGCTGGCCGTCGCCGGGCTCAGGGTGAAACTCGAAGTGGCGCTGAACTGGGCCTGCACGGTGGACGTGCGGGTCAGCCAGTCCTCGTCCAGGTGGATGTCGCTCAGCGTCAGCGTGCTGTTGAAGGCTGCGCCCACGCTGCTGGCGACCTGCAGAACCAGCAGCTGGCCCGCGCCGGTGACCGCGGCGCCGCCCGGAGCCGCGGCCGCGAACTGGACCAGATTCCCCGTCTGGGTGAACTGGACGTCCCAGTCCGCGAGCAGGCCCTCCGTCAGCTCCAGCGTCACGGCCGTCAAGCGCGCGCTGCCCAGGTTCAGCGAGAACTCCGCGCTGGAAAAGGCCGCCCCGGTGGGGTTCTGCAACACCAGGACCAGGGGGCGGGTCTGCCCCGCCTGCCCGCTCAGTGCCTGCGCCTGCAGGTGGAAGGTGTGGATCAGGATCTCCGGACCCGTGCCGACGCGCCCGCCGCCATCCGCCACCTGGACGCGGTTGGCGCCCTGGGACAAGGCGGTGAAGAGGCCGCCCGCGCTCACCTGGCCGGAGAGCGGATCCGCCACGCTCCAGGTCAAGGGTGGCGTGGGCGCGCCACCGGCCGTGTACTGGACGGTCTCGCCCGGCAGCAGGCTGGCCGCCGTCGCCGGCGAGACGGGGATGACTTGCGGCACGATGTGCGTGAAGGTGCCCTGGCTGAGCACGGGAACGGGATCCCCCTCATTCAGCCGCGCGAAGGGAATCGCCAGCGTGCCCGAACCCTGGATCTGCACCTGGATCAAGGCCAGCGTGCCTGTGCCTGTCATGGGCGACGCGCTGGCGGCGGCCAGCTGGATGCCGTCGCCCTCCGCCTCCCAGGCCAGTTCGGCGCCCCAGTCCGCCAGCAGGGTGCCGGCGGTGTTCAGACCCGTCACCAGCCAGTTGGTGGGGAAGTCCAGCTCCACCGTCAGCGCGTGGATCTGCTCCGGCGCGCCGAACGAGGCCTCAAGGGGAATCTCCAGCACGGTTCCATTGGGCGCCGTCACGGTTTGGGACACGGTGCCCAGGCTGGCTCCCCGCGCGGCCGGGACCAGGCCCAGCAGCACGGGAAGCAGAGTGAGGAGGAGGATGGGCTTCATCGTCGCTCCTTACTTCAGCAGGGTGATGCGTTGCACGGCCCGATGGCGCGCGCCGTCCACCGTCAGCAGATACACGCCACTGGCCGCGCCCGTGCCGGCGGCCGTGTCGCCGTCCCAGCGCAGCGCATGGCTGCCGGCCGGCAACACGCCCTGGTAGATCTCCCGCACCAGCTGTCCGGCGATGTTATGGACCCGCACGCGGACGCGCTCGGCCTGGGGCAGGTCCAGCCGCAGGTGCGTGGTTGGATTGAAGGGATTGGGCGCCGCGGGATGCAGCCGGAACTGCGCGGGCAGGGTCGCGACCAGCGCCGTCGACTCCAGCTCGAAGGGCTGGTCGTTGACCACGAAGCGGCGCGCGACCAGGGCCGGCGGATCGACTCCACCCACCCGCACGCGCAGCTCCAGACCGCCCGGGAGCGGCGCGGTCTGCGCGGCCAGCGCCACTCGCAGCAGACCGTCCGTGACGCGCCAAGTGGTGGCGAAGGGCGTGGCGCCGTCAGTTTGCACGTCCAGCACCTCCAGCGAGTTCGGCGGGAAGGCCGCCTCCAGCTGGAACCCGCGCAGCTGGTTCTCGCCCTCAAGCCGGAAGCTCACCCACCATTCGCCCGCGCCGCCGGCGGCGACGGAGGCGCTGAGTTCGCTCGCCGGATCGAAGGGCTCGCCCGGATAGTCGTTCAACTCGCCGGGGAAGGTGGTCTCCGCGCCCACCACCCACTGCAGGATGTAGTGGGCGTCCACGGCGTTCACGCCGCCCGCGGCGGTCACGTCCGCCAGAGCCAATTGAGCGGCGTCCAGCGGATTGGCCACGGGATCCGCCAGCCAGGCCAGGATCAGCGAGGCGTCGAAGGCCTGCACCTCGCCGTTCAGGCTCACGTCGCCCAGCACGGGGTGCAGCAGGGAGCCCGCCCAGGGCTGGTAGTCGACGTAGTTGCTGACGGCGTCGCCCGCGCCCAGGGGATTGTAGAGGCCGCCGGAGCCCGTGTCGTCGCTGGCGTCCAGCGGGCCGCTCGCGTCGCCCCACCAGCAGTCCTCGGCGTTGATGGGGAGCGCCGGATTGCTGTTGACCAGGCCGCGCTGGGCGTTGCGGTAGAAGTCGCAGTCGCTGAAGACGGGCGCCGAGCTGCCCGTGCACGAGACGCCCGTGTTGCCGTCGCGGAACACGCAGTGGCTGAGGGTCGGGCTGGCCGTTTGGATCTCCACCATGCCGCGCGTGCTGCCGCTGCCGCCCCAGGCGAAGACGCAGTGTTCCAGGCTGCAGAGCGCGTCCCAGCTCTCGTTGTAGAAGTACAGGGTGAAGCTCGACTCGCCGGTCACGGGCGCCGTGGCGTTGCCGTCCGTGTTGGTGTCGCCGCCGTAGAAGTCGTCCTCGATGTAGGTGAAGACGATCTGCTGGTCGGGGTCCGCTCCGCCCGCGGCCTGCAGGCCCTTGTAGACGATGATGCTGCGCCCGGAGATCGACTTCAGCACCACGCCGGGCTCGATGCTCATGATCGAGCTGGAGCCCACGGCCAGGTTCTCGCCCAGGATGTAGACCAGGTTCTCCAGGTTGGCCGCGCTCTCGCGGCGCATGGTGATGTTCTGCGCCAGGGTCTCGCCCTTGATGTAGACGCCGTTGTAGCGGTTGTCCGGCCCGAAGGTCGTGTCTAGGTAGTCGGCGTCCGTCACCAGCGACTGCTTGACCGTCGCCGTCGTGGAGTGGTCGATGAGCAGGTTGTGCAGGACGGCGGGCGAATTCCCGTTGAGGAAGAGGCCGTAGGTGTTGTGCTCGAAGACGCAGTTCGTCAGCGTGGGGGCGGCGCTGACGCACTCGACGGCCTCGCTGGCGTAGTTCACGACGACGTCCTCCAGCAGGCAGGCCCCGTCCGCCGCGATGTCCTGGAAATCGATTCCACTCCAATTGCCCGCCGCCGGCGTGCTGGCGTTGCCGTCGTTCTCCGTGTCCAGCGGATTGCCCACGCTGTCGTCGCGCAGACTGGTCAGGATCGCGCCCTCGATGCCCAGCGAACCGTTGACCGTGAGCGTGCCGCCCAGCGACTTCAGCACCACCCCGGGCGCGATGTCGAGGTGCGTGGTGGTGTTCACGATGAGGTTGCCGGCCAGGTGATAGCTGATGTTCGTGTAGCCGCCGAAGTCCCGCGGCAGGATCTGCTTGTCCACGCTGATGGTCTCGGGCACCAGCTCGATGGCCGCGACGCCCGTGTTGAAGAGCTGGTTGTCCGCGAAGACGGGGTTGGCCAGCACCGAGAGATAGACGGGCGTGCGGGTCACGTTGACCAAGGTGTTGTCGTGGAACTCCGGCCGGGAGTCTCCGCGCAGCTCCAGGCCCCAGTGGACATTGGTGATCTCGCAGTTGCGGATGACCGGGCTGGCCGTGTTCAGCGTGATCTGGCCGCGCCAGTAGCCGGTGTTGCAGCCGAAGCGGATGATCGTGTGCTCGAGCAGGCTGTTCTCGCTGTCGCTGTCCTCGTCGTAGCGCAGGATGCCCCAGTTGCCCACGGCCGGGCTGGTGGCCGAGCCGTCGCCGTTGGTGTCGCCGCCCACGGCGTCGTCGCGCACGCTGGTCAGCACGACGGGATTGCCCGCGCTGCCGATGGAGTTGAGGATGCCGTGGACGACGATGCCGCCGTAGGTGAGGAACTTGGCGGTCACGCCCTCCTCCAGGATCAGGCTGCCGCCCACGTCGATGGTGAAGGTGTTGAGGAAGAGGTAGGTGAAGTTCACCACGCCGGCCACGTCGCGCTGCTCCAGCACGGCCACCTGGCTGAGCGGCTCGCTGATGATGCCCAGGGCGAAGTAGCCGTTGTTGCTGAAGACGTTGTTGAAGTCCAGGACGGGGTCGGAAGTCACGCTCATGTAGATGGGCGTGGACGTGCAGTTCTGGATCGTGCAGTCGTCCACCAGGGGCGTGGAGTTGCCGCGCGCCGAGACCCCGTAGTAGCAGGCCGAGAACAGGCAGTGCTGGATGGAAGGCCCGCTGGCCTCGCAGCGCACGGCGCCGTCGGCATAAGAGCCGCCGTAGAGGATCTGGCAGCGCTCCAGCAGGCAGTTCACGTCGTCGGCGCTGGGCAGGAAGTTCAGGCTGCCCCAGTCCGCGGCCGTCGGGTTGTCGCCGTTGCCGTTGTTGTTGGTGTCCCCCGGCTGACCGGCGTTGTCGTCCTTGAGCGAGGTGAAGACGACGGGCTCCGTCAGCGTGCCGACGGCGTCCAGGCCGCCCGCCACGTGGATGTCCACGCTGGCCGAGAGGAACTTCAACACCACGCCGGGATCGAAACTGAGCTGGGTGCCGGACTCCACTGTCAAATCCTCTTCCAGCAGATAGGTGATGTTGGCGTAGCCGGCCAGGGCGCGCGGGCTGACGGTGCTGCTGGTGCCCAGACCTTCGCCCATCAGGCCCAGGGCCGTGTTGGTGTTGTTGCCGAAGACGATGTTCGAGAAGCTCGGGTTCGAGGCCACGGACATGCAGATGGGCGTGCGGTCGTGGTTGGCGAAGGAGCAGGCGTCCACGCCCGGCGCCGAATTGCCGGACACCAGCAGGCCGTGGGCGCCGTTGGTGTAGAAGTCCAGGTGGCTGAGCGTGCCGGCGGAGTTGTGCAGCATCAGCGCGGCGGAGCGGTAGTAGCCGTCGTAGTAGATGTGCCAGGAACCGCCCGCGTAGCGCAGGTTGGTCCAGCTCAGGTTGGCCGTGCCGTCCTGGATGAAGACGCCGCGCCAGTCCGCGTCGTCCGGCGCCGTGATGCTGCCGTCGTTGTTGGTGTCCGCCGGGTTGCCGAAGAGGTCGTCCTTGGCGGAGGTGATGGTCACCGGCTCGGCCGGGCTGCCGTTGACCAGCAGGGTGCCGTTGACGGTCAGGCCGTTGTAGTAGCTGTTGAACTTCACCACGACGCCCGCGTCGATGGTCAGGGTGCGCCCCGCGGGCACGGTCACGTTGCCGTAGCACAAGTAGGTCACGTTGGGCACGCTGCTGAAACTGCGCTGCGGCAGGTGGCCGTCCGCGGCCAGTGTCTCACCGATGATGCCGATGGCGTCGTAGCCGTTGTTGGAGGTGGAGAAATCGTTGGCCGTCATCACCGGGTTGGCCGAGAGGCTCATGTAGATGGGCGTGTTGGTGGCCACGGCGAAACTGCAGTTGGCGATGGTGGGCGCCGAGGTTCCCGTCATGTGGACGGGGTAGTGCGAGTTGCTCAGCGTGCAGAAGCTGATGGTCGGACCCGCGTTGACCAGGTAGAGCGCGCTGTTGCCGAAGCGCACCGTCGTGTGCGCCAGGACGCAGGAGGCGTCCAGCGAGCCGTCGTTGAACTGGATCGACGCCCAGTTGCCCGCCGCCGGGCTGGTGGCGGAGCCGTCGCCGTTGGAATCGCCGAAGAGGTTGTCGTCGGTGATGCTGGTGATCAGGTTGGGATTCAGCGCCGTGCCGTTGGATTGGAAACTGCCGTCGACGACGATGCTGCGCGAGCCGCCCAGCTTGAGGGCCACGCCCGGGTTCAGCACCAGGCTGCGCGTGGCGGGCACCGTGACCGAATTGGGAAAGTGGTAGGCCACGTCCGCCGCATCCAGGGTCAGGTTGGCCGTCAGGCTGCTGAAGGAGCAGTAGATCTGCGGCAGGGTGTTGGAGGCCAGGCTGACCGTGCCCGTCAGATCCAGCGCGACGTCGCCCGTGGACAAGTGCACGGGCCGGTTGCAGGAGAGCACGCTCAGGTTCTGGGCGTTGACCGCCGCGCCGCTGGCGAGCAGCAGGCCGTCCGTGGCGCTCTGCTGGATCGTGCACTGCTGCAGGTTGACGGTGGACCCGCTGGCCTGGACGGCGCCGTAGGAGGCCGAGGAGCCGCCCCCGGAGATGTCCGTGTATTGCAGGGTGGAGGGCGTCGCCCCCAGGAAGCGCAGGGCCTGCCACTGGCCGGGCGTGCTGGCGGGCCCGGCGATGGTCACCCGCGAGCCGGCTGTGCCGTTCGACTGCAGGGCGCCGTTGAAGACCATGGAAAAGTTGCCGTCGAAGATCACGCTCACCCCCGCGTTGATGGTGAGGGTGACGCCGGGATTGACCGTGACGGCGGCCGTGACGTGCCAGGGCGAGCCCGCCAGGTCCAGGGTGGTGTTGGCGGCGATGGTGCCGGAGATGTTCGTGGCGCCCGCCGTCAGGGCCTGCGCCAGCAGCGCGCCCAGGGCTGCCAGCCAAAAATTGCGCGGTGTGTGCATCGGATCCCCCGCTTCTATCGAATTGTGCTTGTGTGATGGCGTGTGTGTTACGGAAAGAAGTGTGGCATTCGCGGGGTCCTCAGCGACGTGCCCGCGGCCACCTGAACCGGTTTTAGTTCCGACAAGCCCCGCGTCTACTTCGCTCCGGCATCGCGATTTTGGGGCGGGCCCGGCGCGGACCGGAGGACGAGTCGGAGCGCCGGGGCGGGGGGTGGGCCGCAGGAGAATCTTCCCGGGCTTCCCGACGTTGGGCCGACACAACGGGACCTTGAAAAGGAGAAGGCATGGCACGCTTCGGCGAACAGGTGGACGGCTACGCGATCGACGTGCTCAACGAGCGGGAGATCCGCGCCGCGGCCGGACTGCTCTTTCTGACCATGTTCGTGACCATCGGGATGGCGGCCTTCGGCCACCAGTTCACGCCGCTCAAGTACGCGGTGATCGGCTTCCTCAGCGACATCCTGCTGCGCCTGCTGGTCTCGCCACGCTGGGCGCCGACGCTGATCCTCGGCCGCTGGATCGTGCGCAACCAGGTGCCCGAGTGGGTGGGCGCGCGGCAGAAGCAGTTCGCCTGGTGGATCGGCGCAGGGCTGGCGAGCGTGATGCTGGGGCTGCAGGTGGTCGTCAACTCCTTCAGCCCGATCACGGGGATCATCTGCCTCGTCTGCCTGGTGTTCCTGTTCTTCGAGGCGGCCTTCGGCATCTGCCTGGGTTGCCTGTTCTACAACCTCGCCTTCAAGGAGCGCGCCCAGCATTGCCCGGGCGAAGTCTGCACGCCCCATGAACGCCACCCCGCGCAGCACACAGGACGCGCCCACTGGGCGCTGGTGCTGGCCTTCGCCGGCTGGCTGCTGGCGGTGGGCTGGCTCTTCCATGATCAGCTGCGCGAGCCGCCCTTCGATCTCTTCGGCCTGAGCGAAGTGGCCCGCGCGGCGGAGTAGCCGTCCGCGCGATGCCTGAGACGGCTGGCCTGTCCTACGGCCCGGCCACCTCCAGGGAAGCCGTCACCCGGTAGAACATGCGCGGATCCAGCTCGCTCACGCTCCAGCCCAGACCCGCGGTGCTGATGAACTCCGCGGGCCAGTGGGCCGGGTCCGCCGTCTGCTGGAGCCGGTAGCTGCGGGCCAGGGGCACCGCGGTCCAGCTCAGCTGGAGGCCCTCCTCCCCGAGCTGGATCGACAGTTCCGGCGCGGGAAGTTCCGGCACGATCTCCCCCAGGAACCACCAGAGCGACTCCGGACTGATGGAGACGTGGTCCTCGTTCCCGCCCAGCGGATAGTAGAGCGCGTCGAAGGGCGTCAACGAATAGAGGTCCGGCGCGCCTTCGATCTGCCGGAAGGGCGCGTCCGTCACCAGCCCCAGCGCGCTGGTGGTGGGGATGAAACAGTGGTTGGCGTGCAGCGCGAGGATGTCCCCGTAGGGCACGGCGCTCTGGTCCAGCTGGACCATGGTGTTGCGGTAGCCGCCGGGGGCGTTGTCCCAGGGTGGCGCGCCGCTGATGGAGACGGTCTGGCTGCGGTCCGGGAAGGGCCAGATTTGATTGATCTCGCCGCGGAAAATCGTCTGCGGCGTGTGGTCGCCCAGGGACCAGCAGTTGCCGTCGATGTCCACCAGCCAGCTGCGGTACTCGTAGCGGATGATCTGCTGGCCGGCGGCAAAGCCCTGGTGGAGGCCCGTCCCGCTGCCGTTGGCCACCGCCACCAGGCGCGGCCCGACGGGGTAGTCGCCCAGCGCGGCCAGCTCGTCCAGCAGCACCTGGCGCAGGGGATCGGCCGCCGGGGTGGGGTTCGGCGGAGACTGGGCCATCACCAGCAGCATCTGGCGGGCCGCCGGCGTCTGCAGTCGGGAACGGAAATGCGCGGCCTCCTCCGCCTCCTCCGCGAAGAAGTCCAGCCAGTGCTGGAGGCTGAGCGGGATGTTGGCGCCCGCCTGCGGAGAGTCGAAGGAGAGGAAGGTCCGCACCCGGGGATCGACGCCCTGCTGCTCCAGCCAGGCCAGGGCGTAGCGCGAGACCAGCCCGCCCATGCTGGCGCCGATGAGCGGATAGCGCTCCCCCGCGGGCAGGAGGCTGTTGATCTGCTCCAGCAGCGTCGCCAGCAGCAGGCCGTTGCGCTGGATGTAGTCGGTGGATTCGCTGAAGTTCAGCACCACCAGGTCAAAGCCCTGTTGGAGCAGGCTGTCCACCAGCCCCTGCTGGTTGCCCAGTTCGTAGAGTTCCTCCCAGAACATGGTGTTGTCCATGTCGAAACCCTCGCAGAGCAGCACGGGGCGCGTCAGCTCCGTGTGGCCCGGCGCCAAGTAGAGGTAGGCGGTCCCGCTGGCCGCCGCACCCTGGTAGGGATAGGCCGAGGACAAGCTCCAGACCGCACTGGGTTCCGGCGTGAGCAGCCGGTTGACCGTGAAAGCCAGGCGGGTCTCCCGCGTGTCCCCGTCCGCCCAGGTGGCCCGCAGGCGCAGGGTTTTCCTGCCCGTGCTGGCGTAGGCCACCACCACCCGCTCGCCCGGCTCCCGTGACACAAACCCGGACCCGTCCGCGAAATCCCACTCCAGTCGGAGCGGCGCTTCCGCCCGGTTGCTGATCCAGCGCTCCCCCTCGGGCAGTTGGAAGGTGACGGCATGGCCCTGGCCGCTGTGATCCACCAGCGCCGCGGCCGCGAAGAGCCGGCCGCTCTCCAGCGCGGCGGGATCCAGCAGCCGCAGCTCTCCCCCGTCGACCCGCGCCCGGCCCTGCTCCACGGCCTCGGCCGTCACGCGTTGGACGTCCATGTCCAGCAGCGCCAGCGGGATGAGCGACTGCTGCCTGGCCGCCTGGGCCACTTCGCGCAGCCGGGCCGGCAGGATGCGTTCCGCGCCGTTCACGCTGGCGCGGTTGAGCTGGAAGACGAGCTGCCGGAACAGCGCGGACGAGGCGGGCGGAATTTCCTGACGCCCGTCGTAGTGCGCGGCGCCGGCCAGGTCCGGGCTCAGGTCCAACAGAATGCCGCTGGTCACCCGCTCCCGGTCCGCGGCGGCCAACTGGATGGAGGCGGCAAGGCCGGCGCGGCCGCCGAGCCACAGGAGGGCGAGCAGGCACGCGAGGCCCGTCCTCACCCGACAAGGGAAGCGAGAAGACAGCATGGGGTGTTTCCGTTCGTGTTGACGCTGTGGTACTGGGTGGCCAAACTAGGGTAGCCGGATGGCCCGGGCAAGGCAGGAAGGGCGACGAACCCAGGTCGGCCCGGGGGCTCCCAGCGGCCCTCTGGCGATGGCCGCACCCCGGCGCGAGGGGCGCCAAGGCTACTGCAGCAGCAGGAGCTTCTCGCTGTGGACCGCCCGGCGGCTGCTGGCGACACAGGTGTAGAGGCCGCTGGCGGCAGGCCGGCCCGCGTCCGACCGTCCGTTCCAGGGCAATTCGTGTTCGCCGGCCGGCAACGTCCCAGCGAAGAGGGTGGCGATCCGGCGCCCGCGCAGATCGAAGATGGCCACGCGGAGATCCTCCGCCTCGCTGAGCCGCAGGCGGATCGTCGTGCTGGGATTGCAGGGGTTCGGCCGCGCCGGGAGCAGAACGAAGGCCGGCGGGTGGGCCGGTGTGGCGTCCGCCGATTGGGCCACGGACCAGGGCGCGTCCGACTCCCCCTTGCGAGGCGGCCAACCCCAGCCATCGTCGGGCGTTTGGCGGGCGATACCGGGGTCCACGCGGCGTGCCGGTTCGGCGGACAGGTCGTCGTGGCGGACCGGACCGCCAGCGACGGGGATCGTCACCAGTTCGTAGGGGTTCAGCGCCCGGGAGCCGGGTTCGTTGTCCGTGAGAACGCCGGCCAGGCCGCTGTCGAAGAGCCGGTAGGCGAGCTCGTGGTGCTCGTCGCTGGGCAGGGCGTTCTTGTACGCGAACAGCGAGCGGCCGTCGGTCAGCACGAAATTGATGATGCTGCCCGGACCGGCCCCGGGGTCGTCCGCGACGAGGTCTGCGCGGACGTTGTAGCCGTGGTAGTCCTCGTTGTTCAGGGCCTCGCGCAGCCCGGCCAGCACGTCGCCGTCCGCCGCGCGGATGGCCGCCATGAGATAGTGGAACAGCAGCTCGCTGTCGATCCAGCTGTCCACGTCCTGCGGATCGCCCTGCCAATTGCTCCAGCGGGCGGGCGGCAGGTCGACGAACCAGCCGGACTGGATCAAGCCGTGCAGCAGCGCCTCCTTCAGGCCGGCGGACGAGCCGTCGCTGAGATCCCCGTTGTGCATGAAGGCGTAGGTCCGGCCGCCCCAGTCGAAGGTGAAGGGGTGGCTCCCCGCGCCGCCGCTGCCGTTGCGGGCGTGGCCCAATGCCAGGAGCGCCCCGTTGGCGGGGTCGCGGACGGCCGCCAGGGCCGCCTCCAGGGCGCCCCCGTCGTTGTGGCGGTACCAGACCTGCGCGCCCGTGGCGTAGAATTGTTGGTCCGGGTCCACCAGCGGCTTGCTGTAATAGAGCAGGCCGTAGCCGTCGTCGTTGGGCGGCGCGGCGTGCTCCTGCAGAAAGTCGTAGAAGCGAGAGGCGTCCGCGTCCAGCTCGGCCAGCCGCGCCCCCTCCCGGCCCAGCACGGCGACGAAGGAGCAGGCCTCCGCGCGCGCGGCCCCGAGCAGCAGCATGAGGAGTAGCAGACGCATTGATCGGCTCACATCCTGATCACTTGACAACGCTCTCGCCGCAAGGGGATGGGCGCGGCGCCGGACTTCGTTTCTCTGTGGTCGCCGCAGCTGGGGGCGGCCCCGCACCCGGACTCGGCGGCAAGATTGCACTTCCCAGCGGGCGGAGGGCTGAGTTCCTGGCTCGAAAAATCGAAGTTCCTGCAAGGCGGCCCGTCCATCCATTGCCCGGGGCGGCCCGGCGGGAGCTGGCGATCCAACCCGAAGCAAGGAGACTCGGATGAACGCACGATACTTGGGATCCAGCGGCCTGGAGGTCTCCGCGCTGGGGCTGGGCTGCATGGGGATGAGCTACTCGTACGGACAGCCCCGTGACACGGGTGAGATGACGGCCCTGCTCCGGCAAGCGGTGGAGCGGGGGGTCAGCTTCTTCGACACGGCCGAGGTCTACGGCCCCTTCCTCAACGAAGAGCTGCTGGGCCAGGCCCTGGAGCCCTTCCGGGGCCGGGTGGTGATCGCCACCAAGTTCGGCTTCGACCTCTCGCCCGGCCGTGACCCGCGCGGCGTGACCGGCCTGCCGGGCCTGGACAGCCGCCCGGAGCGCATCCGCCAGGTGGCGGAGGACTCGCTCAGGCGCCTGCGCGTGGAGACCCTCGACCTGTTCTACCATCACCGCGTCGATCCCGCCGTCCCCATCGAGGAGGTGGCCGGCGCCGTGGGCGAGCTGATCCGGCAGGGCAAGGTCCGCCACTTCGGCCTCTCCGAGGCGGGCGCCGCGACCATTCGCCGCGCCCACGCCGTGCAGCCGGTGACGGCCCTGCAGAGCGAGTATTCGCTCTGGCACCGCGCGCCCGAGGTGGAGATCCTGCCGCTGCTGGAGGAGCTGGGGATCGGTTTCGTGCCCTACAGCCCGCTGGGCCGGGGCTTTCTCACCGGTGCGTTGGGCGCGGACGCCACCTTTGCCCCGGGGGACTTCCGCGCCCGGCTGCCCCGCTTCGCGCCCGCGGCGCTGGCCGCCAACCAGGCCCTGGTTGAAACGCTGACCCGCCTCGGCACGCAGGTGAATGCGACGCCGGGCCAGGTGGCGCTGGCCTGGCTGCTGGCCCGCAAGCCCTGGATCGTGCCCATTCCCGGCACGACCCACCCAACCCGCTTGCGCGAGAACCTGGGCGCGGCGGACCTGCAGCTGGATGCCGGGATGCTGGGTGCCATCGACGAGGCGCTGGCCCGCCTGGACGTTGTGGGCGCACGCTACCCGGAGACCTTGGAGCGGATGACCGGCCGCTAGGGGCAGGTCATCTCCCTGGGCTACCGGCCACCAGCGCCGGAGACAATTCGGCTACCGCCCATTGGGGCCGTGGCCTAACTCATCGAGTGGTACAAACACCGGGGGCAGGTCACCCAGCGTCGCCGTGTGGAAGATTACCACGAACTGAGTGGCGCAGTAGTACGGCTACCGCTGCGCTGGGCGGCGCTTCTTCAAGCCAGCGCTGCATGGATGGCGGAATGCGCCAAACAATGGTGCTCATCGCGCCACCCCCATGATGATTGACGGCAGTGCGGCGATCCGCCGGATGCCCGCAAAGGAAAAACCCGCCTCCTCCAGAAGGGCTTCGTACTCTTTGGCAGTCCTCTCCCGTCCTCCCGTTGCCATGAGCAAGTGCAGGTCACACAGGCTGCCAGCCACCCCGCCTTCTGGCACGAGCATCTCAACCACGAACAACCTGCCACCGCTCGACAGAGCGCCGCGAGCTTGGCTGAGCAACCGCAAGGCCTGTGGATCATCCCAATCGTGTAGAACACGCGCCATCACGACAGCGTCACCTTCTGCGTCCCACGGTTGGAAGAGGTTGACCGACCGAAACTCCAACAGGTGCTGTCGCTCCTGTCGCATTGCCTGCTCGATGACTTCGGGCCGGTCGAGAACCGTGACCCGCAACGATGGATGTGTCTTGACAAGCAGCGAGGCCAACACCCCAAGTCCGCCTCCTGCATCAATGACCCGCTCGTCCCCACACAGCCCCAGGGCGGCAGGGACCGCTTCGTAATCGTGGAGCGCGTAACTGGCAAGCATCCGATGGTGGATTGTCGAACGTCGGGGATCGGTGGCAACATCCGAGAAGATGTCGGGCGCCCGCCACTCACTATCTGCTCGCATGGCGCTCGGGAGCCACTCCCAGAGCCGTGAGAGGTAGCGGCCATACTCCACAGCGGCACCAGCAAGCGTCAGGGGATGCGCGACTCTTAGATACTCACCGCGCTCAGTCGTCCGCCATTCTTCACCCACTTTTATCGTGAGACGAAGCTCGGCGAAGGCAAGAAGCAATCGACGAACACGGACTGCATCGAGACCAAGCAGACAAGCAAGGTCTTCGGCGCTGCGGGGCAATGCATCGAATACACCCAACTCGACGCCAGCGCAAATCGCCTGTGTGCGCCAGAACCCCACCAGATCGCGGGACACGGATGCAAACGCGCTCAGCAGTGGGGGCCGCAACTCAACTATGGTTTGCCCCGCCTCATCGATCACCTCGAGTCCGCCGTCGAAGCGCTCGACGCGGGCCTGTCCATTGTAGAAGGGCTCCACCGCAGCGAAGCGCCTGGCGTAGCCAGGACAGCCTCGCGCATCGACGTGGGTCCAACCTTCTTCATCGCGGGCCCGGGCATAGCCCTTGTGGAACACGTCGAGATCAAGAAACCAGACCCCGTGGGCGAGTACTCCCAACGTGTTGATGTGGGTGGAGCGCCCATCGTCGGCTTGCACGACTGCGATACCATCGCGGTAGTCACCCGCGTAGCGCCAGCGGGCCGGGTAGGCAGGCTGCCCCTCGGGTGTGACGTGGAAGTAACGGCCCGAGTGTTCACGGACTGCGCAGTGACCACACTGAAAGTTGCCGCACCAATCAAAGCGCGAGACATAGGCATTCGCACCATCCGGACGAATGTGATGCCACCCATCAGAGGACTCCACGGCCGCCAGCCCCTGGTAGAAACCGAAGGTCCGCTGGAATCTCCGCTGGTAGGCCGCCTTTCCGTCGAGGCAGATGTGCCAGGCCTCATTGCCCTGTCGAACGGGGGCCAGTCCTGGCTCGTGGAAGGCGAGCACTTGATCGAAGCGTTCGGCGTAAAGCGGATTGCTTCCGCGGACATGATGTGTGTTGTCTGGCGCCGGACTGGTGGTTTTCCAAGTCATGGTTTCACCTCCGCGGGCTTTCGCATGTTGCAACCCAGGCAGAGGGATCGGCTTCGATAAGTGGCAAGAAGTCGCTGGTAGGACTCACCCTGCCAGACTTGCTGCAGGCTCCCCTCGTTGAGATTCCCAAACTCGCCCAGTGTCCTCCTCTGAGCATCAGGCGCGCAGCAGGGATCAAATCGTCCCTCTGTGCTCACCCACGCCTCCCGTCCAAGAAACACGCAAGGACCCGTTGGCACTTCATCACCGGTCGCGCCTTCCTGTAACAGGTGGAAGTTCTCGAGAAGAATGTGCCTGCCATTCGGCAGGAGGCACTCGGCGGCAGCTTCCCGGGCCGCTAGGACCGCACGGTTCCAGCGACGCATCGAGTCTGGATTGCGGCGCAGCGACTGCTCTTTGATCTCGTTGAAGTGCGTCCACACATGGTGTCCCTTGACGCGATCCACTCCCAGTTCGCCGGCCAGGCGAATGATATCCGCCAGCTCGCCGATGTTGGTCTCCAGAAAGGTGAGTTGAAAGGTCACCCGACACCGATTACCACCCGTAGCGGCGTGTCTATCTCGGACAGCAACAAAGGTCCGGACATTGTCGAGATTCCTCTCCCAGTTCGAGCCGCTCATGATCGCCTCCTGGGTCATCTTCGTGGCGCCATTCCAGGAGATCTTGACATCTGACGTGACCGGCACGATGCGCTTGGCCCACTCCTTGGCCCCCAAGCCAGGGAAGCTCCCATTGGTCGTGAGATTGAGCTGAATCTTGTGTTTCGCGCACAGCGCGAGAACCTCCTCGAAATGATCATAGAGTAGGGGCTCACCCATTGTGGATGGGATGATCTCGCGAAGTCCCCTGTGTGCCCCTTCCTCCACGACGCGGCGAATGAGATCGAAGGACATCAGACGCCGCGCCCTCCCTTCGGCCCTCCGAGCATTCTGGAGGGGGCTGTGGAGAGAGTGCTCTTCGCACATTACGCAGTGCAGGTTACAGGTGTCGGGATTCGTGTCAAAGGTCACGCGCCATGGCCATTGGTCGGCTTGCACCCGGGCACTGTCCCGTCTCTCGAGCACGCGCTGATAGATGCTCTCCATCTCCCGGACGTGATCCTGGATTGCCGGCACGTCTCCACTTTTGCTGAGCATGTGTCCACGCGCCCCAAGACGAGTCGCCAAGGCGGGATCATCAACGAGTCGTTGCATTTGCTTGGCAAGCGACTTGTGCGATCGATACTCGAATTGCAGGCCGTTGACCTCGTGGCCGACAAGCTCCGCCATGCCTCCCACGTCGGCAGTGATGACTGGAACCCGCGCCTGCTGAGCCTCGTGGATGACGAGCGGTGAGTTCTCGAGCCACACCGAAGGGACGACAATGGCGTCCACCCGATTGAGCACATCGCGGACAATGTCCTGGTTGCGATACTCAGGGTGCCACTCCACACGCTCGGCCACACCATCAGGAAGCTGTTGGACAAGAGCCATGAGTGACTCTGTCTCCTGCCCCCGCGGTCGGCCCCAGATGCGCATGCGTGGTTCGCCAGCAAGCCTGCCAAATGCGCGAATGAGGTCTTGGATACCCTTCGCCGGGATGTGCGTGCCGATGTAGCCGAATGTGAAGGGCTCGTCCGGATCACGCATCCGACCGCCAAAGCGCGGGAGATCGAAACCATAGTCAAGATAGACCAGCTTGCTCTCGGGCAGGTCCAGTCCTTGGCGATGCCGATCGAAGAGATAGCGCGTCGGCGCCACGAAAAGGTCTACCAGCTCGACCATCTCCCGCACATGGCGCATCCGGCGTCCGACCCAGCCGGCCCAGTGGTCCAGGTCAGTATCTCGCTCCCCCGGAGCGCCGCTGAAGTAGCGGGCGTAGCACCGCTCTGCGCACTTGCGGTCCTCCTGTCCCTCGCAGGAAGCCCAAAGCACATTCGGGTCTTGCGGAAACATCTGCATGAACTGTCCCCGCGGGCACAAGAGCCAGTAGTCATGCAGCGTGAAAACCATGGGGATGGACCGCGCGGCGGCCTCGACTAGTAGTGATGTCGAGAGGTGATTCAAGTGCTGGATGTGCACGACATCGGGCTGGACGCGATCAAGCACTTCCGAGAAGCGCTGGTCAATTCCCACTTCTCGGTAGCGGTCCTTATTGCGGGCGTTGTTTATGACGTGGAGCGTGATCCTTGGATCGTCCGCATCATGTTCGAGCCGCAGGCGGAAGTCTGGCGCGAATGAATCCTCCTCGCGCGTGAAAACATGCACCTCGTGCCGATCGGCGAGTCCATGACAGAGGGTTTGTGTGTAGACCTCAGATCCAGCGTTGTACCTCATAGGGTAGCCGTGGATGACCTGAAGAACTCGCAGCCCACCTTGTCTGCCATCATGCGAGGGCTGCCACTGGCCCACTTCTCCAGGACGAGGCTGGCTTAACCGTGTTGAGCTGGCTTGAGGATCTTGCATCGAGACAAGCGAACTCGAACCTGCTCCATCGGATGACGACGTGACACATGAGCGGGGATCAAGCGGGAGTGCTGGTCTGAGGATGCCGGCGCGATCCCTTCGTGCCGGCTGCGAGGCGTGGTGCAGAGTCATTCGTTTGCTCCTTGATGATGCTAACTCGGACCACCATCCCCTCAGCAGATTGCAGAGGTCGCCTGGAGCAAGGCGTGCACCCGGTGGGTACAGTGGAAGTCTTAGTCAGCAGGGTGTTGTCTTGGTTCTTTCGAGCCCTCATTTTGATGAAGTCGTAGCCGCTAACTCAATGGGTAGGAGGATTAAGTCCATTGGGTCATTGGAGTGTACTGCAGAGACGGAAACCGATGATGTGGCTTGTGTTCGATGGGCTGCTACATGTGCCGTGCGCGGCTGACTGAAGTCCCCACGCGTCGTCTCGCCAGCTGCCGCCCCTTAAGACGCGAAAGGGGAGGCCGTTGTAGGGCACCACCGGGTCAATCTGCGGGCTGCCACTGTATGTCCCATCCCAGTCATTGCACCACTCCCACAAGTTTCCTGCCATGTCCTGTAATCCTTGGCCGGATGCACCGGTCGGGTGCGTACTTACTGGGCCTGTCCAGCCTACGCAGTAGGAGTCGTTGTTGTAGTTCGCCAGCGTGCAGGTGGGTGCGGACGCACCCCAGGGATAGGTTCGTTCGTCATCGTGCTGTGCCGCGAACTCCCACTCCGCCTCGGTGGGCAAACGGTAGCCCGTGGCTGTGTAGGGGCTGTTCGTGTTCGTCCACCAGCCGCTGTAGTAGGCGGGCAACCCTGCCATCAGGCTCAGCCAATCGCAATAGCAGGCCGCGCCGTACCAGGAAACCCACATCACCGGTTGATTCGCCGGGTCGTACCCTGTGGGAAAGGCAAACCCCGGACCCCAGTCTCCGCTATTGAATGTCCCTGACTGCAGATAGAATTGCTGCGTGTCAGTGTTGTAGCGTATCTCACAATAGTCGTATCCGGGATCGTTGATCCTCAGCAAGTTCACGTCATACTGCTGGACAAAATCTCCCACCACAGAAACTAGACCTTGCGCCAAGGCCCAGTTCAAGGCTTCCAAAAACTGTGCGTTGGTCACTTCAGTGCGCCCCAATAGGAAGCTGTGCGTCAGGGTCACTGAGTGCTCTGGCATGGCCACACCAGCTTGGCCCATGATGAACTGACCGGCGGGAATCAGGATCATGGCGGCGCTGTCAGAAGCAACAGAGTAGAAACCCAGAACATCAGGTTGTTGATACCACGTCCATCCGTTTGGGACAGCGGTTAAAAAAGATGCTGCCCGCGTTTTCCCGAGGAGCGTGGCTGGTTCAGCCAAACGCGGCTGATAGTACACGCTGTAACTGGTCGCCCCTGGAACAGGACTCCAGTTGAGGTTGACGTACACGCTGTCGAGACCGGCAATTGCGGAGATGCCCACGACTGGGGCTTCCAAAGCGAAGGCCAGCGTAAGCGAGCCAAGCAAGCCAGTAAGGAAGGTGACAATGGCACTCATGGCGTCTCCTGTTGTCCCAATCCGAAAAGCCTCCCATGGATCAACAAGGACCTATCCATCAGAACGAAAACGAGTGCTGGCTTGGAGACAACGAACTTCCGGATTGTAGCGCCTCAGCCTTGTATCCCCAAGTCAATTCTCTGACAGGGCGAGAATGCAGTTGCTGGCTGCGACTGGAGTCTGACTCACCAATTGTCACCACAACGGGGAGAGCTTCTGAGAGTCAAGCGTGGGGCTCTCCGCCGAGTTCTCTGCAGCCAACCGCGCTGGCCAGACTCGCCAGAACGCCGCACACCCTCTTCGGCCACTCGTCCCACCATCACGATTGGTGGGACGGCAGCGGTGGGATCAAGCGGGTGGGACTGGGGTGGGACCGGTCAAAAAGAAAGGGTCCCGTTTGTGGCGGAACCCTTTGATACTCAAATGCTCCAACAGGGACTTGAACCCCGAACCAACTGATTAAGAGAAGCATGCAGTCCCGCATCCTGTGTGATCGATTTGGATCACAATCCCTCACGATCCCTTTGACTTTCAAGGCCTTCATCGCACACTTCAGCGGGTCGTTCGTCTCGCCCGATCCCGCCGTGTCACAAAAGAGTGTGCAACGGCGGTGCAACGGACTTGGGCGTCAACGCCGGCCCACCCAGCACCGAGATCCAGCCGGCCCGTAGGCCAGCGCGGGTCTCCAAAACCAGCAGGAGGCGGTGTGCGACGCTTTCGATTCACGGTCCAGGGCTTGGAAGAATTGACCACCCACAAGACCCGCGAGTTCATCCACGACGACCAGGTGCCGGCCCTGGCCGTGCAAGTCACGCCCTCGGGCGGCAAGTCCTTCTACGTGGTCAAGCGCCATGGCCGCGGCAAGGTCGTGCAGCGGCTGGGCAGCCTGCACGAGCTGTCCATTCCCAAGGCTCGTGCCCTGGCCGCGGAATTTGTCACACGCCTCACCCTGGGCGAGGAGCCGGAACCCGTGCGCGAGAAGCCCCTGCTCCTGCGCGATGCCCTGCACGAGTATCTCGACTACGCCCGCGACCACCTCTCCCCCAGCACCGTCACGGACTACGAGCGGCATGTGTCCATGCACCTGGGGGCTTGGGCAGGGGCCCGTCTCCTGAGCGGCGTGCGGCGCAAGGAAGTGACGGCCCTGCACAAACTGCTGGGCCAGCGTCACGGCCGGCCGTCGGCCAATCGCATCCTGGCCTTTCTGCGGGCGGCCATCAACCGGGCCATTCGCGAGCATGAACTGGACCTGCCCAATCCGGCCCGGGGGATCACGCTCTACCGGGAGGAGGCCCGCACGCGCCGGCTCTTCACCGAGGAGCTGCCGGCCTTCTTCCAAGCCCTGCGTGAAGAACCCAACCGCGATGTGCGGGACTTCATCCTGCTCGCCCTCCTGACGGGAGCACGCAAGCAGAACCTGCTCACACTGCGCTGGGAACAGATCTCCTTCAGCCGCGCCCTGTGGACCGTGCCCGCGGCGGAATCCAAGAACGGCCGCGAGCTGACAGTCGTGCTGGCCCGCCGCGCGCTGGAGCTCCTGCAAGAGCGTCAGCAGTTTGTGACGGGGCCCTTCGTGTTCCCGGGTCGACCCGGGGCCCGGGCGCCCAAGAGCGGGCACATGAGCAACCCCAACGTTGGCTGGGGGCGCGTCCTGGCCCGGGCTGGCCTCACCAGCCTGCGCATGCACGACCTGCGCCGCAGCCTGGCCTCCTTCCAGATCGATACAGGCACACCGCTGGAGGTGATCCAAAAGACCCTGGGGCATGAATCGAAAGCCACGACAGAGATCTATGCCCGCCTGGCTACGGGTCCGGTAAGGGAGAGCCTGGAACGGGCGACCGCGGCTATTCTGGCCTGCGTGGAAACCGAATCGACTAAGAGGGCTGAGTCGCGGGCCTGAATCAGCGCAGCAGGGTAATGGTTCGGCTCTCGGTCCTGCCACCCGCCTCCAGCTGCACGACGTAGATGCCACTGGCCAATCGCCCGGCGTGAAATGGCAACACATGGGTGCCAGCGGGCAGTATCCCATTCGTCAGCACAGCCACCTCTTGACCCAGCAGGTTGTGCACGCTTATGCGAACCGGAAAGGGACGTTCCAGGGTGAGGGGAATCTGTGTCACGGGATTGAAAGGGTTGGGCCAGGGCGCACCCAGATGGAAGCCTGTGGGACGGGCCTGCGCGGTCCAGGCCGGGAGCGCCACCCACGCCGTGTCGGTCTGGACGGCCAAGGGCCCCCCGAACAAGCCCATGTCGTTGCGCCGAGTGCCCAGGGCGGGAAAGAGCGCCATGCCCGGCACGGCCGGATCCTCCGGGTCCTCGAACTCGGGGCCGGGGTTGCCCGCGTCCACGCAGGGCGATGCCGCCGACAGGAAGGGTGCGCCAAGCAGTGAGTCGAACTGGGGATCCACATCCACCAGACAATTGCTTTGCAGGGCCATGGGTTCGGGAAGCAAACTGTGGCGGTACACGCCAGGCAGGGGAAGCAGATCAATGGGCGCGTCGGGCAACAAGTACCAGCCCGATGGTTCCGCTTCAAACTGGTCCACGGTGTTGTTCCAGAACAGACAGCCATCGAACACGATGCGCCCGGACTCACCGTATTCTCCCCAATCGAACCATGAGGCACCAGGAAGCACCAAGCCGGGCAGATTGCAGTTCATGAACACGCTGTTGCGAACATAGGTGGTGTCGCCGGTATTCGCGGCAAAGGCCACTTGCTCGGATTCGGTTGATGTGGGCAAGTACGAATGGATCCCGTCAAACAGGCAATTGGTGATCCGACTGCGAATGCCCCGGAAGTACAGGGCTCTGCGGGATAGATTGCGGAACACGGTATTCTCGACGACGAAGTTATCGCTACCTCCGTCAACGGGGTGGTGACCCACAGCGACCCCTCCCTCGTCGTTTCCTTCAAACAGGCAGTTTTGGATAGAAAATGTGGAACTGTCATAGAGTTCCAGATCGAAGTACAAGAAACTGCCGATGTTTGTATCGACCCAGTACTCATCCGTGCTATTGTCCCGCCAAGGATACTCAGGGTTCAGGTTCCGATACCGATTGTTGCGAAAGATGCAATTTCGCATCTGGTAGCTACGACGATTGTAGGAATCCACCTGGATGCCCCAACCCTGCACGCCCTCGATGGGGCGGGTAATGGTGCTGTAGTCCCGCAGGTCAATGACTTCGTTGTTTTCGAACACGCAGTCCACCAACGCGTTGCCGGGAGACCCCTCCCCAACCTTTTGCCGGAGCAATACGTGATGAAATGTGCTGGAGGGATCGGGATCAGATGGGTGCGGTGCATAAGTGAAACGGTTGCGGCGAAATGTCGAGTGGCGCAGTTCTCCGGGTGTGACCAAGAAAAGGGCATTGTAATCGTTGAAGACTTGTACTCCGACATAGTTGCTATCACCAATTGCGCAATCTTCCACCGTCACATGTTGAACCAAACAATTTGGTGCTGTTGCTCCACCACCCGCACACCGGGCAACAGTGGCCCTGTTTCGTAAAAAAAACAAACTATCAACATCAGCAATACTACTGGCGCTTAACTCCACTCCTCTCGAATAATCATCGTCAGTGAAGTCTGTTCCCCATTGATGGTTATCTGTACACACTATGTTGCGTGCATGCAGGTACGATGAACTGGAAATGGTCGACATGGGGCTCGTGCGCCATGTATTGTTGCGGAAGTAGATATCACGAACCCTTACATAGCCGATACCCCAAGGGTTATTGGTGCCAATGGATATACGGGTCTCTACATTCTGATTCTCGATCACAATATCACTTGCGATGGTCGTGTCTCGTGCCGTCAAGGTCAGAATTGGACTTGATTGAGGCTCACGAACATGAAGATTGCGCAACGTGGCTACACTTTGCGTCACTGCCGCAATCACCTTACCTGAGGAAGCCGAGTTGTTTCGGAGACGAATATGATCCAAGTGTACAGCATGAATATCAAAAGCCATAAGGCCCGACCCACCGTAGATATTGGTGTTCTCTTCAAAGGTAACGTGACGCACCACAAGAATGGCTGGACCGGTGGAGTACATACCACCGCCATA